>OOCW01000010.1_pt1 | contig 239881 bp, 249 predicted proteins | sample 1671201 | NCBI WGS metagenome assembly OOCW01 (sample SAMN06348132, study PRJEB24527) | human gut metagenome | biome: human gut; feature: ankylosing spondylitis patient; material: feces | host: Homo sapiens | place: China | collected 2015-10
GTGTTATTGAATGCTTTGCTAAACAGCAGGGACTTTCACTGGATGCGGCTTTGGATTTCTTTTATCATTCACTGGTTTATCAGCTGATCCGTGATGGTGTTTCCGATATGCACTGCATGAGCGATGCGTATCTGGCGGAGGAACTGGAACAGGAATATGCCGAGAAAGTGCCTGTAAAGAAGAGAATAAAGTGAGACATAATATTTTTGATTCAATACCATTAAATATCGTTATCTGGATCATGGTACGATACAGGTTGTGGTATATGACAACCGATTGGAAATCACTTCTTCAGGAAAGCTGCCAATGGGGCAAACTATGGAGCGTATGAAAGAAGGCTATTCCAAAATCGGAAATTGAATCAAACAGGGTTGGCGATAAGTATTCAGACAAAATATTTGTCACAATAAATAACAATAGTAATACGGAAGTATGGAAAGCCTGTATACAATCCGGACATTCCAAACGACACCGCCCACCGGAGTTATGAGAGACAGGGCATTGACAGGGTATCAGAGATACATGAGGGGGATCGGCTGCCACCAGCAGGAAGAAAGAGCCGGGAATAACAAGGCAATGCAGGAGCAGAGCACAGGGGAGAATAAACGGCAGTATCAAATAATGAACATAAATACGAAAAAAGGTGTGGAATTATTTTTGAATTGTGGTAAAATGTTTTAGAACCTAAAAGAAGATATAAAATAAAATAGGGGAATTTATTGATAAGGAGTATTTTTCGTGACAGAAGATAAACGTTCTATTATTCAAATGGTAGCAGGCCTGATCGAACAGGGCAAAAAGAATCAGGATAAGATCGCATACAGCAAAATCCTGGATACATTTTCAGGGGTAGAGATTTCCTCTGAGCAGTTTGACAACATTTTAAAAGTTTTAGAAGATAACAAGATCGAAGTCCTTCGCTCAAAAAATGACATGGAGCAGACGGTTTCTTTGTCTGCAAAGGAGAAAGAACCGGATGAGGTGGATGACGAAGAACTGGAAGAAAGTAAGATTCTTTTGGATATTGATGATGATATTGAGGAAGATTCCGAGGAAAATATCGAGGAAGATCTGTCGGTTATGGAGGGGGCGGATATCACGGATCCGGTACGTCAGTATTTAAAGACGATCGGACAGGTGCGTCTGCTTACCATGGAAGAAGAGCAAAAGATTGCCAAGCGGATCAGTGAGGGTGATCCGGAAGCCAAGAAGGAACTGATTGAAGCCAATCTCAGACTGGTAGTAAGTATTGCCAAGAAGTATGTCGGCAGGGGATTGCCGCTTCTGGATCTGATTCAGGAGGGGAATATCGGCCTGATGAAAGCAGTCGATAAGTTTGAGTACGAAAAAGGATTTAAGTTTTCCACATATGCGACATGGTGGATCCGTCAGGCAATTACCCGTGCAATTGCAGATCAGGCAAAGACGATCCGTGTTCCGGTACATATGGTGGAGACAATCAATAAGGTTGTCCGTGCACGCCGTACCCTGACACAGGAGCTGGGAAGAGAACCATCCAATAAGGAAATTGCGGAGATGCTTGGCGAAGATGAAGATCGTGTAACGGAGATCATGAGTTTTAGTCAGGACCCGGTTTCCATGGAGGCTCCGGTAGGGGATGAGGACGATTCCCATCTGGGCGATTTTGTGCAGGATTCCAATGCGTTATCCCCAGAGGAGAATGCGATTGCGGAGATGCGTAATAAGCAGATTTCACTTGCCATGAAAGACCTGACGGATCGTGAGCAGGAAGTGATCACACTGCGGTTCGGTCTTGACGGAAATCAGCCACACACGCTGGAAGAAGTGGGACAGATGTTTCATGTGACAAGAGAGCGTATCCGTCAGATTGAGGCAAAGGCACTGCGTAAACTTGGTGCACCGAGCAGAAAACGTATGCTGCGTGACTTTTTATAACAGGTATTTTGCCGGACAATTCTGAAATTACGGATGTGATTTATGATATGGTTTTTGGCAGGGAGTGAAACTATATGTTTTCAATGAAATCGACATGGAAAGAAATAAAAACAACAAAACCGGTGGATACGGCATTGGGAGATCTGTTTCCGACCTGTTGGAGCATACTGCTGCAGGGGCATGAGGAAGAAACGATGGAACAGATCCATGATAGGGTGCACATGGAGTGGGGCGAAGCATTCTGGTCCCAGCCACTGGTAAACTGTGCCAATATGCTGATGGAGACTGCGGAGAAACAAAAATTTCTGTTTGTACCTCTCTGGCATACGCAAAAAGAGGGGTGGATTCCAAAAGAGGATCAAAATGACGAAGAGGGTGTATGGCTGTTTACGGGAAATCCGGATGTGGATCAGCAGGCATTTATGCATTTTGATGACTGTGCATCCGTTCCACCGTATCCGTCTGCCGCTGTTTGCAAAGAACGAAGACGGGAAAAGAAACGTCCGGCGGTTATTTTCTGCCCGGGAGGCGGATATGAGATGCTTTCTTATTATTCGGAAGGCGTGCAGCTCGCACAGCGCATGGAGCGTGACGGAGGCTATAAAGCATTTATTTTAAGCTATCGCATCCAGCCAAATACCTATCCGCAGTGCCAGATGGATTTGGCATTGGCCATTATGCATGTACGTGCACATGCACGGCAGTATGGCATTGATGAAAACCGTATTCTTGTGGTGGGAGCTTCTGCCGGTGGGCATTTGTGCGCAAGCACGGCAATGCTGCATGAAGAACTGAAAACAGAAATTTTTTGTGTGCATCCGGAGCTGGAAAAACTATATGGAAGGATTTCTTCGCGGCCGGACGGGGTAGGACTGTTGTACCCGGTGATCAGTTTTACCTCGGAATATCATGAGGGAAGCTGCCGCTGTAATACAGGCGGGAAGTCGGATCTTCAGAAAAAACTGTCTGTAGAACTTCATGATCTGACCGGCTATCCGCCAACATACGCTTATGCGAATCTCGATGACGGCTGTGTTCCGGCCAGCAATACGATCCGGTTGGACGCTGCACTTACGAAAGCAGGAGTGAAGCATCTGTGCGAGACTTTTCCGACGGGGGATCACGGCATCGGGTTAGGATATGCTACTTCGGCCAAAGCATGGAGCGAACATATGCTTCGTTTTTTCAACGAAACTTTATAAAAAAATCCGGTAAATATGGGAAGGGAGATGCGGTAAGAGCATCTCTTTTTTTTATATTTTGAATTGTGCCCGGGCAAATACATGAAAAATTCCAGAAAAATTACCATAAAAATCTGATATATCGTAAAAAATCTATGAACATCTAAAAATTCTGGGAACTCTCCTTGAATTCTTCCGGTAGGAGGAAATATTTCCTGATGATAGAATAACAACATAAAACATCGGTGAACCATAAAACGGTTACGAGAAGGAGGAACTATTATGACGACCAAAAAGAAAAAGAGTCAGGGAATGAAGTTATTCCTTATGATTCTCCCATTTCTCATTTTGTGCTTTTTGTTTTCGTACTTTCCGCTGCATGGCTGGATCTACGCACTCTATGATTATAAAGCACCGCTGAAACTTTCCCAGTGTCAGTTCGTAGGATTGAAATGGTTTAAGACACTGTTTAGTAACAAGACGCAGGTAATGCAGCTGATTCAGGTAATGAAGAACACATTTGCAATGAGTTTACTCGGTATTGCAACTTCATTTCTCCCGGTACTGTTTGCCGTATTCTTAAACGAGATCAAATGCAAATGGTTTAAGAATCTGGTACAGACACTGACTACACTGCCAAACTTCATCAGCTGGACACTGGTTTACTCTATTGCTTTCTGTCTGTTTTCTACCACAGGTATGTTCAACACAGTGATGCAGAACCTTGGCGTAATCTCAGAACCGTTAAAGATTCTCGACAGTGGCAGGCATGTATGGCTGCAGATGATTCTCTGGAGTACATGGAAAGGCCTTGGATGGGGCGCAATTATGTATCTGGCAGCAATCGCAGGAATCGATCAGGAAATGTATGATGCGGCAAAGGTGGACGGAGCCGGACGTTTCCAGATTATCAAAAACATCACGATTCCATCCATTATGCCTACATACTTCGTAATGTTAATGCTTTCGGTAGCAAACTTCCTGAACAATGGTATGGATCAGTACTTTGTGTTCCAAAATGCATTTAACAAATCAACAATTCAGGTACTTGATCTGTATGTATACAACATTGGTATGACCGGACGAAGCTTATCCCTTGCAACGGCGATTGGTATCTTAAAGAGTATCGTCAGCGTAACACTTCTTGCAATTGTAAACTTCGTATCGAAGAAGACACGTGGCGAGAGCATGATTTAATAGGAGGAAAAAGCAATGAAGATTAAAACAAGTAAAGGAGACCGCACATTTCAGGTAATCAATATTCTGATTTTTGCTATCTTTGCTATCATTTGTGCTTATCCTTTTTACTATCTGATCATCAACTCGATCAGTGCAAACGATCTGAGTGCAAGTGGTAAAGTAAATTTTCTGCCGCATGGTTTTCAGCTTGAGAACTATGTAAAAGTATTCCAGCTGAACGGTCTTGGAACCGCAGCAATGGTATCCCTTGGAAGAACTGTGATCGGTACAATCTGTACGGTACTTGCTTCCGTTTATCTGGGATTCATGTTTACCCAGCAGCGGATGTGGCACAGAAAACTGTGGTATCGTTTTATGGTAATTACCATGTACTTTAACGCAGGTCTGATCCCAATGTACATGACCATGAAGACCTTACATCTGACCAACAGTTTCTGGGTATACATCATCCCGGCAATTGTACAGCCGTTCAACATCATTATGGCAAAGACTTATGTAGAATCCATTCCGCCTGCATTGCAGGAGGCGGCAGAGATCGATGGAGCCGGAACCATGACTGTATTCGCAAAAGTCATTCTTCCAACCTGTAAACCGATTATGGCAACCATCGCCATCTGGTCCGCAGTAGGACAGTGGAACTCCTTCCAGGATACGTTGATTTATATTACAGACCAGAAGTTATATTCCTTACAGTATTTACTTTATACTTACCTGAATCAGGCAAGTTCACTAGCAACCATGGTACAGCAGTCCGGTGGAAATGTATCTGCCGTTGCGAACCTGGCAACCCAGCAGACACCGACATCCATCCGTATGACGATTTCCGTTATCGTTGTACTGCCGATTCTGTTCGTATATCCGATTTTCCAGAAATCCTTTGTCAAAGGTATTATGATCGGATCAGTGAAAGGCTAAAAGAAACACTTGTTTCTTTTACATACATTCATGTAAAATATTATAGAGGAGGATTTACAATGAAGAAAAAGAATGTACAGCGTGCGCTTGCACTGGCACTCGCTGCAACGATGCTCGCCGGAACCGTAGCAGGCTGCGGAAAAAGCTCAGACAGTGATTCCACACAGGGGGGCAAGTCATCCAATGGAAAATATGCCAAGGAACTGACGATTGATGTGTTCGACAGTCAGGCAAACTTCCAGGGTGAGCAGACCGGATGGTTTGCAAAACTGATCAAAGATAAGTTCAATATCAAATTGAATATTATTGCACCAAACGTGGCAGGTGGTGGAGATACTTTATATCAGACACGTTCTGCAAACGGTAATCTTGGTGACTTAATTATCACAAATCTGGATTCCAGTCGTTTGAAAGATATGGTGACCGCAGGACTTGTCCTTGATATGAGTGATTATATTAAGGATGAGAAATATTTACAGGATCGTATGGATGCAATCAATACCGCAAGTAAACTTTCCGGAACGGATGGAGTATGGGCAGTACCGAGTGAAATTTCCAATCAGCCGGCAACTGAGCCTTGTGAGGCATCTGAGCCAACCAATGCACCATCTCTTCGCTGGGATGTGTACGGAGAAGTTGGATATCCGGAAATGGATACGCTGGAAGATATGATTCCGGTTCTGGAACAGATGCAGGAAAAGGCAAAGGGAACCAGCAAAGACGGAAAAGATGTCTATGCGCTTTCTCTCTTCAAAGACTGGGATGGAGATACCATGCAGAATGCAGGTGCTTTCTGTGCTCTGTACGGATATGAGAACCTTGGATTTGCACTCGGCAAAGTAGACGGATCTGAAATCCAGAGTGTAATTGACAGCGATAGCATGTATGTACGTGCATTGAAGTTCCTGTTTGAAGCAAATCAGAAAGGACTTATTGATCCGGAGTCTACCACACAGGATTTCGATACGTTACAAACAAAGTTCCGTAATGGTGATGTATTATACAGCTTCTGGCCATGGCTTGGTGCCGGTGTATACAACACAACAGAGAATACTTCGGAAGGTAAGGGATTTGCCTCTGCGACAATTAAGGATATGAAGTGCCTGTCTTACGGTTCTATGCCAGATGGTAAGATGAGTGTTGGTATCATGGTCGGCAGCCAGACAAAAGACCCACAGAGAATGGTTGATTTTATCAACTGGTTATACTCTCCGGAAGGAATTGAAGCTTCTTCTGCACAGAGTGGTGGTAACTGTGGACCGGAAGGCCTGACATGGGAAATGAAAGATGGTAAGCCTGTACTTACAGATTTCGGGGTAAAGGCATTTGTTGATATTGACGAGAACCTGAAAGTGCCGGATGAATGGGGCAGCGGAACATGGAAAGATGGTGTATCTGCATTGAACTTTAAGGCAAATGGTATCGTTGATACAGATCTGGATACCGGTATCTGCTACAACTATCAGAGATGGGATGATTATCTTGAGAAGACTTCTACCAAGTTAAAAGAAGACTGGTCAGCACATAATGATGGAGATACCACAGAGATCGAACACTTTGAGAAAACCGGTAATCTGTTAGTTCTCCCAGGAACAAACTATTCCACACCGGAGTACTCTACTGATATCAGTACCATCAAGGAGCAGTGCAAGCAGACAATCGTTGCAGATTCGTGGCAGATGGTATTTGCAAAGAATGAAGCTGAGTTTAACAAGATCTTAAAAGATATGCAGGATACCGTAAAGGGTCTTGGATACGATCAGGTATTTGAAGTAGATAAGAAGAATTATGAAGATAAAGTAAAGTGCATCAATGATGTATTAAGCGAATCTAAATAATTGGATAATATCAGATAAAACCCTTAACAAAAGCCGGGTGCGTGATGCACCCGGCGTTCTTTTGCTTATAATCAATGATCCTGATTTTTACGATATTCCGCAGGACTGATATTTTTGCTCGCTTTAAATTTCTGGTGGAAATAATCAACATTTTTATATCCGACACTTGCCGCAATTTCATAAATCTTCATATCTGTCTGATCAAGCAGTTCGGTTGCTTTTTCAATGCGTACCTGATCCAGATAGGTATTGAAACGAACACCCATTTTCTGGGTAAACAGTTTTCCGAGGTAGGAACTGTTGTAACCAAACAGTGGAGCCAGGGTCTCTAATTTCAGCTGGCTGGCATAATTGTGATTGATATAATTTAAAATATCATCGAACACACTTGCCGAGGAATTGCTTCCGATCGCGCGCATGATCATATCGAACTGTTCGTTAAAATACAATAGAATCTCGTATAGATAGTATTTATTTTCAATGAGTTCTATGATCGCCGCATTATGTACAAACGGGATACTGGTGTTGCTGTACGTGTGTGTGATCGCCTGTTTGATCTCCAGAAAAATATCTGCCAGAAAATATTTGATACTCGATACATCACAGTTACTGTTAAAAAGAAACTGTCGCAGATCTTCGAGAACTTCGGAAATCCGGCGCTGATTACAGGTTTTAATGTAATCGGTAAGTAACGCGCTGTAATGTCTTGTTTTTTCTGCATCCAGACTTGCGGAGGCAGAATTTTCTGCCGGCAGTTCCTCATAAGAGAGAACATGCTGGTTTTCTCCGCAGAAGAAACGCCGGGACAACAGCCGTTGGCACAGCTCGTAAGATTCGTGAATCTGTGAAAGGGAAGAAACCGTCGGTCCGTAGATTAGAAAGATCGTATCCAGCGGAGATCCTTTCTGCGTTCCCTTGTCATAGTGGTGCAGACAGGCATTTAACCGTTCCAGTGCAAAATTGCCTTTGAGTAATATAATGTCATGATTGTCGATATTGACATGCTCAAAGGAATTGTTGTCTTTGTTGGTGACACGCAGCAGATCACTGAAACTGTAGGAACGAAAATATGGCATATAGCTTTCGTAAATCAGCACCTGATAGATCGGATAGGAGAGCCCTAATTCCTGATAATCAATGGACGGGTTAAAATCATTTCCGGTCAGCAGATCGTATAGTACGGTGGTTTTTGCTTTTTTCAGGTACTGGTTGCGGGATGTCTCGCTGTTTAGCTGAAATTCAATTTTTTCGTGGACGTCCTGTACTGCTTTTTCCAGCTCATCTTCATCAATCGGTTTGGTCAGATAGTAGGAGGCACCAAATTGCAGTGCCGTCTGTGCGTACTTAAAATCTGAGTAACCGCTTAAGACAATAAATGCACCAGAAAATCCTTCACTGCGCACTTTTTCCATCAGTTCCGTGCCAAGCATTCCGGACATCCGGATGTCGAGAAGAACCAGTCCCGGGCGGTACTGGCGGATCATTTCCAGGGCATCTTCTCCGTTGGCGGCTTCCCCGCAGATACAAAATCCCAGGGCGTTCCAGTCAATGATATAGCGGAGTCCCTCTCTTACAATTTGTTCATCATCTACAATAAGTACGTTGATAATTTTGTTTGCCATGTTTTTCATCCTGTTTCCTAAATTGTTTTTGGTATTTTCAGCCGGACGGTTGTACCGGCTCCGATTGCGCTGTCAATCTCCATATAATATCCTTCCCCGTAGAACAGTGAAATTCTCTGATTGATATTATAAAGACCGATGCTGTGGGTATCGGAGGAAGGGTGTTTTCTGATTCGATCGCGCAGTGCATCGAGTTCTTCGTTTGTCATTCCCTGTCCGTTATCTTTGATTGTGATCAGAAGAACTGTGTCCACAGAAGCAATCTGAATGGTAATCATACCGTCTTGCGTTTTGCTCTCAAGTCCGTGAAGAATTGCATTTTCTACCACAGGCTGCAGGAGCAGCGGAAGAATCTTGCAGCTGTCGGTGTCGAGATCTTCGTCCACCTGCAGGGTGTAATTTACACGGTCCCCAAAGCGGAGCTGCTGAATGGAGAGATACGTTTTGATATATTCGAGCTCTTTGGTCAGTGCGGTGAAACTTGTGCCGGTATTATCGAGCACGTAACGCATGGATTTTCCAAGCAGTTTAATGGAAGTTGCCACATTCCGGTTGCCACAGGAGAGTGCCTGCATCCGGATTGTTTCCAGAGTATTATACAGGAAATGCGGATTGATCTGACTGGCAAGCATTTCAAATTCCATCTGCTGCTGCCGGTTGACCAGTTGCTGTTCCCGGATCCGGGCTTCATAAAACTGCGCCTCCTTATCGTGAATCGCATCCACGGTCAGTTTGAGGTCTTTAAAGGTATCGCTTAACTCGTCATCACCGCGGAATTGTTCGATGATATTGTAATCGCCGAGGCTGGCACGGTGCATTGCTGATTTCAGGGTTGTAATCCTTGTGCTGAAATAGTTCGAAAAACAGATCATCAGAATCAATGGTACAAGCAGGGCAAGTACCAGAATCAGGACAAATACGGCAACGGTATGATTGATTGTTTTTAAGGCATCCGGGTCTACAGTCCGCACATAAAATAAATTGTTGGATTTGTAGGACTGCAGAGTTACATAGTTGACCAGACGCATCTGGTTTCCGATTTCTTTTGAACCGGTGTAACGGTAAATATAGCCGGAAAAATCATCGGGAAACTCCATGTCTTTGCCGATCAGAGCAGAGTCTGTGGCATAGATGATCCGGGTTCCGTCCAGACTGATGGCTGTTTCATTGCCGGACTGCTCCAGATGATTTTTAATGGTATTGCGATCCAGACCGATCACCAGAAATGCCTGATATTTACTGGAGGCAACACCGATCCGCCGGATCAGTGTCAATTCCCGGTAAGGCTGCCGGACGATTGCCGTGTATCGCTGCAGGGAAGCCCATGTACTCCAGTTATTCCCCAGGGCTTTGCGCCATTCGTCCAGGACAAAATTCTGCTGATAATGAATATGCTCGGAATTTTGAAGGTTTGGATTGTTGGTATAAATCTGAATGCGACACACAGAAGCTGTATTGTCAAAATAAGTCTGGAGTGCCCGCTCCAGATCCGTAAACTGTTCTTTAATATTCGGACTCATTGATTCGGCAGCAAACAGACTCAGACACTGGTTACTGTTGAGCAGGGTATCAGAATATGAATACACGGTGGTTGTGATATCGCTTAAAGAGGAGGCAACACGCAGCCCATCTGCATTTGTCAGCGACTCGTAGCGGGCAAGCATCTGTTTTCGCACGCTGGTAATAGAAAAGATGCCGATTACCAGAAGCGGAGACATGCCTGCCAGCAGAAAAATACGAAGCAGCTGGTTTCTGACAGAATGTGTATCATGTATTTTATTAATATGTAGTTTCATAAAACATCCTTTGTTATAAAATTAAGGGAAAATACCGTCTGGCAAATTCTATAAATATTATAGTAAATTACGTCTAAAATTTCTAGTAGGAAAGCACGGATAAATTTTGTATAGTGTGGATAAGGGAAAATAAAACATTCGTATGGCGAAGGGAAAGAGAGGAAAATAAGATATGAAATTCAGTAATGGATGCTGGCTGCAGAAAGAAGGCTGCGCCTGCTTTTCACCGGCAGAAGTTTATTTTACAAAAATTGAAAAAGATAAAGTAGTGCTCTGTGCACCGACACATAAGATTAATCACAGAGGAGATACACTGGGCGGAATCAATCTTACGGTTGAAATTACCACTCCGATGCCGGAAGTAATCCGTGTAAAGACGTATCATTATAAGGGTGCAATTCAGGATGGACCACAGTTTGCATTAAATCTTCCGGATCAGACAGCAATCGATGCCACCGAAGATGATGAGAAGATTGTTGTAAAAAGCGGAAATGCAAAACTGGTTATTACCAAAGAGAACTGGTCCATGACTTACTATAACGGGGATAAGAAGCTTTGTACCAGTGCATGGCGTGATCTTGCCTATATGAAGACGGACTGGAAAGGGGATGCTTATGTAAAGAGCGTAGATAAGGATGCCTATATGAGACAGCAGCTTTCTTTAGGTGTGGGAGAGCTGATCTACGGTCTTGGTGAGCGCTTTGCCGCATTTACCAGAAACGGTCAGTCCATAGATATCTGGAATGAAGATGGCGGTACCTCCACCGATCAGTCTTATAAAAATATTCCGTTTTATATTTCAAACAGGGGATATGGTGTGTTTGTCAACCATACCGAGAAAGTATCATTTGAAGTGGCAACGGAAGCGGTCACAAAAGTAGAATTTTCTGTGCCGGGAGAGAGTCTGGATTATTTCTTCTTTAACGGACCGGATCTGAAGGATGTTCTGCGCCGCTATACGGATCTGACCGGAAAACCGGCACTTCCTCCGGCCTGGACATTTGGCCTCTGGCTTTCCACGTCCTTTACGACAAACTATGATGAAAAAACAGTTATGAGCTTTATCGACGGTATGCTCGATCGTGGAATTCCGCTTAAAGTATTCCATTTTGACTGCTTCTGGATGAAAGATTTCCACTGGACCGATTTTTTGTGGGATGAGCGTGTATTCCCGGACCCGGAGGGGATGCTTTCCCGTATTAAAGCAAAGGGATTAAAGATCTGTGTATGGATTAATCCGTATATTGCACAGGAATCCGTGATGTTTGACGAGGGCATGGAAGGCGGATATTTCCTGAAGCGTCCGGACGGTTCTGTATGGCAGTGGGATATGTGGCAGCCGGGCATGGCAATCGTCGACTTTACCAACCCGGAGGCAAAGAAATGGTATCAGAAGAAACTCGAAGCATTGGTTGATATGGGTGTGGACTGTTTTAAGACGGATTTTGGTGAGAGAATTCCAACCGATTGTGTTTATTATGACAAGAAAAATCCGGAAAAAATGCACAATTATTATACCTATCTATATAATGAAGCTGTATTTGAAGTCCTTGAGAAAAAGAAAGGAAAAGATGAGGCGGTGCTTTTTGCCAGATCTGCTACCGCAGGTGGACAGAAGTTCCCGGTACACTGGGGCGGAGACTGCTGGTCCGATTATGAATCCATGGAAGAAAGTCTGCGTGGAGGATTATCTTTGCAGCTTTCCGGATTCGGTTTCTGGAGCCATGATATCGGCGGATTTGAAAATACTTCTACCGCGGATGTCTATAAGAGATGGTGTGCGTTTGGTCTGCTTTCTTCTCACAGCCGTCTGCATGGAAGTACATCATACCGTGTGCCGTGGGCTTATGACGATGAGGCCGTGGATGTGCTGCGCAGCTTTGTACGCCTGAAAGCACGTCTGATGCCATACCTGTGGAAGACCGCGCTGACAGCACATAACGAGGGAATTCCAAGCATGCGCGCGATGGTTCTTTCTTACACAAATGATAAAATGTGCAATTATCTGGATAAGCAGTATATGCTCGGCGACAGCTTACTGGTTGCTCCAATCTTTAACGATGAGGGAATTGGAGAATACTATCTGCCAAAGGAGAACGGCATATGGACCGATTTCTTCACCGGCAGGCAGCAGGAAGGCGGAGACTGGTATACCCGCACATATGCTTATATGGAGATTCCGCTGATGGTACGTCCGAATACGGTACTTCCGCTTGGAAACAGCGAAGAGGGACCGGAGTATGATTATGCCGATCAGGTGACATTCCGTGTATATGATGTACAGGATGAGGCAGCTGCTGAAATCTACGATATGGATCAGAATAAAGTGGCTTCCATTGTGGTAAAACGCATAGAGGATAAGCTTGTGATCGACTGCGACAGCAAAAAGCCGTTTACCGTAGAACTGGTGAATACCGGCATTTTAGATGTGAAGGGCGCAAAGGCATCCAAAGAAAATAAAAACACCATTCTTCGTGACTGTGAGAGCCACATAGAGTGTATACAGTAAAATCAGGTAAGAGGAAAAATTGATGGATAAAGTATTGGAAAACCGGATTTATCTTCTGATCAGGGAAATGACACTGGAAGAGAAGACCGGCATGATCCACGGTGCGGGTCTGTTTCGCACCGCGGGGGTGGAAAGACTTCATATTCCCCCTTTAAAGATGTCCGATGGACCGATGGGTGTGCGCAGCGAGTTTGTCAATGACCAGTGGATGCCGGTCGGAACACCGGATGATTATGTGACGTATTGTCCAAGCAACAGTGCGATTGCGATGACATGGAACCGCAAACTTGCACACAATGCAGGAAAAGTGTTAGGAGAAGAAGCACGTGGAAGAGGCAAAGATGTGATTCTTGCTCCGGGTATTAATATCAAAAGAACACCTGCATGCGGAAGAAATTTTGAATATATCAGTGAAGATCCAAGACTGACCAGTGAACTTGCCGTTCCGATGGTTCGTGGAATCGAGACGTCTGATGTGGCAGCATGTGTCAAGCATTTTGCAATGAACAATCAGGAAACCGAACGGCTCTGGATAAATGTGGAAGCGGATGAGCGTACAATGCGTGAAATTTATTTCCCGGCATTTCAGGCGGTTGTACAAAAAGCGGGTGCAAAGTCGATCATGGGCTCTTATAATCTGATCCGCGGAACACATGTCTGTGAAAACAAAGATATTATGGGAACCGTACTGCGCAAAGAATGGGGATTTGACGGAACCATTATCTCTGACTGGGGAGCCGTACATACAACAAAGGAGACCGCAGAGGGACCGCTTGATATCGAAATGTCGGTAACCAGTGATTTTGATGACTATTTTCTTGCGAATCCGCTGATCAGCGAAATCCGAAAAGGGCATATAGATGAGGCCTGTGTGGACGAAAAAGTGCGCAATATTCTGCGGATGATGGTACGTCTGCATATGATTGAACTGACAGAAGTACCGGATTCTGATGGAAAAAAGAAAATTCTGGTTCAGAAGAACAAGAACCGGAAAGCGGGAAGTTATAATACGGCAAAACACCGTTCCGAAGTTTTAAAAGTAGCAAGAGAATCGATCACACTGTTAAAAAATGAAGACCGGAAACTTCCGCTTGATCCTGCAATCGATAAAGTTCTTGTCATTGGGCAGAATGCAGTGATTTCACAGGCTATGGGTGGCGGAAGTGCGGAGATTAAAGCTTTGTATGAGATTACACCACTGCTTGGAATCAGCAAGTTTCTCGGTGGAAACTGCGAAGTCCGTTATGCCAGAGGATATGATATTCCGGCAAAAAAGGAAAGCGATCATAACTGGCAGGAAGACAGCCTTGATGCAAGCAAAGCGGCGGCTGAGACAGCAAAGGAAACCGAGGACAGTGCACGTCTGCGGAAAGAAGCTGTGGAACTGGCAAAAGAATATAAGCATGTCATTTATGTGGGTGGTTTAAATCATGATCAGGATCTGGAAGGACAGGACCGTGCGGATTTAACCCTTCCATATGGACAGGACCGGCTGATTACAGAGCTTCTTGAGGTTCGATCGGATATGACAATTGTAATGCTTGCCGGAAGTCCGGTTTCCATGAAACCATGGGCGGACAGGGCAAAGGCAATTGTCTGGATGAGTTACAGCGGTATGGAAGGAGGCACTGCGCTTGCAGAGGTATTGTTTGGTGCAGTAAATCCTTCCGGAAAACTTGCAGAAACGCTTCCGGAAGAGATTCCGGAATGTTTCCGGAAAGAAGCGTATTTCCCGGGAAGACCTCTGACAGACGAAGAGAAGAAACATATGAATGCACATTTGACACAGACCTATGCAGAAGGCATCTTCGTGGGATACCGTTATTACGAAAAGAACCGGATTCCGGTACAGTTTTGTTTCGGACATGGATTGTCTTATACAGACTTTACCTATGATAATTTAAAAATTGAGGAAATTCCGTCCAAAGCGCGTGCCAATGGATTTGATGTACAGCTTCAGGTGCGCAATGCAGGAGCACTGGAGGGAAAAGAGACGGTTCAGCTGTATCTTGGAGAGAAGACGGTTTCTCCGGAAAACCCGGTGAAGGAACTGAAGGCATTTGAAAAAATCTGTCTTCGTCCGAGGGAAACCAAGACCGTGCTTTTGAGAATCACGATGGAAGATTTCATGCATTATGATGAAGTTGCCAGAACATGGAGATTAAAACATGGGGATTACCGCATTTATGTCGGAAGCTCCCTGCAGGATATCCAGTTGACACAGGATATTACGATATAAGCAGCAAATGCCGTGCATCTGAAAAGATGCGCGGTTTTCTTTTTTCTTTTCCCATGCTATGATGGAGACAGAAAAAAGAAAGAGAGAACAAAACATATGGGATATATATTGGAATTGAGAAAACAGGTAGGTCATCGGCCGTTGATTATGACCTGTGCAGGAGTGCTGCTTTTGAATGAAAAAAGGGAGTTGCTTCTGCAGAAACGTGCAGACAACGGGTTATGGGGATATCCCGGGGGTTCTATGGAACTCGGGGAGAGCTTCAAAGACTGTGCCAGACGGGAAGTACAGGAGGAAACAGGACTGATCTGCGGAAACCTCGAACACTTTATGAATGTCTCCGGAGAAGAAGTACATTATGTCTATCCAAACGGGGATGAAATTTATGCCGCAGAAGAGATCTTTTTATGCCGGAAATTTTCCGGACAGATCATCTGCCAGCAGGAGGAAGTAGAAAAACTTTGTTTTTTCCGTATGGATGAACTCCCATCGAAAGAGCAGATCAATCCCAATAATTATCCGGCAATCGAACGGTTAAGGAGAATGATGGATGAGAATTGCACAACGGGAAAAGGAAATTTTACAGAAGGTAGAAGAAAAGATTGCCAGGGGACCTTATGAGGCTTCATGGGCATCGCTGTGTGAAGCGCAGATGCCGCAGTGGCTGGCGAAAGAAAAACTCGGTATTTTTATACACTGGGGTGTTTACAGTGTTCCGGCAAATTCCAATGAGTGGTATCCGCGCAACATGTACAAAGAAGGAATGCCGGCATATGAGCATCACAGAAAAACTTATGGATTGCAGAAGAACTTCGGGTATAAGGATTTTATTCCGATGTTTCGGGCTGAACATTTTTGCCCGGCAGAGTGGATGGAACTGTTTCAGGCGGCAGGAGCCGGTTATGTGTTTCCGGTAGCGGAACATCATGATGGATTTCAGATGTACCGGAGTGATCTTTCCGATTGGAACGCGGTCGACATGGGACCGAAACGGGATGTTCTCGGGGAACTGAAAGAGGAAGCAAAAAAGCGGGGAATTCATTTCTGTACATCTTCCCACCGTGCGGAACACTGGTTCTTCCTCGGAAATGGAAAAATGTTTGACAGTGATATCCATGAACCACTGAAAAAAGGGGATTTTTACTGGCCATCCATGCAGGAGGCAGATCCGGAGGACCTGTATTCCAGACCGTATCCGACAGAAGAGTTTCTCGATGACTGGCTGGCACGGACGGCAGAACTTATTCTTAATTACCGTCCGCGCCTGTTGTATTTTGACTGGTGGGTCCAGCATGAGGCATTTAAGCCTTATTTAAAGAAACTTGTCGCGTTTTATTATAATTGCGGAGCAGAATGGGGGACGAATGTTGCCATCTGTTACAAGCATGATGCGATGGCGTTTGGCAGTGGAATTGTAGAAATGGAACGTGGCGGCTTTGCGGAGGCAAAACCGTATCCGTGGCAGACAGATACCGCAGTTGCAAGAAATTCCTGGTGTTATACGAATACACTGATCTATAAAACAAGTCAGGAAATCATCTGTACGCTGGTGGATGTGGTAAGTAAAAACGGAAATCTTTTATTAAATGTCGGACCGAAGGCGGATGGCACGCTTCCGGAAGGAGATAAAAAGATTCTCCGGGATCTGGCGGACTGGATGGCGGTGAACAGGGAAGCCATTCATGGAGCAAAGGTATGGAGAAAATCGTCCGAAGGTCCGACAAAGATGCAGGAGGGACAGTTCTCAGATCAGAAAGAGATAGTCTATACACCGCAGGATTACCGTTTTACAGTGAATCATGGAAATATTTATGTCATTGCGTTAAAGTGCCCGCAGGATGGAAACTTCTGCGTTCGGTCTCTGGCAGAAAGCAGTGACCAGAATCTCCCGGAATTCCATGGGATTATCAGACAGGTAGAAGTTCTTGGATATGAAAAATCCCCGGAATGGAAAACGGACGCAGAAGGTCTGCATGTGAAGACCTCCGGTTTTTATTCTGAATTTCCGGTCGTGTTAAAAATTGTTGTTTCTTAAAATTACCGCAGAAGAGAAAAATTTCCGGCTTTGTTACGTCTTGCCTTTTGCTACAGAGAATGGTAGGATAAGACATAGAATGAGTTATAGAGGATCAAAACACATACAAGTGGGGGAATTCTTATGAAAAAAGCAAAGAGATTAATAGCCGGAATCATGCTGGCATGTATGGTCATTGTGGGAGCCGGCGTGAAGCCGCCTGACGTATTTGCAGCAACAACAACGGCTGCTGCCGGTTCGCTGGAAATGAAGACTGCCAGTGACTCCATCAATTTAAATGCGGGACAGTCATTTGATGTGACATTTTCTGTCAATGCGGAGACTTCCGGATTCGGAGGATACCTGACTTATGACAATTCAGTATTTACTTCGGTTACGGTAGTTGTTGGCGGGGGCACCACATCCGGAAAGACAGACAATAACGGAGAGTGGAAGGCTTCCTATAATGGGTATACACATTTTCTGTCCGTGGATTATTATAAAAAGGATGCGGCAGGAAATACAACCGGGCAGATTGCAGACCCTGTGAAAGTGACAGGATCATCCATTGCCACACTGAAATTTACATCGGCAAAACCGGTGATTAAGACGGATATTACCTTTAGCCCGTCCTATCTTCGGACAAATGGAACGGATGTGGAATTGAAAACGCAGAAACTCACACTGACCAATTCCCAGGCAAAGGCCGTTACGCTATCTCTTGGAATTGTAAAGGGAAACGGACGGATTTCCGTACCGGTGTATTTTTCCCGAAATGACGGATTTAATAAAATTAAGCTTAGGATTACTTATAATAAAAATATTCTTGCTTTTCAGTCCATAACACTGGCACCGGAAGTGCAGTCGACACTTACACAGAGTGATTATAATATGTCTTCCTACGGAGGATATCTGACAACGGAATATACCGCAACAGCAGATGTCAATACTTCAGGAAATCTGATGTACATTGATTTTCAGCTTGCGAATGGGATGACAGCATACTCCAATAATGGAATCAGTACAGATGTTACGGTTGCCATAGAATCTGTAGAAGACCAGCAGGGAGATATCTTTTCCTATAATTCGGCGACCTCAAGTGTGACGATCACGGATCAGGTACATACGCTTGGAGATGTGAGTGGTGACGGGAAAATTAATCTGGTGGATGTGTTATATGTCATTCAGTATTATAACAACACGAAAACATTTACAAACGCGGAAAAGACTGCGGCAGATGTAAACCGTGACGGAAAAGTGGATCTGACGGATGCTTTAAAAATCCTTCAGTATTATAATGGAGCCATTAAGACATTGTATTAAACAAAGGAGAAATTATGTATTGCAGAAAATGTGGAAGAGAGATTCCCGATGATTCGGTTATGTGCGGATATTGTGGAACACCTGTAAACCCGGATAATCCGTATACTTATGGTGGAACACCGCAGAATATGGATGAAGGTGCAAACGGGCTTGGAATTGCCTCCATGATCCTTGGGATTGTTGCCATTCTGCTGGCATGCTGTGCCGGAGGAAAATGGCTGACATTCTTTGTCGCTGCGGCAGGCCTGATTCTTGGAATTATCGCATTACAGAAGCCAAAGTACGGAAGCAGCAGAGGGATGGCACTTGCAGGGGTGATCTGCAGTGTGATCGCGCTTCTTATGAAAATTATTGTGATTATTTTACTGGGGGTAGGAATCGGGAGCTTCCTGTATTCCCATATGTTTCACTTTTAAAAGTCCCATTCTGATAGATGGGAGTTATTCATAATATAACCGAAAGTTATAATAAAAATAGTGCTTGACAAACACAGATTATAGTATTATGATCTAAACAACACAAAGAAAGTAGAAGGTTTTCGAGATATGAGAAGACAGGCGTTATCGCTTTTAGTGGAAAATAACCCAGGTGTGACGAGCCGGATATCCGGATTGTTCAGTCGCCGCGGATATAATATTGACAGTTTTTCATCCGGTGTGACTGCAGATCCGAAATATACCAGAATTACAATTGTTGCCAGTGGTGATGAACTTATTCTGGATCAGATCGAGAAACAGTTACTGAAACTGGAAGATGTGTTGGATATCAAAAAACTGGAACCGGGATTTTCTGTTACCCGGGAGCTGATTCTTGTAAAGATCCGCGCAAAGGATACTGAGCGTCAGCCGATCATGAATGTGACAGAGATTTTTCATGGAAAGATCGTAGATGTCACAAACGATTCCATGGTAATTCAGCTGGTAGGACATCAGGATAAACTGGATGCCTTTTTAGATCTGCTGGATGGATATGAAATTCTGGAACTTGCACGTACCGGAATTACGGGACTTACCCGTGGATCGTCGGATGTCCGTTTTTTGGATTAGTTACGGCTACTTATTAAAAATATTTTTTTATATAAGAGTATACATATTTAGGAGGACAATGATATGTCAGAAGCAAGAATTTTTTATCAGGAAGATTGTAACCTTTCATTACTGGATGGAAAGACAATCGCAATCATCGGCTATGGCAGCCAGGGACATGCACATGCATTAAACTTAAAGGAGTCCGGATGCAACGTCATTATCGGTCTTTATGAGGGAAGCAAGTCCTGGAAGAAAGCCGAAGAGCAGGGATTTAAGGTATACGTCGCAGCAGAAGCTGCTAAAAAAGCTGATATTATCATGATTCTGATTAACGATGAATTACAGGCTGATATGTACAAGAAAGATATCGAGCCAAACCTTGAGCCAGGTAACATGTTAATGTTCGCACATGGTTTCAATATCCATTTCGGATGCATCAAGCCACCAAAGGATGTCGATGTTACAATGATCGCACCTAAGGCACCAGGACATACAGTACGTTCTGAGTATCAGGCTGGTAAGGGAACTCCTTGTCTGATCGCTGTTGAGCAGGATGCTACCGGAAAGGCATGGGATCTTGCACTTGCATATGGTCTTGGAATCGGCGGAGCAAGAGCCGGACTTCTTGAGACAACATTCCGTACAGAGACAGAGACTGACCTCTTCGGTGAGCAGGCTGTACTTTGTGGTGGTGTTTGTGCACTTATGCAGGCTGGTTTCGAAACACTTTGTGAGGCTGGTTATGATCCAAGAAACGCATACTTCGAGTGTATCCATGAGATGAAACTGATTGTAGACTTAATTTATCAGTCAGGTTTCGCAGGAATGAGATATTCCATCTCTAATACAGCTGAGTATGGTGATTACATCACCGGACCAAAGATTGTTACCGCTGAGACAAAGAAGGCTATGAAGCAGATCCTTACTGATATTCAGGATGGTACATTTGCAAAAGAGTTCTTACTGGATATGTCTCCAGCAGGACGTCAGGTTCACTTCAAGGCTATGAGAAAGCTTGCTTCTGAGCATCCATCAGAGAAGGTTGGTGCTGAGATCCGTAAGCTGTACAGCTGGAACAACGAGAGCGACAAGCTCATCAACAACTAATCAGAAATTGATTTTTAAAACCCCGGTGAGTCAAATCATCGGGGTTTTGTTTTTGTGCCGGGGGGGGGAAGGAAGTGGGGCGTAAGGACTCCTCCCGCAAGAGGTATCAAGATTTTTCCAGGTGGAGCCATAAGGACTCCTCCCGCAAAGAGCGCGGGTCCCTCCTCATGGCAATGTCCCTCCTCATGGCAATGTCCCTCCTCATGACAATTGACAAACTACCCCGGTATGTGTAAAATAAATGTATTGTGAAAAAATATGAAAAATGAAGAGGCGAAGACATGGCAGAAGTATACAACCACAAAGTGGTAGAGAAAAAGTGGCAGAAAGTCTGGGATGATGAAAAGGCTTTTGCTGCAACCAATGATTATTCCAAACCGAAATATTATGCGTTGGTTGAATTCCCATATCCATCCGGACAGGGACTTCACGTTGGTCATCCGAGACCATATACAGCATTGGATATTGTAGCCCGTAAGAGAAGAATGCAGGGATATAATGTATTATATCCGATGGGATGGGATGCATTTGGACTTCCGACAGAAAACTATGCAATTAAAAATAAAATCCATCCAAAAATCGTAACCGAAAATAATGTAAAGCATTTTAAGGATCAGTTACATTCTCTGGGATATTCTTTTGACTGGGATCGTGAGATTAATACAACAGATCCAAAGTACTATAAATGGACCCAGTGGATTTTCCTGAAATTATTCAAGGCCGGTCTTGCATACAAAAAAGAGATGCCGATCAACTGGTGTACTTCCTGTAAGGTAGGTCTTGCAAACGAGGAAGTTGTAAACGGTGTATGTGAGCGGTGTGGCGCTCCGGTTGTCCGCAAGGTAAAGAGCGAGTGGATGTTAAAGATCACAGATTATGCGGATAAGCTGATCGAAGGACTGAATGATGTAGACTACATTGAACGTGTCAAGGTTTCACAGAAAAACTGGATCGGACGTTCTACAGGTGCCGAGGTTGATTTCCAGATCGAAGATACAGAAGACAAGCTGCGTATTTACACCACACGCTGCGATACATTGTTTGGTGTTACCTATATGGTTGTTTCACCAGAGCATCCATATCTGGATAAGTACAAGGATCAGATTAAAAACTGGGAGGAAATCGTTGCATACCGCGAGCAGGCTTCCAGAAAGTCTGATTTTGAGCGGGCGGAGCTTGCAAAAGACAAGACTGGTGTGGCAATTGACGGTTTGACTGCAATCAATCCGGTCAACGGAAAAGAAGTTCCGATCTGGGTATCTGATTATGTACTGATGAGCTATGGTACCGGTGCGATCATGGCAGTTCCGGCACATGATGAGAGAGACTGGGAGTTTGCAAAGAAATTTCATCTTCCGATCATTCAGGTAGTTGCAAAGAACGGAGAAGAAGTGGATGTCAATGAGGCTGCTTTTACCGATGTAGCGACGGGTGTGCTGATCAACTCCGACTTCTTAAACGGTCTGGAAGTAAAAGATGCAAAGGAAAAGATGATTAAATTCCTGGAAGAAAAAGGAATTGGTCAGGCAAAGACAAATTATAAATTAAGAGACTGGGTATTCTCCCGTCAGCGTTACTGGGGGGAGCCGATTCCGATTGTTCACTGCGATAAGTGTGGGTATGTGCCGATCGATGAGAGCGAGCTGCCGCTGCTTCTTCCGGAAGTAGAAAGTTATATGCCGACAGACAACGGAGAATCTCCGCTTGCAGCAATGACCGACTGGGTAAATACGACTTGTCCATGCTGTGGTGGTCCTGCAAAGCGTGAGACCGACACAATGCCGCAGTGGGCCGGATCTTCCTGGTATTTCCTGCGTTATACCGATCCGCACAATGACAAGGCACTGGCAAGTCCGGAAGCACTCAAATACTGGCTGCCGGTCGACTGGTACAATGGTGGTATGGAGCACACGACCCTGCATCTGCTGTATTCCAGATTCTGGCATAAATTCCTGTATGACCAGGGCGTTGTTCCGACTCCGGAACCATACCAGAAGCGTACTTCCCATGGCATGATTCTCGGTGAAAACGGAGAGAAGATGTCAAAGTCCAGAGGAAATGTAGTCAATCCAGACGATATTGTGCAGGAGTATGGTGCAGATACCCTGCGTACGTATGAAATGTTCATCGGAGCATTTGATCTGGCTGCATCCTGGTCGGAAGATGGAGTAAAGGGATGCCGCAGATTCTTAGACCGTGTCTGGAAATTGCAGGATCTTATGACTGATGAGGAGGGATACTCCAAGGATCTTGAGACCAAGATGCATCAGACAATTAAGAAGGTTTCCAATGACTTTGAAAACCTCAAGTACAATACGGCGATTGCTGCGATGATGACACTTTTGAATGATTTTTATAAAAAAGGCTCTATCACCAGGGGAGAGTTAAAGACACTGATCATTCTGCTGAATCCGGTTGCTCCGCATATCACAGAAGAAATGTGGCAGATTATCGGATGCGAGGGAAGAGTATACCAGCAGACATGGCCGGAGTTTGAAGAGGCAAAGACGGTGGAATCTTCCGTGGAGATTGCCGTTCAGATCAATGGTAAGGTAAAGGGAACGCTTGGTATCCAGAAAGATGATCCGAAGGATCAGGTAATTGCAAAGGCAAAAGAAGTCATTGCAGATAAACTGACCGGAAATATCATCAAAGAGATTTATGTACCGGGAAGACTGGTAAACATTGTAATGAAATAAAATATTTTCTGCCTGAAAAAACAGCAGACAGAAGGGGTTTTAAGGGAAAGGCACCCTGCGCACAAGGCGCAGGGTGTTTTGCATAATAAAAAGGAAAAACACAGATACTGTAAAAAAGGAGGTCTTTGATGTGAAACTTTCATATCTTTCTTATTTTTTTACATATGAAACCCATATTCCGGATGGCATTGGATTTGCGTTGTTCGGTCCATGGCATCTGTTGTGGCTTTCGGTTATTTTTGCCATATGCGTCAGATATGTATGGATTTATAAAAAAGGGGATGAAAGAAAAAAACGCCGGATGGATGGTCTGACGGCATGTTCCCTTGTGGTGTGGATTGTCGTGAGAGCAATTTATATTGGGGTGATCCATGAAGCGTTTTTATATGAACTCCCGTTTCATCTGTGCAGCATGGCTGGAATTTTGTGTGCCGTTCATTGTCTGACGAAATGGAAATGGCTGGGGCAGGTGCTGTATACCATCTGTCTCCCGGGAACAGTGCTGGCACTTTTATTTCCAAACTGGAACTTTTATCCGGTCATTCATTTCATTACACTGGAAGGCTTTTTGTTTCATATGGGAATTGTACTGTATGTGGCAGGAAAACTTGCATCCCATGAAATCCGACCGGATTTTGCAAAACTCTGGCAGGTGGTGTTATTTCTGACTGCAGTTGTGATACCGATTTACTGGTTTGATAAAAGATATGATGTGAATTATATGTTTGTGAACTGGCCATCCGCCGGATCTCCGCTTGTCTGGCTGGCAGACAGGATGGGAAATCCGGGGTATCTTACAGGGTATGCGGCACTTGTGTTTCTTTGCATGCTTTTGATGGATGTGGGCTATCTTATGGTTGCCGGAAGGAGAAAACAAAAGTTATTTTTTTAACATATGGGGAGGCCGGGACGGGTCGCTGCCACGCAATTTCTGCATGCCGCGCTGAATGGCATCTTTTGAATCTTTCCAGTCGGCATCTTTGTTTTTGTAATCATATTTTTCAATAAACCATGCAACGTCTTCATAGACGCGGTGGAAATTTTCCTTCATCAGAGGAAGGACGGTGGCATAGAATTCTTTTTTCTCTTCACCGGAAAGCTGTTCGTCGGCACCTTCGCAGAGAACTTTAAAGTGATCGAGGCAGAATCCTTTGGTATTTGCCACCTGTGCACGGAAATCCACATCTTTTTTGTACATGGAAAAGAAGGTTTTCATGTAAGCCTGAAAGGTATTTTTTACACTGTTACAGATGAAACAGGTGGATTCCCGCCGGTTGATCCACTCGACAATGGAATTGGAAGAAACATCTGTTTTTTTGCCGAACAGACTGCTGCGTTTTGCAGCAGCGTCCGGACGGAAGGTTTTCCAGACATGATCCATTTCCTCTTCGTGACGTTTCATCAGTGTTTTTAAAATCCAGGCATTGCCGAGCGAATTTCCATAATCAAACATTTTTTTGAAATGTGCGCGGCAGAATCCTTCCCGGTCTGTCATGTCGCGGATATCGGCTTCCATGTAGGAGGCACCATGTCCGAGGACGAAATCCATCATGTGTTCTTCGGTTTTTTGTTCAATATAGCAGAATGGACATTCTCCGGCATTTGCCATGGCGTCTGAAATTGGGATGGTGTGAAGCTGTTCTTTCATAGTGTTTCCTCCGGTTTGTAAGTACGGTAAAAGTCAATAAAGGTCTGTAAGGATTTGGATGGCTTTAAGTTTTCCTTGTATGCAAAGCCGATTTCCCGTTTGTGGATCGGGATGCCGAGCGGAATTTCCACGAGAGATCCCTCTTGGAGTTCCTTTGTGACAAAACTTTTGATGACACAGGCAACGCCGACACCGATCTTTGCGAAATCAATTAACAGATCCATGTTCGAGATGTCAATGGATTCCGCTACGGAAATATGATTGTCCTGCAGATAATCGTCAATATACTGCCGCGTCATGTTATGCTTATCCAAAAGCATAAGTGTGGAATTGCCAAGGATGGAATCTCTGGTAATCCCTCTTTTTTTCAGATTTGAGAGATAGTCCGGATTGGCTACAAAAATGTCTTCAATGTTGTCCAGATAGTAAAAATTGATGTTTTTGAGATTATCCGGCTTTCCAATCAGACCGATGTCAATTTTATTTTCATCCAGCAGATCAAGCGTTTCGTTGGTCGACTGACAGTTGATGGAAATACTGATATGCGGATTCTGCCGTATGAATTCTTTCAGATAGGGCAGAAGTACAAATTTGCAGAGTGTGGAACTGACACCGATCTGCAGGTGACCGACACCAAGATCGATGGAGCGTTTTAATTTGTCTTCCCCAAGTGTCAGTGTTTCAAAGGCTTCCTTTACATGTCCATAAAGTAACTGGCCCTCGTCCGTCAGTACAACGCCGCGGGAACTGCGGGAAAACAGTTTGCATCCTAAATTTTCTTCCAGTTTCTGAATGGATTTGCTGATGGCAGGCTGGCTGATGTAGAGTTCTTTGGCTGCCTTGGAAATATTTCCGGCATTGGCAACCGTATAAAAAATCCAGTAAGAAGATAAATTCTGATTCATTATTGCCTCCGTTTATTATAATAGGTTATTATATCATAAAATATAGTTATGGTAAATATGTTTATTATGTATTAGGATTATGAAATAATCTGTGCTAAAATCATAGTAGTTTAAGATATTAAAGGAGGAATTATCCATGGGAATGACAATGACTCAGAAGATTCTTGCAGCACATGCAGGCCTGCCTTCTGTCAGCGCCGGACAGCTGATCGAGGCAGACCTGGATTTGGTTCTGGGCAATGATATTACTTCTCCGGTTGCAATTCATGAAATCGGAAAAATGAATGTAGAGGGTGTATTTCACAAAGATAAAATCGCACTTGTGATGGATCACTTTGCTCCAAATAAGGACATTAAATCCGCAGAGCATTGCAAATGCGTACGTGAGTTTGCCTGCAAAAATGATATTACAAACTATTTTGATGTAGGTGAGATGGGAATAGAGCATGCACTCCTTCCGGAAAAAGGACTTACGGTTGCGGGAGATGTGATTATCGGTGCAGATTCCCATACATGTACATACGGTGCACTTGGTGCATTTTCTACTGGTGTGGGAAGTACAGATATGGCAGCCGGCATGGCTACCGGAAAAGCATGGTTTAAAGTGCCGTCTGCAATCAAATTTAATATCGTTGGAAAGCCGGACAAATGGATCAGCGGAAAAGATGTGATTCTTCATATCATCGGAATGATCGGTGTGGATGGAGCCCTTTATAAATCCATGGAATTTGTTGGGGAAGGAATCAAATATCTTTCCATGGATGACCGTTTTACCATCGCAAACATGGCAATTGAGGCTGGTGGAAAGAACGGTATTTTCCCGGTAGATGATCTGACCCGCGCGTACATGAAAGAACATTCCAAGAGACCGTTCGTAGAATATGAAGCAGATGCGGATGCAGAGTATGACGAAGAATATACGATTGATCTTTCAACTTTAAAGTCAACCGTTTCATTCCCACATCTGCCGGATAACACACGTACGATTGATGAAGTGGGCGATGTGAAAATTGATCAGGTTGTGATTGGTTCCTGCACAAACGGACGTATGGAAGATCTTCGTACAGCTGCAGAAATCTTAAAAGGAAAGAAAGTAGCCAAAGGACTCCGCGTGATCGTAATTCCGGCAACCCAGCAGATTTATCTGGATGCCATGGAAGAGGGACTTCTTAAGATCTTTATCGAAGCAGGTGCAATCGTAAGTACACCGACCTGTGGACCGTGTCTTGGTGGATATATGGGAGTACTTGCAGAAGGCGAGCGCTGTGTATCCACAACAAACCGTAACTTTGTCGGACGTATGGGACATGTAGATTCGGAAGTATATCTTGCAAGCCCGGCGGTTGCAGCGGCAAGTGCCATCACCGGAAAGATTTCAGGCCCGGCGGAAGTCATGTAGAAGATGCCGGAGAAAAAGGAGGTCAGATAAGAAATGAAAGCAGCACATGGTAGTGTATTTAAATATGGCGATAACGTAGATACGGATGTTATCATTCCGGCAAGATATTTGAATTCTTCCGATCCGAAAGAACTTGCCACACACTGTATGGAAGATATCGATAAAGATTTCGTAAAAAATGTACATGTGGGAGATATTATTGTAGCCAATAAAAACTTTGGATGTGGTTCTTCCCGTGAGCATGCACCGATTTCCATCAAGGCATCCGGTGTCAGCTGTGTCATTGCTGAGACATTTGCCAGAATCTTTTACCGGAATGCCATCAATATCGGTTTGCCGATCATTGAGTGCCCACAGGCCGCAAAGGAAATACAGGCAGGGGATGAGGTGGAAGTAGATTTTGATTCCGGAATCATCACAGATGTGACAACCGGAAAGAAATTCCAGGGACAGGCATTTCCACCATTTATGCAGAAGATTATTGACTGCGAAGGTCTTGTCAATTATATCAACCAGAAATAATAAAAAGATGTCAGAGAGGACTTCCCTTATTTGCGGGGAAGTCCTTTTAGGTAAGAAAGATATTTAGGAGAAAGGGAAATCTGCTGGTAAATATCGGCATAGGACGAAGCAGACAGCTCCTCGATATAGTTTTCCGGAAAATTTTTTGATATGCCGGCCTGATGCGCCAGATCTACGGCTTTGTTATAGGCAATTGCCGCATCAATCGCATTTGTATAATTACCGACAGTGATGTTGCCGTGGATATGGATACGTACTTTATAGTGTTCGGTTCTGTTTTTGTCGATGCGTTCGACACCAAAATACGGATTGATGATTTTGAGGTTTGAGTAGCGGAAATCATTTTCATCGCCGTTAACAAAACAAAAATCCCTGCCGTTTACCGCATGGGTTTTGATGCCGTAGCGGCCGAGAAGCGTAAGCTGCATTCCATAGTGATTGACATACAGATGTCCCTGGCGTGTCAGAATCCGGTGGCTGCTGTAATAGAAGAGGTCATCAATGTCAAATTTTAACTCCCGGTGAATACTCAGATAATAACTGAAATAATTTTTGCGCAGATAAATGGGGGTAGGAATATACATATGATTATCCCGGAAATTGATCAGCGAAACAATTTTTTCAAAGGCAAGCTGGTTGGTCCGGTAAAATGCCTCATCGATGGTTTCTGTACCGGATAACAGCTCGCAGGCGGCAGTGTATGCCTGATGTGCCTGAACTTCCGAGGGAAAGCTTCCGAGGCTGATATGACGGCCTTTGTGCGTAATATTGGAGCGATAGTATACGGTTTTGTCTTTTTTTGTCGCAAGATATACGCCGGTTAACATAAATTCTCCTTTCGCCCTGACAGGTTATTTTAGTAGTATAACATAGGAAATTCATTGACACCACCCACTTTTTTACCTATAATGTACGAGAAACGTTATGATTAAATTTTTGTAAAATGAGGAAGAAAAAATGGAATTAATGTATTCAAGCACCAGAAATGATAAAGTAAAACTGACTGCATCCCAGGCAATTTTAAAGGGTCTGGCAGATGATGGAGGACTTTTTGTACCGGAGCGTATCCCGGCACTGGATGTCCCGATGGATACACTTGCAGATATGTCCTATCAGGAGACTGCTTATGAAGTCATGAGCCGTTTCTTTACGGATTTTACAGAAGATGAGTTAAAGGATTGTATCAAAAAAGCATACGACAGCAAATTTGATACGCCGGAGATTGCACCGCTGGTAGATGCGGACGGTGCTTATTATCTGGAACTGTTCCATGGCCCGACAATTGCATTTAAGGATATGGCACTTTCCATTCTGCCACATCTTCTGATTACCTCTGCAAGAAAAAATCAGGTGAAAAATGATATTGTTATTTTAACAGCGACATCCGGAGATACTGGAAAAGCTGCCCTTGCAGGATTTGCAGATGTGGAAGGCACAAAGATTGTTGTATTTTATCCGAAGAACGGTGTCAGCCCGATCCAGGAAAAGCAGATGATCACACAGAAAGGTGCAAATACCTGTGTGGTTGGAATCCACGGAAACTTTGATCAGGCACAGACCGGTGTGAAGAAGATGTTTAATGATACTGCACTTGAAGCAGAACTTGATGTTGCAGGTTATCAGTTCTCATCTGCAAATTCCATCAATATCGGACGTCTGATTCCTCAGGTGGCATATTATGTATATGCATATGCAAAATTATATAAAAATGGTGCAATTGCAAAAGATGAAAAGATCAACGTTGTTGTTCCAACCGGAAATTTCGGAAATATCCTTGCTGCTTTTTATGCAAAGAATATGGGACTTCCAATTGCAAAACTGATCTGTGCATCCAATGAGAACAAAGTATTGTATGATTTCTTCTCCACCGGAACATACGACAGAAACCGTGATTTCATTCTTACAAGTTCTCCATCCATGGATATTCTGATTTCTTCCAATCTGGAGCGTCTGATTTACCGTATTGCCGGAAACGACGCAGAAAAGAATACAAAGATGATGGAAGAACTTTCCACAGACGGAAAATATGCAATCACGGATGAGATGCGTGCACAGCTTGCTGATTTCTACGGAAATTATACAAGCGAGGAAGAGACTGCAAAGACCATTAAAAAATTATATGAGGATACCGGATATATCATTGATACCCATACAGCGGTTGCCGCAGGTGTATACGATAAGTATAAGAAGGATACCGGGGATACCGAGACAAAGACCGTGATTGCCAGCACGGCAAGTCCGTTTAAGTTTACCCGAAGCGTTATGGATGCGATTGATCCGAAATACGATGCAATGGGTGATTTTGAACTGGTAGATGAGCTTTCCAGAATCGGAAATGTCAAAGTCCCACAGGCGATCGAAGAGATCCGTACCGCACCGGTACTTCATGATACGGTATGTGAAGTGGAAGAAATGCCACAGGTTGTTAAAAAATTCCTTGGTGTTTAAAATACATATGAAAAGAGGACAAAGATTATGAAAAAGAAATTGATTTCGCTTTTACTTGTTTCTGCCATGGCAGCTGCAACAGCAGGCTGCGGTTCATCCGTACCTGCCAACAGTGTGAACTCCAGAGATGATCTTCCGGGTAAAAAAATCGGAGTACAGCTCGGTACAACCGGAGATTCGGATGCCACAGAGTATGAAAAGAATGATGGCAGTACGGTAGAACGTTACAATAAAGGCGCAGATGCCATTCAGGCATTAAAAACAGGAAAGATTGACTGTGTGATCATTGATCAGCAGCCGGCAGAAGCTTTTGTTGAAAAAAATGATGATTTAAAGATTTTATCCGATACGTTTGATCCGGAAGAGTATGCCATCTGTATTGCCAAAGGCAATTCGGATCTGACCGATAAATTTAACAGTGCGATTGAAGAACTGCAAAAGGACGGAACCATTGATTCCATCACCAGCAATTATATCGGGGATGAGGTTGGAAAGCATCCATATGAGACACCGGACGGAACCGAGTATCCAAACGGAACACTTACTATGGCAACCAATGCGCAGTTTGAGCCATACGAATATTATGACGGAGATCAGATTGTAGGAATTGATGCAGATATTGCAAAAGCAATCTGTGATAAACTCGGATATGAGCTGAAGATTGAAGATATGGAGTTTGATGCGATCATCGCAGCGGTATCTTCCGGAAAAGCTGATTTTGGTGCTGCCGGAATCACGGTAACTGAGGATCGTAAGAAAAATATTGACTTTACGGATACCTATACAAAGGCTTGTCAGGTAATCGTTGTAAGAAACAAATAATTTGTTTCGGAGGATAAACAGTGAGTGATTTTATTGCAAAATTTCAACAGGATTTTATAGAGAGCGACCGTTATCTGTATCTGCTGCGCGGGCTGGGGAATACATTGCTGATTGCAGCCCTTGCGGTTATTCTGGGAATTGTTCTTGGATTTCTGGTTGCAATCATCCGGTCTACACATGACAAGCATGGCGGACTGAATATCCTGAATTTTATCTGTAAAGTGTATCTGACCATATGGCGGGGAACCCCGACGATGGTGCAGCTGCTGATCATGTATTATATTATTCTCGTTGCACTGGATAATAAGATTCTGGTTGCAGTGATTGCGTTCGGATTGAATTCGGCGGCTTATGTGGCAGAGATTGTCCGTTCCGGAATTATGTCTGTGGACGAAGGACAGTTTGAGGCCGGACGAAGTCTTGGGTTGAATTACACCCAGACCATGCGGCTGATCATTCTTCCTCAGGCATTTAAAAATGTCCTTCCGGCACTGGCAAATGAATTTATTACACTTTTGAAAGAGACATCCATCAGTGGATACATTGCAATTCCGGATCTGACAAAAGGCGGTGACATTATCCGAAGCCAGACATATGATGCGTTTCTTCCGTTATTCGGCGTTGCGGTCATTTATCTGGTACTGGTAATGATCCTTACGGCAGGAGTACACAAACTGGAAACGAGGTTGCGGACAAATGAGCGATAACAAAAATGTATTGATCGAAGTGAGAGATCTTTGTAAATCTTTTGACCATGTTAATGTATTAAACGGAATATCAACAACGATTTCGCAGGGAGAGGTTGTTGCAATTATCGGACCGTCGGGATGCGGAAAATCTACGTTTCTGCGATCCATGAATCTTCTGGAAAAACCAACCTCCGGTTCCATTCTTTTTGAGGGAACGGATATTACGGATTCTTCCGTTGACATCAATAAAATGCGTCAGAAAATCGGAATGGTGTTTCAGCAGTTTAATCTCTTTCCCAACCATACCGTAAAAGGGAATATCATGCTTGCCCCGGTACAGACCGGGCTCATGACAAAAGAAGAGGCTTCGAAACGTGCAGATGAACTGCTGGTACGCGTAGGGCTTTCGGATAAAGCGGATGTCTATCCTGCAATGCTTTCCGGAGGACAAAAGCAGCGTATTGCGATTGCGCGTGCACTTGCCATGAATCCGGATGTGATGCTGTTTGATGAGCCGACTTCTGCACTTGATCCGGAAATGGTAGGAGAAGTACTTGAGATTATGAAAGAACTTGCCAGAGATGGAATGACGATGGTGGTTGTCACACATGAGATGGGATTTGCCAGGGAAGTGGCAAGCCGTGTAATGTTCATCAATGAAGGACAGATTCAGGAGGAGAATACACCGAAGAAATTTTTCTCCCACCCGGAAAATCCTCGTTTGTGCGAGTTCCTTTCTAAAGTATTATAGTGGAAACATAAAAAAACGTCTGCCTTGTGGCAGACGTTTTTTTATGGCATTTTACTTTAAGGAAAATCCTATTTTATTCTTTAATGGAAACACGTTCCATATAAAAATCAATCGTTCCAAACGTATACAGAACCGGGATATGCAAGGTGCGTCCTGAAAACTGAATCGGGGAAACGGTAATATGCTCTGGAGCACCGAGTGTTAACTCTGTGTTAGAGGTGTTTGATACATTTACAATGAATAATCCGTTCTGCAGATTCACAAAATCCTCCAGAGAAGCCTGAACGTATTCATCGTAAGAATGGAACTGCTCATGGACATAGCGGGTAGCAAAGGAAATCGCCGTGTCCAGATCCATGGAAATATAGGTGTTAATTGCATAGTCACCATGAATTTCCTGCTTTACACAACAGGCAATGGAAGCCTCTGTGACTTCTTCCACGGAAAGCGGTGTGTAATCGGAACCGATAAAACGGATAAAATCGTTAAATAAAAGCTCGATAAACATATGTCCTTTTTCCGAAAGAGCAGCGTCGGTTGATGAAAAAAAGTTTTCAAACAATTGCTGGATATTTTTCCGGCGCTCGATAAGGCTTTCTTCATCTTCCATGCCGTTTTTGGAACGGTAATCCTGTATGATCTGTTCGAAATCGGTGTTTGTCAGAACTCCTTCATCCAAAAGAACCTGTCCAAGAGAAAGGAAGGCAGGGGTCTGCTGTTTTAACAGTTCTTCCACCTGGGCTTCGGTCAGGTATCCGAGCTGAATCGCCAGCTCACCGAAACGATTGTCCTGGTGGGTCTGGTGAATGACAACATCATCTACCTGGGCTGCATTCATGTATCCGGCATGAAGGGCAAGGGTACCGAGTTTCATATGCTGATCTGCTTCCTGACGCATCGCTGAAAACAGCTGATCACGGGTAACATATCCGTTGGCAAGCAGATAATTTCCAAAAAATTGTGTATACATAACGATTATCTCCCTTCCAGGAAGCGCTTAACGACAGCAAGCACCTGTTCCTTGTCCAGTGGCTTTTGAATGAAATCTTTTGCGCCCGCTTCCAGTGCATTTTTCAGCTGGGACTGTGTTCCGACAGAAGAAGCGATGATGATTGTAGCTTCCGGATCAAATTCCATAATATCACGGATGGCATCATTGCCGTCTTTTTTTGGCATAACAATGTCAAGAAATACCAGATCCGGATGTACTTCTTTATATTTGTCAATTGCACTCTGTCCATCGGTGGCTTCCACGAATACCGGAGTGCCGAGAGTGGAAATGATGTCCTTTAACTGTTTACGTGCAAGAATCGAATCGTCAGTAATTAAAATTGTAGTGTCCTCAATGCGCATATACATTCTCCTTTTTGTTACATATTAAGTATATTTTACTATAAATGTATAAAATAATCAATGAAATTTGACTATTTTTGCCGATGGTAAAAAGTTTTTTCGTGTGTGATACTATAAAACAGGAGGAAAAATCATGAAAACAATTTTACTTATGGATATTGTGATCGTTTTTGTAGGCATTTATCTGGCTGTTTCTGCTGCAAAAATGAAAAAAAGCGGACAGATCAGTGACCTGGTTGTCCCGAAAGAAGAAATTAAGAAGTGTAAAGATCCCGAGGCGTATATCCGGGGAATAACACCGTGGCTGTATGGATTTGCGGCGGTAGCGGTTGTTGTGGGAGCAATCGGAATTTTATGTGATACTAAGGTGATTACGCTCGGACGCATCTGGACATATGTGGAACTTGGTGCATTTTTGGCAGCATTGTTTGCATTTGTAAGCGGAATGCGTAAAATAAAAGACAAATTTTTCCCTTAAAGCAGTATGCGGAAATGGAAAAAAGTACATAGAATCAGACCTTGAAATTCAGGTAAAAATAAAGTATAATAAGTGCAGTACAAAAGAGAAAGTTGCCGGATGCGGTATCGCATAAAAGACGGCAGAAAGAGATGCCTGAAATGTACGACAACTCTTGCTATTTAGAACCTACATTTACTTTAAACGGGATTCCTATATGATTTTTCTGGATGTCAGGCCGCCACAGTCAGCGGAAGACAGAAGGGAAACTGCGGTCGCCCACCTAGCATTGGCTAGGAGTCTAAATTGCAGGAACCGGCATTTTGGGTAACATACCAAAGAAAAAGTATTTAATATTAAGATACCAAAGAATTTATTATATACCAAAGAATGTTACAGCGTACAAAAGAGAAGGGGAGCTGCCGGAGAACGGTGGCTCCTTATTTTGTGTCAATGACAGATGAATTAATAAAAACGGAGAGTGCTTCATGAAAAAAAGAGACAAAATGAAGATGATGGGGATTCTGATTCTGCTGCTTGCGGTAATTACCGTTGCGATAACTTTAATTCTGGTATCCCGTCTTTCCAAAACGGCAGGGAAAGATCAAAAAGAAGAAACATTTGACCGTTCCGTTTCCGGGATGCTCAGCAATGCATATATCTTAAAGAGTGAAGAAAAGGATATCATTGTATTATATCGGGGAGAAACCTATTTTGCGGAGGGAAAGCCGGAGAAAAAATATACGGGGGTTGCGGATATTGAACTGACGAAGGGAAAGGTTACTAAAATTTATGCGAAACCTTCAACGATCAAGGGGGTTCTGACAAGTTACTCCTCAAAAAGTGTTCAGATAGAGGGATATGAACCGCTTTCGGCAGAAAAAGATCTGCCGGTGTATCTTGTGGCAAGTTCCGGACATGCAAAAATTCCTGTCCGTCAGGGAAAGATTTCAGATCTTGTTGTAGGAAATTCCAAAGTGGAACTGGTTGTTGCAGAGCAGAAAGCCTGTGCACTTGTAAGCTATCAGGAGGACATGGCAGAAAAGGTCCGTGTGCTGCTCAAAAACGGAAAAGAAAATACATATGCCAGTCTTTTTGTTTGCAGCGGGGATGCCTATACCGTGGATGGAAATAAAAGGAAGAAGGACACCGTAACAGATGCAGAAAAACTTCTGAAGGGGGAAAAAACGGGAAAAGAGATAAAAATTTCTCCGGATACCGGTGGCCTTTTGTATCGATGTGATAAAAACGGAAACCCGTATGGTTCCGGGTACGAGGGAGATCTGATTCTCCGGAAGGAAAAAAAGGGATATGTCCTGATCAATGAAATTCCGATGGAAGATTATATTCGTTATGTTCTGCCTTCTGAAATGCCATTATCTTTTTCCTATGAAGCCTTAAAAGCACAGGCGGTATGTGCGCGCACATTTACATACGGGCAGATGAAAAACGATACGTATGCCCGGTACGGAGCAAATCTGGATGATTCCATTGCCTATCAGGCCTATCATGCAACAACTTCCTATGAAGTGACGGATCAGGCTGTGGCGGATACCGCAGGTATGGTGATGACGTACAAAGGAAAACTTGCGGACTGTTATTATTATTCCACTTCCCCGGGATATTCTGAAAATCTGGAAGTATGGAATGCCGCATCTCCGGGATATCTGCTGGCGGAAAACCATACCAGGGAAAAGACAAAAGATCTGTCTTCGGATAAAGCCTTTCATAAATTTATTACAGCAAAAGCGGATGCCTATGATGAAAATTCCCCGTATTTCCGATGGACGGCTACCCTGTCGGCAAAGCTGGGCATGGATGAAACATATGGAAAACTGAAAAAACTGAAAGTCAATAAACGAAGCACTTCCGGATATGTACTGTCTCTTACCATGGTTTTTGAAAAAGGAGAGCGGACGATCGAAAAGGAAAATGAAATCCGGTATGCACTCGGAAAGTATCTGCTGGATCTTGATCTTGCAGACGGAACCAATAAACATCGTGCCTCTTCCGTCCCGAGTGCGTGCTTTGAAATAAAAAGTCAGAAAAAAGGAACCATCGTGCTGACCGGAGGCGGATTCGGGCATGGAATCGGAATGAGTCAGTACGGTGCGGACGCCATGGGAAAAGAAGGAAAGAAATGGCAGGAAATTCTCGGATTTTATTTTAAGGATGTTACATTTACCAATGTCTTTGATCTTGACACATAAAAGGAGACTGTGGTAGAATGACAAATGTGTAAAAAGCAATGAATGTGTCAGTAGCATCTGAACGACATACAGAGAGAGGAAGTCATCGGCTGTAAGCTTCCTTATGATACGCCAGCATGTGAATTTTCCCACAGGAGCTGCGCAGGTGAACACAAGGATTTTTAGCCTGCGACGGTCACTGCACGTTAAGCAGAATGAGAGCCCATATAGATACAGGATATGGGAATCTGGGTGGTAACGCGGAATTTTTCGTCCCTGATATGCAATTATGCATAGCAGGGATTTTTTTATGCCAGAAAACGGTTCCGGTTCCACAGTAGAAAATTGCGTAAAAACAATTATTATGAAAGAAAATATGTAAAAGGAGAGTACCATGAAAGAAAAATTGCAGAAAATCAGAGAAAATGCAATAGCACAGATTGAAAATTCTGACGGACTTGCAAAACTCAACGATGTGCGTGTCGCCGTTCTTGGAAAGAAAGGGGAACTCACCGCCGTATTAAAGAGTATGAAAGAGGTTGCACCGGAGGATCGCCCGAAGGTGGGACAGTGGGTAAATGAAACCCGTCAGGAAATTGAAAATAAACTCGATGAGATGAAGAAAAAACTCGAGGCTGCGGAGCTTGAACATCGTCTGGAAAATGAAGTGATCGACGTTACCCTTCCGGCAAAGAAAAACCGTGTGGGACACAGCCATCCGAATACCATGGTACTTGAAGAGGTAGAGCGTATTTTTACCGGTATGGGATATGAAGTTGTAGAAGGACCGGAAGTGGAATACGATTATTACAACTTTGAAGCATTAAACATTCCGGCAAACCATCCGGCAAAAGATGAGCAGGATACCTTCTACATCAATGATAAGATCCTGCTGCGTACACAGACTTCACCGGTTCAGGTGCGTGTGATGGAGCAGAAGAAACCTCCGATCCGTATGATCGCACCGGGACGTGTGTTCCGTGCGGATGAAGTGGATGCGACCCATTCGCCTTCTTTCCATCAGATTGAGGGAATGGTCATTGACAAGGGAATCACGTTTTCTAACTTAAAGGGAACACTGACCCAGTTTGTACAGAAGCTGTTTGGAAAAGAAACAAAAGTAAAATTCCGTCCGCATCATTTCCCATTTACGGAGCCATCGGCCGAGATGGATGTTTCCTGTTTTAAATGTGGCGGAAAAGGATGCCGTTTCTGCAAAGGTGAGGGATGGATCGAAATCCTTGGCTGTGGAATGGTACATCCAAGAGTGCTTCGTATGAGCGGTATTGATCCGGAAGAATATTCCGGCTTTGCATTTGGTATAGGTCTGGAGCGTATTACCCTGTTGAAATATGAGATTGACGATATGCGTCTGCTGTATGAGAATGACGATCGTTTCTTAAAACAGTTCTAGGAGGAGAAAAAGAATGAATACATCATTAAAATGGATCAAAGCTTTAGTTCCGGGACTTGACTGCGGCGTGCAGGAGTATGTCGATGCCATGACACTTTCCGGATCAAAAGTTGAGGGATATGAGCAGCTCGATGCAGATCTTGACAAGATCGTCATCGGACAGGTTACAAAGATTGAAAAACACCCGGATGCCGACAAACTTGTCATCTGCCAGGTAAACGTTGGAAGCGAAACGCTGCAGATTGTGACCGGTGCACCAAACGTATTTGAAGGGGCAAAAGTTCCGGTTGTTTTAGACGGCGGACGTGTCGCAGGAGGACATGATGGAACAAAAACTCCTGGTGGAATCAAAATTAAAAAAGGAAAGCTTCGCGGGGTTGAGTCTTCTGGCATGATGTGCTCGATTGAGGAACTCGGTTCGAACCGTGAAATGTTCCCAGACGCACCGGAGAACGGACTGTATATCTTTGACGAGGATGCACCTGTCGGAGAAAATGCGGTTGCTTATTTAGGACTGGATGACAGCGTTGTTGAATATGAGATTACATCCAACCGTGTAGACTGTTTTTCCGTACTCGGCATTGCGCGTGAGGCAGCAGCCACGTTCCATAAGGAATTTGTACCTCCTGTCGTAACAGAAACCGGAAATAACGAAGATGTCAATGATTACATCAAAGTATCGGTAAAGGATCAGGATCTTTGCAGCCGTTACACAGCAAGAGTTGTAAAGAATATTAAGTTTGCCCCATCTCCGAAGTGGATGCAGGAACGTCTTCGTGCACATGGAATCCGTCCGATCAATAATCTTGTAGATATTACGAATTATGTGATGGAAGAATACGGACAGCCGATGCACGCCTATGATCTGGATACGATTGAAGGAAAAGAGATTATTGTCCGCCGTGCAGCTGCAGGTGAAAAATTTGTGACGCTGGACGGACAGGAACGTCAGCTGGATGAAAATGTACTGATGATCTGTGATGCAAAAAAAGCAGTAGGCATTGCCGGTATCATGGGTGGAGAAAATTCCATGATTACCAATCATGTAACAACCATGTTATTTGAGGCAGCATGCTTTGATGGAACCAATATCCGCAAATCCGGAAAGCGCATCGGACTTCGTACCGATGCTTCGGCTAAGTTTGAAAAAGGCTTAGATCCAAATCTTGCCATGGAAGCGATGAACCGTGCCTGCCAGCTGGTAGAAGAGTTAGGCGTCGGCGAGGTTGTAGGTGGAGCCGTTGACATTTATCCTGTGAAGCGTGAGGACGTAAAGATTCCGTTCGAACCGGACAAGTACAATAAGCTTTTGGGAACGGATATTCCGGCCGGGGATATGATCGGATATTTCAAAAAAATTGATCTGGGATATGACGAAGCAACGAATGAGATTCTTGTTCCGTCCTGGAGACAGGATCTGCTTTGTGACGCAGATATGGCAGAGGAAGTAGCACGTTTCTACGGCTATGACAAGATCGGAACGTCTCTTCCGAGCGGAGAGTCTACGGCCGGAGGAAAGAGCTTTAAGCTGCGTATGGAAGAAAAGGCACGTGAGATTGCAGAGTTCTGTGGTTTTTCACAGGCAATGACTTATTCTTTCGAGAGTCCGAAAGTATTTGACAAATTACTGATTCCGGAGGATTCCAAGTGGCGTAAAACGGTTGTGATTTCCAATCCGCTTGGGGAAGATTATTCCATTATGCGTACGCTGCCACTGAACGGAATGCTGACTTCCCTGTCTACGAACTTTGGACGCAGAAACAAAGATGTACGCCTGTACGAGATGGGAAATATCTATCTGCCGAAGCAGCTTCCGTTGACGGAACTTCCGGAAGAACGTATGCAGCTGACGTTTGGTATGTACGGAGACGGTGATTTCTTTACCATGAAGGGTGTGATCGAGGAACTCTTATACCAGACAGGTCTTCGCAAGAAGGCGCAGTATGATCCACATGCCGAGCTTCCGTTCCTGCACCCGGGACGCAAGGCGGCTATCGTATATGATGGAGCTGTGATCGGATATCTCGGAGAGGTACATCCAACGGTTGCTGCAAATTATGCCATCAAAGAGCGCGTATATATTGCAGTGATTGATATGCCGGAGATGGTATCCCGTGCATCCTTTGATTACAAATATGAGGGAATTACCAACTTCCCGGTTTCTTCCCGTGACTTGTCCATGGTTGTTCCAAAGAATATTCTGGTAGGTGATATCGAGAAAGTATTCGAGGAAAACGGTGGGAAATATCTGGAAAATTATGAGTTATTTGATGTATACGAAGGAGAGCAGATTGAAAAAGGCTTTAAGTCTGTCGCATACTCTCTGAAGTTCCGCGGAAAAGATAAGAATCTGGAAGAGAGCGATATTACGGGTGCTATGGATAAAATCTTAAGCGGACTGAAAAATATCGGAATCCAGTTGAGGGGCTAATCATGACAGAAGGAATGAATGTAAAAGATTATGACTATGATCTGCCGGAGGAACTGATCGCTCAGGACCCTCTGGAGGATCGTTCCAGCTCCCGGCTGATGGTGCTTGACCGTCAGACCGGGGACGTGGAACACCGGCATTTTACGGATATTCTGGAATATCTTCACCCGGGTGATTGTCTGGTGATCAACAACACAAAGGTGATTCCGGCACGTCTGTTCGGAGTGAAAGAGGACACACAGGCAAAAATCGAAGTACTTTTATTAAAACGCAAGGAAAATGATATCTGGGAGACACTCGTAAAACCGGGGAAAAAAGCAAAACCGGGCACAAAACTTGTGTTCGGAGACGGGCTTCTGACGGCAGAAGTCGTGGATGTAGTAGAAGAAGGAAACCGTCTGATTCAGTTCCATTATGATGGAATTTTTGAAGAGATTCTGGATCAGCTGGGACAGATGCCGCTGCCGCCATATATTACGCATCAGCTGAAAGATAAGAATCGCTATCAGACCGTATATGCAAAGTATGACGGATCTGCCGCTGCCCCGACAGCAGGGCTTCATTTTACGAAAGAACTGCTGCAGAAAGTAAAGGATATGGGAGTCGATATCGCAGAAGTAACCCTGCATGTCGGACTTGGCACGTTCCGTCCGGTAAAAGTAGAAAATGTACTGGATCACCATATGCACTCAGAGTTTTATATGGTGTCACAGGAAGCTGCGGATAAGATCAACCGCGCGAAGGAAAGCGGACACCGGGTGATTGCGGTCGGCACAACCAGTACGCGTACGCTCGAAGCTGCCGCAGATGAAAACGGACGGCTGCATGAGACCAGCGGCTGGACGGAAATCTTTATTTATCCGGGGTATCAGTTTAAAGTGATTGATGCCCTGATTACCAACTTCCATCTGCCACAGTCAACGCTTGTGATGCTTGTATCGGCACTCGCAGGACGGGAGCATGTGCTTCATGCGTATGAGATCGCTGTAAAAGAAAGATATCGTTTCTTTAGCTTTGGCGATGCTATGCTGATTCAATAAAAGAATCATAAAAAGAACTGTTACAAAAAGGAAACATCCATTTCCTGTTTTGTGACAGTTCTTTTTTATGAACATTATATTCAATTTTTTCTGAAATAGAATGATCTGTCATAGTGTTTAACCCACAATCTTTTATAATTGTTTTCGCATAACCATAAACTATTTTTTATATTAGTATTTGTTTACATATAGCGCAATAATTTTTCCTAAAAGTAATTGTTAACCAGTATAAAAAGACGGTTGACAATAAAAAGCCATGCGTGTATACTTAACACGGTAAATTCGTATGGAAAGGAAGAAAAAAATGAATGACACTGTAAGCGCGACACCAAAGAAAATGTCGGTAAAAACCATTGCTGTGATCGGTGTTCTCACAGCTGTAACCTGTATTTTAGCACCATTGTCTATCCCGATTGGAGATGTTCCGATTTCTCTTACCAATCTGGTGATTTATTTCGGACTTTATATTTTAGGCACTCGGAGGGAGACGGTCAGCTATATTGTTTACCTTCTGATCGGATTGGTTGGCGTTCCGGTATTTTCCGGTTTTACAGCAGGTCCGGCAAAAATGTTCGGACCGACAGGCGGCTATCTGATCGGGTTTATTCCGATGGCTGTGATCGCCGGAATTTTTATTGAAAAGTCCGGACGGAAACTGGTATTGGGCATGATCGGCATGATTCTCGGAACTGCTGTTTGCTATATCTTTGGAACGGTATGGTTTGTACTGGTAATGAAAACCTCTGTACAGGCGGCGTTGACAATGTGCGTCTATCCGTTTATTGTATTTGACATTATCAAAATGGTTCTTGCTGCATGGATCGGACCGCAGATTCACGGACGTCTGGTGCAGGCGGGACTTTTATAAAATCATTACTTTTTATCGGATATTCCGGGAAGGGGGCCCGGAATATCCCTTTTTTTACTTGTAATGTGTTTCTGAATGTAATAAAATAATATTTATATTATCGTTTGAAAAGGTATAAGGGGATGGAAAATGGAAGAAAAAAGGAAAAATAAAAGACTGGATCTGGATGTCAATGTACAGTTGGAGCGTCTGGATGAAGACGGGGTCACAACTTTAAAATTTGTGCATGTGGATGTAACAGATATTTCAAAAAGCGGAATTGGATTTGACTGTAAAAAGAAACTGGAAATGAATTCCTATTATGATGCAAAGATCCAGATATGGACAAAAGAAGTGGTGGATGCAGTCATTCAGATTGTCCGCAGCGAAGAAAAGCCGGACGGATTTCATTATGGCGGTGTGTTTATCGGAATGACGGATACCGATGCATTAAAGATTGATATCTATCAGATTTTTAACGAACTGTAAAATAAGGCGGGAAAAACTATGATCTTACAGGATACTTATGAGGTAAAAAAAGCAGACATAATTCCGGTTGAGGTTTCGGTTCCAGGATCGAAGAGCATTACAAACCGGGCACTTCTGATTGCAGCACTTGCAAACGGAAAGAGTGTTCTTAAAGGGGTTCTTTTTTCGGATGACAGCAGGCATTTCCTGCAGGCTTTGCAGGACCTGGGCTTTGTGGTGGAAATTGATGAGCCGCATGCGGTTGTCTCCATTGAAGGAAAAGGGGGCAGGGTTCCAAAGACAAAAGCTTCCGTTGATGTGGGAAGTGCAGGAACTGCTGCCCGTTTTCTGACGGCATACCTTGGTCTGTGTGAGGGAGAATATCATATGAACTCTTCCGAGCAGATGAAAAAGCGCCCGATGGAAGAATTGCTGCAGGCACTACAAGACCTTGGGGCGGAAGTTACTTATAAGGAAGCATCAGGACATTTCCCATTTGTGATCGGAAACAGTGGTGTGAATAGACACGAAGTAACCATTGATGTTGAAAAAAGCAGTCAGTTTCTGAGTGCGCTTCTGATCTCTTCCGTGCTGTTTCAGAAAGAATTCCGGATTCACGTCAAAGGGCATCATGGAATGGCTTATGTAGAGATGACGGTTGCCATGATGAAGCAGTTTGGTGTGGAAGTACAACGACCTGCATCCGATACTTTTGTGATTGCGGAACATGCAGCATATCAGGCAAGAGAGTATCAGATTGAACCGGATGTTTCGGCAGCTTCTTATTTTTATGCGATGTGCCCGGTTGTCGGCGTTCCTGCAAAGGTCTGCCATGTACACTGGGAAAGCTTACAGGGAGATACTTCTTTTTTACATGTGCTGGAACAGATGGGATGCCGGACAGAGGAAGAACCGGATGGAATCCGGATGTATCCGCCGACGGAAGGATTCCTGGGAGGGGTATTTGACTTTTCTGCATTTTCAGATCAGGCTCTGACACTGGCGGCAATTGCGTGTTTTGCCAGTGAAACCGTCGAGATTACCGGAATCGGACATATCCGTTATCAGGAATGTGACCGTTTTGCCGCGATTCTTACCAATCTGAAGGCAATGGGAATCGCATGCGAGCAGCTGGATGAGAACCGTATTGTGATTCATCCGGGAAAACCGCATGGATGTAAAATAAAAACGTTCGAGGATCACCGGGTTGCGATGGCTTTTGCAATTCCGGGACTTGTGACAGACGGTATTGTGATTGAAAATCCTTCCTGCTGCAGGAAGACGTTTGAAAACTATTTTGAAATACTCGATACCTTGTGCAAATAAAAATACAGGCTCCGGAAATTATCCGGAGCCTGTATTTTTTATGGGAAAACCATTTATGTTTTACCGTTCGTGAACCATATAGCCATTGTCGGTAAGCAGACGTTTGGCACGGGTCAGAGTCTGTTTGTCAGGAAACGCGAGCTGAAGAACACCTTCTTCAAATTCCCGGTTATTTACAATACCGATGTTTTTGATGCTGATATGGTATTGTGCGAGCAGCCCGGCAACAGCAGCAATACCGCCGGTTTCATCGACCAGATCCACAAAACATTCATAATATACCGTAGGGGATTTGACACTTGGCAGTGTGATGGAATCCCGGTAGTCTTTTGCCTGCTGAAAGAAGGAAAGCAGTGCCTGTTCATTGGAACTGTCAATGTATCCGCGAAGCTTCGTTAGAAGGGCAAGGTACTGATCCATCAGTGAAAGAAGCGGTTCCCGGTTGGAAGCACAGATATTCTGCCACATCACAGGCGAAGAAGATGCAATTCTTGTGATATCCTTAAATCCCCCGGCAGCAATGGTTTTCATGGTTTCTTTGTCATCATCGATCTGGTGGATCAGATTGACCAGCGAATATGCGATCATGTGCGGCAGATGGCTGATGGCTGCCGTAGAGTAATCGTGTATTTTATAATCCAAAATCAGTGGAATTGCTCCAAGCGACAATACAAAATCACGAAATTCCGAAATTTCTTCCTTTGGAGTCAGGGCGGTCGGGGTGATAATATAGTATGCATTTTCCAAAAGCGTATTGGTGGCACTTAATATGCCTGTTTTTTCGGAACCGGTCATGGGATGCCCGCCGATAAAATTGGCCTCCATGCCAAGACGTATCACTTCTTCATGAATTTCCGTTTTTGTGCTTCCAACGTCTGTGATATAACAGTCGCTGCGGATAATATCTTTTAACTGACGCAGATATGCGAGGTTCCGTTGAACCGGGGCACATAAAAAAATATAATCACAGTCCGAAAAAGCAGACAGTGGTAACAGATCATTGTTTTCGATCAGTCCCTCACGGTACGCTTCTTCGATGGTTTCTTTATGATGTGCCGTGGCATAAATTTTGATGTCCGGCTGATTGGATTTCATTTTTTTGGCGATCGAACCTCCAATCAGACCCAGTCCGATAAAACCGATTGTTTGAAAAGCCATAAGTTTATTTCCTTTATATTACGTAATTGATGTGTTTATTGTACTATAGAATGGCAGGAGTGTCAAAAGAGGAATGTGTGACAGCACTTGCAACAATTGTCCGTTCGTGTGATAATAAAAAGGCGAAAGGAAACAGAAAGAGGAATTTTTATGAATTTACTTACCGTTGATCATATTACAAAAGTTTATACACAGCGTGAGTTGTTTCACGATGCATCGTTTTATCTGCAGGATGGGGAAAAAGTCGGAATCATAGGCATCAATGGAACCGGAAAATCCACGCTGTTAAAAATTATGGCAGGACTCGAAGAACCGGATGCCGGAAATGTCGTACGGGCCAATCATCTTGTGATTCGCTATCTGCCGCAGATGCCGGAATTTGACCCGCAAAAAGGAGCACTTGAGAATGTACTTTCTTATGCGCAGATTGGAAGTGTGCATCAGCAGGAAGACCGGGAAGAACATGAAAAATGGAATCTGGAAAGCAATGCCAAATCCATGATGACGCGGCTTGGCATATACAATTTCGATGAACCGGTGGGACATTTGTCCGGCGGACAGCGGAAACGACTGGCTCTTGTTGCAGTGCTCCTTACTCCGTGTGATGTACTGCTTTTGGATGAGCCGACGAACCATCTGGATGCCGAAATGGCAGAGTGGCTGGAAAATTATCTGAAAAATTACCGGGGAGCAATGGTTATGGTGACACATGACCGGTATTTTCTGGACAGTGTATGCAACCGGATTGTGGAAGTTGATAAAGGACAGATTTACAGCTATGAGACAAACTATTCCGGATATCTTGCGGCCAAACAGGAGAGGGAAGACATTGCCTGGGCAGGCGAACGGAAAAGACAGTCCATTCTGCGCAAGGAAATCGAATGGATGCAGCGCGGGGCAAGGGCGCGTTCCACCAAACAGAAAGCACATATCCAGCGCTATGAGGCCTTGCGGGATCAAAAAAAGCCGGATGTTGATAAAAAGATCGAAATCGGTTCGGTGTCCTCCCGTATGGGAAAAACAACCGTGGAATTATCACATATCACAAAAACATATGGAGATCATGTACTGATTTCTGATTTTTCCTATATTTTCTTAAAAAATGACCGGATTGGTTTTGTCGGGAAAAACGGATGCGGCAAGACAACACTTATGAAAATTATTGATGGCAGAATTTTGCCGGATGCTGGGGAAGTAACCATTGGGCAGACGATAAAAATCGGATATTACACACAGGAGATCGAACAGGATGAGAATGCGGGAATTGCATATATGGACCCAAAGCTTCGCGTGATTGATTATATCAAAAATACAGCAGAATATGTACGCACAGAAGATGGACTGGTTTCGGCATCCGCAATGCTCGATAAGTTTTTGTTTCCACCGGAAGAACAGTATGGACAGATCAAAAAACTGTCCGGCGGAGAAAAGCGCAGACTGAATCTGCTGCGGGTCCTTATGGAAGCTCCCAATGTACTGATTCTTGACGAACCAACCAACGATCTTGATATCACGACACTGACCATTCTTGAAGATTATCTGGATCATTATGACGGTATTGTGATTACGGTATCGCATGACCGTTATTTTCTGGACCGTGTGGTGCACAGAATCTTTGCTTTTGAGGGAAACGGAAAGCTCTGCCAGTATGAGGGCGGATATACGGACTACCACAGACGGGCCGAAGAGGAAGGAAAATTTGTAGATACTGCAGGCGATTCGTTCCGTAAAAATGAAGAGACGGCAAATGTACAGGAAAAACAGGCGACAGAAGATTCACGTTCTACATGGAAACATGAAAATAAATTAAAATTTTCATATAAAGAACAGAAAGAATATGAAACCATTGAGGACGACATTGCAGCTTTGGAAACACGGCTGGGAGAGATTGACGGGGAGATGGCATCCTGCGCACGGGATTTTGTGAAGCTGAATGAACTGACAGAAGAAAAAACGCAGCTGGAAACACAATTGGAAGAAAAAATGGATCGCTGGACGTATCTGGAAGAACTTGCGGCAAAAATACTTCAACAAAATGCATAAAAAGGTTGTAAAACTTTCTGAAAATTAGTAGAATATAACCATAAAAGAGTAAATATTCTAAAAAAGGAGGGTTTTACTATGAACGTATATACGACAGACAGAATTCGTAATGTGGTTCTCCTGGGGCATGGAGGATGCGGCAAAACTTCCCTGGTGGAAGCCATGGCATATCTGGCAGGTCTGACGACACGTATGGGGACGGTCGCAGATAAAAATACCATCAGTGATTTTGATAAGGAGGAGACGAAACGCCAGTTTTCGATCCATACTTCTGTGGTCGCGATCCCGTGGAAAGACAACAAAATTAATGTTTTGGATACCCCAGGCTATTTTGATTTTGTCGGGGAAGTCGAAGAGGCAGTTTCCGCAGCGGATGCAGCAATTATCGTTATTTCCGGAAAAGCGGGAATCGAGACAGGCACGCGGCGCGCCTGGGAAATCTGTGAAAAAAATCATCTTCCACGTATGATCTTTGTGACAGATATGGATATTGACAATGCAAGTTACCGTCAGGTAGTGGAAGATCTGCAGGCTCTTTACGGAAAGAAAATTGCACCGTTTCATCTGCCGGTCCGGGAGGATGGCCAGTTTGTCGGATATGTCAATGTCATCCAGCAGAAAGCAAAGCGATGGATCGATGAGGGAACAGTTGAAAAATTTGAAGTTCCGGAATATTCCCAAAAGAATCTTAATCTGTGCAGGGAAGCTTTGTTAGAAGCTGTGGCAGAAACCAGCGAGGAATTTATGGACCGTTATTTTAACGGAGATGAATTCTCCGAGGACGAAATTCGTCAGGCGCTCAGGGTAAATGTCATGGATGGTTCTATCGTTCCGGTTCTTATGGGATCGAATCCGCTTGCCCGCGGGATGTATACGCTGATGGCAGATATTGTTAAATATTTTCCGAGCCCGGACAAACGGACCTGCGCAGGCATCAATACGACAAACAACGAGGTGTATCCGGCGGACTATGATTTCGCAAAACCGAAGAGTGCGTATATTTTTAAGACAATTGTAGATCCTTACATTGGGAAGTATTCTCTGATCAAAGTAAATTCCGGTGTGCTTAAGACGGATGATGTCTTATTTAATTATCACAGGGATTGTGACGAAAAGATTGGAAAGCTGTACGTTCTGCGCGGAAATAAAACAGAGGAAGTAAAAGAACTTCATGCGGGGGATATCGGAGCACTGGCAAAGCTGTCCCTGTCCCAGACAACGGATTCCCTGTCCGTACGGAATAATCCGGTTGCCTATCTTCGCACGAATTTCTCAAAACCGTACGTATCTATGCGCTACAAAGCAAAAAACAAAGGGGATGTGGATAAGATTTCCCAGTCGCTGCAAAAAATTCTGATGGAAGATCAGACGCTGCGTGTGGTAAATGACAGTGAAAATCGTCAGACTCTGTTATATGGCATGGGTGAGCAGCAGCTTGAAATTGTTCAGAGTATGCTGCTTGAAAAGTATAAAGTAGAAATTGAACTGATGCGTCCAAAGGTCGCTTTCCGCGAAACCATACGTGGAAAATCAGATGTTGAATACAAATATAAAAAACAGTCCGGTGGACATGGACAGTACGGCCATGTTAAAATGAAATTTGAGCCGAGCGGGGATTTAGAGGTCCCTTATGTATTTGAACAGTGTGTTGTGGGTGGAGCCGTTCCGAAAAATTATTTTCCAGCAGTGGAAAAAGGAATTGCAGAAGCTGTTTTGAAAGGACCGCTTGCGGCCTACCCGGTAATCGGAGTGAAAGCGGTACTCTATGATGGCTCCTATCATCCGGTGGATTCCTCCGAGATGGCATTTAAAGTAGCCGCCAAACAGGCATTTAAGAAAGGATTTTTAGATGCGAAGCCGGTATTGTTAGAGCCGATTGCCTCTGTAAAGATCATTACTCCGGAGGAATATACCGGTGAAATCATGGGAGATCTGAATAAACGCAGAGGTCGTGTGATGAATATGAATGCAGAAAACGGGTATCAGGAGATCGATGCGGATCTTCCATATCTTGAACTGTATGGATATAATACACAGCTTCGGTCAATGACCAGCGGAAGCGGAACATTTTCTTATGAATTTGCCCGGTATGAACAAGCACCTGAGGATGTGGCAGCAAGAGAAATAGAAGAGAGGGCAGGCAAAGTTGTGGAGACAGAAGAATAGTACAGTGTTTGCTGTATTATTGATTGCAATAACCTTAAATTTTATCGTGACACCGACATATGCAAAAAACACAGAACTCGAAGGGGAGAATTATGCCCCTTCGAGTTCTTCCTTTCAAAAACCTGCAAATGTTCACACAAAGAACGATATGGTTACCGTGGGGTATTTTCTGGGAGGCGGCATACAGAATTCTTTCAATAAAGAATCGTACCCGGCATTCAGCGGGGACCAGCCGCTGTATACGCCATACCGGAGTGGATTCCGGTTTCTCGGATGGTACTCCGATGCCGCGCTTCACAAACAGATAAAGACCATTCCCACGGATCGTAAGGATCATTACATTCTTTATGCCAAATGGACCGCAAAGATTAATAATTATTACAATGTAGAATATTATAACTATCACAAAAGAGAGAGCCGGTTCGACAAAAATCTGGTTCTGTTGAAAGATCTTGATTACAGCTTTTACAATGAAATTGATATTCCGGGCATGCCGGATACCCGGGAGGAGGATGTGTTAAAAAAATATATTTTCAGTGCATCCCAGTGCCCGCAGGGGATTTGTCTGACCGACGAATTTGTGCTGATCACTTCTTATTCCACGGAAGATGACTGTATGGGAGAGCTTATGGTGTTTGACCGGGAAACCGGAGAATATATGGTCACACTGGGAATGGATGAAAACAGCCATCTGGGAGGAATTGCGTTTGACGGTGACAATGTATGGGTGTGCAATTCCTATGAAAACTGTGTGGAGCGGATCTCCTACGATTTTATTGAACTGATGGCCTATCAGAATACCGGAGATGTCGTGGATGCAAGAGATGTTGTGGATGAGTTTCCGGTCAAAAATACGCCTTCCTGTATTACCTGGTATGGCGGAAGATTGTGGATTGCAACGCATACACTTCTGGTGAATTCACGAATGGTGGCATATTATCTGGATAAAAAGACGGACAAACTGATTGCCCTCAGTGATTATAAAATTCCGCAAAAGGTGCAGGGAGTTACGTTCGATGATTCCGGAAACGTATATCTGAGCACTTCCTACGGAAGAAACCAGTCTTCCTATTTATATTGTTACGACTCTGTCACGGCACTCGCAACCCGGCCGAAACATCCGAGAAAGAAAGTGGAAATGCCTCCGGCATCGGAAGAACTCGATGTAAGTGACAATACCTTATATATTCTGTTTGAATCGGCAGGAGAAAAATATTATGAGGGAACCGACGGGAAAGGCAAAAGCCTGTTCCCGCTGGATAAAATTTTAAAAATCCCGATCAGGGAGCTGGATGTGAACGGTTCATCGACATCAGGGACATGATCTTTTTCATTTGCGTCTGACTCTCAGGCGGAAGGTCTTTGGACAGCAGATCACACAACAGTTCGATTTCAGGCTTTGTGAAATCAATATGGTTTTCCTTTGCCTGCCTCATATTTGAGAGAAGAAACGGCATGGCATCTTTCATGTTTAAAGGTTTTTCTTTCTGTGCAAAGGAGAGCAGAAATTGCAATTTTTCCGGACTTAAATTGGCAAACGCCGGATTGTTCAAAAGATTGGAATCCATTCAAAAACCTCCTGCGGATTTATGGATTGTGAAACAGATCCTGATTTTCCATAATACAAAACAGAGTCTGCAATGTATCAATCATTTCCTGTTCTTTTGGGGTACAATATTTACGGACTGCACTAAGCATTGCATCCCGCCGTTTGGTACCGGCAGGCAGAGAACAGGCAGCCATGCTGTTCTCCTGTCTGGAGAAAGCAGCTGTGGCATTTTTCCATTCCATCAGCTGGATCAGCATGGCAAGCGGCTTTTGTGTCGGAACGTCTAAATATGGTACGATGGACTTTAAGATCTGCGTATTTCTCGTCTGGATCAGATCGTCATACGTGATGGATTTATTTTCATCCATGGATCACACATCCTATATAATTTTTCTATTATTTTATGAGAGAATGCCTGTCTGTATGAATACAATAAAAGAAAAAGGAAAAAATAGATGCATGAGAGACTGATTATTGATGGAAACAGTGTTTATGAAGTGGATGAAGAATGCCTGAAACGACGGAATGTTCCCACGGAATGCAGGGTAAAAGAGGCTGTGGAACGTCAGATCCAGAAAGAAAAAGCCACAAAAGAAGGATAGCATTTTATATGCAAAAAGGGATGCAGATACTGCATCCCTTTTTGGTTGTGCACCTTGCTGCACACGTTTCTAACACAAATATTAGAAGATTCCGCCGCATCCGTTTCCGCCGCCATTGCATCCGCCACAGAATAACAGAAGAAGAATCAGCCAGCAGCAGTCGTTTCCGCCGCCACTGCATCCGCATCCGTTGTTGTTTCCGCAGAAAGATCCATTTCCACAGCAGGAGAGAAGAAGAATGATCCAGATAATAGAATTGCATCCACATCCGTTATCTGTTGAACATCCACAGTTTGTAGCAGTTAAATCACTCATAAGTGACCTCCAAATAAATATATTTACAGTATAATGTATGAGACGGCAGCAAAAGGGTTCCATATTTTTCTAAAAAAATTCATTGACTTTCACATAGTAAATAGATAAAATGATTTTATAACGTAATAATTGTATACAATTATTCATGTATGAAAAGGAGTAGTCAGCACATGAGAGAAGTAGTAATGAATGACAAATCAAACCTGTTGCAGCTCGAAGAACATTTTTATCAGCTGGTAGATGTGGATGAACCGAATACATTCCGGAACCTTTTTCCCTATGAGGAGATTCCGAAGATTGCGTTTAATGATCGTATTGTTCCGCATAATATGCCGGATGAAATCTGGATTACAGATACCACATTCCGTGATGGGCAGCAGTCCCGTGCTCCGTATACCACCGAACAGATCGTGACGATTTATGATTACTTACATAAACTTGGCGGTCCGAAGGGAAAGATTCGTCAGAGTGAATTTTTCTTATATAGTAAGAAAGACCGCGACGCGGTATATAAATGTATGGAACGTGGCTATCAGTTTCCGGAAGTCACTTCCTGGATTCGTGCCAGCAAACAGGACTTTCAGCTGGTCAAAGACCTGGGTCTTCGCGAGACGGGCATTCTTGTCAGCTGTTCTGACTACCATATTTTCTATAAAATGAAAATGACAAGACGGGAGGTTATGAATCTGTACCTGAGCGTGATCCGCGACTGTTTAGAGACCGGCATCAGTCCGCGCTGTCATCTTGAGGATATCACACGTTCCGATATTTACGGATTTGTAATTCCGTTCTGTGTGGAACTGATGAAACTGCAGGATGAGTACAAGATTCCGATCAAGGTACGTGCCTGCGACACGATGGGATATGGGGTAAACTTCCCTGGTGCCGTAATTCCGCGAAGTGTGCCGGGAATCATTTACGGTCTGACAACACATGCCGGAGTTCCTTCTTCCCAGATTGAGTGGCATGGACACAACGATTTTTACAAAGCAGTCAACAATTCCACCACTGCATGGCTGTACGGAGCAAGTGGTGTCAACTGTTCTTTGTTTGGAATCGGAGAGCGTACCGGTAATACGCCTCTGGAAGCCATGGTATTTGAGTATGCCCAGCTGCGCGGCACTCTCGACGGCATGGATACGACCGTGATCACAGAACTTTCCGAATATTATGAGAAGGAACTGGGATACAAACAGCCGCCACAGACGCCGTTTGTCGGAAGTAACTTTAATGTGACAAGAGCCGGTATTCACGCAGACGGATTACTGAAAAACGAGGAAATCTATAACATTTTCGATACCGGAAAATTTTTAAACCGTCCACCTCTGGTAGCAGTATCGAATACCTCAGGTCTGGCAGGTATTGCACACTGGATCAACAATTATTATCATTTGCCGGATGACCGGAAAGTGGACAAAAACTCAGAACTTGTACACCGGATCAAAGACTGGGTAGACACACAATACGATGACGGACGCGTGACGGTTATGACAGATCAGGAACTTGTTGTAGAAATTACTTCCGTTTGTAAAGAGCTTGGTATTGTGTTATAGACAAAAATTCGATATTATATAAGGTGAAATTATGGCAGAAGATCATTATTCATTAAGTGCCAAAGTTTTTCATTCCATTCGGGAAGATATTTTAAATGGAAAATATCAGGCGAATGAGGAACTGAAGGAAAAGAATATTGGCGACGATCTTGGGGTGAGCCGGACTCCTGTCCGGGAAGCGCTTCGGCAGCTGGAACTGGAAGGACTGGTACATATCATTCCAAACAAGGGAGCGTTTGTAGAAGGGGTTACCCTTCAGGATATCAAAGATATCTATGAGATACGGACGCTTTTAGAGGGATTATGTGCCCGGTGGGCAGCGGAGCGGATCACGCAGGAACAGTTGGAGGAACTGGAAGAAATCGTATTTTTATCCGATTTTCACTATTCCAAAGAAAACTGGGATCAGATACTGGAACTGGATAACCGTTTTCATGAAATGGTATATGAGGCATGCGCAAGCAAAGAACTGACACGTGTGCTTCGTGACTATCATCATTATCTGCAGCGCATCCGGCGGATCACACTGGAAGAGAAAGCACGGGCCCATGCGTCGATCAATGAACACCGGGCAATTGCCGAGGCATTAAAGGCAAGGGATGCCCGGACAGCGGAGGAGTGTGCCAGACTCCATATCCGCAATACGATATCCAACATGGATAAAATCGGTTGGGAAAATCTGATGAAATAAAATAAAGGAGAATGAAGCGATGAGCAAGATTACAATGACAACACCACTGGTAGAGATGGACGGAGATGAAATGACAAGAATTCTCTGGAAAATGATCAAGGATGAGCTGTTACTTCCGTTTATTGATCTGAAAACAGAGTATTATGATCTGGGACTGGAAGAGCGTAACCGGACAAACGATCAGGTAACGGTTGATTCTGCAAATGCAACAAAGAAATACGGTGTTGCTGTAAAATGCGCAACGATCACTCCGAATGCCGCAAGAATGACAGAATATAATTTAAAAGAGATGTGGAAGAGTCCGAACGGAACCATCCGTGCCATGCTTGACGGAACGGTATTCCGTGCGCCGATTGTCGTAAAGGGAATTGAGCCAAATGTTAAGACCTGGGAAAAACCGATCACGATTGCAAGACATGCGTATGGCGATGTGTATAAGGCATCAGAAATGAAGGTTCCGGGACCTGGTAAAGCTGAGCTGGTATTTACGGCAGAGGATGGAACCATCGTGCGTGAGCTGATCCATAATTTTACCGGGGCCGGTGTATTACAGGGACAGCATAACCTGGACGATTCCATTGAAAGCTTTGCACACAGCTGCTTTAAATATGCATTGGATACAAAACAGGATCTGTGGTTTGCAACAAAGGATACCATTTCCAAAAAATATGACCATACCTTTAAGGATATTTTCCAGGATGTATTTGAGAAGAATTACAAGGATGCATTTGAAAAAGCCGGAATTGAGTATTTTTATACTTTGATCGATGATGCGGTTGCACGTGTTATGAAGTCAAAAGGCGGATTTATCTGGGCATGCAAAAACTATGACGGTGATGTTATGAGTGATATGATCAGTTCTGCATTCGGCTCTCTTGCCATGATGACTTCCGTACTTGTATCCCCGCATGGATATTATGAGTATGAAGCTGCACACGGAACCGTTCAGAGACATTATTATAAGCATCTGAAGGGTGAAGAAACTTCCACAAACTCCGTCGCAACCATTTTTGCATGGACAGGAGCACTCAGAAAGCGCGGAGAACTGGATAAAAATCAGGCACTCTGTGATTTTGCGGATAAACTGGAAGCAGCATGCTTAAAGACCATTGAGTCCGGAAAGATGACAAAGGATCTTGCTTTGATTACGACCATTGAAAATCCGGTGGTATTAAACAGTGAGAATTTTATTAAGGCAATCCGGACAGAACTAGAAGCTTCTCTTTCATAAATAAAAGGATTGGAGGATGAAATTGTGGAAAAGGAAATCTCACAAGCTGTCATCCGTCGTATGCCAAGATATTACCGTTATCTGGGAGAATTGCTGGAGGAAGGCGTTGAGCGCATTTCCTCCAATGATCTGAGTCACCGGATGATGGTGACGGCCTCTCAGATTCGCCAGGATTTGAATAATTTTGGCGGATTTGGACAACAGGGTTACGGATATAATGTGAAATACCTGTATGATGAGATCGGAAAAATACTGGGGTTAAATGAGACCCATAATATTATCATGATCGGTGCCGGAAATCTTGGTCAGGCAATTACAAATTATGTAAAATTTGAACGGTTTGGTTTTATCATTACTGCGTTGTTTGATGTAAAACCATCTTTAAAAGGACAGACCGTTCGTGATATTCCGATTTATATGATGGATGAACTGGATGATTATTGCAAAAAAAATAAAGTAGATATTGCAGCCTTAACACTCCCGAAAGAAAAGGCAGAAGATACTGCGCAGCATCTTGTGAATCTGGGAATCCGTGCCATCTGGAATTTTGCCCATGTGGATCTGGATTTAAGTGATAAAAGTGTGGTTGTCGAAAATGTTCATTTGTCGGACAGTCTGATGCAGTTATCATATAATATCGTGAAGAACTCCAAGTAGCACACAAAGAGGTGATACGATGAAGGATGATGAAGAATTTAAAAAAGCGCTGGCAGACAAACAGGTGCCGATTCTTGTACTTGATGAGAAGTGGCATCGGCTTTTTGCTGTGCATGGCAAGCCGGACGAAATTCATGAAACGGAAAACGAGCTGAATGCTTTGCTTGCCAGACAGGGAAAACTGAATGAAGAGTTAAAACAGCTGAAAAAAGTAAAAAAGCAGCTGATGGAAAGCATTGTCGCAAACATGGACGGAACTACATCCGAAGATATGGATGCACAGCGGGAAAAAAAGCTGGATGAAGATAAACGTCTGATTGATGAAACCAATCAGAAAATGGAAGAAAATGAGGACGAACTGCTGGAAATTCCACGTCGGATCCGTGATGTCAACCGGAAACTGATGCTTCAGAGCATGGGATATTTTTACGAAAAAATACGTGTCAATAAAAAGGAATCCGATGATATTGATGCCTGGATCAATCAGGTTCGTGTGGATTTAAAGAAAAATATCATCCGTAAGCAGAACCGGGATATCAACAATCGTGAGATTTATGCGTATCTGCACGATATATTCGGGCCATCCACTCTGGATCTGTTCGATATTCACTATGAAGATGAAGATGTGGAAGAGGACAGCGCACAAAATAAACAAAACGATACGAAAGAATCACAAAAGGAAGAGGAGAGTTAGAAATCTTGCGTTATCTTGTATCGGGAAAAGAAATGAAGCTTCTGGATCAGAATACATCGCAGGTGTTTCATGTACCGGAACTGGTATTGATGGAACAGGCATCGATGGCTTTTGTGCAGAAGCTTTTAGTGCTTAAACAAAATAAATTATCGACAGCATTAATTGCCTGTGGAAGCGGAAATAACGGAGGAGACGGACTTGCCATTGCCCGACTTTTGCGGGAACAGGGGGTTTTTGTGTCCGTATGGCCGGCAGGAGAGGAAGAAGGGCACCGGACCAGTCCATCCTATGACACCCAGAAACAGATCTGCAGTGCCTACCGCATTCCGGTCGTGCAAAAGGAGAAAGTTTCCGCGGGGGAGGCATCCTATGATGTGGTCATTGATGCCATGTTTGGAACCGGTCTGTCCCGGGAAATATCCGGAGCACTTGCAAACGATATTGACGTGCTCAATCAATTGTCTGGATGGAAAGTTGCCGTGGATATTGCTTCCGGAATCAGTTCCGATGATGGGGCAGTACTTGGCACGGCTTTTCGGGCAGATGACACAATTACATTTTCATTCGGGAAAAAGGGACAGTATCTGTGGCCGGGCAATGAATACTGCGGAAAGGTACATGTGGTTTCCATGGGAATTACACAGGAAAGCTGGCTGGATGATAAGCCGCATACGGCTGTTCTGGAACCGGAAGATTTAAAAAAACTTCCCTCCCGTATGGCACATACCAATAAAGGCTCGTATGGGAAGTTGCTAATTATTGCCGGAAGTGTTAATATGTCCGGAGCGGCATGTTTTTGTGCAAAAGCTGCATATCGTATGGGAAGTGGCCTGGTGCGGGTATTCACCTGTGAACAAAACCGGCTGATTCTGCAGACAAAGGTTCCGGAAGCTGTTCTTGTCACCGGGCAGGAAAACGAGGAAGAAACTTTGCTGGCAGAACAGCTGCAGTGGGCGGATGCCGTAGTATTTGGCCCGGGAATCGGAACCGGACAGCGTGCACGCCGCATGACATCCACCGTTCTGGAACAATGCCGCGTTCCACTGGTTTTGGACGCCGATGCGTTAAATATCATTGCGGATCAGCCAGAACTTTTAGAACAGGCAAAGACGGACATTATTCTGACACCGCATCCCGGAGAAATGTCCCGGCTGACCAAAAAACCGGTTTCTGAAATTCTGACCACACTGGAGCAATCTGCCGAAACCTTTGCGAAGCGTTTCCATGTGATTTGTGTATTAAAAGATTTTCATACGGTTACTGCCGTTTCGGATGGCATGACGTATGTAAATTTATCGGGAAATAATGGAATGGCAACGGCCGGAAGCGGAGATGTGCTGGCAGGTGTGATCGGTTCCCTTCTTGCCCAGGGAATGAAAGCAGAGGAAGCAGCATCTCTTGGGGTGTATGTGCACGGGCTGGCGGGAGATGCCGCAAAAGAAAAATGTGGAGTCCGGGGAATGATGGCTTCCGATATCATAGAAGGACTCAAAGAGGTAGAAAAATCATGAAAAAAAATCGTGTTTATGCAGGCATTGATTTAGATGCACTGCGCTATAATATGGAATCCATGCATAAAAATATTAAAGAAGGAACCAAAATTGCCGCCGTCATCAAGGCAGATGCTTACGGGCATGGGGCACTGACCGTAGCAAAAACAATCGAGGACCTTCCGTATGTATGGGGATTTGCCGTGGCAACTGCGGATGAAGCGGAGATGCTGATTGCGGATGGGCGAAAGAAACCGATTCTGATCCTTGGAATCAGTTTTCCGGAACATTATGAGCTCATAGTGGAAAAAGAAATACGTCCTGCAATCTGTGAATATGAGGCGGCAAAAGCTCTTTCGGATATCGCTGTCAGAAAAAATAAAACCTGTCATATCCATATTAAAATTGATACCGGAATGAGCCGGATCGGTCTGCAGGTTACCGAAGACAGTGCAGACCTGATTGCAGGGATTGCAAAACTTCCGAATATTGAGATCGAAGGAATTTTTACACATTTTGCCCAGGCAGATGAGTATGATAAAACCCCAACCCAAAAGCAGATTGCACTTTTTCAGAAGATGATAACAATGTTAGAGGAACGGAATGTTAAAATACCGATCCATCATTGCTCCAACAGTGCCGGAATTGTAGAGATCCCGGAAGCAAATATGGATATGGTAAGAGCCGGAATCACGCTTTATGGTATGTGGCCATCGGAGGAAGTGGCACACAATATTTCCCTTCATCCGGTGATGTCCTTAAAGAGCCATATTGCTTTTGTCAAGACACTGGGAAAAGGGCGTAAGATCAGTTATGGCGGTATCTATGAGACACCGTCAGAAAAAAGAATTGCAACCATTCCGGTCGGCTATGCGGATGGTTATGCAAGAGGGCTTTCCAATAAAGGCTATGTTCTTATTCACGGGAAGAAGGCTCCGATCTGCGGCAGAGTCTGCATGGACCAGTTTATGGTCGATGTGACTGAAATTCCGGAAGCAAAAGAAGGTGATCCGGTGACCCTTCTCGGAAAAGACGGCAGCGAATGTATCACGATGGAAGAGCTTGGCGAATTATCCGGTCGTTTCAATTATGAATTTGCATGTCTGATCACACCGCGTGTGCCAAGAATCTGTATACAGGAATCATAAGATTACACAGATGTCTCCTTTTTGAATAACATATAGTATGAAATCATCTTTTTGAATACATGTGAGAAATATGGAAATACTTTTAGTATCACAAAGTATGGGGTGAAAACGTATGTTGATTCAAAGAGGAGATGTTTATTATGCAGATCTGCGCCCGGTCGTGGGATCGGAACAGGGAGGCGTCCGGCCGGTTCTTATCATTCAGAACAATATCGGGAACCGGCACAGCCCGACCGTGATCTGTGCGGCGATTACTTCGCAGATGCATAAAGCAAAACTTCCTACACATGTCGAATTAAACTGTGACAAATACGATCTGGCAAAGGATTCTGTCGTTTTGCTGGAACAGTTGCGGACTATTGACAAAAAGCGGCTGAAAGATAAAGTATGTCATCTGGATCATCAGATTCTTTTGAAAATTGACAAAGCACTGGAGATCAGCCTGGAATTGTATACATAACTTGACGGAATACAGTTCCCATGGTATGATTTGGAGTATTATATACATTAAAGGAGAAACGAAATGGACGATAGTGCCAGTTCCGGCAGGACGAATATTTTTAAAAAAATTATAGGATTTTTAAACCCGTCTTCCCATGAGGATGATGTGACCGAAGAAGAGATTATTTCCATGGTAAATGAAGGACACGAACAGGGAGTTCTTCGTGCTTCGGAGGCAGAGATGATTCACAATATTTTTGAATTCGGTGACAAAGAAGCCAAAGATATTATGACACATCGAAAGAATCTGATCGCGATCGATGGGGAACTTTCCTATAATGATGCTGTTCCGTTCATCATTGAAAACAATAAGTCAAGATATCCGGTTTATCTGGAGGACATCGATAATATTATCGGTGTTTTACATATTAAAGACGCATTTGCTTTTGCACAGAAAAATGAGGTATTCCGTACTTCCATCAAAGACATTAAGGGGCTGATCCGGGAGGTGGATTTTGTTCCGGAAACATTAAATATTCATACTCTTTTCCAGAAAATGCAGGCAAAAAAGAGCCATCTGGTCATAGTGGTAGATGAATATGGACAGACATCCGGTGCGGTAGCCATGGAGGATATCCTGGAAGAAATTGTCGGAAACATCGAGGATGAGCATGATGAGGAAGAACAGCTGATTCGCCAGAATACAGATGGAAGTTATACCATGAGCGGGTTCGCAAGTCTTTCGGACGTGGCGGAAACGTTACAGATTCCGGTAAATGATGATGATTTTGACACGCTCAACGGTTTTCTGGTTTCCCTGATGGAAAAAATTCCAAATGATGGTGAAACTGCCAGATTGCAGGCGTACGGATATGAATTTTCCATTCGGAAAGTGAAGGATAAAATGATCCGTGAGGTTCTTGTAAAAAAAGCAGATGCAAAGCATCAGCGGCCGGAGGATGACCCACTTGCGCGAAACGGCAAAGAATGATAGAATAAAATACAGGTAATGCTTCTGTACGAATGACATGAAGTATGGATGGTTACAGGATAGAATACAATTTAGAAAAGAGGATTTTAACAATGTCAGGACATTCCAAATTTGCGAATATCAAGCACAAAAAAGAAAAAAATGATGCAGCAAAGGGAAAGATCTTTACCATGATCGGTAGAGAAATTGCTGTTGCGGTAAAAGAGGGGGGTCCGGATCCGGCAAATAATTTCAAACTTGCACAGGTAATCGCAAAGGCAAAGTCAAACAATATGCCGAATGATACCATCGAGCGCGGTATCAAAAAAGCGGCAGGCGATGGAAACAGTGTTAATTACGAGACAACAACTTATGAGGGATATGGACCAAGCGGCACAGCAATTATTGTAAAGTGCCTGACGGATAATAAGAATCGTACAGCAGCCAATGTGCGTAATGCATTTACCAAGGGACAGGGAAGTATCGGTACACAGGGATGTGTATCCTATATGTTCGATGAAAAAGGACAGATTATCATTGACAAAGAAGAATGTGATATGGATGGTGATGATCTGATGATGCTTGCACTTGATGCAGGTGCAGAAGATTTTTCCGATGCGGATGACAGCTTTGAGATCACTACCGCTCCGGAAGATTTTGATGCGGTACATAAGGCACTTGAAGAGCAGAACATTCCGATGGCATCTGCGGAAGTAACCATGATTCCACAGACATATGTGACGCTGACCGATGAGGCTGATATTACAAATATCGGAAGAATTCTTGATTTCCTGGATGACGATGATGATGTTCAGGAAGTATATCACAACTGGGAAGAGTAAAATTACATACTGTAAAAATGCGTCATACGCAAAACAGGGTTTTAAATTAGGAGGCAGGTATGAAGAAAATCTTATTTGCAGCATCAGAATGTGTTCCTTTTATTAAAACAGGAGGACTTGCTGATGTATGTGGGGCTTTGCCTAAAACATTTGATCATAAGGATTGGGATGTGCGTGTTGTTATTCCGAATTACAGCTGTATTCCGGAAAAATACCGCAGTCAGTTTGAGTATGTGACCCATTTTTATATGGCATGCGGTTCTTATATTCCAAGTAAATATGTAGGGGTTTTACAATATAAACTGGATGGAGTCACCTATTATTTCATTGATAATCAGGAGTATTTTAACTGTTTCGTACCGTATGGAGATATGCGCTATGATATTGAAAAATTCACGTTCTTCGACAAAGCGGTATTGTCCATGCTTCCGCTGATCGGTTTCCGCCCGGATATCATTCACTGTCATGACTGGCAGGCCGGACTGATTCCTGTTTATTTAAAGAACGAATTTCAGGCGGATTCTTTCTTCTGGGGCATCCGGTCGATTATGACCATACATAATCTGAAGTTCCAGGGAATCTGGGATGTAAAAACCATGAAGGGACTTACGGGATTCTCAAGTGATCTGTTTGTTCCGGATAAGCTGGAATTTAATAAAGATGCAAATATGTTAAAGGGCGGACTTGTTTATGCAGATTATATTACTACCGTCAGCGATACCTATGCACAGGAAATTCAGACCGAATATTACGGTGAAGGATTAAACGGACTGTTGTCTGCACGTCATTTTGACATGCAGGGAATTGTAAACGGAATTGATTATACAACTTACAATCCGCAGACCGATTCCAAGATTTACATGAATTATGATGCGTCCAACTTCCGGAAAAAGAAGTATGTGAACAAGGAACGGCTGCAGGAAGAACTTGGTCTGGAAGTAGATAAGAAGAAATACATGATCGGACTCATTTCCCGTCTGACCGATCAAAAGGGGCTGGATCTGATCAATGCCGTCATGGACGGACTGGTAGATGAATTTACCCAGCTGGTAGTCATCGGAACCGGGGAACCACAGTATGAGAATATGTTCCGGCACTACGCATGGAAATATCCGAACCGGGTTTCTGCAAATATCTGTTACTCTGATGATCTGGCCCACAAGCTTTATGCGGCAGCGGATGCGTTCTTAATGCCTTCCCGCTTTGAGCCGTGTGGTCTGACACAGATGATTTCTTTCCGGTATGGAACCGTCCCGATTGTAAGAGAAACCGGAGGATTAAAAGACACGGTTCAGGCTTACAATGAATATGATAACAGTGGAGATGGATTTTCCTTTACAAATTACAACGCTGACGAAATGCTGCAGGTGATTAATTATTCCAAGCATATTTTCTATGACCGCAAGCGCCAGTGGAACCAGATGGTAGACCGTGGAATGGCAAATGATTTTTCATGGAATGCGTCAAAATTCCGCTATGAGGGACTGTATAATTATCTTCTCGGTGAATAAAACAGAAAATAATTCATAAGATAAGAACGGATACATTTGTATCCGTTCTTATTTTTATGAATGGCAAAGGTGAAAAAACAATGGGAGATACCAAAAAAGAAAATGATAACATTATTGAATTCGGACAGGCAATGTTACATGCAGACCGGAGAAATACAACCATTTATCTGTTATCAATTATCGGAGAAATTGAAGGACACGAATGTCTTCCGTCAACTTCAAAAACGACAAAATATGAACATGTCCTGCCACGTCTGGCAGCGATTGAGGACGATGAGAGTGTAAATGGCGTTTTGTTATTGCTCAATACCATGGGTGGAGATGTGGAGAGCGGACTTGCGATTGCGGAAATGGTCGCGTCGCTTTCGAAACCTACCGTTTCTTTAGTGCTTGGTGGGAGCCATTCCATCGGTGTTCCGCTGGCCGTTTCCACAGATTACTCTTTTATTGTTCCGAGCGGAACCATGGTGATCCATCCGGTACGGATGAGTGGAACCGTGATCGGGGCAAAACAGACATATGATTACTTTAAACAGATGCAGGATCGGATTGCCGGATTCGTGGCTTCCCATTGTCACGTTTCGGAGGAACGGATGACAGAAATGATGATGAATACGCAGATGCTGACCAAGGATCTCGGCACGATTCTTGTCGGGAAACAGGCAGTGTCAGAAGGCATTATTGATGCTGTCGGGGGAATTTCGGATGCATTTGCAAAGCTGTATCAGCTGATAGGGGAAAATAGTTAAAAATAATTAAAAAAGCTGATGGGTGACATTCTGGTGTAAATATGATAAAATAAAAAGAGTTTTGTATGAAGGAGTGTGTCCAATGGCTGCGGGAAACCGTAAATCATCAAATAAAAGAAAAACACAGACAAAAAAAGAGCGTATGGCGGAAATAGAGAAAGCACAGGCATTTCGCGTGGAAGTAACGTTGTGGATTGTTGTTGCAGCTGCGCTGCTGCTTTTTATCAGTAATCTGGGATTCGGAGGAGCCGTTGGCAAAACCGTCAGCGGCTTTCTTTTTGGTATGTTCGGACTTATGGCATATGTTCTTCCGGTGCTGCTTCTTGTGGGCAGTTTTTTTGCGGTATCGAACCGTGGAAATAAGCTGGCAGCCGTAAAATTGATTGCGGCAATTGTATTTTTGGTCTTTTTATGTACATTTATGGGACTGGCCATGAATGGAAACGACCGGGTCCATCCACTTGACGCATATACATATTGTGCAGAACGGCATACCGGTGGCGGCATCATCGGCGGATGTCTGGCTTATTACATGTGTCAGGCATTTGGACTGATCGGGTCTTTTATTATTGACATTATCGTGCTGATCGTCTGTATGGTACTGATTACAGAGCGTTCGGCATTGCGTGGAATGCAAAAAGGCGGCAAAAAGGTCTATGAATCCGCAAAGGAAAGCAATGAAAAGTATCGGGAATACAGGGAATACCGTGCACAGGAGCGGAAAGAACGCCGCATGGATCATAAAGTGTCCGGAGTATCCATCGATACACGGATTGAAGAAAAAGGCAAAAAAAATAAAAAGAGAAAATCGGATGAAATGGGAGAACTGTCGGCACCTGCATTTGATATGATGCCGGATACTACAGTATCTCCGATGCCGGAAAAAATTTCTTCTCCGGCACCAGTGGCGGTTTTAGAAGAACCCGCGGCAGAAATACAGCCGGAGATTTCGGGGGATTTTATGCCGGATACTTTTCCACCGGAACCGTCGCAGGCGGCACCGGTTCCGGAACATATTCCAAAACCGGCAAAAGATGCATCAAAGCCGGCAGAAAAAACACAAAAAAAGAAAAACGAACAGGAAATCCAAAACGAAGTACAGAAAGTAGCACAGGAAATGGAGACGTCGGGTTTGGAACACAAACCGGACAAAGCATATGTTTTTCCATCCATAGATCTGTTGAAAAAGGGAGAAGGGAAAAAGTCTGCCAATACTGAACATCAGTTGCGGGAAACTGCGGATAAGCTGCAGCAGACTTTAAAGAACTTCGGGGTCAATGTCACCGTTACCAACATCAGCTGCGGACCGGCAGTGACAAGATATGAAATTCAGCCGGAAATGGGTGTGAAGGTGAGCAAGATTGTCGGGCTGACCGACGATATCAAACTCAATCTGGCAGCTGCGGATATCCGTATCGAGGCGCCGATTCCGGGAAAAGCAGCGGTAGGAATTGAAGTTCCGAACAAAGAAAATGTTATGGTTGCTTTCCGTGACCTGATCGAATCGCCGGAATTTCAGACGGCAAAGTCCAAGATCAGTTTTGCAGTTGGAAAAGATATTTCCGGGAAAACAAAAGTAACCGATATTGCAAAGATGCCGCATCTGCTGATCGCCGGTGCAACCGGCTCGGGTAAATCCGTCTGCATCAATACGATTATCATGAGTATTTTATATAAGGCGAGACCGGATGAAGTAAAGCTGATCATGATTGATCCGAAAGTAGTAGAGTTAAGTGTCTACAACGGAATTCCGCACCTGATGATTCCGGTTGTAACCGATCCGAAAAAAGCATCCGGTGCTTTGCACTGGGCAGTTGCGGAAATGACGGAACGATATGAAAAATTTGCGGAGGCAAATGTGCGTGAAATCAATGGATACAACGCAAAGGTAGATTCCATTGAAGTACCGGAAGGGCAGGAGCGCCCGCAAAAGATGCCACAGATTGTGATCATTGTGGACGAGCTTGCAGATCTTATGATGGTAGCTTCCAATGACGTGGAAGAGGCCATCTGCCGACTGGCACAGCTGGCACGAGCGGCGGGGATTCATCTGGTGATTGCAACCCAGCGTCCATCGGTGAATGTCATCACCGGTCTGATCAAAGCAAATATGCCGAGCCGGATTGCATTTTCGGTGACTTCGGGTACGGATTCCCGGACGATTCTGGATATGAATGGTGCAGAAAAGCTTCTTGGAAAAGGAGATATGCTGTTCCACCCGCAGGGGGCACCGAAACCGATTCGTGTACAGGGAGCATTTGTTTCCGATAAAGAAGTTTCTGATGTGGTGGAATTTATCAAAGAACAAAATGAAACTGCATCGTATAACGAAGAAATTGTACAGAAAGTGGACAGTATGCAGGCATCATCCGGCGGTACCACCGTGTCTATCTCCGATGCGGATGCGCAGGACGACGGCAGGGATGCATATTTTGATGAAGCAGCACAGATTATCGTAGATAAGGAAAAAGCATCCATAGGTATGCTGCAGAGATATTTAAAAGTGGGATTCAACCGTGCTGCCCGTATTATGGACCAGTTGGAAGAAGCTGGTATCGTTGGACCGGAGGAAGGAACGAAACCGCGGAAAGTTCTGATGACTTCCGAAGAATTACAGGCAGTAAAAGAGGATTTATAAAAAACATTTCAGGAGGAGAAAATTATGAAGACAGATATTCAAATTGCACAGGAAGCAACATTGCAGCCAATCAAAGAGGTAGCCGCAACAATTGGAATTGAAGAAGAAGATCTGGAATTGTACGGAAAGTACAAAGCGAAGATTTCCGATGAACTGATTGCACGAAGCCACAACAATCCGGACGGAAAACTGATTCTGGTGACCGCCATCAATCCAACACCAGCAGGAGAAGGAAAAACGACAGTCACCGTGGGATTGGGTCAGGCATTTGCAAAACTTGGGAAAAAAGCAATGATTGCGTTGCGTGAGCCTTCCCTTGGACCATGTTTCGGAATTAAAGGCGGTGCCGCAGGTGGCGGATATTCCCAGGTTGTTCCGATGGAGGATTTAAATCTTCATTTTACAGGGGATTTTCATGCAATTACTTCTGCAAATAATCTGCTGGCAGCTCTTTTGGACAACCATATCCAGCAGGGAAATACGCTTGGGATTGATCCAAGACAGGTGGTATGGAAACGCTGTCTGGATATGAATGACCGTGTCCTTCGTAATGTGGTTGTGGGACTTGGAAATAAAATGGACGGAATGGTGCGTGAGGATCATTTCGTAATCACGGTAGCATCCGAAATTATGGCGATTTTATGCCTTGCCGAAGATATGAAAGATTTAAAGAGACGTCTGGGACGGATTATCGTGGCATATACGTTTGACGGCAAGCCGGTAACTGCAGAAGATCTGCAAGCAGTCGGATCTATGGCAGCTCTGTTAAAAGATGCGTTAAAGCCGAATCTGATCCAGACACTGGAGCATACACCGGCGCTCGTTCACGGAGGACCATTTGCCAATATCGCACATGGATGTAACAGCGTGCGTGCTACCACAACTGCTTTAAAACTTGCCGATTATGTAATTACCGAGGCAGGATTCGGTGCGGATTTAGGTGCGGAAAAATTCTTTGATATCAAGTGCCGGAAGGCAGGGCTTCATCCGGATGCAGTGGTACTCGTTGCGACGATCCGTGCATTAAAATACAATGGCGGAGTTCCGAAGGATGAATTATCCAATGAAAACCTTGAGGCATTAAAGAAAGGAATTGTCAATCTGGAGAAACATATTGAAAACCTTCAGAAATTCGGTGTGCCGGTCGTTGTCACATTGAATGCATTTGTTTCGGATACAGAGGCAGAAACCGCTTATGTAGAACAGTTCTGCAAAGAGCATGACTGTGAATTTGCTCTGGCAAAAGTATGGGAAAAAGGCGGAGAGGGCGGAATTGCTCTGGCAAACAAAATTCTCGAGACACTTGAAAAGAAAGAAAGCCATTTCCATACACTCTACAGTGATGATCTTGGACTGAAAGAAAAGATCGAGACGGTTGCAAAAGAAATTTACGGTGCCGATGGAGTTACCTATTCTCCGGCAGCGGAGCGGGAACTGAAACGAATTACGGATCTGGGTATGGCAAACTTCCCGGTATGTATGGCAAAAACACAGTATTCCCTGTCGGATGATGCGAAGAAACTCGGAAGACCGACCGGGTTTAAGATCAATGTCCGGGAAGTATATGTTTCTGCCGGTGCCGGCTTTGTCGTTGCTGTCAACGGTTCGATCATGACGCTTCCGGGTCTGCCAAAGAAACCGGCAGCTTACGGAATTGATGTCAATGATGACGGTGTAATCACAGGATTGTTCTAAGGAGATAACGGCATGGCAAAGATCATAGATGGAAAGAAGATTTCAGCGGAAATCAAAGAAGAATTAAAGACAGAAGTTGCAGCATATGCGGCACAGGGGAAAACATGTGCACTTGCGGTCATTCAGGTGGGCGCAGATCCGGCATCCAGCGTATATGTCAGAAATAAAAAGAAAGCCTGTGCATATATTGGAATAGAGTCGCTTTCGTATGAACTTCCGGAAGAAACCACGGAAGAGGAACTGCTTGCATTGATTCAGAAACTGAATGACAATCCAGATGTTCATGGAATTCTGTGCCAGCTTCCACTCCCGAAACATATCTGCGAAGACCATGTGATCCAGGCAATTGATCCGCAAAAAGATGTCGATGGTTTTCACCCGCAGAATGTCGGTGCACTTGTGGTTGGGAAAAAAGGATTTGTCTCCTGCACGCCCGCCGGTATTATCCAGCTGTTAAAACGCAGCAATATTGAAATTGCCGGAAAGCACTGTGTGGTAATCGGAAGAAGCAACATTGTCGGAAAACCGATGGCGCTTCTGATGCTTCGGGAAAATGCAACGGTTACGATCTGTCATTCACGGACCAAAAATCTCAAAGAAATCTGCAAAGAGGCGGATATTCTGATTGTGGCCATTGGAAAACCACGTTATATCGGTGCCGATTATATCAAAGAAGGAGCGGTTGTCATCGATGTCGGAATTCACAGAAATGAAGAAAATAAGCTGTGCGGGGATGTCCGTTTCGAAGAGGCAGAGCAGATCGCTTCTTATATTACACCGGTTCCGGGTGGTGTTGGACCGATGACAATTGCGATGCTCATGCATAACTGTGTAGATGCCATGAAACTTTATTCATAAAACAGATAGGGGATAGATGATGAAGTGTATTTATTGCGGTGAGGAATTAAAAGAGGGGAGTCTGTACTGTCCAAAATGCGGGAAAGCCGTACAGATTGTGCCGGACTACAATATTTACGATGATGATTATCTGAATCAGGTTCTTACGGAAGAATCCCAAAAGATTTCAGGTTCCAGACCGGACAGAAATAAAAAACCGGCACCTGCAGAGACCAAACATCCGGGGAAAAAACACCTCGACCCACGCCAGAAAAAAATTATCTTCCTGGTTCTCGGAATCGTATGCGTGCTTATTTTTGCCCTGTTAATTCTTGGAGCAGCAATCCGTTCCAATCATGCCAATTCTTTCGATTATCAGGTGGGACTGGCAGAGAAAGCACAAAAAGCCGGAGATACCAAAAATGCAATTGCCTGCTATGAAAATGCATTGGCATTGGATAAAAACAGTATTGAAGTCCGGCTGGCTCTGGCAAAACTGTATACCGAAGAAAACGATTATGATTCGGCACTTGTTTTATATCAGGAAGTGATCCGTGCGGACAGGAAAAATCGTCAGGCATGCAAAGGACTGATTGCCATTTATGAGAAGCAGAACAATACCGATGCCATACTTTCTCTCTCCGAGGCTGTGGATGACAGTCTGAAAGATCTTTTCGCCGATTATCAGGTAGAGGGACCACAGTTCAGTTTAAAGAGCGGAAGTTTTGAAAATGCCCAGATACTACAGATGCTTTCCACAAAAGGCTATGAAATTTATTATACGGTAGACGGGTCAGATCCAAAAGAACGCGGATTGCGATACACAGAACCTGTGAAACTGGATGAAAATAATAAAACCTATACCGTAAAAGCGGTATGTAAAAACGAAAAGGGAGTTTACAGTGAGGTAACAGAAGCAAACTATAAAATTTCCATCCCGGCACCGGATGAACCGATTGTTTCTCCGGACGGTGGAGATTTCGGCGTGGAAACTTCCGTAACGATTACCGTTCCGGGCGGCTGCAGTGCTTACTATACCTGGGACGGAAGTACGCCGACTGCTGCCAGTCATCTTTATACGCAGCCGATCAAAGTTCCGGAAGGAAACAATATTCTTTCGGTTGTGATCATTGATCATACGACGAGATTAAGTTCGGATGTATATAGAGGAAATTTTATTTATTATTCACAGGACTATACAGCAGAAGATGCTATAGATGATCCTGCAGATAATGCAGAAGAATAAAATAATATAGAAATTGTTAAAAATCAAACAGGGAGTGTGATTGCCGATGCTTTATAACTGCATGGACATATCAACACTCCCTGTTGTGGAAGAGGTGGTTTAATCTTCCAGAAATTCAATCTCATCTTTTGCCATATGGCTGATTCTTGCAAGGGGATACACATCAAATCCCTGAGAAACCAGTTTTTCATGTCCCGGCTGAAATGCTTTTTCGATCAGGACGCCTACACCTGCAATGGTAGCGTGCGCTTTGCGGATCAGACGGATGGCTCCGGTAGCTGCTTCTCCGTTTGCCAGAAAATCATCAATGATCAGGACATGATCTTTTTCTGAGACAAACTTAGAAGAAAGCGTCAGTTCATAACTTGTTCCTTTGGTAAAGGAAGTGACCTCTGTCTGGAACAGATTGTCGTTTAAAATCTTAGAAGGCTGTTTTTTTAAGATAATCATAGGAAGACCCATGCACATAGCTGTCATAAGAGCCGGAGCAATGCCGGAACTTTCAATGGTTGCAACCTTTGTGATGCCCTGATCTTTGAAGTGTTCCGCAAAAGCTTCCCCGATGTGCTGCATCAGTACCGGATCTACCTGATGATTGATAAAACTGTCTACTTTTAAGATATCTTCATTGACAGCAATTCCATCTTTTTTAATTCTTTCCTGTAATTCTTTCAATTTCGTTACCTCTCTTGTATTTGTTGATTACAGTATATCATTTTTTACTACAAATTTACAGAGAAATATAGTAAAATAACAACATGAAAATAACAATTATCTGCGTAGGCAAAATAAAGGAAAAATTTTATACGGAAGCCGTCAGGGAATATTCCAAACGACTCAGCCGCTACTGTACGTTATCCATTACGGAGGTGGCGGATGAAAAGACAAAAGAACAGGCAAGCGAAACCGAAATTGCCATGGTCAAAGACCTGGAAGGGGAGCGTATTTTAAAATCCATCCGCCCGGACGGCTATGTGATTGCGCTGGCGATCGATGGAAAACAGCCGGATTCGATAGAACTTTCCCGTGAAATTGAAAAACTCGGGCTTGGCGGAGTCAGTCATATTTATTTTGTAATCGGAGGATCTCTTGGATTATCCGACAAGGTTCTTAAGCGGGCAGATGCACGACTCAGCTTTTCGAAGATGACATTCCCCCATCAGCTGATGCGTGTGATTCTGCTGGAACAGATTTATCGTTCTTACCGTATCATGCATCACGAACCATATCATAAATAAAGAAGAAAGGATCATTTGGTATGCAAAAAGCAATACGTCTGGTTACCCGGTTTTTAGCCAAATGCCAGAAAGACAAAATAAATGCTTATTCCGCACAGATCGCTTTTTTTATTATTTTATCCATCATTCCGTTTCTTATGGTGTTTTCTTCCATGCTTCAATATACCAGTATCACGGAGGATATGGTATTTGAAATCATAGAAAGAGTCATGCCGCAGTATGTTGCTCCGTTTCTGGTTACCCTTGTAAAAGAAATCTATACAAGATCCATGGGAATCATTTCGGTCACGGCAATTATTGCCATATGGTCTGCCGCAAAAGGCATTCAGTATATGGCAGATGGTCTGAATGCGGTTCACGAATTAAAAGAGACAAGAAACTGGTTTGTACTCCGATTCTGGGCGGTTATTTATACCATTGTTTTTCTGGTTGCGATTGTATTTACGCTTGTTGTGCTGGTTTTTGGAAACAGTCTGCGGCATTTAGCGGCAGATTATCTTCCGTTTATTGCACATCTCGTAAAAATAATAATCAAATTCCGGGGGCTTATCCTGTTACTTCTTCTGATCCTGTTTTTTGACGTGATTTTTACCGCACTTCCGAATACAAAGCTTACCTTTAAAAGCCAGCTTCCTGGAGCCACGGCATGTGCAGCTGCATGGTATGTTTTTTCCTTCGGGCTTTCCATCTATGTTGATTATTTTAATGGATTTTCCATGTATGGAAGCCTGACAACCATTGCCCTGATCATGCTCTGGCTGTATTTTTGCATGTATATTATGATGATGACCGTAGAATTTAATGTATTTTTGGAAGCGTACCGAAACGGATCCCTGAATTTAGAGACATAGGACGGGTTCGCTTTTCATATAGTGAAGTATGAAAAGCCATTCGAATCAAACCAGACACAAAATAAAACAGGAGCATCTCGTAGAACAAATGGAACTGCCAAAAGACATTTTCCTGGGAATGCCGCTTCTTTCCATGGAGGGGAACCGTACACTTTGTATCGTTAACCACCGTGGAATTATAAAATACTGTCCGGAGGTGATCGGAATTGCAACACAATCCTATCATATCCGGATCGTCGGAAGGAGTCTGTCCATCCGGAAATATTCGGCGGATCTTATCGAAATTTCCGGATATATGCAGGAGATCACATTTCTACCATGATAGAAAGGTTTCTTCGATTCGTCAATGGCAGTCTTTTGGTTTGTGTATGCGGAAGCAACATTTCCCGTTTTTTAAATTTATGTGCACGTCACGAAATTATGTTCTGGAAGATACAGCCGGATTCTCCGACGCAGGTTTCTTTTTATATCCGGTTGCAGGATCTGTATGAACTGCGTCCATATCTGCGGAAAACAAAAACGATAATCCACATCAGAAAAAGGATCGGCTTTCCGTTTTTCTGGCAGAAATACCGCGCAAGAAAACTTGGAATTTTTGTCCTTTTGTGTGTCATGGCAGGAGTCTGGGTGCTCAGTACGAGAATCTGGAGAATTGAAATCAAAGGGAATTCCTCTCTGGGAGAAGACGCCATTCTGGAATATTTAAGTGCACACAACGTTACCTATGGCATGCCGGCAAAGGAAATCGACAATGATGCACTGGAGCTGTCCCTGCGTCAGGACTTGGAACCGGTGATCTGGGCAAGTGTATACGAAACGGGAACCCGGCTGGTTGTACAGATACAGGAGAAAATTTCTTCTCACGAGGAAACGAAAGAAGCAGAGGGCACCTGTATGGATCTGGCGGCATCTGCGGATGCTACGATTGCATCGGTCATTACAAGGAGCGGGCTTGCCAAAGTGAAAAAGGGTGATAAAGTGAAAAAAGGCGATGTGCTGGTCTGTGGACGGCAGGAAATTCTGGATGATAACGGGGAAGTGCGGGAATACTATTATAAAAGCGCCGATGCCGATGTATATGGATATACGATGCATCCCTATGAGGACTGGATTTCTTCCAAAATGACAGAAAAAAAAGAAACCGGTAATAAACACAAACGATATTTTCTACAGGTTCTGAATTGGCGCCTGGTAACTCCGGCTTTGCATGCGGAGTATGCATCGGAGCGTTCTGTAACGGATACCCGGCAGTTTTGCCTGCAGGACAGTTTTTATCTTCCGGTTTATTTTGGAGAAATCACAACGTCTGAGCTGCAGGAAAAGACCGTTATGCTGACAAAAGAACAGGTAAAACAGCTTGCTTTGACACATTTTTCACAATTTCTTTCGGAATTGGAAGAAAATGGGGTGCGAATTGTCGACAAAAATGTTATGATTGAACAGATAGATAAAAACTATCATATCTATGGTCAGGTAAAGGGGTGTGAAAAAATCACAACTTTAGTACCAACCGAAAGGAAACGAGAGGAACCTGTAAATGAGTCTGAATGAAGTATCGCTCCGGATACCAACGGAACATATGGCAAATGTCTTCGGACAGTTTGATGCCAATATCAAAAAAATAGAACGGACACTGGGTGTAACGGTTGTTGTACGCGATGATCAGTTGAAAATTATCGGTACTTCATCTGCCGCAAGCGGCGCACAGGAAGTGTTTGAACAGTTGTATGAGCTTGCAAAACGGGGAAATGTTATCAGCGAACAGAATGTAAACTACGCACTTGCTCTTTTGCAGGAACACAAAGGGTCTGAGATGGTAGAGATTGATAAAGATGTGATCTGTCATACCATACAGGGAAAGCCGGTTAAGCCTAAAACACTCGGGCAGAAGGATTATGTAGATAATATCCGTAAAAAAATGATTGTTTTCGGGATGGGCCCTGCCGGAACCGGAAAAACATATCTGGCCATGGCCATGGCGATCACTGCGTTTAAGAATGAAGAAGTGGGACGCATCATTCTGACACGTCCGGCAATTGAAGCGGGAGAAAAACTCGGATTTCTTCCGGGAGATCTGCAGAGCAAAGTAGATCCGTATCTGCGCCCTTTATACGATGCCCTGTATCAGATTATGGGTGCGGAGTCATTTCAGAAAAATATGGAAAAAGGTCTGATTGAGGTTGCACCGCTGGCTTATATGCGTGGACGGACACTCGACAACGCATTTATTATTCTGGATGAGGCACAGAACACCACACCGGCACAGATGAAAATGTTTCTGACACGTATCGGCTTCGGCTCGAAAGCTGTGATTACCGGAGATGCCACGCAAAAAGATCTGGCCCCGGGAAGTAAATCCGGGCTGGATGTAGCACTTCGGGTTTTGAAAAATGTGGAAGAAATCGGAATCTGTAAATTAACAAGCAAAGATGTCGTCAGACATCCGCTGGTACAAAAGATTGTACAGGCTTATGATGATTATGAGTCCAGACAGAGCAGCCGGAGTGCACGTAAGTCTGCCAGACAGGAGAAAAAATGAAACCCAAAGAGACAATAAACCTCTATCGCGTCATATCGCTTCTGGTGATCGCGCTTGTCACTTTTGGAGTGATGGGTGGATTAGGTGCCAAAAGCCACCTGTATCCGGATGAATGGCTCAGTATGTTTTTTCTGACCCTGATTTTTCTTCTGGTCTGCATGTTTGAACTGGAATATGAACGAAAGCAGAAAGGAATATCGGCAAACACACAGACAACCTTTATCCGTCTTTCCGTTACCTATACGGTCAGTGGGGGATTGATCTATGCGATCAGTTATCTTCCGGAATTTTATCGTCCGGTGATGATCCCGGTGATTCTGCTTACCGCAGTGTCAAATTCCATGGTGGCGGTGTCTTTTGGATTGTTTTTCGATCTGGTGCTGGCACTGACTGTCGGGGGAAGTTTTTATGCCCTTGCTGCTTATATGATGCTTACAATGCTTGCTGCTGTACTGGCACAGGCATTAAAAGAAAAAAAATACCGTATGGGTGTATCCCTTCTGACTTTCTTTTTCAGTCTGATGATTCCGGAACTGTTTTCCTATTTATCAACGAAAGAAATGCAGAAATATTCGCTGCTTTATGCTTTTGGAACAGCATTCCTGACTTTTCTGACAGCAGCTTTTCTGTTTCACCGGCTGCTTCATGAAGCGGATCAGGAAATTGAAAACCATCTGCTGGATATCGTGTCCGAGGATTATTCGGAAGTAAAAGCCCTCAAGGATTTTTCCATGGTGGAATACCGCCACGCAGTGAAAGTTTCTGACATTGCCTGCCGCTGTGCAAAAGAAGTGGGATACCGGGCGAACTTATGTCTTGCCGGAGGTTTTTATTACCGCATGGGGCGCTGGATCGGGGAGCCATATATCAAAAATGCGGTCAATAAGGCAGAATCCTTATGTTTTCCGGCGGAGCTGATCTCCATTCTGGCAGAATACTATGGAGAAGAGCAGCTTCCATCTTCACCGGAATCCGCTCTGGTGCACATGGTGGATGCGGTTGTGATCCGTCTGGAAGCGATGGAACAAAATGTGGGACAAAGTGTCTGGAACCGTGATATTGTAATTTATCAGACCGTGAATGATTTTTCCTCAAGTGAAATTTATGACCATTCCGGAATGAGTATGAACCAATTTTTAAAGATTCGTGAATTTCTTGCAAAGGAGGAATTACTTCGTTGAGTTTTTATTTAGAAGAAACATGTAACATACCGTTTGATTTTGCATATGCTAAGCTTGCAGAGGATGTGATTGCCTTTTGTCTGTCCCATGAGAATTTTCCTTATGAAGCAGAAGTCAATCTGACACTTACAGACAATGAAGAAATCCATCGGATCAATCTGGAATACCGCCAGATCGACCGTCCGACGGATGTTCTTTCTTTCCCGATGCTTTCTTATGAGAAAGCCGGAGATTTTTCTTTCCTGGAAGAGGAGAGTGAAGATGATTTTAATCCGGATACGGGAGAAGTCATGCTTGGCGATATTATTATATCGGTCGATAAAGTGTTAGAACAGGCACAAAGTTACGGACACAGTCCGAAGCGTGAATTTGCATTTCTGATTGTGCACAGTATGCTTCATCTGTTTGGCTATGACCACATTGATCCAAAAGATGCGGCCATCATGGAACCAAAACAAAAACAGATACTCGAAGAGATGCATATCGTAAGAGATTAAAGAATGGATGTGTTTTATGAAAAAGAGATGGAAAATGATAGGCGTTGTCTGTGCGATTGCCATTTTATCCGCCGGATGCAAAAGTAAAGAATCGGAAGCTCCCACACCTTCATCCACACAGGATGTACCTGCAGAAACTGCCGAAACAGAATATCAGCCGGAACCGGTGGAAACCCACGAAGGAGAAGTCCGAAGTTTCTATACGGGAGAGTGGATGGATGAAAAAAAAGCAAAGAATCGTCCGGTTGCCGTCATGACAGAAAACACGCACGTAACCCTTCCGCAGTATGGAATCGGAAATGCGGATATTATCTATGAATGTCCGGTGGAAGGCGGCATTACCCGGCTAATGACAATTTATCAGGATTATGCTTCCCTCAAAAAAGTGGGAAATGTGCGAAGCTGTCGTCTGTATTACGTATACTTTGCCAAAGAATTTGAGGCGGTTTATTTTCATGCAGGCGAAAGTAAATATGCACTTGATGTTTTAAATAGTTCATTCATTGACAATGTGGATGGAATTACGGGAAAAGGCGGAGCCTTTTATTACCGGGACAATAGCCGCAGGGCACCGCATAATCTGTATACAACCGGAGAAAATTTAGCCTCTGCCATGAAGACATACGGGTATGATACAAAGCTTCCGGAGAATTATACATCGCATTACCGTTTTGCAGCGGAAGATTCCCCGAATCTGCTGGAGCAGGGAGAGACTGCAAAAAAAGTATCCTTATACTATGTTGACGCAAAGCCCTGGTTTGTATACAATGAAACGGATGGTCTGTATTACCGCTATGAATTTGGTGATAAACAGATTGACGGTTCTACCGGAGAACAGCTTGCTGTGAAAAATATCATTTTACAGAATTGTAAGAGCAGCCTGAAAGATTCCAAAAACGGAACGTTAGATATCGATTATCTTTCCGGTGGATCAGGAATGTACATCACAAACGGAAAAGCTGTCCCGATTACATGGAAAAGAGCATCCGCAAATGATATTACACATTATTATACACAGGATGGTCAGGAAATTACTTTAAATCCCGGAAAGACATGGGTAGAGATCGTCGAAAACAGCCGTGCATCCCAAAATAAAATCAGCGCGGAATAAAAGAAACAAAAGCATTGAGGTTAGAAGATGGGTAAATCAAAGAATAACGGAACAAATTTTCTGGTTCAGGGATCAATTCTTGCGGTCGCGTCAATTATAAGCAGAATCATCGGACTGGTGTATCGTATTCCATTGAACAATATTCTGGGCGATGTAGGAATTAGTTATTATGCCTGTGCATTTGACGTGTACAACGTGATTTTGATTATTTCATCCTACAGTCTGCCACAGGCAGTGTCAAAGACGGTTTCCGCGAAAGCGGCCAAAGGACAGTACCGGTCGGTATATCAGGTATTAAAAGGTGCACTTCTTTTTGCCCTGGTATCGGGAATTGTGGCATCGCTTGTTGTATTTTTCGGAGCAGAATTTTTTACCGGAACACTCTTAAAAACACCATACAGTGTGTTTGCACTTAAAATCTTAGGACCGGCACTGGTTGTTGTTGCGGTTCTTGGCGTTTTGCGTGGATTTTTCCAGGGACTTGGCACGATGATGCCAAGTGCCATTTCACAGATCATTGAACAGATTGTTAATGCCATCATCAGTGTATGGGCAGCTTATGTTCTGTATCGCTACGGAACAAAGATCGGGGCGGTTCTCGGTGATGCCGATCATTACGGACCTGCATACGGTGCAGCCGGAGGCACATTGGGAACAAATCTTGGGTCTGTTGCGGCACTGATTTTTGTACTTTTCGTATTTTTTGCTTATATGCATGTCTTTAAGCGAAGAATGAAACGGGAAAAAGGCGTTAAGGTAGAGCCATTTGCCTATACCATGAAGATCCTCATTATCACAATTGTTCCGGTTCTTTTAAGTACAACTGTTTACAATATCAGCAGTATCATTGACCAGAGTATTTTCAAAAATGTTGCGTTATTGCAGGGATACTCTGAAAACAAGATCGATGTATGGTGGGGCGTTTTTTCCGGAAAATATAAACTGCTGATCAATGTTCCGATTTCCATTGCCTCCGCGATGGCTGCCTCCTCCGTACCGACACTGACGATGTCCTTTGCACAGAAAGATATGAAAAAAGTCAGGGAACAGATCAATTCTGCCATGCGTTTTATTATGGTGATTTCTTTCCCTTGTGCCATAGGACTTGCTGTATTGGGAGAGCCGATCTGTCGTCTGCTTTTCCCGGGAACGGCACAGACGGCACCTATGGCAGGTACCATGATGTGGGTTGGGGCAATGGCGGTTGTGTTTTATGCAATGTCTACACTTTCAAACGGACTGCTGCAGGGCATTGACCGGTTAAAGATTCCGGTTATCAATGCAGCGGTTTCGCTTGTCGCTCATGTGATCGTACTGATTATACTGATGCTGTTTTTCCGCATGAATATCTATGCGGTCATTATCGCGAATATGTTCTTTGCGTTTTTAATGTGTATTATGAATGCGCTGGCAATACGAAAATACAGCGGCTATCATCAGGAAATTCACAAAACATTTATTGTGCCGGGAATTTCCTCGGTTATTATGGGAATTATTACCTATATCGTCTATCATGGCAGCTATGCGGTCTTAAAAATCAATGCGGTATCTGCCATGCTTGCAATTCTTGCAGCGGTTATCGTATATGCAGTTGTCTTACTGTTACTGCACGGACTGACCGAAGAGGAGATTAAAAAATTCCCGAAAGGAACTCTGATTGTCCGGGTTGCAAAAAAATTACATTTATTAAAGTAAATGGTATAAAACGGAAATAAAATGCAGATGCTACTGTTAGAAGGTGATGATATGAATCAAAAAACAGGCATCTGCATTCTTCTTTGTCTGGTTCTGCTGCTGGTCTTTGGCATCTGGTATCAGAAAAGAGGTGTAGAAAACACAAAAAATACCCAAGAACAATATGCATCCGAAACCGAGCACACCGTTTTGACCGGAACTCCTTACAAAGAAACGGAAAATGCCTATATTATCCGTACACAGGACAGCCGGCTGGTTGTTTTTTTACCGGATGGAAAAACTGTATATATGGAAACTGGGATTCGAAGTGAGAATTTAAGTCAAAAACTGCAGAAACAGGCGGAAAATGGCATTGGATTTGCAGATGAAGAGAGCCTTTTTGACTTTTTGGAAAGCTATTCGAGTTGAATATTTTATACCCATATGATAAAATATTTAACTGGTTTAACAGATAAAATGACAGGTGGACTATGGATAAGAAAAAATCAAAACAACAGGATGTGCTCGTGATTGGCGCCGGAGCTTCCGGCATGATGACCGCAATTACGGCCGCAAGACGTGGATTGTCCGTTACCGTCTTAGAACATATGGATAAGCCGGGGAAAAAAATTCTGGCAACCGGAAACGGAAAATGTAATTTTACAAATCTTAAGATGTCTCCCCGGTGTTATTACGGAGACCACGGACTGGTACAGGAAATTTTAAAGCAGTTTACAGTGGAAGATACCCTTGCGTTTTTCCGGGAGATCGGCATCTGGCCAAAAGAAAAGAACGGATATGTATACCCAAACTCCGGACAGGCTTCTTCCGTTGCGGATGCGCTGTCCGCGGAAATGAAACGAAGCGGAGTTTCCCTGGTCACTTCCTGTGACATCCGGCAGCTTTGTGAGACAAAATACGGATTTGAGGTACGGACATCCATGGGAACGTATTGTTCCCACAATCTTGTTTTTGCAACAGGTCTTCGTGCTGCACCGAAATCCGGAAGCGATGGATCCATGATTTCGCTGATAAAATCGTTTGGGCACCGGTTTGAGCCGATTTTGCCGGCACTGTGTGGATTTGAGGCAGAAGGAATGGAATTTTCCAAAGTATCCGGAGTCCGCACGGACGCACTCCTGTCTTTGTACATAGATGGACAGAACTGCAAACAGGAACGGGGAGAACTGCAGCTTGCAGATTACGGGATTTCCGGTATTCCGGTATTTCAGGTCAGCAGTCCGGCCTCGAAAGCACTGTATCAGAAAAAACAGGCAGAACTTACCATCAATTTTCTGCCGGATTTTTCCGAAGATATGCTTGCGCAGGAACTGCAGCGCAGATTTTCACGGGATGCCGGGATACAGGATGCCGCAGAATCACTTCGTGGGCTTTTAAACCATAAACTGATTCCGGTTATACTTAAGGCAGCAGGCATTCCGGTTCATGAACACACGGAACGGATTTCCCAAAAGCAGATCGAAACGCTCAGCAGACAGATACAGACATTTCCTGTCCGCTTAAAAAAGGTAAGGGATTTTTCTGCTGCACAGGTGTGCACAGGGGGAATCCACACGGAAGAAATCCACACAGATACGCTGGAATCACGGATTGTCCCGGGCATCTATTTCGTTGGTGAACTTTTGGATGTCGATGGAATCTGTGGGGGATATAATTTGCAATGGGCATGGTCCAGCGGACATGTCGCAGGAAGTAAAGTAGGTTCATAATGATTAAAATCAATCAGTTAAAGCTTCCAGTAGGACATTCCCAAAAAGATCTGGAAGATAAAATCAGAAAAACACTTCGTATTCCATCGAAAGAAACATTTCATTACGAGGTGATGCGGCGTTCCCTCGATGCACGGAAAAAGCCGTCATTGTTTTATGTATATTGCATCTATGTAACGATCCGTCAGGAAAACAGCATCGTAAAAAAACTGCATCAGCCTTCCGTCAGCTTTGTGACAGAAACCGGTTACCGTTTTTCGGAAATGGGGCATGAGCGTTTAAACCGGCGTCCGGTGATTGTGGGAGCCGGTCCCTGTGGCCTTTTTGCAGCCTGGCAGCTGACACTTGCAGGATATGCGCCGCTTATTTTAGAGCGCGGAAAACAGGTAGAAGACCGCAGTGCGGACGTTGAACGCTTCTGGGAAACCGGTATTCTGCAGCCGGATTCCAATGTACAGTTTGGAGAAGGTGGGGCAGGAACCTTTTCCGATGGAAAATTAAACACGGTGGTGAAGGATCCGTCCGGAAGAAACCGTTATGTACTGGAAACATTCGTAAAATTTGGGGCACCATCGGACATTCTTTATGATGCAAAACCACATATCGGAACCGATATTCTGGCGAAGGTGATCAAAAATATGAGGGATTACCTGATCAAACACGGTGCGGAGTTTCGTTTTCAGACCTGTTTAAAAGACATTCAGATAAAAGAAAATGCACTGCATGCACTTGTGACGGAGGATGATACGGTGATTCCTGCCGATGTTGCCATTCTTGCACTTGGACACAGTGCAAGGGATACCTTTACGATGCTGCACCGGCACCAGCTTCCGATGGAAGCTAAAAATTTTGCCGTGGGATTCCGCGTGGAACATCCCCAGCAGATGATCGATGATGTCATGTACGGAAACGGAAAAAGAAACGCCCTGCGGCTTCCTGCCGCACCTTATAAGGTGACGTCCAATTTTCCAAACGGACGCGGGGTATATTCTTTTTGCATGTGTCCGGGCGGTTATGTCGTAAATGCTTCCTCCATGAAGGAAAAAACCTGTGTCAATGGTATGAGTTATTCGGGCAGAAGTGGGAAAAACGCAAATTCTGCCATTATTGTTTCGGTTTCCCCTGCCGATTACGGAGCACAGGATCCACTTGATGGCATGCACTTTCAGGAAACACTCGAACATAAAACGTATCAGCTGGGAAACGGAAAGATTCCGCAGCAGCTGTTTGGCGATTACCGGCAGAATATTGCAAGCCAAGGATATGGAGATTTTAATTCCCAGACAAAAGGGCAGACCTGCTTTGCAAATCTCAGAGGTCTGATGACAGAGGACATGGAACATTCCTTTTTGCTTGGAATGGAACATTTTTCGAACATTATTCCGCAGTTTGACCGGTCTGATGCGATTCTTTCCGGCATGGAAACACGCACCTCATCTCCGGTGCGGATCATGCGGGATACAAATGGAGAGAGCCGTGTGCACGGAATTTATCCGGGTGGAGAAGGCGCAGGATATGCGGGAGGCATTATGTCGGCAGCGATGGACGGTCTGCGTCTGGCTGATGATGTGATGAAACGTTATCATCCGGTTTATTAGAAAGAGAGAAAAAAGTGAAACAAGAAGTAACACCAATGATGCAGCATTATCTGCAGACAAAAGAAGAATACAAAGACTGTATCCTGTTTTACCGTCTGGGTGATTTTTATGAAATGTTTTTCGAGGATGCCAAAACAGTTTCAAAGGAACTCGAACTGACGCTGACAGGAAAAAGCTGTGGACTGGAAGAACGGGCACCGATGTGCGGGGTTCCGTTTCATGCCGCAGACGGATATATCAACCGGCTGGTCAAAAAAGGATACAAAGTAGCAATCTGTGAACAGGTGGAAGATCCGAAACTGGCAAAAGGAATTGTCAAACGGGAAGTCATCCGTGTAGTCACTCCGGGAACAAACATTGATATGCAGTCGTTAGACGAGGCAAAAAACAATTATCTCATGTGTATCGTATATATCGGGGATAAATACGGCATTGCGACGACCGACGTTACGACCGGAGATTTCTTTGTAACGGAAGTGGACAGTGAACGAAAACTGTTGGACGAGCTGAATCGTTTCAGTCCGACAGAAATCATCTGCAACGAGCCGTTTTATATGAGCGGGGTAGATATCGATGATATGAAGGAGCGCATGGGAATTGCGGTATCCGCTCTGGATTCCTGGTATTTCGGGGATGATCTGGCAAAGGAAACGCTGTTGTCCCATTTTCATGTACAGAGTCTGGAAGGGCTGGGACTGATGGATTACGACTGTGGTGTGATTGCCTCCGCGGCATTACTGAAATATCTGTATGAAACACAAAAGAACACCCTTTCTAATATTCTGGAACTCCGTCCGTATTCCATCGGGAAATATATGATCATTGACAGTTCCTCCCGGAGAAATCTCGAACTGGTAGAGACCATGCGGGAAAAACAAAAGCGTGGTTCCCTGCTCTGGGTACTGGATAAGACAAAGACGGCAATGGGTGCCAGACTTCTGCGCTCTTACGTGGAACAGCCGCTGATCGACAAAACAGAGATATTAAAACGGCAGGAACTGATTACAAATTTAAATGATCAGGAGATCACCCGGGAAGAATTGCGGGAATATTTAGGACCAATATATGATCTGGAACGTCTGATTACCAGAATTACATACCAGACCGCCAATCCGCGGGATATGATTGCTTTTTGCAATTCTTTAGAAATGCTGCCTCCGATTAAAACACTGCTTGAGGATTTAAAGGGAGAGCTTGCCACCGGAATCCGGGAACATTTTGACTGTCTGGAAGATCTGTGTGCACTTTTGAAGTCTTCCATCAACGATGATCCTCCGATTTCCGTACGTGACGGCAACATCATAAAAACCGGATACAATGAGGAAGTGGACCGGCTGCGGAACGCATCAACGGATGGAAAGAAATGGCTGGCAGACTTAGAGGGCAAAGAACGCGAAAAGACTGGAATTAAGAACCTGCGTATCAAATACAACAAAGTGTTTGGATATTATCTGGAAGTGACCAATTCCTTTAAGGATCAGGTGCCGGATTACTATGTGAGAAAGCAGACACTGACCAATGCCGAGCGCTATATTACGCCGGAATTAAAAGAACTCGAAGATACGATTCTCGGTTCCCAGGATCGTCTGGTCGAATTAGAATACGATCTGTTCCGCCAGATCCGGGATACCATCGCGGATAATGTTGCACGTATTCAGGCAACCGCACGGGCAGTGGCGCAGATTGATGTGTTTGTTTCCCTGGCACTTGTGGCAGGACAGAATAATTACTGCAAACCAAAGATCAACGAATCCGGCGTGATTGATATCAAAGGTGGCCGTCATCCGGTTGTCGAAAAAATGATTGTCAATGATATGTTTATAGACAATGACACGTATCTGGACAATCACAATAACCGGATTTCCATCATTACCGGTCCGAATATGGCAGGAAAATCTACCTATATGCGCCAGAGCGCACTGATCGTTCTGATGGCACAGATTGGAAGCTTTGTTCCGGCAGAATCTGCCAACATTGGAATTGTGGACCGGATTTTCACGCGTGTCGGGGCTTCGGATGATCTGGCAAGTGGGCAGAGTACCTTTATGGTAGAAATGAATGAAGTGGCAAATATTCTCCGCAATGCCACGGCGAATTCCCTTCTGATTCTGGATGAAATCGGACGCGGAACCAGTACCTTCGACGGACTCAGCATTGCCTGGGCGGTCGTCGAATATATCAGCAATCCCAAATTACTGGGAGCCAAAACACTGTTTGCCACACATTATCATGAACTGACGGAACTGGAAGGAAAATTAAACAGTGTCAATAATTACTGTATTGCGGTCAAGGAAAAAGGAGACGACATCGTCTTTTTGCGCAAGATTGTAAAGGGCGGCGCAGACAAAAGTTATGGAATACAGGTTGCTAAACTGGCAGGGATTCCGGAACTTGTGATTAACCGTGCAAAAGACATTGTAAACCAGCTTTCTGCAAACGATATTACGGAAACGGTGAAAAATATATCCGTGGAAGGACAGGCCTCCGGCAAAAAGAAAAAACCGCATCTCGATGAGGTGGATCTGACACAGATGTCATTGTTTGACACCGTAAAAGATGACGATATCATTCAGGAACTGCGGGACGTGGATATCAGCCACATGACCCCGATGGATGCACTCAATAAACTGTATGAACTTCAGAACAAAGTTAAAAACCGCTGGTAGGATATAAAAAAGGAAAAACGAATGAGCAAAATTGCGTTATTAAGTCAGGAGACAATTGATAAGATTGCAGCAGGAGAGGTCGTGGAACGCCCGAGCTCTGTGGTAAAGGAGCTTGTGGAAAACGCCATTGATGCAGGGGCATCCGCCATTACCGTGGAGATCAAAGAAGGGGGCATTTCCCTGATCCGCATCACGGACAATGGATGCGGAATTCCAAAAGAAGAAGTTCCACTGGCCTTTTTGCGGCATTCAACCAGCAAAATCCGCAGTGCAGAAGATCTGATGTGTGTACATTCTTTAGGATTCCGTGGGGAAGCACTCTCTAGCATTGCTGCTGTTTCCAGAGTGGAAATGATCACCAAACCAGCCGATGCCCTGACCGGCACCCGGTACGTGATCGAAGGCTCAAAAGAAATTGCAGACGAAGAAATCGGTGCTCCCGATGGCACAACATTTCTGGTCCGGGATCTGTTTTACAATACCCCTGCCAGACGCAAATTTTTAAAGACGGCACAGACAGAGGGCACCTACATCAGTGACATGCTGGAAAAACTTGCCCTGTCCCATCCGGATATTTCTTTTAAATATATCAACAACAACCAGACAAGACTGCACACTTCCGGAAACGGGAAAAAACGGGATCTCATTTACCATATTTACGGACGTGAGATTGCGGCGGCACTGTTAGAGGTAAACTACAAGGGAGAATATTTCTCCCTTTCCGGCTATATTGGAAAACCTGTGATTAACCGCGGAAACCGGAATTACGAAAACTATTTTATCAATGGACGCTACATCAAAAGTTCTCTGCTTTCCAGATCGATAGAAGAGGCTTATCATAATTTCCTGATGCAGCACCAGTATCCGTTTACAGTTTTGTATTTCACATTTCCGGAGGATACCCTAGATGTGAATGTGCATCCGACAAAAATGGAACTGAGGTTTGGACACAATCAGGAAATTTACAAAGAATTGTGTGATGTTCTCTTCGGACTGCTTTCCCATAAGGAACTGATTCCGGAAGTTCCGGTAGATGAAGCAGAACATAAAAAAAAGAATCTTCCCCCGGCATACAAAGAACCGATTCCGGAACCATTTGAAAAGCGCAGAATCAATGAAATCCGACAGCAGCATCACCAGCCTCCGATTTCGGAAAAACCGGTTTCTCCTGTGGCTTTGCCTGTGCCATCAAAAAAAGCACCGGCATTTGAGCCGTATGTGCCACAGCATCCGGATAAAACCATGGTACGGGAATCCTTTGATCCGTTCCCAAAGCGGGAGGAAACAGCCTCTCCTGTAGATATTCCAAAAAAACAACCGGTTGGCGAACAGATGACACTTGCCGCTGCTTCACCGGAATTTTTAACGGATGATGCTCGCAAAAAGCACCGGATCATCGGACAATTGTTTCAAACCTACTGGCTGATCGAATACGAGGATAAATTGTATATTATGGATCAGCATGCGGCACATGAAAAGGTACTTTTTGAACGGATGATGGCAAAATTAAAAGAAAAAGAATTTACATCCCAGGCAGTCAGCCCGCCCATTGTGCTGAGTCTGGATGCCCATGAGCAGGAAATGTTAGAGACGTATCTGCCGGAAATCAAAAAATTTGGGTATGAGATCGAAAATTTCGGTGGCAGAGAATATATGATCTCTGCAGTACCGGATAATCTGTACCATATTGACATGAAAGATCTGTTTATCGAAATGCTTGATGATTTTTCCAACCTGACCGGACGGCAGACGCCGGAACTGATACTGGAAAAAGTAGCCACCATGTCCTGCAAGGCAGCGGTAAAGGGAAATCATAGACTGAGCCTGCCGGAAGTGGATGCACTCATGACGGAATTACTGACGCTGGAAAATCCGTTTTGCTGTCCGCATGGAAGGCCGACCATCATTTCCATGTCAAAATACGAAATAGAGAAAAAATTTAAGAGGATTGTTTCATGAAACCACTTGTCATTCTTGCAGGTCCCACAGCCGTCGGGAAAACCGCTTTATCAATAAAACTTGCAAAAAAAATAAACGGCGCCGTTATTTCCGCGGATTCGATGCAGGTATATAAACACATGGATATCGGTTCTGCAAAAGTCATGCCGGAAGAGATGAAAGGAATCCCCCATTATCTGATCAATGTGTTAGAGCCGTCCGAAGAGTTTAATATTGTCCGTTTTCAGCAGATGGCAAAAGAGGCCCTGCAGCAGATCTATGCCGCCGGACAGATCCCGATTATCGCCGGCGGAACCGGATTTTACATCCAGTCCCTGTTGTACGACATAGACTTTTCCAAAGAGGAATCCGATACGGCATACCGTACAGAACTTACGGCATTTGCAAAAGAATACGGGGTGCATGCCCTGCATGAAAAATTAAAAGAAATTGATCCGGTTTCTTATGAAACCATTCATGAAAATAATATCAAACGGGTCATCCGTGCACTGGAATTTTACCATCAGAATCATACGCCGATTTCCGCACACAACGAAAAAGAACATCAGAAAACATCTCCGTATCGTTTTGCATATTTTGTACTGACGGACGAACGGGAAAAATTATACCGGCGCATTGATCAGCGCGTGGACTTAATGATGGAGCAGGGACTTCTTACAGAAGTAAAAACGCTGTATGATATGGGATGCCGCAAAGATATGGTTTCCATGCAGGGACTGGGATACAAAGAAATTTTAGATTATCTGGACGGCAGCTGCTCCCTTGAGGAAGCGGTGTATGTGATCAAACGGGAAACCAGACATTTTGCGAAACGGCAGCTTACCTGGTTTCGCCGGGAAAAGGATGTCATCTGGCTGGACAAATCCGAATTCAATGACCGGGAAGATCAGATGTTACAGAAAATGACGGATGTTTTACACGAGAAAGGAATCATACAATGAATCAGTTACTGGAAGAAAAATATAAAGAACTTGGAATTTCCGAGAAAGTTTATGCATTTGGCGAAAAAATCGAACAGGAATTAAAAGAGCGTTTTGAAAAGATTGATGCAAATGCGGAATACAATCAGATGAAAGTCATTGCAGCCATGCAGAAAAACCGTGTGAGTGTAGAATGTTTTAATATTTCGAGCGGATACGGATATAATGATATGGGAAGAGATACTTTAGAGCGGGTATATGCAGACTGTTTTGGCGGGGAAGATGCGCTGGTCCGTCCACAGATCACCTGTGGAACCCATGCACTTGCGCTCGCTCTGATGTCCAATCTGCGTCCAGGCGATGAGCTTCTTTCTCCGGTCGGAAAACCGTACGACACTCTGGAAGAAGTAATTGGCATCCGCCCATCCAAAGGTTCCCTTGCCGAATACGGAATCACTTATTCCCAGGTGGATCTGCTGCCGGACGGTTCATTTGATTACGATGGAATCCGGAATGCAATCCATGAAAACACCCGCCTGGTAACCATCCAGCGCTCCAAGGGATACCAGACACGTCCAACGCTGTCGGTCGAGCGGATTGGGGAACTGATCACATTTATCAAAAATATCAAACCGGATGTCATCTGTATGGTTGACAATTGTTACGGAGAGTTTGTGGAAGACCGGGAGCCACTTGCAGTGGGAGCGGATATGATGGTCGGTTCTCTGATTAAAAACCCGGGAGGCGGCCTTGCTCCGATTGGCGGATACATTGTCGGTAAAAAGGAATGTGTGGAAAATGCGGCATATCGCCTGACTTCCCCTGGACTCGGAAAAGAAGTAGGAGCTTCGCTTGGTGTGATCCAGTCCTTTTATCAGGGACTTTTTCTTGCACCGACCGTTGTAAGCGGTGCCTTAAAGGGAGCCATTTTTGCGGCAGATATTTATGAAAAACTGGGGTATAAAGTGGTTCCGGACAGTACAGAAAGCCGCCATGACATTATTCAGGCTGTGGAATTTCAAAACCGGGATGCCATGATTGCTTTCTGTGAAGGAATTCAGGCTGCTGCACCGGTAGACAGCTATGTCACTCCGGAGCCATGGGCAATGCCTGGTTATGACTGTGACGTTATTATGGCAGCAGGTGCATTCGTACAGGGTTCTTCCATCGAACTTTCCGCAGATGGCCCGGTGAAACCGCCATATGCCGTTTATTTTCAGGGGGGGCTGACATGGTACCATGCGAAGCTTGGAATTCTTATGTCTTTACAGAAACTTTATGAACGTAACCTTGTTAATATAGATGAACTGTGCTAAAATAATATGAGTTTTCATGTGGCTTCGGAAAAGTAGAAAGGAACCTGTTTTGAGTCACATTTCAATGAAAAACCTGCCGGAATCGGAACGTCCTTACGAACGTTTTCAGATTCTTGGAGCAGAGGCGCTGTCGGATGCAGAGCTTCTTGCAATTATATTAAAGACAGGAACAAAGGATTATACGGCTTTGGATCTTGCACGTGATCTTTTGTCGGAGTGTCAGGGAAATCTTTTGAATCTGTACGAAATCGGATATGAACAGCTTTTAGAACGCAGGGGCATTGGCCCGGTCAAGGCAACACAGCTGAAAGCAATTGCGGAGCTTTCCAAGCGCATTGCCAGAACCGGACGCGGATATCATTTATCCATGAACTGTCCGTCTTCCATCGCCGATTATTATATGGAAGAACTCCGGCACCGCAGGGAAGAGGCCTTTATGGCAGCTTTCTTTGATTCCAAATGCAAATTTTTAGGAGACAGTGTAATCGCAACCGGGAGCATCAGTTATGCATATGTTTCTCCCATGGAACTGTTTCGCAAAGCACTGCTTCGAAATGCTGTTATGATCGTTATCCTGCACAATCATCCGAGTGGAGACCCAACTCCAAGCACAGAAGACAAAAAGCTTACCGAACAGATTCGGGCAGGCGCCTCGGTGTTGGGATTAACCCTTGCTGATCATATCGTAATCGGAGATCAGCAGTATTTCAGTTTTCGCGAAAATAAATTGTTATAACACAAGAAAAGGGAGAAGACAATGAGTAACAATATTTATGGTATTGACTTCGGTACATGTAATTTTAAAGTATTCAGTAAATCCAGTGGAAAAGTGGTATCTGAAAAAAACACCATTGCCATTATCAACAAAACGCAGATTTATGCGTATGGTGATGATGCCTATGCAATGTATGAAAAAGCACCGGAAAGCATCAACGTTACGTTTCCGGTTTCTACGGGAGTGATCGCAGATTACAATTTTCTGCAGACCATGATTTTTGATTATATTGAGAAAAAATTAAAAGGAAGAGTAAAGAATGCAGAATTTCTTGTCGCAGTACCGACAGACATTACCGATGTAGAAAAACGTGCATTCTTTGAACTTTTTTATAAAAGCAAATTTCGTCCGAAAAACGTTATGCTCTGTGAAAAACCACTTGCAGATGCCGTTGGACTTGGGATTGATGTAAATCAGCCTACCGGAGTCATGGTCGTGGATATGGGAGCAGACACGATCGAAATTTCTGTGATTTCTCTCGGAGGACTTGTACTCAGTGATCTGATGCATTTCGGGTCCAATCGTCTCGATGAGTCCATCATCAGCTATATCCGCAGGGAATTTAACCTTGTGATCGGAAAGAAAACCGCCAAAGCATTAAAAGAAGAGCTTGGAAGCGGACTTCCGGGAAGACAGGAAACGATGACCGTTGTTGGTCTGGATGTCGTAAGCGGTCTTCCGGTGGAACGTGAAATTACCGCAGAGGTTGTCTATGAAGCAATCAAAGCAAATCTTGAATCGATCTGTTCGTCTATCAAACTGATTCTGGAGAAAACACCACCGGAACTTGCCAGGGATATTATCTATGCAGGTATTTATATCACAGGCGGCGGATCAAAAATCAAAGATCTTGACCAGTTGTTTACACAGATTACAAATATTAAAGTAAATACCTGTGAGAATCCGGAAGAGAGCGCAGTCCGCGGTCTTTCAAAGATTGCTACGGACTCCAAATATAAACGGATTCCATTCAGCATGAAAAATACTACGTTAAAGTAAGAAACAAGGATTCGAGGATTTTATGAAAAAATTTCGCAGTTTTCGCAATAAGAAAAAGCATCTTTCAAGTAAATATATTTTGCTGATCCTTACCGGCGTGTGTATTGTTGCTCTGTTTACGAGTCTGGTATTTAATCTTTCCGGAGGTCCTTTAAATTCAGTTGCCGGATATGTATTTGTTCCGATGCAGAAGGGAATCAACAATGCCGGTTCCTGGATTTCAGGAAAAGCAAATGACTTTCAAACACTTGGAGAAGTTTTAAAAGAAAACAAAAAGCTTCAAAATCAGGTAGACGATCTGACCAATCAGTTAAACGTCACAAAGCTCGAACAATACGAACTGGATAATTACCGGGAACTTCTGGATCTGGATGATAAATATTCCGGATATCAGAAGGTCGCAGCAAATGTGATCGCCATGGACGGAACCAACTGGTTTTCAAGTTTTACGATTGACAAAGGTTCCAAAGAAGGCATCAAAAAAGGCATGAACGTCATTGCCGGAAGCGGTCTGGTCGGAATCGTCACAGACGTCGGTCCGAATTTTGCCAAGGTGCGAAGCATCATCGATGATTCTAGTAATGTAAGTTCCATGGTTCTGACCACAAAAGATAATTTCAATGTCGGTGGCAGCTTAAAGTCCATGAATCAGGATAAAGTGTTACCATTTACAGAACTCCGGGATGAAGATGATAAGGTAAAGGTCGGCGATCCGGTCGTGACTTCTTATGTGTCGGATCAGTATCAGGAAGGAATTCTGATTGGATACATTGCCTCCATTGAAAAAAATGCAAATAACCTGACAAAATCGGGAACCATTACGCCGGTCGTTGATTTCCAGCATCTGCGGGAGGTGCTTGTCATTACGACACTCAAAGACACCGGAGAAAAGGAACTGTCTTCCCAGAAGGCATCCGATACTCAGACAGAAACACAGGACAATACCGAAACACAAAAATCACAGGAGTAGGAAATGCGTAGAAAAATTGTGCTTTTTATTATTATAGCAATCTGTTTTCTCTTACAGACAACCGTTTTTCGAGCTTTGACATTTGCCAATATCGGTCCGAATCTGCTGATTATTGTGGTGTCTTCTTTTGGACTCATGCGTGGGAAAAAAGAAGGGCTGTGGGTTGGATTCTTTTGTGGATTGCTTATCGACATATTTTTTGGGTTTTATCTCGGAGGATATGCTTTACTTTATATGTACATCGGTTACATCAACGGATTGTTCAAAAAAAGATTTTACCCGGATGATATTAAGCTTCCGATGATTCTGATCGGCTCGAGTGATATCGTAAATAACCTGATGATCTATATCGTTATGTTTTTTATGCGCAGCCGGTTTTCTTTCTGGTATTATTTTACATCCGTCATACTGCCGGAATTTGTTTATACCATGGTGATAACCATCTTTTTGTATTTTATTCTTCTCAAGATTAATCAGAAACTTGAGGAACACGAGAAAAGGAGAGCTATAAAATTTGAGTTATGATATCAAAGATTTTCTGAAGAAATTTTTCAGTTCGCGCCTTTTTGTGCTTGCCGCGGTATTTATCGTATTTTTCGGAATTATCCTTGCAAGAATCTTTACCCTTCAGGTCGTCAACGGAAAGTCTTATCAGGAAAACTTTTCTTTAAAGATTCAGATGAAGCAGCCGATCAATGCGGCACGTGGAAATATATATGACAAAAACGGAAAGCTTCTGGCTTACAATGAACTTGCATATTCCATTTCCATCAATGACAGTACAACCTATTCAAGCACAAAAGAAAAAAACAAGGCTGTCAATGCAGAACTTGCAGAGATTCTTACGGTTTTAAAGAATAATGGTGAAACGCTGAATAATGATTTCAAAATTGACCGGAAAAAAGACGGTACATACAGCTTTAATGTATCCGGTTCCTCGCTGAACCGTTTTCGTGCGGATGTTTTCGGAAAAGGCTCTGCCGATGATCTTGAATATGACAAGGAGACCGGAATCGATGAGGCAAATGCAACCGCAGAACAGATTATGGAATATCTGATGGGAAAAGACAACTTTGGCATCAGTTCGAAATATGATGGGGATCTGGCATACCGTATCGTTGTTGTCCGTTATGCCATGCTTGGAAACCGCTTTGCAAGATACAAGGAAGTAAAAATCGCAACCGATGTATCGGACAAGACCGTTGCTTATGTAAATGAGCACATGGACACACTAAGCGGCATTTCCGTCAACGAAGATATGATCCGGAAATATAACTACAGTGAATATTTTTCATCAATCATCGGATACACCGGACCGATTTCAGAGTCGGAGTATACGGCACTGCACAAAAAGAATAAAGATTATACCCAGAATGACACCGTCGGAAAAGCCGGGCTGGAGCAGTATTACGAGACCTATCTGCGTGGGAAAAACGGAGAGCAGAAATTTTATATTGATAATGTAGGAAGAATTTCCGAAATTATCAGCAGCACCGATTCCGTAGCCGGAGATGACCTGTATCTGAGTATCGACGCAGATCTGCAGAAAGCTACCTATCTGGCATTGCAGAATGAGATTGCGGCGATTGTGTATTCCAATATCAAATCAGGGGAGATTCCGATCAACGATGTGTATACGGCTCTGATTGGCAACAGTGTCATCAACACAGAGCATTTTTCAAAATCGAAAGCCTCTGACACGGAAAAAAGTGTGTTAAGTGTTTTTAAATCCCGGCAGAAGACAACGCTTGGCAAAATAAAACAGGAACTGACCAGTTCACCGGAAGCACTGAATACAATGTCGGATGAAGTGTTGGATGAATTTACTTACATCATTTCCATGTTAAAAGACGATCAGGTACTCTTAAAAAATGAGATTGATACCAGTGATTCTGTTTACCAGAAATGGAAAGACCAGAAAATCAGCCCGAAAGAGTATTTAAATTACTGTATCACACAGCACTGGATTGATATCAGTCAGCTGAATGTCGATGAAAAATATGCGGACTCAACAGAAGTATATGATGCATTATGCAAGTATATTCTAAAGAACATTAAGACAGATACGGAATTTTCCAAAATTATATACCAGTATATGATTACACGTGGCGAAATCTCCCCGCGTCAGCTCTGTCTGATTCTGTTCGATCAGGGAGTATTGGATTATGATGATGCAACCGTAAACAAATTGAAAAACGGATCGTTGTCTCCACGGGATTTTCTCATGAAAAAGATTTACAACATTGAGATTACGCCTGCACAGCTTGCACTTGAACCATGTATCGGTTCCTGTGTGGTGACGGATGAAAAAACAGGGGAAATTCGTGCCATGGTAAGTTATCCCGGATATGACAGCAACAAACTTGCCAATGGTGTGGATTCGGAATATTTTGCATCTCTGCAGCATGATAAATCTTCTCCGCTGCTCAATTATGCGACGCAGCAGAAGACCGCACCCGGTTCCACCTTTAAGCTGGTTTCCGCAACAGCCGGTCTGGCAGAAAACGTGATTACGACATCCGACCAGATCCGGTGTACCGGAATTTATAATGACATCAGTAACAAACCAAAATGCTGGATTTATCCGGGCAGTCACGGACTTGACAATGTTTTCGAGGCAATTCGGGATTCCTGTAACGTCTTTTTCTATACGGTCGGCAACCGGCTGGCACAGAAAAAAACAGGATCTTATAATGATGCCAACGGTATTGATCTGATTCAGAAATATGCACATATCTATGGCCTGGATCAAAAAACAGGACTGGAGATTTCGGAAAGCAAATCATCTGTTGCGACAAAATATCCGGTTATGGCTGCCATTGGACAGAGTGATAACAACTATACCACCGTTGCATTGTCCCGCTATGTAACAGCCGTGGCCTCCGGCAAAAAATATAATTATCAGCTGATGAATAAAATCGTGGATGCAGATGGAAAGACGGTCAAAAAATATAAGGCCGACTATGAAGATATTTCGGACACCTTAACAAGCAGCCAGTGGGATGCCATTCATTCCGGCATGCGCGAAGTGGTTTCTACCATGGACCGCTTCCAGGGATTTGATATTCCGGTTGCCGGAAAAACCGGTACGGCACAGCAGGACGGACATGCCAATCATGGTCTGTTTGTTGGTTATGCGCCATATGATGATCCGGAAATTACCATCGCAGTACGAATTGCCAACGGTTACAATTCGCATAATGCGGCAACTGCGGCAAGAAATGTAATTTCATATTACTATAAAGAAACATCGATGAAAGATATCAAGGAAATGAAAGCAGCCGGTGCCAACGGTAACATAAGAAACTCTGTTGCCGATTAGTCACATAGATTACAATTTAAACTAACAGGAGGTTTATTTCATGGGTGAAGCAATTGTTTTCACTTCAGGAAAAGGCGGTGTTGGCAAGACTACAACAATTGCCAACATTGGCGCAGGACTTTCACGGTTAGATAAAAAAGTCATCATGCTTGATACAGACATGGGACTTCGAAATTTGGATGTTGTAATGGGAATGGAAGATCAGATCCAGTATAATCTGATCGACCTTCTCGAAAACAAATGCCGGTTAAAACAGGCATTGATCCGGGACAAGCGTTATCCGAATCTGTTTATGATTCCCGCAGCTCTCCGCTGCAGAAAGATTATGGATTATGAGAGTAAGCTGTATACGCTGATTTCCCATTTAAAACAGGAATTTGATTTCTGTCTGATTGACTGTCCGGCAGGAATCGAAGACGGGTTTCACTTTGCCGTATCTGCAGCAGATCGTGCAGTAGTTGTTACATCTCCGCATATTTCTGCTGTGCGGGATGCAGGAAGAGTCATCTGTCTGCTGGACGGTATGCGGCTTTCACAGATTGATCTGCTGATCAATGCCTACAATGCCCGTATGGTGCGAAAACACGATATGCTTTCGCAAAAAGATGTAGAAGATATTTTAGGACTTTCGGCAATCGGTGTAATTCCTGCCGATGAAAGAATTGTCGTAAGCCAGAATAAGGGAATACCTGTACTTTCCATGCACACAAAGGCCACCCGTGCATTTATGACCGCCGCAAGAGCATTCGCAAATCCACGTGTGATTCCGGTGGATCTGAATAAAGAAGATCCCTGCATCCGGCAGGGAAAAATATATCTGGGCGGAAAGGAATGTGAGTATGAAGGTTAATCGTTTTTCCCACAGACAGGACGGTTCCGGACCAATTGCCCGTGAACGTCTGAAATTAATGGCAGAATCCGCACCGTTTGAACATTCACCTGCTGCAGCAAGGCGAATGAAAAAGGAAATTTCAGATATTATTTCACGGTATTTTGAATTTTCTCCGGATGACTATGAGATAAGAGTTGTTTTGAAACAAAACAGGAAAAGAGCTTAAAATGTTAAAACAATACAAACTTAGAAATTATCATTTTCAATTGGTGATCAGCATACTGGTTTTAAATATCATCGGTATCCTGATCATTGGAAGTGCCAAACATTCTGTACAGAAAATGCAGATCTTAGGATGTATCATCGGTATGGTGGCGATGGTCATTGTATCCTTGATGGATTATTCCTTTATTCTGAGATTTACCTGGTTGTATTATATCGGAATCATTGTCCTGCTTGGTCTGGTTATGACAGGTATTGGTGACAGTGCCGGTGGAGCACAGCGCTGGATTGATTTTGGAGGTTTTCGTTTTCAGCCTTCCGAGCTGGCAAAAATCGTGCTGATTTTATTTTTCGCACGCTTTTTTTCCAAACATGCAGAGAACCTGAACACGGTAAAAACCATAGGTCTTTCTTTTGTCCTGATCGGAATTCCTCTGCTTTTGATTGTAAAGCAGCCGGATACTTCAACTTCCATCGCAATTGCATTAATTTTTATTAGCCTCTTGTTTATTGCCGGATTAAGTTATAAAATAGTATTAACCGTTTTGGGAATCTGTATTCCGACAGGATTGATAGGAATTACCGTTATACTTCGTATGGCACAATCCTCGGGAGATTACCGTTTCGGTCGAATTATGGCATGGTTATATCCACAGGACCCCAGATGGTCGGATATCGCAGCACAGCAGCAAAATTCGATTATGGCAATTGGATCAGGCCAGTTATGGGGGAAAGGTCTGAACAATTCCGCGGCCACATCCATGAAAAATGCGAATTATATCATTGAGCCACAGACAGATTTCATCTTCGCTGTTGCCGGTGAGGAACTCGGTTTTATAGGTACCATGGTAATTGTCCTTTTATTGCTGTTTATTGTGATAGAATGTATTCTGATCGCCCGGAAGGCAAAGGATCTCGCAGGAAGACTGATCTGTTGCGGCATGGCTGCACTGATTGGATTTCAGAGTATTTTTAATATTTTTGTTGCCACCGGTCTGATGCCGAATACAGGAATTCCGCTTCCATTTGTAAGTTACGGATTGACTTCTTTGCTTTCTTTGTATTTGGGAATGGGGTTTGTATTAAATGTTGGATTACAGCCGAAAAAATATTAGGGGGAATTGTTTAATGAATATTGGACTTGTAGCACATGACTCAAAAAAGAAATTAATGCAGAATTTCTGTATTGCATATCGTGGAATTCTGGCAAAAAACCAGTTGTTTGCAACCGGAACAACCGGACGTCTGATCGAGGAGGTTGCCAACCTCCAGATACATAAATATCTCGCAGGACATCTGGGAGGTTCCCAGCAGCTTGGTGCACAGATCGAGCACAATGAAATTGATCTCGTAATCTTTCTGCGTGATCCTCTGAAACCAAAGTCACATGAGCCGGATGTCAACAGCATTGTGCGGCTTTGTGATGAGCACAATATCCCGCTTGCAACCAATCTTGCCACAGCGGAGCTTTTGATTAAATCTTTGGATAGAGGAGACCTTGACTGGCGTGAAATGTACAAATAGAACTCATCATTTAAAAATAAAACTGCTATGTATTTCTTGCATAGCAGCTCTTTTTATGAACGGATGCGGAACCGGTAAGACCGCGGATATCCAGAATCCATACTCCCTGACAGGAGATAATTCTTCCGTCAGCAACCAGTTTTTTGCAAGAAATCTGTGTGTGACAGACGATATTAATTTTGGCACGGATCAGGTTCATGCAGATTATGCCGAAGGAGCTGGTGTTTTTGATCTGACAACCAAAGAAGTACTGTACAGCCAGAACCTTTTCGAAAAACTGTATCCGGCAAGTACCACAAAAATTCTGACAGCCTATATCATTATCCGTAACTGTGATCTGGATGATAAAGTAACGGTCAGCGCGGATGCCATTGCCAATATGGCAGATTCTTCCAAATGCGGACTTGCTGCCGGAGATGTACTTACTGTCCGGGATTTACTGTACGGACTGCTACTTGTCAGTGGAAATGATGCGGCAAATGTCCTTGCCGAATATTATTCCGGGTCAATTGACAAATTTGCAGAGGAAATGAATCGCGAAGCAAAAGCCCTAGGAGCAACACAGAGCCATTTTGTCAATGCAAACGGTCTGCCGGATGATGATCACTACACAACCGTTTACGATATGTACCTGATCTTTCAGGAAGCAATCCAGACACAGGATTTTATTGACATTATCCATACCAAAAGTTATGATGCTGCTTATCAGAATGCATCCGGTAATACCGTGACACAGACATGGGAAAGTACAAACCGGTATTTAAACGGTCAGACAACCGAACCGGAAGATATTACCGTAATCGGTGGAAAAACCGGTACCACAAATGCAGCGGGATACTGTCTTGTTTTGTATTCAAAGAATAAAAAAGGTGATGATATTGTCAGTATCGTTTACAAGGGAAAAACACGTTCTGATATGTATACGCTGATGAATCAGATTCTTTCCACGTTTGCGAATTAATGATTGTATTTCCTGTGCAAATATACTATAATTATGGTTATAAAGAACCGTTTTTTGTGACTTTTTATATTTGCAGGAGGAAGTGCCATGATTGAAATCATTTGTGGGGAAAAGGGAAAAGGAAAGACCAAGGAACTTTTAGAAAAAGTCAATCACACCGTCAGTACCGTTACCGGGAGTGTTGTTTATCTTGACAAAAGCCAGAAACATATGTATGAGTTAAACAATAAAGTCCGTCTGATCAATGTAGTGGATTATCCAATTACAAACTGTGATGAATTTTTAGGGTTTATCTGTGGGATTGTATCCCAGGATCACGATCTGGAAGAAATGTATCTGGACAGTTTTCTTACCATTGCATTCATTGAATCCGATCAGGACATGGTAAGGGCGATTGAAAAACTGGATATTATCAGCGAAAAATACAAAGTCCGTTTTATTTTAAGTGTTTCTAAAAACAAAGCGGATCTGCCGGAATATGCACAGGCGAAAGTAACGGTTTCGCTCTAAGAGATCCCGGTTTACGGAAGATGGGAGTGCTTCTTATTGAGAACACTCCCATCTTTTTTGTGTCTAATCCTCCAGAGAGGAACGGATTCTTCCGTAAAAGCTGATCAGATATAATCCGCTGAGTCCTACCAGCGCATATATGACACGCGTCAGCCAGGTTCCGTTTCCAAAGATAAAGGAAACCAGATTAAACTGGAAAAATCCAATCAGTCCCCAAACAATACATCCAATTACCGCTAATGTCAAAAGGCAGTTATCAAGCCATTTCATTTTTCTTACCTCCATTTTTTATCCATAGTATGGAACAAAAAATTAAAATTATACACATTTCTTCTGATGATTGTATTTGCAGTTTGAAAATGGTAAGATAGAAGTATCAATCAGAGAGGTGGACTTTTTTGGCACGCAAACAGAATGTTGTACGAATGCATCATGGTCTGAATTTAAATATCGGAATCGTGATTTTTGTAATTATAATTATCTATGTCATCTTTAACCTTATATCGTATCTGACTTCCAGCCCGGTTGCTGAATACGAAGTGGGGCAGGGAACCATTGCAACAAACCATGTTTATCACGGACTGATTCTGCGCGATGAGACGGTTGTCTATGCAGGACAGAGCGGTTATATCAATTACTATCTGAAAAACGGGGCAAAAGCCTCTGTCAATGACGTAGTCTATTCCATTGACACCAGCGGGGAACTTTCCCGACAGATTTCAGATGCCGCATCCACTGGCGACACCCTTGACCCCGAAACACTGAAAGAAGTTTCCTCCGAACTGGATGTTTTCCGGAATTCTTATGACTCCAACACGTTTTCTTCGGTTTATACATTCAAAAACGAACTCAATGCACAGCTGACACAGACCCTCAGTATGAATGCCCTCAGTTCTTTAAATGAAGATGTGAAAGCCGCTGTAGAAAACAATACGTTTTACAAAAAGAAGTCAGAAAAACCCGGAATTATCGTATATTACACGGACGGCTATGAAAGTGTCACCACAGACAACTTTACTGCCAATCAGTTTAACATGGCAGATTACAAAAGAAATTCTCTGGATGATCAGGAACAGGTCACGGCAAATACCCCTGCCTACAAACGGATTGACAGTGAAAAATGGAATATTCTGTTGCCGGTATCAGAGGATATGGCAAAACAGCTAAAAGATAATGAGTATATTAAAATCCGTTTCTGCAAGGATGATTTTACACTGACAGTTCCTTATTCCCTGACCAAAAAAGACGAAAGTTATTATGTAAACCTGAGTTTAAAAACGGCAATGATCCGTTATGTAAATGATCGTTTCGTCGATGTGGAACTTGTCGTATCTGAAAAAACCGGTCTGAAAATTCCGAATTCGGCCATTACAAAAAAACAGTTTTATACGGTTCCAAAAGAGTATTTTACACAGGGAGGCGATTCATCCGATCCCGGACTTATGATAGAAAACCATGCTGGAGATACCGGTTCGGTAACACTAGTTCAGCCAACGATATACTACGAAACGGATGATTTTTACTATATTGATGATGAAACCGTTTTTGCCGGCGATGTTGTGGTAAAAAACAATTCTTCCGGGACGTATACCATCGGCAGTGATGTGGACAAGCTCACCGGTGTTTATAATATCAACAAAGGATATGCCGTATTTAAACAAATTGATATTCTTGCACAAAACAATAAATATACCATCGTTGATACAGGCACTTCCTACGGAGTCGCCCTGTATGATCATATTGCTTTAGACGGCAGTAAAATAAAAGAAAACCAGCTGGTTGTAAAATAAAAGGAGTGTATACATGATGGATTTACAGGAAAACCTGCAACAGGTAGAAGCAAATATATGCAAGGCATGCGAAAACGCAGGAAGAAAACGCAGTGATGTGACATTGATCGCCGTCAGCAAAACCAAGCCAATCGAAATGCTTCAGACCGTATATGATCTGGGACCGCGTGATTTTGGAGAAAATAAAGTTCAGGAAATGTGTGAGAAAATGGAAGTTCTTCCAAAAGATATCCGCTGGCATATGATCGGACATCTGCAGACGAACAAAGTGAAATATATCGTTGGAAAGACAGAACTCATCCATTCGGTGGACAGTCTGCATCTGGCAAAAGAAATTGAAAAACAGGCTGCAAAACAAAATGTAACCGTCTCTATTCTGGTTGAGGTCAATATTGCAGAAGAGGAGAGTAAATTTGGTATTCATAAGGAAGAAACCATTTCCCTTATCCGCCAGATTGCCGCTTTGCCGCATATCCAAATCCTTGGGCTGATGACGATTGCACCATTCGTGGAAAATCCGGAAGACAACCGCACTTACTTCCGGCAGATTCGCCAATTATCTGTTGACATTGACGCACAAAACATAGATAATGTACGTATGGATATTTTGTCCATGGGAATGACCGGAGATTATATGGTTGCAATTGAAGAAGGTGCAACCATGGTTCGCGTTGGAACCGGAATTTTCGGCGAAAGACATTATCAAAAATAAGGTGGTAAAAAATGAGTATTATTGATAAATTTCTCGATGTCATGCGTTTAAATGATGATGATTACGAATTTGATAACGAAGATTACGATTACGATGAAGAAGAGGATTATGAGGTAAAAGAAAAAAAACCTTCCCGCAGAGAACGCAAAAAAGAAGAGGAACAGCAGCAGACCGCAGCAACTTTTGATATTTCCGAAAAGCAGAGGCAGAAGCAGCAGAATAAAATTACACCAATCAACCGAAACCGCCGACAGGGACAACCGGGAATGGAAGTATGTGTGATCAAGCCAACTACCATTGAAGATGAGATTGAAATAACAGAAACCTTATTAAATGGACGTACCGTTGTAATCAACATGGAAGGACTCAGTGTAGATATTGCACAGCGGATCATCGATTTTACTTCCGGTGCTACCTTTGCCATGCATGGAAATCTACAGAAGATCTCCAATTACATCTTCCTTGCAACTCCAAATGGTGTTGACATTTCCGGAGATATTCAGGGACTTATGGAATCTTTTGATTTACCAGGATTAAATTAATGATATGAACGAACAGGAATTATGCCGGAAGCGTCTTCTGGATCTTTCCAGACAGGCGGACCGGAAAGGAATTGTATTATTCAGTGATTTTTTAAATTTAAATGAACAGAATATTTTTCATAGTCTGCAGAAGGAACTGTATACTACAGCAGAACTATCCGGTGGCTATGAGCAGGCAGAGCGTCAGATGGTTGCATTTATCCCTGATGCTCTTTGTTATGAATGGTCTTATCCGTTTGTTTGTATCCATGCGGTTCCCCAGTATCCAAAATATGCGGAAAAACTTACGCATCGCGATGTACTGGGGGCACTGATGCACCTTGGGCTGGACCGGAGTAAAATCGGGGATATTGTTCTGCTGGAAAATGACATTTATATCTTTTGTTCAGAGACCATCTCAGATTTTATTATGGATCAGTTTACGCAGATCCGCCATACCATGATCCGGAGTTCGATTATCGAAGATGTCAGTACCCTTAAAGTTCATCCCGTTTTTGAGGAACACGATGATATGGTTGCTTCTAACCGCATTGATGCCATTATTGCGCGGGCATATCATTTATCCCGGTCGGAAGCTGCCGCATATCTTACCGCTGAGAAAGTTTTCATTAATGGACGCTGCATTACAAACTGCAATCAATCCTGTGACAACGGAGATATTGTTTCGGTTCGCCAAAAAGGGCGTTTTGTTTTTGAAACCGACCAGTCTCTCAGCAAAAAAGGAAAACTTCGCGTCCGGTTTATGATTTATAAGTAAGGAGAGAACAATGAATCAGAGAAAGACAAAAAAATATATGGGATACAGCGGTCTGCTTGTTATTCTTTTAATTGCCATCGACCAGTTTACCAAATGGCTTGCCTATACCCATCTGTACCAGAAACCGGATGTGTCTGTGATCGATGGGGTATTCCAGTTAAAATATCTCGAGAATGACAGTGCTGCATTTAGTCTGGATCCGGTTTCTATTCTGCAGCGGATTTTTCATTTTACTTATTTTGACAGCCATCCGGAAGCTTTTTTGATGGCAAAAATGATCTTTTTTGCCGTACTGACCATCGTTGTGCTTGTTTTACTGGCTATTGTGTATCAACGAATTCCATTGAACCGCCGTTTTCTTCCGCTGAATATCATAGCCGTCGGAATCTTTGCAGGGGCGGCAGGAAACCTGATTGACCGTGTAATACATCACTATGTCATTGATTTCTTTTATTTCAGCCTGATCAATTTTCCGATTTTTAATGTCGCAGATATTTATGTAACACTTTCTGCAGTCGCATTGATCATTGCTGTGCTTTTTTATTACAAGGAAGAAGATTTTTCTTTGATTTTCACTGGAAAACTGTAAGATGAAAAGGAGTCCTAAAACCGTGCAGGAAGAATCATTTGAAGTACAGTACACACAGGAAGGGGAGCGTCTGGATAAAGTTCTTTCCGAAATTTATCCGGATTTCTCCCGTTCTTTTTTTCAAAAACTTATCAAAAACAAACAAATTCAGGTAAACGGGGCAGTTCAAAAGGCCAGTTATCCGGTACATACAGAAGATCTCATACGTGTCACCATTCCGGATGCTGTCGAAACGACCATTGAACCGGAAAACATTCCGTTGGACATTCTGTATGAAGACGATGATGTCCTGATTGTGAACAAACCCAAAGGGATGGTTGTACATCCATCGGCAGGACATTATTCCGGAACACTGGTAAATGCTATCATGTATCACTGCAAAGATTCATTAAGCGGCATCAACGGACAGATACGTCCGGGAATTGTTCATCGTATTGATATGGATACAACCGGTTCCCTGATTGTATGCAAAAATGATGAAAGTCACGTAAACATTGCAGAGCAGATCAAAGAACATACCGTCAACCGCATCTACGTTGGCATTGTCTGCGGAAATGTAACAGAAGATGAGGGAACCATCGAAGGCGCGATTGGAAGGCATCCGGTTGACCGCAAAAAAATGGCTGTCAATGAGAAAAACGGAAAACCGGCAATTACTCATTATAAAGTTCTTGAACGTTTTGGAAATTATACTTATATGCAGTTTCAACTGGAAACCGGACGAACTCACCAGATCCGTGTACACATGGCAAGCATCGGGCATCCGTTACTCGGAGATACTCTGTATTCCAGTGGCAGATCACCGTTCAAACATTTGCAGGGGCAGACGCTCCACGCAAAAACAATAGGATTCGTTCATCCAAAAAGTGGAGAATATATGGAATTTTCTGCTCCTTTGCCGGAATATTTTGATAATTTGCTAAAATTGTTGAAATCCAGGTCCTAAATGTTGTATAATATGTATATACTTTAAGAGATTACTTAAAGAATTTATGACATCGGAGGTAATGGGTATGGGCAATTATATTTATACAATCGGAAGAGAACTTGGAAGTGGTGGATACACCGTTGCAAAACTTTTAGCAGAACGTCTTGGAATCAAGTTATATGATAAAGAACTTTTGGCACAGGCAGCAAAAGATTCTGGTTTTTGCGAAGAAATTTTCGAAAATCATGATGAACGTCCAACCAACAGTTTTCTGTATTCCTTAGTAATGGATACATATACCGGCGGAAATTATTCTGCAGCACCGTTTTTGGATATGCCGCTTAATCACAAAGTATTTTTAGCACAATTTGATACCATAAAAAAGATTGCATCCGAGGAGTCCTGTGTAATTGTAGGCCGCTGTGCAGATTACGCACTGGCTTCTAATCCGGACTGTCTGAGCATCTTTGTACATGCAGATATGGACGATCGTATCAAGCGTGTCAGCAAACGTGAGGATGTCACGGAATCAAAAGCCAAAGATATGATCCAGAAAAGAGATAAGCAGCGTTCCAGCTATTATAATTATTACACCTGTAAGAAATGGGGAGACTCCAGAAGCTATGATCTGACACTTAACACAAGTAAGATCACACCGGAGGCGTGTGTCGACATTATTCTGGATTTTCGAAAGAAAATGGAACAGAAGAAATAAAGCAATTCCGCTCTGAAAAAAGGAACCGGTCTTAAGGTCCGGTTCCTTTTCTTGTATACTTTAAAAATCTATTGAAAATATTAAGAGGAATGAAATCCATGCGATTTGTAATACAACGTGTCACTGAAGCAACATGTGAAGTTGATCAAGAAATTACCGGACAGATAACAAACGGCTTTTGCGTCCTGATCGGAATTGCAGAAACCGATACCAAAAACATTGCCGATAAAATGATTCGAAAACTCCTTGGGATGCGCATCTTCGGTGATGAAAACGGAAAAACAAACCTGTCTTTACATGATATCGAAGGCTCCCTGTTATTAATATCACAGTTTACATTATATGCGGACTGCCGGAAGGGAAACCGTCCATCTTTTATCAAAGCCGGAAATCCGGAACTTGCAAACAATCTCTACGAATATATTATTGCAAAATGCAAAGAAGAAATTCCGGATGTACAAACCGGAATCTTTGGTGCAGATATGAAAATTTCTCTGATAAACGACGGGCCTTTTACCATATTGCTGGATTCTGAAGATCTTGCATAATGGCTTGCCAGAGCGTTCGCGGTGTGCTATTATGATTTTGCTTGAGAGAACTATTCGTTAAACTTAGGTTTTGCGAATAGTTGCATGGATGCCACTATTGCCGTATCCGCGAACGCCTTGGAGTGCCTTTTGCATATTCCATTAATTTAGCACAAGTAAAGGAACCATTATATGAAACTACAACAATTATACAGTTATGTCCGCCAGGCAATTGACGATTACCAGATGATTGCTGATGGTGACAGGATTGCCGTCGGTATTTCCGGAGGAAAAGATTCTCTGACACTTTTATATGCATTATCCGGATTACGCAGATTTTATCCAAAGAAATTTGAATTGGCAGCTTTGACCGTTGATCTGGGATTTGATCATTATGATCTGTCCGAAATCCGGCAGCTTTGTAAAACGCTCGATGTCGAATACCATGTAATCAAAACCAAAATTGGCGAAATTGTTTTTGAAGAACGAAAAGAAAGTTCTCCATGCGCGCTATGTGCAAAAATGCGAAAAGGCGCATTAAATGACTATGCGAGGCAAATTGGATGCAATAAGGTTGCCTATGCGCATCACATGGACGATATCATAGAAACCATGTTTTTATCAATGTTTTATGAAGGACAGTTTTATTCGTTTGCCCCTGTCACCCATTTAGACCGCAGCGGAATCACTGTCATCCGGCCACTGATGTATGTTCCGGAAGCAAATGTCATCGGATTTCTTCATAAATATCATCTTCCCCTTGTGAAAAATCCGTGTCCGGCAGATGGGGAAACCAAACGTGAATATGTCAAACAACTTGTCCGGCAGATTAATTTAGAAAACCCCGGTGTCAAAAAACGCATTTTCCATGCAATATGCACCGGCAGAATAGAAGGGTGGAATATCAATGGAAAACAATGAAAAAGCATATTACGAAAAAGTAGATATTGATAACGAATTAAAACTGCGAAAGCAGCTTGCTGCTCTTCCACCCTACTGCAAACAGTATTTTATAGCAATCGAATCCAAAACCCAGTCACGGACAAGACTTGCCTATGCCTATGATCTTTCCTGTTTTTTCGATTATCTGCACGAAAACAACCCAGTTTGCAAAAAAATGAGCATTACAGAGATTCCTCTGAGTATTCTGGGAAGCCTAAAACCCATGGATCTGGAAGAATATCTGTATAATTTAAAGGTATATGAAAAGGATGGTATGGCACATACCAACGAGGAACGGGGAATCAAGCGAAAACTCTCCTCTCTCCGCTCCTTTTACAAATATCTGTACAAAAATGAATTTATACAATCGAATCCTGCATCCAAGGTAAGTACCCCGAAAATCCATGAAAAAAATATTATCAGGTTAGATGCGGATGAAGTTGCCAATCTGCTTGATGAAGTCGAATCTGGCGAAAATTTAACGAAAAAGCAACAAATGTTCCATGACCGCACAAAAGTGCGTGATTTGGCCCTTCTGACGCTTATGCTGGGGACAGGAATCCGTGTCTCGGAATGTGTCGGCCTGGATCTGGACGATGTCGATTTAAAAAACAACGGAATCAAGATCCACCGGAAAGGTGGCGCAGAAGTTGTTGTATACTTCGGAGAGGAAGTCAGAAATGCCCTGTGCGGATATATGGAAGAACGAAAACTGATCACTCCGGTTTCCGGGGATGAAAACGCACTGTTTTTATCTATGCAGAAACGAAGAATCGGGGTCCGTGCAGTAGAAAATCTCGTAAAGAAATACGCAAAACTTGTCACAAACTTAAAGAATATTACCCCACATAAACTGCGAAGCACCTATGGCACCTCTCTTTACCGGGAAACAGGTGATATTTATCTGGTTGCAGATGTCCTTGGTCATAAAGATGTCAATACAACAAAAAAACATTATGCTGCCATTGAAGAGGACAGACGCCGCAGTGCCGCAAAATATGTTCATCTTCGTGAAGACTAAACGTAAAAATCTTTTTAAAAAGGTAAAAAATTTTTAGAAAAAATAAAATTCTATGAAAATATAAGGAGGACAAAAAGAAATGGACTTATTATGGAAAGAACGAAAAAGAATCTGGTGCGGACTTCCGCTTACCTTCACTGTGTACAGTTATGACAACGAAAGATTCTATGTAAAAAGCGGTTTTTTAAATCAGCGGCAGGATGAGGTCCGTCTGTACCGCGTCCAGGATCTGACCGTGACCAGATCATTGTCTCAGCGGATTTTCGGAATGGGAACCATTCTTGTAAATTCTTCCGACAAAACCCTTGGCGATTTTGAAATTAAAAATATCAAAAATGTCATGGATGTAAAAGAACAGCTCTCTGCGCTGGTTGAAATACAGCGAGATCAAAAACGGGTATATACCAGAGAAAATATCTCCGGGGATTCCGAAGCCGATCATGATGATTGTATGTAATCAGAATGTAAAATTTCCTGTATCCATTGAAAAAGGATACAGGAAATTTTTTACCTATGTGCCTGCATTTCCTGTTGTATTTTTTCTTCAATCCGGATTTTTACCAGATCGGCAATCTCCTGCGTTTTCATTCCCTTATACTCTTCGTAACAGATCGGTTTTAAATAATGCACATATGTTGTGATCGGTCCGATATGAAAACTGTTAAACACCTTATACGAATCAATCAGTGCAATAGGAACGATCGGTGCATGTGATTTTAAAGCGATCTTAAAACTTCCTGCCTTGAAATCGCATACCTTATTTTTATTGTTAAACCGGTATCCGCCCTCTGGGAAAAGAATATACTTTTTTCCGGCAGCCACCTCTTTTGCCACCTGATTGATAATGGTGATTCCCTGCCTCGGATTATCTTTTTCCAGGCGCTTGGCCTGCACAAGATCACAGAACTCCCGTACAAGTATCGTATGTGACTTGCGTTTGTCCATCACAAAAGAACATGGAGACTTATGGGTATACATAATACCCAGCACATCATATTTGCCCTGATGGTTCGGATACATCATGTATCCTCCCTGCTTTGGCAGGTTTTCCGCACCGGTCTCCACAGTATTAATTTTTCCTGTCTTGTTCATCAGATAAATGGCATGCTGCACGAGCGAATAACGCTGTTCTTCCGTATAGCGCTGCGGATGATCTGCTTCTGCCCGCATTCTAGGAATCATATATGGTGCACGATGCAGATTCATAAATATAACATAAAATAATTTTAACATGGTACTTGTATCCCTTATTCGGTATTCAATCATATTTTAAAGGTTTGATATATATATATATATTCTAGCAAATAATACGGATTTTCTGGTTCTGCGTGTCTTGAAATGACACAAATTTTCACTGATTTTTAGAGATTTTGCTGTATTCTCTCAAAATTGCTAAATTATTCTATAATTTCAAAAAGGAACTTAAATTGCCTGGGAGACATATTCTCAATCTAATTTCATTGATTGTGGTGAATCTAAAGTGTCAAGCTCCTTAAAATAATTGGCATCTTCATTGGTAGCATACATAGCTGACTTTATACGATATAAAATGTCATCAATAGACTTAATATCTGAAACCATATATTTCTCGTTCAAAAGCTCAATTAACTCTTTCTTTTGATTTTCTGTTAATTTTAATGACTGCGCAAATGTTACTAGAGCAAAGTCGGCTGTTTGCTTACTAATGCTATCCTGCTGAATGGCAATTGAATCAATCAGCAATGAAAGCGATGAGAAAGTATCTCTACCATAACTTGTAAAACTTATCTGCTGTAGCATAGAGAAAACTTCTACCTGATCAAAGTCAAGTTTCAAATTGCTGGTATAAAGATCCCGAATATACTGGTTACAATAATCAAGAAACTGACGATCAATATCTCCTTCGCGCACAATAAAAACATCTTTACATTTAAAGCCAATAACATCTATAGGCAAGGTTTTCATTCCACGCTGAACAAACAGCTTTACGGATACATTGCCATTCTCCCTGTTTATACTACCATAACTGTCTGCAATTACGGGAACCAAGCGATCTTTAGTATTTTTAATAAGACTATTTGTTTTAGCAACTCCCCTAATATTATCTTCATGAAACGATATGATCATTTCATCACCAAAAGAATTATCAGCCTTAATATATACAGATATACGATACATATTATCAACTACACAAATAAAGGATGCTTGCTTTTCTTGATCTTTTCGTCTTTCTATCATGTATGGTTGCAAATTGGACAAATATTCCTTAATATACTCAAGTGGAGATAACCCGCAATACTTGATATATTTAAACAGATGTAAATTTAAATTATTTCGATGCATTGTTTCATCTAGTTGCAAGCGATCAAGTTTTGCTAGTTTACGTAATTTCTTGCAGACCCCGACATAAGTAAGATCTACACCAATTTTTCTTGCTTCCTCCGCAGAGATTTCCCTCATTCCAAGTTCGTTTATTATCATTGTCTTCTCCTAATCAAATCATCCCTACAATATTATGCTACCCAAAAAGTCACTTTTTCTGTAGCAATATCACTAACATTATGGAAGATCGATCTCTTCTAATGAATTCACTGTCTCATGCTCAATGTCATAGAAATGTGGTTCATTTGTATAAGAATCATTATAAATACCCGTTGTTACAAAGTAACTTAATGGAATTTCAGCATTTCATGATGAGCTTATGGAAATTTTAAATACTATCTTTGCTATGGATGAATTTAAAGATGCGCTACCTAATCTATTTGAAAGATCAGCTAATGATAATCTTATTGCTCTTATCTTCTCAATCACAAAAGCAACTTTAACAACCAGTGATAGCATGGTTTAAAATTTTTTTCATGATTTTTCCGGTTTTTTCATTCTGACTTGCACGCTTATTTTTACCGGAATAACCGGAAAACCCCAAACACTTTTCCGAGAATCTTACAGTCCGGAACTATGATCGGGTCCATCGCATCATTTTCCGGCTGCAGCCGGATATGCCCGTCTTCTTTGTAAAAAGTCTTGACCGTTGCGGAATCATCGACTAAAGCAACAACCATTTCCCCATTCTGTGCGGTACTGCAGCGCTCCACAATGATATTGTCCCCGTCAAAAATACCTGCATTGATCATGCTCTCGCCCTTCACCTTCAGCATAAAGGACTCTGCATTTGGCATATACTCTGCAGGAATCGGGAAATAGGCATCAATATTCTCAACGGCAAGCATCGGCTGACCGGCGGCTACCTGCCCGATCATAGGGACATTCACCACTTCACGCCGCGTCAGATTGAAGTTATCATCCACGATTTCGATTGCACGCGGCTTTGTCGGATCACGACGGATATATCCGTTTTTCTCAAGTGTCTCCAGGTGGGAATGGACGGATGATGTGGACTTTAAATGAACCGCTTCACAAATGTCACGGACTGTTGGCGGATATCCTTTGTTTAAGATTTCTTTTTTTATATATTCCAGAATTTCTCTCTGTTTATCTGAGATTTTTCCATATGCCATAATGCGTTACCTCCGGGCGTATTTCTTTATGATCTTAGTTTATCATACTACAACATAGAACGCAAACGTATATTCCGAAAATTTGTTCGTATTTTCTATTGACAAACGCATGTTCGTGTATTATATTTATCTCATGCAAACAAATGTTCGATTTCGGATAAAACAGGAGGAATTTATTATGAAAAGGGTATATAATGAAAAAATCTCACCTCGTGCAAATGAAAGTCTCACCCGAAGAGAACATACCGTTCAGACCCAGAAACGCGTGATTGTTCTGGTCTGTGTTCTTGTCATCTTCGCCGTTATTCTGATTGGAAACAGTATTATTACATTTGCCGGTTCCAGAGCCGAACAGCCGGTTCATAAATATTACACAAGTGTCCAATTACAAAAGGGAGATTCTTTGTGGTCTCTTGCCGATCAATATGCTGTCTCTGACCGTACCTCCCGTGCGCAGTTTATCGATGAGGTGTGCGAACTGAACGGAATCTCGGAAGATAATACACTGCACAGCGGCGAGTATCTCGTAGTTTCCTATTACTCTCCGGAAATTCGGTAGCTAATTATCTGTTCTATTAATATTTATAACATGCTATATTATTTTGTCACAAAAAAAGAGAATAACCTTCTTCCCTTTCATATCCGTAGGAAAGAAGTTATTCTCTCACTTTTCATTTATAATCACTCTTTATAATCAATCATGTCTGTTACACAAAATACCTGTTGGAATTACATCTCAATGATCTTTCCATCTCTCCAGATGCGTTCGAGATCATAGAACAGACGGTCTTCTTTGGAAAACAGATGCACAATGATATCCTCATAGTCCATCAGAATCCATGTCGACTTATTATTTCCTTCAATCTGCTTTGCATGCAGCCCTGCTTTGTATAATGCTTCATCTACGGCATCCTGCATTGCAGTCAGCTGATTCTGGTTGTTTCCGTTTGCAATAATAAAATAATCGGCGATAGAGGAAACTCCTGTAATATCAATAACGGTTACATCCTCTGCCTTTTTATCTCTGAGCGCTTCTACGGCGGTCTTTACAATTTCTAATGTTTCCATGGCTGATCCTTTCCATACGGTTCATAAAATTGATAGGTTAACTGGGTCGTTGGGTCTACACTGCCTTTTCTCCCGCTTAAATAATGCAGCGTATCATATAAGATTTCTGCCATACACTGATTCAAATCCGAAAAGGCAATCTGTCTTATGATCGAAAGATGGGGAGCTTCACATCTTAAAGGTTCAATATAATCGGCAATGTAGATAATCTTATCCAATGTATTCATATCCGGCTCTCCGGTTGTATGCACCTTGATGGCATGAAGGATCTGCGGATCCTTTACTCCATATGCTTCCTCTGCCAAAACCATACCTGCTTTTGCATGGAGAAGTCCTGGATTTTCACGCTCTACCTTAGAAATCAGGATATCGTTTTTTTCACAGAGAGAAATCTTTTTCTCTGTCGGGAGACATTTGGCGCAATCGTGTAAAAGTCCTGCGACCATTGCCTTCTCATAATCATATCCATATGCCATGGCAAGGCTTCCTGCCGTATACATGACCCCAAGCGTATGCTCATAGCGGTTTTTATCCAGTTCTTTTTTCAATCTCTTTTGTATTTCTTCTCGTTCCATACGTTTTGCTCCACTTCTTTACGATTGATACAGATGATGCCTGCGAATATACGCAGATACTTCTTCCGGAAACGCATGTTCCGGATGTTCTCCTCTCATCAGTGCCTGGCGGATCTTTGTGGAAGACATCAAAAAACGTTCACAGGGAACGATCCGGATATCACAGGGAAATTGTTCCTGCAACAAACGGATCTTCTTCTCTAGTGCAGCGATGGTAAAAAGATCCCTCGGGATCACCAGAATGGTAGCCAGTTTGGCAATTCGTTCCGGTTGTTTCCATTGTTCAAAATAATCCAGAGAATCTCCACCCATAATAAAGAAGAAACGATGCATCGGAAACTGTTCCGACAATTTCTCCATGGTGCGGTATGTGTAGCTTCTCTCGGCACTGTCAAGCTCCAACCGGCTGACCGTCATCCAGGGATACGGCTGTGCGGCCAGTTTACACATTTGAAACCGGTCTTTGGCGTCGGTCATCCCATGCTCATCCTTATTTGGAGAGTGTCCGGCGGGAATAAGCCATACCTGATCCAGTGCATAAGATTCGTATGCACATTTTGCCATATGAAGATGTCCGTTATGAATTGGATCAAAAGACCCTCCTAATATTCCGATATTCATGTGTCTTATTCCGGAAGTTTAATCTTTGGATTCTTCTTTGCCTTGCGGTAAAAGATCATTTTCTTTCCGATTACTTTTACGACATTGGAATGTGTACGCTCTGCAATGACAGAAGCGATCTCCTTCGGATCATCAATACAGTTTTTCAATACAGAGACTTTAATCAGTTCTCTCTTTTCCAATGCGGCATCAAGTGCTTCAATGATCTCCGGTGTCAGAGATGCTTTTCCAATCTGAAAGATCGGATCTATATTGTTGGCAAGGCTTCCCAGATAGGCGCGCTGTCTGCTGTTCATAGCGTTTCCTCCTGTTACTTATAATAATCAAATTCGTTATAATACATACGGACAGTATCTCCATCCTGTATGCCCTGTTCTTCCAGTTCCTTTAAGATGCCCTGTTCCCGAAGGAATTTCTGGAAGAATAAAAATCCTTTTTCGGAATCCATGTTTGTATATCCAAGCATTTTTTCAATCTTTGGACCCTCTACAACAAAGGCACCGTCTTCTGCACGGGTAATTGTATATGGTTCATCCTTAAAGAAGCCAAGTGCCGGATCAAATTCCTGCTCATAGACAACGGCTTCCTTCGGACATTTTGCCAGAAGTTCACGTACATGAAACAGTAATTCCCGAACACCCTGACCGCTCACCGCAGAAATCGGATACACTTTAATGCCTTCTTTTTCCTCAAATTCTGCACGAAGCGCAGAAATAATTTCGTTTTCATTGCCATAAATTGCATCAATCTTGTTTGCTGCAATTACCTGTGGTTTTTTCAACAAGTCCGGATTATATGCATCCAGTTCCCGGTTAATGGCATGAATATCCGCAATTGGATCACGTCCTTCGGTTCCGGCCGCATCCACAATATGGATAATGACTTTGGTTCTTTCGATATGCCGGAGAAATTCATGTCCCAGACCGACACCATCGGAAGCACCTTCAATCAGTCCCGGAATATCCGCAATCACAAAACCGTTTCCGTCTTCCATGTCAACAACACCCAGATTTGGCTGTAATGTCGTAAAATGGTAATTGGCGATCTTTGGCTGTGCATTGGTCACACGCGATAAAAAGGTGGATTTTCCGACATTCGGGAAACCAACCAGTCCCACATCCGCGATCACTTTAAGTTCCAGCTGAACTTCAATCTCGATGGCTTCCTGTCCCGGCTGCGCATATTTTGGAGCCTGCATGGTGGAAGTTGCAAAGTGCTGATTGCCAAGTCCTCCACGGCCGCCATGCAAAATGACAGAACGCTTATTTTCCCCTGACATATCGGCAATTACTTTTCCGGATGCCGCATCTCTTATAATTGTTCCCTCCGGAACTTTTAATATCAGATCTGCACCATTTTTTCCATGGCAGTTTTTCTTGCCACCTTCTTCGCCCGGTTCTGCTGCGAATTTTCGTCTGTGCCGATAGTCTGCAAGCGTATTGATTCCCTCGTCTACTAAGAAAATGACATCTCCGCCTTTTCCTCCATCGCCACCGTCCGGACCACCGTTCGGCACATATTTTTCACGACGGAAGGACACATGTCCGTCTCCGCCCTTTCCTGATTTGATAATAATTTTTGCACGGTCTGCAAACATAATCTCTCTCCTACATAACGATAAAACCCCGGCTCAAAAAGTCGGGGTTTTGTAAACTACTCGTTGTCTACTGGATATACAGAAGCCTGCTTCTTATCTCTTCCTACTCTCTCGAAACGAAGAACACCATCTACTTTAGCAAATAATGTGTCGTCTCCACCGATACCAACATTCACACCTGGATGAATTCTTGTACCACGCTGTCTATAGAGAATATTGCCAGCCTTTACGAACTGTCCGTCTGCTCTCTTTGCTCCTAATCTCTTGGACTCGGAATCACGGCCGTTCTTTGTAGAACCAACTCCCTTTTTATGAGCAAAAAACTGAAGGTTCATATTCAACATGTCCTACACCTCCTTGAAATCAAGAATGATATACTCATTCCCATAATCATTTTGTATTCCTTGTAAGCCCAGAACCATGGACTTCATCAGAAGCTGTGTATCATGACCGGCTTTCTGATCAAGTCTGAAATCAATCAGCCCGGATGTCTCTTCTGTATCAATATGATAAGAATCCTCTGTGAAAGTCTCTATGGAATTGATCGTATTTATCACAAGTGCCGAAACACCTGCACAGATAATATCACTTCCTGCTTCCGCATATCCGGAATGACCGATGCAGTGAAATCCCACTGCATCTTCATGATCCTGTAAAATCGTTATAGTAATCATATAACAATTCCTATCGATTATCCATTAATCTTTTCAATCTTAACCTGGGTGAACGACTGTCTGTGTCCGTTCTTCTTGTGATAACCGGTTTTTCTCTTGTACTTGTAAACGATTACTTTCTTTGCTCTGCCTTCTTTGATGACAGAAGCTTCAACAGTTGCTCCGGCTACTGTTGGGTTTCCAACCTTCATATCGTCTCCGGATACTGCTAATACCTGATCAAAAGTAACCTTCTCACCAGCATCAACTCCAAGCTTTTCAATGGTAATGATATCGCCTTCGGATACTTTGTACTGTTTACCACCTGTTGCTATAATTGCGTACATATGGCACCTCCTATTTATCATTACTCGCCAGTTACGGTGTTGCCAATAAGCAAACTTTTACCTCACTGTGCGGCATACTAGTGTATAATAGCACATGACCACCTGTTCGTCAAGCTGTTTATGATAAAATTTCACGCAAAGATTTGTATACTTTTTTCCGGGTCAGTTCCACCAGACCAAGTCTGGTAATATCGATAAAATTTGCGGGAACCGAATCTTTTTGTAATTCCTCCCGAATAACGGAAATCAGCTTCTGCTGCTGTTCTTTCTTTTTCAGATTGATGAAATCCACGAGGATCATCCCTGAAATGTTGCGCAGACGAAGCTGCCGTGCAATCTCTTTTGCCGCTTCAACATTGATCGCAAATAAAGCCTCTTCCCGGCGGGACCGGTTTTTTCCGCTGTTGACATCAATGACCGTCAGGGTTTCAAGAGATTCAATGATAATATTGGCTCCGGAATCAAGCCATACTTTGGAAGAAAGCAGTTCCTGCATATTGCCCCGCAGATGATATAAAGTCGAAAGACTGACCGCATCATCCCGGTAAAGCTGCACTTTCTTTTCTTCCACAAGATGGGGAAGGTATGCACAGATCTCCTGATACAGATCCTGACCATCCGTAAGAACCAGATCTGTTTTTTCAAAATTTTCTGCTTTTAACCGCGCCAGATAGCCGGGGAGATTCCGGTACACCAGATCTCCGGCGTTCTGATGTGTACCGGTCTTCTTTAAAGCCCGGTATTCTTTCTGCACCAGCTCGATATCTTCGCATAATTCGGTTTCCGGAACCGCCCCTGCATTGGTTCTGAATACCAGCCCGTACCCTTCTGCTTCATGATCCTTACACGTGTTCTCTAAAAGAGCCGACAGTCTTTTTGACTCCTCCTGGGATAATTTTTTAGAAACGCCAAGACAGGTATTCTCTGTCGAAAGGAAACAGTAATGTCCATGCACTACAAGCTTGGTGCTTACGACCGGATCTTTGGTTTTTACCGCATCTTTTACAACCTGCACCAGCAACTCATCCCCTTCACAGAGCGCTTCTTTTTTGGATAATTTTCTGGTATACACCGGGTTTTTCACATCATTCAGCGGAAGATAGCATTTCTGTCCATCCGCAATGCGCACAAAAGCGGCATGAATATTGGGCACAATCTTCTCTACATATCCTACATAAATATGATCCAGCAGAGTATTTTCTTCCGGTTCAAAAACCTGAAGTTCCTGCAGCTTCCGGTTCTCATCCAAAACCAGATAAGCAAGATACTCTGTCTGATGATGTTCCAGTTTTGTGACAACGATCCGATTCATTTAAACAATTTCCTCTCCCATGCCGGAAAGCCCAACCAGCTGCCCCTGTTCATCCCTCGCATAAACTTCGAGCCGGTGGATCTGGATTGCGGATTCACAGTATTCCAGTCCGCAAAGCTGATAAACCGATGAAAGTACCAGTTCCGGTTTGATATTATCCACACTGCCCGTAGAAACCTGCAGGAAAAATGCCGGGCATCCCTGCTCCTCTTCAACGGAAAACGCGTATACCAATGGTTTTAGGTCCACTTCCCGTTCACTTTTTTTCGTCTTTTTGATAATGGTAAACTGTGGGCTGTCCAAAAACCGTTCTTTGACGATTCTTTTCCATTCTTCCGTTGAAAGCGGACTTTCGTACCCTTCTTTATAGCTCAGCCGGTAATCCGCTGCTGCCACAATTGACATCGCGGTTTTCGCTTTATCCGGCAGTTTCACATAGGAAGTAACCTCCACACCATCTACCATGGTTTCATTCAGTGCAGCGACTGCCTCCTTAGATGTCATGGATTCATTGACTTCAATATCAAAATATTCGCCATCGCTTGTGATTCCGACTCCAAGCGGCGCCGCAAAGGACATAATCTGATGCGGAGAATATCCTTCTGAATAACGGATATCAATCTTTGCACGCCGGACCGCTTTCTGAAAATAGCGCATCATATCCAGGTGTCCGATGAATTTCATGACACCCCATTTTCGAAATTTAATTCTGATTTTCAAAGCAGACACCTCCTCCAAATTGTCTTGCACCACATCCGGAGCAGCGCATCCGGCAGTTTGGCGTCACCGTCTCACTGAGCGCGGTTTTCCATTCACGCAGCATAAATGCCTTTGTCACACCGACATCAATAAAATCCCACGGGAAAATTTCATCGTCGCTTCGTGCTCTCTTGGTATAAAAATCAATATCAATGCCACATGCAGCAAATGCCTCCAGCCACAGATCATAGTGAAAAAATTCCGACCACGCATCGAAAAATTCGCCGTGTTCATACACATAAAGAATAGCTTTTGAAATCTTACGGTCTCCGCGCGCAAGGATTCCTTCCAATACCGTCACATCGGCTTCATGCCAGTTGTAACGGATACTCTTGTGGTTTAACTGTTCCTTTACATGATCATTGACAATCTTTGCACGCGCCAGATAATCTGATGGGTCTAACATAGTAGCCCACTGGAACGGGGTAAAAGGTTTCGGTACAAAAAAGGAAGTACTGATCGTAATCTGGCATTTTCCGTTTCTCTGTTCCTTTGGCACGGTGTCATAATACAAAGCGGCAATCTCGTTTGCCAGTTCCGGGATCGCCCGCATATCTTCTTCTGTTTCCGTTGGAAGTCCAAGCATAAAATAAAGTTTGACCTTATTCCAGCCGCCGACAAACGCATCATGGGAACCGGTCAGAATATTGTCAACTGTCAGACCTTTATTGATGACATTTCGCAATCTCTGGGAACCTGCCTCCGGGGCAAATGTCAGACTGCTTTTTTTGATGTCCTGCACTTTCTGCATAATATCAAGGGAAAAGGCATCAATACGAAGGGATGGCAGGGAAATATTGACATGTTTTTTGTCACACTCCTCAATCAGGAAATTGATCAGTTCCTCCAGATCGGAATAATCCGATGAACTGAGAGAACTTAAGGAAATCTCTTCATAGCCGGTCGACGCAAGCATGGTTTGTGCAAGTTCTTTCAGTCGTTTTACGCCCTTTTCCCGGTTTGGCCGGTAAATCATGCCGGCCTGACAAAAACGGCATCCGCGGATACAGCCCCTCTGTATTTCAAGCACCACGCGATCCTGTGTTGCTTTGATAAATGGAACCACCGGTTTTTCCGGATAAACCGAGCCGGTCAGATCCATATCCACCTGCTTTTTGATGGTTGCCGGAATATCATCATAAACAGGAGTAAATGCCGCTATCGTGCCATCTTCTTTGTAACGGACTTCATACAGCGACGGGACATAAATGCCCTCTATTTTTGCCGCCTCATGCAGAAATGCCTTTCTTGAATACTGTCCGGATGCCCGCATCGACTTATAGAGATTTAAAAATGTATCATACTGTGTCTCCCCTTCTCCAATATAAAAACAATCAAAAAAGTCTGCAATCGGTTCCGGATTATAAGAACATGGTCCTCCACCTAAAATAATCGGGTCTTCGTCCCCACGGTCAGCCGAAAGAAGCGGAATCTGTGCCAGATCCAGAATCTGTAAAATATTGGTGTAGCACATCTCATACTGCAGAGTCAGACCGACAAAATCAAAGTTTTTGATCGGTTCCTGGGACTCAAGTCCGAACAGCGGAATATTCTGCTCCTTCATAATTTTATGCAGATCCGGCCATGGGGAATAGACACGTTCACACCAGGTGTCCTCTCTGCGGTTAAACATGTCGTATAGGATCTGAATTCCAAGATGTGACATACCAATTTCGTATACATCAGGAAAACACATCGCAAAACGAATCTGCGATGTGTCATCTTTTACTACAGAATTCAGCTCATTACCGATATAGCGTGCAGGTTTTTCAATCTGCATCAGAATCTCGTCACTTAAAGCTAGTTTTCTCATAGATACCTCTTAACATTTATTTTTTATCGCTGGGCAAGTTCATTGGCAATCTCTTCCCAGGTAATGCCTTTTTCCACCATAAGCACCATACAGTGATACAGAAAATCGGAAATCTCGTATTTGATGTTTTCCGGTTCCGGATTTTTCGCTGCAATTACAATTTCCGTACACTCTTCCCCAAGTTTCTGCAAAATTTTATCGGTTCCTTTCCCAAACAGATAATTGGTATAGGAACCATCCTGCGGATGTGCTTTACGTTCCTTGATAATATCATACACGCTCTCAAGTACCTTCAGCGGATTTTTCTCAACATACTCTTTTTGTACGATGCTATTGAAAAAACAGGTACGGTTTCCGGTGTGACAGGCAGCCCCTACCTGGGAGACTTTTGCCAGAATCGTATCAAAGTCGCAGTCAGCCGTCAGGGATTTCACATACTGGAAATGCCCGGAAGTCAGGCCTTTGGTCCAGAGTTCATCACGGCTTCTGCTCCAGTAAGTCATTTTCCCGAGATTAATTGTCGTATCAAACGCCTCTTTGTTCATGTATGCAAGCATCAGCACTTCATCTGTACGGTAATCCTGCACAATGACCGGAACCATTCCGTCCGAATTCAGTTTCAGATCCTCCCAGGACAGATCCGGTGCAAAATTATACATATTGATGCCTTCCTGAAGCAGAGAAGACTTTAACTTCATAATATCCGTTGAAGTATCATTGATGAACGGACCCGCAATTCCTCGGATTTTTTCCCGCTTCAGCAGCCTTACGATCTCGTCAAAATTATAATCCGGAAGTTCCACCACATACGGAATGTTGGTCAGATTTTCCAGTGCATCCAGAATTTCCGGATTTAACACCAGTGCTTCATGGAATGTATTTTCAATCGAATCCTGATTCTTAAAAATAAAATCCACATTGTTGATAGAGAGCAGAATCCGGTCTTTGCCAAAACGTGCACTGGCTTCCTCCGCCAGTCCGATGCTCGAAGGCTTAGAAGCATTTAAAATCACCTGCAGGCATCCCGCAAACAAAAGTTTTTTGATGTCTTCCAGACGGTTAATGTTTCCTCCTGCGCATACTTTAATATCAATGTTGCGATTGATGTTTCGAATCGTATTGACATTCTTTTCATGCTCATCATCGCTGGTAGACAGGTCAAAAATAATGATCTTGTCAACTCCACTGTCGTTGTATAACTGGCACAGTCGATAAACATTCGCATCTACCGGCGTAAAATCGGTCATGGATCTTACTGCATGACCATCTTTTAAATAAAGCGTCGCGACAATGTTTTTTTGTTTCATGTATTACAAACTTCCTTTCGTTGACAGAATTCCTTTTACTCTCGGATCATGGGAAACCGCTTCATCCAAAGCTCTGGCAAATGCCTTAAACATCGCTTCTGCCATATGATGATTATTTCCGGGGCTTAACACCTTAATGTGCAGATTCATGCCCGCACTGTAGGAGACCGCATAGAAAAATTCACGGATCATTTCGGTATCAAGTGTTCCCAGACGCTCCGTAGTAAATTCGCCGTCAAATACAAGATATGGACGTCCGGATAGATCTACCGCACACAAAACAAGTGTCTCATCCATCGGAAGGATACAGCTTCCAAATCGTTTGATTCCGCTTTTGTCCCCCAATGCCTTTTTGATCGCATCTCCAAGTACGATTCCGCAGTCTTCGATCGTATGATGGCTGTCGACCTGAAGATCTCCATCACATTCCATATGCAGATCGAAGAAACCGTGCTTGGAAAATCCCTCCAGCATATGATCAAAAAATCCAATGCCTGTCTCAATATGGGAAATACCGCTTCCATCCAGATTTAAAGTCACCTGAATGTCCGTCTCTTTTGTTTTGCGTGTTGTGCTGATCTGTCTTTTTTCCATAATCTGCTCCTTTTAGACTTTCTTTCCCATATACTACTCAAACCGAACGCGGATGGAGTTTGCATGTGCGGTCAGTTTCTCACATTCTGCAAACTGCTCAATATCTTTATGTACTTTTTCAAGCGCTTCCCGTGAGTAAGAAATAATGCTGGACTTTTTAATAAAATCATCCACGGAAAGTGCGGAAAAGAACTTGGCCGTTCCGTTTGTCGGAAGAACATGGTTTGGTCCGGCAAAGTAATCGCCAAGCGGCTCGGAGGAATACTCTCCGATAAAGATAGCACCGGCATTGCGGATCTTTGTCATTACGTGGAACGGATCTGCTGTGACGATTTCCATATGTTCGGATGCAATCGCATTTACGGTATCAATTGCTTCTTCCATATTATCTGCCACAAGAATATATCCGTAATTGTCCAGGGACTTCTGGATGATCTCTTTTCTGGAAAGTTCTGCGACAAACTGATCAATCTCTGCAGATACTTCTTCTGCAAGTTTCTGGCTTGTGGTGATCAGAATTGCAGATGCCATCTCATCATGTTCTGCCTGGGATAACAGATCCGCTGCAACATAGCGTGGATTTGCAGTCTCATCCGCAAGCACTAAAATCTCACTCGGTCCTGCAATGGAATCAATGCTGACATAACCAAACACTGCTTTTTTGGCAAGTGCGACATAAATATTTCCCGGTCCGACAATCTTGTCAACCTTTGGCACACTTTCGGTTCCAAATGCCATGGCAGCAATTGCCTGTGCTCCACCGACTTTATAGATCTCATCAACTCCGGCTTCTTTGGCTGCAACCAGAGTAGAAGGATATACTTTTCCATCTTTGCCTGGTGGCGTACACATTACAATACGGTCTACTCCCGCAACTTTTGCCGGAAGAACATTCATCAGTACGGAAGAAGGATACACGGCCTTTCCGCCCGGAACATAGACACCAACCGTCGCAAGTGCGGTAACTTTCTGTCCAAGAATGATACCGTCCTCTGTCGTAAACCAGGAATTCTGTACCTGTTTTTCATGATATTTTTTGATATTTACAAGAGACTTGCGGATCACTGCAAGCAATGTCGTGTCAACCTGTTCATAGGCCTCGGCAATCTCTTCTTCTGTTACAAGAATATTGCCGGCATTGATGTCCGCGCCGTCAAACTGCTTGGTATAATTAAAAACTGCCTGATCGCGGTTATTTCGCACTTCTTCAATAATGGCGTTTACACGGCCTTCAAACTCACCGTAATTATTCGGGCTTCTTTTTAAGAGATTCTGCAGAATATCTTTTCTGGCATCCTCTGTAAGTTTTAAAATTCTCATGATGTCCCTCCTAAATGACTTTTTTCAAATCGCGGATCAGTTTTGTGATTCGTTCATTTTCCATTTTCATACTTACCTGGTTTACGACCACGCGTGCAGAAAGCGGACAAACTTCCTCTAACACCGTCAGCCCGTTTTCACGCAAGGTCGTACCTGTCTCTACTATATCACAGATTACCTCTGATAGTCCAACGATCGGTGCAAGTTCGATGGAACCATTCAGCTTGATAATCTCAACCGTCTGATGTTTTTTGTTATAAAAATAATCTTTGGCAATCCGCGGATACTTGGTTGCCACACGGATCTGTTCATGATGCTGCAAAAGTTCCGCAGCACTTTCCGGTCCACAGATGCACATTTTACATTTTCCGAATCCAAGATCCAGCACTTCATAAATATTTCTCGACTCTTCTAAAATCGTGTCTTTTCCGACAATTCCAATATCAGCTGCACCATACTCTACATATGTAGGCACATCCGGTCCCTTGGCAAGGAAAAACCGAAGTCCAAGTTCCTCATTGACAAAGATCAGTTTACGGGTATCCGGATCACGGATCTCATCACAGGTGATTCCTATTTTTTCAAACAGTTCGAGTGTCTTTTTTGCCAGACGTCCCTTTCCCAGTGCAAACGTCAGATATCTCTTTTCTTCCATGATCTCCTCCTATGCTTCCTCTATAAATTCTACTTTTGAAACGTGATCCTTCATGGCATAGCTCAGATAATCATCTTTGCTCCGGCCTTCCTGCATCTGGATCAGAGAAACCGAAATTCCCTGAGCGCGAAGTTCTTTCGCTTTTTCTACTGCTTCCGCAATCTTATTTTCCGCGTAAACGATCATCTGATTTTTCTCTTCGGACGGAAGTGTGATCTTTTGTCTGGAAAGAGCGGAAAGAAGCTGGTCCACAACAATGGCAAAACCAATGGCCGGTGCTTTTCTTCCGAAATATGTAAGCAGCCTGTCATAGCGTCCTCCCTTTACCACAGGTTCTCCTGTTCCAAACGTATATCCTGCAAAAATAATACCGGTATAATAATGGTAATTGCTGATGATTCCGAGTTCAAACGAAACGTATTTTTCAATTCCGTATAACCGCAGAAACGATCCGAGTTTTTCCAGATCAGTAATTGCGGAAAGAATGTTCGGGTAATCCGAAGCAAGAGACTTTGCCTCAGCAAGTTCTTCTACCTGTGTCTCAAAACTTCCGAGAAGGGAAAACAGTTTCTTTAACGTGTCATTTAAATGCATTCCCTCTACCATTTCTTCCACACCGAAATAATTTTTATTGGCAAGCAGTTCTCTTAATTCCTGCTGCTGTTCCTCATCAAGTCCTGCCGCCTCTGCCAGCCCGCGGAAAAACTGTGCATGTCCCACCGAGATCTGAAATTCTTTCAGTCCGCTCGAAAGAAGGGACTCCACTACCATGGCAAGTATTTCTGCGTCAGCAGCAACCGTTCCGTCTCCGATCAGCTCCGCACCGCACTGTGTCGTTTCCTTTAAGCGTCCCTGATACGCGTTGGAATTGATAAACGTGTTTCCCATATAACAAAGTTTTACCGGCATATCATCCTCGGTATAGTACTTTGCAGCACTTCTTGCAATAGATGGAGTAAAATCCGGACGAAGTACCAGCGTGCTTCCGTCCTTGTCAAAAAACTTATACAGATCTTTGGATGGTGTTGTACCGATTTCTTTTCCAAAAATATTAAAAAATTCAAACGTTGGTGTCTGAATATCACGATATCCATATTGACGCAATACATCGTGTAATCTCTCCTGCAACAGTAGTTTCTGTTTGCACTCTCCGTTATAAATATCCCGGACTCCGTCCGGCGTATGTAACATCTGGTCTGTCATAATCGAACCTCTCGCTTTACTATTTTAAAGTGATACCGTGATAATTTGGTAGCACATGAAACAACGCTATTATAAGAAATATTCCAAAGATTGTCAATCCCTGTCCTCTAAATCCTTCTGGAGAACCTGAAGATAGGGAATCAGTACCCCTGATACCTTTGGCAGAAAATAGGCCGGATTCAGCTCCTCATACCGAAAGCTTTTCCGTCCACCATCCAGAGCCCGGTTCCAGAACTTCTCCAGATCGGAAAAACGCAGATAATAAAATTCCTCCCTGTGCGTAAAAGATATCAGAAGAAACGCTATTCCCTCCTGCTTTTCAAACTGCTCCATAAAAGCCACCTGATGCGGATGAACATTGGCAAGCGGAAAGGTGTCGGTGTTACATTCTTTTGCATCAAAACACACCGGAATTCCTTGTACAGCTCCAATATAATCTACGGTACTTTTCTGTTCAAAATAGGCAAGTGTGATGTGTCTGGTTTCTTTATCAATATTAATAGGAGTAATCGGTGTCGGGATCTTCTGGATCAGCGCCAGGCCGTTGTGTGCATATTTTTCGTTTGTACGGTTTAAAAGATCCTCCAGTGTTGATCCGCGCAGTCCCCTTGAATTCCAAGTCGGCATCTGCTATCCACGCTCCTTTTCCATAATTTCTTTAAATATTTCGGGCATCGGAGCCGTAAAAACTCTTCCGTCCGGAAATTCCAGACGATACGCATGAAGCAGCTGATGATCCACATGAAAGGTACTATAAAATTTGTGATTCACTGACGGGTCCCCATACTTGCGATCTCCGATAACCGGATGACCGACAGATGCCAGATGTGCACGAATCTGATGTGTTTTTCCGGTAATCAGGCAGATTTCCAACAGACTGCATGTTCCTTTCGCCTGTACGGACGTATAAGAAGTCTCAATCCGTACAGCATCTTTTTGTTCCTGTGTCAGAATCTTTACCTGATTGGTATGTTCGTCTTTGATAAGCCATCCGGACAGATGTACCGGTTTTGTAACGTTCCCGGATACAATGGCACGGTAAAATTTATGAATGGTACGTTCCCGCAACCCCTCGGAAAGCATCTGTGCGCCGGCAAGCGTTTTGCCCATCAGAAGAAGTCCTGTCGTATTGCGGTCCAGCCGGTTGCACACTGACGGACGAAACGTGCCGAATGTCTCCAGAGAAAGTGCCCCGCTCCGGATCAGATAGCCGAGCAGATATTCATTGGCAGACAGATCCTGTTCTTTTGCTTTCTGGGAAAGCATATTGTATGGCTTATCCGCGATGAGAATATCCGTATCTTCATAAATGATGGAAAGCCCCTTCATTGGCAGACGCTGCAGCATGTGAAACTCTTCCTGCAGTTTTTTTGTGTCCTGCATAAATTTATGCAGTGTTTCATCACTGAAAAACACCGCTACCTGCGCGCCTTTTTGCAGCGTCTCCTTCCCGGTCGCTTTTTTTCCGTCCAAAGTAATATTCTTTTTTCGAAGCATCTTATATAAAAAACTGACCGATGCATTGGGCAGCAGTTTTTTTAAATATTTATCAAACCGCTGGTTGGCATCATTCGTGCCGATGGTAAATGTTTTCATAACGTTTCCTACTTCTTTTTATGGATGTTGCGGATGGTTTTCTTTTTGTGTTTTGCGGTCACCATCTTTCCGGCAGCAGCCTTGCCTGCCGGTGCCTTCTTTTCCTGTCTGGATGACCGGTAGGAAGTACCCGCGTCTTTTTTCGGCCGGCGTGGACGGATCAGACATTTGGAATCAAATCCGATCAGATCCTGACGTCCTGCTTTGATTAATGCTTCATGTACCAGATCGTAATTTTTCGGGTTGCGATACTGGATCAGTGCACGCTGCATGGCTTTTTCATGCGGATTGGTTGCCACATATACAGGTTCCATCGTCCGCGGGTCCAGTCCTGTATAATACATGCAGGTAGAAATCGTTGACGGTGTCGGATAAAAATCCTGTACCTGTTCCGGCATGTAACCTAAATCCCGCAGATACTCTGCCAGTTCAACCGCTTCTTTCAGCGTCGATCCCGGATGGGAAGACATCAGATACGGCACAAGATACTGCTCTTTTCCGATTTTTTTATTCATATCTTTATACGCTTTTACAAAACTGTTATACACTTCCACACTTGGCTTTCCCAGTTTCTGTAAAACGGTATTGCTGATATGTTCCGGTGCCACCTTCAACTGCCCGCTCACATGATGCTCGCACAGTTCCCGCAAAAATGTACGATCCTTATCATACATCAGATAATCAAAACGGATACCCGAACGGATAAATACTTTTTTCACACCCGGAAGCACCCGCAGCTTTTTCAACAGGGCAATGTAATCCTTATGATCTACCTCCAGATTCTTACATGGTTTCGGGAACAGGCACTGTTTCGTCGGACAGGCTCCCTTCGTCATCTGCTTTTTGCATGCCGGTGCACGGAAATTCGCCGTAGGTCCTCCGACATCATGAATATACCCTTTGAAGTCCGGTTCCTGAATGATCTGTTTTGCCTCATCAATGATCGACTCGTGGCTTCTCGTCTGAATAATTCTGCCCTGATGAAACGTCAGCGCACAGAAACTGCATCCACCAAAACATCCGCGGTTGCTGATCAGGGAAAACTTAATCTCCCGGATCGCAGGAACCCCTCCGTCTTTTTCATATGACGGATGATAATTCCGCATATACGGAAGTGCATAGACTTCATCCATTTCCGTCTGTGTCAATGGCTTTGCCGGTGGATTCTGCACAACAAATGTGGTTCCACCGTAAGGCTCAAACAGGCGCTTTCCGGAAAATGGATCTGTATTACAGTACTGCTTGTAAAAACTCTGCGCAAACGAACGCTTATTTTCTTTGATCTCATCATAATCCGGTAACTCGATGGCATCATAGATCAGATCACGGTTTTTTGTTTTAAATACGGTTCCGTCAATAAAGGTAATATCATGCACATCGATTCCGGCATTCAATGCATCTGCGATTTCAATGATACTGTGTTCTCCCATTCCATAAGAAATCAGATCTGCACCGGAATCAAGCAGGATCGAACGTTTCACCTTGTTGGACCAGTAATCATAATGTGCCAGACGGCGCAGACTGGCTTCAATTCCACCGATAATGATCGGGGTCTTCTTGTATGTATGCCGGATCAGATTACAGTACACCACGGTAGCATAATCCGGTCGCTTTCCCATTACGCCTCCCGGGGTATAGGAATCGGTTGCACGGCGTTTTTTGGATACCGAATAATGATTTACCATAGAATCCATATTTCCGGCAGAAACCAAAAAGCCAAGTCTTGGAACGCCAAGCACGGAAATAGAAGCATCATCCTTCCAGTCCGGCTGCGCAATGATGCCCACCGTATAGCCATGTGCCTCCAGCAGTCTGGCAATGATTGCATGACCAAAAGACGGATGATCTACATATGCGTCTCCGCACACATATACAAAATCCAGCTGTTTAATCCCGCGTTCCTGCATATCCTGTTTTGAAATCGGCAGATACCCTTCGTACATAATTTTATACTCCTGATGATTGTTTATTTTCCGCTTCTTTTTTCAGGGAAGCCAGTTCCTGTTCCGTAAGTTTACGGTAAGTTGCCTTTTCTAATGTTCCAAGTGTAAGTGTTCCCATGGAGATCCGTTTCAGATATGTCACCTTACATCCAACCGACGCAAACATACGCTTCACCTGGTGAAATCTGCCTTCCGAAATCGTAAGTTCCGCCTCACGGTCCCCAAGGATTTTGAGATCTGCCGGAAGTGTGCGCTTCTCATCGCCGATGTCCACGCCCTCTGCAAATTGTCCTGCCGTCGTATCCGGAATTTTCTGATCTACCTGTACAAAATACGTTTTTTTGACATGGTATGCCGGTGACAGCAGGCGATGCGTGAGTTCTCCGTCATTTGTAATCAGCAAAAAACCTTCCGTATCCTTATCCAGTCTTCCGACCGGTGCAAACTCTTTTCGCATGGACTCCGGGAAGAAATCCATAACCGTCCGGTTTAACCGGTCACATCTTGCCGTCACACAGCCCGCCGGTTTATGAAAGAGATAATAGGAATACTTCTCATAAATCACCGGACGATGATCAAACAGAATCTGATCCTGTTCCGGATCAACCTTAAGATCCGGTTTCTTTGCCACCGCATCATTTACCGTAATTCGTCCCTCGCGGATTCGTTTTTTCACATCGGTGCGTGTGCCAACGCCGGAATCCGCCAGGAATTTGTCCAGGCGAATCATACGTTTGCCTGCTGCAGAAATGCAACAAGGAAATCCCATACTCTTGCGGTAGAAGAAATGGATAAATGCTCTTTTGGCGTGTGAATGTCAAAATTGTCCGGTCCGAAAGAAACGCAGTCGAGATCCGGAATTTTTTCAGAAAGAAGGCCACACTCCAGCCCTGCATGAATCGTGGAAAATACAGGTTTTTTATGAAACAGCTCTTCGTATACTTTTTCTACCTGCGGACGCAGCGCAGAATCCGTGCGATACTCCCACGCCGGATAATCACCTTCCACTTCTGCTTCTCCTCCAAGCATCTCCACGAGCATCGTAACACGTGCACACAGATCTTCTTTGCGGGTTTTTACACTGCTTCGGATCGAAGTAAGTGACGTCAAGGCATCTTCTTTTAATTCCAGAATTCCAAGATTTAAGGAAGTTTCTACCTGACCGTTTAACAGCTGGCTCATATGCTGAATTCCGTTTGGCACATTGCGCAGATAAAAAATCACACGGCTTACCGAATGATAATCTAATATTTCCGCTTCAGCATTGCCCTGTTCTTCTATCAGCACCTGCACGCCCGGATCTGTTTCCACCAGTTCTTTTTTTAATATTTCATTCAGTTCTTTTACATATTCACAGACAATCTGCGTATTTTCTGCCGGAATCAGGATTTCTGCCTCACATTCTCTTGGAATTGCATTGTCCTTTAACCCACCATGCAAAGTGAGAATTCCAAACGGGGAACGCGAAAAGATTCCATACAGCAGGCGTCCCATCAAAAGATCTGCATTTCCATGTTCTTTATCGATCTCACTGCCGGAATGTCCGCCGGAAAGCCCGGTCACAATAAGAGAAAGTTTCTTTCCCGTCTGTCTGACACGGGTTACGGGAATGGAAACATTTAATGCCATACCGCCCGCACAGCCGGTCAGGAAAATTCCCTCTTCATCACTGTCAATATTTAACATGGTATGTCCGGTCAGCATAGACAGATCCATGACAGCCGCCCCCAGCATTCCGATTTCTTCATCCACGGTAATCACAACTTCTAATTTCGGATGGGAAATTTCATCTGATTCCAAAATTGCCAGCGCATATGCCACTGCAATTCCGTCATCTCCGCCAAGCGTTGTCCCTTCTGCCTTCAGGAAATCTCCATCTACATACAGGCGCAGCCCTTCTTTATCCATGTCAAGATTACAGTCTTTTTCTTTTTCACAGACCATATCCATGTGTCCCTGAATGATGATCGCCGGAGCCTTTTCATAACCTTTGGATGCTTCCTTGACAAGAACCACATTGTTTGCTTCATCCTGATACCAGGTCAGTGCGTGTTCTTTTGCAAATTTTACCAGGTAATCACTGATCGCTTTGGTGTTTCCCGATCCATGTGGAATTGCTGCGATCTGCTTGAAATAATAAAATACCCTTTCCGGATATAAATGCTCTAATGTACTCATATACTCCTCCTGTCTCACATAAACTGTATCATGAAAAAATTTGTATTTACTCTTCTCTGTTGCATACTGTTTTTGTTTTTTATCTGTTTCCCCCACGCAGCAGTCTCGGCATCAAAACAAGGGCTGCAGCTGTGGTTTACACAGATTCTTCCGACACTGCTCCCTTTTTGTGTCCTTTCGTATGTCATTCTGCGCAGTGAAATTCTTCCAAAAAAATTTTCTGCCTGCTACATCGTAATGTGTGGTTTTTTGTTTGGATTTCCCATCGGCTGCAAACTGACTGCCGACTTTTACAGCAGTAACTATATCTCCCGGGAAAAAGCCTCTGCCTTATGCTGCTTTACAAACAACTTAAGTCCCGTATTTGTCATAACCGCCATTCAGGAAATTTTGCAGCTTCCGTTATCTCCTGTATACGTTTTTCTGATCTATGGCATTCCGTTTTTGTATGGAATGAGTATGCTGTTATTATATCACAGAACCCCTTCTTCTACACAAAAAGAAACGGCATCAAGATTTCATATGGATATGCAAATCATTGATGCCGGCATCATTCACGGATTTGAAACCCTGATCAAAATATGCGGCTATATCATCCTGTTTTCCATTTTCTGCGAAATGCTGCAGACACTGCCGTTTCCGGCGCATTGGTTTTCGCTGGCCGCCACCGGATTCTTAGAAGTTACAAACGGTGTTGCGCTGCTTTCCACCTCTGCCTGCACCAGACAGATAAAATCTCTTCTGGCAGTGTTATTCCTGTCATGGGGAGGATTGTCCGGCATTTTTCAGGTCTCTTCCATCCTTCACCAGACCGGCCTCTCGCTCCGGAACTATGTATTACAGAAAATAATCCTCTTACTGTTAACCGTTGGATGCTGTATTCCTTTACTCTTCCTGGGCATCCTCATCTGAAGCTGAAATATTGGTAATCTGTGGCTCCTCTGCAGACTCTGCTGCCTCCTCTGCTGCTTCTGTCTGTGGAAACAGCTGTGCCCGGTTCTTTGTCACTACATCAAGGAACCCCTGCAGTGAAGAAATCAGACTGTCATACCGCGCCTGAGAAGTCTCGATGGAATTAGACAAAACCTCCTCGATCTCATGCAGCTGGTCATCCGCATATCCCATGGCACTGACACGCAGACTGTTTGCCTCATTGGTAGCATTGTCTAAAATTTCCTGGGCCTGCTTGGTTGCGATCATAACAACTTCATTTGCCTGTGCATATGCCTGCTGCATAATCTGATGCTCGCTGACAAGTTCGTTGGTCTGCACCTGTGCCTGTGCAATGATCTGATCCGCCTTCGCCTGTGCATCTGCTAAAATTGCTTCCTTATTGCTGATAATCTTCTGATAACGCTTTACTTCTTCCGGTGTTTTGGCGCGAAGTTCCGCAATAAGTTCTTCTAATTCTTCTTTGTTGACAATAATCTTTGTACTTGAGAGCGGCTGGAATTTACAGCCATCAATATACTCTTCGATTTCCTCAATAATCTGTTCCATCTTACTGCTCATAGTGAAAATCTCTCCTATCTGTTCTCATATTTCTTATAAATCCGTTCAATAAAACGTTCCGGTACAAAGTTGGAAATATCTCCACCGTAGGACGCAAATTCCTTGACAATTGTCGAACTTAAATAGGAATAAGAAAGATCACTTGTCAGGAAAATGGTTTCAATATTAGAATCCTGCACATGGTTCGCCTGTGCGATCTGCAGCTCGTACTCAAAATCTGTCACTGCACGAAGCCCACGCACGATAATGGTAGCATCTATTTTATTCATAAACTCTACCAACAGACCATCAAAGGACGCCACCGTAACGTTTGGAATATCCTTTGTCATCTCTTCTATCATACTAACACGTTCTTCTAAAGAAAACAACGAATTTTTTGCGCTGTTGTTGAGCACTCCGACGACCAGCTCATCCACAATTCTTGAAGCACGGTTGATGATGTCCATATGTCCGAATGTCAGTGGATCAAAACTTCCCGGATAAATTGCTTTTTTCATGTTTGTTATACCCTCTTCTGTTGAATAAAGACATGCATGTTTGTCTTATATTTTTTGAACTTTATCACGGAAAATCCCAGCTCATCCAGATAAGAAAAATCCGTATCCAGCGATGCTTCCACAATAATCATGGTGTCAGGTTTCAACACACTTGATTTTGAAAGGAAACGCAGCACATCTTCTTCAAGTCCCTGCCGGTATGGCGGGTCCATAAAAATAATATCAAATGTATATTTTCCCTCCAGACTGCTGATTCCGCTGATCACATCCGTGGTAAGCAGTCTGGATTCCTTCGTAAATTTTGTGAATGCAATATTATCTTCAATGCATTTGGCCGCTTTCCGGTTATTCTCAATAAAAACTGCATACAAAGCTCCGCGGCTGATTGCTTCTAACCCGATCTGACCGCTGCCCGCAAACAGATCCAGGAAATAACATCCCGGCACATCATTCTGCAGCATATTGAATAATGTCTCTTTGATCTTGTCTGTTGTCGGGCGCGTTTCCAGCCCCTCAATTGTTTTCAGCGGCAGGCTGCGCGCTGTTCCTGCTATGATTCGCATAAGGTTCCTCCATATGTTTTGATGATACACCGCTCCAGAAATGCAATGGCATATGCCGCAGCCGCATGTCTTATTTCACTTCTTGTACCGGTAAAATGTTCTGTCCCGGAAAATATCTTTCCCTGCACAAAACATCCAAAACAGACCGTTCCCACCGGAGTCTTTAAAGTTCCTCCCCCGGGTCCGGCAACCCCCGTTGTAGCCACCGCACATCCCGCGTGTGCCTGTTTTGCAGCACCTTCCGCCATCTCCTGTGCGGTCTGTTCACTCACGACACCATAATCGGAAATGGTCTCCGGCAATACTCCCAGTATCTTTTCTTTTGCTTCGGGAGCATAAGTGATATATCCCTCTTTAAAATAATCGGAAATTCCCGGAATATCTACCAGTGCAGACGCCACCAGTCCTCCGGTACAGCTCTCGGCTGTCGTCACCAGCAGCTGGTGTTCTGCCAGAAGTCTGTCAATTTTCATTAGTTCTGATCCTTTAATACTTCTTTGTTTTTTGCGATATAATCAATCAGAGATACGACGGTAAGTACCAGGGAAATATAAATAAATACCGTTCCGAGTACTGTAAATACCGTATTTTGAATATTCAGTACCAGAAGAATCACGGTGACCATCTGGGATGCGGTTTTAAACTTGCCCCAGTAGCTTGCAGCGATCACTACACCATTGTCTGCAGCAATCAGACGGAATCCGCTGATAATAAACTCGCGGGAAATAATCACAATCACAATCCATGCCGGAATTCTGTCAAGTGCAATCAGACAGATCAGTGCAGAGCAGACCAGAAGCTTGTCTGCCAGCGGGTCCATAAACTTTCCGAAATTTGTTACAAGATTGTACTTTCTTGCAATTTTTCCATCCAGAAAATCCGTCAGGCTTGCGACAATAAAAATAACAAGCGCAATGTAATTTCCGTATCCTTCAAAGTATGGAGCTAACAGGAAAAATACAAAAAACGGAATAAGAATCACACGGAAAGTCGTTAATTTATTTGGTAAATTCATAATTGTTCCTCCTATTTTACAATCGTAGCGATCAGGTCATATTCATATGCACCGGTAACTTCCACCTTCACAATATCTCCGGTTAAAAGTTCTTCGTCTGTATTGATAAAAATATATCCGTCTACATTTGGCGCATCCCGGTAGGTTCTGCCGACGTAGGTATTGTTTTCATCCGCAACCTGTCCTTCAATAAACGCATACAAAACTGTACCTTTCATGGCTTCATTCTTGTCAAAAATCACTTCTTCCTGAAGTTCCATGACGTCTGCCTGCCATTCCTCTTTTTGTTCCTGCGGCACCTGATCCGGCATTTCCGCTGCCGGTGTTCCTTCCTCCGCGGAATAAGTAAACGCTCCGAGACGGTCAAATTCCATATCATTGACAAACTGCATCAGTTCTTCGTGCTGCTCTTTTGTCTCCCCCGGGAATCCGCAGATCAAAGAGGTTCGCAAAGTGATATCCGGGACACGTTTTCTCAAATAATGGATTCTCTCGATCAGTTCCTTTTTATTTGTTTTTCTTCCCATGCGCTGCAAAATTGTATCGTTGCAGTGCTGGATCGGCATGTCCAGATAGTGACAGACCTTTTTATCCTTAATCATGGAATCGATCAGTTCCTCATAGATTTCCTCCGGATAACAGTACATAATACGAATCCAGAACAGGCCGGAAATCCCGTTCAGGCGGTCTAACAATTCATGCAGGCATTTTTTCCCATACAGATCCACACCGTAAAGCGTTGTCTCCTGCGCAACAAGGATCAGTTCCTTTACGCCTCCTGCAACCAGTTCTTCTGCTGACGTAACCAGCTCGTCCATCGGAACACTGCGGTAACGTCCGCGCACAGACGGGATCACACAGTAGGTGCAGTTTTTGTTGCATCCCTCTGCAATTTTCAGATATGCATAATGTCCGCCTGTCGTAACCGTCCGTTTGGTCGACAGCTGCGGCAGTCCGCTGAGCGTATGAAAATTTTTATAAAATTTATGCTGCAGGGTCTCCTCGAGTGCCTCTACAATGGAATCATAGGAATTGGTTCCTAAAATAGCATCTACTTCCGGTATTTCTTTTTTCACTTCATCCTGATAACGCTGTGTCAGGCAGCCGGTGACAATGAGTGATTTACAGCAGCCTGTTTTTTTCTGCTCTGCCATTTCCAGAATGGTGTTAATGCTTTCTTCTTTTGCATCGCCGATAAAACAGCAGCTGTTGACAATAATGATATCCGCTTCCGTTTCATCATCCGTCAGTTCAATTCCATGACTGGTAAGCATACCGATCATGTACTCGGAATCTACCAGATTTTTATCACATCCGAGTGAAACAAATAATAATTTCATATAACCTCTCACTTGAAAAAGGGAATGACAGTTGTCACTCCCTTTTGGTATTTCTTAGTTTTCGTCCTCTCCAGGTACAATCTTTACTTCTCCGCGGTATAACTCTTCCACGGCAATGGAAAGCGGCTTGTTGCAGACCGGATCATCAATCAGTGGTTTTGCTCCGGCAATGATCTGTCTTGCACGCTTTGCTGTGGCAAGAACAATGGAGTAACGGCTGTTTACCACCGGTTCTTCACCGATTTCGCCCTCGTCATTTACAACTTTCATTAATTCAACATAAGATGGATGTATCATATTCATTCTCCTTTCGAAAAGCTTTTGAGATTTTCTCTCATATAATTAATAAAATCTATATTAGCAGATACCCGATACTCCTGATCCCTTCCGGTATTTTGTGACTGCTCATCACAGATCAGCTGATCAATCAAAGCCGATGCGTGATCCACCGTATCGTTTACCACTAAATAATCATAATTTTCAATTCCTTCGGATTCCTCACATGCACGTGCAAGCCGTGCCGCAATGACCTCCGGAGTCTCTGTACCGCGTCCGACCAGACGGTCACGCAGTGTCCCGGCATCCGGTGCCGTAACAAACATCAGGACAGCATCTTTTATTTTTTCTTTTACTTTTAATGCTCCCTGTATCTCAATCTCTAAAATTACATTCTTTCCGAGATTTAAATTTTCCTCCACATAAGAACGAGGAGTTCCATAAGAGTGGCTGACATATTTTGCATATTCTAAAAAATCATCCTTCTGAATCATGGAATCAAACGTTTCGTCCGTCACAAAAAAATAATCCACACCATCTTTTTCTCCCGGTCTCGGATCTCTGGTAGTTGCGGAAACCGACAGTGCATACCTGTCCGGATGTGCTGCCAGCAGTGCTTTCATCAGAGTTCCTTTGCCCGCTCCGGAAAATCCGGAAATAACAACTAACTTTCCTTTCTGTTCCATAACGCGCTTCCTTTATTCTATATTTTGGATCTGTTCGCGGATCTTTTCGATTCCGGTCTTCAGATTAATTCCCACATCTGAAATTTCAATATTATTTGCCTTTGAGAGAATCGTATTTGCTTCACGGTTCATCTCCTGTGCAATAAAATCGAGTTTGCGTCCTACCGGACCTCCCTCTGAAAGTGTCTCCTTCATCGAGGTAATATGGCTGCGCAGACGCACGGTTTCTTCATCCACACACACCTTGTCTGCATAGATCGTAACCTCTGTCGCAATTCTTCCCTCATCGATCTGGGTATCTCCCAAAAGTTCCTGGATCTTTTCCGTCAGATGGCTGCGGTATTCCTGCATAATCTGCGGAGAACGCTCCTCAATGAAATCCACTCCGGCAAGCAGGTCATCTAACTTCTCACAGAGATCCTTCTTTAAGTTCTCGCCTTCCCGGATACGGGTCTCAACGAATTGTTCACATGCTCCGCAGATTGCCTTCTGCAATCCATTCCAGAGCTCTTCTTCGTCCATTTCCTGTTCTTCCATAACAAAGACATCCGGATAACGGGACAGTGTGCTTACCCGCACATCATTTTCCAGATGGAATGTTTCTGCCATGGCATTCAGATATTTTAAATACTCACCGGCAAGTCCCTCATTATACTTAAGTGCATAATTGTCCTCCGTATAGTCCTCATAGGAAATATACAGATCCACTTTGCCTCGTTCAATATATTTTTTTAACAGACTGCGGATCGCACTCTCAAAAAAATTTAACTTTTTCGGCATCTTCATGTTTACATCAAGATACCGGTGATTTACGGATTTCAGTTCCACGGTAAATTTGCGTTTTTCATCTGCAATCTCACAGCGCCCAAATCCGGTCATGCTTTTAATCATTTTACTTTCTCCCAAATATCATGCACATATCTATGCATAGATAAATGTATTATAATGCTTCTTTGCCGTTTCGTCAAATGTTCTTGCAAAAAATGTATACAAAAGATATCCACTTTCTGCATATAGACAAAAGACGTGGAAATTACTATAATGATTCATGAGTTTGAAAAACACTATAATCATGAACAGGAGAATTTCCATGGCTTTTGACGGAATCGTAATCGCAGGTTTAGTCCATGAACTGAACCAGACGATTTTAAATACAAAAATCAGTAAAATTGCGCAGCCCGAAAATGACGAGCTGCTTTTGACATGCAAAGGAAGCAGCGGACAGTTCCGTGTATCCATTTCAGCAAACGCTTCCCTTCCTTTTTTATATCTGACGGACACCAACAAGACAAGTCCCCTGCAGGCGCCTACATTTTGTATGGTTTTACGCAAACATATCGCAAACGGGCGGATCATAAGCATTACCCAGCCCCATATGGAGCGCATCATCCATCTGAAGATTGAACACCTGAATGAAATGGGGGATATCTGTCATAAGACCCTTGTCATTGAACTGATGGGAAAACATTCCAATATTATCTTTTGCGATGAGGACGGCACCATGATCGACAGCATCAAGCATGTCTCTTCCGCCGTAAGTTCCCTGCGCGAAGTGCTTCCGGGCCGCCCGTATTTTATTCCTGCCACACAGGAGGACAAATTCAATGCCATGACTATGGATGCCTCACAGATCTGCGATGCCATTAAGGCAAAACCGATGTCCATCTGCAAAGCTATCTATACATCATTTACCGGTGTCAGTCCGCTTGTTGCATCCGAACTGGCATACCGGGCCGGGATGGATGCAGATCAGTCTCTTTTGGCCTGTACCGATGATGAAATCCACCATCTTGCAAACCACATTGCATGGTTTTTTGATGAAATCCGCCACAACGAATTTCATCCGGTGATCGTAAGAAAAGACAAACGGCCGATCGAATTTTCTGCAATTGAACTGACCATGTATCAGGATTATGAGATGGAACATATGGAAAGCATCTCGCAGATGCTCGAAGTTTTCTATGCAGAGCGCAATATTTACAACCGTATCCACCAGAAATCCGCAGACCTGCGAAAAATCGTCACAACTGCGTTAGAGCGCAACCAGAAAAAATACCAGTTACAGCAAAAGCAGCAGAAAGATGCCGAAAAACGGGAAAAATATAAACTGTACGGAGAACTGATCAATGTATACGGTTACAATCTGCAGGACCAGGCAAAAGAACTGGTCTGTGAAAATTTTTATGACAACAATAAAGAAATCCGTATCCCGTTAGATCCGCAAAAGACCGCACGTGAAAATTCCCAAAAATACTTTGATAAATACGGAAAACTGAAACGGACTTCCGAAGCTCTTGAAGTCCAGCTTGCGGAAACCAAAGCGCAGATTGACCATCTGGAGTCCATCCAGAATTCTTTGAACATTGCACTCTCTGCCGATGATCTGGTGCAGATCAAAGAGGAATTGATGGAATACGGTTTTATCAAAAAACACAAAAACGGCAAAAAACAGAAAATCAAAAGCAAACCTTTCCATTATATTTCATCCGACGGCTATGACATGTACGTCGGCAAAAATAACTATCAGAATGATGAACTGACCTTTAAATTTGCAACCGGAAATGACTGGTGGTTTCACGCCAAAAAAATGCCGGGTTCCCATGTAATTGTAAAAAACAAAGGGGGAGAAATGCCGGACCGCGTATTTGAAGAGGCCGGAAAACTTGCCGGTTACTATTCCAGCGGACGTGACAGTGACAAACTTGAAATTGATTATCTTCAGAAAAAAAATGTAAAAAAACCGGCCGGAAGTGCACCCGGATTTGTCGTATACTATACGAACTACTCTCTCACGATTCATCCGGACATCAGCGGCCTGACACTGGTGGAATCATCCAATACATAAGTTTCCAGCATAGGCTTTCTGCTTAGCGCATATACTAGAATCGTACCACAAAGTACAACCGCAAAGGAGGAAGAAAAGCATGGCAGACAGAAGTACAAAAAAATCATTGGAACGTTTTAAGTATGAAGTTGCAGATGAGCTTGGAGTCCCACTTAGCAACGGATACAACGGTGATCTTACCGCAAAACAGAATGGATCTGTCGGCGGTTATATGGTCAAAAAAATGATCGAAGCACAGGAAAGACAGATGGCTGGCAAAGGAGAAAACATCCAGTAACCCACTTGTCCCAATGTACAAAAGAAAAAAGCAGGTCTCTGTCACGGAGACCTGCTTATTCTTTTGCCGAAATCTATAAATTCATTTTTGAAAGCTGTTCTTCCTGAAACTGCATCATTTTCTTTTGCAGAATGTGATGTCCGGGTTCTGTCAGTTCCGGGTCTTCCTCAAGAATTGTTTTTACTTCTTCCGAAGCCTCCTGCAGCACCGCAGCATCCTGGTAAATATCCGCCAGCGCAAATACCAGATCTCCACTCTGCCGAATACCGAAAAAATCTCCCGGTCCGCGTAATTTCAAATCCTCACTCGCAATAAAAAAGCCGTCGTTTGATTTATTTAATATTTCCAGACGTTTTTTTGCCGTCTTGGCCGAAGAGGCATTGATCATAATACAATAAGACTGTGCATCTCCTCTTCCCACACGTCCACGCAGCTGATGCAGCTGTGCTAAGCCAAATCGGTCCGCATTCTCGATCAGCATCACGGTTGCATTCGGTACATTAACCCCCACTTCCACTACCGTGGTGGATACAAGCACCTGAATTTTATTTTCCGCAAATTCCTGCATAATTTCATTTTTCTTACTGCTCTTCATCTTTCCGTGAAGCACGCCCACCTGGATGCCGGATGGCAGTTCCTCCATAAGCGTTTTCGAGTAATCAATTACATTTTCTCCCTGTGTCTCTTCGCTTGCCTCCACAAGCGGACAGATCACATATGCCTGATGTCCTTTTTTCACCTCATCTGCAACAAACGCATATGCTTTCGGCCGGTATGCCGTATTAACCACACAGTTTTTGATCGGAAGCCGTCTGGCCGGCACCTCATCCACAACCGAAATATCCATATCTCCGTAGATAATGATCGCAAGGGTTCGCGGAATCGGTGTTGCACTCATAACAAGAATATGCGGCATATCCCCTTTTTGCGCAAACTCCTCTCTCTGCCGCACGCCAAAACGATGCTGCTCATCTGTGATCACAAGCGCAAGATTTGCATATGTCGGTTTTTCCTGAATCAGCGCATGCGTTCCTACAATCAGGGCATTCTCATACAGTTCTAACCGTTCATACGCACTGCGTTTTTGTTTTGCCGTCATGGACCCCGTCAGAAGGATTACCGGAAAATGCAGTCCAAACTGCTCACAGAGTTTCTGGAATGTTTCATAATGCTGCTGTGCAAGTACTTCCGTCGGTGCCATGATGGCAGACTGATATCCATTCTGTGCGCACCACGCCATTGCCAGAAAAGCCAGAATCGTTTTACCGGAACCCACGTCTCCCTGAATCAGGCGCTGCATGGCATACGGTCCCTGCATATTTTCCGTCACATCATGCAATGCTCGTCTTTGTGCTCCCGTCAGTTCATACGGAAGCTTCTGAATCAGATCTTCCACGAACTCCGGATGTTCCATCACAAACCGGTTTTCCTGTCTGGTTCTCTTTTCTTTCTGGTACTGCATGCCCATGATAAATAAAAAGAACTCATCAAAAACCAACCGCTTTCTCGCCTCGATCAAACGTTCCATCGTATCCGGAAAGTGGATCTGTTTGACCGCATAATTATACTCACACAGTTTTCTGCGCGTACGAATTTCTCCCGGAAGAAAATCCGTAAGCAGTTCTTCCTCATCCAATGCCTGCCGCATCGTTTTTATCATGAGATTGTTGGTGATCCCGCTGGTCAGCGTATACACCGGAAGAAAACAGTTTTCGATTTCCTGATAGGCCTCCGGCGTATACACCACCGGCTGTTCCATCACAAATTTGCCATCCTTAATGTGAACATTTCCGTAAAAAACAAAATATTTGCCATGTGTCAATGTATTCCGTATATAAGGCATCCGATACCAGATCAGCTGGATCTGATGTCCGGGGCTTCCAATCACAAGAAGTGTCACCTGCATATGTCTTCCACTTCTCGTTACCGGTGTACGCTCAATCCGTGCAACAATCGCAAGCTTATCCTCTGTCTGCATATGTTCCGCTGTCATCTCATCGATCGGCACCGGATGGGGATACTGTATATAATTTCTGGGAAAATGAAGGAGTATATCACCTACGGTGTATACTCCCATTTTTTCGAATAATTTTTTTGTTTTTTCACCAATGCCTTTGATTTCCGTGATTGATGAATCCTGACGCATATCTGCTCCTTATTCGTTTCTGTGCTGCATAAATAGTAACTTTTATTCTACAGAAATAACAAAATAGTAAATCGGCTGACCACCACAGTTGATCTCTACCTCAACATCCGGATACTTTTCTTCGATCATTTTTCCGATTTCCTGTGCATGCTCTTCTGTCTCATCCGCACCATAATAAATGCTGACAATTGCAGAATCCTCATCTACCATCGCATCAATCATCTTCATGGTTGTCTCTTTCAGATCCGTGCCGACCGCAAGAATTGCCTTATCGCCAATTCCCATATAGTCATTCTGTCTGATCTGCATGCCATCAATTTCAGTGTCACGAACCGCATAGGTCACCTGACCGGTCTTTACACTGTCGAGTTCTGCCAGCATGGCTTCCTTATTTTCCTCCGCAGTATAATCCGGAATATAATTTACCAGAGCCACAATTCCCTGTGGAATTGTCTTGGTCGGAAGTACAATAATATCTTTATCCTCTGTCAGCTCCGCTGCCTGATTTGCCGCCATAATGATATTTTTATTGTTTGGCAGGATAAAGATATGATCTGCATTTACATGATCAATCGCTGCAAGCATGTCTTCTGTGCTCGGATTCATAGTCTGTCCACCCTCGATCAGATAGTCTGCTCCCAGTCCGCGGAAAATCTCATTCATTCCCTCACCGATGGAAACGGCAATAAATCCCATTGGCTTGCGGGGTTCCTCTTTCTCTGCCTCCTGCTCCTTCTGCTGGGCAGCCGCTTTTTCGGCATCCTTAATCAGCTTTTCCTGATGTTCCTCACGCATATTGTCGATCTTGATCTTTGTAAGAGAACCATGGGTCAGTGCCTTTTGAATGGCAAGTCCCGGATCGTTGGTATGTACGTGAGTCTTTACAACCTCATCGTCTGCTACCACAACAATCGAATCTCCGATAGATTCCAGATAAGATTTATATTCCTTTTCTTCTTTTTCAGACAATGGACGTGTTAATACAATAATAAACTCCGTGCAGTAACCATATTTAATCTCCTGCTCAGCCGGCGCTGAAACTTTTGCCGTGCCTGCAGATGCCGGAGTCTCCTCAATGGAATAATCAATTTCTTTTCCGAGAAGGGAATCATAGGCTCCCTTTAACACCTGAACCAGTCCCTGTCCGCCGGAATCCACTACCCCTGCCTGCTTTAAGACCGGAAGCATTTCCGGAGTCTGACTTAAAACATACTCCGCATGTTTGATCACTTCATCGCAGAAATAAACCAGATCCTCTGTCTCCTGTGCCAGATCAAGCGCTTTGTCTGCCGCACCCTTTGCAACGGTAAGAATCGTTCCCTCTTTTGGCTTCATAACTGCTTTGTATGCTGTTTCTACCGCTTTCTGGAATGCATCACATAAAACAGAAACATCTACCTCATCATACTCTTTGATAACTTTACAGAAACCGCGGAACAGCTGGGATAAAATAACGCCGGAATTACCTCTTGCCCCACGAAGGGAACCGGAAGAAATTGCTTTTGCAAGTTCTTTCATTGTCGGATTGGACAACGCACCGACTTCACGTGCTGCTGACATGATCGTCATTGACATGTTTGTACCGGTATCTCCATCCGGAACCGGGAAAACATTCAGTTCATTGATCCATTCCTTTTTTGCATCCAGATTCTTTGCACCTGCAAGGAACATTCTGGACAAACTCTCCGTATTGATACTTGTAATCTCCAATTTCTTATCCTCCCTAGTCAATCACGCGGACGCCTTCGACGTAGATATTGATCTTATTAATCTTCATGCCCGTAAATGACTCCACTTTATACTTTACAGTCTCGATCAGGTTGTCAGAAACTGTGCAAATGCTTACGCCGTAAGCGACAATCACATGAAAATCAATATTGATCAGATTTTCATCTTCAATTGTGACACTGATACCATGTGTCAGATAATCCCTTTTCAGCAGCTTCACCAGTCCGTCTTTCATATTAACAGCTGCCATACCGACAATACCAAAACATTCTACCGCAACAGAACCTGCGTAAGTGGCAATGACATCGTCTTCCACCAAAACCTTTCCATATTGGGTATCTATCTGTCCCTTCATACTTGTACCTCCAATATTCGTAAACCATCTCATAGGTATTACATCATAGTTACTCGTATTATAACCATTTTTCCTGCAAATGTAAACCAAATGTAATTTATTTCATTTTTTTATAAGTTTTTCTTGCATTTACAGAAGGAATCTGTTAATATATCTTATGTTGTGAGCTTGAAAAAGCTTAGTGAAATGCAAGGAGGTGCAAAATCATGGCAAAGTGTGCAATTTGTGAAAAGGGTGTACATTACGGAAATAATGTCAGCCATTCTCATAGAAGATCTAATAGAGTTTGGAAATCAAACATCAAACGTGTAAGTTGTAAGGTAAACGGAGTACCACAGAAGTTATATGTTTGTGCTTCCTGCCTTAGATCCGGAAAAGTTGAGAGAGCTTAGTAAGCAAATATAAGGACCGTTGTATGACGGTTCTTTTTTTGTGCCGCAATCAGCAGGAAAACAACAGATAGGAAACAAGCATGGTTCCGGCAATCAGCAGAACCCCCAACAGCCCGCCACCTACAAAAAACATGATCAGCATTCCGATTCCCATCCAGAACAATGTATATCCCCATACCCGTTTCATTTTTTCCACCAAAAAAGCATATATCATTTCTAATATATGCTCTCCCGGTTTTATATGATTCTGTTTTTTCTATTCATTGTCCGTATCATCCGAAACAACATCGTCAATGATATCATCCGTATCTTTTCCGGATGTAAATTTATTGATAAAATCCGGAACCATGTCAAGGATCTTTGTCATTCCATCCTGATTTTTGATATTCACAAGTTTTGTTACTCCATTCTGGATGACAAGAACCGCACTCGGATTGATTTTTCCACCCATACCTCCGGCACCGTTATTTTTCTTTTCCTGTGAAAACGCTCCTGCCGCAACACCAAAAGATACATCTACCAGAGGAAGAATAATCGTATCTCCGATATGAATTGCATCTCCTACTACGGTCTTTGTTGTGATAAAGCTGTCCATTCCTTTAAATAAGGATTCTACTGTATTATTAAAACTGTTATCTGCCATGGTAAAACCTCCTTACCCATTCTACTTCATATGCTTAAATCTATTATATAGTCTCCGGCAATTCTTATCAAGAATTATTCGCAGTGCCAGAGCAAGAATCTGAACTCCGAAAATCCTGCCGTGTACTGTAAAATCTGCTTCTGCATAAAATTCTTCTGCCGTAAAATCCGGAATAATATTCCAGTGATTCCGGTATCCGACCGGAAATATTGCAAGAATACCAAGCACCTGCCCGGTAGTATCCGGCGATCCGGTAGAATATTTCAGCCAAAGCTTCAGCCGTTTCGGCAAAACTGAAACAACCAGATGTTCCAGCTGTTTCCAGATATTAGAAAACGCTTTTTTATTTTTCTCGTCATTGAAAAAACGATACCATTTCCGGCACGTTCGCGTTCCTTTTTTCCAGAATGTCTGTATATTCCTCAAAAAATAAAGTATCTTTTCCATGAACTTCCGGATAAAACCTGCAATCCTGCCCGGAAAAAATGTTTTCTTTTTTTTATCCGGATGACAGAGCATTGTCTCCTCCGGATCTGTCAATTGCTGCGCAGATGTTTGGGATGTATTTTCCATTGCCGTAAGAGACGGTGCCACTTCAGTCTCCTGGTCTTTTATCCCTTCCTGCGGAGAGTCTTCCTGCACCGGCTTTTTAAAATCCGCGGAATCTTCTTTTTCTTTCTTCAGATGAAGTTCCTTTCGAAATCCAAAAATCCGCACATACGTGTGGAATCCCTCTTCCGCGGTATCTGCACAGAGCCCCAGCAGACGGCCAAGCCACCAGATCCGGACCTGCAGTTGCAGATTTTTTTCATGGTAGGAACCTTTCACACGATACACGAATGGACAAAATAATGCCAAAAGAGCAATGACAACAATCAGTCCTAAAATCACCAGCAAAACAATTCCTATGATTTTCAGAATCAGAAGGAAAACACTCATACCTGTCTCCTCCGTTTCCGGCCCCGTAAATAAGATTTTACATCCACATCCCCTGTATTCTGATATACTTCCTCTATAATACTGCGCACCAGCTCCAGAGCTTCCGCATAACCTTTTGCCAGACCGATGATCTGCATTTCCTTTTTCCCCGGATAAGATTTCTGCATCAGTTCCCACGCCGGTATAATATCCAGCAGATTCTGCCGGTTGGATGCAAACGCAATCACATAGATAGAGACTGTTCCTGCATGATGGTTAATCTTCCACTTTATTCGATTGACTTTGCCTTCAATGGAATCGCCGACATAAAGATCCTCATACCATTTCATGCAGATTATCCTTTCTAAAAATACTTATGTGTTCCCCATAAGTTACTTTTTTTCAGATCCAGATACTCATTATAAGCTTTCTCCAAAATCTGTTTTTCATTCGAAAATTTCAACAAATGATATGCTTCATGGTATTTATAATACCCGGAATCTGTAAAATATTCTTCTCTTTGCGGCTTACTATAATAACTTTCGCCCATCATCAGATACCAGTGAACCGATTTCTCGACCGTATCCTCAGGAATGGTAAATGAATACTGGCTTTTTCCCACATACTGAATAATGGTTGCAGTTGCTCCGGTTTCTTCCAAAACCTCGCGAATTGCCGTATCCTTATACTCTTCTCCCTGCTCCACAGTTCCTTTTGGCAATACCCAGCCTTCATATCTGTTTCTGTAATTCTTGTACAAAAGCAGAATCTTGCCACGAAAGATTACCACTCCGCCACAGCTTATTGCTTCAATCATTGCAATCCTCCCGTGTGCGAAAACTGCACATATATGTGCAAACATTCATTATTTTCATAGCAAGTATATCATCTGTTAAAATATACGTCAAATACGTTCTTTGCAACTGGAACCGCGTACGTACTGCCCGCACCACTGTTCTCCACAACGACTGCGATTGCGATATCTTTATAGCCATCCTTCTTTGCATATCCCACAAACCAGGCATTTGTCTGATCCGACGTGTCCGATACCTGCGCCGTTCCTGTTTTGCCGGAAGCTTCATAAGACTGTCCGGATAATTTTCTTCCCGTTCCATCTGTAACAACTGCACGCATATACTGCTGTAACAAACCGGCTTCCGTCTCCGTCATCAGTGTCGCATAAGTTTTCGGTTTATTGCTGCTTACTTCAACCCCGGAATCATTTTGTATATGATCCACCAGATACGGACGCATCAGAATTCCATCATGATCCACGGTACTTGCTATCAGCGCCATATGCAGTGGCGAAACCAGTGTTTTTCCCTGACCGATTCCCGTTTCCATCGCCATTGCATTGCTGTCATTTTTATTTAAAGAAAAACTGCTTTTCCCGGACTCAAAAGCAATCGGAAGATTTTGATTAAACAGCATGCTGTCACAGGTCTGTTTAAATTTTTCCCGGTTCAGTGACAGTGAAATATTGGCAAACGAAGAATTGCAGGAATTAGAAAAGGAACTCTTTAATGTTTCCTGACCGTGATGCTTATTTCCCGCACAGTGAATGGTCTGCCCGTCAACCGAAATGGAACCACTGCAGTCAAACGCATACTGGTCATAGGCAGAAGGATTCTCACGATAATACTCCAGGGTCGTTAAGATCTTAAACACCGATCCCGGCGCATATTTTCCCTGCGTGGCGCGATTGTAAAGCACCGTGCTTCCCTCCGCCGTCAGACTGCTCCAGTCCTTTTTTACCGTATTGGGATCATAGTCCGGTTTTGACACCATTGCAATGATTTTTCCGGTATCCGGTTCCATAACAATCACAGCTCCCTGATAATTTCCAAGAGATTTGTATGCCACCTGCTGAATCTGTGCATCCAGCGTCGTGACAACCGTATCCCCCTGTGCCTTCTTATCTGAAATATCATCTGCGATTCTCTTAAGGAAAAACTCATGGGAACGCAACAAAGAAAAATTTTCCTGGTTTTCCAGTCCCGCTTTTCCATTCACCGCATAACCAACTGCATGGGCAAACATGCGTCCCTGCGGATAGCTTCTGGTCTGTGTTCCGTCTGCGGATACTTTTGTTGTGGCAAGTACTTTGCCGTCTGCAGATACAATATCCCCACGGATCACATGATCCGAAAACAGATCCTGCAAGGAATTATACGGACTGTTGATAAACGATTCACTCTTACATACCTGAAAATAGACAAAATAAATCATCATAGACAGAAACACTGCCAGGAACAGATACATAATAACAAGAAATTCTTTATTACTTTTCTTTGTCTTTTTCTTTTTTCTTCTCATTCTTTTCTGCCTCTTCTTCGTTTCTGTTCTTTTTTCTGCGTCCGACCGTCAAACTGCATGATGTATAGTCCCTGTATAATGCCAAACACAATCATAGTCGATAACAGAGAACTGCCTCCATAGCTGACCAGTGGAAGTGTCACTCCGGTTGACGGAATAAATTTGATGACCCCGCCGATGGTCAGAAACACCTGCAAAGCATACAGTGTTCCAAGTCCGACCGCTGTCAGACGATAATAATTGTCCCGAAGTTTCATGGCAACATTCATGATCATAAAAAAGCAGCTGACACAGACCATGATCAGACACAGTGCAAAGACTCCCCCGAGTTCTTCCGAGATTGCCGCAAAAACAAAATCCTTTGTCACGACCGGTATTTTTTCCGGCAGTCCCTGTCCCAGACCAAGTCCAAACCAGCCTCCGGTACCGATTGCAAACAGAGACTGGCATACCTGATACCCCGCCCCGTCAATGACTGCAAGCGGATTCGACCATGCCTGCACACGTGCCTGTACATGGTCAAACAGCCGGTACCCAAGCAGACTCGCCACGATCATTGCCAGTATTCCACCTCCGAAATACACAAATCTGCGCGTCGCCACATAAACCATAACCAGGTAAGTAAAAAAATACAAAAGGGCTCCGCCGAGATCTTTGGATGCTACCAGCATCAGAACAAAAACAGCCGAAAAAATGCTTGTCACCATGACCTGATGAAAATCCTGGCGCTGGTACAGCATGGATGCAATAAACATGACAAAAATAATTTTTACAAACTCCGAAGGCTGGATGGTCAAAGGACCGATCGACAGGGACAATTTGGCCCCATAGCTTGTCTGTCCGGCAATCGCAACAACGCCCAGTGCACCGACACCTACGATCACATACACCCATGTCAGTTTACGGAACAGCGTCATATTCTGCAAGACCATGGGAATCAGCAGGGAAATCACAAAACCCGCGCACACAAAGATAAACTGCCGGAATGCCTTTTCAAAAGAAATACGTGTCAGGATAACAAATCCAATCGTAAGTAACATACACATATTATTAAGAACCAGCTCGGATGCATGCTTGTAAAACAGATGATATGTTCCGATGATTGCCGCAATGATAATCACCTGCATGAGATAAAATCCGATCAGCTGAAAATTTTTTGTTGTAATATACAAAACAAGAAAGGCATCAAAATGAAAAAGAAACAACAGAGTTCTCTGTACATGGTAAATATGTTTTTGTTCTTCTTCCTCTCCCTCGAATTTAAACACATGAAAGCACTCAAATGTATAAACAAGGAACAAAAAGATCATCAGATATTTTGAAGCCTGAACAATCAGATGGATCATTATTCCACTCCTCTTTTATAGTGTCCGTTGGTATAACGGTTTTCCCATTCTTTCGGATACTGTCTGCGGCTGCCGTCTGCAAACTCTTCATATAATTTCAGAATTGCTTTGGTTTCTTTTGCAGATTCCATGGTAAAATCCATCCGGAAATCACGGATGCCTGCTTTTTTTAATTCCTCTAAATTGGAAAATAATAAAACCGGCAGGGAATTATAAACAACATTATAGCAGTACGTGCAGAAATTTTTTACCGGAAACTGTACCTGATACCGGTCTTTCAGATAAGAAAGCCCCCGTTTTTTATCACAGCCCCTGGTATTGGCATGTACGCACTGTGCACTTGTCATAAGCGGATAATATCCGTAAATCATCATCATACTTTCTTCGTTATATCTCCGTTTTATTTCGCTGCGGTTTAGTTCCAGCGGAACCGTATTTTTTGTCACTCCCTGCCCGGCAAATGCACGGACCGCCTGATCGTTATAGCAATACAGATTGTGATCCGTTATGATTTCACTTCCCAAAAATGTTTCCTTTGCCAATGCCAGCTCTTCATAATTTCTCACAAGGACTCCGGCAAATCCCATTCTTTTTATATCCGGAAGTATCTGCCGCACCCATTCTGCCGTTCCGGCACGGAAGATACGCGGCATCGCCAGATAAACCTCTTTATCCTTTTGCATAACAGCATTTGCATCTTCTTTTAATTCTTCCATAATTGTGCTTCGGTCATAAGCTTCCATATCCAGACAGACAGAAGTGACACAGGAACTTTCCAGAACCGGTGCAAGCTGTCTGCGCTCCCCGGTCACTGCAAAAACACGTTCCTTTCGTTTTTCCCGTTTCTCACATGTCTCCGGAAATTTTTCCTCTGCCTTCCTCTGCGGATGCTCCTGTCTCTGGTAAGGTTTCAGCATCTTTTTTTGCAGTTCTGCCAATGCCTCCCTACGCAGCTGATTGAGTGCTCCGTTTGGAAGAAACACTCCGTCCTCTATTTTTATGGACAACTCTTCCATAACAAACGGGGTATCTCCCGTCTTTTCCATACGGCTTTTTACGTCTTCTGCCAGAAGAGGTTTCTTTTGCGCCTGCATAACTTCCATGCCGGAAATCTCCACAGACACCGTTTGCGTCTTTACCCGGTAATATGCAGCCTGTCCCTGATGCAAAACCAGTTCTCCCATGACAGGGATTTTGGCAGCACCATTTTCATAGGTTCTTAAAATTTGCTGCTGCAGGGCTTCATTCGTTTTTTCGTAATTTGGCTTTGTAAACGTCACCATATCAGAACCATTGTGCCTGTGGTAATATCCGTCGGTAAATCCACAGCGGTTTCCCAGTGCAAGCACTGCCCGGTAATCTTCTTCCGAAATCTGTGTCTCCTGTCCCGATAAAAAGAGGTCGATATATTTGCGGTAATAAGAAACCACACCGGCAGCATACGGGATCTGTTTCATGCGTCCCTCAATTTTCAAGGAATAGACTCCTGCATCTGCCAGCCCACGCAGATCCTTTATTCCACACATATCCTTGAGGCTTAAGACATAAGCATCTTTTTTGTATTCCCTGTGCTTTTCATCCAGCACTGCGTAAGGAAGCCTGCATGGCTGCGCACATCTGCCGCGGTTTCCGCTTCTTCCTCCAAGCATACTGCTAAACAGACACTGTCCGGAATAACAGTAACACAGCGCCCCGTGTACAAATGCTTCCAGTTCCATACCGGTCTCTTCACGGATCCGTTTCATTTCATTCAGGGAAAGTTCCCGTGCCATGACCATACGGGTCACTCCGTATCCTGAAAAAAGCCGGGCCGCCTCCACACCGGTGACTGTCATCTGCGTACTTGTATGAATCGCAAGATCCGGAAATCTCTCGTGGATCGCTGTCAGGACTCCAAAATCCTGTACAAGTACCGCATCCAGTCCATGTTCATAAAACGGCTGCAGATACGCACAGACCTGTTCGATCTCACTGTTTTTTAAAAGCGTATTGACCGTAAGATAAACCCTGCGTCCATACAAATGTGCATAGTCCAGTGCTTCTAGTAATTCTTCATCGGAAAAATTATCTGCATATGCGCGGGCTCCAAATTTGCTTCCCCCCACGTAAACGGCATCTGCGCCGGCCGCGACAACCGCCTTAAAAATGGCTAACGATCCAGCCGGTGCAAGCAGTTCAAATGTATTTTGTTGTGTCGTATGATTGTTTTCTTTCATATTCTTTCCTTATGATGAAAAAACACAAAGGAATACCTTCCTTTGTGTTTCGAAACCTCTTATTTTTTCTTTGTGTTCTCTTTTTCAGACTCTTTCGGGCTGTCTTTTCCATCCAGAAGCTTGTCCTCAAGTGCTGCCTCTAACCGCGCCTTGTTCAGGAGAAGTTCTTTATTGTCCCGTTCCAGTTTCTTCAATGATTCTTCTGCCGTCTCCGTCTTTACCTGATTAGAGATCAGATCGTGCTTTAAATCGTAAATTTCTTTTTCTTTATTTTCAAGGTCCCGTTCTAATTTTTCCACCTGATCCTTTGCTTTAAAATAATCATCCGCAATATTCAGCTGGATCAGTGTATTTTTCATATTGAGAGGAATGTGCCGGTATTCTTCAATGGAAGTAAACTCATTGATCTTTCCGTTAATATAAGAAGCTACTTTCTGGAGATATTCCTCTCCTTCATAGCCGCTTAACGTATATACCTTTCCATCAATTACCACTTCCGCACTTGTCTTTGCTGACATAACCTATCCTCCCGTTTTGGACCATCCTCTTTGCTGTCATACTTTTTATTATAATATTCCGCAGTAGGAAAAGCAACCTCTTATTCGGATTTTGGTGTCCTCCCGAAATGTTCATAGGCAAATGCCGTTGCAACGCGCCCCTTCGGTGTCCGGTTGATGAAATCATTTTTGACCAGATACGGTTCATAAACATCTTCGATGGTTCCGGAATCCTCACCAAGCGAAGCTGCCAGCGTATCAAGTCCCACCGGACCGCCGTCAAACTTGTCGATAATTGTCAGGATAATGTTCCTGTCGTTCTGATCCAGTCCCATCTTATCTACCTCAAGCAGATCCAATGCAAACGCCGCCACCTCATAGGTAATCTTCCCGTCATACTTTACCTGGGCAAAATCACGCACCCGCTTGAGCAGACGGTTTGCCAGACGGGGAGTTCCCCTGGAACGGCGGGCAAGCTCGTAAGCGCCTTTTTCATCAATTTCCACATCCAGTACCTGTGCCGACTGCAAAATAATCGTGCGAAGTTCCTCCACCGTATAATATTCCATGTGGCTGACGACACCAAAACGGTCGCGAAGCGGTGCCGAAAGCATTCCGGCCCGTGTCGTAGCCCCGACAAGCGTAAACTTCGGAAGATTCAGCCGGATGGAACGGGCGGATTCTCCTTTTCCGATCATCACGTCAATCACATAATCTTCCATTGCCGGATACAGTACTTCCTCCACCTGACGGTTCAGCCGGTGAATTTCGTCCACAAACAAAATGTCACCTTCTGCAAGGTTATTCAGGATCGCCGCCATCTCTCCCGGTTTTGCAATTGCAGGTCCCGAGGTCACTTTCAGGTGGGTACCCATCTCATTTGCAATGATCCCTGCAAGCGTTGTCTTTCCAAGTCCCGGTGGTCCATAAAACAGTACATGGTCCAAAGACTCCTGCCGGGCTTTTGCCGCCTCAATGTAGACTTTCATATTTGATTTTATTTTTTCCTGTCCAATGTAATCCTCCAGCCTCTGCGGACGAAGGGACGATTCAATCTTATAATCTTCTTCCTGCAGCTGCGTGGAAATCACGCGTTTTTCCATACCAAATCTTCTTTCTCGAAACTACAACAACGACATATGTTTCAGTGCTGCCTTCAGCACTGCTTCCACATCCATTTCTTCTGTGATCTCCACCGCGGATACAGCCTTTAAACTTTCCGCCGAGGAATATCCCAGTGCCGTAAGTGCCATAACCGCATCATTTCTGACCTGACCATTTCCGGAAATCTTTAAAGTCTGTACATGCTCACTCTTCTTTTCAAAAGCATCTTCCAAAGACATCTTATCTTTTAATTCCAAAATCACACGCTGGGCTGTCTTGGCTCCTACTCCCGGAGCTTTCGAGATTGCCTTGGAATCTCCCGACAATACCGCAAACCGCAGATCATCTGCACTGAGCGCAGAAAGAATTGCAAGTCCTCCCTTTGGACCAATTCCGCTGACAGAAATCAGAAGTTTGAAAAGCTCCAGATCGTCTTTGGTCAGAAATCCATAGAGAATCATGGCATCCTCGCGCAGATACAGATACGTATACACTTTAATCTCCTCACCGACTGCCGGAAGATACTCAAACGTCTGTCCGGAAATAAATACCTGATATCCGATTCCCCCGGTCTCTATCACAATATGATCCGGATTGGTTTCTGCAAGCTCACCTTTGATATATGCGTACATAAAACATTCTCCTCATTTTCGTTCGTTCACGGTATTTATCATAACACAGCAGATACAATTATGCAAACAGATGTTCTACTCGTGATATTTTTCTGTCAGAAAACGCAGACGCACGATCAGTTCCTGTGCAAGAAGCCCGATCAGAAATCCCGTAAGAAGTCCGGCAATCAGAAGTACCGGAAAATAATACAACACATAATGGCTGGACACAACAAGCGCCGCTATAAGGATCTGCCCGATGTTATGAGCAATTCCTCCGGCCACACTGACGGAAATACAGCCCAGGTGGTTTCCTTTTTTTAAGAGTGCCATCACAAGAAAACTAAGGATTCCCCCGCCTAAGGAATACAAAATTCCGATCAGATTGCCAAACAAAATGCCGACAAGGAAAATTCTTATGACAGAGACACAAAATGCCTCCTTCGTTCCAATCGAATACAGCATTAAAACAACCACAATATTCGTCAGTCCGAGTTTTACTCCCGGAATTCCAAAATCAAAGGGAATCAGCATCTCTATATAACTGCAGATCATGGCAAGTGCAAGAAACACTCCCATAAACGCCGGTTTTCTCCAAAGCTGTTTACTGTGCAAATCCATCCATCCCTTCTTTTTTCGAATTCGTTACGGTCACTACCACACGATTCGGCAGACAGACAATGCTTTCATTTTCCGCGGAAATCGCTTTCTGATGCACACACAGTTTGTCCGGACAGTCCGCTTCTTTCATATCTGCTTTTCCATCGCGGATCACCAGAACATTCGTGGTTTTTCCTTTGGAATTTTTAATTTTTACAGTCTGCGGCTGTGACAGGGAATAGGTTCCATACACTTCTCCCTCTCTCGTCACCACCACAGAAGCTCCCTGTTTCCCTCCGGCAAAATACCAGACGCCCAGTACAATAAGACAGATACCAAGAAGCGCACCGATAAAAATCACATCTTTTTTGCCAAATTTTCTATGCATTCTCTGCGATCTCTCCCAGATAATAAAAACCTTTACATTCCGTAAGTTTTACCATAAACAGTTTTCCAATCATATCCGGGGTTCCCGGAAAATGCACCACCGAATTGTTTGAAAGCCGTCCGGTAATCAGGGAAGCATCCTGCGTATTCTGTTCCTCTGCCAGCACTTCCATCACTTTTCCTTCCAGTGCCATGGCTTTCTTTGCGCTGATCTGCTGTACTTCCTTTAACAACAGATCAAAATGCCGTTTCACTTCGGCCGGATCGCACTGATCTTCCATGGCTGCGGCCGGTGTGCCGGTCCGCTTGGAATATATAAACGTAAACGCACTGTCATATTCCACCTGTTTTACCACTTCAAGCGTTTCCTGGAAATCTTCTTCTGTCTCTCCAGGGAATCCGACAATAATATCGGTCGTCAGCGCAATATCCGGAATTGCCTCCCGAAGTTTCTTTACAATCGTCAGATACTGTTCTTTATCATAATGCCGGTTCATGATTTTTAAAATCCGTGAGCTTCCGGACTGCAGCGGCAGATGCATATGCTTGCATACCTTATCACATTCCTTCATGGCAAGGATCAGATCATCCGACAGATCCTTCGGATGAGAAGTCATAAACCGGATTCTCTTTAATCCCTCGATCTTGTTTACTTCCCGGAGAAGCTCTGCAAACGTAACTGGCTGCTCTAAATTTTTCCCGTAAGAATTAACATTCTGTCCAAGCAGCATGACTTCACACACACCATCTGCCACCAGTCCTTCAATCTCACGGATGATATCTTTCGGTTCCCGGCTGCGCTCGCGGCCCCTGACATAAGGAACGATACAGTAACTGCAGAAATTATTACATCCGAACATGATATTGACACCGGATTTAAAAGAAAACTTCCGCCGGATTGGAAGATCTTCCACGATTTTATCCGTATCTTTCCATATATCAATGATCATGGAATCCGATTCCATACGATTGCATAAAAGCTCCGCAAATTTATAAATATTATGTGTCCCAAATACCAGATCCACAAAACGGTAGGATTTGCGGATCTTCTCCACTACCGTCGGCTCCTGCATCATACAGCCACAAAGTGCTATCATCATATGCGGATTTTTCTTTTTAAAGTTTGACAGATACCCCAGGCGTCCATACACCTTATTGTTTGCATTTTCACGCACCGTACAGGTATTGTAAATCACAAAGTCCGCATGCTCATCCTCTGTCTCCACATAACCGATGTCCGTCAGGATTCCTAAAAGTTTCTCCGAGTCCCTCGCATTCATCTGACACCCAAACGTATGGACACAGCAGGTCAGTTTGCGCCCCGCTTCTTTTTCCTTTTGTGCCACATACTGTCTGGCTTTTTCTATGTATTCGTACTGCCGTCTGGTTTCTTCTTCCCCGGTTAATCCATTTATTTCTAAATCTCTCATAAAATCCTCTTATTTTCCTGCTCTTCTTTTATGGACGAACCTGACCGTTTCCATAAATAATATATTTATAACTGGTAAGTGCCTCAAGCCCCATCGGACCTCTGGCATGTAATTTCTGTGTGCTGATTCCGATCTCTGCGCCAAGACCAAATTCATTTCCATCGGAAAAACGGGTGGATGCATTCACATAGACACAGGCGGAATCAATTTCATTTAAAAATCTCTGTGCCACATCATAATTTTTGGTTATAATCGCCTCGGAATGGGAGGTATTGTACTTATTGATATGCGCGATTGCCTCGTCCAGGCTGTCTACAATCTTTACCGACATAATATAATCCAGATACTCTGTTCCCCAGTCTTCTTCTGTCGCATCTTTTACCAGTGGCTGATCCGGTCCCAGACATTCGACGGCATAGGAATCACCGCGCATCTCCACATCATATTCTTTTAATGCTGCATACAGCTTTGGAAGAAACTCTTTTGCAATTGCCCGGTGCACCACAATGGATTCGCAGGCATTGCATACACCGATCCGCTGTGTCTTTGCATTTTTAATGATATTGACCGCCATCTCCTGATCCGCAAACTGATCCACATAAACATGACAGTTTCCGGTTCCGGTTTCAATAACCGGAATCGTCGCATTATTTACCACACTCTGGATCAGTCCCCTGCCGCCTCTTGGAATCAGCAGATCCACATAATCCTTCATTTTCATAAACGCATTGGTGGTTTCCCGATCTGTGCTCTCGATCAGACTGAGTGCCCCTTTTGGAATATTCATCCTGCGAAGTGCCTCCTGCATGGCAGAAACAATCGCAATGTTCGAATGGATGGCATCACTTCCACCCTTTAAAATTGCACAGTTTCCGGACTTAAAACACAGACCGAACGCATCAGAAGTAACATTCGGGCGGGCCTCAAAGATAATGCCAACGACACCGATGGCTACACGCACTTTTCCAATGATCAGTCCGTTCGGTCGTTTTCGCATGGACATCACTTCCCCGATGGGATCTTCCAGTTTCGCCACCTGCCGGAGTCCGTCTGCCATTCCCAGAAGACGGTCATGATCCAGCTTCAGGCGGTCTAAAAGTCCCTGTGGCATATTGCGCTCACGTCCCCGCTCCATATCTATTGCATTGGCCTCTAAAATTTCCTGCTCATGTGCCATAAGCGCGTCCGCAGCCAGTTCGAGTGTTCTGTTTTTTGTATCGGTATCCAGCATTCCAACCCTGATCCGGTCTTCATGTGCCTGCCGGCACAGTTCCTGCAGTTTTGCATCCATTGTCATTCTCCTCCTGTTGTCCGTTTCGGACGATACCATTGTTGTTCTGTGATCACATCATCCATAGGATGATCATGTATTTCCGTTGGAATTCTTTTGACGATCTGTTCTCCAAACGCAATTCCTGTCCTGTGCAGATTTTCTTTCTGCTTCAGGTAACGATCGTAAAATCCTCCTCCGTATCCGAGCCGCATCCCCTTTTCGTCGAATGCAACACCGGGGACAAGAATCCATGCCTCCCCATTCTCTGCAAAAGAAGAAAGCGGATATTGTTTGACATCCGGTTCCGGGACAGAAAACATTCCCTTTTTTAACTGTCCGGGATTCTCAATCCGGTAAAACTCCATTTCCTTCCCACACACCTTCGGGAAAAAAATCTGCTTTTTGTCCCGGAGTGCCTGATCGCAGAAAAGCTGCAATTCGACTTCGCTTCTAATCGCGGCATAAACCAGAATTTTCTGAAATCTGGCATACTCCGGTGCCGCCAGCAGCCGCTCACAGATTTTTGCGCTCTTCTGCCGCCTCTCCTGCGGAGAAATCCGGTCTCTCTTTTCCTTCATCCGTTTACGAAGTTCTTGTTTTTGATCCATATTTTTCTCCAAGATTTTCCACAGATCCATCTGCATTCATCATGTCAATATTGTTAAGCTGATTGCGCAGATTTGCCTTTACCGAAGCGACATATTCCTGACGCAGCAGTGCCTGTTCCTTCTTTTCTTCTTCGCTCAATCCTTCTGCTTTGGATTTTTTGTATAATTCATTGATGCGTGCAATTTTTTCGTTTGTCATCAGCCTATCGTCTCCATAATATAATTTGCAAGGTTAAAGTTTGCATTTTCATTAGCCGTAAATAACGTTCCCACATAATCATTTTCGAAAATATCCTGCAGGATGCGGACATCCCCGCCATTTGCAATGATCATATCCGTTCCGGATAATGTTGCAATCTTTGCTGCGGCAAGTTTTGTCGCCATCCCGCCGGTTCCGACATTGCTGCCGGTAGATTCTTTAGCCATTCCATAAATGTTTTCATCAATAGCATCTACGACTTTAAGCAGCCTTGCCTCCGGGTTTTTGTGCGGATCATCCGTATAAAGTCCGTCAATATCGGAAAGCAGGATCAAAAGATCTGCCCCCACCATGGAAGCGACCAGTGCCGACAGCGTATCATTGTCACCAAACTGCATCTCATAGGTACTGACCGTATCGTTCTCATTCACGACCGGAACCACCCCGAGATGGAACAGTTCGTCAAATGTATTCTTTGCATTCGCACGGGATACCGGATTTACCATTGTATTTTTTGTCAGCAGAATCTGCCCTGCGGTCTGTGAATATTCCGCAAACAGTTTCTGGTAAACCATCATCAGTTTTGCCTGTCCCACAGCCGCACATGCCTGCTTTACCGATGTCTCGGACGGACGTTCCTTCACGCCCATGGCAGCCCTTCCCACGGCAATCGCACCGGAACTTACCAGACAGACATCCATTCCCTGATTGTGCAGATCACTCAGCTGCCTGACCAGGTGTTCCATTTTGGCAAGATTTAAACGGCCGGTCTCTGCGTGCGTCAGAGAGGAAGAACCGATTTTGATCACGATACGTTTATAATTCAGTTTACTGTCCATTGTACTTTATTCCTCGATTTTCTTTACTTATGCATACCTTTAAATACTTTACCATATCTTCCGAAAAAAAACAACAAAGCTTGCCGCCTGCCATAAAATGGAGTATATTAATCTGTATAAAATTTTACGGAGAGGATTTTTATGAAACAACAAAAATACATCAGATACATTCTGTTTCCCACAACGCTTCTTTGCCTTATTGCATCACTTTTTTGTGGCTGCTCTGCCAATTCCGGGAAAATATCCAAAACGGGATTTTATTTTGATACGATGATCACGGTTACCCTCTATGGAACCCGTGATGAAAAGATATTGGATGATTGCTTTTCCCTGGCAGGAAACTACGAAAAGAAACTTTCAAACACCATCACAGACAGTGAAGTTTCAAAGATTAACGAGGCAAACGGCCAGTTTGTGACAGTCAGCAGCGATACCCTCTCCCTGATCAAAGATGGTATCCGGTATGGAAAAATCAGTGATGGAACATTTGATATTACCATCGGTACCCTCTCGGATCTGTGGAATTTTTCAGAGATTGCAGAAACCGCAAAATCCGATGATAACGAAGTCGATGCATCGGTTGTCCCTTCCCCGGAACAAATTGAAGCGGCACTGGCACATGTCAACTATAAAAATATTGAGATCAAAGGAAATCAGGTGCGGTTGAAAGATCCGCAGGCCAAAATTGACCTTGGCGGAATTGCGAAAGGTTTCATTGCGGATGAAATGCGAAGTTTCCTGAACAAAAAAGGAATCACCTCCGGCGTGATCAGCCTTGGGGGAAATGTCCTGACTCTTGGGAAAAAGGCAGATCACTCTTCCTATACCATTGGTATCCAGAAACCATTTTCCGAAACCGGTACGTCACTTGGCACCTTAAACGTATCCGATGCTTCGGTTGTTTCTTCCGGTATTTATGAGCGCTATTACCGGGTCAACGGCAAACTGTATCACCATATTTTAGACACCTCGACCGGATATCCGGTCGAGAACCATCTCTATCAGGTAACCATCATCAGTGACATCTCCATGGACGGGGATGCACTCAGCACAACCTGTTTTTCCCTCGGATTAAAAAAGGGAATGCAGCTGGTGGAACAGACCGATGGCGTAGAAGCCATCTTTGTCTCCGATGACGGAACAATTACATGCAGTTCCGGAATCAACCGGGATGATTCCATACAGTTTCATGCCTCCTGATTTTCGTGTTCTGAAAAACTCTGCATAAAAATACCCCATGCAGGCTGCCCCTGCATGGGGTTATTTCTTGTTATAAAATAATCTTTTTCGGACACTTTTCTGCACAGATTCCGCAGCCTGTACATTTTTCCTGATCGATGTATGCAATGTTGTCTACCACATGAATCGCATCGGACGGACAGTTCTTCTCACAGAGATGACAGCCGATACATCCAACGGAACATGCACTCATGACATCCTTGCCCTTGTCTTTGGAACTGCACTGTACGAGGTGCATTGCCTCATATGGTACAAGTTCAATCAGATGCTTCGGACATGCAGCCACACATTTTCCGCAGGCCTTGCAGACCTTCGGATCGACTTTTGCAATACCATCTACGACATGGATCGCATCAAACGGACATGCTTTCACACAATTTCCAAATCCCAGACATCCATAATTGCAGGACTTTGGTCCGCCATTTGGAACAAATGCCATTGCCGCACAATCTTCCACTCCGGTATACTCGTAATCCTGTTTTGCTTTCTCACAGGTTCCGGCACACTTGACAAAAGCGACTTTTTTTACCGAAGCCCCGGCAGAAACACCCATGATCTCGCCAACCTTTGCGGCAACCGGCTCTCCACCGACCGGACACTGATTGACCGGCGCCTCTCCCTTTGCGATTGCCGCAGCAAGTCCAGAACATCCGGCATATCCACAGCCACCACAGTTATTTCCCGGGAGAACTTCTAAGATCGCATCCTCTCTCGGATCAGTCTCTACCTTGAACTTTTCTCCGGCGATTCCAAGGAAAAATCCAAGAATAATTCCTACGCAGCCGACAACAACAGCTGCGACAATAATTCCAGTTATCATACGTCTTTTCCCTCCTAAATCATTCCTGAGAATCCCATAAAGGCAATGGACATCAGGCAGGCAGTGATCAGAACAATCGCTGTACCCCTAAATGTCTTCGGGATATCATTGTACTCAATTTTTTCACGGATTCCCGCCATCAATACGATTGCGATAAAGAAACCAAATGCTGTGGAAAATCCGTAAACAACACCCTCTAAGAGATTGTAATCATAAGTAACACAGTTTAAGGCTACACCAAGTACCGCACAGTTTGTGGTAATCAGCGGCAGGTAAACACCCAGTGACTGATACAGTGATGGCATGCTCTTCTTTAAAAACATTTCTACAAACTGTACCAGTGCTGCAATAACCAGAATAAATACAATGGTCTTTAAATAGGTCAGATCTATTCCCTTTTTCACGAGAAACGGATTGGCCAGAATAAATTTATAGATCAGTCCGGTAATGAAAGAAGAGATCGTAATAACGAAAATTACGGCGCCTCCCATACCAGCAGCTGTCTCTGTTTTCTTGGATACACCAAGGAACGGACAGATACCAAGGAACTGACTCAATACTACGTTGTTTACGATCGCAGAACCTACCGCGATCAAAACCAGTTCAGCTAATGTACTCATCGTCTCTCTCCCTCCTTATGCCTGTTCCTGATCAGAAGCTCCTGCACTCTTTCCTGTACAAAGTGCGGACTGACCACAGTGTGCACAGTCTCCGGATAAACATCCTGCCGGCTCTGCAAGCGGTTTGCCCTTTGCTTCCATCTTTTTACGGATAATATTCATTCCGGCTACAAGGAATGCCAATACAAGGAATGCTCCCGGTGCCATGATGAAAATCGTGATCGGAGTAAATCCTTTGATTGCGGAAAGGAACGGAAGTCCGAAAAAGGTTCCGGCACCAAGGATCTCACGGATCAGTCCGATGATGGTCAGACCCATGGTAAATCCAAGTCCCATACCAATTCCATCAAAAATAGATTCGATTGGTCCATTCTTGGATGCATAGCTTTCTGCACGGCCAAGAATGATACAGTTTACAACGATCAGCGGAATATACACACCAAGTGCCTTAGAAAGGCTTGGAAGATATGCCTGCATCAGAAACTGTACGACCGTAACAAGTGATGCAACAATCACGATATAGGCCGGCATACGCACGCCGTTTGGAATCACCTTACGGAACAGTGAAATCAAAAGGTTGGAAAATACCAGTACCACAAGGGTAGAAAGTCCCATACCAAGTCCGTTGATCGCTGAAGATGTAACCGCAAGTGTCGGACACATACCAAGCATCAGGACAAAGGTAGGATTCTCTTTGATCACACCATTGTACAAACGTTCTACATACTTGTTCATTACTGAGCACCTCCTAACGCATTCTGGAAGTAATAGATGGCTGCATTACAGCCATTTGCCATTGCCTTTGAAGTAATGGTAGATCCGGTAATTGCCTCAATCTGATCATCCGATGCCGGTTTTTGTTTTACAACCGTAAACTTGTCTACCGTTTTGTTTTCAAACTGGCTGTAGAAATCTTCCTCTTCTGCTTTCATACCAAGTCCCGGTGTCTCGGAAATATCGGTAATCGAATATCCGTTGACGGTTCCATCATTTTTGATACCAACGGAAAATGTAATACTTCCCTGGCTTCCGTCTTTTGCGGTAACGGTAATGACATATCCCAGTGCATTGCCATCTTTATCTACAGCCTGCTCGACATCGTCAATCGTATCGTCATATCCTGCATCTGCAACCATTTTGTCTGCGGCATCCGCATCATACTCCTGCTGGTTGAACCCAGAGGCATCCGCAAACACTGCCTGATACGCTTCTTTTTTGGTCTGCTCGTTGGCTTTGTCAATCGGAGCCTTTGTAATTCCATATACCGCCCCTAAAATCACGCCGATCACAAGGGTAAAGGCTGTCAAAACCAAAGCGTCATGTATAATCTGTTTATTCATTCTTCTTTGCCTCCTTTGCCAGTCCAAAAGCTCTCGGAATTGTAAACTTCTCAATAATCGGTACTAAAATATTGCTCAGGATGATTGCAAAAGAAACACCCTCTGCATTTGCTCCGAAACAACGGAAAATACCGGTTAACAGACCACAGCAGATACCGTAAATAATCTGACCGGCCGGTGTAATCGGTGAAGTCACATAATCGGTTGCCATAAAGAATGCACCAAGCATCAGACCACCACCGCACAGTTCTGCAACCAGATAATTGGCATTCATCGGTTCCTTGCCAAAAATCAGCATAAATACCGCAAATGTAATCAGGTAAGCAGCCGGAATCCGTAATGTGATAACGCCCAGAAGAATCAGGATAATCGCACCAATCAGGATTGCGATCACGGATGTCTCACCGATGGTTCCCGGAATCTTTCCTGTCAGCATATCCATGACATTGACGGAAGAAAGTCCTTCATTTCTGATCATGGCAAGTGGTGTTGCCCCGGAATATGCCTCAAACTTAGAACTCTTGAAATTTGTCATGTCTGCGGCAAAAGCAATCAGCAGAAAACATCTTCCACCCAGTGCCGGGTTCATGAAGTTTTGTCCCAGTCCGCCAAACATCATCTTTACAATGACAATGGCAAATACACTGCCAATCACAGCCTCCAACCATGGAAGTCCTGCCGGCAGGTTCAGTGCCAGAAGAAGTCCGGTGACAACCGCACTCAGATCCGGCAGGCTGTTTTTTTTATGTACGATCTTATCAAAAATCCATTCGGAAGCCAGACAGCTTGCGATGGTAACTAAAATCAAAAGTAATGCATGCATTCCAAAATTCCAGATACCAAACAGGGTTGCCGGCAGCAACGCGATGATCACATACAGCATAACTCTGCTTGTGGAGTCCTTGGCACGCACATGTGGTGAAGACGAAACCTGATATTTCTCACTCACAACAATCCACCTCTTTCTCTTATTTTTTCTTTCTCTTATCTGCTAATACGAGTTTCTTCATTGTCTTGACGGACTGTGCCACCTGTCTGCGGGAAGGACATACATAACTGCAGCTTCCGCACTCGATGCACTCTAATCCATGCCAGCGTTCAAACTCATCCTTTTGTCCGTGCTCACTGAACTTTGCAAGCCTGCTTGGAATCAGTTTTTCCGGACACGCTTCCACACACCGGCCACAGCTGATGCATGCGAGCGGTTCAAACTCTGCCACCTCATCTTTTCCTAGACATAACAGAGAAGAAGTCGTCTTTGTGGTAGGAACATCCAGTCCAAAAATGGCAAATCCCATCATAGGACCGCCGGATACCAGTTTCTGTGGCTGTACTTTAAATCCTCCGGCAGCTTCCACCAGCTGCTCGTATGGTGTACCCATACTGTACAAAAAGTTTGATGGGGTGGTAATTGCGTCTCCGGTGATTGTAGCAATTCGCTTCATCACAGGAACTCCATCTTTTACTGCATGCTTGATTGCAATCATGGTTTCTACGTTGTCCACGATACAGCCTGCATCTGCAGGAAGCATTTTGGAATTGATTTCGCGTCCGGTCACTGCGTAGATCAGCTGACGCTCTCCTCCCTGCGGATACTTTGTCAGCAATTCACAGACCTCCATCCGGGGCTCATCCTTAATCAGTTCCTTCAGTTTTGCAATTGCATCCGGTTTGTTATTTTCGACGCCAAACACACCTTTTGCATGGTCAAACAGCTGCAGTATGATCTTCATACCTGCAATCAGATCTTCCGGATTTTCGATCATTCTGCGGTAATCTGCAGTCAGATATGGCTCGCATTCTGCGCAGTTTGCAATAATATACTCGATTTTTTCCGGCTCTTTCGGAGACAGTTTTACATGTGTCGGGAAACCTGCGCCTCCCATACCAACCACACCGGCCTCCTTAATTCGATCAATGATTTTCTCCCTGGATAAGGATGTCACATCATCCACCGGTGAATACTCACACTCCGTAAACTGATCGTCACTCTCGATTACAATGGAATTCACCATATCACCGACTGCCACACGCCGTGGTTCAATTTTCTTCACTGTACCGGATACCGAAGAATAAATCGGAGAAGATACAAAGCCGCCGGCTTCTGCAATCTTCTGCCCTTTCTTTACGCTATCCCCTACAGCGACAATTGGAGTGGCTGGTGCACCAATATGCTGTGACAATGGAAAAACCAGTTCTCCTTTGGGTAGAACTTCTTTGATTGGCGCATCCTTGGCAAGTTCTTTGCCTTCATAGGGATGTACGCCGCCTATAAATGTTTTCAAACCCATCCTTGTGCCCTCTTTCCTTATTTTTTTGTCTAAACCATATAGTTTATAACATAATTCACATTAAATTATAGCACTTTTTAACCATGTATGTAGTAAAATTTTTAATTTTTTCTGAATATTTTGTATTCTTTTTAATACAAAGAAACATGACGAAAAATGAGATTTATGGTATAATCCAGACACACAGACAAAATCCAAACGTTATATAAAGGAGAATTTATGAAAACGTTTCATGAAGAAATCCCCGATCTCTGTCAGGACGCTCTCACCGACCAGCTTTTTGATGAACACTCTATATTTTTTGACATAGAAACTACCGGGTTTTCACCTGCAAATTCCACACTCTATATGATTGGATGTGCCAGACGCAAAAGCAACCGGATCTGTATTGAACAGTTTTTTGCTGAAAAACCGGAAGAAGAAGCTGAAATCCTCGCCACATTTTTTCAGATGCTGTCACCATATACCACCATCATTACGTTTAACGGTGTGGGATTCGACATTCCTTACCTGAAGGCAAAAGCAGACCATTATAAGATTCCGGAACATTTTCGGGATTTTGAATACCTGGATATATTTAAATCGGTTTCTTCGATCAAATTTTTATTGAAACTGGAAAACTATAAGCAAAAAACCATAGAATCCTTTCTGGGTCTTAAAAGAGAAGACGAAAAGACGGGAGGGGATCTGATCCATGTATATTTCACGCATGTGAAACATCCGACAGAAGAAACGATGCATCTTCTTCGTATTCATAATTACGAAGATGTTCTGCACATGATTGATCTGCTCTCTGTTTTATCTTATCTGGAAGTATTAAACGGTCAGTACACCATCCTCTCCCACCGGATCGACCATTACCACGCATATGACGGAACCGAAGGGGAGGAATGGATCATCACCATGCAAAACAACTATCCCGTTCCGCGCCAGCTTTCCTGTAAACAGGATTGTTTTTATCTGATGATCGGAAAAAACCGCACTTCTCTTCGTATTCCGGTCTACGAAGGTGAACTGCATTATTTTTATTCCAATTACAGGGATTACTATTATCTGAAAAAAGAAGATATGGCAATACACAAAAGTGTTGCCTCATTTGTAGACAAAGAATACCGGGAAAATGCCAAAGCAAGTAACTGTTATACGCGCAAATCCGGCAAATTTCTTCCGCAATACAACAATGTTATGCAACCGGAGTTCCGTAAAGAGTATAAGGATAAAATCAGTTATTTTGAGATGACGGATGATTTTTGTACCTCTGATATCATGTTGCGCCGCTATATTGATCACATCTTAAAAAATATGATGGGAAAAAAATAATAATTTAAGACTGCAAAAATGCATGTTCTTATGTTTTAGGCATAAAAACATGCATTTTTATTGGTTTAAACATTCTTTTCAAAATAAAAACTGCTGAGTCTGTCAAACCCAAGTTCTTTATAATTGGTAATCTGTTCTGTACTTCCGATAAACAAAACACCATGACTCTTCAGCGACTGATGGAAGTTCTTATAAATCATGTCTTTTGCATCATCTGTAAAATAGATAACCACATTTCTGCAGAGAATCATATCAAAATCTCTTGGATACGGATCTTTTAACAGATTGTGTTCTTTAAACGTCACGCAGCGCTTGATTTCATCCGAAATCTGAAATGATTTTCCGATCTGTTTAAAATACTTGCGTTTAAATTCCGGCGGCACATTTGCAATGCTCTTTTCATTGTACAGACCAACCTGCGCTTTCTGAAGAACCTGCTTGTCCAGATCGGTTGCCGTAATATGAATGTTGGAAAGCGGAATATGTTTGGATAATGCCATGACAAGAGAATACGGTTCATCTCCTGTCGAACAGGCTGCACTCCACACATGCAGATTTTTTCCATGCTGTTTGATAAGTTTCGGAATAACATTCTCATCCATCAGCTTCCACTGATCCGGATTACGGTAAAACTCAGAGACATTGATTGTAAGAAAATTGACAAATGCCTCAAATTTGTCCTTGTCTGTCTTCAGCACACGGATATACTCATCATAATTGCTGCAGCCATGCTTTGTCGCAATCGTATCAATTCGTCTGCGCATCTGTTTTTCTTTGTAATAATTCAGATCAATTTTTGTCAGAGCATAGACGTCTTTTTTGAATTTTTCATAATTGTCAAACATAGACTTTTACCCCCTATAAACAATAAGAAGCTGCCCGAAGGCAACTTCTTACCTATGAAAATTTACAGTGAATTATTCCTCTGTCTCAGCATCTTCAGCCGGAGCTGCAAGAGCCTTAATGCTCAAGCTGATCTTCTTTTCTTCTTCGTTGAAATCTACGATCTTTGCTTCTACTTCCTGACCAATCTTTAATACATCAGAAGGCTTCTCTACGTGTTCCTGGGAGATCTGTGATACGTGAAGTAATGCATCAACACCAGGAGCAAGCTCTACGAATGCACCGAAATCTGTCATACGTGCAACTTTTCCTTTTACCACGTTGCCAACAGCATACTTCTCTGCAGCACCATTCCAAGGATTCTCATCCTCAAATTTCATGCTGAGTGCAATCTTGGTATCTGTAATATTCTTGATAAATACGCGAACTTTCTGTCCAACAGTAAATACTTTCTTAGGATTCTCAACTCTGCCCCATGACATCTCTGAGATATGAAGTAATCCGTCTACTCCGCCCAGGTCGATGAATGCACCGAAATCTGTAACATTCTTTACAGTTCCTTCGATTACATCGCCGACTTTGATCTTTGCAAACAGTTCTTTCTGAAGCTCTGCCTTCTTTGCAAGTAATAAAGTCTTGCGGTTACCAATGATTCTTCTCTTTCTAGGATCAAACTCTGTGATAACAAACTCGATTTCCTGATCCTTGAACTTGCTTAAGTCTTTCTCATATGTGTCAGATACAAGGCTTGCCGGGATAAATACTCTTGTCTCATCTACATTGACACATACACCACCGGTAAGTACCTGGCTGACTTTTGCCTTTAAAATTTCCTGATTTTCGAATGCTTCCTCTAATCTCTTGTTTCCCTTCTCTGCTGCGAGACGCTTGTAAGAAAGGAGAACCTGTCCCTCACCATCGTTTACTTTTACAACTTTGGCTTCTAAGGTATCGCCGGCTTTTACGACTGTAGTAAGGTCTACATTTGGCTCGTTTGTATATTCATTACGTGTAATGATTCCATCTGATTTGTAGCCGATATTCAGGATGATTTCATCTGGCTTAACATCAATAACGGTACCCTCTACCACTTCTCCATTTCTTATTGTTTTTAAAGATTCTTCCAACATTTGTTCAAAGCTCATTTCTGACATTCTTTGAAACCTCCTCGATGATATTGTTTGGGGTTGAAGCCCCTGCGGTAATACCTACGTTATTGATGGATTGTATCTGATGATAATCCATATCTTTACTCGTTTGTATATAGTAAGTATTTGCACATTCCTTTTTAGATATTTCATACAATTTTTGCGTATTGGAGCTATGCTTGTCACCAATGACAATCATGAGATCCGACTCCGCAGCAATTTTGCGTGCTTCCGTCTGTCTTTCCTCCGTTGCATTGCAGATTGTATCTAAAACACTTATATCATAACCTTTTTTCTTTATAATTTCAACTAATTCTTGAAATTTATTGTAGTTAAATGTCGTCTGTGCCACCAGACAGACTTTTTCTCCCTCTTTTAACGGTAATTTTTCAATATCTTCCTGACTTGTGACCGTATAGGCAGGCTGTCCTTCCACCCATCCGAGAATTCCTTCCACTTCCGGGTGATGTTCGTTTCCGGCAATCACAATCCGATACCCTTCTTTGCTGTACTTCTCCACAAGTCGGTGAATTTTCAGGACAAACGGACAGGTTGCATCCAGCACTTCAAATCCGCATGCCTTCATTGCTTCATGTTCTCTGCGGCTGATACCGTGTGAACGGATGATAATCTTTCCTTTTGGAAGATTCTCAAGTTCTTTGAGCTCCCTGACCACATGAACTCCACGCTGTTTAAGGTCCCTGACTACTTCTTCATTGTGAATGATCGGTCCATACGTATATACCGGAACTTTTGCCTCTTCTGCTTCCTGATATACCATATTTACTGCCCGTTTCACGCCGAAGCAATACCCGGCACTTTTTGCAATCGTCAGCTTCATTTTTGTCTATTCCGCCTTCTTGATTATTTTTTTCATTTCTTCAACAACGCCGTCAATATCCAGATCCGATGAGTCTAAAAGGACAGCATCATCCGCCTGTTTTAACGGGGAAGTTTCCCGGTGCATATCCCGGTAATCGCGCTCAATAATATCTTTTTCTATCGCATCCATATCACAGGATACACCTTTTGCTGTCAGCTCATCAAAGCGGCGCTTTGCCCGCACTTTCGAGCTTGCAGTGAGATAAATTTTCACATTGGCATTCGGAAGGACAACCGTACCGATATCTCTTCCATCCATAATCACATTTTCCTTTGCAGCAAGCTGTCTCTGCAATTCTACCAGTTTTGTACGAACCACTGGATAAACACTGGTCGCGCTGGCCATGTTGCCGACTTCCTCTTTCCGGATAACGCCGTTTACGTTCTCTCCATTTAAGATCACCTGCTGTTCTCCGCCCATATACTGAATGGTCACGTCTACCTTCGGACAGGCGGCCGCAATCGCCTGCTCATTGGAAGCATCGATATGATTCTGTAAAAAATAATATGCCATCGCGCGGTACATTGCACCGGTATCCACATACACATACCCCAGATCCGCCGCAAGTTTTTTGGCGATTGTACTTTTTCCGGCTCCTGCCGGTCCATCAATTGCAATATTAAATGCCATTTTCTATTCTCCTTTGAAATAAATTATTTATCTTTGAAATTACAAAACGGATATTCCCGCCAGGTGTCCGGTGGACCAGGCAATCTGAAGATTATAGCCACCGGTAAGTGCATCCAGATCCAGCACCTCGCCGCAGAAATACAGCCCCTGCACAAGTTTTGACTCCATCGTGGAAGGATTGATATCTTTCACGGAAACACCGCCCTTTGTTATAATTGCCTCTTTAAAATCGCGAAGCCCTGTAATTGTAAGCGGCATATTTTTAAACAGATGTAACAGATTCTGTCTCTGTTCCCTGGATATTTCATTCACCTTTGTATCTGGATCAATGCCTGATAACGCAATCATAACAGGTATCATTTTTGCCGGGAGCAAATGCCCCAGAGAATTTTTAAACTGCTTATTTTTCATTTCATCAAATTCCCTTAAGATCCGGTGATCAAGCTGTTCCACATCCAGTGCCGGTTTCAGATCAATCGTCATGGAAAGCTCCTGGTCAAATGCTTTTGCCGGGATACATCCGCTTGCCGACAATACCAGCGGACCACTGACGCCGAAATGCGTAAAAAGCATCTCTCCAAAATCCTCATACAGTTTTTTCTTTCCCCGGGTAACCGACATACGGACATTGCGCAGCGAAAGGCCCTGCAGATCCCTGACCCACGGTTCTTTCATTTCCATCGGAACCAGTGCCGGTGTCGGCGATACCATCTTATGTCCGCTCTCTTCTGCCATGCGGTAACCGTCCCCCGTTGCCCCTGTTGAAGGATAGGAAATTCCTCCGGTTGCAACAATCACTGCGTCCGCATGCATTTTTGTATGATCAGCCAGCTCAACACCGGTAACACGCTTTTCTTCATCCCTCTTTTCAAGCAGCAGACGATTTACCTTTGTATGCAGTAAAACTTCCACATGCTGCCCCCGCAATGCGGTGGATAACGCCGCAATCACATCGGAAGAATGATCCGACACAGGAAATACACGGTTCCCACGCTCTGTTTTTGTAGGCATTCCATGACTCTCAAAAAAAGAAATCACCTGCTCATTGTCATAGGAGTAAAAAGCACTGTATAAAAATTTACGGTTGCTGACTACATTGGCAAACAGCTGTTCCATATCACTGGCATTCGTCAGATTGCAGCGCCCTTTTCCCGTAATAAACAGCTTTTTTCCGAGTTTTTCATTCTGTTCTAAAAGCGTCACTGCATGTCCGCTCTCCGCTGCCGCATACGCAGCCATCATTCCCGCCGGTCCTCCACCGATCACGATTACTTTACTCATTATCGATATCCCCTAATTTTGCATAATGTACCTTAATCGAATCATCAATATAATTGATCTCATCGTTTTCATATACCTGATACTCATCCCAGATGTCTTCTAACATCGTCAGTGTTCCCGCCACTTCTTTCTGTTTCTTCATGCACAGAGCCACTACCAGCGCATTGATAACGGAAAGCGGTGCGACAAGGGAATCCACAATGGATGCCATATCACTGTCCGCAATGAGATTGCAGGAAGAATACAGATTCATCGGTGAATGTATGCTGTCAGTAATTGTAATTACTTTTGCACTCCGGTTATTTGCAAATTCCAATGCCTTTAATGTCCGCATGGAATATCGTGGGAAACTGATTCCGATAATAACGTCATTTTCCCCGATTCTTACCATCTGTTCAAACAGTTCACTCGAACTGTTTGTCGTAAGCAGACGCACATTATCAAACATCAGATTCAGATAAAATCCGAGAAAACTTGCAAGCGGCGCACAGCTTCTGATCCCGACAATATAAATATTTTTTGCCTCAAGGATTGTCGAGACGGCCACCTCAAACGCACTGTGATCAATTTTTTCCAGTGTCGTTTTGATCTTGTCCGCGTCTGCCGATAAAACTGTCTCTAAAATCTTCGACTGGCTGATTCTTCCGTAGGTTACCTCCATGCGCTGTACGGAGTTTAATTTATTGCGCACCAGTTCTTCTAAGGCACGCTGAAATTCCGGATACCCTTTATATCCAAGATATGTTGCGAAACGTACAACGGTCGACTCACTGACACCAACCGTTTCCCCCATTTTGGCGGCTGTTAAAAATACCGCTTTATCATAATTATCTGTAATGTAAGTTGCAAGCAGTTTCTGTCCCTTGCTCATCGAACTGTAACAATTATTAATCCGGTTTAACAGATCATTGGTATTTGACATCATATTCTCCTCTTTATCCCATAAAAGCTGTGCCACAAACAGCACTTTTGATTGTATCACTTTAACCGGAAAATGCAAGATTTCATGCAAAAAGAATTTTTCCCATCAAAAAAAGACGCACCAGATCTGATGCGTCTTTTTCGTAGAAACCGGATATGACTATACCGGATATGCTCCGTTCTTTGTATCAGCAGTCTTTGCGTCTACGCCAGTCTGCTGTGCCTCACGGTATTTGAAGAAATCAGTAGCAACCTGTGGGAACAATGCATAGGATAATACATCCTCATCCTGCTGCTTGTACTGTTTCATCTCAGCTTCAATCTTATCAAGCTCCGGCTCAAGAAGATCTGCCGGACGACAGGTGATCGCATTCTTTTTATCCTCTCCGAGAACCTTGTCAACAACTTCCGGATTGAATGGTTTAACGGTCTGGCCGTACTTACCAAGAAGAATATCCTTTGTCTCCTTTGTTGCGACTTTATAACGCTCTCCCATCAATACGTTAAATACAGCCTGTGTACCAACGATCTGGGAAGACGGAGTAACAAGCGGTGGCTCACCAAGGTCTTTACGCACACGCGGAACCTCTGCAAGCACTTCCTCGTACTTGTCCTCTTTTCCCTGCTCCTTGAGCTGGGAAATCAGGTTGGAAAGCATACCACCCGGTACCTGATAACGAAGAGTGTTGATGTTTACACCAAGTACCTTCGGGTTCATCAGACCGCTTGCAAGTGCCTCTTCGCGTAACGGACGGAAGTAATCTGCGATCTCACTTAACAGATTCAGATCAAGACCGGTATCGTATGGTGTGTTCTTGAAAGCCTCTACCATAACCTCTGTTGCAGGCTGGCTGGTTCCAAGAGCAAATGGAGACATTGCAGTATCAATGATATCTACACCGGCCTCGACTGCCTTCATATATGTCATGGAAGCTACACCGGAAGTATAATGTGTATGAAGTTCTACCGGAAGAGAGGTAGAATCCTTCAGTGCCTGTACAAGTTCTGTAGCCTTAGCAGGAACTAAAAGACCTGCCATATCCTTGATACAGAGAGAATCAGCTCCCATATCCTCTACACGCTTTGCCATCTCCATCCAGTAATCCAGAGTATAAGCATCTCCAAGGGTGTAGGAAAGAGCTACCTGTGCATGACCTTTTTCCCTGTTACATGCAGTAACTGCTGTCTGCAGGTTACGGATATCATTTAAGCAGTCAAAAATACGGATGATGTCAATTCCGTTTGCAATTGACTTCTGTACAAAATACTCTACCACATCATCTGCATACGGACGATATCCTAAGATATTCTGTCCACGGAACAGCATCTGCAGTTTTGTATTTTTAAATCCGTCTCTTAATTTACGAAGACGATCCCATGGGTCCTCTTTTAAGAATCTCAGGCAGGCATCGAATGTCGCACCACCCCAGCACTCTACAGCATTGAATCCAACCTTATCCATCTTTGGGATAATCGGAAGCATCTGCTCTGTTGTCATACGTGTAGCGATCAGTGACTGATGGGCATCACGCAAAACAGTTTCTGTTATTTTTAATGGTTTTTTTACCACTTCTGACATGACTTTTCCTCCTTATTAAATTCCAAATATAGCCATGAAACATCCCGCAGCTACCGCAGTACCGATAACGCCGGCAACGTTTGGTCCCATTGCATGCATGAGCAGGAAGTTTGTAGGATCCTCCTCTGCACCAACCTTCTGGGATACACGGGCTGCCATAGGCACGGCAGATACACCGGCAGAACCAATCAGAGGGTTAATCTTGCCCTTGGTAATCCAGCATAATAACTTACCAAATAAAACTCCGGCAGCAGTACCAACCATAAATGCAACAAGACCTAATACAACGATCTTTAAGGTGCTTGCATTTAAGAAAGCTTCTGCACTGGTAGTTGCACCAACAGAGGTACCCAGTAAGATAACGACAATGTACATAAGTGCGTTACTTGCAGTCTCCTGCAGCTGACGAACAACGCCAGACTCACGGAAGAGGTTTCCAAGCATCAGCATACCAACAAGTGGTGCTGTGGTAGGAAGCAGTACGCAGACAACAACGGTAACAACGATTGGGAAGAGGATCTTCTCCAGCTTGCTGACCGGACGAAGGTTCTGCATCTTGATCGCACGTTCCTTCTTTGTTGTAAATAACTTCATGATAGGTGGCTGAATGATCGGCACAAGTGCCATATAGGAATATGCAGCCACGGCGATCGGTCCCATCAGACCGGTCTGTCCCAACTTACCAGCCAGGAAAATGGAAGTAGGTCCATCTGCTCCACCGATGATAGATACGGCAGCGGCAGCCTTGTCATTAAATCCAAGTATAATTGCAAGGAAGTATGCGCTGAAGATACCAAACTGTGCGGCAGCTCCCATCAGGAAACTAACCGGGTTTGCAATCAGCGGGCCAAAGTCTGTCATTGCACCTACACCCATAAAGATCAGAGATGGTAAAATAGACCACTCATCCAATGTGTAAAAGTAATAAAGTAAACCGCCCACGCCGTTGCTGGTCTGTTCCGGGCTTGCGATGATATCCGGGTAAATATTTACCAGAAGCATACCAAATGCAATCGGAACTAACAGTAATGGCTCAAAACCTTTCTTAATCGCAAGATACAGGAAAATAAATGCCACTAAAATCATAACATAATTTCCCCAGGTCAGATTGAAAAAGGCTGTCTGATGCAGGAGGTTCGATAATGTTTCACCTACATAACTCACAGTGTTTTCCTCCTTGGATTAGTTTAATGTAGCGAGTAATGCACCAGATTCTACGGCATCACCAACTGCTACATCGATACTTGCAACAGTTCCGTCTTCCGGAGCAACGACTGGTGTCTCCATCTTCATGATCTCAAGAACCAGGACGGCATCTCCCTTCTTTACAGCATCGCCGACTTTCTTCTCAATCTTGAATACCTTTCCGGCAGCTCCTGCTTCAATCTTAATGCTTCCGGCTCCTGCTGAAGCAGCTGGTGCGGCTGCCGGTGCTGCAGCTGGCTTTGCAGCTGTACGTCTCGGTGCTGCTGCGCCGGATGTGCTTCCGGTCTCTTCTACTGTAACATCATAAACGTTACCATTTACGGTAATTGTATAATTCTTCATGAATATGTTCCTCCTAAATTTTCTTTCTATCCTATCTACGATTGATGGAACGAACTACGAAATCACTGGTAGAAGTTCCGGTACTTGCAGCGATTGCAGCTGCAATAACTGCGATAAGTTCAGTATCATCTGTCTGTGCTGCAACAGGGGCAGGTGCCGGCGCTGCGGCTGGTGTCTCTTCCTGCTGTGGAGCCTGTCCGGCTGCTTTGGCAGCTTTCTTTTTCTCCAGATAAGGGAAGATCTTAAAGCAGGAAATAAGAAGACTGATCAGAATCAATACAGCAAATACAACTGCCATAGAAATTACAGTATTCAGTCCTGCCTTTTCCATTTTCTCACCGAGTGTATAAATCGGATCTACCGAAATGCCGGTAACATCCATGGAATAGTAATCATATACTACTTCGAAATTCACATCTTTCTTCGCGAACTTGATGGTCATATCTGTGGTAAGTGTCTTACCGGATTTGGTAACCTTAAAAGTATCGTCTTCGATCTTTTTCATTTTACCAAACTCATCCAAAGTATCCTGCCACTTTGCAGCTGCCTCAATCTGTGCCTCTGTGACACCGTAGCTTGAAGTAAGCTGATCCTTTACATCGTCCGGAAGAGTATCTGCTGTCAGTTTGTTTTCTTTGAACAACTGAGCCAGACTCTGTACCATGCCCGCATTGGTATCCATTTCAGACTGAAGATCTGAATAGGACTTTCCATTGTAATCCACGGTAGTCGGGTCTGTTCCACATGCACCAAGCATCAGAACCATCAGGATCATGCAAAGTGCAAAAGCAATTCTCTTTTTCATAAAACTTCACCTTTCTACTTGGTACCGTGTTTCTTTTCTGGCTCGCTTACATACTTTGTATAAAGCATTTCAAAAGCAGCTACAAGGTATTTTCTGGTATCTGCCGGATCAATCAGACGATCCACATATCCTCTTGCAGCAGCAGATGCGGCAGAATCCTGAAGTTTTTCATAATCAGCAGCTTTCTGCTTGATCTCATCTGCACCAGCTTCCGGATACATAATCTTTGCAGCCAGAGTAGAATCCATCGCACCGATCTTTGCTCCGCTCCATGCGTATACAAGATCTGCTCCGACAGACTTGGAATTCATAAATACATAAGCACTTCCGTAAGCCTCTCCTGTGATCAGGTTTACCTTTGCACAGGTTGCATTGGAAAATGCGTAAGTCATTCTCGCAAGTGCCTTTGCAAGTTTCTTCTCAGAGCACATGCAGTTTTTCAATCCATTTACATTTGTAATGGTAAGTACCGGGATTGAGAATGCATCACAGAACTGAACAAATTCAGCTGCCTTGTTGCATCCCTGCGCGGTCAGGGACTTGTCAAAGCTCTCTGCTTTCTTGCCTTCTGCATCATATACTTCGCTACAGTTTGCCACAGCGCCGACTGTCATTCCGTTTAACTTGATCAGTCCGGTTACCATATTCCTGGCATAATCTGCCTTTGTCTCGAAGAATACGTTATTATCTGAAATCTGGGATAACAGATATCTTGGATCACCCTTCATATTCTCCATGCTCTCGCAGGCACGATTTAAATCATCTTCACAGTCATCTGTATAGACATCTCCCTCATTGTTGCTTGGAAGCATACATACCAGCTGACGAATCTGCTCCATGATTTCATCTTCTGAACCAACGAAATCCACACATCCGTTGTTTTCACTCTGGAATGCTGCGCTGGCTGTATCACATTTTTCTGTGTTATTGCCTTCGATTGCATCCGGAGCATTTACAAACATGCGTCCTTTCTTCTCTTCAATGAACGCGAAATCGCAAAGTGCCGGGACAACGGAAAGGCCGCCGCCACAATTGCCAAATACACCACAAATCTGAGGTACAAGACCGGAAGCTGCTACTTCCTTCGCATAAATAGTTCCAAACCCATCCAATGCATCAACCGACTCCTGAAGACGAATGCCGCCACAGTCAATCAGACCGATGACAGGAGCTCCCATCTTCATTGCCATGTCATACACAGACGCAATCTTCTTTGCGTGCATCTCTCCGATGGTACCGTTTAATACGGATGCATCCTGGCTGTAAATAAATACCAGATTGCCGTCGATCAGTCCATGACCGATTACAACGCCATCTGAAGGGGTCTTTGCAGCGGTAAGATTAAAATCTGTGCTACGTGCTGTTACGAGAGAACCGATTTCCATAAAACTGTTCTCATCGACCAACTTAGCAATACGCTGAATTGCCAAGTTTTCATTGTTACTACTCATTTTATGCCCTCCATCTATAAAAAATAAAAATTTCCGCTAGTTTGTATTGTATCTCATTTCCCAATTCTTTTCAACATAATTTGTTAATTTTTTCACTAATTCTTTGTGACTAATTTCCTATTTGCCCAACAGTGCCTCTTTCCACATAATTTGAAAAAACTTTTCAGGAGACCATTTTTTTACGGAAACCTCTGCTTTAATTTTTCCGGAGTAAATTTCCCTGCCGTTCATACAGTAGGAAACACGTCCAAGCGTCTGCCCTTTTTTGACCGGAAGGCTTATCGGATCAGACCATACTTTCTTTATTTCAGCGGTATCCCCGTCTTTTTTCAAAAACGTCAGTTTTGTGATATCCGTATCAACATAAACCGGCAGTTTGGCATGGGTAGCCCATTCCTCGAGTGTTTCTTTCCGACAGCCCTGCGCAATCTCTATATCCGGCAGCTCCATGGATGCTTCCGATCCCCGATACAGATGATAGGCATCCATTCCGTATTGAAACAGTGTCTTTGCATCGGACCACTTATAATTTTTGTGGTTCGGCCAGCCGCAGGCAAGAAGTGCGATTGCATAATGTCTCCCCCCTTCTTCAAGTGCAGCCACATAGCAATATCCGGCTTTGGACGTATATCCGGTTTTTCCGGTAATCACATGATCCATCATATCCAGCAGGGCATTTTTATTGGAAACAGCATATCCGGTTCCCTCCAGGCTCTGAAATGTATGTGACCGGGTCTGCGTCACTTCCAGAAACTGCTTGCTTACCGGAGACTTCCATGCGCAATAACTCATAATCCTGCACAGATCATATGCTGTGGTATGGTGTTCCCCCTGCTCATCCTTTGCATCCAGACCGTTCGGTGTCACAAAATGGCTGTCGGTGCACCCGATCTTCTTTGCTTTTTCATTCATAAGTGCTGCAAATTTTTCCGCAGATCCCGCCACATGTTCTGCGATTGCATATGCACAGTCATTATAGGATTCCAGCATCAGCCCATACCACAGATCCTGCATATAGAACTGTTCTCCTTTTTTCGCCCCGAGATGTACCTTCGGCTGTGATGCCGCTTTTGCGCTGAATGTGACCACTTCATCGGGCTTACATTGTTCCATCGCCACGATACAGGTCAGAATTTTTGTGGTACTTGCATTCGGCAGTGCTGTCTGTGCCTCTTTTCCATACAAAAGGCGCCCACTGTCACCATCCACCATGGCGCAGGATTTTGAATACAGTGTCTGCGCTTCGGGTTCTTTTTGCTTTTCTGCCAAAACCGGTTCGCTCATCAGACATCCGATTACCAGCAACAGACTTACTATTTTTGTGCAGATTCTTTTTTGAAACATAAAAAAATAACCATATACATTTTTATTCTATGTATATGATTATTCCTGCTTCTTTTATACGTCCAGTTTCACATGCATCTCTTCTTCTGCTTCCTGCTTAAACTCTTCCACCTGTACCGGACTGAGTACCGGCAGATCATCGATTGAATGTACGCCGAAACTGCGTAAAAATTCTTCTGTTGTTCCGAAAAGTAACGGACGCCCCGGTGCATCAAGTCTTCCAAGTTCACACACCAGATGATATTCCACCAGTTTGTTTACCGCATGATCCGATGACACGCCACGTATTTTTTCTATTTCCATCTTTGTCACCGGCTGCTTATATGCAATAATGGAAAGCGTCTCCAAAAGAACATCGGTTAAAACCCGGCGTTTGGGCTGCTTTGCAATTTTAATCAGATATTCGTAAATTTCGGGTCTGGTGCACATCTGGTAGGCTCCATCCAGTTCCGTGATGGTAACGCCGCGTTTCTGTTCTTCCCACTCGTTTCTCATTTCATCGATCAGGTCCTTTGTTTTCTTCTGATCAAGTCCAAGAGTTCCTGCAATTTTTTCCAGTTCTACGGATTCTCCCATAGAAAACAGAATTCCTTCTATAATTGCCTTGTATTTTTTTTCTTCCATATTTTCCGTCCATCCTGCAATACATGATAATCTATGCTGCAACTTTCGAATCAATCTGGATATCATCAAAAATATGTTCCTGCGAAATCCGTATCGTTCCCATTTTCATCAGCTCCAGAATCGCAAGAAACGTAACGATCACTTCCACTTTCGATGACTGTGCCGTCAAAAGTCCCCGGAAACTGAAATGTCTGTGTCCGGCCGCATATTTTTTCAAATCCTCCATCTTGTCTTCCAGCGATACCTCTTCTTTTTCAATCTTTCCGAATTTTGACCGCAGAGGATCAATTTTATCCTGCTGTTTTTTCATAATGCTCTCAAAAATTTCATGCAGGCGTGAAAGCGTAATGTCCGATATCAGTTCGTGGATATCAACCGGCGGTTCATACGCACGCACTTCCTCCGGAATCGTCGGCTTCTTATACATAACACGACCGGCATCCATCTGCCGGTCTTTTAGTTCATACGCCATACATTTGTACATCTTGTATTCCAGAAGCTGCTGTACCAGTTCCGCACGCGGATCTTCTTCTTCCTCTTCACTGTCCGGATTCGACGGGAGAAGCATGCGTGATTTGATATCGACCAGTGTTGCAGCCATAACCAGAAACTCACTGAGCACCTCCAGATCCTGCCGTTTCATTTCCCGGATATACTCCATATACTGTTCCGTGATCTCCACAATCGGAATATCATAGATATTCACTTTATTCTTTTCGAGCAGATACAAAAGCAGATCCAGCGGTCCCTCAAATACCTGGAGTTTAACGGTCAGTTCCATCCCTCTCGTCCTTTCTGTCATAATCTATATTTTATCTTTATGTTGTAGAAAATGCAAGGACAATTTACTATATTTAGTGTTTTACAGAAGAGGGGCAAACAATTTCAATGCTCCCATAAATGTACGCACAAGAAACGATTTTCTTTGAAATTCCTCCAGGGTCACTTCGTGGCTTTCCGCAAATGTTTTTAACGCATCTTCTTTTACCTGCAAAACTGCCCGGGTACGATACATCCAGACGCCACATTCAAAATGCAGACACAGACTGCGGTAATCCATGTTTACCGTTCCCACGGTTGCCTGTACATCATCCGACACAAAACATTTTGCATGGATAAAACCTGGCGTATATGTGTATATTTTCACTCCGTTTTTGATCAGATACGGGAAATTCGACTGTGTCAGGAAATACACCAGTTTCTTATCCGGAATTCCCGGTACAACCAGACGCACATCCACGCCGGATTTTGCCGCATTTACAAGTGCCGTACGCATCTCGGATCCGATGATCAGATACGGAGTAAAGATGTAAAGATATTTTTTTGCCCTGCTGATGATATTCAGATATACATTTTCGCCGACATCTTCGTGATCCAGTGGAGAATCGGTATACGGCTGGACGAATCCTTTTTCATCTGCATGGATTTTTTCCTGCAACCTGTGTTTTTCCATGGAAGTTGCCCGATAAAATGTATAATCACTTTCTATTTTCAAAATATAATCCCACAGTTCCAAGAACATGCTTGTAAAACTCCAGACACATTCTCCGGTCAGACGGATTGCCGCATCCTTCCAATACCCAAAACGCACTCTGGCATTGATATACTCATCCGCCAGGTTCATTCCCCCGGTATAGGCAACCTTTCCGTCAATCACCGTGATCTTCCGGTGATCCCGGTTATTCTGGATAATTGACATCAGTGGGCGAAATGGCTGGAAACAGGCACATTTGATTCCCTTTTCCTGCAGATAACAATAATATTTATTCGGCAGTGTCTGGATACATCCGATTCCATCGTACATAAATCGCACATCCACACCCTCTTTTACTTTCTGTGCCAGAATTTCAACAATTGCATCCAGCATCTTGCCGGGTTCCGCAATAAAATACTCCAGAAAGATATAAGATTTTGCCGCTTTTAAATCTTCCAGAAACTGCGGATACATCTCTTCTCCACAGCAATAATACTGTGTATCCGCCTCACGGTACACCGGATACCCTGCATAACAGGTAAGATACTGTGCCTGCTGTCCGGCAGAATCATCCTCTGCCCTTAAAGCAGACATCACATCATCGGAAGGAGAACTGTATGCCCGTATCCTGCTGCTGACCACGTCCATCTTCATACGGGTCCGTTTTGTCAGTCCCGGACGGCCAAACAGATAGTATGCCGGAATTCCGAACAGAGGAAGTGCCAGTATCAGAAAAATCCAGGAAGTTTTATATGTGGAACACATATCCCTGCTGGAGACAAACAATGCAAGCACAATGGATGCAATTTTAAACAATGCATCTACCATGGAACTGTATACGGTCGCACTGTACAACAGATAGACAAACCCGCTGAACTGCAATATAATAATCAATCCTCCAAGGACAAGTTTACTGAAGAGTTTATTTAATATTCGTTTCATCTGTCTCCTCCTTTGGTTCTCATAAAATGTCACCGACAGGCTTTTAGAGAGTATTTTATACCAATGCCAGCAAATTATCAACATCAAGAACGCCCCACGCCATGGACATTCCCGTTTCTTTCCGCGCCGATTCATATAATTTCAGTTTAAGTTCTTCCGGCCGCAGCTTTGGATTTTTCTGTAATGCAAGTGCCAGTGCCCCGCATACGACAGGGGTTGCCATAGAGGTGCCACTTTTTCTGGAATATAGTGCTCCGTGATGATCCAGACTTACAATATTCGTCCCCGGTGCTAAAATTTCCGGCTTCATAATACAGCATCCGGTCGGACCACTGCCACTGTAGCCACCACGCCTTTCCCCAGGAGAACTCCGGTCATCACTTGCCCCCACCGTAATCACTTTTCTCGAAATACCGGGAGCCGTGACTGTCCCGGCTCCCGGGCCATTATTTCCGGCCGCTGTGACAACCGTCACGCCATCATCCCACAGCTGTTCTAAAAGTTCCATAATCTGCTTCTGCTCACGGTCGAGTGCCCCCGGAAGAAATCCTACGGAAAAATTCAGAATCCGGATTCCCAGTTCTTTATGATGTGCAAGCACCCATTGCAGGCCACGAATCACCCGCTCCGTCTGTCCTCCTCCATCCTTCCCGAGGACTTTCAGCGCAATCAGCTGTGCCTGCGGTGCCATTCCCTTCATTCTGCCATTCGCACACAAAATTCCGCCAACATGTGTTCCGTGTCCATTATCATCATAACAGGCTCGTTTCATTGCCACAAAATCCAGAAATCCAACCACATTCTGCCGCAGATCCGGATGTAGATAAACGCCTGTGTCCAGTGTCACCACCCGGATATTTTTCCCCGTGTAACCCATACGATATACATTCTCTGCATGTACAAGCTGTTTGACACGATTCATATTTCAACTCCGAACTTTTCGAATCATCGCCTTTTTCTTTCATGGTATGAAAAAAGGGCCGCATGGTGCGGCCCCTGAAGTACATCTTTCATGGATCTTAATTCTGTACGGTATTTTATTTCTGATCTGCCGGAACGTCCTTAATGGAAAAACTGATTCTTCCCATCTTGTCCTTTCCAAGACAGACAACTTTCACAACATCTCCAAGTGTCAGTACATCCTCGACATGCTCAATGCGTTCCTTGGCAATCTTTGAAATGTGAACCATTCCTTCCTTGCCTGGTGCAAACTCGATAAAAGCACCAAACTCTTTGATACTTACAACTGTACCGGTAAAGATCTGTCCTTCCTTAAAATCGGTTGTGATGATTTTTATCATATCAATGGCCTTTGCGATTGCCTCCTTGTCTGTTCCACAGACAGAAACCGCACCATCATCTGTAATATCAATCTTGACACCTGTACGGGCAATGATCTCATTGATTGTCTTACCCTTCTGTCCCACAACATCTCCAATTTTATTCGGATCAATGGTGATCTGTTCAATCTTCGGTGCCCACTGATTTACTTCTTTTCGTGGCTCTGCAATTGCCTTGCTCATAACTTCATCCATAATGTAGACGCGTGCCTCACGGGTACGGGCAATGGCTTCTTCTACGATTGGACGGGTCAGGCCATGGATCTTGATATCCATCTGGATTGCAGTGATACCATCATGTGTACCGGTTACCTTGAAATCCATATCTCCGAAGAAATCTTCAAGTCCCTGGATATCTGTCAGTACCAGATAATCATCATCCGTCTCTCCGGTCACAAGACCACAGGAAATACCTGCAACCATCTTTTTAATCGGAACACCTGCAGCCATCAGTGACATACAGGACGCACAGGTAGATGCCATGGAAGTAGATCCATTGGATTCAAATGTCTCGGAAACTGCACGGATTGCATACGGGAACTCCTCCACAGAAGGAAGAACCGGAAGTAATGCACGCTCTGCAAGCGCACCGTGTCCGATCTCACGACGTCCCGGACCTCTGCTTGGCTTTGTCTCTCCAACAGAATAGGACGGGAAATTGTACTGATGCATATAACGCTTGGTTGTCACGTTCTCATCAAGTCCGTCAATCTTCTGTACTTCCGAAAGCGGTGCAAGTGTAACAACATCGCAGATCTGTGTCTGTCCACGGGTAAACATGGCAGAACCATGTACACGAGGGATCAGATCTACTTCTGCAGCCAGCGGACGGATCTGATCGATCGCACGTCCGTCTGGACGCTTATGATCCTTTAAGATCATCTTACGAACAGTCTTCTTCTGATACTGGTAAACGGCCTCGTCAAGAACAGCAAGCCACTCCTCGTTCTCTGCAAAAGCCTCTGCAAATTTATCTGTGATTTCACGGATATTCTCTTCTCTCTGCTGCTTTTCATCGGTAAATACCGCTTCTTCCATCTGCTCCGGAGTGACGATTTCCCGCATAGCTGCAAACATTTCTTCCGGAATCGCACAGCTTGTATACGCATGCTTCGGTTTGCCAACCTCTTCCCGGATCTTATTGATAAATGCAATGACTGTCTGGTTGACATCATGGCACTTATAAATAGCCTCAATCATCTTTGCTTCCGGAATCTCATTGGCACCGGCCTCAATCATGATGACCTTTGTTGCTGTAGATGCAACCGTAAGCTTTAAATCTCCCTCGTCCCAGTCTTTCTGGGATGGGTTTACAATAAATTCACCATTCTTCATTCCCATCTGGGTCATGGCACATGGACCGTCAAACGGAATATCGGAAATGGTAGTAGAAAGTGCTGCACCGATCATGGCAACCAGCTCCGGACGACACTCCGGATCTACAGACATAACCATATTATTTAAGGTTACATCATTGCGGTAATCTTTTGGAAACAGAGGTCTCATCGGACGGTCAATGACACGTGCGGTAAGAATAGAGTTCTCTGATGCTTTTCCTTCACGCTTGTTAAATCCGCCAGGAATTTTTCCAACCGAGTACATTTTTTCTTCAAATTCCACGCTCAGCGGGAAGAAATCAACGCCATCTCTCGGCTTGTCGGAAGCAGTAGCCGTAGATAATACGGTAGTCTCTCCATATTTTAATAATGCGGCACCATTTGCCTGTGCACATACTCTTCCGATATCAACGGTCAGTGTTCTGCCTGCCAGTTCCATTGAATAACTTTTGTACATGTATTCTCTCCTTCAAAATTTAATACGGTATGTCAAAACCCCGAAACTACTGAACAATACAAAACAGCGTTTTGTCCTCTTCAGTGGTCCCGGAAAAAAGTTCTGCCATACAACAAAAAGAAGAGCGGAATATAAAACTCCGCTCTTTGTTTACAATTATTTTCTGAGTCCTAAACGCTCAATTAAAGAACGATATCTTTCAATATCAATGCTCTTTAAGTATGATAATAATCCACGTCTCTGACCGATCATCTTAAGCATACCTCTTCTGGAATGATGATCCTTTGGATTCTGCTTTAAGTGCTCAGTAAGCTCCTGAATTCTTGCAGTAAGAACAGCTACCTGAACTTCTGGTGAACCAGTGTCGTTTGGTGTTCTTCCATACTCATTGATAATTGCCTGTTTCTTTTCTTTTGCGATCATTTTATGATCCTCCTTAAAATATTTTTGCACCCGATACTCAGCAAAAGGTCGGAGTGTCCATTCACCGAATATGGGTTAAACCATACTAATCTAATGTATCATAAATCCGTATCGTTGTAAACAGTTTTTTAATTTAAATACGATATGACACAGATTGGTGTCCGGTAATAAGCACTGGAAATTTTAATTCCGGTACGTGCATTGCTGGCATGCACAATCTGACCGTTTCCGATATAAATTCCCACATGGCTGATGCTGCTTCCGCTTCCATAGAAAAAGAGATCTCCCGGTTTTGCCTCAGATGCACTGATTCGATTTCCGTATGCCGGTTGACTTGCCGCATGATGCGGGAGGCCGACTCCGTATCTCGCATATACCTGCATCGTAAATCCGGAACAATCAATTCCATTTGTCAGGCTTGTTCCACCCCAGACATAACGGTTTCCTACAAACTGTAATGCAAACTGTACTAAAGAAACGCGGGAATCCGTGTATCCCTCTCCGTATTCCAGTTCTTTTACCGTCGATGCTGTCGGAAGTTTTTCTGTTACCTCTACATAATCTCCGGAAATATATCCCTTCTGATCATCCACTTCCACTTTATACCAGCCGTCTTTTGTATCTTCCACAACAAGATCCTCTCCCTCTCCAACCAGAGAAAGTATTGCAGAATCTTCAGAAGCCTTTTCTCTTACACGAAGGGTTGTGGTATTTACTGTAACAACTTTTGTAATTTCTTTCTTTGCTACATTTTTTGCCGCATCTCCTGTCAGAAGATACTCTGTCTTTACATAACCTTCCACCTTGCCGGAGGTGATCTTTGCCCAATCTCCCTTGACCGAGACAATCTCACAGGCATCTTTATCCGTCATTTTTCCAACAACTTTACTGTCTGTGGATGCCTTTTTTCGCACATTCAGGCTTCCCTGCACCTGCGCAATTCCAAGATTTTTATACCCACAGATGCTGGTATCCTCCGTGGTATTTTCCGAAACCGCTTCTTTTGTCTGCGTATCTTCGATTCCCTGTGCAACCATCTGCTTTTCATTCGCAGCCACCGCAACATCTGTTTTATCATACAGCTGACTGGTTACTCCTGCCGTCACATCCAGCGCCTCCACTTCGCTTGCATTCAAAGATGCGGAAACACCGGCTGTGAGCGATCCGGCCGCCTCTGTTTTATCTGTATTTCCCTGCTGTATCCCGATATAGGCTGCCGCACCGGTCAGTGTCAGAGAAAAAGCAAGTACCATTCCAACTCTCTTTTTTGTCATACGATTCATTTCACAGATTCCTCCCTCATGTCTCATGAAATCTCATAACAAAACGAGTATAACAACAAATAATTACAATGTCAACATATTTTTGTAATATTTATGTAATATATTTACATATCGCCGTTTATCGACATCATACGACTGCGGCTCGTTTCAATGTCTCTTTCCATCTGTTCTTTTAACATCTCTACAGACGAGAATCTCTGTTCCGGACGTATAAAAGAATAAAAGCTGACCTTTAGTTCATATCCGTACAGATCACCGGAAAAATCCAGTATATGCGTCTCCACATTTACTTTATTGGAATGATTGACGGTCGGTTTGCATCCGACATTTGTCACACCTGTGTAATATTTTCCACCAATCTCTACCGCAGTTGCATATACACCTTTCGGCGGAAGAAGTTTTTCGGCCACAAGTTCCATATTGATCGTCGGGATTCCGAGCGTTCTTCCAAGCTGCCTTCCATGAATCACTTCACTCTTTACAAAAAACGGATACCCAAGCAGATCATTTGCCTTTTCCATATTGCCTTTTATGATCTGTTCCCGCACAAACGTACTGCTGATGTCCCGTCCCTCATACTGGATCTTGTCTACCACCCTAAGGGTATAGCCATATGTCGCGGACAATTTTTCCAGCAGAATATGATCCCCTTTCCGGTTATGGCCAAACCGGAAATCCGATCCGACTACCATGCTCTTTACATGCAGACTTTTTACAATCCATGCAACAAAAGCCTCCGGCTCCATGCACATGACTTCTTTGGTAAACGGACATTCCAACAGGTAATCAATTCCACGCTCTTTCAGAATTTCCTGCTTTTCTTTATTGGTCGAAAGGACACGGTAATTATTATTCTCCGTAAGTTTTTTCGGTGGAATATCAAACGTAAAAACAACGGCCTTTAACCCTTCTTTCTTCTTTTCCAGAAGGTGTTCAATCAGTGCTTCGTGTCCACGGTGTACTCCGTCAAATTTTCCCAGCGACAATGCCGTTGGTTCTTCTATATGAAAATCTTCTATCTTATTCCAGCAAATCATATTTATGCACCAAACATTTTCCGGACTTTATAGTCCTTTGTTTCTCTCTCATACTGATATACAGCGTAAAAATGTCCCATCGGATCATAAACCAGTACCTGCTCACCATCCGCAATTTTTTCCGGAACATCCGTAAAATTTCCATCGTTTAAACGGTTTCCATTCTGAAGAAAACGAAACGCTTCCGGTACAACCGTCAGTTTCGTCTTTCCCTCAAACACGCGGTCCACCGGAAGAATCAGTTCTTCCAGCGTTCCTTCATCCCTTATCTTTTCAATTTCTGCCAACGTGTGTGCCTCTTCCAGAGGAAAAACACTCACTCTTGTCCGGACCAGGGATTCCATACACGCGCCTACGCCAAGCACCTCTCCGATATCCGCACACAGCGTACGGATATAAGTTCCCTTGGAACAGTGCACCTGCATCGTCACATAAGGAAGATTGATTTTTTCAATTTCTATGGAAAAAATTTTAACCGTGCGGGCTTTCCGTTCTACCTCAATTCCGGCGCGGGCCAGATCACATAACTTCTTTCCGTTGACTTTGAGTGCCGAGTACATTGGCGGAATCTGCTCATAATCTCCAACGAACTGCAAAATAGCCGCTTCCACGGTCTGTTCTTTCAGCAATGCAGCCTCTCTGGAACGATCTTCTTTCACCGTTCCGGTCATATCCTGTGTATCGGTTGTAATGCCAAGATGCATCACCGTACGATACACTTTATCCTTATCCGTCAGAAGTTCACATACCTTTGTTGCATTTCCGATGCATACGGGAAGTACTCCGGTCGCTTCCGGATCGAGCGTTCCGGTATGTCCAATTTTACGCTCATGTAAAATGCCGCGGAGCTTTGCTACCACGTCAAAGGAAGTAAAGCCCCGCTCTTTATAAACATTTATAATTCCGTTTATCATATTATAATCTCTTCTCAACCTCGGCAAGAATACGCTCAATTGCCTCTTCTGCCGGTCCTTCCACGGTACATCCGGCAGCCTTGACATGTCCGCCGCCGCCAAAATGCATCGCAAGCGATGCCGCATCAAACGCACCGTTTACACGAAAACTTACTTTAAACGTATGATCCTCATTCTCATAAAGGAATACTGCAAGTTCCACATCTTTGGTATTGCGCATCTGCTCCACGATTCCTTCCATATGTTTTGGAAGAACTTCGAGTGCATGCATCTCTTCGAGCGTCAGAAAAGAAGTCACTACTCTGCCACCCAGACGAAGTCTGCTGGAAAGCAGCGCCTGTCCCATGGCACGGTTCTGGTTGTATGTTTTCTGATTAAAAGCTTCATCCACAATTTTTGTGAAATCAATTCCTTTATCCATCAGCATGCCCGCCATATTCATCGTGGAGGAAGACGTGCAGGAATACTGAAACACTCCGGTATCGGTAACCATTCCGGTATACAGACATTCCGCGATTTCTTTTGTGATCTTCTCCGTATCTAACAGTTCACAGATCAGCTCACAAGTGGAACTTGCATCCGGGAAAATATAATTTTCCTCTGCAAAACTCTGGTTACTGACATGGTGGTCAATACAGGCTGTATGCTTTGCTTCCTGAAAATAACGTGCAGCATTCCCCAGACGTTTCTCATCCCCGCAGTCCATGGCGATAAACAAATCAAACACCACGGATTCCTCATAGTCACTGCGGATTTCCGATGAAAAATTCAGGAATTTAAAGATATTGGGAATCGGCTCAAGATACAATCGCACATCCACATCCGGATAATATTTCCGGATATAGTTGTAAACTCCGAGTGTGGAGCCCACACAATCCCCATCCGGACGTACATGTCCGGCAAGACCTACCGATTTTTTCCCTGCAAGAATCTCATCAAGCTTCTTCATCCGGTTTCTCCTTTATATCTTTGGTCACTTCATCAATCATTTTTGACATATGGATTCCATATTCAATGGACTGGTCCAATACAAATTTGATCTCCGGTGTGTTGCGCAGATTTACGGACTTTGCCAGGCTTCTGCGAATAAATCCTTCTGCGGAGCGAAGTCCTGCAATCGTATCCTGCTGTGATTTTTCATCCCCCAGCACACTGATATAGGCCTTTGCCGTTTTCAGATCCGGAGCGACCTCCACTGCAACTACACTGGTCATCGGATTGATCCGCGGGTCTTTGATTTCCCCGCGGATAATATTGGAAAGCTCACGCATCACTTCCTCATTGATCCGAATATTTTTAATACTGTTTTTTCTCATATTCTATCCTACCTTGGTACTTCTACCATCTTATAAGCTTCTACCTGATCCAGTTCCTGAATGTCATTAAAGCCGTCAAATACAAGACCACACTCAAATCCTGCCTTAACTTCCTTGACATCATCCTTGAAACGCTTCAGGGATGCTAAATCTCCCTCGAAGATCTGCTCGCCTTCTCTGGAAATACGAACTTTACATCCGCGTTCCATCACACCGTCAAGTACATAAGAACCGGCAATATTACCGACACCGGATGCCTTAAAGATCTGACGGATTTCTGCATGACCGATAACTTTCTCCTCAAATACAGGATCAAGCATACCCTTCATGGCAGCCTCTACATCCTCGATCGCATTGTAAATAACCTTGTACAGACGGATATCTACACCCTCATTATCTGCGGTAACTTTTGCAATCGGGTCCGGACGGACATTAAATCCGATGATGATCGCATTGGATGCGGAAGCAAGAATAACATCAGATTCGTTGATTGCGCCGACACCACCATGGATCACTTTTACAACCACTTCTTCATTGGACAGTTTCACAAGTGACTGTTTCACTGCCTCAACAGAACCCTGTACATCCGCTTTTACAATAATATCAAGTTCCTTCATATTTCCGGACTGGATCTGGGAGAACAGATCATCCAGTGACATCTTTGCCTTGGTATCTTCGATCAGGCGGTTCTTTTCCTCTGAAATATAAGTATCTGCAAATGATTTTGCTTCCTTATCGGAATCGCAGACAACAAATGTCTCTCCGGCTGCCGGTACACTGTTTAATCCGAGGATCTCTACCGGTGTGGAAGGAGTTGCCTTCTTCACACGCTGTCCCTTGTCGTCGATCATGGCACGGACTTTACCGTAGCTGCTTCCACAGGCAATGGAATCTCCGACATGAAGTGTTCCTTTCTGAACCAGAACCGTTGCTACCGCACCGCGTCCCTTATCCAGCTGTGCCTCAATGACCAGACCTCTTGCATTACGGTTTGGATTTGCTTTCAGTTCCATCACTTCTGCAGTCAGAAGGATCATTTCCAGAAGATTGTCGATACCTTCCTTAGTATGTGCAGAAACCGGACAGAAAATCGTACTTCCACCCCAGTCTTCCGGAATCAGTTCGTATTCGGAAAGCTCCTGCTTTACTTTTTCAATGTTTGCACTCGGCTTATCAATCTTGTTGACAGCAACGATGATTTCTACACCGGCAGCCTTTGCATGGTTGATTGCCTCGATGGTCTGTGGCATAACACCATCATCTGCAGCGACAACCAGGATTGCAATATCGGTAGAATTTGCACCACGCATACGCATTGCGGTAAATGCCTCATGACCAGGAGTATCCAAAAATGTGATCTTCTGTCCATTGATGGACACCACAGATGCACCGATATGCTGGGTAATACCACCGGCCTCGCGGTCTGTCACACGTGTGGAACGGATCGCATCCAGCAGGGATGTTTTACCATGATCGACATGACCCATAACACAGACAACCGGTGGACGTGGAACCAGATTCTTCGGATCTTCTTCATCCTCTTTTAAGAGTTCCGCGATGACATCAATCTTCTCCTCCGGCTCGCAGATAAAGTTAAACTCCAGTGCGATTTCTTCCGCTGTCTCAAAATCTACTTCCTGATTTACCGTTACCATTTCACCCTTCATAAAGAGTTTCTTTACAATGGCAGATGGCTGCAGTTTCATCTTGTCTGCCAGATCACGGATTGTCATCTTTTCCGGAAGTGTGATCGTCTTGATTACATTTTCATCTTCCTTCGGCTTCGGCTGCTGCTGTGGTTTCTTTCTGCCGCCGTGCTTCTCAAGGTTTACATAATTTTCCTGTTTCTTTCCGCCGAGTTTATCATGATCTTTCCGATGATTATTGTTGTTATTGCGGCGGTCATTATTTCCACGGGAGTCCTTTCCGCGGATTTCTTCCGGTGCTGCAACTGCTGCCGGCTCTTTACTGAAACGGTTCTTTCTGCCGTTATTGTTTCTGTCGTTCTGTGGACGGCTGTTGTTTCTGTCTCCGTTCGGACGATTGTTATTGTTTCTATCTCCCTGATGACGGTTATTATTTCTCTCCCCGCCTCTGTCATTGTTTCTGTCATTCTGCGGTCTGTTGTTTCTCTCGCCACCGGAATGATTGTTGTTTCCGCGGTTTTCCTGGCTGTTGCGGGTATTTGCGTTTTCTGCCGGTTTATTGTTTGCCGGCTTACTTACTTCAAGATCCGCTGTCGGCGAAGGCGTACGCTCACTGATCGGACGCATAGCACGCTCCCCGACCGGACGCGGACGAATGATGCTGTGCTGTGCCGGACGCTTATTGTCCTCCCGTCTTCTGTTATTACCGTTTCCATTTCCGTTTCCACGGTTGTTGTTATTTCCGTTTGCCGGCTTTCTGGACTGTTTGCTGTACTGTGCATTAAATACGGCTGTGATGCTGGATTTCTTCTTTGGACGTTCCTTTCCATCCGCTGGTTTTCCTGCACCAGTCTTTGCAGCTTCCGGTTTTTTTGCATCTGCTGCCGATTTTGTCTCTTTTGCAAAAGCTCCGCGAATCAGTGCCTGTGCTTCATCTTCCATATTGCTGGATGCACTTTTTCCGTCAAACTTTGTATTTTTTAATTTATCCAAAATATCCTGTGATTTTATATTTAACTCTTTTGCGAGTTCATGAACTCTCATTTTTGCCATAAATGAATTTACCTCCGTTATTCAGTTTTATATTTTTATACGGTGTGCTCTTTGAGCTTCTTTTCTACGGCCTTCGCCAGATTTTCATCTGTCACGGCAAGTGATGCACGGAATTCTTTTCCGATGCAGCGTCCAAGTGCTTCCTTACTTCCGTAACAATAGCATGGCACATGGTAAAAATCCGTCATATTACAAAAACTCTTTTTTGTGTTCCCGGATGCCTCCGCAGAGACAATCACGAGATATGCATGACCTGTTTTTACTGCTTTTTCTGTAGAAAACTCACCGCTTACAACATTTCCAGACTTTGCTGCTATTCCAAGCATGGATAATACGGGATCATTATGCAAGTGTACTCATCTCCTTTTCCAGACTTTCATACACTTCCTGTGGAATTGCAGTCTTTAAGGAGCGCTCAAGTCCCTTGTTTTTTCTTGCCAGGCGAAGACACCCAGGATCTGCACAGATGTATGCTCCACGGCCGTTTTTACGACCGGTGGCATCCAGCATAATCTCATTTTCCGGTGTCTTAATTACCCGGATCATTTCTTTTTTTTCCTTCATTTCATTACAGGCGACACACTTGCGCAATGGAATTTTTTTATTTGCCATAATTACTCCTCAAAAGAAGTCTCATCTGCTGATGTTTCTTCTACCGGCGCTTCTTCTGTTGATGCTTCTGCTTCGGTAGGAATTTCTTCTGTGGCATCCGGATCTTTGTAATATCCTTCCTCATCATACTCATAATTATCATCATACTCATCGTCTTCATAATCATTTTCGTAATCAAGGAAATCTCCGGACTCTCTTGCCTGCGTCTCACTCTTGATATCAATCTTAAATCCAGTCAGGCGGGCTGCCAGACGGGCATTTTGTCCTTCCTTACCAATAGCAAGCGATAACTGGTAATCCGGAACCACAACTTTTGCTGCTTTCTCGTCAGCGTCCGCAATAACGGAAATAACCTTTGCAGGACTTAATGCATTCTGAATCAAAATTGCAGGATTCTCATCCCATGTAATGATATCAATTTTTTCTCCGCGCAGCTCATTAACGATCGCATTGACACGTGCTCCGTTCATTCCGACACATGCGCCAACCGGATCTACATCCGGATCGTTCGACCATACCGCGATTTTTGTACGGCTTCCTGCCTCACGTGAGATTGCTTTAATTTCAACGATACCATCCCGCACTTCGGAAACCTCTGACTCAAAAAGTCTCTTGACAAGCTCCGGATGTGTTCTGGAAACAAGAATCTTCGGTCCCTTTGAGGTTGCCTTCACTTCCAGAATATATACCTTAATGCGTTCGGTTGGCTGGAAGGTTTCCCCCTTGATCTGCTCACTTTCGGTCAGGAGTGCATCTGCCTTTCCAAGATTAATACTGACATTGCGTCCGACATAACGCTGGACAACACCTGTCACTACTTCTTTTTCCATGCTGAAATACTCATCGTAAATCACTTTCCGTTCTTCTTCACGGATCTTCTGTAAGATCACATTCTTGGCATTCTGTGTTGCAATACGTCCAAATTCTTTGGATTTTACTTCTACCTGAACAATATCGCCCAGTGTATATTTTCCATTGATCATCTGCGCATTCTGCAAAGAGATCTGCTCAATCGGATCTTCCACAGTCTCTACCACTGTTTTTTCCTGATAACAATGATATTCGCAGGTGTCCGGATCAATCACAACTTTTACGTTGTCAGCCTTTCCAAAATGATTTTTGCAGGCAGTTAAAAGGGAATTTTCAATTGCCTCAAGCAGCGTTTCTTTACTGATGTTTTTCTCCTTCTCCAGTATCGTTAACGCATCCAATAACTCATTATTCATGATTTTTATCCTCCATATATATTTATCGTGTTTTCCACATATGAGGTATCGCATAAGCGATATCTCCTGCGCAGTTTACCTCCGCAAAACGGACTTTTCTATAAACTGCTCTATAAGTCATTGTCCTAAAAATCAATTGCCTGTCGGATCAGTGCAATATCTGTCTTTAAAAAGGTGGTCTCTTTGTCGTTCTCATCTGCAATCGTCACAGATGTATCATCATACGCTTTTAAAATTCCTGTGAATTCCTTACAGCGGTCGATCGCACGGTAGGTACGGATCTCAATTTCTTTGCCCATATTGCGGACATAATCTTTTTCTTTCTTTAAAGGTCTTCCAAGTCCCGGAGAACTTACCTCAAATGTATAGGAATCCGGAATGAAATCTTCACGGTCGAGCAGTTCATTCATCTCACGTGCCACCGCTTCACAATCGTTGATTGTAATGCCGCCCTCTTTGTCAATATACGCCCGCAGATAATACGTGCTGCCTTCCTTGACATATTCTACATCTACCAGTTCAAACTGCATACGCTCCAGAATCGGAAGAATCAGTTGTTCTGTCTTTGCCTCATAAGTACTTGCCTTTGACATATTACCACCTCTTTTCTTTGACATAAAACACATTTTCACAAAAATTTGAGAGAGGACATCTGCCCTCTCTCAACCTTAGTTTCTATGTTACTTTTGTTATCATATCACTCTTTTTCCCTGATTTCAAGGGATTTTGTGTATTTCTTTCATAAAACAAAAAGTTCTTACCCAATCAGGTAAGAACTTCAGCAGTCCGTACGGGAATCGAACCCGTGTTTCCGCCGTGAGAGGGCGGCGTCTTAACCGCTTGACCAACGAACCGTGTATTATACTATCATAGCACAGGCCATGCGTCAAGTACTTTTTTCAGAAGCCTGGTTATTGTTCCCCTGCAAGCAGTAACAAGACTTGTACTTTCTTTCCCATATGTATATAATTTGTATAAAAGCAACTCAGGAGGACATCAGAAATGAAACTTATCTCATGGAACGTTAACGGGCTGCGCGCCTGTGTACAAAAAGGATTTCTCGATTATTTTCATGCCGCAGATGCCGATTTTTTCTGCATCCAGGAATCCAAGCTGCAGGAAGGACAGATCGCACTTGATCTGCCGGGCTACCACCAGTACTGGAATTACGCCGAGAAAAAAGGCTACTCCGGCACGGCAATCTTTGCAAAACACGAACCTCTTCAGGTCACACGCGGCATCGGCACCGCAATCTGCGATACCGAAGGTCGAGTGATCACCCTCGAATATGACAGCTTCTACCTTGTCACCTGTTACACTCCAAACTCCCAGAACGAACTGGCGCGGCTTCCCTACCGCATGGAATGGGAAGATGCTTTCCGCGCTTATCTTCTTCAGCTCGACAGCAAAAAGCCGGTCATTCTCTGCGGCGATTTAAATGTTGCACACACGGAGATCGATCTGAAAAATCCAAAGACCAACCGCAAAAATGCCGGTTTTTCCGATGAAGAACGGGAAAAAATGACCGAACTTTTAAACGCCGGTTTTACGGATACCTTCCGCTATTTTTATCCGGATGCCGAGGGCATTTATTCCTGGTGGTCCTACCGCTTTAAAGCCCGCGAGAAAAACGCCGGATGGCGGATCGATTATTTCCTCACTTCAAAGCGGTTAGATTCCAGTCTCACCGGAGCAGCTATCCATACCGATGTGTTCGGTTCGGATCACTGTCCGGTAGAACTGACCATTGAATTGTAAAGAAGTTTATTTCGTAAAAAATCCAGTGTTTTCACGGACGATTCCATGAAAACACTGGATTTTTCATTATGCGTACATCAATTTTCCTTTTGGCACTGGAATTTCCCGCCCAATAGCCTTTGCCGTCTCTATCCATTCGGAAATAACTGTTTCCACATTTTCCAAAGCCTCTGCCGCCGTTTCTCCATCATAAACTTTATTTCCGCGAGGATGCGCAGCTCGCGGAGCGTTATTTAATCATAGGAAGGAATTTCCTATGATTAAATAAAAAAAATGCTGTCATACGACAACATTTTTTCGGGTTGGGCTATTATATTTATAATAGTAACAGTCCGTACGGGAATCGAACCCGTGTTTCCGCCGTGAGAGGGCGGCGTCTTAACCGCTTGACCAACGAACCGTGTATTATACTATCATACACAATACTCTTTGTCAAATACTTTTTTCATATTTTTATCTTTATGAAAATGTCAACATTTAATGCGAAAGTTTTTTCATGTTTTTTCACATTTAGCAATATGCACATATCAAAGCAACTTTATTTGTGCATATTGTATAATTATATGTTTTTAATGGGTGTTGGTGTCGGATCCGGCTCTTGATATGCTGTTATGTGTATTTAAAAATGGGCGCACGAATACCGTCGCCTTCTTAGATATTCTTTTAAGCTGCAATTTTCTTTAATTCATCATTATATAATTTTTCTGCCGATTGATACTCGAATAGGCGGCGCGGGTAATTATTGATCCACTCCGCTATATTATCTATATCGCCCTGCGTTTTATCGTCAAAATTTACACCTTTTGGAATGTGGCGGCGTACTAATTTGTTTTGGTTCTCGTTGCTGCCACGTTCCCAACTGCTATATGGGTGGCAGTAATAAACCTTTGTTCTATTCTTTTTGTTTCTCTTTGATCTTTCCATTCCTTGCCAATCTGCAAACTCTGATCCATTATCAACCGTTATAGTTTTAAAAATCTTTCTGAACGCTGCCCCGGTTTTTCTTTCTAATCTGTCTAATGCTTTTACGACTGCTGCCGCCGTATGCTCTTTAAGTAAAAAAATAATCTCTTTGCGTGTTTTTCTTTCTGTTAAAACCAATAAAGATTTTTTAGACACTCCCCGCGCGCCTACTACTGTATCCATTTCCCAATGTCCGAAGGTTTCCCTTGTGTCTATTTCTTCCGGTCTGTTTTCGATGCTTTCGCCTTTGGTCGCCCTTTTCTGTGTTGTCTTTCTTTTATGTTTCTTTTCTCTCTTGCGCTTTTCCGGCAGGTTTTTTAATGTTAAATTGTAAAATACTCCCTTATCTATATAACTATATAATGTCGTTACGCATACTGTAAAATCTATGCCTTCCTCTTTTGCTTTTGCCAATGCAGCCGCAGGGCTGTACCCTTCGTTTATTATTATTTCCTCGATGCGATCCGCAAATTCTTTTTCGTTTCCTATTTTTAAATCTGCGCCTTTTGCCGATAAAACACCGTTCATGTATTCCTGCGCAATATCCGGGCTATATCTTATTTCTGTTGTCAAATCAGAGTTTAACGCCTCGAATTGTCCGCGTTTTAACTCTCTGTATATTGTGCTTATATGAAAATGCAGTATTTCCGCTATTTCTTTAGGTGTATGCCCGGCTTTCCTCAATACTTCTATTTTTAATCTATCGTTAAATGATATATGTTTAAAACTTCTCATGCGTGCCTCCTTAATGCGCGGCGAAGGGCGGCGGGTATAATCTACCTGCCGCCCTTAAAAGCTGTCTTGTTTCATTTGTCGTTATCAATAAGCGCATTTATATATTCATTCACACTTTGCCCTGCTGCTGCCGCTTTCTTTTTTATTTCCTCTTTCCTGCCTTTGGGTACCGTTAAATTTATTCTGTCGTACTTTTCTTTTATATACTCGTTTTGGTAGGATATTTGGTTAAATTCTCCGCTTTTTCCTTTCATCGTTTTTTACCTCTTGAAATTCTTCTATCTTCCTGCTATGATAATAAAAACACTTGGGGGCAGGTGGCAGGAATTGTTTCGGTTTTCTGCCCCCTCGTGCTAACCCTTTGTACCTTCGCCCTACTTATTAAGTAGGGCTTTTACTTTTTCTTTTGCATCTTCTAAACTCTCGCTTTCTTCTAAGATTGCTAAAATCTTTCTTGTTTGGTTTTCCTCTGCCGTCTGTTTTAAAAGTTCTGCTAAATTCATTTCTTCGTTATCCATTTCTTATTGCTCCTTCCTGCTGTTCCCTTGCTACAATTATATTATATAGCATATTGCGCAATATGTCAATACATATTACGCAATATTTTAAATTTTTTATGCTATTTTTTCTGATGCGTCAATAATCGGACACATACTATAAATACCGTATGGATATATCGCCTCTGCGTTGCGCATATCTGTATATATTTTACAACGCTTGGTTTTTCCGTTTCCCTTATCTATTGTTACGGTTTTTTCGGTGCGCTTAATTATTGTTATTTTAAACATACATTCGCTATTACAAATTGATCTTGTTGCATACGTCCTGCCAACCTCAAATTTTTTATATTCGTTTTCTGCCTTTTCGTGTGCCTCTCTGATTGCCTCTTTTACTAATTCTGCGTATGTTTTCATGTTATCCACCGTTTTAACCTTTCTGTGATTGAAATATTGTTATCTGCATCGTTGGCGTTGCCCCGGCATTGTTTAGCCGGTGCCGGTCGCTGTTGTCGAACTTTACGCCCCGGCAACCGGGCGGCTGTTGTTATAATCCACATTCTGCCATTACTTTAGCTGTTTCTTTATCAATTCCCTGCTCGGTTAATTCTGCAATTCTTCTTTTTAATGCCTGCTTTTTTATTTTCTTCATTGCCTCGATTTCCAACATATTGTTGTATGCCTCGTTAAATCCTTTTATTTCTACCATTTTTAATCCTCCGTTCCTTTGATGATTTAATTATATTACATATTGCGCAATATGTCAATACATATTACGCAATATTTTTTATGCGCAAAAATAAAGGGGCGTAACTTTCGCTACGCCCCAAAATACATTTACAAGTTGTTACTACTCTAACCCTTTAATTTCTGCACTTAATCCTGCGTCTTTAATTGTTTTTAACAGTTTTTCCGCTGCTGCCTTTGTTGGCTCCGTCGTATAAAACAACTTGTACATACCCCCTTCAATGACAAGCACCGGCGCGATGCCTTTTATTTTTGCCTCTGCTGCCTCTCCTGCTGCCTCGCTGCGCTTTTCAAATGCTTTAGAGGTAATTTTATATGCCTTTGCCTTTTTAATCGGTTCCTGCGCCTCTGTGGCGTTATTTTCTGCCATGTTTGCCTCCTTATCTCAACATTTCATTGACCTTTGCCTGCACTTCGGCATAGTTGTAACCTGCTGCCTCTAATTTTTCCTTTCTCTCTGATCCATTGCCCCACTTACCGGAAATTACCTCGTTTGCGATTTCTGCAACATTCTTTTTGTTTGGCTGCGATTTTCCCATGATGTTATTTACCGTTGCCTGCACTTCGGCATAGTCGTAACCTTCAGCCTCTAAACGCTGCTTTCTTTCTGAACCGTTCCCCCACTTACCGGCTACAACTTCCTGCGCAATTTCCGCGATGCTCTTTTTGTTGTCTACCTTGTTTTCTGTCTTATTCCCGGCGCGCTCGTTTACGATTGCCTGCACTTCGGCGTAATTGTAGCCTGCTGCCTCTAACTTCTCTTTTCTTTCTGTGCCATTGCCCCACGCTCCGGCGATCACTTCCTGCGCGATTTCTGCAACGCTCTTTTTGCCCTGCTGTGCTGTGATGTTATCATACTGCGTTAAATTGTACGCGCTTACCAAATTAAGCAGGTTTTTAACATACTGTGAACTTGTTGCGTAACCGTCTGCTTTGATGTTCTTAATATATGTTTTTGGATCTGTAACACCTTTTAAATTCGCGTAACGGCTCGCGCTGATAAAATCAAAATAGCCCTTTACGCCTTCCTCTAAGCTGTCGTAAACTCTGAAATTGTCTTTAATCTGCGTTAATACGCCTACCTCGTATTCCTCGCACGTTGACATATTTACAGATTTTCCCTTCCATGCGCTGCCGCACTTCATACCGAAATAATTATGGTACTTTGCTGCAAGTGTTGACTTTCCCCACCCGCTTTCGTTAATCGCCTGCGCAATGATTGGACTAATTACAGCGATGCCATAATTTGCGGCGTGCTTTCTTGCTGCCGCTGCAATGTTCTCAATAAATGTTTTCTGTTCTGTTGTCATGGTTATTTTTCCTCCTTGTTTGGTGTGTATTTTTTCAGATTGCAACGCGCGCTTAATTCGCAGGTGTCGCAATTCTGATTTTTGCATACAAGATCGTTAATCTTGTCGCCTAACTGTTTGTCTGCAACCTTTAATGTCTTAATCAGCCATACCGGTACCTTCTCCGGCATAATTACATAAAGGTTTTCTAAAATGCTCGTAAATTCGTTTATCAGCATTACGGCGGTAACGTACCAACCGATCAGCATTGCAAAATCTAAGTTAATGCCGATGCTACCGCCCATTTCGCGGATCCCCCACCCGATTAAAAAGGCGGTTCCAATCATAACGAAATACATTAACTTTTTAATGATCCCCTGCAATCCGGTTTTAGAGTTCCAATCTTTTAAAAAATACTTTGCTTTAATCCACCCGGTTAAATAGTCAAGTGCTACCGCTGCCATGAACAAAATTAAAATAACCGGGATTTTTCCAAATGCCGCTGCGATCGCTGTAAAAATTGCCGATACGCTCAACCCTGCCGCGCTTGGTGTCTGTGTTGCCGCTGCCTTTGCAGCAATAAAAATTTCTTTCATCGTGTGCCTCCTTCTTTTGCGCAAAAAAATAAAGCCTTATCGGCTTTCTCTTGCTTTGGCTCGCGCTGCATCTGTGCAATGCAGTACAAAACCGTTGATAATGTTCTCTCTTAATCCCTCATTTGTGCAATGTTTTATTAAACCGAAATAGCTTTGCATGGTTGCGTTGACTTCCTGCAAGGTCATTTCGCCGCGCTCGTATGCTTTTACAATGTACTTTATGCGGGATCTCATTCTTTTTACTGTTGCGGATCTTAACCTTATTTCATCTTTATTTATCATATAACCCACAAAATCAATATTGCAGGTTGTTGGTCTTATGACGGTTTTGTTATTTAGGTTTAATTTCAGATTTTCAAGCAGGAAAGTTTCAACTTTCTCCAATACCTGCCATAGTTCCTCCTTGCTGTCGTGTAAAATAATACAATCGTCTGCGTACCGTATCACATATTTTAAATGTAATTCATGCTTTAGGTACTGATCTAACTCATTCATATAGATATTTGCAAACATCTGACTTGTTAAATTACCGATCGGCATACCTTTATCGAAAAGCATTTCGCGCGGATCTATCTCGCAAGGATCTACACCTAACGGCAACCCGAAGGCTCTTTTCTCTGAATTGATGATTTTATCAAACAATTTTATTAAACGCTCGTCTTTTATGCGCCGTTTCAAAATGTTTAATAAAACCTCGTGATCTACCCGGTAAAAGAATTTTGAAATGTCAAGTTTCAAGTAATAATATTGTTTTGGCTTTCTTTCTGTCTGCCTTAACCAATATTGCAGCCGGGAGGCTGCTTTTTCTCTGCCTCTTTCTTTGATGCAAGCATAACTATCTTTTATATAGGTTTTCTCATATAGCGGATTGAGTAGCCTATAAACCGCCCATTGTAAAACACGATCCCTAAATTGTAACGCCATAATAAGCCGTTTCTTTGGTACATAAATATAAATAATTCTGTACCCGCTTACTTTGTAACGCTCCTCCTGCAGGTCGTTGTATAAATCGTTTAAATGCGCGTCAAGTTCTAAAGAAAACCGCATTATTTCGTTGCGCTCGTTTTTCCCTTTTCGTGCATCTAAATAGGCGGCATAGATGTTACTATAACTTGCGATCTGTTCATATGTTACGTTAAATTTTTTCATTATGACCTTAATTTCTCCATGCGTTACGCCCTTCGCTTGCGTTACTAACCGTATTCATGGAAATTTTTGTTTTGCTCATATTGCTATAAGCAGGGTAATATGCCCCTTTTCTTCTCTCTGTACGGTACGCCGCCCGCGTGTTGCGGCGTATGCTGACTAATTGAGAAAAGCGGAAAACAGCCCCACATTCACATTGGAGATAGAACGCGGGTTGTTGAAATTGCCGTTAGCCTCCCCGGCGTTACCGCCATTACCATAATTACCGCCACGAATAAGCAACCGTTACGGCATACTACCCATAGTTGATTTATTATTTTAGCTTATTAAGCCAACTACCTAAAATTTTACCCATTTCCTCCAACTTCTCGCACCACCTGCGTTGATCGTCAAGCGGTATCAGAACACCCCTTGTATTCATCTTTGGATCTACGGCAATCATTAAAAGCTGCCTTAGATTATAGATTTTTGCATCAACCTGCGTTAATGCCGTTTTCTTATGTTCTTTCTTGGCTGCATCTGATAAACCTTCTAATATTTCATACATTGACTTTTCAATCTGCGCACCAATCGCGTTTCCTATACGCTGATTTCTCGGAAATTGTTTGTTATATAGGCAATCGTGACCGTATGCGATCATTTCTCTTGTTTTCTTCATAATCAAAAGATCGTCTTTGGGTTCGGGTGGTTTTGCTGTCGCTCTGAAATTTCTTTGCATTTTGTTTTATGTCCTCGTCATTTTCAGAAATAGGGCGTATGCTGCCGCATACACCCGCAGGAATTACGCATAAAGCGCAGGATCCACATAAGCGGAAAACAGCCCCACAGCCACAATGGAGAGAGAACGCGGGTAGGTGAAAGAGCCGTTAGCCTCCCCGGCGGTACCGCCATTACCATAATTACCGCCACGAAAAAGCAACCGCTCGCCGTTGTTACGAAAATATATAAAGCCCCTGCCGGTTTTATCTGTGTTAGGGAATAACGCTAATGCTTTTAAAATATCCGGGATTGTTACGCCGCTTTTTGCTGTCAATGTTCCGAAATCTTTCGCGCCATATCCCGCGCCGTCGTCTGTCTGCTTATGCTCTACGGTTGTTGTGATATGAAAACCACTTGTAGCATTTGCAGGGTTTCCGGTATAGTCAAACTTTAATGTGCCGTTTGTTCCCGGTGCAACTAATGAACCGTCCTGCAGGATCGCTTTCCATGCCTTGCTGTTTGCGCCTAAATCTGTTTTGTGGATTGCTGCGTTATTGTTCGGTACAATCTGAATTTCGCCGTCGACTAAACGCGCTACAACCCATTTATGAACGTCGCCCACAATATCGCATACGCCCAATGCCTCCCATGCCTTGCCGCCGGTTCCGGTTAATGTTCTGTAAACATTTGTCGGGTTCTGCGGACTTAATACACCATGCTCATAAGTCTTTACATGATGCCTGCCGTTGTTTGTGTTACCTCTAGGCTCTAATCCCTGTGCTGTGATTAAGTTGTGTAATACTCCCCACTCTGCCGCTGTCATAAGATGCCAACCTGCACCCTTGTTATAACAAACCTCAACCGCACGATCAAAAGTAATGCAGTTTGCAGGATCCTGATTTGGGATAGAGTACGCGCGGTTATTCTTGATCACGTTGATATATTTTGAAACATAAATATACGGCACCACTTTATCGTTGATGATAAAAGCCGGGTGCGGCGTGTGTGCCGATCCGATCCCTAACTCGTCCAAATAAACAAGCGGTACTTTTACCATTACCGAAGGAATACCTTGATCGTCTAAAATAATTTCCTCGTTTGCTGCTGCGCCTCTTAAATCTTCGTAATTACTCATTGATATATACCTCCTCGATGCTCCATAATATTAAAGTACATTTTGAAATGTCAAAATCTTTCTGCACTCTTTCAACGGTCTTTTTTCCTTCTGCGTCTGTCTCTCCCTCGATGTACTCATATTCCTTTGGCGGGATTTCAACCTGCGCAACGTAATTTTCGCCCAATCCAAAAACTAAATTGCCGTCTGCATCGGCGCAAATGTCTTTTTTAACGGTGTCGTCTGTCTGCAAACGCGGTAATCTCATTGCGATCGCATCGCCGATCCATAGGGTGCTACCTTCCAATTCGTAACCGATTTTGCGCCCCTCGTTTTTTTCAACTACTTTGATTGTTGGTTTTGCCATTAGATTTTACCTCCAAAAATAAAATATTTTATCGTTACCGGTTCCGTCGGGCAGTCCTCAACCTCGATTTTAAAACCGTTTAACTGCTTGTCCTTAATTCTGATTGCGCGCCCCTGCTGCAAATTATCGCAAAACGCCAACACAATATAATTTAATGTATTGCGTGCGTCTTTTAATGCAACTGTTACTTTCTCGGTGTTAAATGGGTACGTTTCTTTGCTCTTTACTTCCACCGATCCAACCTCGAAATAAGTATTTTCTAATTCCTTTTGGTGCTGTAATAACTGCACGATCGCCATATTTGCAATAATCATAGCCTCGTTTATGCCGTTATCCATGTGGTTCATGTTCTGTTGATTAAACCCCGTACCCGGTTCGATAATCCCGCCCGGAACCGGCGTTAATGTAATCGTGTTATCCGGGTTCTGTGTTACCGCGTATGTGTTTGCTTTTTCAGTACGGCGGTTTTTCCATAATATCAGATCATACATTTATCTTTTTCCTCCTATTCGCGTTTTATCGTTATTCTGATGCCTATTGTTGCGGTTGCTAATGTATCTTTTGGCGTGTTATAGTCTTTGCTTTCCAATAAATCGCCGTTTACATCGTATAATTTCGCATTTGTGATTTTTCCCTGCTCGTTATCATCAATGTATAGATAAAAAGTGATGTTATCGGTGTCTTTTATTATCTTTCCTATGGTTCCTTCTTTCACTTTTCCGTTAATGGTATATGTCGCACGCTTTACGATACTTTCCGTATAGTCTATAAGCCGATCTTTTAACATTTTAGCCCTCCTCTCTTGCGTAATCTGTGCCGCATATTTTTAACTGCGTAACTGCTGCCGTTACGTCCTCTTGCACCGTTACCGCGCTTTCTGCCATTGTAAACGGTGTATCTTCCCCGATTATTGCGTTTTCTTCTCCGCACGTTCTTATCGGTGTTGTTTCTGCCTCTGTGGCTGTTTCTATGTTTACAACGCTTTCCTGCGTTTCAAATGGTGCCTGCATCGCTAAACAGCACTCAACGCCGCACACAAAAGCCCCGGCGTTTTCATAACTGTTTACATAAGAAAAACCGGCTACACTCTGCGTATAGTCGGCTTTCTTTATTGCTGTTATGTTGTTATCAAAATTGCAATGCTCATTTTCTCCTGCTGCCGGTTCAAATGCCATAAAGATCAAATCTTCCAATTTGTATTTTATGGTGGTTTCCCTTTGCAGCGCAAATTCAAAATATATGTTTAATGGTAAAATTTCATCAATGATACTGTTTATTGTTTCCAAACTTCCCGCATCTGTGTTAATCTCTACGATCATTTCAAAATTTGACATATCGTTTATTAACCTTATTCCCTCGGAATAATTGGATAGCATCGCCGTTAATTCTTCTAGGCTCATTTTGCGCCGGTTCATCATTGATATAATATATATTTTTCTATCGTCTAAACTCTGCGCCGCCTTTGGTGTAATCCCTAACAGCTTTTCAAACCGTTTTACTCCGGTTTCGTCTGCTGTAAATACAAACATATTCCGTATTACTTCCGTAATAGAGGTATTCAATTTTGTAAATTCAATGTCCTCCGCTTTGGCGATTTGCTGTATATCCTTTATTTGCTTTATTACTGGTGGATAGTGATTTAAAATCATTGTTTGCATAATATCACGCCCCTAACCGGTATTGCGTTCGGATCTAACAGCAGGTTTTCTTCTCTGCCGTTTAAAGCTGTGTTCTGTACGTCTATGATGCCTTCCACACTTGCGATCGCTGCGTTTACCCTTAATATTCTTACCGTTATATTTTGTTCATTCTCCCAACTTTTCGCAAGCTCTAAAAAATAACCGTCGATTTTTTCCTGCACGCTTGCCAATAGATCCGCCCATGTATAGCCGGTATCTATCGTTATTTTTGCCTCTATTTTTACGCTTTCCGATGTGCAGGCTAATATATCTACCACATGATATATTGCAGCCTCTCCTGCGCCCTCTCCCTGCTGCTCTATCGGATCAATTATTTTCTGCACGTCTGAAACAAGCGTGCTGTTTGGCGTTTTATATGTGCTGTCAAGAAAATAAATCTTTATCCTCTTTTCCTGTGCTGTAACCCTATATATTTTACACGCGCCCACGCCCTCTATTTTGTGCATGATTGCTTTGTACTGCGCCCGGTTGCCGCCAAATGCCTGCGCTGCTGCAACTATGGAAAGATAACGCGCGCGGAAATCTTCGGTTTTTTCCTCGCCCCTTGCAGGTGTTAAAAGTTCTTTTAGTTCTCCGCTTTCGTAACCGTCAATATATTCTATTGGTGTTAAATCGTCCTGCTTTACGTTTCCACCGGTGCCGGTCTGCTCACACATAAGCCGGTACGTTAATTGTGTTATCTTTTCTGTGCATATATAAGTTAATTCGCCTGCCGAAAAGCGGGCGTTAATTGCTATTTCTGTGTTAAACTCTGCCTTCCAAACCGCGTTAGTGGCTGCGTATGGTGTTATGCCCTTTTCTTTCGCCCTCAATATTAAATGCTCTCTGTCGGCTGTTTCTGCATATCCGTTTTGATCTATCAATTCTAATTCGATATATGCCTTCTCAAATTCTGCCGCCGCGCCCCGAAATGAATGATCTATAAGTGTGCCTTCTTCGGTGCTTGTGTCCGGTTCGATTGCAGCTTTTAAATCAATCATAATATTGTTTTGTGTTTTATCCTCGAAAGCCATTTCGCACCTCCTTTATGCCGCTGTTGGTTTTGCAATCTGCTGATCTTTAAATTCTATATCGCCGTATATGGTATTGACTACGAATGATACCGTTAAAACATCATTTTCCATGCTTACCGAAAAATCAGATATACCTTGTATATTTTCATTGACTGATAAACAATCCTCCGTCATTCGCTGCGTTTCTGCCTCTATATATTCCTCGGTGTACCCTTGTCCTATTAAATCCTCAAACTCGTTACCATAATCCCATGTGTAAACATAATACCGGTAACGCGGTGTTTGTAATACTAGCCAAATCCATATTTTAATAGCCTCTAATCCCTCTACGATGTTTCCGGTTAATTGCCCGGTTTTAAAGTCTATTTCGTACTCTTTTGGTGTTTGGCTTTCTTCCTGCTGTTCTAATTCCTCGTCGTCCTCTATGTATGTGGGTAATAAACTCATTTTTACACCAACCTTTCTAAGATAATATATAATTCGTCGCTTACTCTATATACTGCTACTTTATCACCCTTTTTTAGCGCGCCTATGAATGTATTTTTATCTTTCTTTGAAGGTGTGGCGTTATCAACCGCATAATGATAGCCGGTTTTCAAATGTTCCGCAATCAATAAATCGCTGCCCGACAATTTAAGCGCACCAATAGCGCACGTTGTCGCACTCTCCATAACTCCGATTTGAATAGGCGCGGTATTATCCTTTTTTCCCTGCTCCCGCATCGTATTTAAAATTTCCTCGTATGGGTTCATGTTCCGCGCCTCCTATTCTTCTGTTTCGTCGTATTCTTTGCTATCCATAATGTTTTTAAAATTAAGTTCTAAACTCATTATGTGGGTTCCGTTTTCCCATGTATGCGTATCGCTGTCAATCCAAAACACGCCGTTTAAACCGGTTGCCTTGTCGTAAACCTCTACGCCATTACCTGCGATGCAGGATAAATCGCCGTTGATGCCGTCAAGCGTTACTTTCTTTTCTACGCCGGATAACATATTTTTTGCTGCTGTTTCTGCATTTATGCCCTTTTCTTTTGTATAGATCTGTTGGTATATTCCGTATTTGTCGATCCAATTACCGTTTTTTACCTCTCCGACCTGCTTTTTGTTCTCGTCGTAAATCTTTACAACGTTTACCATGCTGTCTATGGTTTCCTCGTATTTCGTGTTTGTTATGTTGTATTCATCTGCAAGCACAAAATTTTTAACAATCGTTCCTTTTACCTTTACCGTTAATTTCTTGCCTTCCATGCGGCATATATATTTTTTCCCGGTCTGCCTTGCCGCTTTTGTGTACGCCATCATAATAATGTCGTATATGCTGCTGCCGTCAATTATCATTTTCTTAATTGTCGCCTTTGTTTCTACAACTGTGCCGGTATCAATTTCAAAATCAGCGCATACCTTTTTTGTTATCCTCTCTGCGGTTGTATTTGAAAAATTATATACCCCGGTACTTTTAAGAAGGTGGTTTAGCAGATCCGTACATGAATATGTAACGGTTCCGGTTTCGCTCGTTGTTTCCTTTGTTATTACCTCGCCAATGAATAAAGTTGTATTGTTTTCATATAGCTTTATTGTGTCGCCCGCCGCAATTTTTAACTTCAAATCAGTTACGTTTTTATCGTTTGGCGCATTTATAACGGCTATTTCTGCCGTTCTTGCTGCCTGTGATGTTGAACCGCCCCAACTTACACTAGATACCGCCTCTGTAATATCTGTTGTATATACATAACCGTCTTTGTATTTTATCCATTTTACTATCATACGTTAATTACCAAATTTTGCCCCGGATATATTAAATTTGGGTTGCCGCCGATCACTCCCTTGTTTTGGTTGTATATCGCGCGCCAATTCGCACTACTTCCGGTTAAATTCTTTGCGATCATACTTAAACAATCGCCTTTTTTTACGGTATATGTTGTACTGTTTACGGCTTTTGCTGTTCTCTGTGTTGCTGCTGCGGTAACTTTCTTTGTAACTTTTTCTTTTCTTTTTGAGGTTTTAACTTTAACTTTCCGATACTCTTTAAATTCCAACGTGAAATTTATATCTTTTGTGCCGTCGTTTTCGCCCCATGTGAAACTTTCTATTGTGCAATCCATGTTTATAGGCGTTCCGGTCATTGTAAGACTTAAAACGCCGTTGTTTTTCATTTTTTCAATGGTTTTTACGCTTTCTTTCGGTGTTGGGAATGTTGAATACTGGCAAAAGCTGTATTTTTGTTTCGGAAAAATAGAGGAAAAGGAAACCGTTTTTAGTTTCCTTTTCCCGATCAAATTTATTTCTCCTAATTTATTGATGTTGACCTGCGTATTATCGCTTTCGCTCGTTAATTCGTATTCCGAAGGCAATATTGCAAATCGAAAACTTTTTTTATTCTGTCTTAACCATATTTCCATTTGCCGCCCTCCTTTACGGTGTGTTAAATGCTACTTTCTTTAATTTGAGTGCCAACGCCTCGGCTATTCTGTCTATATCTTCATCGCTACGCACTTCTATTTTATCCGCTAATTTCTGAATATTTAGCGTGATGCCGCCGGATCCGTTTTGTGCTGCGCCGTCTTTCCGCGCCATTTCCACACTTTTATCATGTGGATATACCCGCGAACCTTGCGGCAGGTCTACGATCTCGCCGCCTCGATCATGTATGATCGCTGCGCCGCCTTTCCAATTATCGGTACCTTTGTAAAGCATCGGTATTGTTGGTATATTGATACCAAAACTTTTACCGCCTAATCCCGGTACCCAATCCGGTATAGAAATATTTAATTTGTTAATGCCGGATATTGCGCCGTTTATAATTCCGATAACTGCGTTAATTGGCGCTTTGCACAATGCCGCCAAACTGTCGAATACGCCTTTAAAAATCGTCTTTATACCTTCCCATGCTTTACGCCAATTTCCGGTAAATACGCCCGAAATAAACGTTGTCAAGCCGTCGAATATTGTTAATACTCCGCTTATGAGGGAGGCTATTGTGTTTACTGCTGCCGATATTGCGCCCTTAATCGCCGAAAAAGCCACTTTTACAACCGGTACGATAACCGCCATGCTCTTTTTAATTAGTGTTGCTATTGCGCCAAATACAACGCCTACAACGATTTTTAATGCCTGCAATACTGCTTTCGCTGTGCTGCAAGTGCTACTAATCTTTTTTCCGAATATTGTAGCTATAACATTTGCTGCGGCTCTAACCACTTTTCCGATCGCTCCAAATACTGTACTAAAGATTGTTTTTAAATTATTTATAATGCTGCTTGCGCGTGTTTTGATGTTATTCAGATTTGCGCTGAATTTTTTCATATCAACACCGCACCTGCTTAAAACTTTCTTTATCGCATTTCCAACCGCTGTAAAAATGCTTTTTACAATATTAAGGCTCTTAAAACTGTTGATTGCACCTTTTACCGTTCCTGCTATCAGCTTAAACGGTGCCTTTATAATATTTACCAAACCGGATAATGCGCCGCGTGCAATCGTTTTTAATCCATTCAGTGCGCCCTTCCAATCTCCGGTAAATATGCCCTTTACAAATTGCGCCACGCCTTTAAAAATCGTTTTGATATTCTCGATTATCGGCTTTACCGCCTGCACGAAACCGTTAATATATCCTTTGGCTGTGCTTATTGCAATATCCCATGCGGAGGCTACAAGATCGAAAGCTCCCGCAATTTTGTTTACTGTGCTTTCCGGCAGGAATGTTGAAAACGCCCCAACCACGAAATTTTTTATTGCATTGATCTTTGTTTTAAATATGTTTCCTATAACGTCTACTGTGCCGCCTGCTGCCGTCTGAAATCCCTTTAATGCGGTTTCTGCATCTCCGCTAAATATGCCCTTTAGCATCGTTCCAATGCCTTTAAAAATCGTTGTGAAACCGTCAAATATTTTCTTTACGTCCTGCACAAGCCCGGTAAACGTCGCCTTTATTCCCGATGCAACCGCTTTTATTCCCGGTAATAATGTATTGAATACGTTTATTATTCCTGCTGCTATATCCGGCGGGAAAATGTTTTTAATGCTGTTTCTGAAATCTTGCGCCGCGCTATCCCAATTACCTGTAAATGCACCGCCAAAAAATTCTAAAATTGCATTAAACGCTTTTAATCCTTTGTCTACTGCTGTTACTATGGTATCAAATGCCGCTACTGCGCCGCCTACGATTGTTTCAAACGCGCCGCCCGCTGCATCTGCTCCTTCGCCTACACTTCCGGCGAACTCTTTTTTGAATATCCCGGCTATATTTTTTACAAAACTAGAAATCTTTCCCGCTATGCTACCGACTGTATTCCCGATTGATGTAAACTTATCTTTGAACCCCTGCACCGAAAAGCCCGCTTTTTCAAAAGCGTTTTTAAACCAATTTCCCGCATTTTGCAAGAAGGCTTTTACTTGATCCCAATTTTTTATAATTAAAACTGCCGCTACCGCAATCGCCGCCAATACTCCTATAACAATTCCTGCAGGGCTTGTTATAGTTCCGATAATGCCGCCGAAATTCGCTATTGTCTTTGTGATCGTTCCGAAAGTTCTTTGTACGGTTCCAACCATTGTAACGACTTTTCCGAATACCATAATAATAGGCGGTATCGCTGCCGCGATTGCCGCCCATTTCATAATACTATCTACTTGCGCATCACTTAGATTATTTATATAATCTGCTGCCTTTTGTACCCATGATACGAATTTTTTCAAGTATGGTAATAATTTATCGCCTATTGTTATCGCTATTCCTTCTACCGCTGATTTTAATAGCGTTAATTGTCCTTTTAAGTTATCAAGCATTTTTGCAGCCATAGCCTCCGCGCTGCCGCTTGATCCGTTTATTGCCTCTGTCAATTTGTCAAAATCTGCTGCGCTTGCGTTTACAATGGTTAGCAAGCCCGACATACTTTCTTTTCCCGCTAAAGTAGTCGCGTATGATGCTTTTTCAGTTTCCGACAAACCGTTAAATGACGTTCGCAGGTTGTTCATAACTTCCGCGAAACTTTTCATATTTCCGCTACTGTCTGTTAGGCTTATTCCTAACTTTTGCATAACCGCCGCTTGTGCGTCTGTTGGCTTTGCCATGTTTGCAATCACATTTTTCAAAGTTGTACCTGCTGTACTTCCTTTTATTCCTGCGTTTGCCATTACTCCCAGTGCTACGGAAATATCCTCTATGTTATAGCCCATTGCACCCGCTGTCGCTGCGCAATATTTAAAACTTTCGCCTAACATTGTAACATTGGTGTTTGCGTTTGTAGATGCCGCCGCCATAACATCGGCAAAACGCCCGCTTTCTTTGGCTGACATTCCAAACGCTGTTAAACCGTCCGTAACAATGTCGGAGGTTGTTCCTAAATCTTCCCCGGCGGCGGCTGCAAGGTTCATAATACCCGCTATACCTGCGGTCATATCTGCGGTTTTCCACCCCGCCATAGCCATATACTTCATAGCCTCCGCGCTTTCACTTGCGGAAAAAGAAGTAGTTGCGCCCATTTCTTTAGCTTTTGCCGTTAATGTCGCTAAATCCTGCGCGCTCGCGCCGGATATTGCGCCCACTTCTGACATTGCCGCCTCGAAATCAGCGGCGGTTTTTACCGCCGCCGTTGCCACACCCGCGATCGGTACGGTGATCGCTTTTGTTAGGGTTGATCCAACGCTTGTAATTGTCTTGCCCGCGCTCTGTATCTGTTTCCCGGCTTTTATTGCCTCGTTTCCCATGCTGCGCATACTGTTTATCACTTCTTTAGACGGCTTTGTAAAACCGTCTATAAACTGTATTGCTGTACTTATTACCCTGCCCACATCAACCACCTCCTCCGAAGGCTTTTTCTATTTCTTTGTTTCTTTCCTCTTTGTCGCGCAATTCCTGCCGCATATACGCCCTCGCTATGCGCTTTTGCCCTTCCGGCAGGCTCATGTATTCAAACGGTTTCCAATTTTTAAAACGATAGTGCAGGTAATCCATTTGCACCTCCCTATCGCTTTCAATTAGTTTTTTACTGTTTTATCCGTTGTTTCCTCATTCTCAAAACCGCTTAACTTTGCAATCTCTGTGGAAATCCTGTTAATTTCTCCCTTGAAAATTTTCTTTGCAGCGTCCGCAGGCGTTGCAACTCCTAAATGCTTTAAAAGCTGTTCGTTTTTTAAATCCGGTTCAATAATTCCGGCGGCGGCGATTTTGGCGTTTGTGCTAAATGCCCTGCCGTAATCAACCTCCCCTTCTTCATCTAATCCACTTGCGGATAAACCACCGAAAAGATCGCCGTCTACTGCCTGTATTGTTACCTCTGCATCTTCTCCGACGATTTTAGATAACTGTTTGCTCTTTAACTTCTTTGTTTCGATCTTGTCAAATTCGCCCTTGTCAACTGCTAATAATCTTTCTACTAAATTCATGATTGTTTTTCTCCTTTACATGAAAATAGGGCGCATCATGCGCCCTTTAATTGTTGTTTTAATTGATTGTCTGCATCGGCTCCCAATCTTGGAAAGTAAAGCCATAACTTTCCTCCCCGGTCTTTCCTGCCTCCCAATCGGATAAAATCATTTTGTCGATCACGCAACCGTAATATGCTACGCGCTCCGCGCCGATTGCGTCCGGATCATTTACATTTGAAATGATTGTGTGTGTCGGTGTCTTTCCTGCCTTGACAACCTTATTTACCTTATTCATTACAAAACTGTTGATTTTGTGTAACTTCAATTCGCCCTTTGGCTCTAACCCTGTTACTTTCTGACCGTCTACCAAATTTTGGCATTGTGAAATTGCTGTTTTCTTTAAAGTTACCTCTGCTTTGCAAGCTGTGACCTGCGCTAAATATTCGCCGTCAAACCACACTTCGCCCCATGTTCCATTTATAACCTGCTCCGGTCTAAAACCTTTCATGTTCTTTTACCCTTCCTTTCTGCCTTAGATATAAATAGGCATTTTAATATCTTCGATCGCATCTAAGATTTTTACATTTCCTGTTAAAAATACAAACGCGCCTGTGTCTGCTGTTATAATTTCCTCGTCGCTACATTCGTCAACGTCTTTTACGGTTCCGTCGTCGAGTGTTGCCTGCAGCCCTTTACCTTTTAAATACTCTCTGATCGCGTCCGCATCTAATCCAACCGAATAGCTACTTACAATACCGTCGCGCTGCAACTGTGCAAAATAGCTACTAATTGCCGATAACAGCAGGCATTTATTGGAATATGAATTTGCGTATTTTCCTAAATAACTATCCTGTGCCGTTTTGGTAATATCGTCGTTTATCATATCCATAGCCTCGACAATTTTAATTTTCTTGAAACTGTCGCCCTTGCCGTCTACTGTTGTTACGAAACTATTAACACCTCTTGCAACTTTTACCTTCTCACCGTCATAAAAAACAATAAATTCCCCTTTATCTACCGGCGTATCAATATCAGTAAGCCGCGTACAATCCGATAATTCAGAAAGTGGCGCGTATGTGCAAGCAATCGTCATAGGTGTACCGGCGATTAGTCCGGCAATTCTCGCGCAATACTGTTCTGCTGTGTATTTCGTATCAACTGTTGTTTTTGTTCCATTCTTCGCGGTTACGGTTTCCGTTTTTACTGCCGTTTCTGTTGTGTAGTTGATAATACCTTCGTTATCTGCCGCCGTATTTGGTAATACCGCTTTGATCTTCTTTTTCTTAACGTCGCGCATGGTTTTAACCCATGTTGCAACTTCCTGTGCCTTCTGATCGGTTTCAACTGTCGGAATAGCCAAATAATTAAATTTGATTGTTTCCGATGCTTCCATAGCCTTTTTATAGCCCGCGTCGATCGCCGCTTTTTCTGCGTCGTCTGCAATTCCCATGCAATACACAATTACCTTCTTCGGGGCATTTGTGTAGCCAATCATTGCAAGTTTGATCTGTTCTACCGTTGCATCTTTTAAGCTGTCCGGTATGTCTTTCTCTGTTACAACCGTAACCGGATTTACCGCCGGTGCTGCTAATGTGTCTTTTACCCATAACATCACGATCCCGCGCTCGCCTCTTGTTACTGCTGTCATTGCTTTTTCTATAAAGCTAATTGTTATACTTGGTGCGCCCATTTTAAACCTCCTTAACCTTGCGTTACTTTTACGCCTAATCCTTCCGCTATTGGCGCGGTTTCTTCTCTCTGCGTATTTTCCTTGTAATCAATTTGGATATTTATTTGTAAAATATCTTGATACTCGCCGATGTAATCATGCGTAAATTCTCCAACTGTCAATTTTCGATTTTCAACAAAAAAAATCAGCCCGAAAAGGTCTTTTATTTCGTCTACCTTTTCAAGCTGATCTAATTCGTTCTTTTCCTTTTGGAAATATGTTATTTTAACTGTAAAACCGCCTTTTGCAAAATTTTTTGTTTCTGCGCTGCTGCCTCGATCTAAAATTTCCGTAAAGAAACAAGGGGCGGCGTACCCCTCTTTTATTTCTTTTCCGTAAATTCTGTAATTGGGCGGCGCATATTTTTTGCTTAAAAGTTCGTTTATTGCTTTTTTTATATCTACGTTTTTAATTCAAATCGCCCTCCTTTAATATTTCGTCTATCATTTCTTCAAACCGTTGCGGTACTATGTTCTCGTACTCGTTTCTTGTTTTTTCCATGATATGTTTACCGGGAACAAAACCAACGATCCTGCCGCCCCTTACAAGGTTATGACCGTTTTCTATTAAATGAAAATGCCTTGCGCTATTCCACACTAAAGCCGTTGCGCCTACATTTTCCTCTATAACTTTTGTTCCCCATTTTCTTTTAATCGCTTTGTTTTTTTCGCTGCCGGTTCTCTCATGCGGCTTTAATTCTGAATTGGCGCGCTTTTTTGCAGCGTTTTTAAAATCTTTTCCAATTCCTTTTAGTGTTTCTTTTGCTTTCTCCGGTGCCGTCTGAATTGCTTTCGTTAAATCTCTTTCCAATTCCTCTAAGCCCTCGATCTCAAAATCAAGCCCCGCCGCCATAGCATCGCCTCCAAAATAAAAAGCTACCGCATTGCTGCGATAGCCTTCTTGTTATTGTATTTCCTCGATGCTGCCATTATCCATATTAACAGAATACTCTTTTAGTAATGTTCCGCTAAATAACAGTTTTGCATCGTGTTCCTCTCCGTCCACATAATCGTATATGCTTACGTCTAGCGTGTTGCCTATGACAGATATTTTTGTTGTTGTTTTGTAGTTAAAGTTTACGATTGCATGAATTTCTTTATCGTCTTTGAAATATTCCTTGTAATAGCTTAACGCATATTCTTGAATATCTACATTTTCCGCAATAGTCGAAATTCTCCAATTTCCGGTAACATCGTTTCGCACATCTGAAACGCTAAAATACGCGCCTATATCATCAATGTTTTTTCCTGCTGCCGGTTCCTCTGCCTTTTCTGTCGGTTCCTGTTCTACCGTTTCCGGTTCTCTTGTTTCTATTTCCGTTGTTTCCGGTTGTACCGTTTCTGTTGGTGTCTTTAACTCCGGTGTGGTCGTTTCTACTTTTGTTTCCGGCTCCTTTTGTCCGTCTGAATTGTCTTTCGGTATCAGCAAACCGATAAAAACAATTACAATCAGCCAAAACCACCACTTTTTCCATATTTTCTTAGAAGGGTTTACCCCCCCCCCGAACTTTTGTTCGTTTTTTTGTTTTCTGCCATAGACTGCGCCTCCTCTATTGTTTTTCTGTATTATACCTCCTTCTTTGTCATTTGTCATTCGCATTTAATGTTATTTTTTCTATCGCCGGATTTTCTGTTAATTTTTCGGTGCATACAATTTCTAACATTTCGTTGCGTTCTCTGACGTTGATTATAGAAACAATCTGAAAATATCGGTCTTTGAATTTAATAAACATATCCGGCGTTACCTCTTTATGGTAACGCGTTGTTATTTTATATGTTAATTCCGGTCGTATTCTCTGTGCCTCTTGGTACTCTCTGCCTCTTGTTGGTTCAACACTCGCCCAAACTGTTTTTATTTCTTCTAAAACTTTTTCTGTTTGCAATAACTCGTTCTGTTTCTCGGTGTATCTGCAAAACGTAACTCTTTTATTTGTTCGTCCTATATCCATAATGCCACCTACTTATTTTGTAATTGCAGCATTAACGATTTTGTCATTTGGCTAAATTCTTCGCCAACTTTCCCGACGGGTGTTCTATTTTCATACCAATAGGCAATTAGTAATTTTAAATACACCTTTTCAAGTTCATAAGTTATTGTGTTTCCTTTTTCGTCTTTTTCCGGGTATTCTTTGCCGGTTGCATTTTTCAAATACTCTACTGCTGCCGTAATAAGCATTTGCAATAACTGATCGTCCTCCTCAATGTCAACGCGCAAATACTCTTTTACCTCTTGTAAAACAATCATAGTTACACCTGCCTTTAAAGCGGCGGTTTCCCGCCGCCCTTATTGCTGTTATTTATTCTGTGCCGCTGTCTGCTGCGCCATAAAATCAGCTACTACCGCGCTTTTTTCATCGCTTGCGGTTGTTGTCATTGTGTACCCTAATTTGGTACCTAATGCAATGATATTTTCGCGTGACATTTTTTCAATTTCTGCCTGCGTGTAAGTTTTTGTTTCTTCGGCTGCTGACTGTGCGGCGGTCTGCTGTACGTCTGTTGTTGTCTTAATTGTATGCTCTGCCATGACGATCGCCTCCTCGTCGATTGCTTTAATATCCAAACGCTCGCGTACCTTGATGCCGGTCTGATCTGTTTCCCACAATTTGCCCGCGCTACTTGAAATGTCGATTGTCAATGTTTCGCGATCGAAAATTGTAATCGCCTCTTTTAAGTCGCCGCATACAATCGGCACTTTGTAACCTCCGTCGGTTGTTTTGCTTGGCATTGTTCTATTGCTTACCTTTTTAATTGGATATTTGCCAAATAACAGCGTGCTTGTTGGCTTTGTTGGATCCGGCTGTAAAATATATTTGCCGTCCTTATCCTTTAAGCTGTCAAGCCAATTATAACCGTCCTGATTTGTCACAACTCCCGCGGTTAATGCGATTGCCGGATCAAGTAAAATATTGAAAATCTTTTTAAGATCGTCTAAGCTGTCTACCGCTACCTCCGCATCTGCTGTAATTTCTCTTATTTTGGCAACAATCAAGAAATTTCGTGTTGCCTTCGCCTTCTTTGCGATCCACTTTTTCAGATACGAAATAATATTTTCGGCTGTGTCGTCTAAAAGTTCCTGCGTGATCTTTAAGATGCCGCCCTTCTTTTTTACCTTGTAATCTACTTTTTCAAACTGTGGTGTTGAAACGTCCGGAAACTCTGCCGCCTCGTCGATGTTATCAAACGGTGTCTGATCTGCGTAACGTTCAATTACCCTGCTGCCGCTTAATGTCTTTACCGGTTCCACATTTACAAGCGTTTCTAATGCGTCCTCTGATCTTCTCAATTCCTTAATAGCGGTTTTAATATCCTTTGGTACTGTTAAACCGCCGTCCTCGTCCTTTCCTTCGTTCATGGAATTAAGGATCTCTTTATCTTCTGTTGATAATTCGCCCTTTCCTACGGCTGCCTTAATTGCGTTTACAAATGCGCCTGCGATATTCTTCGCCTTGTCCGCGATTGTCTTAGCTGCGCCTGCTGCCGCCTTTTCTCCCATTCCTTCTGTTTTTGTCACGTCAAGATCATAGACAAGATCGAACTGCGCCTGCAGTTTCTTTAATTCTTCCTTTGCGGTTGCCGCATCTTCAATTTTTCCCGCCTTGCAAAGATCCTTTACTTCCTGCTTTTTTGCGTTGATGCTATCAAGCATTTTCTTTAATTCTTCGTTCATGTGTGAGTATCCTCCTTGTTTTTTTGTAAAAAATAGAACTTAGATTAACTCTAAGTCCTCTAAAATCTCGGCTGTTTTTTGTTTTACGTCGTTTTCCGGTACCTTTGGTGTTTCCGGTTGTGTTGCATCTTTTAATTTTTCTGCTACCCTCTCCGCTAAATCATCAATATTGATCTGCTGTTGTGGCTGTTCCTTTAGCTTGTCCGGCAAATGGTTATATTTATCAAAATATTCACTTTTGCAGGCTGTTGCTTGGCTTTTTTCTGATACTTCTATATCGAAAAATTCCTGCCATTCTTTGCCGTTTTTCCATGTTTCGGCATTTATTAAACTGTCTATTTCTTCCGCTGTTACGCCCTCTTTGGTGTGTTGCATATAGGTATTTAATATAACCTTTTGGCAACCGTCCAAAATATCAGCCTCTTTTCTCATATCGTCTGCATTTCCCCATGTAACGCTACTTGGTTTATGGATCATCATTTGCGCATTTTCCGGTATGATAATTTTATCGCCTGCCATTGCTATAACGCTTGCTATGCTCGCCGCCAAACCCTCGACATATACGGTTATTTCTGCATCGTACCGCTTTAGAATATTATAAATAGCAATACCACCAAATACCGAACCGCCCCCGCTGTTAATATGCACATTTATTTTAGATACACCTTCAAGCTGATCTAAAAAGTCCTGTACGTCTTTTGGTGCTTTATCTTCCGGGTAATACTTTTGCCATTCCCCTAAACTCTCGCTGTTAATATCTCCAAAAAAGCAAAGATCCGCGGTTGTTTCTGTTTGGTTTTTAATCTCAATGCTGCCTACTGTTCTTTCCTTGTTGTACTTATCCTTTTTTTGTAACTCTAAGATTTTAGCCATTGTCGCCTCCTCCTTCCTTTTTTTCTTCTATGCCAATTTGCGCAACCTTTATATAATTACCGTTACAAATCAATTCATCGCCGCCTTCTTTTCGTGGCTTATTCATATATGATCTTGCCTCGTTTGGTGTATATATGCCGTTCTGCACATATCCGGTTAAAATTGTTGCTTGGCTCTTTGCGTCGGTACGCAAAATAACATTCTCGTTAAACTTGTAATACTTTCCTTGCCGTCTATCGCTCGGCTCTAATAGTTTGTAATCTAATTCCTCCTCATACTGCTTTAAAATAAATAATTCTGTATCAATATAAAAAGAAATGTTTTGCATTTCACTATTAGCGTAACTGCTTTTTTCATAGTCATTTATTTGATTTGGTTTTATGCCAAATGCGCCCGCAATTTGTAGCGCGCTATACTTCTTTAACTCAAAAAATTGACTATCCGTTAATTTGATGTTTAGCGGCTCTATTTTCATTCCGATCGGTATCGGGATAAATTTACCCGCGTTATTTGCGCCGTTTGCGTATTCTTCCAATCTTGCGATTAACGCTTTTTCCAACTTTGGCGACATATCGCCAGTGTACTGTAATACTGCGCGCGCTGTTAAACCGCCTTTATAAAGGTTGTTCAAAAAGTTTTGACTTTCAAGCCCGCCTTCTATGGTCGCTTTTAATATTTCTCTTACCGGTGCGCCACTATATCCGTCAAATGTCATTGATGTTTTAAAATGCAGTACATCGCCCGAAGGGAAAATATAACTTTCGCCGCTGTATTTATCTGTGTACCAATAGTAAATATCGCCGCTATCGCCAAATACGCCCTTGTCGTCAATCACTATTGTTGTATCTGCCGAAGGCATGATCCACAAATCCTTTATTTCTATTTCGCCGCCGTACATCATGCGGTTAAATTCGCGCCGGATCCACACATAGGCATTACCGTAATGATTTCTATTATTTTCAACCGTCGCCCAAAACGTCGAAGGTGTCATTTGCGGGTTTGGTCTTGTTTTTAATAACTCATACGCTTTGTTTGTTTCTGCCTCCTCTACGCCTCTATCTGTTTGCTGATAGAATTTTATAGGCATTTTCGCCAACGTTTCGGATAACATTTTAAGGCAGGTAAAATAAGTTACTTCGCTTAAAACCTTTTTAGGCGTTCTCGAAATTCCTAACCATTCTAATAGCTTTTCATCGTCTGCGCCTGCTGCCGGTCTTGCTGCTCTGTAAATCATATTTTTTATTTTTTCAAATAGTTTCAATCTTCTTTCACACCTGCCTTTTCAAACATTTTTAAATACGCCTCTATGCTCTGATCTGTCGTGATTTCCTCAACCTCTACGCCCATAGCCAATTTATGCGCGTCTATAATTGCATCGCATGGATCAATTCGTACTTTTTGCAGCATTTTATCTATTTTAATTTCGCCAAAACTGTTTGGCTCTGACAAAATAGCATCATTCATAGATCTTGTTAATAGCTTGTTTTTCTTGTCGTATTCCACATTATGCGCCTTTACTTCTAGTTGAAAATCTATTGTTGCATCGTTTAAGCTGCGTGCGCTCTGTTTGATTTCCACCAAATCGCACCCGAAATCTTCAAGATCTAACAAAAATGCGCTTGCATTATGCGGATCGTAACCGATTGCCGTTAAATCTATATCGTATTTATCAATAATATTGTGTAAATGCGCTAATATAGTTTTGTAATCGGTTTTTATGCCGCCTGCTGCCGTTGTTACCGTTAAAAGCCCCTCTTTTTGCCAAATGATGTACGGCGCGTTGTCCTCTTTGTCCATGTGTTCTTGCATACGCCTTTGAGGTATAAACGAATGGGAATAAATATAATATTTTTTATCCCCGGTATTTGGATCCTCGTATGGGAATATTAACGCAAGTGACGTTAAATCGCCGCCGCTTGATAAATCTAAGCCGCATATTGCTTTTTTTCCTCTGAAATCCTCTAACGTCCTATTGCTGCCGCATTTTTCCCATTCCGCAAGGTCTATAAAAGCGGTTTCTGCATTTGTAACCCATATATTTAGGGATTTTGTCAAAAAATCCCTCATTTCCTCGCCGCCCATTGATTTAGCTTTCTTTGCATCTTCCTGCATCTGTGAAAGCAATTCGGGATCATTTCCTGTCAATGGGCAACATTTGATCCAATTTTTCGGGTTCCAAATGTCGTCGTTTACGTCCATTTGGGCGATATAAATAAATTGCCGGTCGTTTACGTCAATTCCTCGTAAAACCCTCCGGCAATATTTGTATAATTCATAACATGGGGCGTTTAAATTAAAACCTGCCGTTGTTATGACTGATATTAACGATTGTTTTAGCTTTCGTGTACCGCCTTTTAACAGCTTGTACATTTGGTTATCTTTGTGCGCGTGGTACTCGTCTACAATGCCTAAATACGGTCGGAAACCGTCTATTGATTTTGTATCACGCCCCAATGCGCGTATAGTAGCATTGGTTATTTTCGCGGTAATCTCGCTTTTATAATCCTTTATTTCAAACAATTCTAGCAGGTCTGCATCTGCATTTATGAATTTTGATATTTCATTTAATACAATCCTTGCTTGATCTTGCTTTGTCGCTGTGCAATAGATTTGTGCGTAATTGTAGTTATCAAAATTACTACACTTAATACCCAATATTGCATTTAAAACACTTTTACCCTGCTGCCTCGCCACTTGCACATAACTATCAGTAAAACGACGTTTCCCGGTTTCTTTATGAACCCAACCGAAAAGGGAACCTAAAATAAACTCTTGGAACCCGGCGCAGGTAAACGTCTGATCGCCCTCGCCCTCTGCTATGGTTAGCTTGTTTGCAAGTTCTATTATGTCCTCTGCTTTTTCCGGATCAAAAATATATGGAAAATCCGAATCGTTCTTTTCTGATCTTTTCAGATCGTTTAAATGACGTTTGAACGCAAGCCGCGCATCTTCTCCAAACTCTTTCTTGTTTTTTAGGTTTTTTTCTGCAAATCGTGATATTCGATCGTTTGTTTTTAAAATCCTACTCATATTACTGTGCGTGTTTCATAAACTTATTTGCAGGTTTTTCTTCTTTTTCTTTCGGTATCACTAATTTGCACCTGCTCGAAATCGTTAATCCTAATTCTTTCGCGTTTTCGTTGCAGGCTTTCATAAGCCTATTTTGTATTTTAGAAAGATAGTTATATTGTGCGTATTGTTCCGAAATCTGTACATCTGCCGGTACCATGCTTTTTTTATCCGGCGTAAATTTGATTTTCTGCAACTGCTTTGTAACTTTGATATACTCGCTTTCGGCTTTAATATATCGTGCCAATACGTCACAATCTAAGTTAGTCATAATTTTCAAATCAACTAACTGTTTTGCTAATTCGTCGAACTTTTCCTTCTCTTTTTTTAATAAAAAATCGGGTGGTTTTACCTTATCTGCGGGGGCTGTGATCTCTGCGTTTTTTCTCTCTACATATTCCGCAATAGTCAAGTGTTTTCGCCCTTTTGCCGCTATTAGGTCAACCGGTTCTCTTGGTCTTGCCATTATCCTGCAACCCCCTTTTCAAAAAATCTCATTTAGGGAGTTTTTGCGCGAATTTAGGGGGGCTGCGGTCTTGGCAGGAACGGTTCAAAACTTTTTTGCACCCCCTACCCCGCAAGCCTCTTTTTATACTCGCTTATGCACTCCCTTAACGTTTGTTGCATCTGTGCCTTCTTTATCTCGTCTTTGTATGCCTTGCTTATCATGCTGTGTGTTGCCTCTGATATACTTATAAGGTTATCTAAGTCACAACGCCTCGAATAATCCTCCATTAACTCAACAATATGATGTACTGTATCAGCCGGTACAACCCTGCCTTCCGTGATGTATAAATATATATCTATGCCGGTATCTCTTGCCAATACTCTAGCGCGCGTTGCCTTCCATTCGCTGCTATTATAAAAAGCCTTTGCCGTTTGGTTTCTGCAATGTGCATCATATTCCTTGTGCCGTTCCCGGTTCTCCGCTGTCTTGTTTACGGTGTGTTCTTTACAATACCGCACACCCTGCGGCACCAACTTATTACAGCCGTTTCTATTGCAATACTTTAATAACGCCATTCTTTCGCACCTCCGGGCATAAAAATAAAGCGGCTATTTCTGTTTGGAAAATGCCGCTTTTAAATCGTTGGTTTTTGAATTGTAAATATCTTAACATAGTTAAACGGACTTGTGAAGGGTGTTAAATCGGGCGTGTTGTCAAGTGCCTCATTTACCTGCTGCCGCCCGCCGCCTATACTGCATCGGATCCGAAAAGAAATATAGCCATATCGCGCACAAGTGCGTTTTTATAATTCCTTACGGTCTTTTCGTTTAGGTTCTCATTATATCCCTGCTGCCCGCCTAAAATATCCGCTATTTCCTCGAATGTATAAACCTCCTCTACCTGTTTGCCATTCTCTACCGTTTTCTTTCGCTGTAAATAGCGCATTTCAATTACTTCATAACCCTTTTTGCCTTCAATCTTTTTTAAAGCCTTTTCTATGCGCTCTACATCGTTTTTACTGCGGTTATATGACGCTATTCTGTCCTCTAATAGCTGATCTTCGTCCGGCTTGTCAACCTTGTTTTTCTGATACCTTACAATGCTACCCGATGTTGATTTTTGGATCATTGCTAAATATCCTTCTTCGTCCGCAACGTGTTCCTTTAAAATGTTGAAACAATAAAGAATTTTCTCGGTATTCTTAAACGCCTCGTCTTTCATAGCTTTTTGACGCTCCAACCATGAAATACTATTCATTTTTTTAAATACCTCGTCGATTGTTACCGCTATTGTTTCTTTAATTTCTTTTGCTACCGCCATTTTTAACCTTCCTCCACTTCTCCGAAATATTTTATATACTTGTCCGGCTCGTTTTCGCCGATCCACTTTTTAACCTCTTTTTGGCTTGGCACCTCTAACGTGTTCTCATTTATATTGCGAAAAAATACAACTCCTTTTTTCGTTATGTAAATTTCCTGTACCTTGTATTTGAACGCGTTTACCACGTCGCATATCTTTGTTGCTGTATTAGTATCAAAAAGCCTTGTTACCTCTTTTGCTTTACCGTCTATCATGGTTTGATATGTTAATATCGCTTTCAATCTGCATTACCTCGCTTTCCTGCTGCCTCTGCTGCGCTATTACCTTTGTTTGAAATACCTGCAATGCTTCGTATTGTCGGCGGTGTTTTTCTTTATTACTTATAAACGCCGTCGCCGCCTCTTTTAATGCTGTCACCAACTCTAACGCCGGTTTCTTTACCGCCTCCCATAGATTTAAAATTGCTTTCTTGATCTTCTCAAAAGCTGTAATAATGTTTTTTCGGCGTTCCATTATGTAGGTTGCTGCTTTTATTGATATGCTACGCGGTGGGTTAAAACCAAAACGCCTTTTAAACTGTTTCTTTTTCTGCCGTCTGTTCATTTCGTCCTCCTTACAAATAATCTTTTTACGCTTTCTTTGCGCTCATGCAGCCAATATTTAAAAACCGCTTTGTAAAAAGCCTTCGTTTTCTCCTTCATGTTCCCTCCTATGCCTCGTATGTGCTTGTATTGGTCTTTGTTCGCGTTACTTTAACAATTCCTTTCGTTGTAATACTGATTTTCCCTTTTATACCGTTTCCCATATCTACGGTTGCTGATTGAATAAAGCCTTCACATATCGGATAAACAGTTTTATGCAGCAGGTCAACTGCTGCATCGGGAACTATAACCGTTGTGTTATTTTCTCCAAAAAGAAGATCTATTTTGTTATGCGCTCTTTCTTTTTGGCTTTTCTTGTGTGTATATATGCGTGCGTTCACACATTCGCAAGTTTCCGTTGCCAATTCGTCTATTTCCTCTTGGTTCCACTCGCATAATACTTTTCGCATCGCTGCCTGCTTGCAAAATTTACACGATCCTGTTTTTGTTGTTACCCCCCCCCGCTGTTCGTTCCGCCTTTTCCACAATATCAGCTAACATTGTTTTGTACCTCCTTCGTATAATTTGTTTACTGCCGCCATGATCTCGGCGGCTTTCTTGGTTCCGATGCCCTTTATCTCTGAAATTGCTACCGCAATATCTGAAGGTTTTACCCTGCTGCCCGCTGTCTTTTTGCCGTCCTCGTACCCTGCGTTATACATATTTACTACGAAAGTTTCCATTTGCTTGTGATCCATGCGTTTAACGTTTTTATATTGTTCTCTGTTTAATTTAATACCTTTTGCCATGTGTGCCTCCTATATTTCCTCAATTCCGATTATGTTAATATATTTGCCGATGTATTCCCGCGCCTCTTTGGTTTTTATACATTCGTCCTTTAAAATGGTTCTTAATCTCATGTTCTCGATTTGTGGGCGGCTCAAAGGAACGAATTTTATATTATATCCCGCCTCTTTTGCCTGCCGCTTAACAAAATCTAACTGCGCCAACTTAACCAAATAAGGCATATTGTATTCGTGGGCTAAATATAATGCCGCCTCTGTTTTGCCTATTCTTCTTTCGGGCGTGTATATAATAAAATCTTGTCCGGTTATTTCCTCTACCGCAATTTGTTTACCGAACCGATCCATGCTGTCATGTAGCATCGTAAAACATTCTTTTAATTCCGGTTCGGTGCGTTGCGCCGCTGTCGCGTATATCGCCTCGCGTGTCCGATGTGTGATAAATACGCCGCCCGCTTTTATAATTTCTTTATTTTCTGTCATATACCGGAACCTCCTCCGATCTGCCTTGCAACATACGGCGGCTTTCTCTTATTTCTCCGATTGCGCAAGGCTCTAAACCCAAAATCACATAACCTTCCTTGCAATATTCCGGATCGTTTAATATATAAACAATCTTTTGCAATGTGCATTTTCCGGTGTATTGTTCGCTGTTCCATTCGTTTAATGCTACATAATCGCCGGTATGATATGGGCGATCATTCTTTCTGACCTCAAAACTTTTTGTACCTGCTGCCATTGCCTTGAAAAACTCCGGCAATATTTTTAGCGCATGGATCATAACTCGCCCTCCTCTTTAAAATACTGTGTTATCCCCTCTTTGCAATCTGCGCCGGTATATGGGTTGCATCTTGTGTCTTTCTTTGTGCATCGGTTACATGATGATTTTTCACTTTTATATCTTCTAAGGAATAGTATTAAATCATCGTCACTCATGCGGCGTATTTGGTCTAATCTGCTCATGTGTACCTCCTAAATAACTATAATTTGATGTTTTCCTGCTGCTGCGTTTATCTCTGCTGCCATTCCCTCGCTTATCCCATGCCTTGCGCCTATTATGATTGTGTCGCAGGCGTTTAGAATATCTCGCCCGGCTTTTAATCCTTGTCGCCGCTGCATCGGTATATTGTCATTTAATACCTGTGTTAAATATAAATGAGTTGTGATTGGTGTATATCCTAATTGCAAGGCAAGTTTTGTTAAATGCCTTGCGTATAAGATATTTCGCGCTTTTTCTAAGATATTGCCGCGGTATGGACTGCATATATAGGCTAAATTATTTTTCATATTTTGCACCTATGCAGCAGGTTTTTACATCTGCTGCCCTTTGTATTTTGCTATGTTTTCTATTGCCTCTTTTGCCTTATCTGTAATAAATCGTGCGTATTTCGGGTTTTTACCCGCCATTCCCGCCGCCGTTCTTGATATGCCGCACATAAACGCGATTTTGTCTGCGCCGGTGTCAATTTCCTTTTTAGCCTCTCTTTCCATAGCCTCAAACCACTTTGTTATTTCTTCCTCTGTCATTTCGCTTGCCTCAAAAGCGGAATATAAAATTAACATCGCGTTTATAGCTGTATCAAAATGTTTTCCGATCTCTGCTCTGTCGATAGCTGCCTGCCGCGTATTGTTTCCGTTTCCGCGTGTGACTTGCGCCTGCAAAATCGGTTTTAACTGCCTTAATCCCGCTATACTTGCCTCTAAATCTTCCTGCTTTACGCCTACTTTTACATATCCGTTACCCATGTTCTCAACGCTCATATTATTTACCTGCTCTTTCCTTGCATTTCATCATAAGATCCTGCAATATATAAATTTCGCTTTCCGTCAAGTAATTACTAACCGAAACTAATTCTTTCGCTGTGCGGTTCGCCCAATATTTCAAGTCGCTTTCAATTTCTGTTATCTCAATTACTTTCGTGTAGATCATAAGATCTATAAGTTCCGCTAAATCGTCGTAAATCAATAACGCCTGCTGCCCGGCTTTTAGTCTTGCAACCTCTAACCCTTCGTTTGTTAAAACCGCTGTGCATTGTTCCGGCTCCGATCCTTTGAATACAAACGGTGTATTTAACCCTGCGTAATCTGCGATATACTCCCATTTTGCGCCGGTGTTCTCTTTCCAACCTTTCCAAAAATTGCTATCGAATAGATCGGGGCTTAAAATCGCCTCCATGAAATACATAATCCGCATACCGTTATATTCTTTGTTCATATTGATTTTGCCGTTAATAATAAGGCTTGCGCGATCTGTATTATCCGGTGCAGGTGCATTGTATGTTATTTTTGTTTCCGGTTCGGTTGTAATATGCTGCTGTGGCTCGTCCTGCGCCTCATTTCCGGCTTTTTCCGGTTCCTTCGGTGTTTCTTTCGTTTCTGCCTCTTTTGGCTGTTCTGTGGTCTGTTCCTGTGGCTTTTCCGGTTCTTTTACCGTCTTAACTTCTTTTGCGGTTAATGATCCGGTTTCTTTGTATGTGTCGTATAACACCTGCTGCGCTACCTCGTCTAATCCTGCTATTTCGTTTGCGGCGTTTGTACTTATCTTTCCCGCTGCAAATTCAGCCTTAAACGGTTCTATTAACTTGCTGTCTATGTGTTCCAATGTTCCTATTTTTGTTTTGTTTGTTCCCAAAAAATCAGCAATTACATTTTGCATCTTTCCCGGTATTTTATTATCTTTCTGCCATTCTTCCAAAAGCTGCCGAACCTCTTTTATTTCCTGCATCTTTTCGTAATCGGTTCTTTCACGCTGCGTTGAATTGGTAAAAATCAAAATCAACCGGTTTTTTATGCTATCCTCTGCCGTTTCGATTTTGCAAGGGATCATTTCATACTCTGTTTTACCCTCTGCAATTAGTTTTAATATTGCAAGCCTTCTTTTATGCCCGGCTATAATCTCATATTCATCGGTACCCGGTATCGGTTTTACAACCGGGTATTGCTGTATGCCTACTAACTCAATCGTGCGGGCGGTTTCCTCGATCTCTTTATCGTCCATGTGGTAGAAATTTTCTTTACCTGCTGCCGGTCTTAATTTATGTACGCTCAATTTAACCGGTTTCCAATCGCTCTTTACCTCTTTTTTGCTTTCGGCATTTAAAAAATTGTTAATGTCAAATCCCATTGCGTGCCTCCTTGTACCTAAATTGGGTATCGTCTAGTAAATACTAGGCGTTACGGTATTTTTACATCGTGTAATTTGGTGTTCAGCTTATACCAACCGTCCAACTCTAAAATAAATGTTATGTCGCCGGTTTTGGCACTTACCTGCGTTATAATGTCCGTTACGTCCATTGTCTGCGTTTTGCCGCCCTTCTCAAATTGGATCTTGTCGCCTATCTCATAAGGGCATTTCGCTTTAAACTTAATTTTCTGCATCTTCGCCCTCCAAATATTCCAATACGAATTTTTTATAATCCTGTGCGGCTCCGCATCTTACGGAATATTCCACAAGCGGCATTTTTGCAAATGTGCTTTCGTTTACTTTCTTTTCCGTCCTGCGGATCCATTGGTTAAATACCGGTACATTATGCGCCTTTAACCATTCTATTCCTTGATTGTTTACATCGTTGTTTTGATACTGTGTAATGACGCACCCTGCAAAATGTAAGTTCTCGTTAAAATCTTCCTGCACCTGTGCGATTTGCTCCATAAGAATGTCTAAGCCGTCAAAAGAGTATTGATCCATAAATACCGGTACTATTACATCGTTTGACGTTACAAGGGCGTTAATGATACTCATGTTAATATCGGGCGCGTTATCTATGATGCAATAATCGTATGCCTCTGTAAGTGGTAAATAGTCGAATTTCGCCCAACCATGATCTAAAACCTTGCTGTTACTCAATGCCTTTTTAAATCTCGTCTGCTGCTGCCTGCCGGTATCTACAATAGTTCGCAAGTTTGCCTCTAATAAATCCATATTCGCGGTTATAATGTCGATGTTTTCGTAATCTGTTTTTTTGATTATTTCCGATACATCAATATTTCTTTCTAACATCATGCGCGCAACGGTGTTTTTGTCCTCTGTGTCGTACTTCTTAAACGCCTTTGATGTGTTCCCCTGCTTGTCATTGTCGATAATTAAAACTTTCTTGTTATGTACTGCTGCCAACGTGTACGCCATGTTTACGGCTGTCGTGGTCTTTGCTACGCCACCTTTTAAGCTGATGATTGAAATTGTTTGCATTTGCTTATCCTCCTTATTCGTGCATTTTTAGCATTTCTGCAATCTGTTTTTTCTGTCCTTCCATTGCAATATTAAAAGTATCTTCTGTTGCTTTAACAAAACCTTCTATAAATTGCATATCTTCTTTTTCTATAACCGGCGTTCCGCACTCGCAATTTGCAAATGCGGCGTGAAAAATCTTACTTATCAATACCGGCAATTCATAGTAGATCATGTATTGCGCATCGTAAAAATTGCGTTCTCGCCTCTCTTTTGCGGTTAGTTTCTTTTCTTCCGTGTCTGCCCCCCCCTAGTTAAACGGTAATTCTTCGCCTTCCGGCATCTGCATAAAACCGTCTTTTTCCGTTTCCGGTTCGCCGCCTGCTGCCCTCTTGCTTTCCGCGAACTCTTGATCCTCTACGATAAATTCCGTAACATAAACTTTCTTGCCCTCGTTGTTTGTGTATGTTCTCGTTTGGCAGCGTGCGACTACTACTAACTTTGTGCCTTTCTTAAAATATTTCTCTGCAAACTCGGCGGCTGCGCCGTATGCTACAAAATTTATAAAATCCGCCGAAGGCTCGCCCTCTCTTTTATATCTTCTGTCAACCGCCAATGTGTAATTTATAACCGCAACCGGCTTTTCGCTCTGCGTATAACGTATTTCGGGATCTCTCGTTAAACGCCCCATGAAAATACATTTATTCATGCTGTGCCTCCTCTGTAATATTTAATTATCGCGTCTGCATCGGCGCAACTATCTACCGCCTCTAATGCTATTTCAGACGGTACGCCTGCAGCTAATACCGTTTTTAACTTTTCAAGCTGATATAAATAGCCGTCAAATGAATATGCGTGTTTCTCGGCTGCGTATATGTCGGCTGCTGCCTCTGCTGTTTCTAAACCTGCTAAATATGCAATGTTGTTTAATAGCTCGCCCTCTCTTTCCCGCTGCTTTATTGCCTGCTGCCGGAGGGCGTTTACTAATTCAGTTAATGCCATGTGCGCCTCCTATAAATACGATTTACCGTAACGCTTTCTAAATTCTTCCCGCGTTCCGATCTTACTTTCATATATTGCCTGCCCTAACATCTTAGATAACTTTTCAGCCATGATATTTTCATGTATGCGCTCAATCTGTTTACCCATGTTATGACATTTATTGCAAGCCGGAACTTTTAAACCGTCCTGCTCTGCCAACTCTCTAATGCCGTTACCAAATAATAAATGATGCTCACATTCTGCCGGTTTTCCACAAAAGAAACATATACCGGCATAATCTGTTACAATGCTTTTTGTTTTACTCATTTTCTGCCTTTCTGTATATCCTCGGAAACGCAATATAGTAAACCTTGTATGTGAATATCCAATAGTACCCGGCTTTTATGAACCGCCAATAATTAAGCATGATATAAAGCCGCCCTAATATTGGATTTTTCATATACTCTATTTCTATTTCCGGTCTGATAATGTAAAATTTCTTTGGTTTCATTTTCCTCCTATCGTCTGCGCTTTTTCTTTGTCGGTTCCGGCGTTCCCTCTGCTGCCTCGCGTGCTTTTCGTAAATACTTAATGCAATATGTATCTATGTGGAAACCGTTTATTATGTTGATTGCCTCTAATTCCGTTATGCCGCATCGCTCCTGCAGGTCTTGCCGCAACCTCCTGCGCTCTCCTATATCTTGCATACCGTTATACGGCAGGGCTTTTGCCTTTTCGTTATATGCGTATGCAATACTTGGCGTTAAAAGTTCTGCCATATAACCCCCTTGCTATGCTGTAATGCTTTTTACTGCACTTGTTGGCTGCTTTCCGTTAAATACTACGATCATGCTTGGGAATGGTGCCGGATCCTTGCTTTTCTGTCCGTCTATTTCAAAATTAACACGCCCTTTGATAAATCGTATTTCTGCTTTTCCTAAAATGTAATCGTGAAACATGATCGTATCTGTTCGGGCGGGTATAAGCATAACCACGACGATCCCCCCCCCTCGGTTGCCTCTTTGTAACATTTTTGCACCCATGCAATTTGACCGGCGTTTGTTTTTGTTTTTCTGCTGTACGGCGGGTTGCAAAATACCGTTTCGCCCGCCCATGACTGCGCCAAACCGTCCTGCTCTATGGTGTAATACTTTGCGCATTTATGGTTGTTATTGTCTGCGCATGGATCCAATGTAAAGTTAAATTCTTCATTGAGTGCATCGAAAAGATCCTGCGGTGTTCCCCAATCGTCCTTCCCGGTGCTAAAGTGTACGCTATTCATTGCTTGCCTCCTTTTCTGCTGTTTCTCCTAAAATTATTTTTCTGAAAATACTTTCAAAAATTGTTACCGGTATGCTGTTACCCGCTTGCTTGTATAATGCCATTGTGTAACGTCCGTTTTTCTTCTGTACTGCTGCCGCCGCCTCAAAATCTGCGTCGCTATACCCTTGCAATCTCCAACATTCACGTTCTGTTAAATACCTGTATTTGCCACCGCCTAAGTCAATAACCTGTGCCGGTGTTCTATCCTGCCTTGCCGTAATTGTATAGGCATAATCTTTAATAACCGTCGCCCTGCGTATTCCTTTTTTGCCTATTGCGTTGTAAACGCTTGGTTGTGTCACTGCGTAAACTTCTGATACGTCCTTTTCTAAATATTCCGATATGTCGCGCATTTCTGTTTTTATTAAATCGTCAAAATTGAACGGTTCGCCGTTTAATACAGATATTGTAAAAACTCGTTCTCTTGCTTGCGGTAATCCGAAATCGCGCGCATCTAATGTTTGAAAACTATTTGTATATCCTAATTTCTGCATTTCTGATAAATAACGATTAAAGTTATGTATCATGTGTTTTGATGTGACATTTTTTACATTCTCCCAAATAACAAAACGCGGTTTCCAATCTCCCATTTGCTGTATAATGTGTATTGTTTCCCACATAAGGCTCGATCGTGTTCCCGATCCCTCGTCTGCGCCTTTTCCTTTGTTGATCCTTCCTGCTGCCGCTGTTGCCTTTCCTTGATGCCCGGCGATGCTAAAATCTTGGCAGGGCGAACCATGTATTAAAATATCCGGTTTAAGATCCCAACCTATGACCGATTGCGTTTTATATGCTAATTCGTTTTTAAACATTGCGTTGTACGATCTTACCGCTTTTTCGTCTATCTCCACATAATCAATAGCCTTTACCGGTATTCCAATATTACGAAGGGCGCATCGTGGCGAACCAATGCCTCCGAATAATTCAAGTATTTTTATCATTTTCCTTTCGTTCCTAACTGTTTACTTAAAAGAAACTCATACATTTCTTTATATGTTTTCGCCTGCTTTTCTGCTACCTGCTGCCGGTCTGCCATTTCTGCCAACTGCTGCCGCAGGCTTTCCATTTCCGCAGGCTCTTTTTCTGCCTTTGTATTTATGCCAACCGATACCGTTAAACACTCGTCAAGCTGTTTCATTTCTTCCGGTGTGAGTGTTCCGATCCATTCGCCGATCCGTTCCTCGTAAACGCTGCTTATCTGCTCGCACAATACGGTTGATGTTCTCAACGCGGAACTTGTTATAAAATGTGTTGGCAGGTCTGTTTTCGGTTGTGTCGTCATATAGACAACTTCATAAACGCCGCTATGCTTGTTATTTGCATCGTTTGAAACAATAACCGCAGGTCTGTCTGCTTTCTGCTCGCTGCCGATGCTTTGGCGGGTATCACGAATAAAATAAATGTCGCCTCGCTTAATCATTTACCGTTACCCCCCCCCACATAAATAATTTTTCTGTCGCTCTGAAATGCTCTTTTGCTTTCATACTGCGATCTACCTCCTTTTCCCAAATTGTTATAAAATCGTCCGGTGCTTGTAACTCCGAAATTAAAACTATGTTGTTGTGGCGGCTCCATTTCCGCATCGTTTCCCAAAATTCCAAATAATCAAAATCTTTTGCATTGCCGTATTTTTTTGTACCCTCATAGGGTGGATCGCAATATATAACGCAGCCCTGCGGCGTATAGCTTTTATAATCTCTACAACTGAAATCAATACCGAATATACCGCCCTGCTGCATCTGCATTAAAATGTTATTGCGGCTTTCTCTGTAATAATCCCTTACCCTGCCTTTGTCTTTTCCATATCCCGCATAACCGCCGTCGTAAAATCTGCCGTTATATGATGCAAGGAAACCAACCGCGCCAATGTACCACGCCTGCAGGCTGTTATCTCCGGTTCTGTATGCCTCACGCGCTTTGTTATATTCTTCGCGTGTGATATGTTCCGGCAATTCGCCGCCGTCCTGCAAGTGTTGGAATAACGCAATTAAATATTTATTGCTATCTGATGCAATGTGGTATTCTGCTTTTATCTTGTCTATCACATTGCAGCCGCCCGCGAACGGTTCCACATAATACCGCGCGCCGCTTTCGTCAATTTTTCGTTGAATAATCGGCACTATGTACTTTGTGATCTTCGCTTTCGATCCCATGTACTTCATTTTCGCCTCCTATGATTTTCTCTAACTCGGTGTCGTACCGGTCGTTGTATTTTTCAAATGTTACGGTGTGGATCTGCATTAGCATATAAAATTGTTTCCATTCCTCGACATTTGCCGGAGGTTTTCTGTTTGCTTTCTTCCAACCGTCCTGCTGCCACTTATCCAACCAACCCAACCTGCAGGCGTTTGCCATATATTCGCAATCAATATAAATCTTTATATCGCAGGGCTTTAATAATACCCGCATCGCTGCAATACAAATTTTTAAGTGCAGGGCGTTTTTCGTGTCTGCCTCTATCTGCGTGCGCTGCTGCCGCTTGTGGCTTTTCCCTTGCTTGTCTATAAACTCAATAACCGCCGCTGCCTCTCCTGCGCCTCTTGGGTTGCCTCTGAAACTGCTTTTTATGTATATGCTTACGTTCAATTTATCCACCTTCTTTTAACACGCCCTGCCGTCTAGTATTTATTAAACGGCTGCGGTTTTTCGTTGTGAGTTATCCACAATATTAACCACCGCTACCGGATAGCCGAACCATTGTATATTTTTGGTATTCTCTACCGGTAAACGGATCTATGCCGTTATATACTGTGTCTTTGTCGATGTAATAGCCTTTTATCGGTTTTGGATCTGCCGCCCACCTTTGCGCCTTTTTTATAATTTCTGTCTTTGGTGTTGGCATTGTCAAATTGCGGCTGCAACTGTATCTTTGCTTATGCCCTCCGTCGTTCTCTTTGTAGGTCTTTGATGTTTCTTTTATGAGGTACGCCGCCAAATCCTTATATTGTCCGGTATCGTCCAAATACTTAAAATCCGGTCTGCCAAACTTCCACAATCTGCGAACCATTTTAGAAACGTCCTGCCCTTCAATATGGTTAATCAATAAATGATGATGTATAGCTTTATTTTTATATTCCGTCACATTGATATATTTCAGATCTGCGCCCAACTTTTTAAACTCTTTTCGCAAGCTGTCTATTACTTTTTTAATATTTTTCTTTGCCTGCTTTGGTGTTGGTCTTTCGTCTTTCCTGTATGTCAATGTGATAAATGGATCATCTACTCCAAAATTAGCATTGATCTTTAGCCGGAGGGTTCTCTCTGCGTTCATTTGATTAACCTTTTCCATTTCCTCGGCTGTTGGCTTTTCCCTATCCTTTTTTATCTTTACCCCGATCCTCTTTGCATAACTCTTTGTTACTTCAATCGTGGCTCCTGCTCTTACTGTGGTTTTAAAATAACCCAACTCAATTACACCACCTTTGCATTAGTCTTATTAACTCCTATATGGATCCTAAAGTTAATAGTTTGAACAAGCCCGAAACCGGCTTGTTTGCCGGTTCTTTGGCTTGACGGCAAACGCAATAAATGGTATAATTTTTTTAGGTTGAAATATTGCATTTGCACTAAATCACTAGCCGGTACGCTGCCAACGTAACGGCTTTTTTTCTATTCATTTTTCAAGTATGTATATCTTACAAATTCCTCCCTTTGGTGGTTCTCTTGCTTTGTTCATGTATTCCCGCTTTGGCTTTTTATATTTGCTGTGTTGGCTACTTTTCGCATTAAAAAGCAACTGAAAACCTGTTGACCGTCTACGCACTTTCTAGCAGGTGCGCCCGCTGTAATTTTTTCACAACATACAGATAACAGCTATTTACCTGCTGCATCTGCCGCAAGGCTGCCAACCTTGCACAAATGCGCCCGGCGGGAATTGAACCCGCACCGCCACCTTCGGAGGGTGGTATTCTATCCCTTTAAATTAAAAGCGCACGGGCGACCTTTGCCGCCTTTATACAAATAACGCCTGCTGCGCTAACTCTGCCTTGTAATGTCCTTCTGTGTCCGCGCCTTTTTTGAGTTCTCTATATATTGTTGCTACATGTACGCCGGTCACTTCCGCGATCTTCTTAGGCTCTGCCCCCTGCTCCGTCATGTGTTCGATTGTTTGACGGTCTGCATAGGTTAATTTTTTGTACGCTTTTCTCACTTTCAACGCCTCCTTCTCGTTTATGGGTAAAATAAAAATGCGGTTAGAGTTTTTACGCTCTAACCGCATTTTTTCTATACTTTCTTGTAGGTAAAAAAAATAAATGCGATAGAGTTTTATTAACTCTTTTCGCATTTAATTTTAAAACCTAGCATATTTTTATCTTTATATTGCCAGAGTTAGAAGAACTTGCCTTCGACTTAGGCGATATCGTGCCATCCTTTATCGTTCTGGCCTCTTTCTTGTTATTTCTTTATTTTTGCAAGTGTCTTATAAAATGGCTTGAATATCTTGTTAAGTTGCGTTCCATTCTTTGGATATTGCTTTGTGATTTTAGCACTCATAGACTTCTTATCGCCTACTATGTTATTTGCTAGATACCCTGAAAACGATTCTGGAACATCAATATTAGCTGTATTCGTGTGAATCAAGATAAGTTCAATAAATTTCTTTAGTTTAGTATCTTTCTTCCATCGAACCGCAGGTGCTTCGAATTTCTCTTTTTTCAAAGCCTTGTAAATATTCTCACCATTTTTGTTGCCATAAAAGTGTACAAGCGCAAGATGGATATATGATGGTTCATTTTTCCAACACAGTTTATAATGGTATAGAGCTCATTTTTTATCTACACCACTTATCTTTTCTGTCACCTTTACTGATGAAGAGTTGACAACATTCTCTTCAACAGATACAGGCACTTTCTATAGGTTTGAGTTTGATATATTAGAGCGCGGTACTCTACTTCGGTACGTTTTCTATCAATTTCCTGCTCACGATTCTTAAATCTCTTGATGATATCAGTGATATCATTTTCAGACACAGCAGCTCTCTTATCATCAAGACTGAAGCCATCAGCCTTCATATCATAGAACCACACATTATCCGTTCCACCATGCTCTGTTTTAGTAAATACCAGAATAGCGGTAGATACACCGGCATATGGTTTAAACACACCGGAAGGCATGGAAATAACAGCCTCCAATCTCTGATTTTCTACAATCTCTGTTCTGATATCCTTATGCGCTTTAGAAGATCCAAAAAGCACTCCATCCGGTACAATACAAGCACATCTTCCACCAATCTTTAAGATACGAAGGAACAAGGTAAGGAATAATAATTCTGTTTTCTTTGTCTTACATACCTTAAGCAAATCTCCGGAAACTGACTCTGCATCCAGACTTCCCTTAAAAGGTGGATTGGCAAGTACCAACGAATACTTGTCCTTATCCTGATTTTGATCAGACAGACTGTCTCTATATTCGATAGATATTTCCATCTATTATAATAATTCCTGTTCTATACTAAGGACATCTGGAAAAATCAGCTTTGCGCCCTTTCTCTGCAACGCTAATACTTTCCCTGCCTTATCCTTCAATTCCTTTTCCAATCTACCATCAACACGAACTGGTATATTGGCAGCAGAGTCCAAATACTCATTTTTCATATATTTTTCTGTAATCGGACACATATTTTGAATCAAAAAAGCCTTCTCATGACCAAGTACTTCTCCAAAAACAATTGTATCGCACCTATGGTACTTTTGCATTTTCTTATTATAAATCCCCTTAAATTTAGAAACCTGTGACGAAAACGGAATCATCCAAAATAGCTGAGTATTACTATCCTGGAATGCGTAAAAACATGGTCTGTCATGCAACTGTCCATTTACTTTTTCCTTATTCTGCATCAAATAAGGATCTGGAAAATCCTTAAAGTACTGATCATCAATATAATAAAAATGTCCTATTTCCATTTCTTCTCCTATCGTTAAAAAGAGGCCCCATCCTCTCGAATGGAACCTCAAAACATTTGAACTCGACCTTTTCTAAGTCGCATATCGAGTAGCGACAAACATTTGAACTCGACCTTGTTTGAGTTGCATATCGAGTAGCAACAAACATTTGCAGTAATCTCTTACTGTACTTAAAATATACATCCAAATGAGCCGCTTGTCAATGTCAAAATAAGTTCAAATCGCAGCTTATGGCTGCATTAATATTATATGTTCATATCCAATTAGATATTCATTTTACACGATACTGCTGAACATTTCAACGATTGCACACTATATAACGATAGCCTGAAAATTGCAAAGTTTAATTCCGCCATCCATTTATACAGTGGAATTCTCTTCTG
>OOCW01000013.1_pt1 | contig 217236 bp, 281 predicted proteins | sample 1671201 | NCBI WGS metagenome assembly OOCW01 (sample SAMN06348132, study PRJEB24527) | human gut metagenome | biome: human gut; feature: ankylosing spondylitis patient; material: feces | host: Homo sapiens | place: China | collected 2015-10
GAAAATCCGCCTGTTAAAAGGTGCGTTAGAGGCAGAGGTGACGGAGGTTTTACATGAGCGATGAAACAAAAAACAAGCCTGCGCTGGAAGATAATTTTGCAGAACTTGAGGATATTTTAAAACAGATGGAACAGCCGGAGATTTCACTGGAACAGTCATTTTTGCTGTATCAGAGCGGTGTGGAAAAACTAAAAGAGTGCAATGTGATGTTAGATACCGTAGAGAAAAAGATGCAGATTTTAAATGCCAAAGGGGAACTGGAAGATTTTTAAGATGCAGACGGTGCATATGGAGGAGCAGATATGGATATCAAAGCGGAAATAGGCAGACATACAGATGAGGCAGAACAGATCATAACTTCCTATCTGCCAGAGGAAAAGGGATACCAGAAAACTGTGATCGAAGCAATGAATTACAGTTTTCTTGCAGGAGGAAAAAGATTACGGCCGATTCTTATGTTAGAGACTTACCGGCTGTTTGGCGGAAAATCGAAAGTAATCGAGCCGTTTATGGCTGCAATCGAGATGATACATACATATTCACTGGTGCATGATGATCTTCCGGCGATGGACAATGATGAATACCGCCGTGGCAAAAAGACAACACATGTGGTGTATGGGGAGGCAATGGCGATCCTTGCCGGGGATGCTCTTTTGACATATGCATTTGAGACGGCGGCGAAGGCACTGGATATCGAACCACAGAATCCGGGAATTGGAAAAGCAATCCGTATTTTGTCTGCAAAAGCGGGAATTTATGGAATGGTCGGCGGACAGACAGTGGATGTTGAGTCTGAGAATACCTGTGATATGACAAAAGAAAAACTTGATTTTATCTATCGTCTCAAGACAAGTGCGCTGATCGAGGCGTCCATGATGATTGGAGCTGTTCTTGCTGGGGCGACCGGAAGTGAACAGAAGATCGTGGAAGCGGTGGCATCAAAAGTCGGCCTTGCATTCCAGATACAGGATGATATCCTCGATGTGACAAGTACGATGGAAGTGCTTGGAAAGCCGATTGGCAGTGATGAGAAGAATCACAAGAGCACCTATGTGACGTATGAAGGAATCGAGAAGTCAAAACAGGATGTTGCAGACCTTTCGGAAAAGGCGATCGCACAGATGGAGACACTGGTTGTGAAAAATGAATTCCTGACAGAATTATTGCGCTATCTGATTTCGCGTGAAAAATAATTCGCCGTTCGTCAATCATGCGAGCATGTTGACTCTCTTGCGCTCATTATATCCTGTGCAAAAACAGCACATGATCCAATTCGCCGTTCGTCAATCATGCAGGCATATTGACTCTCTTGCGCTCATTATATCCTGAATAAATCGGTACAAAAAGAGAACCGGGAAACAGAGGAAGTCAGTATGATATTGGAAAAAATAAAAAAAGAAAATGATATCAAAGAACTCTCAGAGGAAGAGTTAGAGATATTAGCGGATGAGATCCGTGAATTTTTAATTCAGAAAATATCGGTTACCGGTGGACACCTGGCGTCAAATCTGGGTGTGGTGGAGCTTACCATGGCGCTTCATCTGTTTTTGGATCTGCCAAAGGACAAACTGATCTGGGATGTTGGTCATCAGTCCTACACACATAAACTGTTAACCGGAAGAAGAGAAAACTTTGATACACTCCGCAAATATGGCGGGATGAGCGGTTTTCCGAAACGAAAAGAAAGCGACTGTGACTGCTTTGATACGGGACACAGTTCCACCTCGATTTCTGCCGGATTAGGCTATGCACATGCCAGAGAGATCGCGGGCGAGGATTATAAGGTCGTATCTGTGATCGGGGACGGTGCGCTGACTGGCGGCATGGCATTTGAAGCTCTGAATAATGCGGCACAGTTAAAATCTAATTTTATTATTGTGCTGAATGATAACAATATGTCTATTTCTGAAAATGTCGGTGGACTCTCGACATATTTGTCAGGTTTTCGGACGGCAGATGCCTATCTGGATCTGAAAATGGGCGTGATGAATTCGCTAAACAAGATTCCGGTTTACGGCAATAAAATGGTAGAGCGGATCCGTAAGACGAAGAGTGGAATCAAACAGCTGTTTATTCCGGGCATGCTTTTTGAAGAGATGGGCATCATTTATTTAGGACCGGTTGATGGCAGTGATATGAAGGGAATCTTAAGACTGCTGAAAGAAGCGTCGAATATTGAAGGCCCGGTCATGGTACATGTTTTAACACACAAAGGTGCAGGATATCTGCCTGCCGAGCGCCATCCGGCAAGATTTCATGGTACGGAGCCGTTTGATATTGAGACCGGATTGCCAAGCAAACCGAGAGTGAAAGCAAACTACACGGATATTTTTTCAACTGTGATGCGCAAGCTTGGTGACCGTGATGAAAAAGTGGTAGCAATCACAGCGGCTATGACGGATGGTACGGGACTCAAACGTTTTCATAATATGTTCCCGGGTCGTTTCTTTGATGTTGGAATTGCGGAGGAACATGCAGTTACGTTTGCGGCAGGACTTGCGGCGGCAGGGTTAAAACCGATATTTGCGGTATATTCATCTTTCCTGCAGCGTGCATATGACCAGATCCTGCATGATGTGTGTATTCAGAATCTGCCGGTTGTTTTTGCAATCGACAGGGCAGGACTTGTCGGCAGTGACGGAGACACACACCAGGGTATTTTCGATATATCCTATCTGTCTACGATTCCGAACATGACGATCATGGCACCGAAAAATAAATGGGAACTTTCCGATATGATCAAGTATGCCGTCGATTTTCCGACACCGATCGCAGTGCGGTATCCGCGTGGGGAAGCGTATGACGGGTTGAAAGAATACAGGCAGCCGATTTCCGTCGGCAAGAGTGAATGGATCTATCGTGAATCAGAGATCGCACTGGTTGCGTTAGGATCGATGGTTAAGACGGCTGAAAAAGTGCATGCGGCATTAAGGGAAGAAGGCATTCCTGCAAGTCTTATCAATTCCCGTTTTGCAAAGCCGTTAGACACACAGATGTTAATGGAGGCTGCATCGAAACATACACTGGTCGTTACCATGGAAGAGAATGTCATAAATGGTGGCTTCGGGGAGCATATCACCCGTTTTTATAACGAACAGGGAATCTATGTGAATGTACTTAATATAGCAATCCCTGATGAGTATGTGGAGCATGGAAATGTGGATATTCTATACCACGAAGTCGGTATTGATGCGGATACCATATTAAAACGGATCAAAGAGGTTTATCATCCATTATAAGGCAGAAAGGATACAGATTCATTGAAAGAAAGATTGGATTTATTGTTGGTAAACAGAGGACTGGCACCGTCCAGGGAAAAAGCAAAGACGATGATCATGGAAGGCAATGTGTTCGTGGAAAATGAGCGCGAGGACAAGGCAGGTTCCATGTTTGATACAGAGGCAAAGATCGAGATAAAGGGAAATACGCTGAAATATGTAAGCAGAGGCGGATTGAAGCTTGAAAAAGCGATGACACATTTCGATATAGAATTAAATGACAAAGTCTGTATGGATATCGGGGCGTCGACCGGAGGATTTACAGACTGCATGCTCCAGAACAACGCAAAAAAAGTGTATTCTGTCGATGTTGGATACGGTCAGTTTGCATGGAAACTAAGACAGGATCCGCGGGTGGTCTGCATGGAAAAGACGAACATCCGTTATGTGACACCACAGGATATCGATGATGTATTAGATTTTGCATCTGTTGACGTTTCATTTATCTCATTGACGAAGGTGCTTGGCCCGGCAAGAGAACTGTTGGCAGATGGCGGTGAAATGGTGTGCCTGATCAAGCCACAGTTTGAGGCGGGAAGAGAAAAAGTAGGGAAAAAAGGTGTTGTGCGCGATAAATCCGTACATGAGGAAGTAATTGATAAGGTCGTATCATTCGCACTTTCAATCGGATTTTCCGTGCTTCACCTGGAATATTCGCCGATCAAGGGACCTGAGGGCAATATTGAGTATCTGGTGCATCTGAAAAAAGAGGCAGAGACAGAACAGGCAGGCGTGGAAGAATCTGTCGATGTACAAAAAGTGGTAGATGCGGCACATGGAGAACTGGACAAATAAATGAAAAATTTTCTGATTATCACAAACTATTATAAGGATTCTGAGGCGAGGCTGACCAATCACATTAAAGAATATATTGAGAAAAAGGGTGGTTCCTGCAGCACTTTTTTCAGCAATGGGGAGACACCGGGTGAGGCGGCTCCGCACAGGGAAGATATCCCTGAAAATACACAGGGAGTTTTGGTGCTCGGTGGAGACGGTACGCTGATCCGTGCCGCAGCAGCTTTGGTAAAGAGCAGACTGCCGCTGATCGGTGTCAATTTAGGGACACTGGGATATCTGTGTGAGCTGGAGGAAAAAGACGTATTTGCAGCAGTTGACAAGCTCATGAAAGACGACTACATGGTCGAAGAGCGGATGATGCTTGGCGGATACGGGATCAAGGGTGGTGAGATACTGCCTGCGGATATCGCACTCAATGATGTGGTAATTCACAGAACCGGGGCACTTTCGGTGGTAAATCTGATCGTCTATGTCAATGGTGAATATCTGAATACGTTCCGCGCAGATGGAATCATTATATCGACACCAACCGGATCTACAGGATATAATATGTCGGCGGGAGGTCCGATCGTGGACCCGAAGGCACAGATGATGCTGATCACGCCGATCAATGATCATAACTTAAGCTCAAAAAGTATCGTGATCAGTGCAGATGAGGAGGTTACCGTAGAACTTGGAAAGCGTCGCTCCCAGAAAGACGAGATGGTGGAAGTCAGTTTTGACGGAGACAGCAAAGTTCGTTTGGAAGTGGGCGATCGTTTTGTGGTGCGCAGGGCGGAAGATACGGCAAAGATCTGTAAATTGAGCAGTGAAAGTTTCCTTGAAATATTGCGCAGGAAGATGAGCGCTTATACATAATAGTGGATTTATCTTTAGAACAGGAGAAAGTATGAAAACAAAGAGACAGGCAAAAATACTTGAACTGATAAAAAAGAATAACATCGAAACACAGGAAGAATTATCGGATTATTTAGAGAGGGAAGGATATCAGGTAACGCAGGCAACGGTTTCGAGGGATATTCGGGAATTGAAGCTGACAAAGGTGGCAGTCAACGGGGGCAGGCAGAAATATGTTGCACTGATGGAGGCAAGCGAAGATCTGTCTGAAAAATATACCAGAGTGTTCCGCGATGGATTTGTTTCCATGGATATGGCACAGAATATCCTTGTTATCAAGACGGTATCAGGAATGGCAATGGCGGTGGCTGCGGCACTTGATGCCATGCACCTGCATGAAGTTGTGGGATGTATTGCCGGGGATGATACGATCATGTGTGCAGTCAGAAGTGTACAGGAAACTGTTGAAGTTATGGGACGGCTGCGTAAAATTGTAGAAGAATAACAGACTGTCAGAAAAGAGGAGATACTTCCGGGAGAGAATGCGCGGGAATGCGCAGGAAGGAGATTCTATGTTACAAAATCTGCATGTGAAAAATTTAGCACTGATTGATGAGTCAGAGGTCGATTTTGCCGGGGGATTAAATATCCTGTCCGGTGAGACCGGTGCCGGAAAGTCCATTATCATTGGATCAATCAATCTTGCACTTGGAGGCAAGGTTCAGAAAGAAATGCTGCGTGACCCGGAAAAACCAGCGCTGGTGGAACTCATTTTTTCTGTTACCGAAAAGCAGAAACAGGTGTTAAAGCAGCTTGATGTGGAGACTGAGGATGATGAGGTCATCTTAAGCCGCAGGATCACGGGTGGACGCGGTGTCTCGAAGGTCAATGGCGAGAGTGTGCCTGCTTCAAAAGTAAAAGAAATTGCTTCGGTTTTGATCGACATTCACGGACAGCATGAGCATCAGTCACTTTTGTCGAAGAAAAAGCATTTAGAGATCCTTGACAGTTATGCAAAGGAAGAGATCGAGCAGCCGAAAAAGGAGCTTGCAGAGGCATATAAGGACTATAAGAAACTTGTGTCAGAGTTAAACGATGCGGACGTGGATGAGGAAGAACGCTTAAGGGAAGTTTCGTTTTTGGAATATGAAGTCGGTGAGATTGAAGAGGCCGGACTTACTGTGGGAGAAGATGAGGAATTAGAGACACAGTATAAGCGTTTCATCAATGGGAAAAAAATTGTGGAAGCACTCAATCAGGCGTATCAGTATACCGGAGGGATGGATCAGGCATCAGAGCTGACCGGACGTGCGCTAAGGGAACTTTCAGGCGTATCAGTGTATGATGAGAAAATTGCTGATATGGAAGAAACGCTTACGCAGATCGACAATCTGCTAGGTGACTTTAACCGGGAGATTGCAGATTATCTGGATGATACAGATTTTGACGAGGAGACATTTTACCATCTGGAAAAACGTCTGGATGAGATCAATCACTTAAAGTCAAAATATGGAAGTTCTATTGAGGAAATATTAAGTACATGCGAAGCGAAACAGGAACGGCTGCTCCGGTTAAAAGATTATGATACTTATCTGGCTGATTTAAAAGAAAAAGTAAAAAACGCGGAGAAAAAACTGCAGAAAAGCTGTGAAAAAGTGTCCGATATCCGCAAAAAATATGCAGAAAAACTGGTTGTTGCAGTGACGGAAGCATTGAAAGATCTGAACTTTTTAGATGTTGTATTTGAAATGCGGTTTGACGTGCTGTCAAATTACACAGCAAACGGATACGACGATGCGGAGTTTATGATCTCGACGAATCCGGGAGAGCCGGTACGCCCGCTTGGAAAGGTGGCATCCGGGGGAGAACTTTCAAGAATTATGCTTGCGATAAAAACAGTGCTTGCCGATCAGGACGAGGTGGAGACGCTGATCTTTGATGAGATCGACAGTGGAATCAGCGGACGCACGGCACAGATGGTTTCCGAGAAAATGAATCTTTTAGGACGTTCACACCAGATCATCTGTATCACACATCTGCCGCAGATCGCTGCGATGGCGGATGCACATTATCTGATTGAGAAGGCTGTCTCAAACGGCGCAACCGTCTCAAAGATCAGACGGCTTGATACGGCAGAAACCGTGGACGAACTGTCCCGTATGCTTGGCGGTGTTGAAATCACGGATAAGGTAAGAGAAAGTGCGCGGGAAATGAAAGAACTTGCCACAAAAAAGAAAAAATAAAAATTCCAAAAAAAGGCCGGTGTGTCAGGAAGTGGCAGGGCAGTTTGGATAAATAACAGCGTGAAAAAGAAAAAAGCACATATAATAAAAAGGGGATATCGAAACAGGATATCTTCTTTTTTTGCGAAAGATGGGGAAAACAGGAGAGAGAGAATGAAAAAGATAAGTGCTTATTACAGAATTATACAAAATCTTACCTGTATGGGATTCTTTTTTACGTTGATTTTTGCGGTAAAATCGTTTGAGAATGCTGTGCCGGATGAGATATATGTGAGAGCGGGAGAAACGGTATCTTATGATTTTGATGTTCCGGTCAGTGTTGTGCTAAAGCAGGACAGTGCGGAGGTATTTGAATATCTGACAAAAGATTCACCGCTTACGTATTGTGTAAATTGCAGATTATTTGGAATTTTTCCCGTTAAAGATATCACGGTTATGCTGGTGGAACCGGAAACGGTTTATGCCAGTGGAATGCCGGTTGGAATTTATGCGAAAACAAAAGGAGTACTTGTGATCGGGAATGGGGAAGTGGAGAGGGTAGATGGACGGGAGGTAAAGCCGTCAGAAAATCTTGTAAAAAGCGGAGATTATATTGTCAGTGTCAATGGGATGGCAGTCAGCGAGAAAGAAGACCTTGCTGCAGCAGTGAACGAAGCCGGAGGAGGAAAAGATATTCTTGGAATCATGCGTGGCGAGGAATATATTGAGGTTTCCCTGGATCCGGTAAAGAGTGTCAGTGGAAAATATATGCTTGGTGTCTGGGTGAGGGACGACCTTGCGGGAGTAGGAACACTTACTTATTACAAAGCAGATGGAACCTATGCAGCACTTGGACATGCAGTGAGTGACAGCGATACCGGAACAATCATGAGTATGGCGGAAGGGTATCTTTATCATACAGATATTGTAGGCATAAAGAAAGGAAAGTCAGGCACTCCGGGAGAACTTTCCGGTATTATTCAATACGGAGACAGTACAAGAATAGGTTCGATCATGCAAAACACCGGTCTTGGGATTCATGGAGTCTTAAACGGAAACTTAAAGTGGTTAGAAACCGGGGAGTGTTATGAGGTGCGTTATAAACAGGATATCAGGACCGGAAGTGCGTTTATTGTATCGTCTGTTTCCGGGGAGAGTAAAAAATATGAAGTGATGGTGGAAAGTGTTGATTACAGCGGAAAAGAGGAAAATAAAGGAATCCTGATCCGGGTTACAGACCCTGAACTTTTAGAGCTGACAGGCGGGATCGTACAGGGAATGAGCGGCAGTCCGATCATACAGGACGGGAAACTGATCGGGGCCGTTACACATGTGCTCGTCAATGATCCGACCAGGGGTTATGGGATATTCATTGAGAAAATGCTTTAACATCACAGGCAAATATGGTATTATGAAACAAAAAGTGACAGTTTTTGTAAATGGGTGGCATATGCATACAGAGAGTGAAATAGAGAAATTAGCGGCGGAATATATGGAGGAAGGCCGGACAGCCTTTTTTTCAAAAGAGTTAAATAAGGCGGCAACTTTAACGCAGAATGCAATCGATATCTATCGGATGGAAAAAAATTATGAACAGTATGCATTTGCGCAGAATATGATGGGTGTCATCTATGTGTCGCTTGGAAATGAATCGGCTGCAATGGATTGTTATTTAGAAGTGTTAGAGTGTTCAAAAAGACATGGAATAACATCCGTTCTGGCATTGGCGTATAATAACATAGGTTCCAGATATCAGGAGTTACGGCAGCACCAAAAGGCGATTGGATATTTTGAAAGGTCTGCAGATGAACTTGAAAAAGTGACAGACACAGAGAATGAGAATTTTCAGATCAGGTATCTGATTACACACATGAATCTCATGAAGTCCTATGGGGAACTTGACCGGCTTGACGATGCACGCAAGGAACTTCTTAAATTAGAAAAATGCAGCCAGGGTATTGTGAATGAAATGTATCGTTACTCTTATCTGACATTGAAATCAAGACTTTACTGGAACATTGGGGAAAAAGAATATGTGTATGAGCATTTGGATGAATTGATAAAGGGTGGAATTGATGATTCAAATGCAGCAGATTATATTGAAGATGTAAGTGACTTGTGCGGCCTGCTGAAAGATATGCAGGAGTTTGACAAGTGGAAAAGAGTGATTCTGGCATTTGAGCAGCATGCAAAGAAACAGAACAGCATTTATTATGAAATGATTCTCAATGAAATGTGGCTGGATTACTATAAGGAGCTTGGGGACAACGAGCAGTATGTAAAGCTCTGCATTCACTATGTAGATGTGGCTCAGCAGCAGAAAAAAGCAGACAATGAGGAACGTGCATGTGCGATCGACTTAAAGATTGAACTTCAGGAAAAGGAAGAACAACGCAGACATGCGGAGGTACGTTCCAATCAGGATGCACTGACAGGGCTGGGCAACCGGTATATGTTAGAGAAGGATGCTGTGGATGTGATTGAACATGCAATAAAAACAGGCGAAAAGATTGCTGTCGGAGTGCTTGATATCGACTGCTTTAAACAGCATAATGATACATATGGGCATATTCAGGGGGATCGTTGTCTTCGACATGTTGCTGATGTTTTGAAGAATGCCGTGGAAAAACGTGGAAAGGCATACAGGTTTGGCGGGGATGAGTTTGTACTGCTTATCCAGAACGGGGAAGAAAATACGATCACTTCCATTGCAGAAACGATAAAAAAAGAACTGCAGCAGCTGCATATAGAGGATAAGGATTCTGGCAGACAGGCAGCCGTCACGATTTCACAGGGATATGCAAGTTTCCTGCCAAGCAGACAGGAAAGCAGAAATAGTCTGATTGAACATGCGGATAAAGCATTGTATGAAGTAAAAGAAAACGGAAGGGATGGATTTCGTATTATTGTAGAATAATCCATAATTTATGTAAATTTTTGCGCTTGACGACTACATTCGACAAAATAATTTGAGTGAAAATAAGTATCATCAATTTACAAATAATTTATGATAATAGAAAGTTCGCGAGGCGCACTTTCTATTGTTTTGTCACAGGAGGGCTTGAAATGGAAAAATTAAGTGTAGCAATTGCTGATGATAATGAGATAATGTTACAGTTATTAGGGGATATTATCGAAAGTGATGATGAGTTGAATGTGGTAGGAACAGCAAAAGACGGTGAGGAAGCTTATCGTGTGATAAAAACAAAAGAGCCGGATATCGTGCTGCTTGACATAGTAATGCCAAAGTTAGACGGACTTGGGGTACTTAGCCGTGTGAACAAGGATAAAACGATCAAAAAACACCCGGCATTTATCATGATCAGTGCAATCGGACAAGATCGTATCACGGAAGATGCGATCAACATGGGGGCATCGTATTACATTATGAAACCATTTGATAATGATATGATCATTGACCGGATCAAACGGATCAAAAACCGCAGTGTGCCCGGAATGGAAAAACGTAAGATAAATGCATATGAAAAGGCAGAGCCGGTCAGCGAGCGCAGTCTTGAAGCGGATGTGACGGAGATCATCCATGAGATCGGTGTTCCGGCACATATCAAAGGATATCAGTACTTAAGGGATGCCATTGTTATGTCCGTGAATGATATGGAGATGTTAAATTCCATCACAAAGATCCTATACCCGACGATTGCAAAGAAATACCAGACAACATCAAGCAGAGTGGAGAGAGCGATCCGTCACGCGATCGAGGTAGCATGGAGCAGGGGAAAGATGGATACGATCGATGAGATGTTCGGTTATACGATCCACAATGGAAAAGGAAAGCCGACCAACTCAGAATTTATCGCGCTGATCACAGACCGTATTCGTCTGGAACATAAAATGTATTAATACTTTTCAGAAAAGTAAAAAAGAGTTATAATATTCTTTAGATTTTCAAAAGTTTATAGAAGAATAAATTTTTGGGGCTGGAGGGTTTATGACATGAAAAAAATATTATTTGCGGCTTCAGAAGCTGTGCCTTTTATGAAAACCGGAGGACTTGCAGATGTAACAGGCTCATTGCCAAAATATTTTGACAAGAAGAATTATGATGTGAGGGTCATTCTTCCAAAATATGTCTGCATGGAAGAACGGTGGAAAGGACAGCTTCATTTTTTATGCCATTTTTATGTGAATTTAAGCTGGAGGAAACAATACGTTGGGATTTTTGAAACAACGTATGATGGAATTACTTACTATCTGGTCGACAATGAATTTTATTTTGCGGGAAATGCACCGTACAACAATATTTATGAGGACGTGGAGAAGTTCGCATTCTTTTCAAAAGCAGTGTTAGAGGCATTGCCGTATCTTGATTTCTGTCCGGATATCATCCACTGTCATGACTGGCAGACGGGACTGCTTCCGGTATTTTTGCGTACTTTATATGGAGATGAGGAATACTATACGGGTATAAAGACGGTATTTTCCATCCATAATCTGAAATTTCAGGGAAGATGGAAACTGCCTGCAGTTATGGATATTACCGGACTGCCGGAACAGATTTTTGCCTCAGATAAGTTAGAGTCTTACGGTGAGGCGAATTACTTAAAAGGCGGTGTGGTCTATGCAGATGCAGTCACCACAGTCAGTCCGACTTATGCCTATGAGATCACGACACCAGAGGGCGGTGAAGGATTAGAAGGACTTATGTATGCGTGCAGGGATAAACTTTTCGGTATTTTAAATGGCCTGGATTATACAGAATATGATCCACAGAAAGATGTCTATCTGACCAATCATTATAACGAGGTGAATTATAAGGAAGGAAAGGCTCTCAACAAAACACGTCTGCAAAAAAATGTGTCTCTTCCGGTAGACGGGGACGTATTTCTGATCGGTATGGTATCGCGTATGACAGACCAGAAAGGGTTTGATCTGATCGCATATATCATGGATGAACTGCTCAGTACCGAGCGTGTCCAGTTTGTTGTGGCAGGAACCGGAGAGGCACGATATCAGGATATGCTGTCTTACTTTGCGGGAAAATATCCGGATAAGATGAAGGTACATATCGGCTATTCAGAGGAACTTGCCCATCAGATTTATGCCTCCTGTGATGCATTTTTGATGCCGTCTTTGTTTGAGCCTTGTGGTTTAAGCCAGCTGATGAGCCTTCGTTATGGCACGGTTCCGATCGTGCGTGAAACGGGTGGTCTTAAGGATACCGTCATTCCGTATAATGAATATACGAAAGAGGGAACCGGATTCTCCTTTGCAAATTATAATGCGCATGAGATGTTAGCGACAATCCGTTATGCGTTATCCGTATTTTACCAGCATAAAAATGACTGGGATATACTGATAAAACACGGTATGAGTCAGGATTTCTCCTGGAACGCATCGGTGGCAGAATATGAAAAGTTGTACGACAGTCTGATGACAAAGTTTACATGGTAATACGGTCACTTTTTTGAAAAATAATTTACATGGTAATACGGCTGCTTTCCCTTGAATAATAATATACATGGTCGGAGAGAATATCCTCTGTGGAAAGCTGTGTGGCATTGACTTCCTGAACCATTTCCGAGAGTTCCCGATAGGACTGCTGACGGGTATCTGCGGGACTGTTTGCGGAGGATAGCAGAGGATCGGCCGGTGTGGCAAAAGAATTGACGGGAATGATGAGAACTTCGTGGATGCTGCTTGGAAGGATATAAAGATCACTTCTTAAGTGCTCTGCGAAGTTTTTTAGCAGATCCTGATACAGGATACATGCAGAGCCGTTTAATTTTGTATGATTGGACAGCACATACATCGGAAAAGGTGCCGGTGGAGCAAGGATGGCGGAGCTGTCGTCATCGGAAAGAAGTTCTTTTAGCACGTCGCTCATATTGCGAAGCTCATAATGCTGGAGATCCGGTGTGTTTTTGCATGCAAGTGCATACAGGTCATCTTTTGTGATATTCCAGAAGGAAAGATGATGGTTATGGATCAGGATCGTGGCAGAGCTGCCAGAGGCTGACGGAGAGCAGGAAATCTTTTCTTCTGAAAATGACTGGCTGATATCGTCCGGATCAATGCCGATCAGACAGTTGAATACGATCGCCAAATCAAGAAAACGAAAATGGGGAACATCTGTTAACAGCGCCTTGTTGCGCTCGTAATTGATCAGCTTAAAGATAATGCGGGACTGAACCTTCTCATAGCATGTGAAAAAGGAAATATCAACACTGTGGGCGGGTTTGTTCTGCTGATAAATGTCCCTGATCTCGGTGCAGATATCAGAAATGGGCCGGCCGTTTTCATATGCATGAAAATAGTCATTCAGATAAATGGTCGGTGAGATATTGCAGCCCGGAGTTAAAACGGTCAGACCGTCTAAGTGGGTATTGTTATTTTTTAAAATGTCCTGTAGGATAATGGAAACGTCAGAACCAAATGCGTCCTGTAAAGATTGTCTGATCTGCTGTTTAAATGTCTGATATGTCATAAAGACCTCCTGTAAATACGAATCTATCCACGATAAATCCGCGGTGCAGGAGAAGATATTACTGTTTCTAAAATGGGGAAAGTCCACGCAAAACACTGCGTGGACTTACTATAACACATGCATACTACAAATGCAAGAAAAATTATTCGGATTTTAATTTTTTCCAGAGATAGCTGTAAAGCGAAGTTGTGGATTCATCAAACTGTTTGTACACGGTACAGTTATCCAGTGTTTCCTGTGGCGGGAAAATGGTGGTATCACTCAGAGTCTCATCGTCAAGTGCATCAATCACAGCAAGGTTTGGTGTGGCATAGCAGACATAATCAAAATTTTTCATGGCAACGTCCTCACGGCATAGGAAATCGAGAAATTTTTCAGCATTTTCCTGATTTTTACAGCTCTTTGGAATGAACCAGGAATCGATCCAGAGGTTGGAACCTTCTTTTGGAACCGTATAGGAGAGGTCATCATTTAATTCCATCGCAGTGGCTGCTTCCCCGGAATAAACTAATGCCATTGCCGCATTTCCGGCAGCTATTTCATCGGAAGTCTCATCCACATAATAGGCGTACACAAGAGGTTTTTGTTTGATCAGAAGATCAACGGCATTATTCAGTTCGGTCTCGTTTTCTGTATTGATGTCATAATTTAACAGGCGAAGAGCCGGGACAAACGAATCACGGACAGAATTCTGCATAATGATGGAATCTTTGTAGTGTTCATCCCACAGGATATTCCAGGAGGACACCTCATCATCTGTGACCATCGTGGTATTGTAGAGGATGCCGAGCGTTCCGTAAAAATAGGGCATGGAGTAAGAGGCATCCGGGTCAAAGATCCTTGCCGCATCGATGATCGACGGATCAATATTTTGGTAATTCGAAAAACTGCTGAAGTCGATCTTATTTACTTCGCCCTCCGAGATCAGACGTTCTACCATATAGTCGGAAGTGCAGATTAAGTCATAACCGATCGAACCGGCTTTATATTTCGTATACATTTCCTCCGGGCTTTCATATTCTTCTAATTTAACATGGATGCCGGTTTCCTGTTCAAACAGTTTTAAAACAGAACTGTCCATATATTTTCCATAATTTAAAACGACCAGCGAATTATCGTCAGCGGTATTTTTTGTTCCACAGCCTGCGGCAAAAAAAGCGCCGAGAAGTAAAAGCGGAAAAACAATATATTTTTTCATGATATCCTCACGATCTGCCGGATAATACGGCGTATCTGTAATTACTAGCTGTTCTTAGACGATCTGCGGTTCATGACAAGCAGCAGCAGAAATGCGGCAAAAAACAGCAGTGTGGAAAGTGCATAAAGCTCCGGACGTACACCTTTTCGAAGTTCGGTGTAGAGCATGGTCGAAAGTGTGTTCACACCGGCACCCTTGGTAAAAAAGGTGATGGAAAAGTCATCCAGGGACATGGTGACAGCCATTAAGAATCCGGAAAACACACCGGATTTGATATCCGGCCAGGTCACTTTATAAAAGGCATAAAGCGGGGAGGCACCAAGATCTAAGGCCGCTTCATAGGTGTTCCGGTTTACCTGCTTTAATTTTGGAAGTACATTTAAAATCACATACGGGATATCAAATGTAATGTGTGCAATGAGCACCGTTACAAAGCCCAGATTTAAAAATTTTACAAAAAGCAGCATGAGTGATATTCCGGTCACGATATCCGCGTTTAACAGCGGGATGTTGGTTGCACCGAGCATCAGTGTGGTGCCACGTTTTTTCATCGCACTGATGCCGATGGCAGCGAGTGTGCCGATCAGCGTGGAGAGTACTGCGGCGCAAAGTGTGATCTGCAGCGTCATGATCAGTGCGTTCATGATCGTTTTGTCTGTAAAACAGGAGGCGTACCATTTTAAAGTAAATCCGCCCCATACGACTCTTGATTTGGAATTGTTAAAGGAAAGAACGACCAAAACAAGAATCGGAAGATATAAAAATAAAAAGATGACCGCAAGATAAATGCGGGATGCAGCCTTCTTTACCATACAGCAGTTCCTCCCTGATCTTTATCAAAAATATTCATGACCGCCATACTTGCGATGACGAAAATCATAAGTACAACGGAAAGTCCGGAGCCCAAATTCCAGTTGCTTCCCTGCATAAATTCCTGTTCAATGACATTTCCGATCAAAAGCACTTTACCACCGCCGAGCAGATCGGAGATCACGAAAGAGGTAAGAGCCGGAACGAAAACCATGACAATTCCGCTGATCACGCCGGAGAGTGTCAGCGGAAAGATAATGCGGATCAGTACGATCCTTGAATTTGCACCCAGGTCTTTTGCAGCTTCGATAACGTCCGGTTTGATGCGCGCTATGGAGTTATAGATCGGCAGGATCATAAATGGCAGAAAGTCATATACCATGCCGAATACAACGGCGGTCGGTGTATTTAACATTTTCACCGGGCCAAAGCCAAAGAGACCAAACAGTGCGTTTACGATACCGTTGTTGGAGAGTAAAAGCCGCCAGGCAAGGATACGCAGCATAAAATTCATCCACATCGGAAGTACAAATAAAAATACGACAAAACTCTGATGCTTAAAATGAAAACTGTTTAAGATCATCGCAAGCGGATAGGCAAGTAGCAGACAGACTACTGTACAGAAAAATCCGAGCTTTAAGGAAAGCAGAATGGATTTTACATGTACCGGGTCTGCAATCGCTGCGATATTGTCCCAGGTAAAAGCACCCGAAGTATTTGTAAACGCATAATATAAGATAATAACGATCGGCAGCAGGATAAATCCGATTATCCATACCAGATAAGGTCCTGCTAAAAGCTGTCTGCCTAATTTACGCATCGATCTCCACGGCCTCCTCATCCTCAGATTCCGGTTTGTTCATGATCTGGATGTTAAACGGGATCACGTTGATGCCGACATGCGTGCCCACCGGATACATTTTTGTGGTGTGAACCAGCCATTCATAGCCGTTTGCCATAATGCTGATCTCATAGTGTACACCCTTAAAGATGATGGATACGATGTCACCATCCATAAAACCGGCACCAGGCTCTGTGATCTCGACATCCTCCGGACGGATTACAACATCGACCGGCGTATTACAGCCGAATCCCTCGTCGACACATGGGATCTTCACACCTAAGATCTCCACAACTTTATCCTGGATCATGGTTCCGTTTATGATGTTGCTGTCACCGATAAAGTCGGCAACAAATGCATTGACAGGCTCATTGTAGATCATCTCAGGTGTACCGATCTGCTGGATGTACCCCTGGTTCATGACAACGATCGTATCGGATATGGTAAGTGCTTCTTCCTGATCATGGGTAACGAACACGAACGTGATGCCAAGCTCATTTTTCAGGCGGATCAGCTCGTACTGCATGTCCTGGCGGAGCTTTAAGTCGAGGGCACCGAGCGGTTCGTCTAAAAGGAGAACTTTCGGTTCATTTACAATGGCGCGCGCGATCGCGATACGCTGCTGCTGGCCGCCGCTCAAAGAATCAATAGAGCGGTTTTCAAAACCCTCAAGATTCACTAATTTCAGTGCATAACGGATTTTATCATTGATATATTCTTTGCTTTTTTTCTTGATCCGCAGACCAAATGCGATATTTTCCGCGATTGACATATGCGGGAAAAGGGCATATTTCTGGAAAACAGTATTTAAGTTACGCTCGTTTGGCGGCAGGGACGTGATATCTTTGCCGTCAAAGACAACGCTTCCTGCATCCGGAGCCTCAAAACCGCCGATGATGCGGAGGGTGGTTGTCTTTCCACAGCCGGAAGGGCCGAGGAGTGTGATAAATTCATTTTCGCGGATATATAAATTTAAGTCATCTAATACGACGTGATCGCCGTAGGATTTTGAAATACCTGTCAGATTGATTAATTTTTTGCTCATTTGTGTTCAAAACGCTTCTTAATATAGTAAAAAACGTTATCCCTTTCTAAATGGTATGTAAAATACAGATTAAAAACTTGGAGGTGTGGAAACCCAGATCAGGATGGCATCACGGTTGCCGTTATTTTCCAGCCGATGTTTTTTCCCCGCCTGGAAATAGAAAGATTCGCCTGCCCGGACAGTATAAGTTCTTCCACCGTAAAAAACACGCACGGTTCCTTTTAATACATAGCCGAATTCTTCGCCTGCATGTGGCAGATGCGTGTCGGAGGAACCACCGGGTTTTAAAGTAAGGCGCACCGGCTCCATGCTGTTCTTCTGGGCATTTGGTATGATCCATTCGATCATTTTATTTCCATCTTCGCTGATTTTTTCAAAATAATCATCTTTTTCAAATACGATCTGTTCCGGTTCTTCGTCCGTAAAAAATTCGGCAGGAGTTGTGCCGAGACATTGTATGATGTCAAGCAGTGTGCCGATGGACGGAGAGTTCTGGTTGCGTTCCAGCTGGGAAATAAATCCCTTGGTCAGTTCAGAGCGGTCAGCAAGTTCCTGCTGTGTCAGACCGTACTGGATACGAAGCTCTTTCATACGCTTTCCGATATCCATGCGAACCTCCATTCTTGCGTGTGAAAAATGTTATTTTTCAGACTAATCTCCATTCTGCAATTCTTTGGTAACTGTAAAAATATATGTTTTGTTTACAATAAGTAAACAAGACTATTTTATGCATTTTATAGGAAAAGTCAATAGAAAATAAGCTTTAAAAAATATAAAAAAGGTCTTGCTTTTTTTATATAAATTATATATAATAAATAAGTGTGGCGCGAGTCGAAAGACAACACACCTCAGATTGCCAATATGGCTCAGTTGGTAGAGCAACGCATTCGTAATGCGTAGGTCGTCGGTTCGAGTCCGACTATTGGCTTATGGATTCCGGAATGCCGGATGGATGAGAGAGCAAGTGGTTCCTGAAAAGTTCCGCTTGCTTTTTTCGTTCGCAGGAAATTGCGTTCTATAACAGGTTTTTTCCTGTATCAGGATATGAAAGGATACGGTATTATGGCAGAAGCAAAAAATACAATTTTAATTGGAATTGCAGGGGGAACAGGAAGCGGAAAGACGACGTTGGCAGATAAAGTGGTTGACAGCTTCGGACGTGATGAAGTCAGTATTCTTCGCCATGATAATTATTACAAACGCCATGACGAGATGAACTATGAGGATCGCTCAAAGTTAAATTATGATCACCCGGATGCGTTTGATACAGAACTTTTATGTGAACATATCAAAGAGCTGAAAAAAGGAAAGGCGATTCAGATGCCGGTCTATGATTATACGATCCACAATCGTTCCGATAAGACGATCCTAGTGGAACCTGCACCGGTCATTGTATTAGAGGGTATTTTGATCTTTGCAGAACCGAGTCTCTGTGAACTGATGGATATCCGTGTGTTTGTAGACACCGATGCGGATGTCCGTATTCTGCGTAGAATCGTAAGAGACGTAAAAGATCGTGGACGTTCGTTAGACAGTGTCATAAATCAGTATTTAACGACGGTAAAACCGATGCATGAGCAGTTTGTGGAGCCGAGCAAACGGCGTGCAGACATCATTATCCCGGAAGGCGGGGAAAATGCAGTTGCGTTGGAGATGCTGATCCAGAGAGTAAGAAAACATTTAGAGGAAGCATAGAGTTAAGAGGTACAAATGAGAGACCGACGGGCATATATAATGCTGTAAAAATCGCACCAGGACGGGATGAAAATCCGCTTTGGTGCGATTTTTTTGCCCCCTGAATCTTCATAGGAAACTACGTCCTGTGATCAAAAAGTCCTCAGGGCAGACCGTCTTTTAATAGAGAAAGGATTTAGGTACAGCATCTGCCATGGCTTTGTAACCGGCACTACTCGGATGCAGATGATCGCCACTGTCATAGCCGGCTTTGAATGCTGCAGGATGATCAGGATCCTGTACTGCGAGGTCGAAGTCGATACATCCCTCAAAACCGTCCGTCAGGCGGATCCATTCATTCACCTGATTTTTTAACTCTTCACGGAAAGGTGCATAGGTGCGCCAGCCTTCGATTGGAAGCAGTGTCCCGATATAAACAGATAATCCCAGGGCATGTGCCTGATCAACGTACCATTTGAGACCATCTATGAGTTCTTCTGCAGTTGGAAGATCACTCATGGGGCGGAATGGATTGATGTCGCATCCGACCGGGTGAATGATGTCATTGATCCCCTGTTGGATAATGATGGTGTCTGCGCCGGAAGTTGGTATTTCATGTGAAAAACGGTTACTTCCCTTTAAACCGTACGAATCATAGGTAATACAGTCATACTGGCGGAGAATTCTGGTACCGCTCGCAGCACGGCGTATAACGGAAGTATGTTTTTTCCCTTCCCGTAACAGCCGGAGCATCAGTTCGTCCGGCCATGCCTGCGCGGTGATGGAGTCGCCATAGCAGATCACGGCATGATTGTCCGGAGATGTCAAAATATCAATGTTACTCAGAAAATAAAACCAGTTTGTCGTTTTGCTTGTATCAAGGGGAAGCCTGCCGGCAGAAGTCTGATCTCCCAGTGAAAAAAATCCTTTTGAGAGAGGGCCTGTGATCAGAACTGCTGACTGCATCAGGGTAAAATCCGCAAAATAAAGGTTGACACAGAGAGTCTGGCCTGCCTGGACCTGAAAGAAAATGTCATCACTTATGATGCGCTCGTGTGCGGCGATCGTCACGGAAGAATTTCCGGAAAAAGTAATCTGTGCTGTTGCAGATTCCTGCATGGGACAGGAAAGATTTATTTTTCTTGTAATGTCATCGCAATTAAAATCACAGTCTGCGATGGAGACAGTTGCTTTCGTGATGGAAACAGGTTCACTGCCGCAGTAATTATCAAAGGTAAATCTTAAAGCAGTTCCATCAAACGGCGCATAGACCGGATAGCGGAGTGTGATATCTTTTGCATAGCTCTCAGGGCGGTGTTCTGCGATTGAAACTGCATTTCCCCACATGGAACACCATGTCTGGTTTTTATTTATTGTTGTATTCATCGGGTTCTCCATTTCTGCCAGAAATTTTTGGATTCATAGGAAAATGTGTCCTGTGAATTTTGTATCAGTATACATCCTTTTAGAGGGAGGGTAAAGTGAAACATGGATTTTCCTTGACTTCACCACTGTATCATGTTATTATCACAAACAGAGTGAACAAAGCGTTCATGAAGGGGTACACCACCGCGGTAGACCATGCAAAAGCAAAAAACGCTTATTTTTCAAACAAAATTTAATATTTTGGATTTCATTTACACCATTTTTACACCAAATTAGAAATCCTTTGTATGACATATAATTGTGAAATGAGGTATATACAAAATATGTGTAAACCTCATTTCTTTTTATAAGGAGTCCTAAAATGAAATGCTTTCTCGATAAAGATATAAACAAATGTCCATATTTTTTACCAGCAGAAGAGGAGTGCATATCAAAATCTAAGTGCAGTTTTCAAGAAAAGATAGATCCCAAAATTGACTGTGGATATGTTCGTAAAGAACGTTGGTATGAAAAATATTATAAAAATCGTAAAAAATAGGGAACTACATTAATTTGTAGTTCCCTATTTCCTCTCTTTTTCCCTGTTTTCTGGAATAGAATTAAAAGAGCCGGCTACACAACACATGGTCATGTAATCGGCTCTTAGGCTCTTATTTTTTCAATTCTGCAATATCCTGCTGCATTGATTTGATCTGATTTTTCGTCTCTATGTTTTCTTTTTCTACTGCATCAACACGTTTCCACAACTCCTGAATCACATATGTGTTCAATGCGATAAATTCTTCATACCTTAATGAATAAATATACTCTGGATTGCCATTTTCATCTAAGATAGGTTCGTTGACTTCTTCGCCATCAACCAATTTACTGTCAATTTTTTGATCTTTGCAGAATCCAGCAAAATCGAGATCTGTTAAGCCACATTCTGACATTGCCTGCTCTACATCCTGTGCTATAAAACCGATATGTGTTCTGCCAGATGTACCATCTTTAAATAAAAATGATACTGGCTGTAATTTCATAAAAAACTGTAAATGCTTATCTGTAAGTGATTTAATATCATCTTTATAATTTTTATCAGAAGTTGATATCGAACTTGATGTAACGTATAATTGTGAAAATCTATAATTTGCAGAACCAAGGCTAATAGCTCCGTTCATTCCAACACCATTAGATTCATATGTTCTAACATGGTTATCATCTGTTATAGTCATTGCTCTATTTGTTACTCTATTTCTTATTCCCTGAACCAGGATATATGTCGGATTATAGACATACATATTAGTTCCATCGCTACCACCCCATATCCAGGCTGGGGTTTCATTTTTACCACTCCAATTCCAGTTTTTATTACAGGATGCAGACGTTGATAACTTGGAATTTAATAAATCTGTCACACTTCCGACATTTCTTATTGTTATAGAATTGCATGTAATGTTTCCACTCCTGCAATCTATTCCGACAGTCATTCCTTGACCAGAACAACCGTCTACAAATCCAACTCCGTACCATGATTTGATGATTAGATTTGCAACGTCAGCCCCATTTCCATCTCCGTTACCATTAAAAATTCCTGTATTGCTTGTTGTCTGAACACCGAGAACCATTCCATTGGAATCTGAAGCCGTACTACCTGGTAACTTATGTTGTCCAATAATAGTGCCAGTCATTGTTCCACCCGATAATGGTAAGTAGTTACCCTTTGCTAAACTGCTGCTTAATAAATTTATTTCCCTCTGGAAAAGATTTAAACTTGGAACAGCACATTGATTTGTACCAGTCACTTCTTCTTTTTCATCATATACCATAACATGTCCAAGCGGATGAGTGTTGCCAATGCTTGTTATTGCCTCTATTTTTTTGTGCGCTGTTAAATCAGCTGATGTGGCAGCACCGATGTTTTCCGGTGTGAGGTTAACATTTCCTGTTCTGTAATTTTTCTCAGCGTCTCCTTTGATCCCAGTTAAAGAACTTCCATTAGACCATTTTTGAACCAATTCCGAAGTAATACCATCTAAAACAGATTTATTATTATGAGAATGTTTTTTGTTATTTGCGTCATTCCATTTAGTTCTTTCATCGGATGTAATGTGAATAGTGTCATTTCCTGTATGAGTATCTAATTCATTTTGATTTGCTTTTGTTCCTATAGATTTATCTAATGCTTCTACAACAGATTTGTTTTTTTCGATGGCATCTGCAATTTCTTTCAATGTATCCATTGTTTCGGGAGCACCATTGATTAAATCTGCTATTTTTTGATCTGTATATTTATTTGAATTGGCATAAGCACCATCAATTGCTTTCTGTTGTGCTGTGGAAACAGGTTTATCAACATCAGAAGTATTATCAACATTCCCTAATTGAATCTGACTTTTTGTTGTTTTATGTGGGTTATCGAAATTATTAATGTGTCCAAGTAATGAAGAGATGGCTTTTTGAATTTTTCCAAACGCAATAGACAATTTTTCTCCACTAGAGATATTTTCAAATTCCTCGGCTTCTTCATATGTTGGTGTCTGATCGTTTGTTGTAACATTTGGCACATTGCCGAGTCCAACTTGTTCTTTATTTACTTTATGTGGATTCATAAAATCAATCAAATGTCGAATCATTTTTTGAATAATATTAGATTCGATGACAGATTCTATTTCTTCATCATTTATTACTGATTTTTTAACAATAATATTAAACTTTCTTGTAGATATAGTTTCTTTTGGAGTTATGAACTGTAATTCTGCTTCACAAATACCTGGTACACATGTTGCTTGTTCTGACAATATAATGGATATTGTACCATCATCATTCCTAAACAAATGATCAGCATCGTCTTCATCTATATATACATATGTATTGTCTGGTTTTGAAATTTTTAGAAATATTCTTACTTCTGAAGGAATACTATATGGTTTCCCATTATCAGACAAAGTAATAAGAATATTTCTTGAATCTGCATCATCTTGACTACAATGCACATTCTGCACTCTTGATATTGTCAAGTCCAATGTGATTTTTTGATTAAAAACTAAACTCATTTATTGTATACATCTCCTTCCTAAATTCCAACTTTCCGAATAGGAGAGTAGGTTATTTTTATTTTGCAATTCAAATTCGGCGTGAAAGTATTACAACGCTCATTATAATTGTTGATAATTCGTGGGAAGAAATAGTTGAAGTCATTTGCTAAATTATGAGACGAGAGAGAAGAAGTAATAAGTTGATTTTTCCCATCAATTGTTATTACCTCGCCAGATTTGCAATTTCTTAGCATAAAAGATTTTGTATCCATAGAATTTGTCAACTTAAAATTTCCTTCAGATAAAATAGTAATTTCCATATCTGGTCTAAGAGAATTGTTCAAGTCTGTAGTCTCATCTGAGTTATCCCACAAATTAAAAGAAGTATCTGCCGAGCATTCATACTCAGCAGATACTTCATCCATAAAAGCAAATGGTGCATCCGTATATAATGTTAGTTCTAAGCCTAATATTTGGTCATTTAAAACGATTTGTTTTGAACTGAATGTTCCGTTCCAATATACATGTTCATAGCCTTCCTTGTCTAATTTAAAGCGTTTGTACCCATCTTTACGACACAACCATCGTTGTATAGCTGAAACTTCCTCGCATGAAAGTCTCATTTCTTCTTGATTTTTTAATCGACATGGATTCTTACAAATCTGAAAAGTAGCTGATAAAGCTGTATCGTAAGTGGAAGAATATAAATTAAAGCGATTGCTGCCGATGGGCTTTATCTGATTAAAAGTAACATCTGCTCCAGAAGAGACGGTTTCTATACCGCCTCCACTATCAAAAGAACAGAGCATCATACCATAATCAGATAACATTTCACCAGCATATTCAAAGTCTGTACATCCTTTCATGTTTTATTCCTCTGTAATTAAATTGAAACTCATTAAGACTGCAAGCATCTGAGGCGAGATAGTAATATTTGACAATGACTTCATTGACACAGGTTTTATTTCATCAATATCAACTTCTTCTAAAAACAAAGCGTTCATTTTTTTATTGAATTCTTTTTTATTTGTAATTTCTTTTACCGAACCATCATCATTCGTAACTATTTCGCCGTTTTCTTTTAATGCATATTCGGATATTAATTTGTTTCTTTTTTCATCTAATACTTGTTTTGGTACAGATAAAATTTTTATATTATTAACAATCGTAACAGCAGTATTCAAACTCATTTCTTTCGTTGCAAGAAATGAAAGTACTTCGCTTATATTTAATATGTCAATTCCTTTTAATTTCATTTCGTATTTCCTCCGTTATTTTGTCAAATTATTTACTTTTGTCTCTAAATCACTCACTCGTTCTGATAGACTATTAATATGACTGACCGCAGACGCAAACTCAGAAGTAGAAGCAGCACCAATAGCAGACAAACTCCATGTAACATTAGCACTACCATCAAATGTTTTACTTGCATCGCCAATTTTAATTGTTCGTGCAGTTTTTAATTTTGTTGCTGTTGAAGAGTTACCTTGTATTGTTCCAGAACAAGCTATGTTCCCTTCTGTAGAAATTCCATCTCCATTAATAATTGTCTTTTTCAACGATCCATTCATAGGGTTGATAATTAATCCTGATTGCGTTAGACTGCTTATATAAACATCTCCACCATCACAATAAAATCCTCTTCCGTAATTTTTTTCAGAATACCAAGTCCCAATCATTTTAGGGTAAAATGTACCATGTATAAGATTTGATCCAATTATTTCAGTATAATCACTTGTTTGTTCAGACCATCCAAGTCCCTTCATGTAAATAGCAGAAGAAATATATGGAGAAGTCATATATACATTACCATTATTTTTCGCTTTGAACCCCTTTGAAGTTATATCTCCATTTACAGACATTCCGTTAGTAGGATCATATGTTAAAGCCCCATCCCCAAAACTTAAAGAAGCTTTAGAAATAACAGAACCATCAGAGTTAACAACGAAATTACCATCGCCTATATTTATTTTTCCACCATCAAAGCTACAACCATTAACATTCCCAGTTAAATTCAAATTTCCATTATCATCTACATAAAAAATATCTGTATCGGATTTAGAAATTTTCAACAACTTTGATATATTGTTTGGATTGACAGTAAACGTGTTTATTCCATTTGTAATTCTTAAACCATTCATATCAAAAGTCATGGAATTATTTATATTGTAAATTCCAAGATTTTCCCCAATAATTAATTTGCCAACAATAGTATCTCCAATAACACCCATAGTAGTCACTTCATTACCTGTTTCTGGATCAATATAAATATATTTACCAATAGCGGCTTTTACTGTCTGCCATCCATCATCTGTGATATATAAACCACTGTTAATCCAACGAGACTGACATGGATTATAAGTCCCTGTTAAATCATCCTGTGTTCTACATAGAATACCACTAGAATCGTACACAATATTCTGGTTATCAGCACTATTCACAATTTTGGTTACAGTGGTTTCCATGCCTTCCTGTACCCAATTTTGGACATACTTAGAAGCAGTAGCATTATTTTTTACCTTTTGAATCGTATAAGAAAATGAAGAAGCCATAGATTGTGCATTTTCAATGACACTTTGAATATCAGATGAACCAGACCATGTTCTCTCAACAGTAGAAAATTCAACCTCAATTTTTGAAATATCAGAATAGAAAATTTTATAAGAGAGTAATCTTAAATAATATATCTTCTCATCTACACATACGTGAATCCAATTACCAGTTTCGAATTTATCTACAATAGGTTTAAATTCTGGAAGTGCAAGAAGATTATTGATAGTAGAAGTAACTGTATATTGTACATGACTTGCTTTATATAACTCTTTCTTTGCAGCGTCAATCAGTTCCGTTGCACGAATTACTAGCTCACCATTATCTAATCCATCAGATATATAATTATCATTTTGATAGGTATCTTCCATACGAAACGCACAAAATTTTGTCCACATATCCTTCCCAAGATATGTTTCTAAGTTTAATTCATCTTGCAGAGAATTTTGAATATCATATACAGTACCAGATTTATTATCATAGTTATATAGTCTATGAACAGCATCAATTTGTAACTGTCTTTTATTCATTTCTGATTCAAGCCAACCAACTCGATTACTATACCAAGTCTGATATTTATTCTTTAATTCTTCCTGTTCAGATTCAAGAATAATACCTAAAACATTACCAAAAGAATCCTTTAGACTACTCAAATAGTCGAAACTGTAATAAGCCAATTCAGATTTAAAATCAGCATCAGATGTTTCTAAGTCTTTTAAGTCTTTATAATTCGTATCAAGCTTGTTTAAACATCTTTGGATATTCTGTTTGAGATATGTTTCCATATCATTATTTACAATAATAGATATCTCATTTCCTGTGAGAGTAATTGTATTATCCTCAATGCTTGTGAGTTTAAATTTACCTTTCCAAGCATGATTTGTTTTGTCATATGAAGCATCTACAATTTCCACTTTATACAATGCAGTATTAATTAATGCTTTACAAGAACCAAGCACAGTATTTGATACAACACTTGTTGCAACCATTGATAAATCTGATTTAACTGCAACAGGCGATAAATTAGAAGATGTCAATAAATTCATTGTCTCTTGGATTGTCAAATTATCCATTTCTATTGTTTTACCCATAGAAGTCTGCAAAATTAATCCAATATCAATGCAGTCAAAACATAGCGAAGCAATATTTTTATATCCAACAATAGGAGATGAGATAGTATTATATCTATCAACTTTATTGCCGTCATCATCTATTTTTTGATAATGTTCATTTACATATTTGACAATCTGATTATATTGGTTAACTTCATTCGAAGAAAAGTTAAATGCTCTGCTATTTATACATTCTTGATAGTTTGCATTATATGCTTTGATTTTCTCGACTAAATCACTCGGCATATTCTCATACATTTCATCAGAAAAATTGATAATATAATTTGTACCACTTGGATTTGCGATAGCAACAGCAGAAGACATTAAATCGTCTCCACCAACAATATAAAAACAATTCTTTAAACTATCATCACTACTTTCAATAGAAGCAGAAGTAGAAAGATTCTCTTTTGAAATATAAATTGTTGTATCTTCACCAAAAGCACCACCAATATTTGTACTTCCACATTCAGGACATTTATCATGAAAATCTCCACGATACCCACAATCTTTGCATGTATTACAAAGATCATATGCATTTATAGTTCTTGTCGTTGAATCGAAAGTGAATAAACATTGGTAATCATCTGAGATTTCGCCAGTTAATTCGTCATATACGTTGCTGTCATTAATAGAGTACTGAAACCATGATTTTAAATTTTTCAAAGAAGTATCAACATGACCAATTTTATAATTCGATGCTTTGTCTAAAATACGATGTAGAAGAGAAGAGTTATATAATTTCTTATACATTTCACTTCCTTCTGAAAAAGCAGATAAATCACGATAAAAAATAGTTGGGTAGTTCTCATCATAATCATCTCTCGCAATATCATCTTCTGTATTAATTTCAATATTTCTAAGTTTTACATTCTGCAATTCATTTACAGGAAGATATGTACATGTAACAGATTTTTGAGTTGTATTTTCTTCTGTAGTATTTACAGTAATAGAAAAATGTTCATTATACTCAGGAATATATACCAGATTATAATTGTTAATTTTATCCCATAATTCATTTTCTGTCTTATATACAGTAAATGATAACTCTGGTGCATTTAATGTATCTTTATATTCAATGTCAGTTGTATCTATAAGTTTTCCGTATTTATGAAAGTCACGTCTTTCTAGTAAGATAGTAATTTCATCTACACCAAAATTCTCATTAAAAACTATTTTTGGCATTTGCTTATTCTCCTTTCGATTTTTTTTACATATAAAAATCCCACATAGGCTATGATACCTACATGGGATAAAGTGGTTACTTATATAACCTTGCATTACCTATACTATTTTTCTTAAGTTGCTTGGCAGATACAGCTTCAGTAATACATTGTGTTGTTTTTCCGTTCTTGCAAATTTCTTCTCGCAACTGTCTACCGAATGTTTCAGGATCATTAACACCGTTCATCACGATATCTCCAACCTCAACAATCGTAGAAGTGCCAGCAGATTTTGCAATATCAGGTAATTTTGGTACAAAGTTAGTACTAGAGTAAAGAAGAGAAGGATTCGTCTTTGCAAGTTCCCAAAGATTCTCAGTCATCTCATTTGTGAACACTTTATCGCCAGGATTGAGTTCTGTTAAAAGTGCGCCGTCAGCAGCACGATAAATCAGTTCTCGTTTATTTTCTTGCGTCCATGCTAATTGACTCTTGTCTATGTGTTCAGAACCTTTTTTATAGCCATTAAATTTCATCCTATTAAGAATAGCAGTTTTTTGTTTCGATGTAACCGTGTCATCTGTTTTTACGCCTAGTATGCCACCTAACTTCTTGTACATTTTATTAGTAGGAGTTCTACCATAATTCTTTACAATATACTTCCATAAGTCAGCATGTTCTTTGTTCTCTTTATCAGTTAATTTCTTACTGCGAGATTTACCAGAATTAATGGCATCTTTAACTGCTTTCTTTTCATTTTTTAACTTATCATCAATAGAAGTTGTATTTTTCTTTTTTGACTCCAAGGAATTATCAAGAGTTATAGTACCAACTGCTGTTGGTCGTAAAAGTCCAGTTTTATGAGATGAATTGATAGTATTCCGATCATTAGTAACAGTATTATTTACATAATCCTTTGCGCCTTGTCCTCCGTCACCACCATTGGTAGTACTAGAATCAATCTGATCTTTTGTAGTATTTGTCAGACTTGAATCTAAGGATTTTAGTGTTGCAATAATACCATCATTGCCACCAAGAAGTTCTTTGATACTATCGAGAATTGTATTTGTATCATTGATTTTTTCATCAATGAATTCCTGATAATCACTCATCAGATCGTCAAGCATGTCCTCAGTGTCAGAAATAAATTTTTCATATTGCGTATCTTTTAAATCTGATTTGGCATTCTCTAATTCAACTTTTAACTTTTGAATTGTTGCACGGGATTCTTCAGAATTGTTGCCAGTATAAGCTGTTAACTGTTTCTGTAAAGAAGCAATCTGTTTTGTCTTTTCGGCAATTTCTTTCTGATATCTATAGGCTTCAAGTTCGGAATCTTTTAATTTCTTGTATTTTTCTATCAGTTTACTCAGCGCATCTGTTTGTGCTTCATAACCCTGTTTTACAAGATCATTAATAGACTCTAACTCATCCTCGGCAGATTTTTTCGCTTCTCTATGAGCATCCTGTAAATCACGCAGACGTTGAATAACATTTTCATCGGATGCAGATAATTCGCCTTTCTCAATCTGTTTCATAATTTTATCATATTCAGACTGATATGCTTCTGCCTGCGCAATGTAATTGTCATAATTCGTCTTGTGCAATCCAATGGTAGCAATACCATATTCAGTGAAATTACCAGTGTCTTTATCAGTCATATCTTTATGACTCAAAAGATCAATATAGTAATCAGCTTCACTGTTAATACGTTTTACAGTTTCAAGAGATTTATCAAAAGTATCCCATTTTAACTGACGAAGGGCATTCTGGTATTGTTTAATTGATTGAATTGATTCGTCTATAGCATTGGTTACTTCGTTGATTGCAGAAACCATTTCATACCATTCATCGCTGCCTTTTTTGATAGAACCATTTACAACAGACTCTTCTAAATTTCTCTGAAGTTCTTCACGCTTTTTAATGAGTTTTTGATATTCGCCATTTTCAGCAGAGATAAGTGACTTATAATCAGATACATTTGCCTGTTCACCAAATTCCTCTACGAGAGAAATTCTATTATTGATCTTTGTCTTTTTCTGCTCATTGCTAGAAATTTTATTATCATACTTGGACGCAATATTATCAAACTTTTCTTTTGCAAGAGTAGCCTTATCTTGTTTTGCTGTTTCTTTGTATAAATCAGCAGTAACTTTGTCGGCTTCTTTCGCATCTAAATAAGCGTTATACTGAATACATGCATCATATAGTTTTCCACCATCATTCAGTTTTGCGGCTTTGTTTAACAAAGATTGGGAAATACGTTTCCCAGCTTTAGCAGCTTTCTTGATAGAAGCAAGAATCTTCTTATTCTTTTTCGTAGACTTGATTTTGCTGATATTTTTCTGTGCTGATTTGATATTCTTATTATCAGTTTTAACCGCAGTATTATATGCACTCTGACGATTGTTAATATTAGAAATCTTTCTGTCAATCAGTTTATTCTTAGAAGAAGTAGAAGTAGCATTGTCGAGTTTAGCATCATACAGTTCGTCTTTAGAATCATATTTCTCAACTTTGGAATCAGCAGTTGTCTTTGCAAGACTCGCTCTCTGTTCCGCTAAATCAGCAAGTTCCTGTCTGATAGTCTCTCTACTTAAAGCAGCCGTTTCTTGTGCTGTGTCGTTGGCAACTAAAGCAGCATTGTAATTAGCACATGCTTTTGATAATGTAGAGTATCCGTCACCAGAAATTTTAGAAATTAAAGAAGCTGGAATTTGCTTCTTCGCCTTTGTATAATTCTGTACTTTTTTATAGTAGTCATTTACCGCAGTTCTTGCTTTCACATTGGGACCCAAAGCGTCAACGTTGTAAACTGATATATTATTATCCTTTTTCGTTGCAGTTCTTAAATCCTTAACCGACTGATTCAAATTACTTTGTGTCGTTTTAGCCGCAGACTGAGCACTGTTATCTTTCTTTCTAGTAAGCTTCAACTGTCTACCAATAATTTTACTCTTAGCTTTATCACTCGTAGCATTCTCAAGTTTTGCATCAAGTAAATCATTCTTTGCAGAAATCTTATCTAAAGCTTTTTCATACTTGTCAATCGGAAGATTAGCCATTTCAGATGCTAAATCAGCAAGAGACTGTGTGAGATCTTGAATACTGGAAGTATTCTCAATCATCTGGTCGTTATACTTTTGCCATGCTTCGTCACCATAAGTGGTAGTCCACATGAGATCGTATATTTCTTTATTCTGTCTTTCAAGCGCATCAATTTCCTGTTCATACTGATCCTGCTGATATTTCAAATCAGATTTGGAAGCAGATAAACCGAATGTTTCCTTTAAGGAAACTAATGCTTTTCTACGATCAATCAGTTTATTAATCGAATCTATTTCTTTTTCATGGGAGTCAATTAATTTTTCTGCATAATTAACAGAAGCTTGCAAACGTTCTTCTTCAAGACTCTCAATAGTGTCGTAACAGCTATTTAACTTATCTGAATATGTCTGATATTCGGATATCTGAGTTTTGAGATTTTCGTCTGTAATACTGTCAATAGAAAATGCACCTGACTGAATCTTTGCAATCCATTCATAGGATAAACCAATCTGATTTAACCTCTCTTGATATACCTGTGCGGCGGTTGTATTGTCCTGGATCTCGGATTCTATCTGAGAAATATAAGCCTGGTATCTTTCTCTTATCTGATTCATACCAAACGCTTTGTCGAAAGATTTACTAAGCTTTTCTGTTTCCTTAGAAGCTAATTTTAATTTCGTTTCAATCCAATCAAGAGTTTGTGCGGTTTCTTTTGCTGTATCTGAAGCTTTTTTAGCTGATTTTGCAGCATCATTGACCGCTTTACTTGTAGCAGAGCCACCACCAAATTGAGGTGTATATTTTGTCTGCGCTGCATTCACTGCGTTCTGTAAAATCTGGTCTGCCGCAGTAGTAGCATATTCTTTATACCCATCTGTATATTTTCCACTCGTATCCATTGCAATAGCTTTTAATCTTGCAAATTGTGCAAGTGCTGTTCCAGCTACTCCAAGTTGTGAACATAGTGCTGTTAAATTATTTATATCAGCAGATGTAGTGATTGTAATACTTGCAGCATGGATTTTTTCTATAACATAAGCAGCCAATGATGCTTTTGTAATATCAGACATATCAGCTTCTTTTGCAAATGCTGTTATTTCTGATAAAGTTGCACTTTCCAAGTCTTTTCCTGTATCTGCCGCATATGATTCACTTGCACCAAGTCTATAATTTACAACTTCAGCAGCATTTACAACTCCCATTTGACTAAGCATAGCAATAGTAGACGCTTTTGTTTCTTCTGTCACATTTTTCAATGCATCAGAATTATAAATATATGCTGTAGCAAGATTATCAAAAGCAGACTGACAAGCAGATAGATCAGATGGATTGTTGCTAATAGTCTTAATAAAGTCATCATAAGCATTTTTATAATCTTCAGTAACATTTGTCATGTTACCAAATGCTTCTTTAAATCCATCATTATTAAGGATAGATGACCAGTCGAAATCTTCTTTATTATAAACATCAGCATAAATTTTATCGAGTTGATCTAAACCTGTTGAAAGAGCTTGAACTTGTGCGAGGATATCAGTGGAAGAAATCGGTGTTTCTTCTGATGCTGCATTTTTCGTTTCTTCGATTTTCTGTTTTAATTCGTCCCAAGATAGAAGAGTACCTTCTGGGATTTCAAGTTTACTTGCAACTTGTAAATCATCTAAAGACAATTCTCCGACTTTATCATCGAACTCATCTTTTAGAAAACCTTGTACTTTAGTTTTTAATGGTTCTACATCATCATAATCATCAAAACCAAGTCTAATTTTTAACTCAACAGGATCTTCATTTAGAACTTTTGCGATAGTATTTATATATCCATCTAACTTACTTTTTACTTCATCTACAGACATAGAAGAAAAATCTTCCGTAAACAAATCAACTAAAGATTTATTTAAATCTGGATTATCTCTAATCTTAGATGCTATATTTGCAACATAAGCACCAACATCTTCTTTTGTTTTAAATCCATTTGCAATATCTTCTGTAATACTATTTACAATTAAAGAAGCTGCTGTTTGCGACTGCTCATTAAGTTTAGAATAATCTTCATTAGTCATTAAATATGCATTCGCAAGCGTATCAACATTTTTTAATTGGGAATCAATTTCTGCTTTATATGTCTGTATAGTTGCTTGTGCTGTACTTTTTACCTTTGCTAAATCATCACTTGTAAGTTCTCCCCATTTTGGAGCATGTGACAATTCTTCAAAGCCAGATGATTTTAAAGCGTCTTGAATTTTATCACTATTCCAAATGTTTTTATACTGTTCATATAATTCGTTATAAGTGTCTCTGAATTCATCTGGTGTTAATGTACCAGTTAATATAGTAATAATATCTATTGCATCTTTTGCACCACCTTCTCCGTTAATATAAGAAGAAGTCTTTGATAAAGATGATTCTTTACCATTTATTTGATTTTTATAATTAGAAATAATGTCATTACCATCAGAATCTTCACCAGATACAATTAGTAAATTATAAGCTTCTGTTTGAGCCTCTTTATAAGCATCTCTAAGTTTTTCAACATTTCCCTTTAAAGATAGAATAGCATTACCTTCATCTGTATATCCTGTGATAAGAGTAGGAAACATATCTGCAATTTGATTAACTATATCGTTATATTCAGAATATTCGTCAGAAGTTAATGACACATTTTCGCCTAAATTATTAACACCTTTTGATAATGTTTCATATCTATCAGCAAGTGATTCTATTGTTTTAGCATTAGAATTTGCTTCTGAAATAGCAGAGTTGTAAGATTCTAATAAATTCTCTGTTCTTTCTTCTACTTCTTCTACGGAATCAGTCAATGCGTCATATGCTTTAACTAAACCAAAAATTGCTGTACCACCGAGAATCGCCCACCCAACAGGATTAGTAATTAACCATTTGCCTAATGCTTTAATATTTGCCCATATAGAAGCTGTTAATAAATCAAACGAGATTGCTTGTGCAGAATTTGCGGAAGTCAAACCAATCGAAGAAATAATAGCATCTGCATCAGCACCGATAATGCCTTTTGTTGCCAATGCTTTTAATAATTCTTCTTTAGTACATGTAGCATTAGCAATTGCCTCACCAGTTGTAGCATCAATTAACCCTAATTTGGTTAATAAAGCTTCTTTTTCAGTAGCTGATAACTGCGTTTTTGCTAAAGCTTGAGAAATAGCAGAGGCGGTAATACTATTTTCAGAAGATATAATACCTGCCGCTAATAATACTTGTTCCTGTTGTGCTGCATTTAGATTTTTGGTAGAAAGGACTAGTAATGCTTGTTCTTTTGATAATCCCGATACGGCAGATGACATTTCCTTTAAACTACTCGTATTTAATAATCCAGTAGCTCCATCAATTATTACTCGTGTATTCGAAATATTATTTATAACAGATTGCACATCTCTTAAATCATTTATCCATGTTTTGAATGTCATACTATTTTTTTGATGCTGTTTGAATACATCGTTATTGTAAACTATGGTGCAAAATGTTATAATTAAATGAAAAAGGAGTGAGATCATTATGAGCAAAAAAATTGCAAGTATTATATATGTTTTTATTATTGTTTTGTCTTTATGCGGATGTGGAAATTCATCAAATAATATTGTTGAAAAATCTAAGAAAATGATTGAAAATGATTTATCAAATAGTGTTTCAATATATTATTGTACATATAATGAAGATAGTAATTTCGCATATATAAAATTTCATTCAGATGAACTAGGAAATGATGAATCGTTAATTGACTTTAGCGATAATAAAATTTACTATGAAAGTGTATATTCCTCAATTGATAAAAATGATTATGATAAAATAATTGAATATGGTGATTATACAACCGCAATATATCAAATACAGAATAATGATAAACAATGGTCAGAATTACCAATAGAATAGGAGGTAACGTCAAATGAAAAATACACAGAGCAAAGATAAAGACAACAATAAAGAATCAACACGTAAACCATTACCACAATCAAGCATAGTGGGCAAGCGTAAAGAAATTTTCAATCTCAATACTATAAAAGAAAAGAAGAGCGGAGATAACTAACTTTTCTTCCTATCTCTATTATTAAATTTATCACACTTTTTACGAGTTTTACCAAATAAATCCAAGCAATATATTTCTGGTCTTTTACCTATAATAGACATGCTTGGTAATGGAGGTTTTTTCTTTGAAGACATATGATAAGATCCTTTCTTTTGAAAATGATTTTTATAAAGAGTTATATGAAGACGGAATCAAACAACGCAACCAACTTAATAGCAAATTCACACCAACTATTACAATATTATCTGCTGAAATAGGTGGTATTATTTGGATTATTTTTCAATTACTTAAAAATATCGAAGCCAATAATAATGCTATTCATACATCTGATATGTGTGTATTTTTATTTTTAGGATTTACACTGATTTCTTTTGTCGTAGCAATAGCAAACTTCATTCTATGTTTCACAAATTATGATTTCTCATATCCAAAACCAGACAAAGCAAAAACATTTATTGATAATAATAAGAGCTGTCTTGGAGATTACACTGAAAAAGAAGTTCTTAACAATATAATCAGGAATATATCAGATGATTACATAAAAATTGCTATTAGTAACTGTGAAGAGACAAATAAGCATTCTAACTGGCTCAATAAATGCTACATAGGCATTGTTATTACTTTGAGTTTGATGGTTGTTGATTTTGTGCTTGTTTTATTTTTGTAAAAATATTTGTTGATAGTAAATTTACAGAACCATTACAATACTTCATTGAAATAAAAGATAACCACATAAACATACGTTCCGACTACCAAAAAATTCCAATAGGTGCTAAAATAAGACATGTATAGAAGCATGGCTGTGAGCGCACTACAGCCTTGTGCGTAACTTCTATCATGTCACATATTAATTTCACATTCCTAGTTCTTAGGAGGAAAGTGAGTGTAACGCTCTTGGAAGAAAAACATCTAGTGGGTTCTCCACACCAAATTCCCGACCGTTATCTATATCACGGGAAGGAGGTGAAAAATGGTAGAACTTGTGCTTACATTTATTCTGAAACTTGTCGGACTAGGATTAGGCTACTATCTGGTACATAGTGTCTTCTCCAAAAAGACTAAAGACTTTCATTTATCTGCAAACCAGTGTGGAATTGAAGTTGATAGTTCGTTCTACAAAGAGTAGGATTCTTCATTTTTAATTTTTCATAATTCACATCCTTTGAGAGATTGATAAAGAGAGTAGGAGAGTAGTACAATCAACGAGTCCGTAGTTCATCACCAGCTACGGACTCGTCTATTTATATATTCTCTCTTTAATTGTCGTATGTATTGGTTTCAATGTTGCTTTTAACATTCAGTAAGAAACAAACGCATCCTTGTTCCTCTAAATGCTTTATATCTTTCTTGGCGACTCCTAAATCACTATTGGCGTAGTTATCCTCGAAATAGATAGAAGAACAGAAGTCATCAATTTTTAATGCGATGAGTTTTATGTAATCCATCTAAGCCACCTCCGCATTATAATAACCGTCTTTGCGAAGTAGTTTTCTAATGTAATCCAATCCATTCTTAGTAGCATATGTAACGGATCTCATTTTACCGTCATGACAAGGTGTTTCTTTTACTGCAAATTTACCTTCTCTACGGAAACATTCATATGGTACATTCACCATATCCTTGTCATAGAAGAACACTTTCTTCATTCTAAGATAAGCGAATAGTGTATATTCTCCAATACCAAGTTCTTTTGCCACGGTGTTTATCTGCATAAGACCTTCAGTGTTCATCAAATCATCATAAAATTCCTGAAGTTGCTTATTCTTTTCGATAAGTTCATTCACGATCTGTCCTTGTAAATCTGACGAGAGAGAAGAAAAATAATAGTTTACCATTTCCTGTTCTCTGCCTTCTGGAATAGCTGCACCTGTAAGGCGTATTGATTTGAGATACTTTTTGATTTCCTTTTTCATCTGTCTTGCTATAGGTTTTCGGGACTGCATACACACTTCATACAGTCCATCTTCCGTTAAAAACCATGCATCCCTGTTTTGACCTGATAGGAACAATGTTCCCATCAGCTTTTCATCATCTTCTACGAACTTTACCATTTTAGAAGTTTGCGAGTGCTCGATCCATTCAGCAACATCACTCGCAAGAAAAAGTGGTAACTCAATACTGTTATACACTTTTATTTTCTTTCCAAGAATCTCAGTCTCCTGGACAACTGTTAAAGTTGCATCATCATTCATAATGATATCCCCCTTCTGAAAAAATATATTGAATGTTTCAAAAGGAACGTGTATAATATGTAATGTAAAAACGTGATATACACGTTCCTGAATCCTTACTAAACTTTGGTCGGTGGAGTAAGGATTTTTTATTTGACGAAAACGTCAAATATGTGATATATTCATACTATACTAAATAACAGTTAAAGTCAATACAAAAATGCATTATTTTCAAAAATTGTAATAAACATCAAAGAAGGGTGCTTATATGGATAATGAATTATTAGTAAAATCAATACGAGAAATTTGTAAATCAAATAATATTACTCCATCTCAATTAGAAGCAGAATTAGGATTTGGAGCAGGTCTTATAAGTAGATGGACAAAGAGTTCTCCATCTCTTGATAAAATAGTAGATATTGCAGACTACTTTAACGTTTCCATTGACGAGTTAATAGGGCGTAATCAAAAAACATCAGAAAGCAACAATTTCCAGTTTGTATATTCATTAATTCAAATGACGAAAAATGGATATGTTAAATGGGAAAATAGTTGCCTTATGTGCAATATTAATGAAAATTATAAAACTATTATAGATATTGATTGTAGCATAAAAAATTTTAATGATTATCCGAGAGATAATAGAAGAATTGATAGTTTTGTTTTAGAATATGATAATGGCTTTATCACATTAGAAAGCATCATTATTATCAACCATAATTCAATACAACAATACGACGGGCAGTTATTTATTCAGCCAGATGAAAATACAGAACCTGTTTATCAAGAATGTGATCAAACTCAATTATTAGAACTCTATAAAACTATCAAAAGATCATATGGAAATAAAATTCCAGAGGATTTAGCAGAAAATTTCAAAGAAAAATTATATAATGAACAAAATATTAAAAGTTTACAAGAATTTCGTAGAGATTTAAATAATGTAAATATACCAACCACACAAGATATTGATAAGATGTTCAGTAATGAGGGAGCAATAAATGCAATCGTTAAATTAAATGATCCATCAATAAAAAGTATAGTAGATACATTTACAAATCCACAAATGATAAAAATGATTAATTCCGTATCAAGAATGCAATCATATATGAAAAAGATATCGGATAAAGAAAAGAATAATGATGATTAATAAAAGAGCAGGAGATTAATCCTGCTCTAAATATTTATTATAAAGCTGAAGTCGATTTTTTATATTGTCTGGATTTCTTCCAATAAATTTATTACCATATTCACGAATAAAATAGTCAGCATCTTTTTGTGGCTTTTGAGTATCAACCATAGCAGAAGAAAATAAACGTTTCAAATTTTCTTCATACTTTTGCATGCACTCTTCCATTTTTTTATTCATCTCTTCCATTTCACGTTCCCATTCTAATTCGTCTTCAGATGTGAATTCTTCATGCACAATTTTCATTTTTAAACGTCCAGACATATCAATCATATGTACTTCTTGCTTTTTATATTTTGCCATTATAATATATTACACCTCCTTATTAATTTGTATAGGATTAATATATAACCCTTTGTAAATTTTATCAGCGAGAATAATCATATTTGAAAATGGGATTATGGCATCTGTTATAAATGTTCGCATTTTATCTCTATCTGTTTCGATAATATACCCATATTTTGTTACTATTTGAAATATTCCTAATAATTTACCACTTTTACAATATAAAGGAATCGCTATATATTGAGTATATTTACTTAGATCTGATGTGATAGATACTTTTTTGAAAATTCTTAAGATTTCTTCATTGTTCATCGCTATTTCAAAGTCTGATAATCTACAACGTATTAAATCAGCGTAATGATAAATACAATCTGATAGTTTAACTTCGCACTTACACGCATTCGGTCTGAAAGACATGCCACTAGAATGAGAAACCATGTGTATCCACTCCTCATCATTTTTATCTTTTATATAAGATACATAACTAACTGATATGTTTGCATTATTGAAATCATTACAGTATTGTTGAATTATATTTTTAGTAGATACACAAATAGCATCAATTATTTTAATTTTATTCCATGCTTTATCAGATACATAACCGTTTTCTTTAATATTATTCGCAAATGAATTAATTGTTCCTGCCCATTTTTCAATCATATCTGAAAAAGCAGAAACTTCTGATGTAACCGTTTTATAATTATTCTCCATATGAGCAAGAATAGTTGTCAATGAAAAGTTTTTATCCTTCGCTTCTTGCAATTCCTGGAAAATCTTCTCTTCAAAATTACTAAAATAAATAACAAATACAATTAATATTATCATCAAAATAATTGTAGCAAATATAAAAATTATTTTAGCAATCAAACTTGTTACAATAGAGATAATTACACCTATTACAGAAATTGCAGAAGGTATCAAAATTAATATAGTATTTTTAAACCATGTTTTTTGATAGAAATGTTCTTTCATATTTTCACCGCCAAATTTAGTATTATAGTCTCATTATATACCAATAATCGACAGAGTTCTATCAGAACGTGTGTTTATAAATGGACATGAAAGAAGAGTAGCCAACCGACTACTCTTCAAATATTTACTGTAATGTCTTTACAATTCCACGCCAATAATCGAAGCGTCCCTTGACATTTTCTTTGCTACCTGTACCACTCAGAACATATTGTTTATATTCTTCATTAGAATCATATGTTGCAACAAATTCAGATACCTTCTCTGCAAGACGAGAGAATGATTTCTTGTCTTTAACAATTCTATAACCACTATATAAAATTTGGGGGATAGAAGTGGATGGAATTTTTACTTCACCATCAAATGATTCGTTAAATCTATCCATAGCTTCTTTTAATGTGTCAGCTCTATCAAGAAACTTATCTGCATAATCAGTTACATAAGCATCAATATCTTTTGTTCTAAAAGATGTAAATTCCTGTTCCTGATTAGAAGAGATAAGCATCATAGCTTGGATAATTGTATCTCTATCTGTTCCATTCTTACGTTGTGTCTTTGACATAATTTTATCCATAAATGGATGATTAGCGAGAGAGTAGACCTTTTCGCTGAACTCATCTGATTCATGTACTACACGCATGAGCTTGTTTGACAATGGTTTTCCTGCATTCTGTCTGCGGAAAAGCTCACGAATATCTGTTTCTGTGCAATCTGTCATTCTATAAATTTGTAATTCTGATTTTAAAATTTCATCCTGAGTATCTTCATCGAGTTTATCAAATTTTAAACCAGACAAATCCTTTTCTTCACCATTAACAATAATAGTACCCATATCTTTCGATAATGCAAATACATTACCAATATAATCTCTTATAGTAGAAAGACGCTGTACACCATCAATAATTGATAATGTTCCATCTTCCTCTACGATACCATAAGTAGGATTAATTGGATAGTGACGAAGCAATGAATCAATCAAATCTGTACGTTGCTTACGATTCCACTGTCCCTCTGGTCGCTGTAATTTATGAGAAAGATTAATTGTACCTTTATTCATATCCTTTACAAGCGACTGTAAAGAACGAGTTTTTGCTGTATAATCCATTATGTTACCTCCTTAAAAAAATGAAAAATTTTACTATTTTGAAGATAACACAGTTGGAATTTTTTGTAAAGTTTTTTGAAAAATTTTGATTAAATTTCGTATTTCATAAATCGACAAAACCTATGTTCTGGATTTATGAAGTTGGAAGTATATGGTAATATAATACCAAGCAAACTGTATTTGAGCCATCGTATCTCAGGTCAATAGCACGACAGAATGCTCGGTATTTACCATACGAAGTGCCATATTTGTAGTTTGGCACGATTCATATCGGAAATAAATTCAGCTCGTTCTGAGCAATACATTTCCCAACTTTAAGAAATACTACAAAGAAGGGAGGGTAGAATTGGAAGTATTTAAAATACTTGTAAGTGGTGGACTTTTAGTATATGCTTGTCATTTACTTTGTGTCATAGTTGATACAATTGGAAAGTGTTATACTGTTAATAAGTGCAAAGACTATACGGACTCACAAACCAAGTCTTTATCACAAATGTTCACCAAGACTAGAAAAATCTTTCGTAAATAATTCTATTTCTGTATTTGTCATTTATTTCCTTTTATTCCTTAATTGAGGGCAGGTCATCACGACTGTCCTCTATTTTATTTATTTTACAAAATATCTATAAACTACTTTCAATTATAGAGACTGTGTGTTATACTGCGAACGGATACTTTCGTATTCCGCTATATAATTTTTCACTTACATTGTACACACCAACAATGTAGTAAAGATAACATCGTGTAATGCGGTGTTATTTTTATGTTGTCATATATTTATTCTCTGTTTTTCTCGACAAGAAATCGAGATTTACTTGGAATATATGTTCTCTCTACCAGAATATTCCAATATGATGTATAATACACTTACAGCTTCAAATGAAAATACTGTCATCTCCATTTATAAACGGTGTTTTTCAAACAAACACCAACCTATCAATAGTACGATGTTCAAAACAAAGACAATGATAGGAGATGATTGTTATGAGTAAGATGATTAAATATGCTGTTAAGTGCAATTCTTTATATAAACTTATTGCAGTTATCTCTGTATGTGCTCTGCTTGGATATTGCAATTATTGTTGGTGCGATACAATCCAACACATTACAGATAAAATTTGTGAATATAAAGAAGTTAGCATAAAAGCTCAGTACGATGACACCTCTTTAGAGGTTGATTTACATGAGCGAAATAAATTAGGAACTGAGTAGAGCAGGTGAACTACTGCAAAGCTAAATGCTTCACAATTTCTTGTTTCATTGTCCTCGTAACCTACTAACTCCACAAGCATAAATTCCGATAGTTCCTACCGTACTAAAATTATTACTAAGCTGCTTGTAATATCCTTAATCCTTCATTTAGAATATTTTTCGCAGCATTTACATCCCTGTCGTGAATAGCACCACATTTAGGGCATATCCATTGCCTAACAGATAAATCCTTTGTGTCTGAATTAACATAGCCACAACAGTTACAAGTCTGAGATGAAGCATAAAATCTATCAACTTTGATATATTGACGATTATTCCATTCAGCTTTATATCCCAATTGCCTTGTCAACTCATACCATCCACAATCTGATATTGCTTTTGCAAGATTATGATTCTTTACCATATTTGATACTGCTAAATCTTCACTAACGATTACTTGGTTTTCGCTAATCAGTTTGTGAGAAATCTTTTGTAAGTTATCAATTCTGGTATTATGAATTTTTTCATGTATTCTTGCTACTTTAATTCTTTGTTTATTCCAATTTTTACTACCTTTTTCTTTATGAGATAATTTACGTTGTTCTTTTGTAAGTTTATCTTCATATTTCTTAGTAGTACGAATATTATCAAACTTTTCTCCATCGGAAGTGATGAGTAAATCTTTAATGCCTAAATCAATTCCAATCATACAACCAGTAGATTCCATTGGAATATGTTCTGTTTCTACTAATACTGATACGAAATATTTTCCACTTGGATTCTGTGAAATAGTAGCAGATTTTATCTTGCCAATAAATTCTCTATGGATTTTTGCTTTAACCCATTTTAGTTTTGGAAGTTTGATTTTATTTTTCTCAAAAGAAACTTCGATAGTTGGCTTTCCAGTATAATTACAATTAGTATTATAAGATTTTTTGTTATCTCGTTTGCTTTTAAACTTCGGATAACCAGTATGTTCATTAAAAAACTTCTGATATGCTGAATCCATATTGTAAATAGAATTTGTCAAAGACCATTTATCAACTTCTCTAAGCCATTCATATTTCTTTTTAAGTTCTCTATTGCAATAGTTATTCAAATCAATTTTGCTCATAGAAATATTTTCATTTTTATACTTGTTAATTTTTAAACTTAAACATTGATTATATACAAATCTGCAACATCCAAAGGTCTTCTGAATCTGTTCAATCTGCTGTTTGTTAGGATATAATCTATATTTATAAGCTTTTAACATTTACATATCACCTCCTTTTATTTATTCTCTGTTTGTTGTGTGTTTCTTTCAAACTTACGGTACACACACGAACCCTACTGTTATCCTATTAACAATGTGCTATTTAATAGGGTGAGAGTAGCAACACTCTTTAACGGTTTTATATCCTAGTCGCTGATGATTCTCACTCATCAAGGAACAGTCCGATAACTGCGTATGGAGTACCTATCACAAGCTATCTAATGATAACTCAAAATCGTTTATACTCTCTGAACACCTCCACTATAATATTCTCTATTACAGTAGAATCCGTTGCTGATTGCCGATTTAGTCCATTAAGGACATGATACTTAGGGTTTCCCCATATACCTAAATAACCTCCATTTCTGAATTTGACTTTTCTTGTTGTCACCAACATCCTTTCGGAATACATTCACGCTCGCCATTTCTAGCCACGTTGTAGTGTGTTATTTTATATATACGGTATATTTTATTTCTTCCCAGCACTGTGAGATAGCAACTCACAATTACGATTTATTTTGAAACATCTATAGGTTGACTAGACCTAATCTTCCCAACTCTTGATTGTTGTCTTGAGTTAGGTGGGCATATTCAAAATAATAACAATGATTTGAAAAATTACGCACTCACGTAACATTTACCGATGTTTTTAAAAGCTAATACGCCTGTAATTCCTAAAGCAGCCGTTTTAAGTAATCCAAGATTGCCTGTTACAAAACCAATTCCTTCAGACAATTTAGTTAAACCATCAACAATAGTACCTAGATCTCCACGATCGACCATTTGCTGAATTGTACCAACCCAAGTTTCCTTGAGTGCGTTGATACGGTACTCTAAAGATTGCTCAATAGTTTCCATTTCCTTGTCGCTTGATCCTGCACTTTGTTCCATTTCATCAAGAGCCTTGGTAACGCCTTTATAGTTCTGAATAAGAGCAGCACCAGCCTGAGCCTGTGTACGACCAAAAGCTTTAAGAAGGAAATCATTTTGTTGTTTCTGTGACATTTCATCCCAGATGTCAGCAATTTCACCAAAGTAATCAGTTAAATCTTTAAATTCTGTAGTAGAACCTTCTTTAAAGATAGATATACCTTGTGCGTGTTCTGCTGTTTTAGTAAGATCAATTAATTCTCCTGTTATATTGGCTAAATCTTTCGAGTATTCTTCTGTCGATTCGTCAAATGAACGAATACGAAGTGCAACACTACGAAGGGCTGTACCGCTTTTTTCCGCATTTTGCAATACCTCTTGTATGCCTGAAAACATAGCCAAACCATCTTGCACTGATGTTCCTACAGCGGCAAGGGCGGCGGCAGAACGTTCCATACCTTCAACAATATCTTGGTTAGATAAAGCCATTGTGTTTCCAAGCTTATTTACTGGATCCATAATTTCAGATTTTACTTGATCTGGATCTATTGACCACGCCTTCATAATGCTGACCAAGCCACTCTGACTTTCATCAACACTCATACCAGGAGAAATAGAAGCAAATTGAGAACTAAGTTTTGCCATTGTTGTAGCGGCTTCGGCAGTAGAATATCCCAAACGGCTCCATGCACTTGCCTGATCAATAATTTCTTTTGTAGTAACACCCATCTGTTTTGCTACGTTATTAGAATCATAATAAAAATTTTCAAGCTGATTCTCATTCATCGCTGTAGTTTTCTTTAAGTCAACTAAAGCAGTATCAAGTTCTGTAATAGTGGAAACGGCTTTTTTAACTCCGTTAACCATTCCATAGAATCCAACATACATACTCAAATAGCTTTGCATCTGACCAATGAAACCGTATGTAGACTTTGTTTTAAAAATATCCCAAAGAGATTTTCCAGCACGACCAGCAGCAATTTCAGCATTTTCAATTTTAATAATTTCTTCTGTGATTTTTCTTAAATTGATACTTGGATCACCAGATTTTAATTGTTCTAACAATGCGTTAAGACCGGCTTTGGCTTCCGCAGAATATTTTGTATTCTCTGCTAAATCTTTATTGATTCTCTGAATAGCTTTCTCAACACCGACTTTAATTGTACCTTTTTCAGCAGCAGAAAGATTCTTGAATTCTGTAGCAGCTTTTTCGCAATTCTGTGTTAATCTGTTAATCTGATTTTGTTGTTCTTTTGTAAGTTCAGTAACACCTTGCAATGAGGCTTTATAATTTTTAAGTACTTCATTTGCACTTTCTAATTTTGCAAGTTTTGTATTGTATTCTGTACTTGGATGAAAATCAGACGGATATGTTTGTGCTTGAGTAATGATTTTTTGATATTTATCAATAGAATTTTGCAAAGAATTCAACTCTGAATTTAGAACATTTTTTAAAGAGTCTTTTAATCTATTAACTGATTCAGCAGATCCATTTGATGCCTGATCGAGCCGATTTATCACGTCAACATATCTTTTCCATGTATCTGTATCTACATTCTGAGGATTTATCATAGAAGATAAAACTTGTCTTGCATCATAAGCTTCTTTTTTTAACTTCTCAATTTCCTCAATTTGTCCTGCAATTTCATACGACTTCTTACCAGTACTTTTATCAGAGGCTCTAAGATTATTTAACTTTGTAACAGCATTCATGTAATTCTGAATTGCTTTTTCGGCTTGCTCCCATTTTGACTGGATTGCCCTTGCTTCTTGCTGTACTTTTTGTTCAGATTGTGCAACCTGTTCTAAGTTTTCAGAAGTCTTAGGAAATGTGTCTTTCATTCCAAATGAAATATTCGCTTTCTGTCCAATCTTACTCTCTGCATCAGCCAATTTCTCAGCTTCTTTTGCAGCGTTTTGATATGCATTACTAATATTCTCCACCTGTTTGACAGCACCGCTCGTATTGCCACCCATATTGTTCATATTTTTATTAACATTGAGAATATTCTGACTCAGTTCAGAAAGTGACTTATCAATGTTCTGGATAGAAGAGAGTAGTGTTTTAGCACCAGAATCATCTACTTTGCCAAAAGCTTTACTTAAACTTTGTACTTCTGATACAATACTTGATAACTCTTTTGATAAATTCTCAAACTGTTTAAAATCACCTGTTCCTTTGCTAAGAGAGTCAAGCATTTTATTAAGTTTCTGAATAGCACTTTCTAATGTTTTTGTGTCTATATCTAATTTTACTTTTCGATCTTCATTGGCAAACTTGTCAATCTTTTCATCTGCGTCAATGAGCTGTTTTTGTAAATCCTTTATATCTAATTCAATTTTGGCTTTCCATGTTGCCATTCCTGACATATTTATCTACCTCCTTTATCTAAGTATTTTTCTTAATTTGTCATTTATAATTTTTTGCACCATTCCGTTAAAACCGTTATTAATAGATTGTTCAACATTAAAAAATGGTGGCACACTTTGTTTCATCATCCATCGACCGTAACCATGCATTCCGCTTATAAACATAAAATCAAAAGCTGTTTTTGGTGACAAAGCGTGTCTTTCATATGTTGGATATGGAGGTATTTCAAATCCTGGATAATAATTCATCATAGAAGAATCAACTTGCATCATTAAAATATTTCCGTTACTTGTAGTTTTAGCGGTTTCATATATGCATAAAAAATTATTTGTTCGTTCATACATACTCGGATTATAATCTCTATACCATTCAACTAACGAATCATACAGGGAAAACTTAAATTGTTTGTTTATTTCTGGAACAATTTCTTTTGCCAACTGGCTTTCTTTTTTCTTAATATCTGCCATAATCATTGATGCTAAATCACCTTTTGCCAATTTTATCACCTCCAAAAATTTCACTATAATTTCACTATTTTTACACTAAAATAGGAGAGCGGTATAACCACTCTCCATAAGAAAAGCTCTATGACATTTGACCGCCATAGAGCCTAAACATAACTAACTATGTATTATTCCATATATTAATCCGCATATTCCAAACACAAAATAATAATGGTCGGTTGTTAATTCAATACTGAACAAAGGTTGTAACACTTTTATACAAATATCATCTATATCAAACACAGAAAGAATCCATCCGCATAAAAGTCCATATAATATTCCATATAATATTCCATATATCATATCGTTTTTTACCTCTTGAAATTTGAATTTCCTATTATAAACATGGTTTTAAGATATAAATCCAATGTTTATCATCACACTCAAAAGAACCTTGTACAGATACAAATTTATACTTTTTATATGTTTGCAAAAATGGAAACATCTTTGAAACATCCTTAATATTTACAAGTATACCTTTTACTTCTAATATCATAATTTTATCTTTATTTTTATATGAGTTAAATAATTTATTATCATAAAGGCAACATTCGATTCTAATTGTTCCATCCGCTTGTAATTTAACAATACATTCATGAACATCTATCGAATACTTTTTAAAATTAAAAGTTAATTCGTTGATTCTATCAAAAATCAAATTATCAGTCGAACCTTTGTAATTCATAAGATTGCCTTCATTAGCAATTTTTAATTCGCCAATATGTCTATTCTTCATATCTTACACCTCTTTAAATCCACCATTCTTTGCAAACTCAACGACCTTATCTAAATCTTCTTTTGGGATCTCATTAAGTTTCTTACTTACAACGTCCATAAATGGTGTGAGAGTAGCATTTGCCAAATATGAGATTCTTCCAATCTGTTTGCTAATAAACGCCTGAGTAGTTGTCTCATTAAACTGAGTGTCTGACTGCTTCATTGTTAAAATAGTTTTAAATTCACTTAATTCACTCATAGGAATAAGTGGATCATCCTTGTCAGAGCCAACCATTAAAATATCAAGCAAACCAGAAGATTTAAGTGCATCATATCCATTAATAAAGCCTTTATCATCCTCGTCAATCTCAAGGTCGGTATATAATTCAATCACAGCACGACAAAACTGTACATACTGAGCAACAGAATTTACTCTAATCTTATCTGTTTTACGATATTTTGTTACTCCGTTATCATCATAAGATTCCTGCTCAAATGTTGTCTTATCTACAATCAACTGTGCGTAAACTTCTTTCTTAATGAATGATACATAAGGGGTGATTTTGATTTTACTTAATAACTGTTCCCTTAATGTGTTATTTGCTGTGTTATTGTATCTCTCTACAAATTCTAAAAGTCTCATATTCCTTTTATCTCCTTTTAATCTAAAATATTTACTGTTATTTCAGTACGTGGATTATCTTTATCCACATGACAACGAATAGTCAGACTATGTAAATGTTCCCTATCATCATCAACCAAAAAACCAGATTCTACAAATCCATCATGGATAAATTTAGGACTATAGTTATCGGTATCCGTTCGTCTCTTTGTTGGATGATAAATGTCATATTCAATATTTACATTGTCTAATTTCTTATTCTCTAATCCTATATCCTTAATCCACCATATAATGAAAGCTTTCCATGATTGTTTTAATGCGTTCATTTGTATTCGTGGTTTTATAGCCCAAACATTTATAGAGGGGTGGTAAGGATGTTCAATTTGTTTCTTTTTCGCTTTCGGATGTTGTGAAAAATAAAATTGATTATATTTATCTACAACATTCATATCTAAAATAAGTTTTATAAAATTCATTCCTTTCTGTTTAAGAGCAGGAGAGGTCTAGTCATCCTCTCCAAATATAAAAATGCCCTTACCACATGACTAGCGAGTGGTAAAGACATTTTACATAACAAAAGAGCAGCTTCCGAAGAAACCGCTCTTTTATAATTCTTATATTCAATTGTCATATGTATTTGGTTAGTTATTAATAATCATAGGATAAAGTTCCCATTTGGCGTTAGGGTACTTATCTATGTTTTCTGTTACAATTTTATGTACGTCATTCATATTTCCTACATTTTTATCAATATGAATGACCTTGCCTCCTGTAATTTCATGTTCCTCACAAATTAAATTGAAATACGTCATAAACCTTGCCTCCTCATTTCCTTATACAGAATAGTTCATACAAATCTACATGCAATACTCTTGATAATGTAATGGCATGACTAAGCAATATATCCGTTGTCAATCCATTTTCTAAATTAGAAAGAGCTGTAGTAGACATTCCACTTCGTAAGGACAGCTCTTTAAGTGTTAAGTTATTTTTATACCTATATTCTCCAATTTTATTATTCATACGATAAGTATGTGTAAGAACTATTCTTTTATAACTGTATAATACTGGAAAAATATATAAGCAGGGTTTGTTAAATATTTGGTATAATAGAAAAATATGGTCATTCATCTTCTTTAAGTGGTAATCTCATTACTTCTGGTTTTAGTTTATCATGATACACATCGTTTCCACCTGCGTCTTCATAAATATTTCCTAATTCAAGAAATGTTTTTAAACCAGACTTATCAACGTATCCTCTATCTACAAAAGTTCCATGAAGTTCATACAATTGATTTCGTAATGTGGCAACAGTCTTTGCTTTATCTGTGATGTCTTTTTGAATCAAAGTCTGTTTTATATCATCTATACCTTGTGATATTTTAGAGATTTCTTTATATTGCCAATTGTCATGTTTTTCAAGGATAGCAATTCTATCTTCAACAGTTTCTTTATCTTGTTCATAACCAAATTTTATCCTAAAGGCTTTTTTGATTTTACCAAGCAAAAATACTATTTTATCTACTCCAAGAATGATAATAAAAATGCCCATAATAATCATGGGATAATTAAGATTAAATAACTCTTCAATTTCATTCATTATCCTTCACACTTACCCTTTTAATAAGTAGTAAGTTGTATCAAGACCAACTGCGCCATCCTGAGTAAGTCCACGATTTTTCTGGAATACTTTTACGCATGTTGTAAGATAAGAATCCCATTTTCCTGTTGTTGGCAGTTTTGAAAAACTATATACATCATGAAGTGTCTTTCTTAAGAAATTAATCGCAGTAATGCAATTATATTTCTGATTTGCTGACAAAACATGTTTTGACGCAAATGCTTGGGACGCTGATCCAAATTTACCGTCTACTACAAGCTCATTGGTATCAAAACCTTTATTCATAGCTTTCTGCCATGCTCTAACTCTTGAATTGGCAAGATAATATTTATTTGTATTACTAGAACTTGAAGTACTAGGCTTTGATGGAGCAGGATTTGAATTTGAAACAGCCTTCGAACCATTTGTAATATTGGTTGTTACATGACTTCCATCTTTAAGAATTAAATCACCACGAAGTAAGTAAGAATCACTTGTAAGATATTTAGAATCTGTAAGAATAGTAGCACCTACTGCCTTACATGCATTTCTAAGTGTGCTTGTTGTGTTTGATTTATTAAAATTCTTGAGTTTATCTATCCCAAGTTTATATCCTGCCGCAATAATATTTGCCGAAACGCCTGCTGAACAGTCTGCTTCACAAGCTATAGTAATTTTACTTGCATCCCAGTTACTTGCCTTGAGATGATTGTAATATGTAAGTCTCTGCGACTGGTCATAGCCAATAAGATTATTCTTTGCAGCTTTCTCTGCGTTGAGAGCTAACTGTTCTCTAATATTTTCTGGAAAGCGTATTACACATTTCCATTTATGATTGTACCATGAACGAATATACCACTCTGTACCAGTCTGGTCACCAGCCTTTCCACTAGAGTATCGACCACGTTCATCATGTCCACAATTCGAGATCATAAATTCTCCTTTCTACCAATAAAAAGAGACTTATAAAAGTCTCAATTGGTTGCATTATTTCTTCTTAATTAACTGCGTAAATAATTCATATAAACCTGTACTTGCAAGACCACTAAACATTCCACCAAGTAGAATCTCGGGCGTAAATGCAGTATTCATCCATACATTTAATACTACACCAAGAATTGCCATAATTAACGGAATATATTTATTAACAGTATCAGTAGTGACAATATTCTTGAGAACATATCCTACGCAAAGACAAATACCTACAATAATTGGTACAGCGTAATTTGTTAAAAATGTTAAATCCATAACTTTCCTCCTTATTAAAATTCTAATAGGAAATAGTAGCGACCTGACTATTGATTCCGTAATCGTTCACTCACAGGTATGACATCTACTTTTATGTTCATTGTCTTGAACAACCTATTTATTCATAATTTTTCCATTTCATGTATACTTCTTTAGTGTCATTTCTAAGAAAAATCATTACAATAATTTTTCTATCATTTTTAGGACTATAACTTGGATATAAATCAATAGGATATATACCAGAATCAATATAGAATGTTTGCTGATCTCTGTTATATATACGGATAATTTCTTTTTCGTTATAACTCCTTGGTTTTAAATTGCTTTCTATAGTCATTCCTTCTATTCCTCATATAACGTAAAAAATAGGGAACATAAAACCGTTGAATAGTAATTATGTTCCCTATTTATATTTTTCAAAATCACTATTCAACATTACCATCAGTCTTTTCCTCGACTTCCGCAACAATATCATTTTTAACAGATTCATTATCTGTTTTCTTTTCTTTCTTATTTATAGTTTTCTTTACCTGCGCCTTCATAATTGAAGCAATAGATTTCTGATAGCTCTCTCCAAAATTATCCTTTTTTGATAAATCAAGTTTGGACAGTTTCTCTTTTGCTTCAATATCAGTTATTCGTCCATCTTCATACGCAGAAGCAATTCTATCAATTTCGTGACAATTATCACTACACCAACAAAAGTACCATGTTGGTTTACTTTTGTCTTCTGGATTACATACTGGGCAAAAACTGTATTTTTTTCGGCATAACATACAGGTTCTCAAATCTTTATTAGTCATTAATCCTCCTTATAAGAAGGGCAGTGATTAAACTGCCCAAGCAATCTTATTTAGATATCTTCCTCTTCTTCATCAATGTAGTAAATAGAGAAAAGTTCAGAATCTGTAGAACATGCGTTAAGCATCATAGCTCCTTTGTAATCCATTGTCTGAGAATCACCGCCCTGAAGTGCAAGAGTAAACTCTGGACTTGGCATAAATGATGGAATGTGAATGATTGCAGCTCTAAGAGTTTCTGTATCACATTTATCAACAACTAATGCCTTGAAAAATAACTCATGCGCTTTCGGGAATTTCTTACCAGAGTTGGTAATCTTAGCACCGCTATGAATTGTCTTCTTGTATTTAACGATGTACTGTGTCTCTCCATCTGCTGTTGGTGGAGTTAATACATCGCTCGCAGGTGTATTGTCAGGTTCACCAGTTGCATCTGTATGTACAATAGCAAATTCTGTTGCAGTAGCAGAAGTACCTTTTGTATATAATTCTTTACCCATAGAACCTTTTGGGGATAGAGAGTTTACAACAACAGAACCATCTACATAACCAGTAATATCAAGTGTTTCACCTGCCTTTACAAGCTGAATCATCGGCATAACAATACCTTTGTCTTCTGTTGCAATCTCTGCATCTGTGGCTGAGATAGCTTCGACAACTGCAAGATTAAGAAATGCATTAGTTGCAGTTACCTCGCCTTTTTTACCCGTATATTTTCTATATACAAGGTTTCCATCCTTATCATTGATATCAGTAGAATCTGCTGTAATATCAATATTGGCTTCTGTAAGCTGAGTTAAAGCATACAGAGGTGTACCGTTTGCTTTTGCACCGTAACCAAACTGAAGTCTATCAACGATTACGTCACCTAATTTAAATGCCATAATTATTTTCCTCCTTTAAAAATTGTTTTTATGCAATAAAAATGAGCGATTATAAATCGCCCATAAAATTGATTAAGTCGTTTGGTATGTCTTTTGCTGAAACCATACCACCATAAATTCCATGTAAAGCAGCTACGCCTTGTTCATATTTTTGTATTCTTTGCACAGAATCCATAAATTGACATATATTCACTTGTTTTAAGTCTTCCAATTTGTATTTAAAACCAGGATGATTTATACAAGCAGACACAAGTGGCAAAAGAGTGGAAGAATCTTTTTTGTCATTGTTTTGTTGTGCTTTCATCCTATCTTCTTGAAGCATCCAATGTTTTGTTGTTTTACCTTTGGCTTTTTCTGTCTTTGGATGTACATTCATCATCGCTCGAATAAACTCGGCAATCTCAAGATAATCATCATCGTAAATGATTACGTTTTTCTCTCCATTAAATAATGCCAAATGATTAAATTCAGAATCATTAATGTTTTTCTTTGCTGGAGTTAATTCGAATCCATCAAAAGAAAAGTCTTTAAAAATCAATCTTAATGGTTCTTTGTCTTGTAAAATTTGATACAAAATATAAAATACTTCTATATCTTTTGTCTTATTCCAATCCTTTTTAAATGCATCATAAAGCATGACTCTTACAGATGTTGGATTATTTAAGAATGGAGACAGTGATTGATAAAATCTCTGTTCTCCAATATCCAAAATTTCTCCGATGGTTGGAATAGAAATAGTGATACCATTTATTTCATAATCCTCGCCAAAATACATTTTGAGTTTGTCAAAGTGATATTCTGGTTTTTTATTATTCTGAAATTGTTTTTTTTCTGAGTCTTTTTCAGCAGCATTTTGCAGATTATCCAGTGTTTCTAATACATCCACGCAATCACCGCCTAACTCCATAATTTGTGATTGAAGTTTTTCCATCAGTTGTTTTATGAATACCGTTAGTATCAACAACTTGGAACACAAGAGTACGAACAAGATAGTTATTATCTGTTGTGGATTCTTTAGAAGATATGAGATGAGTCTGCATACCAAATATATTAGACCAATTGAATCGTTCTCTTATAATAGAAGCAATCAAGTCATGGCGAGGAATACCTGTAAGTTTATCATCTCTATCATTACCATGAACAAATATTGTGAATGTAATATTTGTGTATTTTAATGTATCCTGATAGCGAGGCATTTCATCAAAAGATACTTGGTAACAGATATAATGTTTTACTTCAGTCTGAGTATCAGGAATAAATAAATAAGGACGAATATTAGATGTTCCACCAAAATATCTATCCCATTCCCCAAGAGGTTCGTATTCCTTTGTTTCTTCATTCCATTCCCAGTTGATTTTTCCATCATCGTCAAAAAGTTCAGATTCTAATGATTTTTCATTAAGTGCATATAAAAGACATGGATTAAGCATAAGTGCTTTTTCAATCTTTTTCTTATACTGAATATTTTCATCATCAGGGGTAGCTCTATATGCACGAAGCTTATTTAACAAATCATTCTTTGTAACTAATTTTTCTGCCATAAAACACCTCCTATTCAGTTAATTCTAACGGCAAAATTTCAGATTCAATCGGCAAGTTATTCTTAATAATTTCACACTTAACAGACAATATTTTGCCGATGGTAGAAGTGTCATTAGGAAACTTTACTTTCTTTTGGTTGTACTCTGTACCAGCTCGCCATGATACTTTATCTGTCCAATCTTCATTATCAATAGAGCAAGTCCATGTAAAGGTTGCATCAGCATATTCAGTTGTAATATCTTCATTGGAATCATTGAATAGATTTACTGTAAGATTTTTATAAGAGCCACCGACCTTGATTGTTGAGGTGGACGCTGAAATTCTTGTTGTGATAGAAGATGGGGGAGTGGTTGGAGTAGATGGATCTGTTGGGGCGATTTCTGAATCGAAATAGTTTGCATACATTTCGCCTGTTTCAAAATTGACATAATCAGTATGCTCGTTAAAGAAATTGGTGTACAATGTAAGTTTTTGTAGCCCAAGTGGAGAAGCCGATTCACATTTTGTAATTTTCCACACCGTAGGATTCTCCATCAAAGCACTAACAATTACTCGCATATTCTTTGAATCATCGTCCGTATACCAGAATTTTTCTGTGATAGAATTCATCGGCAGTATCAACTTATTTTGGTTATCCGTATGCCCAAATACACGGTCAGTATAAACCCCTGATGTGTAAGACATTTGTTGTCTTAAAACACACCACATTCTACGCTTGATACGTTTTTCATTATTTTTTTCCACCCACATAAGTTCATAGTTGGCTGGCAAAATCAGATACTTTGGGAATTGATTTGCAGGTTCATTTCTACAAATTAACCATTTATGATATACCCCTCTATCGTCAGGTAAATCCACCCAGAGTCCTATCGGAAATGTCGCAGAATAGCGTTTCCTAAAATCAGTCTCATAATAATAAAGATCATCACCTTCATTGAATCTTACAGGCTGACTTGGACGAAACATAAGATAGTATTCTACTTGATCTTTATCCATTGACTGATAAGATTTGATAATAAACTTTGCATCAATTTTTGTCTTATTGGTATTTTCATAAGTCATACCTTCAGCAAGTGAACGTGTGATTCCATGTTCGTCTGTGAAGAAGTCATCATGAAAATGGTCATAAATGTAACAGGTCGTGGAAGTAATACTGTTATCCCAAGTTTCTTCCATCAAAAAATCAGATTCTTCTTTATAAATCTGACCTAAAGTTTTCGCATTATTTGTTTTGGCGTTAGCGATTCGCCGTGCTGTCTGTAAGCTTGGCATCACCAACACCTCCTTCAAACATCTGCTTAATGTAATTGTGACTATCTAAAATAGCCCTACGAAATGTCATGTAATCAAACTCATCGGATGTAACTTCGTCATAAGCGGCTTGCAAAGTAGCCATTAGTGTGACCATAATTCCATTGTTATTAAATAGAGTCTTTGTTCCACTAAATTTAAACATAACATTGTGGAAAAATATAAGAAAAGCTTCATCATTCTCAAATATTTTTTCTTCTATTTGATTATCCTTATAAAGTAATAACTTATGGACATCGTTGTGCATTGCATGTGCAGCTTCTTTAATTTGCCTTTTAGTGAACGAACCATATATATATTCCATAGTTATTCACCTCGCACATATGAATTATTAATATATCCATGACTTGCAAGTTTTCTACTAAATTCATGCTGTAATGTATCTAATCTACTTTGCATATCTTTATATGGATTCTGCATGTTTTTTTCTTCTTTTGTTCCTAAGACTCTAGCAGTAAATTTTGCAGAGTCAACCTGTGGTTTTAACCATTCAATTGTCATTCCAAGAGTGAACAATCCTATAACATATTCCTTATCTGCAAAATCGCTAACAGGATATTGCATCTCAAATTCAATCTGTTCCATTCCGTCATCCATATTAAATGAAGCGAATTTCCTAATAACTCGTTCATCACCTGCAACCATGTGTAAGCGTTCAGTCCATGTTTCATTAAGATCGTTTTCGTCAAGAGAAAGTTCTTTCATATCTGAAATACGTCCTCTTGTTCGTGAAAAAATTGTTTCATATGGAAGCGTCATTGTGAGCCTCCTTTACTACATATTCAATTTTAAAAGTAACTCTGTTCCAAAAATAGAATCAAGCGTCTGAATTCTCTTAACAGAATCAAGTGTTCCGTCATCAACCATACTTGTTGCAATAGTTTTTAATGCTTCCTGTGCTCCAATTGGAAGAGAATAGATTGCTTTTTCCATTTGCGAAGGAGTCATCTTTAAAATATCTCTTAAATCATTTGTCGAGTGAAGAGTAGAATATAAATCATCAAGTTCTGGATGTAATGCGATAAAATCCGCATCCTGTACAACAAAACGAGGTTTAAACATCATCTTGTCACCCTTCCTTGCTGCATAATCCAAATCTCTAAATTCAATTTCCTGAACGTCATCAATATCTGCAAATGTATATAAAGTATCTGATTTAAGTCCAACATAAAATAATTCTCCTGCGGTAAGAGACACACATGGAATCATTTCTGTTGGCTCAAACTTCTTTTTTTCTGATTTCTTTTCAGCCACATCAGTATTAGTATTTTCTATTGCTTTTGTGGTGGTCTTTTTTGTATATGCCATTTATTTTTCCTTTCTATCCAATATAAAAAAGAGTGGCTAGATAAACTAACCACTCAACCTTATTTACTATTCAAGAGTCCACTGACCAAAGTACTGTGGTAATACTACCTCAACACCCATTTCTCTCTGAACTTCATATTTCTGGAAGTCATCAGCGTGTTCACCCTTCTGAGTACCAGACTCATGAATCTGAGTTTCACCCTTATCTGTAAACCACACGAACTGTTCCTGATTCTTTGCAAAGATAAGAAGTCTCTTATCGTCAATAAGTCTCTTTGTTACATCATTGAAAGCAAATCTCTGAGGAATCTCAATAAGTTCTGTTCCTTCGTATGTACCGAGGCGACCAGTCTTTGCAACATCCTCTTTCTGAGACAAACTTCTCCAATCAACTTCTGTAAGACCATTAAGTTTCTTCAATGCAGTCTTTGTACCCATAATAACAACTTCTGCACTATTAGCAGTTCCAACATCCTCAAGAAGTGTATCAAACTTGTCCTTAGTAGAAGCAGATAAAGCACCTGTTTTTACAAACTGAGAGTTGTTAGGTAACTTAGTTGCAGCACCATAAATTCCTGTATAGCAAAGTTCCTGAACTTTATATACAAACGCTTCTGCAATCTTATCTGTCAGCTCAGTAAAATCAATACGTCCAAGTAAAATAAGATCAATATCCTTACCAATCTTTACACCATACTTCTTAGTATGAATCTTGTGTGCTATACCTTCATTTAAGTACTGTAAAGTCAGATCATGGTGGTCACCACTAATTTCAGCAACAGCAAGCATAACCTTTTCTCTTGACCAAAACTCTTCCTCGTCGCCAAGTTTAACATTTCTCATATCTACAAAATCATTAAACCACTCAGATTCCTTGAATGCTGTATCTACCTTAAAATCAATATCAGACTCAAGTAACTCATATACTTCTGTGTGATGAAGCTCTAAGGCTCTTTCACGTCTCTTATTGGATCTAAGATCCTCTTCAGTAAGGTCGCATACCTCCATAATAATTTTACGGATTGCCTTATTTGCTTCATGTTTAGAAACCTTTCTCTGGTTTCCGTCATCATCGTACTCATAAATATCAATTCCGTGATTTAAGTTATATGTAAGCTTCTTAAAATTTTCATACTTATCAGCATCTTCAAAAACTTTTCTTAAATGTTCTGTACTAAATCTCATCATTATTCTATATCCTCCTTTCTATTACGCACCAATTTTTAATTTTCCACTAGAAATCGTTGTGATTTCAGCTCCAACTGTAGGTGAGCCATCAAAATTATCTTCTGTAAGCCAATAACGATCCTGTGAATGAAGCATGTATCCACGAACTGCACCGTCTGCTGGATCGTTATAGAAATTAGAAGCAAGTGCGAGTGAACGAGGACTCTCGACATTGTTGAGAGGTTTCTGATAGATAACACCAACCCCCTTTGGATCTCTAATTACAACAAGGTATCTTCCTGACGCATCTTTCATTGCGATATAAGCATCAATTTCAGTTGCAGCTTCCATCTCCCAATTATCAAGAGAAGTCATCTTACCTGGTTTGAAATGATATCCATTAGGTGTATCTTCTGTAATCTTTACAGATAAAATGTGCTCGCCATAATCCTGAGCAAGTAAATTACCAATTTCCATCTGTGGAAATTTTGTAGCAGCATATTTAATAGCCATTATGTTTTCCTCCTTAAATTTTGTTTTTTTTTGCAATAAAAAAGAACGCATAAAGCGTTCTATATGAAATGAAGTTATATTCAGTTTTTTAATCAAATAAGTTGCCGTAGTTTTTCTTAGGCTTTGATTTCTTATTCATATTTGTAAGTATCTTAACCGAATTTGTGTTTTTCTTTGTGTCAACAGAAGAGAAGTTCGCATGTGCAGACATATAATCTGAATGCATAACCTTTACTTTTGTTTCAAAGTCTTCTACGGAATAATTATCCATAGTCTTTACTAATTCAGCGAAATCAGTATTTACATAATTTCCTTCTGAATCTTTCTCTGTAAGAACAGAATAGTTATCAGCATTGATAATAGCTTCTTTTTGTGCATGAAGTTCATTCTTTTCTGCTGTCTCTTTAAACTCCTTAAGGGCAGCGTAATTAGAACGCATGGATTCAAGTTCAGCTTTCTCACTTGCTGTCAAAAGCTCACGGAATAATTCTATACGCTCACCATCAAATGAAACATTATCTCCATCTTTTGTATAGTTCTGTCGGTAAATTTTGTCAGTACACCAACCCTCGTATACAAAATAAGAATCAAATACATTTGAGATATAGTAATAATCATTATCTGACTCTTCATATGGTGCTAACAGATTATAGAGTGCATATCTTGTATCTTCATGAGAAATCTCATATGTACGAACAATCTTTTCAAAAGTCTGACTTTCACCTTCATTCCCATCTGGATCAGAAGCTCCTTCGCCATTACCTTCTCCATCATTGGAAGGCTCACCAGATTCTCCGTTACCTGAATTATCTCCTTCTGAATTGTCATCATCGAACATCTCAGCGAATTTTGCTTCAAGTTCCTCATCTGACATTTCTGTATAGTCGAATGTTACATCTTCAGCAGTCTTACCATATTTGGCAAGTAACTCTTCAAATTTTGTCATTTTGTTATTTGTTCCTCCTTCCTTTGATTGTGTTTGAACAGGAGTCTGTTCTTTATTGAAATTAGAAAGTGTCTTATTAAGATTTTCTAAGAGTTCAATCAATTTTTCATTTTTGTCAAATTTAACTGAATTGTTATTTACACTGAAATCAGCAATATCAGCACGAGAACCTTCCATACCTTCCTGAATTTCTGTACCATCATCATGACTTCCCAACAAAGTCGAAGCGTTTACATAGAAATCATTTAATTCAAGATATTTCTCCTTGGCGTTGTAAGAGAGTTCATCAATGAAAAGCTCGCAACTATTTTTTGAACCTTGTTTTGCACGAATAATTTCACAAGCCTTTGTGTATTCTTCACTTATATAAGCATAAGCACATACATAATCTTTATCTAAGTTATCATCATGTTCCCAAAATGCAGGTTCAGATGAGAAAGAACCAACTTGAGATTCAATATATTTCAGTTCTTCTTTACCTTTTTCGTCTTTAACAATTTCCATCTCATGACCTTCGAAATCCCAACTGCCATCGTCAAGCTGATGGATTGCAGCCAATACAGGTCTGTCAGCAATAGTATTCATTGCTTTCTCAGCAGCATCCTTTGATACATAACTCTTATTTCTGTTAAGCCCTGTATGAAAAATTCTGAATTTAAGACGCATCATTCCACGATGATTTTCGTCTACGGTATCGTCTATTTCAAAAGTAGTAGGCACTTTTAAAGCCAACTGATAGCCAGTATCTTTAGAACTGAATTTTGCAAATTTCTGCTCTTGACAGAATTTTAGTAAATCATCTTCAGTTAAAATTTTCTTTTTAATAACCTTTGGCATTATTTAACCTATTCCTCCTTTCTTTGTTGATATGCCACTCAAAGTAGGAGAGTGGTTAGAATGTAAGCATATTGCTATGCTGAATTTTATTATTTGTATTTTCAAAAGTGAGAGGGTGGTTATTCAAAAATGTTGCCACATTCCCATCTTGAGATACCAGTTTAAAACCTTCTTTAAGAAGTTTTTCCTTTGTCTCCTTGTCGGATGTTTTAATAAAATTGTATTTCATATTAAGACACCTCCTTTATTTATTATTGAGATCCTCGTCTCTCGTGCGAAGTCCAGCATCTGTAAGTTCCGAATCATCCTTCTCTTGACCACCGCCTTTATCATTACCTGTCTGAGTATAAGTGCTAGATAGTGGCTTGAATTTTGAACTAAGCTGCAAACAGTCTTCTTCCAAAAAGTTCATAGATAACGTATCTTTTTCAGACACACCATTTAGTGTGTTATAAAGAATTTTGTTTGGCAATCCATTGGTACATGATTCCAAGATTGATTTTCTAAAGTCATCTTTCTGATAAATAGAGACATCAAAGAATTTAACTTTACAAGGTTCAGATATCCAACTAGATAAAAGTCGATTTACAATCGCTTGAATCTGTGGAATAAGAGTTGAAATAGAAAATGTAGAATCTGCAAGTACGCCATATTTAAAAGCAGTAGAGTTAGAAGCGGAGTTTAGATTTAATATCTGAGCACCACCAGCCGTATTGAGAATTTCTTTTGTAGCTTTTTCAACTTTTGTAACATCGCCAGTTGCATCATCTGGAAAACTTATCTCGTGCAATTCACCAGGAACAATAGCAGCAGAGATATAAGGCGGTAATGCTTCTTCAAGCATACGATTGAAATACTGAATCATTATATCTGGATTCACAGCCCAATCATCTACATCTTTACCCATTGTCTTCATTTCAAGCCATACTAATTTATAAATATTAGCCGCCTGTTGAACTGCCTGATAATCAGAAGCATCCATAAGATCAATCAATGATAAGAATATAGGTGTAAGCACAGGAACGATTGTTTCCCAGTCTTCAGACCTAAATTTAATACATACATTGTATTCTTCGGGAATTAACTGATATTTTTCATTTGTACTCTGATATGTATTCCACATACTATTGAATGGTTCTCCCCAATATTCAAGAAGTTCCTGATGACTACGGAAATAACTCATATCCATAGCTCCTGCAAATGAACCGTCAGGAAACATACCTGCAATTTTCATATAATCTGGATCTAATGGAAGAACAAACATTCCTTGTCCTTCTGTATAATAAGCACATCCATAAAATACATCTTCTCTTAAAGTGATAGACGCAGCTTTACGAAATTCATAATTTAATCCTAAAGTATCAACTATATTAACTGTTTCTTGATACTTTTGTAATGTGGATTGTACATCATTTTCGCCTGAGATTATAAATGGGGGAACAATATTACGAATTGTAAGATCAATCTGATTTGCATAATATTTACAAAGACGATAATAGATTTCTGAACGATAATAAAGATAACGAGATAGGCTTCGTAGATTCTTTTCATTAGAAGAAATATTCTTTATATAAGATTTTACATCTTCTTTGGAGTAATTACTGATTGACGTATATCTAGATGATTTCTGAATATCTCGAAGACTTGTAATTGCACTTGTTGCGTCTTCATAACGTTCAAGTCTACTTTTATTTTTCTCATACCATTCACGCATTTCATTTGCGGTTGGCTGTTTTGGAGTAGAAGAAGTAGTTTTCTTCTGTGAATTATTTATTTTAGCAGGTGCATTAGAATTTGCATCTACTTTCTTAGGTCTAGGCATATTTGATAACGCACCTCCTTAATTGTATTTTGCTTTACGGATTGTAAGCTTATTAATGAAACTTGTAGCATCTTCTTGTGGTCTTCTTTGTCTTACTTGATCTTGACTTCTTAATGTAAATAAGGCGTGTCCCATTAAAGCGAGACAGTACGATCTATCATCATGAAGAATGTTCTCAAAACCAGGAGCAAGATCATATCTAATATTTCCATTAGAAGATTTGTATTTGTACATGTGAGTTAATTCTTCCTTCATGGCATCAAGCTGTTTAAGACCAATTTCTTCTTCAAGAGATAATTTATAATTCTTTTCAACAACCTCACCATTTTCTTCTTCAAGCATAGTAAGATTTCCATGATAATCATACTCAGCAGTAAAACTAATCAAGTCTTGATCAATCATCTCGCATAACTGTGAATACATAATTGCCTTATATTTAGCTGGCTCACGCATACGAATAATATCAATAGCGTCTGGATATCTTTTTACATATGGAACAGCATAATCATAATTCGCATCAATCAATCCATGATGTTCATAATCTTTTTCGCCTTTATGCTTTGCTTCATAGAAATTATCAAAAAGTAGATCACATATCTGCGTCGCTCCACCACCAGAACCTGCGTCAATGTATACTCCATGAATATTTTTATAATCAGGAACACCGTATCCGTTATATCTGACTATGATATCTTGAAGCATTGTTACCTGTTCAGGGGTAGTAAGTGGTTTTTGTGTTTCTTTATCAATCAAATTGATACCATTTACAACGTCTAATAACCAACCACGCTTATCATCTCTATGTAATTTACCAACCAACACAAAGCTATTATCTCTTTTTTTGGCAGGATCAAAACAGATGACCATAAGAGAATTATCATCATTAACAAGCATTGGCGGTCTAACAACGCTATTTCTAAGCACTTGTGATTTCTTAACTGCTATATCATCACCAAGGTCTGAATCAAATTTATTCATATACTCACGAGTAGCCTTAGTTGGATTCATCTTCATTTCTGAATCAATCTTTGCTTGAGTAAGTAGTGGAACGGGATATACTTTTCCATTATAAGTAGCATGAAGAATTACTTCACAATCTATATCTGCACAGAAATAATTCTTATCACCTGCCATAGAGTGCATTGCAGCTTCTTTATATCTTTTATAAAAGACATCATCCATAGAACCTGCTGAACTTGCACATACAACTTGATTTGGGAAATTTGGTGGAAGTAATGTTACATCAACATCACCACCAAGAGCAAAGTCACTGTTCTGAGTGACGAACGGAAGAGTAGCAGCGAACATATCTTCAGATACATACGATGCTTCATCATAGAAATTAAGTCGGCTTCTTCGACCACGAGATCCATCAAAATTTGAGTTGACCGTAGCCAAACTCGATCCTGAATAAAGTTTAAAGGAGTAAGATGCTGGATCGTGCCGAAATCCCTCACTATTTGAACTTTTAACAAGTTCGTTTAGAAATACATCTGTCAAGCCAGTAAATGAAGCGATTTCTTTTTTGGCAATAGATTCAATCTTCTTCATCATACCTATACTTTGAGAACCTGTGCTTGATAAAATGTACCCTTCAAATTTTGGCAGTAACATTGTTTTAGCCATCAAAAATGGGCTACCTAGAGTTGTCTTACCAGCATTACGACTCATACACCAAACAACATTTGGTGTAATCCATGACATCATAAATACATATTTCTGATAATCAAGAAATTCGATGCCGAAAAATCTTTCACAGAATTTTACTGGGTTTCTGCGTCCCCACTGAATTATTTCAGAGAATTTTTTCAAACCCTCTAACTTTAATTCAGACATATCATAATAAGTAGGTTTTTTGAAAAAAGTAAAATTCTTTGGAGTAAATTCATTTATAGAATCACCCATCAGGACAATTTTATCATCAGCCATCTTCGATTACTTGCCCTTTCTCATCTATAAGACCTTTTTCAAATAAGAAATCTTTAAGGTCTTTATTTTCCTTTTTCAATAACCTACTAAATTCAACTGCATTATCTCTTTCTTTTTGAAGATTAAATAACAATCCTTTTTGATGAATAACTTCTTTTTCCCAATCGTTTTCATCAGGATTTAACTGTTTTAATTGGTTCTGATGATTTCTTGTCATAATATCTTCGATTGCCATATTAGTTTCATAATCGAAGGTATTTACCTCAGAACCATCTAAATCCATTTCTTGTAATTCTTTTATGATACCAGTAAGAGTACCAGCACCTTTACTTTTTCTATTATTATTATTTTCAGATATTCCGTTATCCTTTGCTAGTGCAAGGGCAGAAGAAAGCATATCTTTTTTTGTCTGTGTGAGAGATTTTACGGTGGCAATCATTTCTGGATGAGTTTGTAGTTGTTTTGTATACTGAGCCAATGTGTCATTTATATGTTTTACATCTTTAAACGACTGTACTATTTCAATTACAGCTTCCAATTTAAAACCATCATCTTTTAATGAATCATCAAAATAATTCACCAACTTACTATATAAAAGAGGTTTGTCTTCTTCCTCTTCATATATAAAAGGATCATAACCAAGCATTCTAAGAACACTTCGTTTATTTTTAACATACATATCTTCAACATCTTCGGATACTTGCTGTGGTTTCTTTTCAAAATTTTCCGCAACATCAGTTGTCACATCATTAACATTTTTCTCACCAAAATCAGATTGGTCAAACGTCATTCCAAAATATTGAGGTAAACTTTGCAAACATGTAATCATTTGACTATATCCAGTACCACGCTTCTTGCCACTCACCTCATTCGTAATAGCACTACAAGAGTTATCATATAAATCTTCTAAAAATGGTAAATCAGCTTTTTTCATTGCCTCAATAACAGTCTCTCTTGTTTCGTGTGTTTCTTTGGTTTTTTCATCATATCCTGTTCCTATTTTATAAAGACATTCTTTACAAACAGGAATAAGACCTGATGCATTTTTTGGACTCTTATAAAATTTATCACGCCCTTTGAATTTTCCGCATTCATGGCAATAAGCACCATCTTTTATTTTTTGATACTCATTGACCAATTTTTTATAAGCAGAGCGACATTGTGTAACAGTCATCTTGCTTACATCTTCGATTTCATATTCTTTGACTCTTGGCACAAAGTCACTTCCTTTCTTTCCAATAAAATAGAAGAGTAAGTTTAAGCAACCGACTCTTCTTCATAATATTTCCATATAAAATTATGACTTGTGGTAGTTCTTCCTTTACAATTATTAATAATTGTACCTCTATCATAACCTAATTCATTATGTATATCAGTTATTGAATTCCATATTTTTATAACATTCATATCTAAATCATATTGAATAATTTTTTTCTTAATATGAGACATTTGTTTTTCTCTTTTTAATAAACCTTCTTTTTCTCCATTTTCATATAAATATGCCTTATTTTTATACTTAAATATAAAATTATGTATAGACCTTCTTTCGCCAATACAACATAGATATATATCATATGTTCTAAGATTTGATATTAATGATTCATCATAAATACTTTTAGAAGAACGAATATAATTACCATTTGAATCAAACACATCAACAGGTTCACAATATATATTTGCTTTACTTTTATATTTAAGCAATATTTCATTTAACTTATCAATATCTTTATCATATAACCAAATGCTATTTTCATAATAATCTTTTTGGAAATCACAACACTTGAAAATGGCGTTGTTTCTATAATTTGATGCATTTAATTCATCAAATGTCCATATTTTCAGCAAATCTCCTTTAAAATTATATTGATGATATTTTGTATATTTGTGATAAACGTCAGAATTTAATGAATAAGAAGACGTTTCTAAATTCTTATAGTCTTCTTCATAAAACCATAAACTGTCATAAGCAAAATGACTTTCTGAATTTAGAGCAGTGTATATTCCTGCAATAGAAAGATTTAATGTTTTACCTGCCTTATTCTTGGAATCCCAATTTACAATTGAATTGTCTAACAAATTAATTTGAACAAGCGGTCTTTTTAAAGCATTGTGTGCCTGAGATAATTTTTCTCTTGCTTTAGGATTCTTCATTCTATCTTTTTGAAGTTTACTCATTTTTTCAATATTTTCTTCTGTATGAGTATATCCCAAACCGCCAGTTCCACCTTCGTTCATGTTGTATCCGTTTTTAAATGAATCATAATATCTTACCCAATAACGCTCTCTTTGGTATGCTATATCATCATTTTTGCATTTTTCTACAATTTCAAATATAAAATTTTCTTCACCATATTTATTCCATGCTCTTTGAAGATGTTTATTGTGGTGAACACCTTTATTTAAATCTTTTCTATGCTCATCCCATCTAACATAAATATTATCAGATTTTCCAATATATTTTTTATTATTCAATTTGTTGGTTATTGAATAAACTCCACATATTATCTCATAATCTTTAGGTGTAAATCTTTTACTCATAACATTTCTCGCTTTCCACCCGCAAAACCAATTAAAATAGAGTGAGAGAGTAGTACGAGTATCTACTATACCTAAGATGATCAGTCAAAGGGTTCTCACTCCATAATTCCAACTACCTGCCATCGAAACAGTAACAATCCTCTCATAGTTGGCTATATATTTATTCTCTTTTTAAATACAAAAAGAGACCAGTATTATTACTGATCTCTTTCAAATAATCTTTACAATATTTTTTACAAGTTGTCACGTAATTCTTTTGCTTTGTCTGCAATCCATGTTCCAGAAAAAGCGTTCATTATTTCTCCCAATAAACCATATGCAGTTGCAGAATTAGAAATTTCTCCATCTTCAATTTTTTCAATAATTTCTTCGGCAGAAGCCATATCTGTAAAATTCCACGCCATAATATTCACCTCCATATAACAATTATTGCATGTTAGATAAACAAAAGCAACATAGAATTATATTGAAAGTGCATTTATTTAGAACGCCGTGTTAGGGATTCGAACCCCAAAGACTTTTACATCCAGACTGTTTTCAAGACAGCACCCTCGACCAATCGGACACACGGCATAAGCGCAGTATATAGGACTCGAACCTATGCACCGAATAAACGATGACCTCTGATTAGCAATCAGGTGCAATACCAACTCTGCCAATACTACATAACAAAAGAGCCATCTCTCATGAAATGACTCTTTCTTAAAAAATTATCTTTCTCTAAACTAAATGAAACTATTTTCATTACGACTTTATCAGAATAATCTGCGTAGTTGTTGCCTACGGATAATTTGATAGGGCGGTAGTAAGTGTTGAGCTTACACACCTAAGTTTCGTATGCATCCAAAAAATAGGTTTTGGCATCAGGTTTACCGTACGAAAAGATTTCGGTGAGAGTCGAACTCACGCCCTCGGAGTTGCAGTCCGATGCCTTGACCAACTTGGCTGCGAAATCATAAATAGAGCATAACGGACTCGAACCGATACTCATGGAATGAAAATCCATTGTCTTACCTTTTGACTAATGCCCCATATTTTGGGTGGAAGAGTACCACCCATTATAAATTACTCAGACCAAACAAGATCTGTTGTGTAAGCCAATGTATTAATCGGAGTAAATTCTGTTACCTTGTAAGAAGCTAAAAGCTCAATACATTTCTTCTCTAATTCATCTTTATTTTCTGTAGAATATTCAACAGTTTCATATTCGCCAGTCCCAACCAATGTAGTAACTTCTTTTACTTCATGGGTATCTTCATCGGTTACAGTTTCTTTCTGTTCTTTCATAATTTCCTGCTTTACAGTAAGATAACGATACATTCCTGTTTTGGAATCTTTAATAAGAATTTTATACATAGTCAGCCTCCTTACAGTACAACAGATGTTTCAGCTTCAAAATCATTTGCCAACGCTCTGATTTCTGTTAATTTTGTTGTGATTGCAGCTTTCACTTTTTCCAAGAAAAGAACTGCCATTGCCTGTCCTAATTTTTCAGGAGTATTAAACACTGTACCAAGAGAAGCAGTAGGAATTTTATTTATGTCAATAGAAAGTGTAATAGATAAATTCTCATCGAGAGTGTACTTTTTATTTACTAAATCAGAAATTGTGACCTTTTCAATAGTAGAACCGTCTGGCTCATCAGTAACAATCACAGGAATTCCTGTATCTGAAAGTTTCAAATTTCCAGAGAAGTCAATCTGGCTATATTCGATATATCTTACGAAATTATGTAACTGATTTTTCTCTGTATCAGCATCTCTTATACTATCACCCAATTCTTCAACATTTAAACTTACTGTAATTACATCTTCGTTAATTTCTGTTTTCTGTGCTAATTTCATTATTCAGTTTCCTCCTCACTTAATAAGTTATAAAATTTTTTTAATCCGCAAATCATATTTTTAATGGTAGACTTTGACAAATTACACTGTAATTGTGGTAAATTCATATCTGTATCATTTACTTTAAAAACAAGACAATTGTTATCAAAATCAATACTCATACTTGCTTTTGTCTGATTTCCAATAAGCATCTGTAAAGCTTTTAAAGTTTTGCCATTATCACTTGTAATACTTAATACGTCACCAATTTCTAAGTCGTTTTCAGTAACCTGTAAATAAGCCATTATATGTGCACTCCTTTCTTTTATTTTCTTAGCTTCCTTTTATTCTAACTGAGGTAATAGGATTTGAACCTACGAATACAGGAGTCAAATTCCTGTGCCTTACCACTTGGCGATACCCCAATAATCAGCATAAAGCACTAACTAGCTGATATTGCACTGTACACATGCAGTTTTAAATTAGAAAACTTTCGCAATCCATTCATGCTTATTGATTATTCTCCACATATTTTCAGTCTTTGGAGCAAAGACCAGTTGATAAGGTTTTGCATCTCTTATCCAATAGACCGCCCAGCAGTCATTCACTAATGGTTCTCATTAACGCAGAGAAGCACGATAGATATACCGCATTAAGGTTTCGTGCGCACTAGAGTTGCTATAAAGTCAGCTCTACCAAAATACAGTAGCAGGTCTTACAATGCTACATGAATAGCAAATGCCAAGATATGACATGGTGTGCCTCGAAGAGGGCTATTAAGAATCTAGCTTCGATATTTGGACACTATATTATTCTCTGTTTTGTCGCCCACTTAAGGGTTCTTTTATTTGTTCTCTTGTTTGGAATATTTTGACATGAATTGTCATGATATGATATAATGGCTAGAACAAGCAAATAATCCAACATTTTAATTTGGCTAGATTGAGATGGTTAGGCGGTTTGAGTCACATCAGAACAGTGATGTTCTGTTTATATAGATATCCTCGTGACATAATGTAGGAAATACTTACAAAGGAGGATAGTAGCGTGACGTTTATTGAATTATTAATCTTTACGATTGTAACTGGTATCGTAAGTGGCGTAGTTGCTACATACTTAGTCAGATTTTTCGATAGACACAAAAATGACCGCCACTCGCCAAAGCACGGTCATTAATGTGTTAAGTATTAAATTTATTTAGCCTTCATTGATTACATTTGGCTCAACCGTCTAACGGATATTTGCTTGTTTTCTTTAGAAACTATTCTATCATAGTTTTGTGTTGAGTGCAAGAGGGAATTAGACGAAAGCTTCATCGGCATCCTCAGTATCTTCACGAATGACATACATCTGAGTGGTTTCGGAAGATTCGTGTCCCAAAAGTTTCTGTGCTGTTTCCAATGCACGATGGTCATAACATACAAGATTGGTCGCTCTGCTTCTTCGGAAATTATGTGGAGTCGTTCTCCTACCAACAATTTCAGAAAATTCATTTATGCACCAATCATTGAATGCACTATATCCAATCTGTCGTACCTTTGAACCATCTTTAGTTTTTACGACAAACATATAAGGACAATCATCATCGCCACGCACTTCAAGCCATTTCTTTAATGCGTCCATTACATCTTGTCCAAACTGCAATTTTCTAACCTTACCAACAGCACTACGTCCCTTGCAGCGAATTTCATGTGTTTTATAAGATACAGATTCTACTTCTTGTTCTTTACCATCCTCATCGACAATTGTTACAATTTTCCTCTTAGGCTCATAATTAACAACCTCTTTGAGTAACTGTAAGCTCTCTGCATGTCTGCAACCAGTAGAATATGTAAACTTTACATATGCTAATTTCTGCCATTCTTCACGTTCAGCCAATACCGAACATAAATGATCCATTTCATCAGGAGTCAATGGTTCTTTTGCGAAAACCTTGCCTGTTTTTGGTACTTGCATCTCCGCAGTTACATAATTGCGGAACATAGGATAGTCCTCATCATAGAAATTCTCGATAAATTTATTTAATGCACTAACAGAAGACTTTTTAAATTTAATCGCAGCTTCAGATAGTCCACGATTAGCAAGAAAATTCATATAGCGAAGAAATTCTTTCTTTCTAATTTTTATGCAGTTTTTGTTATTCAGATTATTTTTAACCCATACGAAGAATATCTTTAATGCAGACCTATAAGCATGTAAACTATGTGGCGAAAGATGAGTCTGATTACTGAGGTAATCTTCAACCATATTTCTATTAAACTCATTAACCTCTGCCCATTCCTCATCTGTAACTGGATCTAATTTATCTGCTATTTTACCATTCAATAATCTCACTTCCTTTCAAATAAAAAAAGAAGCGAGATAGTAGTAATAACCATAACGCTTCCATTTTTTAATTCAAATATTCATTTAATTTCTTTGTTAGCCAAATTTGTCCTTTGCCAGTTAATAATGGAGTATATGTAATATGAATTTTTCCATTGCATTCATTGGTATTTTCTTTATATTGCATATAACCATATTCGAGCATTTGCTGAGACGGTTTATTCTTTAATCCATAACTTGAACACAGATATCCTTCATTCCTACACCAATCCATTATTTTATTTCTCCCAAATGATTTATGTGTATTTTGAAAACTTCCTGCAAATTTACCAAAACTCACACAATTTTCTGAAACAGCAACAGAATCATGAAACTCAACTTTGGGTTTTTGTTCTTCAATTTTTGCATTTAGCGGTGCAGTAGCAAGTTCTACTAAGCGATTATGTGCATAAGCAACTTCACTTGCGTCTTTGCTAAATAATTGTAATTTTAACTTTTCTTCTTCTGTAAGTTGATTTCCAGATTTAAGACGTTCTTCCATATAATTAAATGCATTTATATATTTCAATTTCCAACTTAACGCCTCTTCGCCAGTAAAACCCATACATAACAATGAAAACCCATCTCGATTCATAAGGTATTCTTTGTTTTTCTTTCCATTTGAAGCCTTATATTCGTTTAAAAAGAATAGAGCGCAAAATTGCGCTGTACTAATTTTCTCTGATATATTACTAATCGAACGCAAAACTTCCTTGTGATTTTTATTAAATTTCTCAGCTACATCACGACTACTTGTTACAATTTGCCCATTTTCATTTGTTAGAAAAATATCACTCATTTTTTTTAAATCCTCCTTTTATCAATACAAAATATTAGTAAAAGGAGAGGGCAGGTAATTATCCTGCAAACTCTCCATTGTCGATGCGATAAGAACATACCATATACATGCGTATCATCAACAGAAAGGTAGAGATAGGAGAGCAGTGCCATCCTATAGAACTCTTTATTGAACTATCCGTTCAACCTATTTATTTATTCTCTATTTCCATCATAGAAACATCAAAAGTCCTCCCACTTGGTAATGCTCCAAGCCGATCCGAAGACGACAGATTTACAGTCTGCCCCACATCTTTAGTGGTCTATGAGAGGATACAAAAAGAGTGTGCAGCATACGCCACACACTCCAAACAACTTAAATAATATCCCAGATTTTATTTACAAAACTAAGAAAACCTGAAATATCCTCAACAGCCTTATCATATTCTTCTTTTATTACTTCTTTACCATTAACTTCGTAAGAGGTAGAAGAAGTAGTAGCCACATCATGACAATTACAGTTTTCACAATTGCCATCACATTCGCAGTTATCTTCCTGACCAAACAGAATAACTTCCTTATCCTCGTTTACACAGTAATCAATGATATTCTGCTCGATATCACCATCCATATCAATGTAGAAAATATCTGTTTTATCAAGAATACCAAAGTCCTCAATAGGAACAACAGTGATTACACCACCATCATCAACAGATACAAGATATTCATTAACTTCCATATAATCAACAAGATCAATCTCTTTAATGCTTGTCTCGTCAAGTCTAATAAGATTATCCAAAATATATTCAGCAATTTCTTTATTTACAATTACACCAACTGTTTTATCAGTATGATATAATCTATTGATATAAATAGAGATAATGTCATCAACTTTATCCTCAAGATCAATCATCTGAATGTCTTCATATTTATTTTTCTTCAAACAATTCACGACCTTTCAGATTAGAGCTGCTTTGCAGTCTTTGACATCTTAAATGTGATCTCGTCATGCTGTGGAGTTACATATTCCTCACCCTTGCGATCACCCATCATAATTTTTCCTCTACGCTCTGGAACTGTCTTAACTTTAAATTTACCAAGCTTACCAACTGCAACTGATTCTGCGTGGTTTGCTGTTAATGTCTCTGTGATTACATCAGCAAAAGCATCAAGAATAACTGCGATGTCCTTCTGTGAAGCTCCCTCAACTTTATTTGCTACTGCCTTTAATACCTCGTTCTTTGTCATTTTAATTTTCTCCTTTTTCTCAACCATTTGTTATTTTTTAATACAAAAGAGGGTAGCGTCTCATTTGAGTGCACTCCCTCTGATACATACAATTGTGACAGTAACATCACAATTTCTATACAATCGGACTAATTAAAAGTAGAAAATTAGCCCAATTTTCATAGTTACTTATGCATAATATAAAAACCAAGTCACTCGTACTTGGTCTACTTTGTCATTAAATTAGTAATAATTCTTGTCTTGGAATCAATAATGTCACCATTTGAATCCAATGCAAGATACATAAACCCGTTCTGATTTGGAATTATAAGTTTACCATTGTTATAATCCAACTTATCCAAATCACACACGCAACCTTGCTCATACATTTTTATTCCACCTTGAGTAAAACTTCCTACTTTATGGGTATGAGCCATTACGATTCCAGTGAATGTGCGATCTACACGCAAGAAATAATTGACTGCCTTTTCTGTTGTTTTTAACATACCAGATGAATAATTTAATGGGTGACAGAAAATTACATTACCTTCTTTTATCCACCATTCTTTATCATAAACGATTTCAATATTTGAATCTTCAAACACTTCACGAATAGAAGAGTATTGTGTCTGGGTTTTATTTCTTTCATCATTAACTTTGAATCCATCGTCTACAATCATTCCTAGCGGATCTGTTGGGATGATGCCAAGTAATTCGTTTGATAATCTATCAGAACAGTATCTTTGCATACGGTATTCATGATTTCCCATCACAAACATTACCTTTTTAGGTGTAGTCAGATTGATTAAATCAATAATATACTGTCTTCCTAAAACAAGTTCTTCATCAAGATTTACTTTGAATTTTTTAGGAAATGCAGAACATGAAAAACAATCCAATAAATCACCATTGACTATTAAAGTGTCTACAATTCCCTTATAGCTTGTAAAAATATCAATAGGTAAATTAAACGGAATATGAACATCTGACACACATAAAATTCTTTCAGATGCACCCTCGCAGTTGTGAATATAATTATCATATTCTTCATATCCGACTGCCTGTTTTCTAAGCTGATCTGGTGTAATGTTCAATCCAAGCATATCTCGAATTTCAATCCAATCCATATCTGTCTCTTTACGTTTCTTTGCAAGACAACATCTTAATTTCCATTCAAAATCTGTTTCATTTTCTAATCTATGTAAGTCGATTATAATGTCCACCTACTCTCTATTACTCTTCATCAGACGGAACATCCAGCTCCTCATCTGTTTTTAATGCAACAGTAAAATCAATTACCTGATTCTTAAATGAGGTAAGCAGATCGGCTACCTTTACCTCTTGCTCTATATCATTCTCATCTGTATATGTAATAGTAGTACAATCCTCTGAGAGTGTACCTGCCTTTACTGTTAATTTGTCTGTAGTTGTTCTTGTGAACTTTAATTTACTAGCTGCCATTTTAAAATCTCCTTTTTCTCCAATAAAATAGGAGAGCAGTGCGCCCTCCTTAAATAATTTCATCAATTGTACAATCTTTACCAACAATATAATTACAAACACCAACTGATTTAGCTTCTTCTGGATAAAAATACCATTCAACACGATATTTCTCATCATAAAGCTTCTCGTCAATTTTTGTCTGTCCAATAATATAATTCTTTGTATGCACTTCAACCTGACCAGCTTCAAAATCAACTCTGTCTTTCATCTTAGCAGTAGAATCCCATGCAAAACTTGAGCCATCATGCATGAGGAAAGTTGAATTTGGCATAGCAAAACGTTTCTTGCCCGAAATAAAAATTAAGAATCCCATTGAATAACAATATCCCTGATTTATTGTATAGACAGGTGTTTTGCTTGTCATTACTGCATCAATTAACGCATATCCATCTGGGACTGAGCCTCCATTTGTATTTACATACAACAAAATTGGCTTTCTCTTCTCTACGGGAATATCTTTATCAAGCCGATTATATCTAAGAATATGATATACAATCTCATCAACTACATCAGAATCAATTACATAGTTAATATAAAGTCGTCTTTCCTCAAGGTCTTCCATATTGTACTGGTCGCCTTGATACAAAGTAATATTTTTCTTAATATCTTCCATACGAGTTACCTCGTTCTTTCTTCCCCTTAAAGGGATATTTTTGTACCACTATTAACAGCAACAACTTTTGTAGATTTTAAACAATCAGAAATTGCATCTTCTAAGTCATGTTTAAATTCAATTTTATTTGAATCGCCATGTACGAGGTAGATTTTTTCACAATTCAGTGTTTTATAATAATTAATCATATCCTGACGTTGCATATGACTAGAAAAAGATTTGAGATCTACGATTTGTGCCTTATTTTTATAAGGTTTGCCATTAATATTGATTGTTTTATTATCTTTTTCGTGTTTTATCTTATAACCAAGTGTATCTTCACCTGTATATCCCATAAAAAGAATACAGTCCTCTGCATGTGGCAAAATATTTTGTGTCCATTTAATACTACGACCTGCCGTTAGCATTCCTGAACTACTCAATATTACTTTTGCTCCACTACTTGCAATAGCTGCTTTACTATCTTCTGGTTGAATAATTCTATGAATATTTTTCCACGACATCATTTCATCAAATTGTTCTTTAGACTTTCCATCAAGAATAGAAGAGTAACAATCTAACAAATGATTTGTAAGTGGACTATCCACTAAAATTGGAATTTTAAAATTTTCGTCTTTACCAAATAAGGAATATAAAATCCATAAGATATATGGAGTTCTGTCAAGTGAAAATGACGGAATAAGAACACGAGAGTTGTTATCAACACAATATTGGTCTATAACTGCTTTTATTTTTTCAATATCTTTTTTATAAGTATCTTTAGTGCATTGTCTATCTTTTGCACAATAAGTACATTCCATAATTGCTATATTTGCAGAAGTAACAGGTTTAAATTTTTCAACAAACACTCTGGAATCTTGAGTTGCGATATTTCCTAAATCACTTGAGAATAATATCTTACGAGTATGTGAACCACCATTTATATATACTTCACACTGCTTTGAGAGTAAAATATGACCTGCATCTGTATATCTGATAGCTAATTCATCAGAAAGTGTTTCAATTTTGTCAGAATCAATTTCTTCTACATATTCAAGTGTTTTATATACGATATCTTCTGTATAGAATGGTTCGTAATTTCTGTCGTTTTTTAAGTTTAATACCTCAATATCTCTGCAATTAATATAACTACTGTCTAACCACATTTCTTTTAGAATAGAAGTAGAACCTTTAGGAACAATAATTTTTGCATTACATTTTCCACGAGCATATAATGTCGGTATCATTCCTATATGATCTGCATGAAGATGCCCAATAATAATGTATTCTACTTCCTGTGGCTTTATTTTTTGGATATATTTCATATTTGCATGATAATTTTCAAGCACTGTATGTTTTCCTTGAATCATGCCACACTCGAATAAATAACAATGTTCTGAAGTTTTTATTCGAGTACAACTGCCAGTAACACCTTCAGCATTACCACCTATAATTTCAACAGTTACTTCATGTTTTTTCTTCCCGATGGTAGTACACCACCTTTCATGTTATTTTGGTTACTTAGTACCAATAGATTTTTCATAATCATTATGCAATTTTTTATTACGACTTGATTCACATAAATAATATGTGCGTCTACCTCTTGCAATTGTATGACTGATTCCTTCATATCCGAACGGAACGCCATTGAAAGTTAAAAACTCCATTTCAGATTTTGTAATTTTAATTATAATAATTCACATCCTTAAATTTATTTCCTACAAAGTAGGATAGTAGTGAGCGTGGAGGGATTTGAACCCATCGACACCTCGATTAAAAGTCGAGTGCTCTGCCAAACTGAGCTACACACTCAAAATAAAAAATCCCATACCGAAGTATGAGACTTTATTTCTTTAGGCTGAGATATTTGACCTAATACATTACCATCTATTGTGGTTGGACACAATTTATCACACAGTCGATTAGGCTGTAGGTAACAACAACACCAATTTTGCAAAAATTGGCAAACTCTTACCACAAAGCATTATAGATTTCCTTTCAATACATCGTCCCTTGCGAGGTTCAGAGAGTGCAAATCTCTTACGGTTGCGTCTACTTGTATTTTCTCATATAGTACCTTGCGAGTGCTATATGTCACCATATTACAGATGAATAAGTTGTTTGTCTCTTTGCGGTCATACACACTTTTGCTTGTTCTTTAACCAATTTGCCTTTCAATAAATATTATTATATTTTCTTTTCAAAAGTATGTTGTAATTATTATTTGCATGAAAAATGAACGATGAGGTGTACATTTGACCATCTGTACCTTTTGAGTACAGCCCAATCGTCACCATTCTGTTCGTCTTGCTATCGACTTACTTCATTGTTCTGTTCCTTGCTTTCGCATTAAGAAACGTTGCAACAATCAATATCAGCACTTTTTCTTGCGGAAATCGCACCAATAAGACAGTAATCATACCCATGTTTCCATGTTAATACAGAGCGTTTTTCATTACCCCTACCAAGCCATATCATTAGCAGTAGCCCTCTGATTTTAGGTTTGGCATAGATTATCTGTGTTTTCCGTCAAACTGCTATATGCAGTCGCAGTGTCTTATGCAAACTAAAGACATTCCTGCTTTATCCTTATTGCTAAGTTTATTTAACGACACGAAACCTGCCGCCTACAAGTAGGAGAGTTGCGGAAACAGGACTCGAACCTGCATACTCTTGGTTATGAGCCAAGTGAGCTTCCATTGCTCGTCACTCCGCTATAATATTTAAGAATTATCAGTGACCATGCTGCAAGAATTGTAGCACAATCACCGACACATATAAGAAGAGGAGTACAATATGAATATGTACCAATCTTAGAAATGATTTTTAGAATTGTTCTGTTTGAAAACGCCTCGAATCGTTCCCCATAGGTTTGATTCCTATATATCTTCCACAGAAATGCATGGTACAGTCTCGCTTGCTGAACTTAACTGGTTTTGCACACCATACACAAGTTTTTCATATGGCTTCACAGCAACTAATTTATAGTCATATGTTAGACGAAATATTATAATGCCTTTCGACAATTATATATTCTCTGTTTTATCAGCCAAGAAAAGCTGATTTCATTGTTTTATATTCGGGGCAGATAATGATACGTCTGCCCCTAGTATACTTTTTAAACTTGCAAGCCCTTATTTATTACACGCATTGGCAATGGCGTGGGAGTTTACTAACGCAACTCTGCGGTTTCTTCCCTCCATATTACGGACGTTAAGTTGAACGCTAAAAGCCTTGATTTTACTATGTTTTTGGTAAAATTGCACAATTAGTTGCCGAAAAAATTATACACATTTATCACTATTGAAACTTAGCATAAACTTTTCTTTGTTGGTTTTATACAATAGATTGAGAATTTTTCTTGTATATTTTTCAGGCGAATACTTCCTCCTTTTAGATGCCCCCTCTTCATTGCTTAAACCAAGTGCTATCTCAATCAGTCTATTTATTGTAATTATATTACCTATTTTAATTTTCTTTATTGATTCAGTTACTTCTTTTGATTTTTCACAAATCTGTTTATTATACTCTTCATCATCATCTATATATTTTAATTTTGTATTTTTTACAAAAGAGTCATATTCCTGAACTAATTGCATAATTTTTGTCATTTGTTTATCATTAGCCTTCCCCTTCATTTTAATAAAAAAAGATTCGGTTGATAATGTATCCGAAGTAGAGGCGTTTTGAATTTTATTTATCCAATCTTCAAGCCAATTCATAGGACATAACAATTCTCTATTAATACGACTTTTAAGTTTGTTTTTTGATTCATCAACTTCCTCTTGCGGAAGTTCTTTACCATCTTTGGTATATTTAATTTCTCTTGTGTATTTCATAAACTCAGGGAAATCGTGTTTCTTATACTTTGGTTTACCAGATTCAGTATAACCGACAATCTTTTTAATACTCATACAAGAGAGTTTGCTAATTCTATCAATTTCCTTATTACCATCAATTTCATATTCTCTTTTACATCCATCAATAATAACCTGTGCAAGAACAGACAAAATGATAAAATTATCATAGAGTTCTTTAAGTTTTTTCTCATCAGGACTATCTTTTTGTAATTCTGTCCAATAATAGGTCATTGCCAACTGAGCCAAATTACTTGAATATCCGATTCCCATACGTGATTTTGAAAACTTATTATCCATAGCAGCATAATCTTTTTTTGTGTTATTGTAGGTAATACCAGACTCTTGTAATGCATTTACGATAGTATAAAAATCTCTATAACATCTTTCTGCACATTTGACAATTGTTGATTTATTTGTGACAAGCATAAAATCCGAGTCTTCATCCATCCCATTTGCTCTATCTTGGATATCCGTATGAATACAATTAACTGCTATGATATTTTTACTAAATGCAAAATACTTATCCATTTTTTCTGAATAGACATTATGCAAATAACATATATTATTTGGGGAATTATGTGGGTTTCTAAACGCTGCAAGATATTCATTGTTATCGAAACGTTTAGTATAACACTGAATACAATTATATTCTTGAGAAAGTGTTGGATCTTTTTCAAAATCTTCACCAACAGAATAGAGCAGAAGTGCATAAGGATTACCACATACAGTCAAATTATCACCATTGACCATAATTTTTCCTTTTCTCATTCTGTATACATAATCAAAGATAATTTTCTTTTTTTCTTCTCTAAAAAATGTACTATTTCCAAACTCATGATTTTGAGCATATAAATCGGCAAGCATCTCATAATGATTTACCTCATTTGCATTCTTTCTAAGAAACTTTTCAAATTCATCATTGTCACGTTTAAGTAATTCAACATAATCAATACTAATCTGAGCAATGTCTTTTACATCGTCCTTCGTACATGGAAGAGTATTTATCATTTGGTAACTCAACTGCTGATATTGTCCTAATTTACTTGGATGATCAGTTTTAACAATGCCCCATATATCACCATCTTCATGAATTCTTTTGCACCAATACTCATATGCTTCAGTAATATTACTACCCATGAGGTCTTGAAATTTCTTCCATTTAATCGCATTATCAGTAGTTATCATTTTAATATCTTTTAAATAATGCCATTTACCAAACATATCTTGAACCTGGTATGTATTGTAATCATATCCATTCTTCTCACACCAATCTTTAAAGAATTTTTGAAGATAACTCTTAAAGGCACATGCTTTAAAAAGGTGATTTCTGAGTAATGCCATACCGTTAATATAAGATGGGAGACGAAGATAATTAGAATCAGCTTCGATTAGTGCCATACCATCCCAAATTGTATTTTTGACTTGACGTTTTTCTTCGGATACAACACATTTTTTACGTTTTTCAATTACCTTTTCGTTTTTGTTAGTTTCTTTATTTTTCTTTTTGACTTCTACTTCGTATTCTTCTGCTTTAACAACTTTTGTCATTGTTTCAAAAAAGGAATCCTGATCTTTGAGAATTAGAATATCCTCAACAGGTATATGAAATGTACCAATAATGGTAGATGTGGTAAGTGGAGCATAGGCTGACATTTCAACGATTTTCGCATTGTCATGACTCATTTTTTTTCCAAGTCCAATTGTTAGCCAATCATATGCAATGTCATATAATTTACTATTTATGAAAATAACTTGTCCAAGTTTAGCTTTGGCACTTGTACGAAAAAGCATCTCATAATGAATTGTTTCTTCTTTAATTGTTCCGTCTCTGCGTTTACGTTTATATGTAACATTAACACCATTCTCATAAAAAAACTCTCGAATTTCATCTCGTGATTTTTCATCATACAGATCTTTTCTATCTTCAACTTTTTGTAATGCCTGTTTAATACGTTCCTTAGAATCACCATCAGTATCATTAAATAACTTTTCTAATCGAGTATGCTCATTATCATAAGAGCGACTTCCAAATTCATAATCAAGACAAATTATATCTCGTGTACTTTCATTTTTTTTACCAGATTTTCCTTTATAAATATTTAATCCGTTCTTTTGCAAGAAAAAACTAAATAAACTGTTGTTAAACATAGCATCAGTATATGTAAAATAATCTCGTGTTCCAAGATTAACATCATACAACATACCAGCACTAATATTTTTTATTTTAATTCCATATTCACTCATTCAGTATATCATCACCGCCTTAACCTAAATTCTCCCAAAATTCATCTTCAGAATCATAGCCACCATAATCTAAACTCTCTGCAAACTCATGAGATGATTTTGTAGAAGCTTTGTAATAACATTGCTCCAATTCAGAACATTCTTCACATCTGAAATTATTGTCAAATTCACATTCCGAAAGTTCATCTACAATTAACTCCTTCATTTCTCCAACATTGTCAAAATTATTATTCATATAAAATTACCTCCACTTATATATTCTCCAAATGAAATTTCTATTTACTTTACAAAGCTAAATAATTTGAATAATCTTTTCGTGTTTATTTTCTTCATTTCTATCTCTTCCTTCTGCATTCTTTCTACATTGCTTATCAAAAGCAAAATCTTTAAAAATTCGATCTGCAACAGAGGGTGCTTTGTCTTTTCGAGGGTAATCTGTACAGAAATCATATTCTGTGATTAGTCCACCATATGTATTCTGGTATTTATGGTTCTTTGATGTAATTGTTACTGTTCTGTTCATTAATTAGTTCTCCTTTTCTGTTTAAAAATAATTTGTTCATTTTGCATCAGCTCCTTTGAGTGCTGCGTTTATAGTTTCTATATTTTATTATTCTCCAAAAGCTCTATCTGTTTTTTTATTTCCTTATCAGGACTATATTCTTTATCAATTCTTTGACCATGTTCATCGTGAATAAAATGCCTATAATCGGCAAATACCTTTGGGGTAGTAGCGTATTTTTCTTTACCATCCTTAATATATTTTTCTCTCTTCATAGGCTGACATTTCACAATTTTGAGTGCTTCTAAAATATTAACTATGCGACTGATATATCTTTCAGAAAGTCCAATATCTTCTGAAATAGTCTTAAAATATCTATAACAGCACAGTGGTTTGCCATCCATTCGATTTAAATTAACACGAATATAAGAGAGTACAAGTAGAATGTAAGCTGATGATATTCTTGCGGTATCAATCTCTTTATCCTTTAATTCTTCTTTGAAATTTAATATTGCATCTAACTCATCAAAGTAAATGATTCCAAACTTGTCAGGCACATCAAATTTTTCTATATTAAGTTTTACTTGCTGGTATTTGACCGAATTAGTCTTTTCTTTTAGACATTTCTCAAAATCTGGACACGATTCAAAGTATCCATAATGAGAGAGAAGTAATAGAACTTCATAATATTTTTGATTTATCTTTCCATCTCTGTAATTAGGTTTCAATTTAGACCAGTGACAAAGTTCTGTTATAGAAAATGCCACTGTGTCATCAAGTGAACGCCTTGCACAAAGATATGAGAAGATTATTACACGTTTAGATGAGAGTTCCTTATCATAAATGATTTCTCGTGGAATTTTTACATAGTTTGGCAAGACGTATCACCTCACTATGCTGCGAATGGATTTATTTCACCGTTATTAGTAGATTTTAAATACTGTGTTAAGGCACGACATTTTTCAGAACTAAGCACACCGTTATCTCTTTTTTCAATTAAACTATCAATACAATGTCTAATATACCATCCAGACGGTGTCCAATAGCTCGCAAATTCCTTTGCTTGAGAATACATACTATTTTCTTGCTCATAGTTTTCCATACTTAAATCATGCCACGAATCTAAATCAAATTTAGTAGCAATATCTCCATAAATCTTTTTAAATAAAAATGAACTAAATAATACATATTCACAGCTATCTATGTCATTATTAAATAAACTCCAAACTCTTGATTTACATAATTTATTAAAATTTCTCTTTCTTTTTGAATGAAATGGCGAACAAATAACATTTGTGTTTTTCTTTAAGCTTTCTACCTCTGTTTGTGTCTTTTCATGCTCTTTTTCTATAATGTCAATTCTCGCTTTTTGCTTTTCGCTTTGTTCTTTAATTAGTTCTAACTGTTCGTTAATGTCTTTCTTGTCAACTTCATTCAACTCATTTCTAAGATAGTCTCTTTCATTCTTTGTCATTTCTGCGATAGCTTTTGTTCTAAAATTTTCCATATGTAATTTCCTCTCTTTCTTACTGTACGTCTACGACATAATCAATATTATTATTTAAAAGTTTCTTCATTTCATCAGACCAATCATCAATCCTGCTAATAATATCTGTTAAATTTCCGACACATACATCACTAGAATCAAGCCTTTCCATACAACGCTTGAATTTAATTGGAGCAAGCTCTGTCTCTAACAATTTCTGTAATCTTACAGTCAGACCTGCCAATTCAGTAGCAGAGTCGATTTGACGACCTAAATCGGTTTTCTGTTTTGTAAGAAATTCAATATCAGATTTTAACTTGTTATATTTATCAGATTCTTCCTGATTAAGTTTGACTTTTCGTTCCAATATATTCTTCTCTGTTTTGAGTTCAGAGATTTGTGTTTCTAACTCTTTTACTTTTGGATTATTATTTTCTAACTGTTTAATCTTATCAATATACTGTTGAACTTGTTTTTGTGTTATTTTTTTGGTAGTAGCCATTGAAGAAATAAGTTTGATCTGTTCATCTTCTGATAATTCTTTCATCATGGCAAGGGCAGTATGTGTTGTTACAATTCCTGTATCTACGAGATTTTCTAATTCAGGAATTGCTTTTGCCAAACGCATATAATTGTTCATGGTTTGCTTTGTGATTCCATATGCAGTAGCAAGATCTGATTGGGTAGTAGGCTCGTTTGATGTTTTTGGCAAAGTAAAAATTTTTTCTTTTGGCACTGTGTATTGATTTCCATGATTACCACCTTTTTCAAATCCATACCAATCATTTAAAAACTGGAAACACTTGCCAAGTTTGATAGGATTGGCATTACCAACTACACGCTGACGAAGATTTGATTCAATTAAATCTTTTACATCAGTTTCTTTTTTGTAATCATCATCAGAGTAATGAATAACTTTGTAATCAATCATTTCTATGTTTAATACTTTGCAAGCCCTTACTCTTTGATGTCCGCTGATTATAATATTTTTATCAGTGATAGTAATAGCATTTGTTATTCCTGATGATCTTACTGACTGAATCATAGAATCCCAAGCATCACCTGTCATATCATCAAAGAATTCATTATTCCTTGGATGTGGTTTTAATTCGTTAATGTTAATCTGTTGCATTTTTTAATCTTCCTTTCTTTAATAAAAATATTTTTGTTTTACAGTTACAATTTTTGAGATGAGAGTGTGATAAGTGGTTCAATAGTATATTCTCCATTTGAATTCACAAAAATATTAAAAGTTGCACTTGTATGAAATTGTTAAAAATTCATTTAGGTACATACAGCATGTACCCAAAAGTAAAAATTTACTTCATTTGGGTACATGCCAGCTATCAATTTTGTGCAGTCTATATCTATATAGACTCATATTATCAAGAGAAGAATATTCCGTTTGTATTTCGCTAACGCTACATACAAACTCCATAATTTTTTGTTTAATTGTTATTGGTTGATTTGGGTACATGTTGTTTTGGATTGATGGTTTCATTTGGGTACATGTATGCTATAATTTTATTCTCTTTTTTAATTATTATTCTGTTCCAAATCAACATACTTCTCTTTGTAAATATCCTCTACAAAGAATACTGGCAATTTATCATGATATTTTTCATATAATTCCTCGCCTGATATACTTATTACACGAAAATGTTTATCTTCTTCTTGTCTTTGTTTTTGCAATGATTCAAATTCTTTTGAATATTTACCACTTTTAAAATATCCACCTATTTTCCCACAAATAGTACAATAACTGCTTAATTGTGTATGTATACTATTCTTTCCTGCAAATGAAAATGAATTTTGAATCAGACATTCTTCATAATGATGTTTGTGCTTTGATTTACGATTACTCTTTGAGATGTTACTTTCTTTCTGCTTAAGATATTTTGTGATATCACTTTTTGTTTTGCTGTCAATTAGTTTCATACTAAATTCCTTTCTATGAGTAAGTAATGGGATAGAAGTAGAATACTGCTCAATAATATATTCTCTGCTTATTTCTTATTTTTGGCATAAAAAATAAGACAGACGAAATCAATCATCTGTCTTTGGCATAATAATATTATTTATTCCATTAAACTTTTATAAAGATTAATTATATCTCTTAAATTATCAATGAAAGCAGAAATATCTACAAAATAATTTGGATAAGCTAATTTTAATGTTTCAAATGAAGTTGCGGATACTAAAACCGCATCAAGATTAGATTCTTTTTCAACAGTATCATATATTTTGGTAGCAACTTCGATTTGTGAAGAATTAAAACTTCTGACTCTAACATTTTTTTTACTATAATTGAGAATCAAAAGATAATATAAATTTTTACCTTTAATTTTTAATTCACTTGTATAATTAATAGTAACATTTATTGCACTTAAAGTAGAAAGAATGTTATGTTTTTTATCTAATTGTTCTATTTCTACTATCAGCTCATCTGCCCATTGCGATGTATTTGGGCAAAGTGGCATTTTTTCTTGTGCGGCAAAAACTGAAGATACAAGAGTAAAAAATCTAAGTATTTCATCATTCCCTTGGCTCGCCTTAAGGTTGCTCTTAGTATAAATTCCCATCATTTCAACAGCAGTAGCCCATATATGTTGTAACCTTGTACGAAATTGAATTTCTATGAGCATATTTTTATTATATGTTTCTTTGCTATCACTACAAAATTTATATACCATATGATAAGACCTGTATCCTGATTCTTTGGGGCATTTAATATAATCATACTCTTTTTTTAAAATATGACGTATACTAGAAGTTTTATATTTATCAACTGCTTTATATACATCGTCAATAGAATCTACAATTACACGACAACCACCTAAATCTTGCATTCTATATAATTCCATTACATGATCCTTATTTCTATTAAGTTTATTTATAATTGAATCTAGCCTTTTTAATCTTTGAACAACAATAGCATTTGGATTGTTCCTACGCAAATTACTACATATGATTTGTAATGGATAAGCATGTGAAGCCCTCCAATTATTGATTACTTCTAAAGCGGCATCTTTTTCCTTGGCAGTTGAATTAGGATTTACAAAATTTCTACCAGCTTTATTTATCTGACTTCCTGTATATTTTGGTACTTCCCATTTTTCTTTTGATGTATTATCCATAGAATCAAATTCCTTTAATATTTTTTCTATAATTATATCACAATTGTCTTTGTAATTCATTGATTATTTTTTATATCCTTTCATAATAGTATATTCTATGTTTAGTAATGTAATTTGTATATAGTTTTTGAGTACCCCCCACATATTATTATGGTTATATTTGTTCTGAGAGAGAAATAAGAGAGTTTTATGTTTAGGAAAGGATTTTATCATTGGAGGTATTTTGAAATGAATTTGAGTCGATTTCGTGAGATTTGGGCTAGAGATTGGGGTATGAGATGAGAGGTATATGTGTGGTGAGATTAATATTGATAATATGATTTGGGATTTTTACTGGGAAAATCGTTATCGGTTAAAACGCTTATAAATAAGGAAGATTTTGAGATTGTGGATGGATTTTTGGTGAGATGAAAGTTTGATTTTTGGGTTGTGAAGTGGCTGAAATGCTTAATTTTAGTTGGATTTGACGATATGAGGTACGATAAAGGGTAAATTTTGTCTGAATGGCAGATTTACCTTATTTTTATGGGATTTTTGCTAATTAAGAGGAGGTAAATTTTTAGAGTTGGTGTATAGAACAACCTGCTATGTACAATTTGATAAAATACAACTATCTTTTTAGTTTTTGCTACCCCGAACACATGTTTTATTACGGTTTTTCTACATTTTTCCGTGGGATTGATAACAGAACAAATGTTCGATAAAATCAGATCTGGACTATTGAGCAGAATATATTCGAACATATGTTTAGATTATAATTTTATCGTATTTTTTAAAATTTATTATTGACAATCACAATATATTGTGATAACATACAAGTATCAACAAAACAACAACATATTTCATTCAGAAAATTCTTTTCAAGAAATCTCAAAAAGTTGTTGACAATCACAACTCATTGTGATAAGATATAATCAAGTTAAGAGATACGAACCACACAACAAACGGTTAAGGCATTGCAAACTCCGATAGTTGCCAATTCAATCTCAAAACTTACTTGACAAGGAAAAGTCATTAAAACCCCTACACCATGCTAGAAAGTGGGTGATAACATGGTTAAAGGTTACATAATAGCCAACGGCTACATGGGCTATATTTCGGCAACAAATAGTTATCAGCTATTTGCTACCGAACAAGAATATCTTGAATATATAGCCTAAAGAACAACCGTGATAGGTTGAACCATCAACAAGTACAATTCTATCACGGTTCGTTGAAAAAATCCACTATATTTTAAAATCTGCATAACACCTTTAACTAGGAAGTGGTGTATTAAACACTGCGCACTTGTAGATAGTACATTGATAAATGAATATAGGACTGTATCTATACCACAACGCTAGAAGTACGCTTGTTGGTTCAAGCGTGAACAACTATATGTAGTGTCATTATAAAGCAGTAGTAAAACCACTAGGAGATTGTGAGAAAACGGCTAAAGGGCATAGCTAGGAAGGTTAGGAGGTCTGAAATAATGCTACCTTTGAGAATCACGCTCAAAGTCCGTTCCAAGTCGGATCAAAGCAGAGGATTTCACACAAAAAATAATTTTGCACCTATGCGTGAAATAGGAGAATAGGAGTACACTATGTCAAAGAATCAGATTAATTTCGCAAAAATGAGCCAAGAAGCAACTATGCAGTTACAATCTTTCAAAGAATCAGCACTTGCAATAGCAGTGGAGGATTTACGGTTCAAGGCTGAAATGAAGCCACTTAAAGCAAAGCTTGATGCAATCCTTGCTAATCGTGACAATGACATGAAGCAGGGAATGTCTGTTGACGAGGTTGTTGTAAAATTCCCACGCACCGAAATTGACAACGAAATCCGCAAGGCTGAAACTAATCATCAGGCGATTGTTGAACCGCTTAACAAGGCTATGAAAGATAGTTATGTTTTCGTTCCTGAAAACATCTTTACGGCATATACACTTAAAATCAATGACGGCAAGCGTGGTGAATTTCTCAAGGCTATTACTGAATTTCTTTCTAATCTTGGCATTGAGGGATGTTCTCAGGGACAGATTAGTAAGTTTGCTGAGTCAATGTCAGACAAGCTTGGTGCAAAGTATGCCACATCAAAAAAGATTGTAAATGATGGCGTACTTGTAACAGCCATGAAGAAGAACCAATTTAACAAGCTTTTTATGGCTATATTTTGTGATATGTACATCAAATAACTTGCAGAGTGAAGCGGAGTTGTTATACTCCGCTTTAATGCACTATTTCAGTGTATGAAATAACGGTCACAAGTCCGCAAAAAAATCAGAAGGAGAAAAATATTATGTTAAAATTTAAAAAGTCAGAAATAGAAAAAGTAGCAAACTGCCTCACTTGTAATAGTGAGTTATTCGGAGATGAGGTTGTATCCGTAACCTCTCAGCTAGTTTCACTCTCAAACTCTGCAAATGAGTTTGGTTGCTCAATGGAAGGGAAAATCCGCAACTGTTGGGGTGGAACTGTAACTGTAGTTGCTATACCTGATGTTCGCAAGCATAGTTGGAGTTTTTAAAAGGAGATATAAAATAAGGCAGACTAAAATCTGCCTTCCGTCTTACGGTGTAAGTCCGTAACCGATGAGCAGAAGCGAAATGGAAAATAGTTGATAGCTAGAGGAGTAGATCAATGCAAAAGGTCTGCTCTTTTATAGTGTGCATTATCACAAACAACTTGTACATCACAAAACATTGTGATAGAATGGAGGTGTATAAAATGGAGGTGAAATGATGATAGTTTATTATAAATTAGCAAATGTTTTAAAAGAAAGAAATATGCAATGGAAAGATTTGTGCGAATCTGGTATTTCTACTAATATGCCTACTAGATTTTCGCAAAATAAAAATATTAGCTCTGATACTATAGATAAAGTCTGTGCATTTCTTAAAGTACAGCCAGGAGATATTATGGAATGGATAGATGAATCTGAACAAAAAGAAAAAGAAATACAATCACAAATTGATGCATTACAAAAGCAATTAGAAGAAGTAAAAGCAAATAAGAAATAATAATGCGTCAAATATAACCACCCACCAAGCACCCACGTAGATAAAACTACTAGGTGCTATTTTTATACCCAAAATTAAGGAGGAAATAATCATGTCAGAAAAACAGAAAGCAATCCACAATTCCTACTGTGACTACGAAGTAGCAAAGGCAAAATCACCGTCACGGATTTATTCGGTACGATCCGAGGTTAAACGGAAACCACAGGGAATTAAAACCCATAACATGAGTAGAGCGATGTTAGCACAGACGTTAGCATCGCTTTTTTAATGCACAGAAGGGAGAATAACAAAATGGGAAAGGCAAGATATGACGCAAAAGGGAGGCAGAATAAAATGCAGAAAACAATAATATTTCGTGCCTATAATGGAACTGAAATTGTAGATACAAGACCTGAAGCTGAAATTGCATACTCAAACATGAAGTATGCAGAAGAATGCTATACAAGAGAGCAAAAATTTGCAGAGCAGTTACATAAAAACAAACATCCATTTGCAAAGAAGTTAATGGCTGCTTGCGGATTATTATAGAAGGGAGAATATAATCATGAATGAATTATCACGAAATCAGATGTTAAAGCCAAATTACTATGCATTGCTTTTAGCAGTAGCGAAAAATGTATCAGCAAAAGATGCACTTATTGAAATGGGAATTAGCCCAGATAACGCAAACAAGGAGGTTGTTATAAATGATTAAAGGGAAAGGATACGTAGTTCCAGATGGATATATGGGATATGCAAACGGTAGATATCAGCTTTTTGAAACAGAAAAAGCATACTATGAATATCTTCTTGTAGAGGTGGAATTATGAGTGAAGACCAGATAAGAGAAATTAAGAGAAATCTTTGTGCAAACTGTGGCGACAGAATTTGTTGTCACGGAATGGAAATATGTGCAGATGCGAACAAACATATTGCGAAGGGAAGTGGCGAAAATGTTAGAATACAGTGACTTTTACGACATTGCAACATACGGAAATAATCATTGGAGAGGCAAATTTACCCCAAAAGAAGTTGCCTGTTATGCTTATGATTATTGGTGCGAATTTCAGCATTCAAAAGCAAATGGTGTAATGACAAATACAATATTAGTTTTAATTGAAAATTTAAGAGAAGATGATACAAAAGAAGCAAATGAATGGATTGAAAAAATAAGAAGGGAGATTATCTCATGAATGAAAAAATAAAATACCCATGCAGGAATTGTGTATATTATGATGCATGTGGAGATTCTGATAGGGCAGAACCTTGTAAAGGTAGAGTAGTAAAAACTGAAACTAAGAAAGATAAAGCGACCGCAAAATAATGTGGTCGCTATTTTTATATAAAAATTAGAGTAAAAAGAAAGGTTAAAAAGGTAAAAATTATGTGCAAAATCAATGGAAAGAAATTAGGAGAATTACGGACAAAGGCAGGCGTATCACAGAAGGAACTTGCAAAAGAATTGGGAATGTCTGTGAGTACTGTTCAGAACTACGAGTATGGAAAAAGCGAACCGTCAACAGATATAGCAAATAGAATCTGCATGTTTCTTAAAATCAACCGTGGTGAAATCGAGATACACGATGTTGGATATGATTTTACTCATGGAGAAAGCAAAGTCGTAGGTGCTGCTAGAAAACGTTTAAAAGACAGAAGATATAGAAAACCAAGTCTGGTAAACGCATTTATTTTAGAAAATAAAAAGAAAAGTGAAGAAGAGGAATTAAGCGAAATTGAATCAAAATTAATACCAGGACAGTCAATTATAATTGCAGGAAAGAAATACATTCAAATTGATCCGACACTTATACATATTCCAACATGGCAGAGAGATACAGATTTTGCTACAGCAGAAGAAATTAGTATTAACTTTGACGAAAATCAGTTTGATCCGATTAAAGTGTACATTAAAAATGGGAAACTGTACGTTGCTGATGGCGCACATCGCTTAATTGCTTTTATTCTTAGAAATATCAGTATGAAAAAGCAGTTAATGATTCTTGTTGAAGTCCTCAATTGCGATGAAGAAGAAGCGAGAAAAGTATTTCTTGCACAGAAGAAAGGCAGAAAAACAATGTCAAACAATGACATGTATAGAGCTGCTGTTGAAGAAAATGAGCCTGATTATGTTGCATTTAGAAATATTTGCAAGGCAAATTACATTCAGATTCCATCAGATGAAGAGATTATTGATAATCCAATAGGATCATTAAATCCATCTTCAGTAATGCTTCGTATGGCAAAGAAGGAAAATGAACTGATGAATAAAATTGTTGCATTGATAAAAGACCTTAATTGGACTGGCTCAAGCAAGAATGCAATTACCCCACGTAATATAAAAGTTATTAAGAAACTTTATGCAAATAATAAAGGCATCAATGTTGAAGAGAAAATGTTACAGAATTGCAAAGGTGCTTCATTTTACGAGGCTAAAGTATTACCCGTAAAAAATGATGCAGAACTGTATGATATTCTTTCAGCAGAAATCAGCAAGTAAACAGAGAATAAAATATAGAAAGCGAGTGATTAATATGAAACATCGGTAAGAAAAATATCAGAAAAGCAAACCAAATACATACAACATATAAATACGAAGCTGGGATAGCGGCTATACGGTCACATTATAATAAGGAAAGGATTGGTTGATATGGGAAAGAGAAGATGGACAAATGATACACGGATTGTCAAGCCTATTCTTGAAGCGAACGGATATTTTGCTTTAAATAATGGGCATAATTGTAACGGAAGCCATACGAAATTTGTGAATGCAAACGGAGAAGTAGTTAGTGTGCCGAAATCAATTAACAGGATGTTGTGGCAAAGAGAAGTACGGAAACACAGTATTGTCGGTGGTATGACTGTTATAGGCAAATTAAAAAGTTAGGAGTTGATTAGCATGAAATGGAAAGAGATTTTACGGAAAGATGGCTATGCATTACTACAAAGCGAAAGTAATACACAATATTGCGTAGCAAATGATTATGATCCAACGCAGTCTGAAGATCAACAGTGGAATTATGGAACATATTTCACTTATTGGAATGATACAAAACGAAAAGCCGATTGTTTACAGAATGCTCTGGATTGTTTTAGAAGCAAAACAGAAAGCAATTATGTTACAAAGGGACAGAAGTATCTTGAAATTTACAGAGAAGACTATAGCGAAGGCACATTCAATGAAATTTTACAGTCACTTGATTTAGATAACGACATGGTTGGAGACGCTTTTGGTTGTTATTGTATTGTGGATAAAGAGAGTTTAAGAAAGTGAGGAATAAATATGGGACAGTTCAGTTGGATATATTCAGATACAAATAAACAGCTTGTAGATAATAAGATAGCAGATACATATTTGCTTGTGCCAAAACCATTTCAAGAGAAATACGGAAAGGCAATTTATGAAGGCTGCTATGGTGGATACGGAAATTTCGGAAGATACGATGTATACGATTTGATTCCAGAATGGAACAAAGAAATGATTCCTGAAATCATTCGTAGAATTAAGAATGAAAATTGGCATTGTAGTACAAGTGAAAAAGATATTGCAAACTTGCAAGCATACTATGAAGGAAAAGAATTGGATTGTGAACTTCGTTGGCTTGGAATTGTAATGGCTTGTTACGATGAAGACAATGAAGCACTTGAATATTCAATCAAGATTACCACAAGAGAAATGGAATATGAAAAAGTTGCTCCATCATTGGGCGATCCGAATCAAGGTTGGGAAACATCTGATGATGACGAAGAAGAATGGTGGTAAAGGCAAGTAAATGGATATTTCATAGTGAAAGGTAGGTAAAAAAGAATGGATAAATTAAGAGTATGGTGGATTCCACAAGTAGGTGCAACAGAGGGTGCGTTTTATATTCCTGTAGAAACGATTGAAGAAGGTAAAAAAGTAATGGATATGTTGGCAGCATATGATGCATATCAAAGACAGAATAGAATTAAGCCTGATTATTGTAATTGCGGTGGAGTTCAGAGATGGGACGAAGATTCTCAGGACTGGGAAGATTGGTATATGGAAACAGAAGATGACTACTTTGATGATGTGGATGATTACTGTGAACAGTGTGAAAAGGCAGATGAACTTGAAGAGTTTAACCGTCAAATGTTTGCACAGATTGATTGGGAAAAGATCGAGAAAATGTCATAATAAATGCGTGTTTCATTAGAAAAAACGGAGGTAACGGATATGAGAAAAATTACGGTAACAGAAGACAATTTTGAAAAAGTCTTAGAAAAATTACGGAAAATGTGCGATAAATACAAAATGCTTGAATTCTACAGAGCTTTATCGGAAGATCTTACAGAAGTAAAATGTAAGACTAATTCAATGGGATTACGAAGTGAGTTTGATAAAGAATGGAGAGACAAGAATGGAGAATATAAGTACAAGGTAAAAAAGAAATTCTTTATGTATAGCAAGTATGTCTGTGTTACAAAACATCCTTTTAGAAGAGATTATGAAACTGATAAGGAATCATATAATGCAAAATATATGTATCCTAAAATGAAGAGTTTGATTCACCTTGATTTATCAGCTTCGTGTGCTTTAGTAATTAGTGAAGGAGATAAGGTGCAGTTTTTTCCTTTTGGTGGTTTCATTATATGGACAGATGATGATTATACGAGATTTGATAATCCACTTACGATATATAAGCACATTTATATTCCAGATTTTATAAAAGGTAAGATTAAAAATCTTGAACAGGAAAAGGAAACAAGAGAAAAGGAATGGAAATGGGAAGAAGAAGAAGATGCTGCATGGTGGGATGAACAATATGAAAAAGATATGGAACGTGAAATGAACGAATATATGTAAGAATAGAAGTAGTATTTGAAATTCGCATTTCAAAGGAAAGGAGCAAATTATGGATAGATACTTAGTTGTGTGGTTAAGAGAAGGCAGAGAGAATGTTGATGTCATTGATAATGCTATCACTCCGCATGAAGCGGCTAATAAGGTAAAGGAAATGCATTTAAATGCTAACGTAGTAGCAGTAGGCATTATGTTAGATAACGAACAGTGGAATTATCTGTAGTAGTTAAAACTAAGATTTCTTTGGAAGGAGTGAAGCGAAATGACAAGTGTTGAAAAGTCAAAAGAGGACGCACGGAACTTAAATGAACTTACGGATCACTTGATTAAATTACTTGAATCAGATGACAAGCGGTTCTCATTTGAATTTTGTGCAAGCGGCACAATGGAGATTTACGATAAAGAAAAGGAAATCGGGTATGCAGTTCATATTGCACCGATTGAATATGACGAGAACGGAAATGCAATAAATTTATAGTAAACGCAAAGGCAGTTAGGAGAATAAATACCTAGCTGCCTATTTTATTACAAGGAGGAAATGAATTATGAGAATTGTAATCAGAAACATTACAAAAGATACAATGGTTGATTTTAATAATGACCATGTAATTACATTGCCGATGGATGAAGAAAAATTACGGAATATGTTAGGCAATGACGAATGGATTATTATTGATACACCTGTCGGAGATGAATTTACAAACATTGAAAAGTTAAATGCTTTATTAAGTGAAACTGATGAAGATAATTTGCAGATTTTAACAAAGGCATTTTTACTCAATGAGATAATAGAAAGTGGTGTTGACAATTTTTCAATCGTAGATTTTGATGCAGAAACTTCACAATATAACGAAGGCAATGGAGTTATAGCCGATGAAGAATGGTATGGAAGAGTACTTTATGATTTAGGATATATGAATTTTCCATTCACATATACAGAAGATATGGAAGATTATGTAAAGTGGGAACAGCTTTGGTATACGGCAAATTCTGAAGGTTGGTGTGATGTGAGATATAACGGAAATACATATCTTGTGAAAAGGTGGTGTTCATAATGTTAAATATCAAATGGGATAACGGAGTTACAGGATATTTAAGCGAAAGCGAAAAAGAACTGTGTGAAAAGATTGATAGAGAAATCAGTGCAATCAATGCAATAAGCAAAACGGAAATATCTGTTGCAATTAGTATTGAATGTGGAAATCAGTTTCATATAAAGAAAAATAATACTGGTTCTCTACTTGGCTATATGAATGCAGATCAATGTTTTTGTGCATTGGAAGGAATATTGGTCAGTTTATTATATATGGAAAAGGTTGGTGATTAATATGAAAGAGAAAGCTACACGGAAATTTTTAAAAGAAAATTATCACATTATTAACATTGGTAATCAGCCAATGCAAACATTATTTACTTTTGAAGATGCAAGTTATTATTGCACAAGAGTAGAAGGATGGGCTTGTGATGGTTATGTCTTTGGTGATTATGTTATTGTAACTGGATATGACTGTCCAGGAAAATTAATTCCATACGAAATTACTCAGAAATATGAAAAGAAAGCAAAAGAGATTTATGAGAAATATAGATATGGAAATTCAAAATACTGGACACAAAAGAGAGTTACTAATACATATAGGAAGATGATTGAAAAATTTATTGAGGAGGTAACGCTATGAATGAATGTAAATTATATACAGCTCATTTAGCTGGTACTTCATATGACGGAAACAAAAAATATGAAATGGTGATTATTACAAAATGGAAAGATACAACAGAGGATTCACCAGAAGAAGGACACAAGGTATATTATTTCACACCTGATAACAAGTATTTAAGCGAATGTATTAAGGATGAAGATTGGTGTAAAAGGATTTATGAAGCGTATCCAGAATATAAGAAATTTAAAATTGAAAGGAAGGTTGAGTGTTATGTTGAATAAGGAAACACCTAAAAATACAATGATTAGAGATGAAAACGGAAACATCCGTGAAGGAGTTAAATGGTATCTTGAGCTAAATGATATTCTTGTACGATTCTTTGGTAACGAATGTGGGTATTCAAGAGGATTTCAAAGAGTTGTAGTTGGGGATAGAGGTTATCTTGGTGATGTATTTGAATTAGATATGGATAAGCAGCCAACACAAGAATTTCTTGACTTTATCAAAAATTATCATTCAGATAAGATAAAGAGAATTGTATATAGAAAAGAGGTTGAAATGTACGGAAAAGTAATGTACAGAAATGCAGTTATTACACTATTGTAAGGGAGTGATACTATGACACAGGAACAGATATTTAACGAGAAAATAAATCATTTTTTAAAACATACTAAATTCCAGTGGCTAAGAGAATACGCAGATGAAGCTTTGAAATGGAATACTATGTGTGGGTTTTATCAAATTAAAGCAGAGGATTTCATTGAAAGAATTGTTGCAGCTCCATTGGAGTATATAGAAGATTGGTTAAATGGAAACAATCAATTGGAATGGAGTGGAATTAAAAAGTGAAGAAATTGTAATTTACAGTGAAATTTATGGAGGTAAAAACATATGAATGGATATGAATTTAAAAGAGAAATCGAAAGAATTTTTAAGGTAGCACGAAATATGTATCCCAATGTAACGGATGATATGTTGGATACAAACGGAGCTATTTATTATATGAACGGGAACGACAGTACACCGTTTGATTGGAATTGCAATAACAGGTTATGTGAATTTTTCATTTTCCATAAAAATGAGATGGGCTTTATCAAGGCATTCGTAAATAGTGACAACACAATTGATATGTACATCTATGAAACAGACGATGCTATGCAGCCGACTTATAAATTTACAGAGGAAATGGAAAAGGTAAAAGCAAGTAGTTTTGCAAAGATTATGAACTATATTGCGGATGATAATGGATTGTGGGATAAGCCGATTGATGAACTTGATTGGGATGTTGATAGTTTAGAGTGTGATGAGATTGATTAGAAATAAGAGAATATATAAAGGCAGACGCAAACATATGTGTCTGTCTTATTTATTGGAAGGAGAATGTGAAATGAAAATCAGAGGTGATGAAGTGTTATGGCTATCTGAAAAAGGAAATGTAGCTGTAACATATGCACAATTTGATCTTGGTGAAAAATACAAAATATTCCGCAAAGTAAAATATGGAGATAATTCTGTATGGGAATACAACATTGGATTTGGAACGCAAAGCGAAGCAACAAGGTATGCAGAACGGATTTCAGATATAGAGATTGAGAGGTAAGTGAAATGATTGAGTTAAAAGATTTATTGGAAGAAAATGAAACACTTGTAACATTTCATCTTTGTAATGAATATTGGTCACGGAATGCAATCACAGTAAAAGGGAGGGATGATATTTCTGGTGCATTAGAAATGACATTACATAGAATACTTGAAGCTGGTGGAACAGAAAATGATGTAAAGCGAATTATGGGTGCTGAAATTCCAACAAAAGATGAACTAAAAGAACTTGAAGAGTTTGATGAATTTAGCTGGATAGACTTAGGTTATGTATTACCTGGTTTGATTGATTTATGGGAAGAAAGTGAGGTTGATTGATATGGTAGAAATCAAAATAGATAACACAGGCGATGGAACATGGTGGCTATACAATAACAATCATGGCTGGAAAGATTATTGTGGTTGTGAAAACTTCGATGAACAGGTTGTTCTTACAGGCAATAGAGATTTTACAGGATGTACGGAGGCAGAATGGTATCAGAAAGCGAAAGAGATTTTGGATGATATTGATTGCTATGACGAATATCCAACGGATGTATCTGATGAAGTGAATGCAAAATTAAAAGAAATGTATGATAAATGCAGATGTACAGAAGATATTCTGGTTGATGTAATTAGGCTTCTTTATCCAGAAGACACCTTTAAAACTGGAACAATCAGAGGATACAGTCAGGGCGATTGGCAAGATTACATTGTCATGGGAGATGTGGATACAGATTTGCTTGAAGCAATGTATTTTGGAAAGATTTCTGATATTACCGTAACAACGGACGAAGAAGAATTTGGAGATGTAATCACTCATGATGAACTGTGGAGGGCAGAAAGAGAAGAGGGATTAAAAGAATTTTTCAGAAATCATTACGAACTTGATAAGGATGAAGAAATTCATATCTTACAGGCAGACGGATATAAGCAGGTAGTTGATTGGAAAGCGGTTGTATAAAACCAAATGAAAGAACTGTTTCTTGAAAAGGAAGTGAGGTAAATAATTATGCTGAGATATGGACGGAAATTTAATATTACACAGGAACTTATGGACATAATTGCAACTTATATGAATGATGACATAAGAGAAGATTTACATTTCAGACTTGCACCATGCGAGCCTGATTTATTTTTAAGAGAATATGTAAAGAGAGATCCTGAATTTGAGAAACTTTTATATGATGAATTTGGAATTGAAATGGAGGTGCAATAATTATGATGACAGAAGAGAGATTTAAAGAGACAAATTATAAAATGAGTTACGAGGAATATAAGAAATGTTGTTGTCACAGATGCATGAAGGAAGATTGCATTCATAGAGATGCATATAGAAGATTACCAGAAATTGATGGTGGTCTTGGTTTGTGTCCTAATTTGAAGGGAGAGTGATTGATATGTATCAGCATATAGAATTTATTGATGGTAGTAATCCTTATATCAGCAAAACGGAAAAGGATTTCAAATGGATGTGTGAACATTATGTTCTCATTCCGATTGCAGAAAATTTCTGGAAAGCAACCGATAGAATTTATTATAAAGTAGTTGGCTTTGCGGATAAAAATAAGATGGCTACTTTTAACAGAAATTACAAATCAAAAGCAGGTGCAATGAGAGTAATTTGGAAAGCAATTAAAGAGAATAAATTTGAGTGTATTGTACTTAGAAAAGAGGTTGAAGATTTACGGAATGATGAACACTTTGATATTTCAGTGAGTACACCTATTAAAACATGGAATTTGGGATAGATTGGAGTAATGAAAATGACAAAATTAGAAAGTATTAAATGTGAAAAGTTACTGAATGAAGCTATTGAATATGCGATTGATGCAAAAGACAAATTGGATGTAGCTGCAAGACATCCTAATGCAACGGAAAGATATGTTCTGGAAAATACCGCACATAATCACAGAGGTTATGCAGAAGGAATTAATCAGTCACTTGCAGTTTTAGGATTTAAGCATGAACGGATGGTAGAGTTAGAAAAATTGATAGGTTAAGAAATAGCAATTTCAAACGGATAGGACGGTTGATGATTATGGCAAGATATAAGATGACAATTAACACAGATACATATAAATGCGGAAGATGTAGTAAAAAGAATTGGGAACCTGGCACACGAAATGATTATATGATTGCAATAAACGGAATAACGAGAACTCTTTATAATATGAGAGAAGTAATGTGGCAGCTTGAATTATTCCACGGAAATTCATTTGTTATGTCGGAATACAGTGATGATAACCCAGAAGAAAATTATGGATTATCTGATAGATATATTAAATTTCTAAAGAAAAATACAATTAAATATCATGACAGACTGTGTAATTTGGATAGACAACAGTATTTATCAGGCTATGGTTGGATGCAGGGCTATTTTTCTATTGGTGAAGTAATGGAAAAATTGAAAAAAGAAGGAACTGTTAAAGTTCCGTTTAGTTGGCTCTATGATATTAGACAGTATGATAAAGCTATGAATGGTTGTTATATGGAAATAACGAAGATTACGTAAGGAGTGATTAATATGTTAAATTATACAAAAATTACATTTAATGAGTTAGACAACACAGACAAGCCATTACAAGCATTTTACAATTATGATTTAAAAGAAAACGAAATTAATAGATTTTTGGAAGAGTACGCAACTGTTGAAGAAGTTCCAGAAGGTGTATCTGTTCAGAAAGTAGAACTATGCTTAACGATTTACGCACAGCATGATTTTAAATTAGAAGCTTGTTGTACAGATACAAATAACGAACAGTATTGGGTTGAAATCAATGAACAGTTTACAAATGCAGACGAGTTTATTCAGATGATTCCTGATTATGGAAAGATAAAATTATAAAGAGGTGATGATTATGCTAGATATTACAAACTTATATGCATACAGAATTGAAGAATTGGCTGTTGGAATTGTAAAGGCAGAATCATATGAAGACGCAAGAGAAAAGGTGAAAGTAGCTTATTTGAAACACAACGATTGCTTTGATTTTGAAAGAGATTTTATTGAGTTAAAGGAAATTGCAGAGAATGATTCATGGTTTAGTGATAATCCTGATGTAGTTGAAGTTGATGAATTAATATAGAAATGGAGTGACAAATATGAATGATACTTATTTTGGAAACAGAATTGAAAGAAGCCCATTAGGAAATATGGGGTTACAGTTATTAGAAGCTCAAGAGAAATTAGTTTCTCAGGAATATGAAGTTGAGGATCTTAGAATTAAAGCAGCTATGTATAAAGCATATTTCTTTCGTAATTCCATATTAGCAGAAAAATTAGAAAAACAAAGTGAAGAAAACAGAGATGCACTTATTGGAGAATTTGATGGTTTTTCATATGCAAGTTGGAGAGCTAATGCTGTATATAGAACGCTTGAAGATATGTGCTATGAAGGACTATTAACTGAAAAAGAATATAGAGAATGCAAAGTATGAAACAAGAGTTTCTTTAGAAAATAGGAGGTAGAAATAAATGGAAAACAAAAAGTATAAAGACATGACAAACACAGAAATAAGACAAATTGATTTTGATAAATGTCCATGTAAATGCACAACTTGTTCCGAAGCTTGTGAATGCGTCCCAGTTGGAGCTTGCAGAGACTATTTATCGAAGAAATTTGATTAATTTTTTAGAAGATGAAATGAGGATTTACTCGGAAAGGAAATATTATGAATAATGGAATTTATCATATAAAGGATAATAAAATTTACAAAATGTCAATAGATAAACCAGAAGAACAGATAGGGGTTGTTGCAAGCATTGATGACAGAAACAATCTCATAGATGGTTTTACAAATGAACTTATCAATAAGATAGAATCAAAATATTGTCATGGAGATTTGACAAGTCAATATATCGGAATGCAAACTTGCGAATGGGTTAAAGAAATTGCAGAAACAATGAAACGATGATTTACTAGGAAAGGAATGATTGAAATGAAATATGTAAAAACCGAAACCGTCCTTGATGAAATAGATTGGGGCAATGGAAGAAAATTCAAGTGTCATTCATATTGGAATGATGATACTTCCTTTGCATTGGATATTGGTGATGGAGAGTTGACCGATAAAGATGACAATCCGTATTTTATCCATTGCGAATATAATTGTGATAATGGAATGTGGCATCATATCTTTGAAATTTGGTTTGAAGATGATGATACTTGCAGCATCTATGACATTCCAGAATCCGATAGAAACGAATATCTCTCAGAAACAGAGATCGAAGAATTGCGAGGTATTATTTACAACTTATGCAAGGATAAGATAAACCTATGAATCGGAAATTTACTTGGTTTAGAAAGTGAGGTTAATTTTATGGATTATAAATTGTTAGCAAAAAAATATATTAAATATGGAATTAAATGGCTTGAAGGTGAATTTGATACATACAAAGGTATGACAACCATAATGGAAACAGAAGAAAACCTAAATGGAGAACAATTAAGAATGTTGTGTGACGAAATTAAAAAAGACACTAGAGTTAAAATGGCAATGATTGAAAGTGAACATGAATATACTATTACAATTATGTTTAACCGATAAATCAGAAACTTCAAATTATTTTAATAGGATACAAGACATGATATAATATAAAGAAAAACGGAGGTAATTATTATGGCAGAGTTGATTGGGTTTGTATTAGCGATATTGATTTATTTATGGCTTTCAGGTGTGTTTAGCGGAGAAAATCAAAACAATCAGAAATTTGGTGATGGAAAAAACCGTTACGACTTTAAAGATTATGTTGACAATAAGGCAGATAAGTATAATAAATAGGAAGGTGGTTGATGAATATGCTAGTAGAAATGTTAGCATTGTTAGGATTAAAAGGTGTTGCAAGCGTAGGACGTGCAGTTGATGATGCAAAAACGAAAAGAAATACGACAGCCTTAGATTCAAATGGAAATGTAACTTGTATAGGTAGAACAGGTAAGTATTATGTCAATGGAGAAGAAACATATAGATGGACACAAGAAGACAAATATGGAAATCGACATGATCTTACAATAGGTGTAAATTCCGGCAAGGTTTACCGGGATAATTTTGACGATGAAGTAAAACGAATGTCAGCTAATGATGAAAAAAATAAACAATGGAGCTTAAGTCATGGATATCTTGCTTATAATAAGTATGATCCACGATTTCGAAGAAATGTAACAACAGAAATTAGCACAGGAAAAGTAATCGCTACATTATGTGAGGGATATGACAACAACAGAGCAAATGGGCGTTATTATAAATTTTATTATAAAGAGAAATCGCCACACTATAGAGATGATTTTAATAAATCTGCTCCTGGTGATTACGGAATTGAAATCAGTGAGGATGAGTATAATAAGTTAAATATCCCGACAAAAACATGTGGCGAAATACCAGATGATCCGAAAGTATTAAATAAAGTATGGGGTGTTGATTGTTTTTAGATTGGAGTAGCAAAATGAATAAGAATAGAAGAGAAAAGATAAATATGCTCAAAGCAAAACTTCAAAGTACACAATCTGAACTAAAACAGATATCAAGTGAGTTGTCTTCTATATTAAGCGAAGAACAGGATGCATTTGACAATATGCCAGAAGGATTACAAAGCAGTTATAGAGGAATGTGTTCTGAAGATGCAATTGATAGTATGGAAGAAGCGAGTGAAAAACTTGATGAAGCGATTGAGTTGTTAAATGATATTGTGTAGAATGTAGAAAGGAGAATAGTATTATGAATGATACGCCAGTATATGAATGGGAAGATGCAATAAATTTTATTGCAGAAAGATGTAATATTGACAAAGATACAATTGAGACAGTGCTTACGTTAGAAGAGGACTATATGAAAAGTATTGGAATTATCATGGAAGAACAATCTAATTTTGAGATTGATGGTCAACAAAGAGAACAAAGTAAATAATAGATTCATTGGAAGATTGGAGAGAGAATATATGAAAATTGTGAGTATTGAATGGCTAACAGACGAAGTAACGGAACAATTAAATAATGAAGAAACCTGTTATTTGTCAAGTGATAAAGAATATTGGTTATTTACAGATGATAATGTGTTTAATAAAATTGGCAAAGAGTTACATTCGATTTCTGTTGCAGAATGGTTGTATGGAAAGTGTGAAGACAATGATTTATCTACAACATTTATGAATACACAATATGATTGGAGTGATTATAATATGGATGCAGCCTCCGATGTAGATGTGTCTAAATGCTGCAACAATCAATGGGATCAGGTTATGATAAACTATGTGAGAAATGTAGTTGAAGAATCCATTTCGTATAAATTAGAAGAATCGTTAAGAGAAATGGTGAATTACAAATTTGAAATGGATTATATAAAAGATGCTGTAAAAAATGTTTTGGACTTAGAAGACAAATAATAGCCAATGAATCCAAGTTTTCATGTGATAGAGGTGTTAATATGAAAATCAAAAGAATAGTGTATTATTCAGTACCAAGATCAGAATCAAGCATTTGTTCTTGTTGCGGAAAATCTATTCAGAATATATGTAGCATTGAAACCGTAGAAGGAGAACGTTTTAACTTTGGAACAACATGTTTTGATAAGCTGATAAAAGATAAACTTCGGTCATTCCAGAGAAAAGAATACAATCAAGCGATAAAATTTCTGAAGGGATATTATAAACAACAAAAAGTATGGGAAAATATGACAAAAGAAGACTATCTTGATTCAGAAATGTATAGAAGTGCTTGTATATGTGATGGTGGTGCTCCGTGGGAAACAAAAGAAGATTTTGACTCATTTGAAGGCTATAAAAATTGGATGGTAAATGATTTCTTCCCATACAGAATTGCACAAGAAGAAAAGGTAATTGAGAAATACAGTAGAATTGATTTTTGAATAACAATTTGAAATCTAAGTTTATTTACGAATAGAAAGGAAAATATTATTATGAATGGAATTTATGACTTGAGGATTGATTTAGACAGACTAAAGCATTTCGAAGAAAAATAGGATGACTACAAGGTAAATGAATATAAGGATTTAATTGTAAAACATGCAAATGAATTAGTATATAACCAAGATCCATTTTCAAAAGAATTGCAAGTAAAAGAAATTCTATCAAAAGAAAATTTGAGAAAATGTCAGATCAGGGAGCTGCACAGGTTCTAAGAAGTATTTTACTCGCAGATAGAAATAATGTAATTGATTGGACACAGGCATTTTATTTTATACAGAAATATATGCCTGAACTGAAAATGTTTGATTAAAACTCAGGAGGAAATATTGTATGGAGAATATAAAATTTGTCTACACAGAAAATGGAAAAGAAAAATCTTCTTTAGATGAACACAGAAGAAGATGTGAAATTATGGAACATAATCAGAGATTACAGAAAGAATATCCAGTTTATATAAAGCAAAAAAATGAAGGTATTGAAATTTAACTTTCCTTTGGTTGTGAAAGGAGCGATTATATGATTAAAATAACAGGTAAATCTGGTAAATCAGAGATTGCAAGTGCAATTCAGAAATACAATGGAGCTGAAATTTATTCATATTATAATATGATGCTACCATTTGAGAATTGTTATCATATCAATGATGATGAATGTAGTGTTATAGAATTCTGCGATTTTATAGTAGATAATGTAAAAGAAAATGTAAATGAAAATGATGGTCTTCCATTAAGTATGATTGTGATATATACAAATCTATCAGATATGTTTGATGTTAAATGCTTATATGCTTATGCATCAAAACTTGAAGAAGTAGAGGAATTAGTTGGAACAGTTGTTGTAATAAGTCAATGAATGATTTGTTGGTAAAATTGCAAGAGGTGATATAAATGAAAAATAGAAATGAAATTGAAATAGTAACAAATGACAAATTAACAAAGAGAGAATTAATTGATGCAATTAATAAAACTTTTCCTGATGATGAAATCGGAGATCAAGGAATAATTGCGTACATTTCAACGACAGAAATGACAGATGGAACTAAAATGCAGGCTATATGTTTTGGAAAAATATTAGAATTATAACAGATTGGAAGAGGTGATATAGATGAGAATAAGATACGCCATTGAAAAAGAAATAGAAGTTCCAGATAATTTAACAGCTATGGATGTTGATAATATTATTTCACAGAAATGTGAAGGAGAGAATGGATTTGATTATCAATGGATGAGTACAAGTGAAATTAATGAACAGCATTTAACAGGATTGTTTGACGAGATGAATTGACGATTTCTTTTAAAATTTGGAGGTAATTACCTATGACTTATGAGGAATACTTAAAAGAAATTGGAATAGATAAAAATATTCCAGTGGAAATTAAATGGAGTGAAACCGCAAGAGGAGTTTATTGTCCTACTTGTTTAACTGGTGTCAGTATGGAATCTACAAAATGCAAATATTGTGGTCAGAAGTTAATTCCATATTTAACCCGATGAGAAATTATTTTTAATTAATTCATAGAATGGAGATGATTAAATGAAGAAAATAACAAAATTTAAAGATATTCCACAATTGACAAGAGCTGGATCATGCAACACGAATATTCCATTAACTCACATGTTAAAAACGATTTCAGAATGGGAACAAGATGAATATTATCAGTTACAATTGAATCCTAATTTTCAGCGTGGACATGTATGGACGGAAAAACAACAAATGCTATTTGTTGAATTTTTACTTCGAGGAGGAAAATCAGCGAGGGTAATTTATTTTAATAAACCAAGTTGGCAAATGACGAAAACCGTAAATGGTTATGATGATTTTGTATGTGTTGATGGTTTACAGAGAATTACAGCGGTAACTAAATTCTTAAAAAATGAAATTAAAGTTTTTGGTAGTTATTACAAAGATTTTGAAGATAAAATACCACTAAGTATAGATTTAATTTTCAATGTAAATGATTTGAAAACTGAAAAAGAGGTTCTTCAGTGGTATGTGGATATGAATGCAGGTGGAACACCACATACAAATGAAGAGATTGAACGAATCAAGAAGATGATAGAAAATTTATAGAGCAAAGAAAAAATTGATTTCAAACGAAAGAGGAGGAGGCGATATGGAATTTAAAAACAAAACAGAGTTATTAGATTTTGAGAAGCAAAGGGAAAATTTTATATCAAAAGAAATGGTAGAAATTCATCGAAATTCATTTAGCTGCTATTGGCAAATGTTAAAATATTTATTTAATAAAAAAATATAGAAACTTATCAAAATTATATTATAATTATTCAGGTGGTTTTTACAGGCAAAAAGATGGAATAATTTGTGCAACAACGATTAGTGCCGTTGAAAACGTTGTTGAAAATAATGATATAGTTATATTTATATAGATAATGAGAGGTAAATTAGAGGGAAAAGTATGAAGAATGAATGTCCTAAATGTCCTGAATGTGGATGCCCGTTGATATTGTCGGTCGATACGACTGGGAAGTGGAGTAGAAAAATTAATAAAGATGGGGATTTATGTAAAATAATCAATAAATCATACGGGCGTCCTAATGGAGCTTCTTGTCTTGAATGTCCAAGATGTAGATTTTCATATGATACTGAACATGCATCGTATGATGAATCTATTCCAGAATTGGATGAATGGATAAATGAACATAAAAAAGAATTATGGTATTAATGTAGATATAACAAGGAATAAGATATTTTTGATTTTAGATAAATAGGTTTATAAAACGAATGAGTTATTTCAAAAAGGAAGGTAGATTCAATATAATGTATTATGGCACAGAAAAAGACTATATTCATGATAAAATAATATTATTATAGATATTATTAAATGAAGTACAAATGAATATAAATAATTTGATCACTGGAACTCATAATATAAACCAGAGGAAGTTAGACGAGCGTGCTGTCATAAAAGACTTAATAAAAGAAGGAATAGTTTGTTATATTGATGATAATGGAATAACAACTATAGATAATAGAGAAATTAATTACGAATACCTTTGATAATCCAAAGAAAAATTGCTTTCAAGTGGAGGTAGATATGTTATATAATATTGGTGATAAATTAAAATGTAAACGTGAAGTTAATTCACAATGTCTTGAGATGAGTAATCCAGATTTTATAATAAATATTGGAGATATTTATATAGTAACCGATAAAGATGATTATCCTGATGATAATCATTGTCATTGGTACGAATTAACTCAAGAAAAAGATAAAACTGTTATCTTAAACGTATGGAACGATGAACCAGAACACATGATTATAGATGATAGATTTGAAAAAATAATAAAATAGAACTACAGTATAATAATATTAGAGGCAGGAATCAACTGCTTCTTTTTTTTATTACAGAAAAGAGGTGACGAAAAATGAATATGGGAAATCCAAAGAGAAGTTCAAAATTTTTATGTTTAAATTGTATGAAAATAAATGAACTTGGATCTGGAATTCAGCGTGGAGGTCATCAGCGTGAAAAATGGCATATAAAGGATCTAGCTTGTTTTAATAAACCTTGTTGCGGAAAACAAACTAAGAATATAGAAATTAGATGGTGTGACGATTTATTGGAGGCATATGATAGAGCCGAACAAATTAGAGATAGATACTATAAAAACGGAGAATAATACATATAGAAAGAGAGGTTATTTAATATGGCACAGACAAGAGATTATGCGACTAAGAAAAAAGGTAAAACAGAGGTGCAGCCATTTTGGAACATGGAAGATATCAAGAATGTTATTGAGTGGTTTGAAAAAAATGAAGAATGGGACGGATATCTTATTACATTATTAGAATTGCTTCTTGGTAGACGAATTGGTGATACAGTTATGATGAAATGGTCGGATCTGTATTACGAGAACGGAAATCGTAAGAGTGAAATTGATACCATCGAGGAACAGAAAACTGGAAAGATCACTAATCTTCCTGTAAGTAATATGGTTTGGGAGGCGGTTGACAATTATTTGTCACACGTAAAAATTGACCCAATGGAACATTATAATGAATATATATTCAGTTATATACCTAAAACATTATGGCTGTTAAGACATCCTAATACACCTTTTTATATGAATATTGAAACATGGTGTGGTTATTTAAATAAAGATTTTTCTGATAAGAGAAAGCAGAAAATTTTGGATGACTTTCATAAGCAAAAAGAATACAAGAGTCTTGGAGATTATTTATATTATATTATAGAATACAATGATGTTGTAAAGTGGCAAACAGATGATTATAGAAAGAAACTAAAAAAAGCGGTTGAGGATGTTGGTATTCGATATCCTATATCAAGTCACAGCCTTCGTAAAAGCTTCGGGTATTGGATTCATAAGACACACCCGTTTGATCCTGATTGTCTTTTGTCATTGCAGAAATTGTTCAATCATACTGATTTACAAATGACAATGAATTATATTGGATTAACAGAAGAGAAAAATAGACAGTTGATTAATGACCATGGAGAATTCATTCATAATGTGCTTGCTGGTAAGGGAGATGAGATAGTTAAAAATATGCCAGTTGTCTCATTAAAGTCTGATGATTTTGGAAAGATTATAAGAATGCTTACTGATGATGTTGATAAATATCAAGCTGCAATTAATATGGCAAATGAACTGAGAATTTTATAAATATGTTTGCGATATCCTATAAATATGTTTGTGATATTCTATTGACTTTTATGAATCTTATGAATATAATAACTATTAGTTAATGACAATAAACGACATAAGATTGGAGGATTAATATGAATCAAATAGGTAGGGCTTTCTTAAGTAAAACAAAGTTAGACGTGAATAACAGTGATATTGTGGCAATTGTGGATTTTTTATCCTCGGCAGATTCCATCAATAAGATGATAGTGGTGTCGGATTTGGGATTACCCGCGCTTACGGGAGTTGTGAAAGATCTCGAAGAGAAATTTGCAAATTGCAAAGGTTTTCCTTTGAATCATGACGCTCCCGATCACAATGCTCCAAATAGGCGGAGTATAGGATGGATGATTAAATTCATCATGAAACAAGTTGGGTATTCGCCGGTAGATGGTGGATTAAGTGAAAGAGCAAGATTGCGAGATTTTGCGGGGAGCAAATATTTTTCAACGAGTGCAATTTATCAAAAAAATTGTACCCCAAAGTTTAAAATCAATGTTGAACTGGCAAATGTTAGTTAACAAAATGTAGGATTGCCAATGTAATAAAATAAAAAAATAGGACATACTTATGTGATTTCGTCCTTATCAATGAAATTAATATCTAAATAGATATTTAATGCATCGCATAATTCGAGTAAATTATTGATTGAAATATTTTCTTGCTTAAATCGTGACGTTAATGCAGCCTGTGAGATATTTAATTTTTCGGCAAGTTCTTTTTTCTTTATATCTTTTTCAAGCATTATGGTCTTAAGTTTAAGAAGAATTTGTTTAGTGTTAGCTACTTCCATTTTTGTCCCTCTATGTTTCAAATGATTAAGATACATCTTAATTATATAAGATATATACAAAATATACAAGATATAAGTAAAAAGTTTATACATTATTATATCTTGAAAAATTAAGATATATATTGACTATTTAAGATATATGGACTATAATGCAAAGTATCAAAGGTAATCCAAGTACATAAATAACAAAGAGAGGAGGACGTACATATGGATTTACAGAGATACGATGTTATAAAAGCGAAAATCAAATATCAAGGCGAAGGATCAGTCCAGACTAAAGAACGTCCATATGTTATCATAAGCAATCCAATAGGAACAAAACATGCTTCTATAATTACAGTGATGCCTTTGACAACTAAGCTAAAAAAAATAAACATGCCTGTTCATAGTTGCATTAATGCAGATGATGATAATGGTTTAACAGAGTATTCTATGGTGCTCGGAGAACAAATTATAACAATATCCAAGGACGAAGTTATTGAAAGACTTGGAAATATTACTGATGCTTATGAACGAAAACTTATAGATAAAGCTTGTTTCAACGGCTTGTTTTTTGGAACTGAATATAGATTAGAGGAGGCGAGGGCGTAATGTATGTAAGTAAAGAAAAGGCAAAACAGATAATTGATGAAGCTCCTGGTATGATATGGATTGATTCTTTTAATGGAATGACTTTTATTCATACAAGACCAAGACAAATTACTATTGATGAGGGGAAAAGAATAATTAACAAGGCGAATACAGTTGACTATCAGAATAATGATTTCTTTGGATTGCTTTCATTAGAGGGAGTACAGGAATTTATGGTACACAATATTAAATTTCCCCAGATAGAGTCCTGATTATAGGACTCAAAATATGATATAATAAAAATATCGAACAAAAACCGAACATGATACAAACACCTGTTCGAAATAATGATTGACAAGAACATTTGTTTGGAGTATTATAATTTTTGTAAGCAACAAAAAAAGATAGAGCCAAGCGATTCAAACGCTGCGCCAACAGCTTTCTACTTGACTCTATCAACCAAATACATACAACAGCATTAAGCCATTGCAGAAGCGAAATATCGCTTGTACTTATTTTACATATATTTCGAAAGAAAGTCAAGTTTCAAGCGTTTTCTGCAATTAAAATTCCTAATTTGCACAATTGAATATGGAAAATAATATTATAGGGCATTCGCCAAGAGGTAAGGCACATGACTTTGACTCATGTATTCACTGGTTCGAATCCAGTATGCCCTGTTATGGGGATTTTCTACCCAGTAAGTCCTCAGAACGCAGATGTTTTTTCTGTAAGTGCAGTCTATAAGCTGCATAAGTTCTTATAGAGAATAACTCACTAACGAGTTACATAACCGACATATACTTTTTGTTTCGTTATTTGATATATACCTTCCATATGTCGGTCTGGATCATTAGTTCAGTTGGTTAGAACGCTCGGCTCATAACCGAGAAGTCGTCTGTTCGAGTCAGACATGATCCATTAAAAAATAAAAGAGAGGGGATGATATAGTTGGATTTTGTTATAAAGAATAATAAAAATGTATATATCCGACTAAGTGAAAATGGTAAAGCCGAAACATGCAAAGAAAAAAATATGGGGAGATTTACAGAACAGAAAGCAAAGAATATTCTAAAGTCGCTTCCAAAGACTCTTAAAAATCTGAATTTTCGGATAGAGTGTATTCCTGATATTAAAATGGAAACACCTGTTCAGAAAATTGTAAAAGAAGAGTCGAAGAAAATTATCGAAAACACAGATTATCAACCTTCTGACAATATTACGCAATGGGTTGAAAAATTTGGTGCATGTTCGGATGTTTTTAAAGAAGCAAGAGAAAGATATGTTGAGTTGGAAGATAAATTGCGCACTTCTGATGCGGCTTTGATGGATGCTTTACATAGTATTGAACTTGAAACACCGAAGGATCTTTATTCTGCTTGGCTTGTATATAAAAAGATAAGAGAGAATAGAAGAAATAGAAGACAACTTAAAGATGAAATGTTAATTATACATAGTATTTTAGAAGAAATTGATGATACAAAAATCAGCAGAGAACGTACACAAAAGGCTATTGATGGATTGTTTGAACGTAAATATACATACCGAGTTGTGGAGGTGGACGAAAATGGTGATTTGTAAAAGGTGTTACACATCTATGGTTGGTGTGATGTCATTTTCTAAGGACAAGCATGAAAAGTTTTGTAGATGCCCAAAGTGTTATTCAGAGACAAAACATAGTCAAATCAAAGATGATGAACTGGATTTTAAAGAGATATTAGAGACAAAAATGATTGGAGACATGCGAAAGTGACAGTAAAAAAAATAAATTTATCACCCGATCAGTTGGCAATAGTTGATAGATATTGTCGCAATGATTTACGAGAATTAAAGAAAATTTGTCTGCCGCTAATATCCATGAAGGGTGTTGCAGATATGGAAATTGATGATTTGTTAAGTGATGCGATGAAGGTATTGCTTGAAACAGTTGAAAATTATGATTGCACAAGGAATGATAATTTCGGAGCATATTTGACAACAAATATTAAACGTTCGTATTTAGATTGGACAAGAGATAGAATGCGAGATAAACGTGTTAATTATGCAAGGGATAGAAATGGAGATATTATTTATGAGTACTACGAAGAGAATGGAGAGAAGAAAAAAAGAAAAGTAATTCTTAAACCATTAACATTAGATGTAACGACAGAGGAAGGAAAGGAAATTAGAGATACGATAGCTTCAGATTTTCGTGTGGAGAATATTTTTATAAGAGAAACAAAATCTGAATGGCATCAAGAAGTTAATGATTACTTAAATAGTTTGTCTCCTTTGCAATACAAGATAATTATGATGCTTGCTGATAAATACACAAAAGAAGAGATTTGTGAAATCTTACATATTGAATCATTTCATTATGACAATCTTCTAAAAAAGATTACTTCTGATGAAAAAACTAAGCCTTTAAAGAGTTTGATGGGAGGAAAAATTCTATGAAATTAATAAGAGATAAGGTAAAAAAAGATACTTGCATGGCATCTAAAATATGCGGAATGATTGAAAGAGAAGATCTGAGAAATGATCATCCACAGCAGAGAAAATCAGGTCAATGGGAAGAAGAGGTTAGAGATAATTTTATAGTAACCGTTATTCAGAATGAAGATTTTGATCCAATTAAGATTTGTGAACAGCTTACAGATAATGGTGTTATTTTGTGGCTGATTGATGGATTACAGAGATGCACCACAATAGAAAATTATAAAGCAGGTAAATTTGCACTTGGCAAAAAAATAAATCCATCAGTGATTGAGTATCAAGAAGTAAAAAAAGATGAAAATGGAAAAATTGTTAAAGATGAAGATGGTAATACAGTATATGAAATCGTTTCTTTTGACTTAAAAGGAAAAAGTTATGCTCAATTACCAGAAAGATTAAAGGAAGATTTTAATAATTGTCCAGTAGAGGTAGTAAAACATCTTGATTGTAGTGATGAAGAAGTGGGGCGACATATTGTTAGATATAACAGTGGAGCAAAAATGAACGTTGCCCAAAAAACAATCACCTATATGTGCAATATTGCAAAAGATGTTAAAGAATTATCTGGACATGATTTCTTTAGCGATTGTGCAAAATTTTCCGATGTTAAAGATAGAAATGGAACTATTGATAAGATTGTAAATGAAACAATTATGGGGCTTAACTTTTTTGATCAGTGGAAAAGAAATGCAATGCAGCTTGGAAAGTTTTTAAACGAGAATGCAACCAAGGAGATGTTTAATAAGTTCAAGGAATATCTTGATAGATTGTACAATATTGTAACACCGACAACAGGGAAATTGTTTAGTGAGAAAAATGCACTTATATGGTTTATGCTCTTTGACAAGTTTGAAAAAACAGGATATCCCGATGAAAAATTTGGAGAATTCTTAAACGACTTTGAGAAGTTAAAGAACGTAAAAGTTGTTGTAGAACACACTAGAAAACCAAAAGGAACTGAAGAGACAAACAATTTATCATTTGCTGAAATTGATACATGTAATTCTACAAAAGATAAAGGAATGATTACAGACAAATTACATATTTTAGAAACACTTTTAAAAGATTTTTTAGCCAACGAATCAATGACGACAAAAGAAACAGAGAATATTAAAGAAGAGGATGATGAAGAAGAAACTACACTTTCGTTTGTTCAGAAAAATGTAAATTCAAATGTAATCGAAGAAGACATTGAATGTTATGAAAACATGATTGATGATTGCGTAAGAGTTGATTCGGAAGTGTACAAGCAGTGTAAAACAGCGTTAGTTGCGCTTATGGCTTATGCTTGTAAAAATGAAAAAGACATAGATTTTGAACAGTGGATTCAAAAGTATCAGAAAAATAGTTCTGGTTTTAGCACAGATCAAAGAATTAACTATACATATATGAAAAATAGCTTTGAAAGCTTTTTGAAACGTGGGTAATTTGTGAGGCGAGAAGATGCAAATAAATATTAGTTATACATTATATACAGACGGTGATTACAGTTTAAGGAATGCCGAAGATTTTGGCTGTACTAATAGAGACGTAGTAGTTGATGATTTTGAATATTATGATTATGTTGGTTCTATGGAATTTAAATATGAAGAGGAGTGGCGTTGTAAAAGCGAAGCAAAAGATTTTCTTTGGAGATTTTTATGTGATGGAATTCATATATCTTATACACATCCTTGGCTACTTAAAGACTTTTATGACATTATGGAATCTTTAGAGAATGTTATTAATGAATATCAAGAGGGAATATCTGTAGTCCAAAGGCATATAACAGGTAATTATGAAGGAACAGAAATTAAAATAGAAATATCAAAATAAAGTTCGTTTCTTTAAGAGAGGTGAAAGATGAAAATGACGGGAACAATTCGTAGAGTTGACGACTTAGGTAGAATAGTAATTCCGAAGGAAATTAGAAGACTGGTGTTTGGGAAAACGGATGCAACTGGTGAACCAATGGAAATATTTATTGACGGAGAAAATATTGTATTACGAAGATATAAAGAAATGCAAACTTGTGAATGGATAAAATATGATTATAGAACGATTTGTCCAAAGAATCATGATGATGCTGATGATCCATATTGGAGGATACCTGAGAATATGGCTAACATAAAATATTGTCCTTATTGTGGCAAAGAAATAGTTGTTGTAGATAAATAACATTAAAGTTCGATTTCTTTGGAAAATGAAAGGAGATTTTATATGGGTGTATCATGTGATATTTGTAAATATGGATGTGAACATGATTATGTGAAAAATAATTATTATTGTTCAAATAAGAACAGTTGCCATCCAATAGCAGATTCCCCAATTGTTAAGAATTGTAGATATGGAGAAATAGACCAATGGAAATATGATTTTAAATATAAACCAAATAAGAGTGATAAAAATGTATCGAAAAAACTTATGTATGAAGAATTGAAGAAGATTCTTTTTGGAATTAAGTTAAAAGATATTGATACTATTATGAAAGAAATTAATGAACTACAAGATAAAATTACATCATACAGAGAACCATATAAATGTGAAACTTGTGCGGTTAAAGAGTGCGATGTATATGCATTAGGTTGTAGAGATTGTAGTGGTTGGAAGTAGTAAGAAAACTTCGTTTCCTTTGGATTATAAACGGAGAATATAACAGTAGAAACAATTAACAAAAATAAATATAAGAAAGAAGAGGTACAAAACATGGATGGATTTATGAAATTTAAGAAGGCATTACAGAAGCACTTCGATGAAATGCAGAAAGAGGCAACTCATTTATTTGAGGTAAATGTAGATAAGGATGAATTATGGAATACATATCTTGACAGCTTCCCTGCTGGTACAAATGAGATTTTCAGAGAGCGTAGAGAACATGATTGTAGTTGTTGTAGACAGTTTATTAAGAATATTGGTTCTGCTGTCACTATCAAGGACAACCAGATTCATACAATTTGGGAACTGAATCTTGGTGATACAACATATCAGCTAGTATGTGATGCACTTGATGCTTTTGTAAAAGCTCATACAGTTACAGATATCTATACAACTAAGTTCCCTAAGATTGGTACAGATTTTAACTTTGAGGAAATCAATGGAAAGTCTCATCAGTGGAATCATTTCTTCTTAGAGCTTCCAAGTAAGTTCGTAAATAGAAGTAGTTGTTCTAACGAGGAAGTTAAAGGACAGTTCAGAGATACGAGAAATGTATTTAAGCGTTCTCTTGATGAGATTACTATGGATGCACTCGATACAATTCTTGAACTTATCAATTCAAATACACTTTACAAGGGTGAAGAGTGGAAAGGTGTACTCACAGAGTTCAAGAAGTATAAAAAAGAATATGATAAGCTGACATCTGATACTGAAAAGGATTTATATGCTTGGGAAAAGTCGGTAACAGCAGGTATGGCTATTGGTAGAATTAGAAATCATTCTATTGGAACACTTCTTATTAATGTAAGTGAGGATATGGATCTTGACACAGCAGTTAAGAAGTATGAGCAGATTGTCGCTCCAAGTAATTATAAGCGTCCAAAGGCTATTTTTACAAAGAAGATGCTTGAGGATGCAAAGAAGACCATTACAGAACTTGGATATATGGATTCATTACAGAGAAGATTTGCTAATCTGAATGATATTACTGTAAATAATGTATTGTTCTCAAATAAAAGTGCTGCAAGAAGAATGGTTGGCGCAGATGATATTTTTGGTCAGATGGAAAAGGATGTTGCTGTAAGTCCTAAGAAGTTTTCTAAGGTTGAAGAGATTTCAGCACAGGATTTCATTGATAAGGTACTTCCAACTGCAAAGGAGATTGAAGCTTTTGTAGAGAATAAACATGAGAAGAACTTTGTTTCTATGATTGCACCTGTTAATTCAGATGCTAAGACAATGTTCAAATGGAACAATGGATTATCTTGGGCTTATTCAGGAAACATTACTGACTCTGAAATTACAGAAAAAGTGAAAGCTGCTGGTGGAAGAACTGATGGTGTTTTAAGATTTTCACATAGTTGGAATTATGATGGAATGAGAAATGCTTCTCTTATGGATTTACATGTATTTATGCCTGGTTCAAATCAGAATGTTGTTATCAAGAATGGAAAAGAAATTCATGATAATTATGGAAATGATGAAAGAGTTGGATGGAATCATAGAAGACATTATGCTTCGGGTGGAGTTCAGGATGTAGATTATACCGCTCCTGCTCCTATTGGATATGTTCCAGTTGAAAACACAACATTTCCTTCAATTGATAAATTGAAAGAGGGTGTATACACTTTTAAAATCCATAATTGGAATTTTAGAAATCCGACAACAGGTGGCTTTAAAGCAGAAATTGCATTTGGCGGTAATGTTTATAGATTTGTAAGAAGAGAACCATTACAGCACAAGGAATGGATTACTCTTGCAAAATTAGAATTAAAAAATGGCGAGTTTAGTATTCTTGAGATGGCAGAGAATGATAGTACACCTATTGAAAAGTGGAATATCAAAACGAATCAGTTTGTTCCTGTATCAGTAATCAGTTATAGCCCAAATTATTTTGATGAACAGGATGGAATTGGTCATAGACATTTATTCTTCTTCCTGAAGGATTGTGTGAACAACGAAAGTCCTAATGGCTATTACAATGAGTTCTTAAAGAGTGACCTTGAAAAGCACAAGAGAGTATTTGAGGCTTTAGGTGCTAAGTGTCATGTAGAAGATACTGATGATCAGCTTTCAGGAATTGGATTTTCTATGACAAAGAGAGCAGATTTAGTTGTTAAGGTTAAGGGCGCAACAGAGCGTGTAATGAAGATTAAGTTTTAATTAGAAAAGGAGATTATTATTATGACAAACAACGAATTATTTATTAATGCAACAAGAGCAAACTATCAGTTCCCATTCAGAGGAATGATTAACGTAATTGATTTGTGGGATTTATCTCTCACAAATCTGGACTCAGTATTTAAGACACTCAATGCGGAAGTAAAGAAGTCTGAGGAAGAGAGTCTTCTGAATACTAAGTCAAAGGAAGATGAGGAGATTTCTAATAAGATTGAAATTGTCAAGTATATTGTTAGTGTGAAGCTGGATGAGAAAAAGAAGAGAGAAGACGCTAAGAAAAATGCTGAGATGAGACAGAGATTGCTTGAAATCAAGGCTAAGAGACAGGATGCAGCACTTGAAAATATGTCTGATGAGGATCTGGATAAGGCACTTGCAGAATTAAGTGAGTAATTGTTACAAATATACCATATATAGTATTGAAAATAAGTAATATATACTATATATGGTATATATTTTACATTAGAAAGAAACGCACATTTCTTTAGAAAATTTGGAGGTTAAGACAATGACAATTGAACAGATTAAGAATAAATTAAAATCAAAAGAGTATGACTTCCTGAGAACAGATAAGAATTTGGGTAACAATATCATTATCTTAACTCTTGGTGGAAGTCATGCATATGGAACAAATAATGAGGGTAGCGATTTAGATATTCGTGGTTGTGCATTAAATAGCAAAATGCAGATTCTTACTAATGAGAATTTTGAGCAATTTGTAAATAATGAAACAGATACCACGATTTATGCATTTAATAAATTGGTCGCATTATTGAGTAACACCAATCCTAATACAATAGAAATGCTTGGCAATAAGCCTGAACATTATTTTTATGTATCACCTATTGGTCAGGAGTTAATTGATAATGCACATTTATTTTTATCAAAGAGAGCTTGTCATTCGTTTGGCGGTTATGCTAATCAGCAATTATACAGATTAAACCAGAAAGCTGCACATCAGATGTCTCAGTCTGAATTAGAGAAACATATTCTGAAGACTCTTGAATTTATGCAGACTGACTTCACAAAGAAATATACACCATATGAAGACGATTCTATGAAATTATATATTGACAAAGCTGTACAGGAAGGCTACGACACAGAGATTTTTATGGATGTAACCCTGCATCATTATCCGTTAAGAGATTATTGCTCTATGTGGAATGAGCTTCAGAATACTGTTCGTCAGTATGGAAAAATTGGTAAGAGAAATGAAAAAGCAATTGAACATGGTAAAATCGCTAAACATTCAATGCATCTTATTCGTCTGTATATGATGTGTTTGGATATTCTTGAAAAAGAGAGAATAATCACATATAGGGAAGATGAACATGATTTACTTATGGATATTCGTAATGGTAAATATCTTGATGGCAATGATCAGCCAATCCCAGAATTCTTTGAAATGGTAAATGACTATGAAAAGAGATTGGATTATGCGAAGAAAAACACAAGCCTTCCTGATAATCCTAATTATAAGGCTATCAATGAATTTGTTGCTAGTGTAAATGAAAGGGTGGTAAAAGGTGAAATCTAATCTGAAAATTGAAATTCCATCTGGTGCAAATGAAATTATCCATAGTCTACAAAATAATGGATATGAAGCTTTCTTAGTCGGAGGATGCGTGAGAGATAGTATTCTTAACAGACCGATTCACGATTATGATATTACAACTTCTGCTACACCAGATGAGATGATGGAAGTATTTAAGGATAAAAGAATTATTGAAACTGGATTGCAACATGGAACTATCACAATTTTAATTGATGGCGAAGCATATGAGTGTACTACTTACAGAATTGATGGTAATTATTCGGATAGCCGTAGACCTGACAGTGTAACATTCACACAAAGTCTTGAAGAAGATTTAAAACGTAGAGATTTTACGATCAATGCGATGGCATACAATGATGAAATTGGTCTTATAGATCCGTTTAATGGTATGGAAGATATTGAGCATTATAAAATCAGATGTGTTGGTAGAGCAGAGGATAGATTTTCAGAAGATGCTTTAAGGATTTTACGTGCTATTCGGTTTGCTTCACAATTGGGATTTGTAGTTGACTCTGATGTAAGTTTGAACATTCATAAAATGTATAAGAATTTAGAGAATATATCTATTGAGAGAATCAACAGTGAGTTTTGTAAGATTGCATTATCAAGCGAGTTTTATATACAGATAGGATTATTCCGTGAAGTATTCTCGTTGTTCATTCCTGAAATTAAAGATATGTTTGGCTTTCAACAGAATAATCCATATCACATCTATGATGTATGGAATCATACAGTACATGCAGTACAAGCTTATGAATGTGATTGTGAACCAGACTTGAATCCAAGAGATTTGATTACATCATTGGCTGTATTTTTTCATGATATTGGAAAGCCACATTGTTATCAAGATGTCGAGGATGGCATTAGACATTTCAAAGGTCATGGAAGAGTCAGTGCTGATATGACTGATGAAATAATGAAGCGATTAAGATTTGATAATGACACAAGAGAAAAGGTTGTTGAATTAGTTTATTATCATGATGCTACTTTTGAGGTTGGAAAGAAATATGTCAAGAGATGGCTTAATAAAATTGGAGAAGAACAATTTAGAAGATTATTAAATATTCGTAGAGCCGATATTAAAGCACAAGCAGGCATGAATCAGGAAACAAGATTACAGAAGATTGATAACATCGAATATATTTTAGAAGAAGTCTTACAGGATGATGAATGTTTTTCTCTAAAGGATTTAGCAGTTAATGGTAAGGAGTTAATTACTATTGGATATAAGCCAGGAAAAGAAATTGGTGAGGTATTAAATAATCTGTTGGATTCAGTCATTAGTGGAGAATATATAAATGAGAAAGAAAAATTATTAGAAATAGCAGAGAGGAGATTACATGGTTAAATTATTTTCACATACGGATCTTGATGGAATCGGTTGTGGTATTTTGGCAAAACTTGTATTTGGTAAAGATAATGTAGAAATTTCATATTGTGATTACGACAATATTGATTCAACTGTAAAGGAATATTTAGAAACAGAACAGGACGACACAATCCCAATTTATATTACCGATATTCGTGTCAATGAAGAAACTGCTGAGTTGCTGAATAAAAGAGGCAATGTTCAGTTATTAGATCATCATCCAACAGCTCTTGGATTAAATAAGTATGATTGGTGTGATGTAGTTATCGAAGATTCCAAAGGAATTAAAACATCTGGAACTATGTTGTTTTATCATTGGTTAGGTATGAATGGTTGTCTGAGTGAAGAGTTAGAGAATAATAAAGCGTTAGAGAAATTTACTGAACTTGTGAGAGATTATGACACTTGGAGATGGTCAGAACTCGGTGATGAAGGTGTTATTTGTAAGCAGATAAATGATTTATTATATCTTTACGGTCGAGATGATTTTATTCATTGGTGCATTTCAGAAATCCATGATGAGGTATTCCCAAGATTATATGCCAAAGATGAAGTTATCCTGAAAATTAAACAGGATGAAATTGATAGATATATCGAAGAGAAGAATGAAACTATGTTTACCACTCCTATGTGTGGTAAGGTTTGTGGTTTTGTATTTGCAGATAGGTTTGTTAGTGAATTAGGTAATAAACTTTGTAAAATGCATCCTGAAATTGATTTTGTGGCAATGATTGATATTGATGGTTGTACGGTATCTTATAGAACCGTTAAAGAAGATATTGATCTTGGTAAAGATGTAGCAAGTTTATTTGGTGGCGGTGGTCATCCAAAAGCTGCTGGTTCAGAATTTGGTCAGAGTATTAAGTTGAAAATTATTGGGGAAATCTTTGGACAGTGAGGTGAGAGAATAATTGGAATGGATTAAATGTGTCGAAGGACAAATGCCCGAAGATGATAAAAGATACGAAGGTAAGAAAGTAATTAATGTACTTGTTACTACGAATAGAGGCATGGTAACAAAAGTACAAAGACAACGCTATGATGGGACATGGTTTTGGGGAAGAATTAATGGTGGCATGAAAGCTTGGATGCCGTTGCCTGAACCATACAGAGAATAAGCGAGGTAAAATATGAGAAAAAGTAAATTTACATATCCAAAATGTCCATATTGCAAGAAAGAATATCAAGATGGATTTATGGAATATGGTTTGATGAATTTGGTAACACAAGGTTGGTGTGAAGAAGTAAAAGTAAAATGTCATAATTGTGGTGAGTATTTCAAAGTGAAGGTACACATCACATATTATGGTTCAAAGTTGGCGAGGTGAGAGAGTGAAAATAACAATTGATATTCCGAGAGAATATGAACGAGATTTTAGCGCTGGCAAGTTCAAGGATTTCTTTTCAAGAGTAATTGCAGATATTGATTTCAAAGGTATATGTGGTAATTATGAAAAGGAAATTGCAGAAATGTTTTTAGAAGCGTTTGACAAAGCTATTATTGGTGATGTTAATCTAAATGCAAAAGTTATTCCAGTTGCAAATATATCTTTTGACAAAGAAGATATGCAGAAGATGATTCAAGATGAATTAAAAAAGTTTCAAATAGAGAATAATCTAATATAGAAGTAATTCTATTCACGGCTGATCAGCCAAATTAAGCGAGGTGATAAAGTGAAGAAATATTGGGAAACAGGTGAAAAGAATGACTTTGGTAAGGAATGTTACAGGTTACATTTTAGTCAATTTTATGAAGAAGATGATGAAAATGTAGTAGCTGGTTTTGTACAAGATGAGACAGACGAAAACATATTTATATATGTATCAAAAGAACTAAATGTTGAATATGATACGTTGTTTGCAGACAGTATAGAAGATGCAAAGCATCAAATCGAAGACATGCTAATAGACCATTGGAATGATGAGATTGATTATTTAGAAAATCGAATTAAATCATTTCAAGACGAAGAATAATCATATATAGAAATTTCTATCTTGGCGATTCAGCCAAATTTTCCAAGTAAAGAGAGGTAAGAAAATGATTTATTGTAACAATATAGATGCAAGATATAATAGCATATATAGAAATACCTTTAATGATTTACAATACATTGATGACGGAACACATTATAATAAAGATATTTGGGCTTTTGCATATAAGGAAGATGAAAGAGCGTTAAATCTTATGTGTAAACCTGTAAAGGGTAAAATCAAAGAAGATAACTATTTCTATGAATATAAAGCAAATGGTAAAGATTTAAAGAAAAACGGTGTCAGTCTTTATGCAAGATTATTTACCGATACATACGAGGAAGCTGTAGAAGGATTTAACAAATTGGTTAGAACCAGAATTGAATCTTTAAAGGAAGAAATTTCAAAACTGGAAGATATGCTGATTGAATGATATGTAGGAGGTGAGAATTGTGCTATCGCAGGAAAATATTAACAAACTGTGTATGACTGGACTATATAGGCATGAACCAGATGTTAAATATCGAGGTTCTATATATGAAAATCAATTATTCCATTGCTGCAACTGGGTGTTCGAGGTCAAATATAACGAATACGAAGATACATATCAAATGGTCGATAACTTTTGGGGTGATGGTAGTGGTCTTAGGATTGAACTTACAGATGATAATATTGATGAGTTTGAACTGATATTTGATAAAGAAGAAGTTACTATGAATTATGGCAACAATATTTGGGATTATGATGAAACGGATAGATTCTATGTTGCTATAGGAAGTGGTGGCACTCAATTTGGTAGCAAGTGGTTTGTCAAAAAGGATGCTAAAAAGAATAAAGACAAAGTAATAAATAGGTTGAATGATGAAATCAAATCATTAGAGACAGAACTTCTTCGCAAGAAACAGACTTTGGAAGAAGTAATTCATGGAGATAGAGATTTAAAATATCTTTAATAACAGATCAGTATAGAAAATTTTCTTAACTTGGACATTCGTTCAAGTATTTCCAAAACAAAATAAGTAATGAAATATTTTTTTCTTATGGTTTTTTGCAGACGTGCAAATTCCATAGGATTTTACAACAAAATAATTAAGAAGAAAGGATTTAACAGTAAATTCTAGGATTAAATGATTGCGCAATCTCTGTAGATTAAAGGATTTTGACAGAGAATAAAGAAAAAAATAATTATTGTGAGTTAAATGGACGACCATTACGTTTATTGATAGGTGGTTCACCTTGTACCTATTGGTCGATTGCTCAGAAAAATAATAGAGAAACAGAAGCAGAGGGTTTAGGATGGGAGCTATTTAAAAATTATTTGATAGCAAAAGATAAGTTTAAACCTGATTTATTTCTATACGAAAATAACAAATCTGCTTCATCAGCAATAAAAGAACAAATTGTACATGAACTTGGTTATCCATTACAAATTATTGACAGTGCACTGGTATCAGCTCAAAAGAGATTAAGATTCTATGTTAAAAATTGGACATGTCCATTGCCAGAAGACCGAGGAATCTTATTAAAAGATATTTTGGAATTGTCAGAAAGTGTAGTTGAAAGAGAAAAGGCTTATTGTTTATGTACCGATCATGTTGGAACAACGAGAGATTATTTCAAGAAACATCAGAGCCAGATTGTATTTGAACCAGTAAGAATCGGAGATATTGGAAGTAATTCACAAGCTCATAGAGTGTACAGTTGTTATGGAAAATCCGTTAATTTAGTTGCTAATGGCGGTGGTCAAGGTGCAAAAACTGGTTTGTATTTTGTCCCTCTTCCAGAAGAATTAGAAAAGTTAGTGTGTGATAAAGGGAAGATTTATAAGGTTACAGATAAAACTATCCCTACAAAATTTGGTGAATTTCCAGTAAATTTACCAGATGGATTATACATAATTAGAAAACTCACTGTGACAGAAGCAGCAAGATTACAGACTATGCCAGATGATTATATGAAATCAGTTTCTGCACAGCAAGGATATAAAGGACTTGGAAATGGTTGGACAGCAGAGGTAATTATCCATCAGTTAAAATATGGACTCAAAGATATTCCTAAAGATTATCCAATTGAAGTTTTGTCTATGTATGATGGAATTGGAACTGGAAGATATTGTTTGGAGAAAATGGGATTTACAAATATTACATATAAAGCATACGAGATTGATAAGTATGCTATGACGGTTGCTAATGACAACTATCCAGATATTATTCAGTGTGGTGATGCGTTCCAGGTTAGAAACGATGATTGGGTATATTAAACAGAGAATAATACAATATGAAGTTCGCATGAAAGCGGAATTTCTTCTGAATTTTCAGAGAATAAATACATATAAGAACAAAGAAAAGAGGTAACAAAATGAGAGAAACATTAATTGTTGTAGACATGCAGAATGATTTTATTGATGGAACACTTGGTACAAAGGAAGCACAGGCGATTGTATCAAATGTAGCAAAGAAAATTAAGGAGTATAAGGATGCTAGTAAACAGGTAATTTTTACAAGAGACACACATCCTGAGAATTATTTAGAGACATATGAAGGTAAACATCTTCCTGTTACTCACTGTGTAAAGAATACTATTGGTTGGCAGATTTCCAATAAGTTAGATTTTGATATTGAGAATGATATTCTGATTGATAAGCCTACATTCGGTTGGTTAAATTGGAAGGACTTTGGATTTGAAAGCGTTGAGATTTGCGGATTATGTACCGACATCTGTGTGGTTTCAAATGCACTTATTATTAGAGCAAATTATCCTGAGATTGATATTACAGTAGATGCAAGTTGTTGTGCAGGTGTCACACCTGATAACCACAAGGCTGCATTAGCAACTATGAAGATGTGTCAGATCGAAGTGATTGGAGAGTAGAATATGATTAAAATTAATGGCGAAATTGTAACAATCAACAAGTTTCCAGATGGAACACCAAGAGTAAATATTGATATAAACAACATTGAGGAAGACTCTTATGATGGCTCTCCTTGTATTTGGATTGAATGGATTTATGAGAGTAACGATGAGATATTTTATCTGATGTTAGTAAAGAAACATCTTGAAAGATTTTTTACTAATGTGGATTATTATTTGTCTCTTCCATATATTCCTAATGCACGAATGGATAGAGTAAAAAATGATGATGAAGTATTCACATTGAAGTATTTTTGCGATTTTATCAATTGGTTAGGATTTTCATCAGTTTATGTTTTAGATGCTCATAGCGATGTTTCTACTGCATTACTCAATAATTGTGTAAAAGAAAATCCAAAAGAGTATGTTGATAAAGCTATTTCAAAGATTGGTATGAGAAATCTTGTACTTTATTTCCCAGACGCAGGTGCAGCTAAGAGATATTCAGATTTATTCCCTGAGTTACCGTATTGTTATGGTGAAAAGAAAAGAGATTGGAAAACTGGCAAAATCCTTGGATTAGACATTAGAACAAATGGTATTGATTTGAAGGATAAAGCTGTATTGATGATTGATGATATTATCGCATATGGCGGTTCACTTTATTATAGTGCAGAAGAATTGAAGAAACATGGTGTAACTGAGATTTATGCATATGCCACTCATACAGAGAATTCAATTCTTGATAAAGAAAAAGGAACATTAATCAAATCTTTAGAGAATAATACTGTGAACAGATTATTTACCACAAACAGTTTATTTAATGGTAGTCATGAAAAAATTACAGTTATGGAGGTTTAAAATTATGGATAACACAATGGCTTTATTATTATCAGATACTTATAAACAGTGTCATGATCGTATGTACCCAAATGGTTTGACTAAATTGGTGTCGTATTGGGTGCCTCGAAAATCAATGTTAGAGAATCAGAATGAAATGGTTTTCTTTGGATTACAGGCATTTATCAAAGAATATTTAATGGGATATTTTCAGAAAAATTTCTTCGATTTATCGGAAGATGAGATGCTAACTCTTTATACAGATTCGATGGACGTACAGATTGGTAGAGACAACTATGATTTAGATAAAATTGTAGAGCTTCACAAATTAGGATATTTACCACTTGAGATTAGAGCATTACCAGAAGGCACACTTGTTCCTATGGGTGTTCCTTGTATTGAGATTACAAATACGGATGATAAATTTGCTTGGCTTGTTCAGTGGATTGAATGTATTCTTCAGGTAGAATTGTGGAAACCTTGTTGTCATGCAACTATTGGTCATATGTATCGTGAGATTGCAGATTATTGGTATAACAAGACAACAGACGGATTGCCTGGAAATATGGCTTGTGCAGATTTTGGTATGAGAGGAATGTCTTGTATGGATGAAGCTACAAGATGTTCAGCATCATGGCTGCTTTCATTTAATAAGACATCTACAATTCCAGCAATTAATTATATTGATAGATATTACAATGCCGATTGTAAGAATAATGGTATTGGAATCGGTGCTGTCTCAACTGAACATTCTGTAATGGGTGCTAATTTCTCAATTGATGGAGATGAGATTACGTTTGTTAAGAGACTTTTAACAGAGTTATATCCAAATACATCATTTAGTATGGTTTCAGATACTTATGATTATTGGAATATGGTAAATAATATTCTTCCACAGTGTAAAGAAGCGATTATGAATCATAATGGAAAGCTTTTGGTTCGTCCTGATAGTGGTGATATTGTAGAGATTTCCGTTAAGACAGTTGAAAGGTTATGGGAGATTTTTGGTGGTTCTGTAAATGGTAAAGGTTATAAGGTATTAAATCCGCATATCGGTATTATTTATGGTGATGGCTGCACACTTTCTAATGTAGAAACTATTTGGAAAGAATTAGAAAAGCGTGGTTTCGCAGCTAATAATATTGCTTATGGTGTAGGAGCTTTTTGCTTCACTGCAATCGTTGAAAACGGCAAGGTGATTGTTGTTACAAGAGATACTTTTGGCATTGCAATGAAAGCTACATATGGAGTAATTGATGACAAGAAGTTAATGATTTTCAAAGATCCTAAGACAGATACAAGTCACTTAAAGAAATCTCATAAAGGATGTTGTAGAGTATACGATGATAACGGTGAATTAAAGTGTCAAGATCAGTTACTTGAAATGAGTGATAACAGTTTACTTACTACCGTATTTAAAGATGGAGAGTTAGTAAGAGAAGACACATTTGCGGATATCAGAAACAGAATGTACGGAGGTAAGTAATGATTAAAATTATTGATGGAGACTTGCTCACTTCGAACACTGATATTATTGCGCACCAGGTTAATTGCAAAGGTGCTTTTAATTCTGGTGTTGCAAAAGCGATCCGTGATTATGATGCGCAAGTATATAAAGATTATCATAGTTTTTGTTCGATTAACACACCTGAACAATTATTGGGTTCTGTTAGATATTTTCAGTCTAATATTGACGCAAGAATATATGCAAATTTATTTGCACAAAAATCATATGGCTATGACGGAAAACAGTATACAGATATTAATGCTTTAAGAAAATGTTTTGAAAATTTGAGATCATATGCAGTTTTGGAAAATATGAGTATTGCAATGCCATATAAAATTGGATGTGTTCGTGGCGGTGCAAATTGGGAAGAAGTGTATCAAATGATAAATGATATATTTGAAAATTGTAATATTGAATTATGGAGGTTAGATAAAGGATGAGTAATTTTGATGCTAAGAAAGTAAAGAATGAGATCGTAGAGTGGATTAGAGATTGGTTTGAACAGAATGGTAAAGATTGTATGGCAGTAGTTGGAATTTCTGGCGGTAAGGATTCAAGCGTTGTTGCTGGCTTATGTTGTGAAGCTCTTGGAAAAGATAGAGTTTTTGGTGTATTAATGCCACAGGGAGAACAGCCAGATATTGATTATTCTCGAATGCTTGTAGACCATCTTGGAATCGACAGTTATGTTGTAAATATAGGCAATACAGTTCGCACTTTAAAGCATGAGATTAAACCACAGTTGGGAGATCGTTGGTCAAAACAGACTTCTACAAATCTCCCTGCTCGTATTCGTATGACTACGCTTTATGCAGTATCACAGACAGTAAATGGTCGAGTTGCAAATACGTGTAATCTTTCAGAAACATTACTATCTTGGGAAACCAGATGGGGTGATGCAGTTGGAGATTTTGCACCAATTAGCGACTTAACAGTAGAAGAAGTGAAAGCTATTGGATATGAACTTGGATTGCCAAATGAATTAATCGAAAAAATTCCGTCTGATGGACTGTGTGGAAGTACAGATGAAGATGCATTGGGATTTAAATACTCTGTTATGGATAGATATATTAGAACAGGCGAGATTGACGACAAAGACATTAAAAAGAAAATTGATAATCGAGTAGAAAAATATCGGTTTAAGAGAATGCCTATTCCTTATTATAAAACAGGTATGGAAAGATATGTAGACTAAAATGGCAGAAGACTTAACTAATTTACAATTTGGAAAATTAACAGTCATCAAACGTGGAGACAACGATAAAAGCGGACATGTGAGATGGTGGTGTAAATGTGACTGTGGCAACCCTAAATTGATTTTAGTTGCCGCAGGACATTTAAAATCAGGACATACTCAATCATGTGGATGTATAAGAAGAGATAATATTAAACCACAAAAGAATTTAGAAGGAAAAAGATTTGGGAAATTAATTGTAAAAGAATTTCTTGGTATAAAAAATCATAGATCATTATGGAGTTGTGATTGTGATTGTGGTAAGAAAATTAACGCTTTATCATCGTCTTTAACTTCTGGAAAACTTAAGTCATGTGGATGTTTATCTTCTGTAGCTGAGTTCGAATTAAGCCAGTTCTTGACAGATGAACAAATTATATTTGATACGCAATATAAGTTTGATGATTGTAAATATAAAAGAAGATTGCCATTCGATTTTGCAATTTTTCATCCACAAAATAAGAAACTCTTATTTTTAATTGAACTACATGGAGAACAGCATTATTTTCCGTTTACATTTAATAGTGAGTCTGATATGCAAAAGAAGGAAAATTTTTTGCATAGAAAACATTTGGATAAATTAAAAGAAGATTATTGTAGTGAAAATAATATTCCATTGTTAATTATTAGATATACAAATTTTCAAACAAAAGAAAAAATTGTAAAAGGGTTTTATGAAAAGCTCTTGCAAAAGAATATTACATTTGATGATTATATATTTTCATCAAAACAAATAAAGGATGATTTACAAGTAAAGCATAAACGTGTCTATAAAAGAAAAGTAGTCCAAATAGATATACCCAACAAGAATATTATAAGAGAATATAATAGTATGGAAGAGGCATATAAGATAACTGGAATATCATCTGGACAGATTTCGGATTGTTGTAAGGGTAATTGTAAAACAGCAGGTGGATATGCTTGGGCATATAATAACGGAAACGTTAATATTGAAGAAGTAATTAAACGTGCAACAATTCCAAATAGAACAAATGCAGTTGTGATTTTTCAAAAAGATAAAAATGGAAATATTATAAAAGAGTGGCAAAGTATAACAGAAGCAGCACATTCTTTGGGAGTAAGTCATCAAGGTATTCAAGCGTGTTGTTCAGGAAAGCAGAAAACTTGTAAAGGATTTGTTTGGAATTATAAGAAAGATTGATTCAATGCATGAGAAAAATCTGTTTAAATTACAGCCAATGCCAAGTTTTGTGTATCAGGCGTAAATAAGATACTATATATAGTGTTTATAGAAAATATGGACACTATATATAGTAATATTTTTACCAAGAAACATAGATTTCCTTTGGATATGAAATGAGGTGAATTATGGCTTATATAGAGAATGTTGTAATAGGAAAACCAATAGCAGAACCACAACAGATGTTTGCATTAGATGAAAATGATTGGAACAGAATTGAGCAGGAAAAGACTTATTATACAAACGAGAGGTTTCTTCCCAGAATTCTTGTGGAATTAGGCATTTATCCGTCAATCAGTGAGATTAGACGAAATAAGCCTAATCTTATGGTAAGTTTAGATAATGTTGATTTTATTGATAGCTTGAAAGTTAGTAGAAAAAGAAGACTGTGGATTTTAATAGGAGAATAATATGGCAGGATTTGTATCAAAACAGCCAAATGGATTATATTGTAGATTTTCGAGTGTCACGGATTGTCCTACAGCATGGAATATGACAAGAGAAGATTATATCAATATGAAAATGCAGGAAGCAAAAGAAGATGCTGAAGATGTGTTGGATAATTATTTGAAGCCGTTTGATATGGTGGTGGATATGTATTATCCAAACAATATGACAAAAGAGGAATTTAATAAGTTCCTTGAAGAGACTGGGTATAGCAAAGGAGAATAAATCATATGAAGAACTGTGTAATTTTAGAAATGGAAAACAGCAATGATTTTGAGAATGCTATGAATGATTATTTGGATGATGGATACAAAGTAGAATCCAGTTCATGCAATAGCAGATATTATAAAGCAATTCTTGTTTTGAAGGAGGAGGAATAAACCATATGAAGAAGAAAATTTTAGCAGTTGTATTAGGATTGACATTATGTTTTGGAATGACTGGATGTGGTAGTAGTATGACAAACAATGGTTATGCCAATTTCAAAAATGCGGATAATAAGTATATTGATATGGAATTAGTTTACCAAAATAATAGTGTATATGTTCTATATGACAAAAATACAAAAGTAATGTATTTATGTGTTGAAGGATATAACATGATGGGAATAACACCAATTTATAATTCAGATGGAACAGTTAAATTATATGACGGAGAATAATATGATAGACAACGAATTACGTCAGCAATATAGACAAGCTGTTGATGATTTGAAAATAGCATTTAAGAAGACTTATTTGTATAGATTTTGCGAAGAAGTTGTGAAGAAATTGAGTAAGATTTTGAGATAGAAGTAATCCGAAGTTTGCTTTGGATGATAAGAAAGAGAGGTAAGACATGAATATGTATTTAACAGTATTAATTGGATTAATAGGAATTTGTATAGGAGCACTTATTGGACTTGGAATTTCTTTTAAGATCAATCATGATTATATACTCGGAATGAATGATACATCTGAAAAGTTTACAAAAAATCTATTAGACATTATGGTGAATTATTTTGATAATATGCTCAAGCATGAAGAAAATTATTTTACAAATACGATGACAGATTTGGCAAAAGCAGTAGATGATATTAACAAAGTATATGAAAAGCCAATTTGGAGAAAGACAGAAGAAGAATTACCACCATGTTCAGGATTATATTATGGCAAAATTAAAGGTAATCCACATGGAGAAAATGCTATGTGGAAAGTGGTATATAACGACAATGAATGGAGCTTATCTGGCTATCCTGATAATAAAGTAGAAATTAGTGAATGGACAGAGATCTATTAAGAGAATAAGAATAATGAAAGGAGACGAGGTTCGTGTACACAAGAAGGAATTCCTTACTCCAAGTAATTAATGAAATATATGGGTTCAAAATCTCGTATAGTTGATAATATTTTACCGATTATTCAAGAAAGATTGCGAGATTATAATATCAAAACATACATAGAGCCATTTTGCGGTGGTTGTAATGTAATCGACAAAGTTCAGTGTGACACAAAAATCGCTTCTGACAATCATAAATATCTTATTGAAATGTTCAAGAATCTAAATCAGATTCAAAATCTCCCAGAATTTATTACAAAAGAACACTATTCAGATGTAAGAGAGTGCTTTAACAAAAGATTGTCTACATATCCTGATTGGTATATTGGAGCAGTTGGTTTTCTCTCAAGTTATAACGGCAGATTCTTTGATGGTGGTTACTCAGGTATCGTACATACAAAAGCTGAAACTGAAAGAAATTATTATGACGAAGCTAAGAGAAATTTGTTAGAGCAGATTCCAAGGTTAGAAGATATTCAATTCCAATGTGGAGATTATGAAGAGTTATATTCTGATAAAGTTGACTGCTTATTTTATTGCGATATTCCATATAAGGGTACGAAGCAATATGGATCAAGTAAGAACTTTGATTATGACAGATTTTGGAATTGGGCTGAGAAGATGAGTGAGAGGAATATTGTCTTAGTCAGTGAGCATGAAGCTCCTTCAGAATGGGAGTGTATTTGGCAACAGGAAGTCAAAAGAACGATTGACAATACAAAGCGAGTTAAAGCAGTAGAAAAGTTATTTGAAATAAGAGAATAAATATCTGGGAGGTGACAATTTGATAGAACCACAGTTTTGTGTTGTAGAGGAATTAATATCTATGGAATATATGGACAGAAGTGTTTTAATCCTATATCCATATGAACTTAGCAATGAACCAATATTAAAAGACAATATTCCCAAAATGACAAAAGTGATAAGAGAATATATAAAAGAGCCTGAGATGTATAGAAAGTGTGTAGATACAATTCCAAATCTTATATGGGATTCTCAAAAATTATCTATGCAGAATGAAGCTGATGAGCATCAAAGAAAAGCCGATGAACTTGCAAAAATAATGAATGAAGGTATCAGCCCTTATGCCTGGTATGTCAAAGGTAGGTTTAATGGAGAGATAGGTGGGCTTCATTATAATGTAGATAATATAGTTTATTTGGATAGAAACTAACAAGAAATTTTGGTTTCCTATGGAGGTAAAAATATGTTCAATAGATGGAAAGCATATCCTAAACATATTCCTAAAAAGCGTGGTTGGTATATATGCTCAATTAGATATGGCGAAGAACCAGGACAAGCATATATTATGGATTTATTTTGGGACGAAAAGACACTAAGATGGAAAGATAATAGACGATTAGATGTTTACAATACATATGAAGTATATGGATATAACGATGAAACTCATTTAAATGATAAAAGGATTTATAAGGACAATGTTTGCTTCAGAGATGATGTAGTTGCCTTTAAAAAATTACCAAAGATTTATAAGTAATAAGAGAATATAACAATGTAATTACAAAACAAGGAAAGGAAAAACGTTCACATGTGAGTAAAGCTGCGCAGCTACTAGGTGAACAAATATTGGCATTAAATATTGGATATTTAACATCAGATAAGGAAGATAATGAGTTATACACGCCCTATTATGCAACAGATCACATTATTAAATATCTTCCAAAGGATAAAATTATATGGTGTCCATTTGATGAAAACTGGTCTGCTTTCTACAACAGGCTAAAAGAGGAAGGATACAATGTAATCAGAAGTTCATTAGCTGAAGGTCAAGATTTCTTTAATTACGAACCTGAAAAATGGGATATCATAGTTAGCAATCCACCCTTCTCAATCAAAGATAAAGTCTTAGAAAGACTTTATTCATTCAACAAACCGTTTGCGGTTCTTCTACCGCTTAATTCCCTGCAAGGTAAAACAAGATATAAATATTTCAAAGATGGTATTCAGATTCTTAGTTTTGATGCAAGAATTTGTTATCACAATAAAGAACATATGGATTCTGTAGTAAAAGGTAGTCCATTTGCAACGGCATATTTCTGTAAAGATTTATTACCAAAGGATTTGATTGTTGAAAAATTGGTTACATATGAAAGACCATTAGGAGAATAAACCAATAGGAAAACCACGTTTCATTCGAGGAGGTAAATTATGGGTAAATCATTAAAATTTGTAAAAGAACGAATTGCATCAGGTCAGTGCAATGGTTTGGAAAATAATAAATATGAATATATGATTGAACAGGATATACGAGAGTTATTTACAGTTGTTAGTTGCACAAAAGATGGAACAATTTTAGCAGATATTCCTTATCTTAAAGCAGATGTTCCTTATCTTAAGGGCGACAAACCTTATTTTAATGTAATTATTAAGCGTGATCCAGATGCAGATTTTGAATATTTCACAATGCAGCGTTGTAATTGTGATGGAACGTTTGTATTCTTTCAAGATTTAATGGATGAGTGCATAGATAAAATGATTCATCTTAAAACATGTAATGTAAATAAAGAGATTCCAAAAGATTTAACTGGATATTCTATCATCTATACTGTTGGAGATTTTGTATTGGCAGAAGAGTTTGGAGATGAATTTGCAACAAAAGAAAAACCTTGGATGAAGAGTAGATTCACTGCTATGTTGCCAATTAAGTTTGATGTAATAAGGAATGGAGAATAATGTATTTTGATTTAAATATTGGAGAATGGGAGTTTGAAAATAATTATGAAGACATCTACTTTCTGCTTCATTGTTTATACAATGCAAAAACTGAGTTATACGACAGAACTCTTACTGATATGAAAAGTAGATATGATCCGACTGAAGCATTTATTGATGGCTGGAATAAAAGTAAATCGAATTTGTATTCCAGGAAACTATATGATAAATGTGTGAAGTGCATTGAGTTAAAAACAAAAAGTCGTTTTATACACAGATACTGGAAAGAATGTGTTTGGAAGTTTCAAAGTCTTTCTGCACAAGAATGGATAAATTTATATCAGCAGTTGATTAAAGAAAATAAATACGATAGTTGGATAATGAAATATATAGAAATTGGAGAATAACAATTTGAAAAACGCACTATTAGATGTAGCTCAGAACTTTGATAAGATGAGTGATTCAGAAAAAGCAGAAGTAAACGATAATGTCAGAAAACAATTTGACAATATTATTCATGGTAAACCTCCGAAAACGGAACGAGAAAAAGAGATTGACAAGCTTGCAAGAGAAGAATTAGAAGAGTACAGACGAAAGAAGAAAGCTTTTTATGACAATCCTATCCATTGGAATAACAACAAGCGTAGAAGGCACGGACTTCCTGTATTAAGAGGTAGTGTTAATAAATATCGTTTAAAAAAATATCCAGGATTCTTTCCATCTGTACGATTCTTTTGTATGATGGAAGATTTATTTGATGAGATATTGATTACAACTATGGAAGATAATCTAAATTCTTTTGTAGAAGTAAAAGATTTGGCAGTTGGTGATGCGAAGGTGTTTAGAGTAAGTGAATAGGAGAATAACAATATGAGAACATATGAACTACGACAGCATGACGTGATTTCTTATTACCCTCCGCAACCACACAAACAGGAATACAAACTTGGAGAACATATTTCTATTAACGAATTAGCCGAAGTAATGTTTGGTTCACCTGCTTTAAGGTTAGATAGAGATAAAAATGAGGGCAAGATGCTTCGAGCTATAGAAATAGAATATGTGAAATTTCCGTGGTGGAAGTTTTGGAAGAGAAGAAAATATGTTGAAGAATATCATTTAGAAGTAATGTAAGGAAGACAAATTAAATTATGAACAAGAGACAGAGGAAGAAGTTATTTAAACAGACACTTATTAAGGTTAGAAAACTGCATCCACAGGAGGGTGATGTGATTTGTTTTCAATTTGATCCAGAACAACTTTATGTAGATGTAATAACTGAGTTTGAAAGGGCATGTCTTGATAATCAGATATTTGGTGAAGCAAATATTGCTATTGTTCCGTCAAATATTAAAAAATTAGATAAAGAAGAAGCTCAAATATATATTGATAAGTTACAAAGTATTGTAGATCAGATGGGGGAATAAGAATATGGGTAAAGTTGTAGATATGAGTAATTTTGATCCGTTATTTGATAATTTGGAAAAGTATGTGAATAAACAAGGGTGTACTCTCAGTAAAGACGCTGAGAGATTACAAAAGTTATTATATTCAATTCAGTATTGTTATATACATGGAGTATTAACAGATAGTCAAAATGAATCAGCTTGTAAGAAATTTAGAAAACAATTTCAGAAAGCTTTATATGAGAAATAAGAAAGAAGCATTTCAAATGATTTTATCTTAGAGCATTTCTGCTCACGATTTCCAAATAAAAGAGAGAATATATAAGTGACAATAAAATTTTAAAGGAGATGTCACTATGAGCAAAAAGAAATTTTTTAAAGGTCTTAAATTTCATTATCGTTTTAATGATAAGGAGTTATTAGACAAATATGAAACTATTGAAGATTTGTTAAATACGAGTTTTCCCAAGAATAATAATCCATTATCACCAAATTTGGATACAGAAATTTTTAAGATTGTTTGGAATAGACATTTACTTTCTGATTATATTCCTAACAACATCAGAACGGTAAAAGATTTGATTGATGTTTTAAACATCGAAGATGTCTACAATACTTTATTGAATAAGCAGTTTTGTGAACCAAAACTAAAAAAATCAAAATCAAAGCATGAGGACTTAATTCGCAAGGAAGTATATTCTATTGATGAAGTTAGAAATAAAGTGAAAAATGTTTTATTTGAAAAAGATAAGAGAAATGCAAAGGTTGATTTCGATGGAGATTTAATAAAAGGTAATAGCCAAAGATACCAGACATTTTTCACAAAAGGTTGTAAGTGTGTATTTTGTGGAATTGAAGGCAAATATTTTGCAAAAGAAAGACATTTGCAGGATAAAACATATCATCTAAATCTGTATGCAGTTGATGATAATGGTGATGAAATTTTAATGACAAAAGATCATATTTTACCACGTTCAAAAGGTGGTATTGATGATATTAGTAACTATCAAACAATGTGTAAGCTTTGTAATGAAGCTAAAGGTAATAAATTAGAAGATTAAATAAGAAAGGAAAAATAGAAAAGTTCCTATAGGATAAAGTGCGCACTACTTACTAAGGTAAGAGGAACTTGGAGAACAAAGAGAGAGCATTAGCACATGTAGAAAAAATTGAGTGGATCAGACCGATTGAAGGAGCTGATAATATTGAACTCATTGGAGTTTTAGGATGGGTTTGCATCGCTAAGAAAGGCGAGTTTAATGTAGGAGATATGGCTGTTTATATCGAAATTGACAGCAAGTGTCCTGAAACAGATGAGAGATTCGCATTTTTGGCAAATAAGAAATTCAAAGTTAAGACTATGAAACTTGGCAAGTTCAAAGTAATTAGCCAGGGATTAGCCTTACCATTATCACTTTTCCCAGAATTACAGGATAGAAATATTGGTGATGATGTTACAGAAGCTTTGAAGATTACATATGCTTCAGAAGAGGATGCAGCAAGAAAGACTAATAAGATTGATCCAAATGCTAAATATAAGTCAATGGCAAAGCGTAGACCAAAGTTATTCGCTAACCCAATTGTAAGAAGGATTATGAGATACAGCATTGGTCGTAAGATTATGTTTCTATTGTTTGGTCGCAAGAAAGATAATCCAAAGAAGTTTCCAGATTGGATTGTCAAAACAGATGAGACAAGAATTGAGAATGCACCATTTTATCTTCAGAGTACCGAAAAGTGGATTAAGACTGAGAAATGCGATGGCACAAGCTGCACATTTGCAGTTGATAGATTGAAGAAGGGCAAGAACAAATTTGATTTTATTGTATGCAGTAGAAATGTAAGACAGGCTGATAGAGAACAGGCTTGTTATCACGAGTCAAATATTTATTGGGAATTGGCTGATAAATATGACATTGAAAAGATTCTTACGCAGTTTGCAACAGAGAATGACTATAACAGAGTTGTGTTACAAGGTGAAGGAGTTGGCTCAGTTCAGGGCAATCCATATAAATTTACGGAGAATAAGTTATTTGTATTCAATCTGATTATTGATGGTATAAGACTTGGAACTGTAGAAATGGCTGATTTTTGTAAGAGTCATGGATTAACAAGTGTGCCAATTATTGATACGGCTTATGAGTTACCTAAGACTATGGAAGAAATGAAACTTGAAGCTGATGGATATAGTGAGTTAAATCCAAAGGTTAAGAGAGAGGGTTTTGTATATCGCAGTATTGATGGGCAACAGAGTTTTAAAAATGTAAGTCGTGAGTATTTATTAAAGCATAACGGATAGGAGTTATTTATGAATAAACCTACATTGTATATCATGTGTGGCTTGAGTGGTAGTGGTAAATCAACCATTGCCACTCAGATTGCCAATGAGAATCCAAATACAATAATCGTATCATCAGACGCAATTCGTGAAGAATTGACTGGTAATTACGAAGACCAAGAACATAATGAAGAAGTATTTAAGATTTTTCATGATAGAATACGCAAGAATTTAGAGAATAAAAAGAATGTAATCGCAGATGCAACTAATCTGACTATGAAATCTCGCAGAGCAATTATGATGAAAGTAAATGGTTTAAATGTCAGAAAAGTATGTGTAATTATTCCAAAGCCATTTGAACAGTGCAAAGAAGATAATCTACATAGAGAACATCCTGTACCTGAATTTGTGTTAGATAAGCAGATTAGAAAATTTCAGATTCCATTCAAGGAAGAGGGTTTTGATGAAATTATTATTCATAAATTTCATAATGCTAATGCAATGACCACAGGTGAATTGATTGCTAAAATGAAAGATTTTGACCAGAAAAATCCTCATCATACTATGACTTTGGAAAATCATTGTTTTAATACATATGATTTATTTACAGAAAAAGAATATAAGGCTGAATACAATATGGGAGCAGTTCTTCATGATTATGGCAAACTATACTGCCAGACAATTGATGAAAATGGTATAGCTCATTATTATGACCACCCATCTGTCGGATGTTATTTGGTTTTAGAGAGTTTAATGGAAGAGTTTAATAAGGTTGTCTTAGATATATGTTTTCTTATCAATTACCATATGATGCCTTTTAATTGGGATACCGATACCGATAAAGCAAAGCAGTGTTGGAAAGAAAGATTTGGAGAATATAAATATAAGATGCTTTTAGATTTTAACGAATGTGATAGAGCGAGGTAAGTGTATGTGTAACCATTGTGATTATGACTCACCTGATAATCAAATATATGTAGATCCATTAACAAATGAATACTATTTGGATATTGAAACTTCTGAATGGGACGAATACGATGATGAATTTGTTCATCAGAAAATATATATTTTGCATTGTCCTTGGTGTGGCAGAAAATTGGGAGAATAAAATACGAGAGGTGATTCGATGAGATGCAGAGATTGTCCTTATGGAATTGAAGATTTTACATTAAGAACAGAAATGTATAAATCGGTATATGGTGAATATCCAGATGAAGATAGAACCAATAAATCAGAACAGTTTGTTTGGTGCGATAAAGTTGGCGGCAAAGTATATTCTTTTGGTCATTGTAGTGATTGGTATGAACACGATGAAGAAAAGAATAAGAATCATTCTAAGGAAAAGAGAATAAATAAACGTGAGAGATATTTGAAACATCAGAATCATCTCAAATATTTATATGAAACTGTTGGTGGTTATTACCCAACGCCTGTTAGATATGTGGATGAAATATGGATTAAGGGTATTGGTTATATTAAAAATCCAAAGCCATATTATCAGAGATTGTATCGTGGTAAGAAAAGTAAATATTTGAAACAGTTATCTAATAGGAAAATACGTAGATATAAAGGTGGGTTGCATAATGGTTATCAGCACATACATAAGATATACGATTTTTGGTATGAATTATATTAGGAGGATCGCAATGTATAAACAAATTATAATAGTTAGGAAAGACTTAAATATGTCAATTGGGAAAATTTGTAGTCAAGTCAGCCACGGCTCTATGGCATTTCTCAGTTGGTTTATTAGAAATAATACCGATTTAGATGGTCATGTCGATGGGTATATTGACGAAGATATTCTTCACAATTGGATTGAGGGCGAATTTACAAAATGTGTTCTTCAAGCCAAGAATAAGAATCAGTTGCTAAAAGCTAAGACTATGGCAGAAGAATTAGGAATGGTTGAAGGTAAAGATTTCTGGCTCATAAATGATAACTGTCACACTGAATTAGAACCCGAAGAAGATGGCAGAACACTTACTGTAATTGGTTTTAGACCAATGGACAGTGAGATTATTGATCAAATTGGAAGAAAATATCATTTATATATGTAAGAATGGAGAATATTAAAATGGCAGTATTTAAAAATTTCAAAGATGATGAGCTGATCGTAAGCTGTAAATGTGGATGTGATAAAGGTATTCACCTTAAGATTCATGATTATGAAGATGGCGACTATGCCTTCTTAACATATACAAACGGTAATTTTTATACTCAGCAAAGACCGTTTTTTGAGAAGTTGAAGAAAATTTGGGCGATTATCAGGAATAAAGATTTTTATTATTCTGATGTCGTGATGACAAAGGATGATTTTAAAGAATTTAAGGAATGGATTAATAGAAAGTAGGTTTGATATATGAGAGACGAAGAAACAAGATTGTTATTTCAGGCATTGAGTCAGATTTTAGCCAATCAGGATGACATTAAGAAACACTTAGGACTTAATAGACTTGATTCAGAATATGGTTGGAATGATGAAGATACAATGAAATTATCAAAAGAGTGTTCAGAAACAGCAGATGATTTTGAACATAATAATAATTCTAGTAACTATTGGTAAGTAAATTCAGGTTTCTTTGGTTATAAAGAGAGAATATTGAACTAAGGAGGTAAGAAAAAATTGAAGAGACAGGTTAGAAGAGGTACTTTTGAAACTAATTCAAGTAGTACACATGCGATTTGTATTACAAAAAGTGAGTATAGACATAATTCATTTAGTCATATTGATTTTGAAACTGGTGAATTTGGCTGGGAAAATGATGAATATGATAGTTTATATAATAAGGCTTCATATTTAATTACTGCGATTTTAAGTTTTGACAAAGATGAGGCAGATGAAAATTTACAGAAGTTAAAGGATATTTTAGATAGTAATAATATTGAATACACTCTTCCAGAACTAAAAGTAGATTCATGGGAATATGGTGGTAAAACTAGATATTATTATGATATTGATGGTTACATTGATCATTCAGGTGAAACAAAAGATTTTGTCAATGATGTATTATCAGATTCAGATAAACTATTTAGATACCTATTTGGTAATTCGGTCATTATTACAGGTAATGATAATTCATATGGATTTAGTGACAGAATGTATGTCAACGAAGGCGAAGAAGAAACAAGTTGGGGTACTTATACAAATTACGGTGGTTTAAAACCAGAATTCGATAATTATGAAGTTTATATGAAAGGAAATTAATGATATGAAGAGACAGATTAGACGTGGAGTTTATGAAACTAATTCATCAAGCACACATTCACTTACAATGTGTAGTGAGGAAGAATTTGAACAGTGGAAGAATGGCGAACTTCTTTTTGATGAATGGGGTTATGAGTCATTTGTAAAAGCAAATAGTTTATCAGATGATGATAAGAAATATGCAGCACAAGACTATGAAAATCACAAAGATGATTTTTCTAAAGATTGGTCAGACTTGTCAGAATCTGCGAAAGAAAAGTATTATAGCAAATACGCAAAAGAGAACAATATTGTAGACGAGGATGCTAAAACCTATGAGGAGTGGCAGCACGATGATCTTGAAACATTTGTAAATAGATATACAAGTAAAAGTGGAGATAAAATTGTTGCGTTTGGTAAGTATGGATACGATGGTTGATTTAATTTAGGAGGATTTTAAGAATGGAATTATTAGGAAGATACATAAATGGTAACTTTAAAACCACAATTTTGAGCGATGGAACAAAGATCAGAGAAACAGAAGATGATGAGTTTTTGCCAACTTTTGCAGAGAATATGGATATAAAAATTTGTGATTTTTGCGATATGGGATGTCCATTCTGCCATGAAGGTAGCACAACAGATGGAAAATTTGGAGATATTTTGAATGAGAAATTCATTAACACACTTCATCCGTATCAGGAAGTTGCTCTTGGGGGCGGAGATGCTACAAGTCATCCTGACTTAATTCCATTCTTACAGAAACTCAAAGATAGAAAAGTTATTGTAAACATGACGGTAAATCAGATTCATTTTGAGAAAAAACAGGAACTCATCAGAAGACTTGTTGATGAAAAACTTATCTATGGTCTTGGTGTATCGCTTGTAAATCCCACAGAAAAATTTATCGAACTTATTAAGAAATATCCAAATGCGGTCATTCATGTAATCAACGGGGTATTAAAACCATCGGACGTAGAAGCTTTAGAGAATAATAATCTGAAGATGTTGATTCTTGGTTATAAACATTTAAGACGTGGTGATGATTTTTATTCAGAAGATCATGAAAACATTATTGTAAAGCAGAATTGGCTATATGAAAATCTTGCAGATATTATTGAGAAATTTAAGGTAGTTAGCTTTGATAATCTTGCAATCGACCAGTTAAATGTTAGAAGATTGATGTCTGATAATGAATGGAATGAATTCTATATGGGCGATGACGGTAATTTTACTTATTTTATAGACATGGTAGAGCGTAAATTTGCAAGAAGCTCAACAGCAGCATTTGATAAGAGATATGACTTATTGGACTCAGTAGATGATATGTTTCAAAAAATTGTATCTGAGTAACTTCAAATGAATGCAACATATCATTGGATTATAGAAAAGAGGTATCAAATGGATGATTATAAAAAGCTAATTGATTCAACTGAATTACAGAAAACAGTATTGAATTTCATTGGTTCTGAAGAATTTAATAAGATGGTCAATTGTTCAATATTCAAGGATAATCAAGAGTGTAAATCTGCCATTATTTACGGAATGTCGATCGCATCAATGTTGGTCTGTGATTGTACTCCATTTTATATCAAATTTAATGAAGAAACTGATGAAGATGATAACAGACCACAATGCTGCATAGACCACGATAAGTATTTTTCAACATGTGACACTTGTGAGTTTGGAGAATAATATATTGGAGGTAAAAATATGTATCAGAATTGTTGTAAGAAATAAGGTGTAAGAACATGAAGGTTAATCGAGTTGAGCAACAGATTATTAGAAAAAATAATTCAATATATAATATAGTTGATCAGTATTGTTTCTATTCCAAAAATGTATATAATCAAGCAAATTACATTATAAGACAGGAATTTATAAACAACAATAATAAACTCAGTGCTTATGATGTGCAGAAACTCATGCAGCCAATGGATTGTTATAAAGAATGTGGTTCACAATCAGCTCAGAAAACAATTCAGTTAGTAGATAAAATGTGGAAGTCATATTTTAAAGCTATTAAAGATTGGAAGAAGAATCAATCAAAATATTTGGGAATGCCAAGATTTCCAAAATATCTTCCTAAAGATGGTAGACAGGTTTTCATGATAAAGAATATTCAATGTTCATTAAATAATGGGCAATTCAGAATTGCGTTTAAACCTTTTGGTGGTTATACGGTAAACACTCATGCAGTTGGTAAATTGATGCAATGTAGATTTGTCCCCAAAGCCGATTATTATGTGATGGAAATTGTATATGAGATTGAAGTTCCTGATGTAGTAGAAAAGAGAATAAGAATTTGTAGTATTGATTTAGGAACAGAAAATCTTGTAGCAATGGTTAATAACGTTGGTTTACAGCCAGTAGTAATCAAAGGTGGTACAATCAAATCTGTTAATCAGTTCTATAACAAAAGAAAAGCTGAAATGCAATCTCAGTTAAAGAAAGAAACTGGTAGAGATTGGAGCAAAAATCTTCAGAAGCTTACAGAAAAGAGATATGAGAAGATCAAATACCTGATGCATTGTGCAAGTAAAAAGGTGGTGGATTATTGTGTAGACAATGAAATTGATACATTGATTATTGGATTAAATAAGAAGTGGAAACAAGAAAATAAGAATAAGCAGAACTTCACATATATTCCATTTGATATGTTGGTTAAGCAAATTCAGAGTAAATGTGAAGAATATGGTATTGAAGTTGTTATGACAGAAGAAGCATATACAAGTGGAACATCATTTTTGGACAAAGAATCACCTGTAAAAGAGAATTATAATAAAGAAAGAAGAGTTCATAGAGGTCTGTTCATTGCCAATAATGGTAAAACAATCAATGCTGATGTAAATGGTGCTTATCAAATTATGAAAAAGGTAATTCCTGAAGCTTTTAGCAAGGGAATAGAGGGTGCAGGTTCTCACCCAATTAGGTTAGAAATAGCGTAATAAATGGTTTTAAAAGCCAATGAATCCAATCTTTCTTTTGGAAATTTTTAATCATATCTAAGCCATTCGGCTATGGGAATCCCAACAAATAAGAGAATAAAATATCAGAAAGGTGGTGAAAAGTAGTGCATCCAAGTGAATTTTTTGAAAATTGCTCATTAAGAACTGGAATTGATATATTTGAAATTTTTGATGAAGATTTGAAACAAAAATTAAAAAGTATTCATCCTAAAAATTTCTTAAAAACAAAAATTACCCTACCAGTTTATAAAATAAATTTGTCTTATGTGACAGAAAAAGGAAATTACAAGACAGTTGATAGATATACTGTAATGGATTCAAAGTTAGATGATGAGGATGTAGATTTTTGGACAAGCATGTTTATTCGAGATTATAACAAAGATAATCCAAATCATAAAATGACAAAATGTGAAGTCAACAGTATTGAACGAATCTGCGAGGCTGTGCTACCACTTGGTTAGCTTTTCACCATATGTATTTAATACCTTTGATTAGCAAAGGTTGTCACAATGATTCATAAAACGGATCATTGGTTTATATGAATCGAAAAAGTAATGTGATAGTGACGTAAAAAGACACTCACTAAGTATGGCTTTACCTCATTGAAATGAAATAAATTTCAGTGAGGAAAGTACATATTGGCACAGAAAGCTAATACAATTGAAGAATTATTACAGGATTGTCCTGTAAACTCAATAATAGGAGACAATTTAATAAGAGCGTGGTCAAAAATTAACAGCCACAAATATAAAAAGATAGTTTGCTCGATTTCAGGTGGATCAGATAGTGACGTGATGCTTGATATTGTATGGCGATGCGATAAAGACAATAAAGTTGATTATGTTTGGTTTGATACAGGTCTTGAATATCAAGCGACTAAAGAGCATCTAAAATATTTGGAAAACAAATATAATATAAAGATAAAACCATATAAGGCAATTAAACCTATTCCATTATCATGTAAACAATATGGTCAACCGTTTATAAATAAACAAGCTGCTGAATACATAGATAGACTTCAAAGACATGGTTTTAAATGGGAAGATAAATCGTTTGATGAATTATATAAGGAATATCCTAAGTGTAAAGCTGCTTTACTATGGTGGTGTAATTTAAAGAAATCGAATGCTTTTAATATTGCAAATAATAAATGGCTTAAAGAGTTTATTATTGAAAATCCACCAACATTTAAAATTTCATCAAAATGTTGTCAGTATGCAAAAAAGGACGTTTCTCATAAATTAATAAAAGAAAATACATATGAATTAAATATAGTTGGTGTGCGAAGAGCAGAAGGTGGTGTTAGAGCCACATCCTATAAGTCGTGTTTCAGCGAAGGAGATGATGGATGCGATAATTATAGACCTCTATTTTGGTATAAAGATTCTGACAAAATTGATTATGAAAACGCTTATAATGTTGAGCATTCAGATTGTTATGTTGTTTATGCCTTACCAAGAACAGGTTGTGCAGGTTGTCCATTTGGAAGAGATTTTGAGAATGAGCTTGAAATTATTCAAAAATATGAACCAAAACTTTATAAGGCTGTTAATAATATTTTTGGAGATTCTTACGAATATACAAGGAAGTATCGTGAATTTGTAAAGAAAATGAATAAAAAGTAGAGAATAACAAATTGAGAGGTTACGAAAGCCTTGAAAAATAAGGCTTTTAAAACCTCAAAAGTCGAAGGAAATTTTTCTTTCTTTTGGGCAGATTGGAGGTGTAAGTGATGTGTAAATTTTGTGAAGAGCGACAAAAGATTAGCTGGGAAAGTAATAGAGATATTTGTCAAATAGGAAATTTTTCTATTGACAGACATTATTATAATAACACATTATTTGCTGATAGTTCAGGTGGTGAATATGCATCGGCAATGTTAAAAATAAAATTTTGTCCGTTATGTGGTAAAAATTTAGAGGAATAACGATATGAAGGGAAATATAGAGGTTGCGACATAGAGTAGAACGAGGTGATTGATATTTCAGAGTTACATGATACTTTTGAAAAAATAAGTGATGCTACAAAAGTCTTAATAGTTGGTAAACAGATAGATGCCATAGGAAAAATGATAAGTGCAATGGCAGAAGCTCAAATACAAAATGAACTTGAACAAAAATATAAAGACTTAGGCATACAGGTACAAGAAGATCCAGTTACAAAGCTTCTTGAAACAATTAATGAAATGCATTTTGGTGATAATTTTCCTATTGAATGCCTTGAACCTCCAAAACAAGATATATCTACTCTTAAGAAGAGAATAAAGTATTGTAAGAATCCTATGGAGAAAAAGAAATTAGAGCAGGAATTAAATGCTTTATATAAGGAGCATAAAAGAAATAGGAGAACTGTATCATGAAGCTGATTAACAAATATGCAAATTCAAGATATTCAAAAATGAATGAATATTATTGTGGAATTACAACAGAATTGGACAAGCTTGCTGGAATTGATCCTAATGGACACTGGAAACATTATGTGCTTTGTGATTATGAGGATGGCTGTTTGCCTATCAGAATTCCAGGTGGAACACTTGGAACTATTGAGTATGATGAGAATAAGATTATTACAAAAATTCATGTTTGCACTGATTATGTTGTAAAAACTTATCCTGATGATGTAAATGAACAGCTTCAGAAGTTTATTGGTCAGAAGATAGAAATGGAAGAATAACATTATGGGACAGTTAATTGATAAAACAGTATTACGAAAAGAATTATCTAAGCTGCCATCTGAAATGGGATTTGTAAGAAAGTCTGATGTAATGCAAACTCTTGGCAGTCAGAAATGTGCTTACAATATAAAAGAAGAGAAGAATAAAACACTTGATGAAGTTCTAAAGGCTTGTGACATAGAATGTGGATTTTACAGTGGTGATGTTAAGAATCTTACAAGACACGTTTTAATGAGAGTATTAGATGGATTGAGAGAATAATAGATAGGAGATGAAAAATATGGATAATTTAACACGCAGAGAAGAAGTAAATCTTTATGAAGCAATTCAAAAATCGTTTCCTAAAATTCTAATCAAAGATCTTACAGAGCATGAAAGAATTTGTCCTGTCTGCAATGGTCTTGGAATGCGAATTGAAGACAATGTTTATGGGATTAAAGGTGACAACTCTGAAGTTAGCAGAAAATATCATTTTCCATACAAGCATCAAGCACTTTTATTTTGTCAGAGTTGTTTTAATGGAGTACAGAAATTATGTCCTTATTGTGGACAGCCTTATAAGAATCAGGGATATATGCATTGTGATTGTGAAGGACAGAAGAAAGCTGACGAAGAAGAGAGAATAAAGAAGTGGAATGAGAAAGTCACCAAAGCAGTATCGGTTGATGAAAAAGATGTAGACACGATGCTGTACTGTGAAGAGTTTGACGAGTGTTACAACACAGTTGATGATTTCTTTGATGATTATGCATGTAGTCATGAGAAAGATGGCGATGAAAGACCTGTGAGATTGTGGGTAACTTCTGTTGGGAAAATTTTCGTTGATGCATCCGATGTCATTGAAAATGCTTGTAGTGATTTGCATGAAGATGCATATGAACAGTGTGATATTGGTGGTTTGCAAACTCTGTTAGATGGTTGGTGCGAAGCTCAGACAGGAACTACTACATATTATCCTTGTTATGAACAGTATGTAGAAATTAATTGGAGTAAATATTAACAGGAAAGATTCGTTTCTTTTGAAAATTTTTACAGAGAATATAAGAACAGGAGGTAAAATTAAATGCATTATTGCGTTCATTTACTCACAAAAGAATTACCAAGTGAGAATAAAATTGCAGCAATTATGAAGCCATACAATTCAGAACTTATATATGGCTCAGATGAAGAAGACAAGCAGATTGATTATCCAGTTTTTACATGGGATTACTATCAAATCGGTGGCAGGTACAAGGCTGAATTAAAACTAAAAGTAGATGAAGAAGGATCTGCAAATAGAGAATATTATAATTGGGGCTATTATGACAGACAAGATAGAAACGGCAGATTATTTTTGTCAAGTCTTTTATCAACATTAAAAGAGAATATTACACCTAAATGGATGTACCATGAGGAAGATTGGTTTATGAATATGGGTTTTGGCGATGGATATATTCTTGTTGATGGAGCAAAACAAAGCGATGTTTTAAATATTAACAAGCTTGGATGTTACATATGTATTCTTCCTGACGGTTCAGCTATTGCAAGAGATTCATGGAATGGTAAAGATATTATCAAAGATGAAAAATTCGATGAAAAATATAAACAGGCTATAACAGATAATATGGATGGATTTATTACAGTGCTTGATATTCATGATTAAGAAGAATTATCGGTTTCCTTGGGAGGTGAAATAAATGACTTGTAAGTATCCAATAACTAGCAGAAGTTATAAATTTTGTTTAGGCTGTAGCGATATAGATTGTTGTGAAGATGCAGTTACTTCTAATATACCTATGCCAGAAGTTCAGCCACCAAAGAATGTTATTCCGTCTGCATCAGAAGCAAATAAAATGACAAACAATGCAATTGATAGTTACACTACACAGCAATTAGCAGAGTTATCAAAATTGATTAGAGATGCAATTGCAGATGGCAAATTTTCAATCAGTGAAGATGGCTGTTTAAAACCTGAAACACGAAAGAAATTAGAGGAACTTGGTTATAAAGTTGAAACTGGTACTCAGTACAATGAACCATATTACAGTATTAGTTGGAGAGAAACGAAATGAGGTGTTACATATCGGAAATTTAGTAGAAGAGATGAAAAAATATGATGATGTAGATGAACAGACATTGTGGTGGATAAATAAGGCACTTTCATATTCTGGGTATCCAAGTCATGTAGGAAAACAAAAAATAAAAGAACATATAAAGGAGATTGAAACGATGGAGAATAATAAAGTAAGACAGTTTATTGATTTACTTGTCAATGAAGAAGAAACAATTGAAAATGCAGCAAAGGTATCTGGAATTGGTGATATGAAATTAGTTGATGTTTTAAAAACTATTTCAGAGATGGAATTTGAAAGTATTAAGGCTTTTTCAAGTGCTGTTGCTGGTATGAATAGTATGAAGGAAGCTATTCATACAGTTAAGGATTTGGATGATGCATTAGTAGAGCTAAAGAAATCTTCTGAAAAGTAGAGAATATATAACTGTAAACAAAATGTAAATTGTGAATCTAGGAGGTGTATATGTTAAAGACTTTTGATGAGTTATCTGACGAGGAAAGTTTGTGTAAATATTGTTCAGCAACCGATTATGGGGAACATAAATCGTGCATTACACCAAATGGATATTATTGGTGCGAAGGTGCGCATTGTGAAGATGCTTACAGAGAATATTTAGATGATAACGAAACAAGTGAAAATGTTGTGAAATATGCAAGTAAAGTAATACTTACGAATAAGGAGGATATTGATGAGTACACCACTAAAATTTGAATTCGATTTTGAAGAGGTGTTTGAAGGAATTAAACAAGGTGTTATTAGAGAATTGGAAGAAATGAATTTTGATGCTGCAAAAGATAATGCTATCAATCAGATAAAGAGTGAAATTAAATCAAAGATAGAACTTACATACAGTGACGAAAGAGAATTAAAAGACGAGATAAAAAATGAAATCAAGGAAAGAGTTTATGATTCGATTATCAAAGAAGTCGGTGATAAATACGCTGATAAATTTAATGATTATGTAGAAAATCAGTTATCTAAAAATCCAGAACGTCTCAGTTCATTACAGAATATTATTAAATGCGAAGTGAGCGAGAATCTATATGAAAATTTGTATAGTTCTATAAGAAATGAAGTAATTGGACAGGTTAAGGATGCAACAACACAGTTATGTAATTTAATTGGTAACAATTCTGTCAAGGTTAAAGACTCTAATAAGACTATTAGCAAAGAAGAGTATGAGGATTTACTTGATAGAGATAGAAAATTAAGTGCATTAGAAGCAGGTGGAGTTGATAACTGGGAGTGGTATGGAGAATCACTAGCTCAGTATTATAACGAAGAATAGCACAAGAATTTTCGATTTCTTGTGAGGAGGTGAAATATTGGAGAAAGTAATTAAATATAGATGTTCTGAATGTGGAGAATTATTTGATGCACCTGAAGATGCTTTAGCTTGTGAAACAAGACACAAAAGAATTGAGAGAGCTAATGTGATGCTTAGGCATGGATATACATTAAAACAAATCAATGACGAGTGTGAGATTTGGGATTCTATACCAAAACATTTAGAGAATGTAAATACGGACAACTGTTTCAAAATCAGCTACTGGCAATGTTGTCAGCACCCTGCTTATAGAATTACTCGTATCTGTTTTGATGGAGAGGTAAATGTAAGAGGTTGTGGTTCGTGGAGTGGATATTATGGTGATCATCTTAAATTAAGTAGCAGTGACTTAATGAATCCAAGACCAAAGGAAGAGTTATTTATAGATAGTAGATATACAAGCAGATGGTAATTATATTTGGAGAATATTAAAGTGGAGGTAATTAAAATGACATTAAAAGATACAGTAGAAATGATGAATAGCAACGACTATAAGGAAAGGTTTAAAGCTGAGTATTATCAGTTAGAGATTCGAGTAAATGGATTGAAGAAGATACTTGATAAATGGGATAATGGAGAATTAGATTTTACTCCTACTTATCCAAGAAATACATACAATAATCAGTTTGAATATATGGTTAATTATATGACTGTATTAGCTGATAGGGCAGCTATGGAAGGCATTGAACTGTAAAAACGTAAATTCGAAATTCTTTTAAATCGAAATAGAGAATATATAAGTGTAACAAGGCGATAGCCTAAAATATAAAGTTTAAAATTCAAAGTTAAAAAGGAGAGAACATTATGACAACAGAAAAGATGACAATTCACAAGGCACTTGCAGAGTTAAAAATCGTAGATGACAGAATTATTTCTGCAATCAATGGTGGTACTTATTGTGTAGCAAACAAGCATTCCAATGAAAAGATTAAGGGTGTGCCAGTTAAGGAATATGAAGGCGTTATGCAGGGCTACTACGACAAGGCAACAGACCTTATTAAAAGAAGAAATGCAATCAAGAGAGCAGTTGTTTTATCAAATGCTACAACAAAGGTTTCTATTAATGGTATTGAATACACAGTGGCAGAAGCTATTGAAATGAAGAATCATGGTGTAGAGTTTGATGAGAAGATGTTAGCCGCATTAAAGAAACAGTATGATAAGGCACAGGCTGAAATCCTCAAACAGAACGGTGATGACCTTGAAAAGAGAGCAGAACAGTATGTAATTGGCATTTACGGTTCTAAGGAAGGCAAGACTAATACAGATGATTTCGAGAAGACAAAGAAAGATTTTATCAATGCAAATTCATATGAGTTAATTGATCCTATTAAGATTTTAGACAAAATTAATACATTAGAAGAGAGCATTGCATCTTTCAAAGCAGAAGTAGATGCTTCACTTAGCACATCAAATGCTGTAACAGAGATTGAAATTAACTATTAAAGAGAGAATAGTTAATTAGAAGTTATTCACTGTTTACCGAAAACTTTAAACTACAACTCATCAGTCTTTTGCAGATATAGACTTATGTAAAGCTGAAAAAGAAATCTGCAAAATAATAAAAAATGCAAATTATTGAATTGATAAAAGATGATTAATTTATATGATTTGTATAATTTCAACTTACTACAGTACATAATTCGGCAAGATAATGGTGAAACCATTGGCTGATATGTATAACATCAAATATGAAATTATACTTTAATTATCAGATTGCCTACGATAATGATAGGTGTGTGCTGTAAAGTTTAAAGTTGTAAGACTCAAATAACAACGCTCAGAAGTTCAAAGTTTAAATTATGAGTCAAAGTTAAAAGAGTAAATAGTAAAGTTGTAAAGATTTATCAAAACCTTGATATACAGTTTAGCATAGTTGTATTTGGCTGTAAGCATCTGCAAGGCTGGTAAATGGTGAATAATTTTATATAAAACCTTTGGTGTTTTATGGAGTGTTTAAGCACTCCACTCTTCCAAGAGTGTGATTTATATGTTACAGGAATATTCGAGAGTAATTAACTTGAATATTCCATTAAACATCCAAGTGAAAGGTAATCCCAAAGGTTCACAAAACAATTGGATAGAGGCTATGGTTTTTAGCCGTTTATCAAATATTTTGATAATAAATGGTATTTTTTAAAACCAATGAATCTGACATTTCTTTGGCTTCACAAACCTAGTGTTTATAGGGGTTTCAGAGGTCAAAAATTTCAAAAATGCTCAAATCGAGCGAAAATCCCTAATTTTCAATAATTTTTAGAGAATAACAAAAATGAGGTGCTGAAAACCCTTATAAATCAAGGGTTTTACAGTATCAACATTAAGAAACAGAGAATATAAGAGTAGCAAGAAATCACTGTTTCATTCGGATTTTGAGGAGGTGAGAAATGGATACGCAGCTATGTAAAGCAAAGAGCATTAGTAGTGGTCAATGGGTTTGTGGATATTATGTAAAAGGTTTAGATATGTATGACAAAGAAGTTCATCTAATATTTGAACCTGCCACGATATTTTATTCTAGTGGCGAAACAGATGGTTTTGAAGAAATAGATCCAAAGACATTGTGTAGATGTACTGGCAGCCATGATAAGAATGGTAAGTTAATCTTTGAAAACGACATTCTAAACGGAGAATTATATAATGTAGTCTCTTATGGAAATGGTGAGAACGAATTTCTCGGAATGAATGTTGGTTGGTATGTTCAGAGAAATAACTTCGAATCATGGTGTGAATTAAATGATTTAGAAATGTATGAAGTAACAGGAAATATCTTAGATAATATCTAATCAGTCTTGAACAATTCAGTTCAAAAATTCCAAAAACAAAATGTCACGAATAATATATAAAATCCGTGACGAAAAGAGAATAAATAAATGCGGATGGCATTCATGTTTGGGTGGAAGAACAGCATACCCTTGGGTTTTTATACTCAAAAATCACTGATTATACATAGATGTTTACATAAATTAACTTCTGTGTTCCAGTCGCAAGACTGTTCAAATATAGTTATCAAAAAATTTTATTACATATTATAAGGAGGACATTTTTTAAATGGCAGAGACAAAGAAAAAAGGAAGATTATTTGATTTACCTGAGACAAAGGGTGCATTCCAGTTAAAGGGAGTTGTATCTGGTATGGAGAAGGATACGGCATTTAAGGAGATTAAGACTAAAAGTGGAAAACCTATGAGAATGCTTAATTTTGGCACAAGTTATCTTGATGGTGAGACATTATATGTCAATCTTCAGGGAATGGAGCAGGAGAATGTTTATTTCTCTAAGAGAGCTGAGAAGAAGGGTGAAAAGGCTGATACTGTAAAAGTACCTTGGGCTGATAGATTCTCTTACAACCGTGAAGGCTACCGTATGATTGGTAAAAACATTGGTGTAAAAAAGAAGGTTAATTCTGAGGGTAAGACAGTTAATGACAAGAAGATTCTTACAGATTTTGATGCTTGTAAGGAAGTTAAAGAGAATCTGAAAGACGGTGCAAGTGTATTTATTCGTGGAAATCTTGATTATAGCAGTTTTACAGATGATAAGGGTAACAAGAGAACATCTACAAAGCTTGTTCCAAATCAGATTTCACTTTGCTCAGAGGTAAACTTTGATGATGAGAAGTTCGAGAAGCAGAATGATTTCAACCAGGTAATTATTTTTATGGGAATCGAGCAGGAAAAGGATGATAACGATAAGCCAACAGGTAGATTTATTGTCCTTGCAAAGATTATTACATACAGCAATATTGAGGATGTTCAGTTTATCATTGAGGATAAGGCTCTCGCTAATAAGTTTAAAAAGTCACTTAATCCTTACAATGCAATTAAGGTAAGTGGACATATGGTTTCCTCTACTCAGACAGAGACAGTTACAACAGATGATGATGACAATTGGGGTGAAGAGGATAGTGTGGAGAAAGTATCTGCACCTACAAAGAGAGAGTTTATTATCACAGGAGCAAAGGGTTCTTCAATTGATAAGGAACTTTACACAGAGAAAAATGTAACAGAAGCCATTGCAAAGATTAAGAATGCAAATAAGGCAGAGGAGAGTTTTGGTTCTGACTCTAATGACGATTGGGGAGATGGAACAGATCTCGATGATGGAGACGATGAAGCGTGGGATTAATTCTCATAACAGAGAATAAATAAATGGAACGTCAGAAATGGCGTTCCAATAAATCAATATTATAGAATTACGGAGGAATTATTTAATGGCAAAAGCAAGAAAAGCATCAGTAACAGAAAGTAAATTAGGAATGATTTTATATGGTAAACCATTTACAGGTAAATCAACTATGGCAATGCAACTTGCGTATTTTAAGCGTCCTGATGGAAAGCCTTTCAGAGTTTTATATCTTGATCCTGAGTCTGGTTCAATTGATGATTACCTTGGCGATTTAGAAGCAAATGGTGTAAATCTTGAAAATATTTATATTGTTTATACACAGTCTCTTGGAGAAGTAAGACAGTATATTGCAAAGGTAAAGAATAATGAAGATCTCTATGAGTTAGATGATGATGGCAATGAAACAGATGATGTTGTTGTAGATGCGGATGGAGAACCATTTAGAGCAGATGCAATCGTTGTTGATGGTACTACAATTCTTAATTTAACAACAAAACAGGGATTAGTAGAGTTCTCTAAAAAGAGAAATAAGGTTAAAGCTGACAAAGATGGACTTGTAGGAGATGCTAGGCTCGTAAAAATTGAAGGGGCTGGAATGGAATTAAAGGATTACCAGACTGTTAATTTTAAAGGTCAGGATTTAATTCTTGATTTAATGTCATCTGGTGTTCATTATATTGTAACTGCAAGAGAAACAGATGAGAAGGAAACAATTAAGTTACCTGATGGAACAACTCAGAGTGTGGTTACTGGAAGAAAGATTCCAGATGGATTTAAAGGAATGGATCACAATGTTAAGACTGAGATTCGTATGTTTAGAAATGAAGACGGAACAGTTTGTGCATGGATTGAAAAGGATAGAACCCATGTACATGATGATTATGTAACTATTGAAGATCCAACATTGGTTGACTGGCAGGCAGTTATTGATAAAACAGCAGGAAAATCAAAATTCGTTCTCAAGAATGATTTAACAAAAGCTGTTGATATTGAGCAGGATATTTATAGAAAGGAAATTCTTGGTCAGGTTGGCGAACCAACTGAAGAGGATACTACATCTAATGATGGACATGCAGATATTGAGGCGATTAAGAAAGAAATCATTGCTAAAAGAAATGCACTTCCACCAATTGAGAAGAAAGCCATGAAGGAAAAGCTTGAAGCAGCAGGACTTCCTACAGCATACAAGAATGTAACTGATGTTGAGATTCTTAATAAAGTATTAGCAATGTTTGATTAAATTTGGCTTATGTAAAGGTAGGATTATGGCAAGATACGTAAAAAAGAAGGAGTCATGTCTTACAAGGATTTGCGGATGTTGTAACAAAGAGATGTATATCGGCAAGGATAATATTGATGAAGCAATTTACTATGATAAAAAAACATATCATAGTGAATGCTTTATTGATATGAAAATACAAATACATGCTCCGAAACTGGTAAGAGAAGTTAAAACATTACCAAAATCAAATGATCTTTATAAGTATGGCATTGATATTCGTAAATACAAAAATGGTAATAGATATATAAAAAACGGAAAAGAAAAATTGCTCGAAGATTATAATGCTAAACGAATAGAAGAATACAATAATAAATTAAATTTATTTCAGCAAGAAAGTGATGAATTTAGAAAAGAATTTGTAAAAAGTCATGAATTCTTCGAAATAAAAGAAAATTCATACAAGCATTTTTCAAAGTCAATAGATAAACATTTAGTTTTTGAATTTATTATAAATACATATGATTTGACAATTATTCCTACTACAATTTGGCAAAAATTAGATGATATTTATAGCGGTACGTTCAGAGGAATGACTATTGGAATTCCACCATCTGATTTACTTGATATGTGGAAACGAAAAATAGATATGTTAAACGATTTAGCAAAAAAGAATGAGACGAATGGAGTACTTATGCAACCAGAACATCGGTTAACATATGATTTGTCTGTCTTAATTAACAAATATGACAGTTATTTAAGGTGGAAAGAAAAACAGAAAATACTTGAAGCTGAGAAAGAAACAGAAAAATCACAGAATATTGTCAGTCAATCAATTGGTTATACTAACGTGTCCAAAGACAGTAAGGCTGATACAGATGATATTTCGGGCTTGGTGGATGATATTTTTGGATAGGAGATAATATTGGATAATGAACATGAATTAAAAGACTGTAATGTGCAAGCAGAAATTCTATTTGTTGGTTCTATAGCAAAGGATTTAGACTTGATTGTAAATTACAGCACATTTATGAGAAGCAAGTATGATTTCTCTGATCCTGCGACAAAGTTCTTTTATGATAATCTTGAAACTTATTTTCTTACATTTTCACAAACATTAGATGAAACAAAAATGAATGTGTTCATGAGTCAGAATGAAGAACGACTTAAATTATATAAGCAGTATAAAGGTTGGAAAACACTTCAAAGGTTTATGACCTTGGCAGATGAAAATGATGTGAAAAATTATTTTGATACTGTTAAGAAATATTCATTGGTAAGAGAGTATGGAAGAAATGGGTTTCCTGTTGAAAAGATATTATCTCATAGAAACTTTGATAAAATGTCGCCAAATGACATTTACAGAATTATCCGTACAAAAGCAGATAAGATAAATACAGTAATTAATGCTGGTGAAGAAGCCGTTGAACTTACTGATAAAAATTCATCTCAAATCGACAAATATCTTGAAAAGCCAAATTTCGGCTTACCTTTCCCTTGGTATATGTATAACGAATTTTTTCTTGGTCTTAGAGAAACAAAGGTTCTATTTGAAGGATTCCTTTCTAATGAGGGTAAAACAAGAAAACTTGTACTTTTAGCAGCTTATGTAGCACTTGTGCAGAATGAGAACTTTTTTCTTATGAGTAATGAGATGGACGAAGAAGATCTTCGTAGTTGTCTTATTACGACTGTTATTAACAATAAAGAGTTTCAAGAATTGCATGGTGTACATATTACAAAGCCTGAGAAAGAGATTGTATTAGGTGTTTATCATGATAAAAATGGTGACATTATCAGAAGAAAAATTGACGATAATGGTGTTTATATTGAAAGCAATGAAGATTACGTAAAGAGAATAAAAGATACGTCAGAGGAATATTGGAATGTAAAAAAAGTTACAGATTGGATTGATAGTAGTGACCGTAAGGGTAAAGTTATGTTTAAAGATGTTGGAGATGATTATAGCCCTGAGAGAATTGAATTTGAATTGCGTAAAGCAAAGATGGTTCAGAACATTAAATATTATGGTTATGACACGTTAAAAGGTTATAACACTGATGATTGGTCACAGATTAAACAGTTTGCAACTAAATTGAAAGAATTAACAAAAGAACTTCGTATGAGTGGATATGCAGTATTCCAGTTAAGTGATGATACGGTGTTTACGGATATTTTTAGTTTGAGTAGTAATAACATTGCCAATGCAAAACAGATAAAGCATGTAGCTGATATTCTGAATATTGGTAAAAAGTTAAATAAGGAAGAATACCATAAGTATCAAGTTGTTTTAGAATGTGATTCTTGGGGTGAGCCAGTGACGGAGGATTTGGATTTAGGTAAACAATATTTTTGTATCAAACCAGATAAAAACAGAGCAGGTAGTAAAGACAAGATTATGTTATTTGAGATTGATTTGAACTTAAATATTTGGAGAAATATAGGTTATATCATTAAAAAACAAAAAAATAGTGACTAATTGGAGGGTGGCAGCTTGGATGTAAAAGAGTTGAAGAATTATATATATGAAAATAATTATTGTGAACAGATATTAGAATCCGTTGGTTGCCACCATATCAAATATCATTCAGTTGGAGCATATTGGACTGCTGGTAATCCTGATGGAGATAATAAAGGAGCAATTATTTTATACAATAATGAGTCCCTTATCTGCTTGAATAAAACTCGACAAATGATAAAGGGTAACAGACAAACAGATATTATTGATCTTGTGTGTTATGTCAAAGACCTTACATTTCCAGAAGGATTAAAGGAAATATGCTCAGAAATAGGAATGTCTTATTATCACGATTTTGAAGAGGATATCCCAGATAGTTTTAAAATACTGAAAATGTTAGAAGATATGGATTCTAATATATCAGAAGAGAAAGAAAAACCATTACAACCTATTTCGGAGAAAATACTTTCGTATTATAAACCTTATGTAAATGATTTATTCTACGAAGACCATATAGATTATGAAACACAAAGAGAGTTTGAGATAGGTTTTGATGAAGAAACAAACCGATACACAATTCCTATTCGTTCTGAATTAGGAGATTTAGTCGGTGTAAAAGCAAGATATTTTGATAGAAAAGTACCTGATGGAATGAATAAATATATTTATTTAGAGCCATGTGCAAAATCAAAAATTATATATGGATTGTATAAAACTCTTCCTTACATAAAAAGAACAGGAAGGATTTATGTTGGTGAATCTGAAAAATTTGTTGAACAAGCATGGAGTTATGGTTATCAAAACACTGGTGGTACAGGTGGGAAGGAACTTTCACAATATCAAATTGATATATTAGTTAGACTTGGTGTTGATATAGTTTTATGTTTGGACAAAGATGTAAAAAAAGAAGAATTAGAGGAATTGGCAGAAAGATTTCCTGATGGTGTTCCACTTTATTATATGTTTGACGAAGATAATATTCTTGATGAAAAAGAATCTCCAACAGACGATCCTATTAAATGGAAGCACTTGGTAGAGAATAATATATACAGATTAAGATAGGAAGGTGTGTATTTGAAGTATAAATTATATGAAAATAGCGACAATAATACTTCCAATGTATTAGAGGAAGTTTTAAGAAATAGAGGAGTTGATGATTATGAAAAATATCTCAACTTAGATGAAGATGTTTTAATTCCATACGAAAATTTGGATAATATGAATAAAGCAGTAGAGTTATTTATGAAACACTTTAACAATAAGGATAAAATAGAAATATTAGTAGATTCTGATCCAGACGGTTTTTGTTCAGCAGCTATGATATATTCTTATATTAAGAAAATGAATGCTGATTATCCAGTTAATTATATATTACACGCAAGAGCAAAGGCACATGGACTAGATGATGACATTGTGATATCTGATAACACAACATTGTTAATTATTCCTGATGCTGGCACAAATGACACAGAACAGTGCAGAGAGCTTTCAGAAAAGGGTATTGATATACTTATTCTTGATCACCATGAGTCAGAAGAAAAAAATCCATATGCATTGATTGTAAATAATCAAATGAGTGACAATTATTCTAATAAGGATTTTTGTGGAGCAGGTGTTGTATATAAGTTTTTACAAGCATTAGATGCTGAGACATGGAATGAGTTTGCAGATGACTATTTAGATTTGTGTGCATTGGCAAATATAAGTGATGTTATGGATATGCGTTCATTTGAGACAAGATATATTACAAATCTTGGATTACTCAATATTACAAATAAATGTTTTCAGGCACTTATTAAAGCACAAGATTACAGTATAAATGGTAAGGTTAATATTCACAATATCCAATGGTATATAACACCTATTTTGAACGGAATGATTCGTATCGGTTCAAGTGATGAAAAGGAATTGTTATTTAGAGCTTTTATTGAAAAAGATGAGTTCTTTGAATATAAAAAAAGAGCCACAAAGAATAAGCCAGCAGAAACAATTCAAGAAAGCATTTATGATAGAGCTGCTAGACTTTGTAAAAATGCAAAATCACGACAAGACAAAATGAGAGAAAAAGGCGTAAAAGCCATTTCAGAAGTTGTAGATAATCTTCCAATTGATGATAAAGTTATTATGGTTGATGTATCTGACTTACTTGATAGTGGATTAACTGGTGTTGTAGCAATTAGAATTGCAGAGCAATATAATAAACCTTGCATTCTGCTAAAGAAACATTTTGATAAAAAGACAAAAACAACTGTATTTGGTGGTAGTGCAAGAAATATTGATAATAGCCCAATTGATAGTTTTAAAGATATTGTTAATTCAACAGGTTTCGTTAATGGTAAAGGTCATGCAAATGCTTTTGGTATTGTAGATTTACCAGTTGATGATAAAGAAAAAGCAATTAATATGATGAACAGTATTCTTAAAAATACTGAATATGATTCTACATATCGTGTAGATTTTATCTTAGACATTAATCATGTCACAATCCCTTTAATTATTAAGTTATCACAGTTTGAAGATATTATTTGTCAAGGAATTGATGAACCTATACTTGCAATAGAGAATATATCATTGGCAAGAGATTGTTTTGAAGTATTTGGCAAGAATGAGGATACTATCAGTTTTATAGTGAATGATATTAAATACATTCAGTTCAAATGTAAAGAAGGTAATCAGCTATATGATTTTCTTCAAAACGCATGGGATGATAACGATAGTATTACATTTAATATTGTCGGAAAACCTTCAATAAACGAATATAACGGTATTAGAACACCACAGATTATTATTGAAGATGTAGCTGTTATTAGTACAAATAGTAACGATGAAGACGATGATTGGTAGGAGGTGAGTTATGTATAGTTCATTACATAACCATACATATTATTCATTACTTGATGGATATGGTAGCCCAAAAGAAATGTTGGACAGAGCAAAAGAAATAGGTGTAAAGGCATTTGCCGCCACAGAACACGGCAATATGTATAGCTCTATTTATTTTGACCTTATTAAAAAAGACTATCCAGATATTAAAATGATATATGGATGTGAGTTATACGAATGTGAAGATATCACTGTTAAGGATAAAGACAATAAATATTTTCATTTGATTTGTTTGATAAGAAATGAGCAAGGCAGAAAAGACTTAAATAAAGTTATTACAAAAAGTAACTTTGAAGGGTTTTATTTTAAACCACGATGCACAGTAGAAGATATTAAACCCTATGCTGATAATTTTGTTATTTCTTCTGCTTGTTTAGCAAGCAAGTTAGCGAGAGAGTCAGATTTTGAGAAGTGTATTGAATATGTTAATGAATATAAAAAAGCTTTTCCTCATTTCTTCCTTGAGATGCAGTCGCATTCTCATCAGGATCAGTGTTCATATAATCAGAAAATTTTAGAACTTTCAAAAAGAACAAATACCCCATTTATCATTACAACAGATAGTCATGCACCTAAAAAAGAGGATTTGTATTATCAGGACAAGCTTATTCAGATTGGTAGAAAAAGTAGCAATAACGACAAAAATGCTATCGAAAATAGTGAGGTATATGAAGGTTGCTATATGCAATCTGAAGATGAAATCCATGAAATTATGGATAGTCAGATTGGATATGAAAATGTATGTCTTGGATTGGAGAATACTAATAAGGTAGCAGATTTAATTGAAAATGTGGATATGCCATTTCAGAAACCACAGTTACCTACGTTCCCATTACCCGATGGATATAAAGATAATAATGAATTCTTATGGCATTTAGTTAGACAAGGTTGGAAAGATAGAGGGTATGATAATCTCAGCGAAGATGAACAGCAAGTAAGAAGAACTAGGTTGAACTACGAGATGGGTATTATTCATTCAATGGGGTTCGATGGTTATTTCTTGTTTGTATGGGACTTTATTAAGGCTGCTGAGAAACTTGGAATTGAAGTTGGTAAGGGGAGAGGAAGTGCAGCAGGTTCTTTAGTTTGCTATTGTTGTCATATTACGGATATTGATCCGATTAAATATGGACTCATTTTTGAGAGATTCTTAAATCCTGAACGAGTAGGACTCCCAGATATTGATACAGATGTTGGTAACAGAGATGCAATCATTGATTACCTTGTAGACAAATATGGAGAAGAAAGAGTATGCCAGATTATTAACTACTCATATATTACTCCAACAGTTGCAATTACTGACGTTGGTAAGATACTTGGATTTCCATATAATCAGATGCAAAAACTTTCACAGAAATTTACATTCGATAAATGGGATGACTGTATGAAAGCAAATCCAAATTTACTCGCAGATAATCCACAATATGCTGATTTGTTTGATATTGCAAAGCATTTAAGTGGTCGTGTTAAAACAGTTTCTATTCATGCTGGTGGTGTTGGAATCGTTGATACAACAATTAATGACTATATGCCAATGAAAATAGGAACTAAGGGCGAGCATGTAATTCAAGTTGATAAACATTATGTAGAAGACATTGGAATTGTAAAGTTTGACCTTCTTGGAGTAGCAACACTTAATCTTGTGAAAGAAATTAAGGATGATTTACACTTAGATCCTTGGGATTATGATATCAATAATCCAGAATTTGAGAATGACAGAGCTACATATGAATTATTAGCAAGTGGTAAGACTAATGGTGTATTCCAGGTTGAATCAGCAGGAATGAAAGATTTGCTTATTCGGTTAAAACCAAAACTTGAACAACTGGACTTTGAGGTTATATCTGTCATCTTGGCATTATATAGACCTGATAGTATGGGAGCACTTGACGAGTATGTTGAAATGGCAACAGGTGGAAGTAGACCACCATCAATTCATCCAGATATGGATGAAATTTTAAAAGACACAAATTACTGTATGATTTATCAGGAACAGCTTCTTGATATTGTTAAGAAGTTTGGTGGAAGAACATACGGTGGTGCTGACTTATTCCGTAAGGCGATTGGAAAAAAGATAGTTGAATTAGTACAGAAAGAGTCAGAAATTCTTCGTGGTGAAATAGTAGCAAACGGATATTCTAAAGAAATTGCTGATAAAATTGCAGACGAATTAGCTTCTAAGGGTGGATACCTCTTCAATAAAAGTCATTCATTTAGTTACGCAGTCCTTTGTTTCGAGACAGCTTGGTTTAAAGCTCATTACCCAACTTACTTTTTTAAAGCATTGTTTAATCAGAATAAAGATAAAGCAGGTGCAATTAATAAGTATATTCTTGATGCAAGGTATTTTAATGTGGATATTATGCCACCGAATATCAATCATTCTGGAATGAATTTCACAGTCGATAAAGATAAGGTTCTTTTTGGTTTGTCTGCTATTGGTGGAATTGGGGAATCACTCTCTAAGCAAATTATCGAAGAAAGAGAAAATAATGGTATATACAAATCGTTTGATGATTTGATTCAGAGACTTTCTTTAGGTAAAGCATCTGTTATTGCACTGATAAAATCTGGTGCAATTCCTTGTAAAAATAAGCGTGAAAAACTTATATCATATCTTAAATCAGAGTATCAACCATTAAAATTCTCAGAAGTTCAATCATTACCTACCTATAAGAAACTCGAAGAAGATTGGAACATTAACTTAAAGAAGTACGTGATTCCTTCATCTGGAAAACGAATTGTATATGACAAGGAAGCACTACTTGCTGAATATAACAGATTGAAAAAGATACAGTTTGAGGAAAATCAGAAGATAAGATTCCAAAAGTACATAGATGATAACAAAAAATATCTTGAAGATGAACAGTTTTGGGAATTCCAAACATTACAGGTATTTATCAATGATAATCCATTTGATGCAGCTTATACATTCTTGACACCATTTGAGGATGTGCCTGATGGTGAGAAATGTACTTTAGTTGGAATTATAGCAAAGGTTCAAAAGAAGAAAGATAAGAATGGCAAGCAATTCGCATATATAAATATCTATTCAAGTTTTGGACTTGTTGAAGGAATTGTATGGCATAGCCAATTAAAAGAATATGAAGATTTAGTAAAAAAAGGACAGCAAGTAGCAATTCTTTGTAAGAAAGATAGCGAAGAAAAGGTAATTGTAGAAAAATTAAAGCCATATAGCAAATGGCTTGAATATGTGAGAAAGAAAGGAGTATCAGTCTAAAAAAAGAACCAGCTTATTACTGGTTCTTCATATACTCTTTGAGAATATTGGATGGTGATTTTTACATGAAAAATTATAAAATATATGTTCATATAAATAAAATTAATGGCAAGATTTATATAGGTCAAACAGGTCAAGAAGATGTAAAGGATCGTTGGGATAGCGGGTGGGGATATAAGTCGTGTGTTGCATTCAATAATGCTATTAATAAGTATGGTTGGAACAACTTCAAACATGTTGTATTAATAGATGGATTGTCTTTAGAAATGGCTAATATAGTAGAGGAAGAATTAATTAAAAAATATAAAAGTACAAATAGCAAATATGGATATAATATTCGTTCAGGTGGTGAAAATTCAACATTAAGCGAAGAATCGAAAGAGAAAATAAGACAAAAAGCATTAGGTAGAAAAGCATCAGAGGAAACGAAAAAGAAACTAAAAGATCATTGGAAAAAATATGGACATCCATTTCAAGGCAGGCATCATACAGAAGAAACAAAACAGAAGATAGCAATTGCAAATACTGGAAGACCAAAAAGTAAAAAGGAACTTGAAGATGCACATTATAGAGTGCTTGGAGAGTTGAATCCATTTTACGGAAAACATCATACAGATGAAACAAAAAAAGTATTAAGTAATTTAGCAAAAGAAAGATATTTGAGTGAGGATAATCCTTTTTATGGGAAACACCACACAAACGAATCTAAAAAGAAAATGTCAGAGGCTCATAAGAAAATACCAAAAGAAAAACATGGTAGATATGGGAAGAAAAATTCAGAATCTATGATACGAGCAGTACAGGAGGCTCATTATAAAGAGGTTATCCAATATGATTTGAAATATAAAGAAATTGCAAGATATAAATCGGTAACAGAAGCAGCAGAAATAATAGGCTGTTCAAGGAGTGCTATATCAAAATGTTGCACAAGAGTTAATAAAACGTGTCAAGGATACATTTTCTTATATGTAGAGGATATAGAAAAAGAAAGAGAGGTAAGTTAATTGTCTGATGATAATATTTACGAATTTAAAATTGTTGTAACATATGAAAAATATTACAGCGATGATACAACTTGGGGAAGTTATATTGCATATACAGAAGATGATATACCATTTTACACCAATGGTGAAGCAAATAAGTTTGATAATTCAGGAGAAAAAAAGAAATTTTGTAGCATTGTTGGTAAGATGCAACAGTTGTCTATAGGTGGAGAATATCAGATCAAAGCAAAGTATGAGTATAATAAACAATATGGTCATCAATATAAGCCATTGTCAATATATGCCTTAGTTCCACAAACAAAAGAAATGCAATTATTATTTCTTAAAACTATAATCCCAGAATGGATGGCAGAAAATCTTATTAACAAATACCCTAATTTAGTAAATGATGTTGCAAATGGTACGTTGAAAGAGATAGACTATTCCAAAATCAAAGGCGTAAGAGAAATTACATGGAATAAAGTTAAAGAAAAAATAATCAATAATTATTTGATTTCTGATATTCTTATGCTTCTCAAACCATTGGGAGTTACATATACAATGATTAAAAAACTCCTATCTGATGAACCTAACCCAGTATTATTAAAGAGAGAAATTGAAAAAAATCCATGGGTTTTAACCCGTGTGGACAATTTGGGATTCAAACGTGTCGATGATTTAGCACTGAAGTTAAAACCTGAACTGATTGATTCTACACAAAGACTTGTAGCTTTTATCCAATATTATTTCAAAGACTTAGGAGAAAGTAAAGGTCATACATGGTGTTCTGAGAAGATTTTAAGGGCAGCCATAAGTAATAACATATATGAGTGTTGTAATAAGGTTGATTGGTTATTAGAAAATAATGACTTTCTTCATATTGATAATGGTCGAATTGGTCTGAAATATTATTATGATATTGAGATGCAGATTTATCATTTGATTCTGAATAAATCTAAAATTGAAACAACAATCAATATTTCTGATGAAGCGATTGATAAAGCAATTAAACATGCGGAAGAAGAACAAGGATTTGATTATGTAGTAGAGCAGTTAGACACGATTCACAAGAGCTTACATAGAACTGTTAGTTTGATAACTGGAAAAGCAGGAACTGGTAAAACATCAATAATGCGAGCAATTGTTAAGGCTTATATGGAGAATAATTATATGATGACAGCTTCGGCACTTTCAGCAATGGCAGCTCAAAGAATTACAGAAGCAACAGAATTTCCTGCAATGACTATTCATAGAACACTTGGATGCCAAGGTTTAAATGATTTTACTTACAATAAGGATAATCATTTGATTACAGATGTTGCATTTCTTGATGAGGGAAGTATGGTTAATGCCAGTTTATTTTTACATTGGCTTGAGGCAATTGGAGATAATACAAGAATTATTATTTCAGGAGATCATAAGCAGTTACCACCTATCGGATTTGGTAACGTGTTCTCAGACTTAATTGAAATGTTCGATGAATCAATTGTGAGTAAGTTAGTAAAACCTATGAGACAGGCAGAAAAATCAGGCATTCTTGTTGATGCAAATAAGATTCGTGAGAATATAAATCCTATATCTGAGAAGTTACAGCCACGAATTATTCATGGTGAGTTACAGGATATGTATTATATGTTCCGTACAAATCGACAGTCATTATTCAATATTGCTGTTAAGACATTTATTAAATCTGTTGAATCAGATGGAATCGACAATGTGGTTATTGCAGTACCTCGTAGAAAAGATTGTTTGAATAGCACCAATGAAATTAACAAAGTTATTCAAAATGAATTACTCGGTGATGTTTTAGAGAGTATTGAAGGTTTTGATACAACTTTCAAACTTGGTGCAAAAGTCATGCAAACAGTTAACGATTATGACAAAAATGTATTTAATGGCGAGATTGGTTATGTGACAAAAATCAGTGAAAGATATGATGGTAAGAAAAAAGAAGAGTATTGTGAAGTAACTTACACTGATATTTTTGGAAAAGACAAAATCATTGAATACACAAAGAAAGAGTTAGCTGCTTTGGATCTTGCTTATGCTATGACAGTACATAAATTACAGGGTGCTGGTCGAAAGACAGTAATTGGTATTATTGATAATACACATCATCAGCTTCTTGATAACTGTATGCTTTACACATTGTTGACTAGAGCAAAGAAGAGATGTTTGTTATTAGCTGAACCAGAAGCATTTTTACAGTGTATTAGAACAAGTCATAATAATAGAAACACTTGGATGATGTTGAAAACAGAGAATAATACAGTAGCAAGCTGATTTCTCGTGGGAGGTGAATCATGAGTAAATCAAAGAAAGAAATAAAAAAGGAATTATATGAGTATTTTTCATATGTGCAGCAAGAGGATAATAAATCACTTCTGGGAGGTATGGCTTGGGACGATATTGCTTGGCATATCAAATATGCAGAAGATAATGGAATATTAAGAACACAGCTAGGTTTTGATTTTCCTAAATTGCTTGGACATCTGATTATTGATGATGAAACATATGAAAAGAAAAAGAGAGAATATACTGAAAGTATTGAAACTTATAACCATAATGCAGACTTGTTAAGAGCTAATAAATGGAAATATAAGCTAGTCGATGATTCAGAAGAAAGCAGACGACATTTGGCTGATACATATATTCAGTATGCAGAAAATTGTAAAGAATTACTAAAAAACTTAGATGTATATCACAAAGAATATTTGGATTATATGAAAAATACTAAACAAGAATCGACAGTTTCCTTGGAAGATGAAAGGAGAATATATTAATGAAAAATATCGCAGCGACAATTGCTTATACATCTGCATGGATTGCAACATCAATGGCAGTAATTTTTGCGATTAAATATACAGGATCTGCTTGGTGTCTTTGTGCGTTATTGTTTCCTGCTTGTATTAAAGTTAGTACGAGTAATGAAGAAGAATAAACCATTATTTCATGTGAAAGGAAGAGATAGATATATGGGAATAAGATATATGTGTAAAGAAAGAGAAGATAATTTAATTGACATCAATGTATATGGTCATGGATGTATGGAAGGACTATATAACTGTGAAGGTAGATTCAATACAAAACATATTTTTAGTGATGGATTCAACCCTGATAGTGGTTGGTATCGTATAGCTGATTATAGAGTAAATGACTTGAAAGTTTTTATGAAGAAAGGAATTAATATTACATACGATGATAGTTGTAAATACGTTAAAGAATTAGTAGAAAATAATAAATAAAAATTCACAGGAATCTAAACTTTCTTGCGATTTAAAAAAGGAGAGTAAAATGAGCGCAGATAACGGAATTTATATTTTAAAGACAAAAGATCAGTACAGAGTGGCACATCTTTGTGCTATTGATAATGTAACATGGTCAGTAATTGACGGTGACTTGTGTACTGATATGAATAAGAGAGGAAAACTTGTTCCAACTAGAGTTGTTGAAATGTGGGGAAATTGTAAATATACAAGAAATGAAAACAAAGCATTTGAAATTGCACACAAATGGGCTAGTAGTCTTCCTATATGTGAATATGGAGTGAATGTTATTACATACAACAAGACATGGAAACACATTGTAGAAGATGCAAAAAAGTATGCAGAAAAAGAAATTTATTTTATTAACAAACAAGGAACAGACGAAAAAAATGAGTGGTATAAGTGCCAGTTAGAACGCTTGCAAAAAATTATTAATGGAGAATATTCATAAATATAACTTATAAGCTATAATATAATATGCTTCGCATATCTTAGAGCAATTCGCTCATTATTCCACAAGGAAAAGAGAATAAATAATCAGGAGGTGAACATATGGTTGATATGGTTGCAGAACCAGTTTGTTTCAAATTTATTATCAATACAAAGAAAAATAAAACATTTCAGATGGAATGGTATGTTTATTATCATGATTCCAATACACAAAAAATTATTAAATGGAATGTATTTAATCATGGTACTTTTGCAGAAAAAGTTAATAAGTTATTACAAGAAAATTTGTCAAGAGATGAATTTGCAGATGGTTTAAAAAAATATCTTATGTATTATTTTTGGTCTAAATGTGAATATGAAATAATTTTATCACCTTGGACTGGACAAGCAGATGATATTAAGATTGATGTTTATGACCAAATAATGATGAATTTTGATAGGTTTGTTGATTATGTTTGGCAGTTTACAAAATAAAAAAATAAATGTTTATTGTGGTTGGTATAGAAATACAGTTGTTAAACAACGACCTGTAATAAAAAAAGATTTTGTGTTTCAAATAAAATGTTTGGAATGTAATGGCAGTGGAATTTTCGATTGTGGAATTAAAGAAGAAAACGAAACTTGTGTTTCTTGTAATGGAACAGGGAAACAATATATTGGAACAATATAACATAATAAATGATTTTTTCATATGAAAACACATTAGGAGGACTAAAATGAAACAGGCGAGTATTCCATTATATATAAGGTTTGGTGAAATACCAACTGACGAAATAAGTGAAGTGCATAGAGGAGATTCAGTAATCAGAGAGGAAGGAGGAGTGTCTGTATGGAGAGCAGTTGAGTCTAATGGATTGTATTATCCTATACTCCCAGAAAACCCCAATAAAAATGCAATAGCGGATTATTTTGTTTTATTATTGGAAAGTGATAAAAACGTTTATTTAGTAACGGGAGATGAATTATTCATTGAAGGTGCCGACAGAGAACCTTTATTAAATAATGTAAAAATTATTAAAGAAATCACAAAATATTATAGAAAATAATTTGAATAAAAATATAGGAGGACAAAATGGGAACAATCACAATTTTACCAGAAACAACAAAGAATCCAATAACGCTAATGGGACGAAGGGCAGGATGTTGTTGGAATGCAAATATTACAGATGATGAAAAAAATTATAAGCGTGGTTTTGATTGTATCAAATCAGGTCATGGAAGAGTAATGGAATATCCAAATGTTGAAATGATTATAGATGGATATTCAGCAAAAACAATTCGAGAATATTACACTCATATTGTTGGAGCAAGCAGATTACAAGCAAGTACAAGATATATTGATTATTCTAAAGGAGAAGGTTTTGGTTATATAACACCACAATCAATTAATAACGATGAAGATGTTGCTGCAACATGGCATGGCGTTATGAGATATATTAATACCTATATTCAGCATCTCATAAATAACGGAGTACCAGTCGAAGATGCAACAATGTTACTCCCATTAGCTTATTGCACAAAAATGGTAGATAAACGCAGTTTAAGAAGTCTTATTGAAATGAGTAGAGTTAGAATGTGCAGTCGTGCTTACTGGGAATACAGAGAGTTATTCAAAGACATTTGCAATGCATTAAGAGAATATTCAGATGAATGGAAGTGGATTGTAGATAATCTTTTCCATGCAAAATGTGATGAAGTTGGTTATTGTACAGAAAGCAAGTCGTGTGGTAGAAAACCAAAAAGAAAGTAAATGTAAGATTAAAAATTATTACATGAGAAAGGACTAAATTATGCAGTTTTTATTATCAGAAGAAGAAATGAAACAAGGCTTTCCTCTGCTTTATAGTTATTCGACAGAGCTTCCGTTAGAAGAGGGTTTTGATGAAGAAAAGAATTTGAATAACCAAGGATTCTTTACGTATATGGAAGATATAGGACGAGGACAGTGTAAAATTACAGTATTTATTAAAGATAATTAGGAGGGATTGAATGGATAAATTTGATATTGCAGCAAGAGTAAAGCTACTCAATAAAGCTTCAGAAGCTTATTATAATACAGGACAGCCTATTATGAGCGATACTGAGTTTGATAGTAAACTTGAAGAATTGAAACAATTTGAAGAGGAGACTGGAATTGTATTAGCAAATAGTCCAACACATAATGTCGGGGCAAAAGTATTAAACAACATAAAAGAAGTAGCACATAAAACACCAATGTTGTCACTTGAAAAGTGTCATAGTGTAGAAGAAATTATTAAATTTACAAATGGTCACAATTTAGTAGCATCTGTAAAACTTGATGGTCTTACTGTAAGACTTACTTATAAAGATGGAAATTTGATTTTAGCAGAGTCTAGGGGAAATGGTATTGTCGGATCTGATGTAACTGAACATATTAAGCAGTTTACAAATGTGCCATTACATATTAATAAAGAAGGAACTTATGTAATTGATGGCGAAGCATTGATTAAGTTAGATGATTTTGCGGAAATTAATAAAAATGGAGAATATAAGAATAGTCGTAACCTCGCAGCAGGTACATTGTCAAGTCTTGATACATCAGTGGTAAAAGATAGAAAATTATCTTGGTACGCTTGGGAAGTTGTTGAAGGTTATAGAAATAATTCTTTTTCTGAAACACTAATCAATGCACAGGATCTTGGATTTGATGTAGTTCCATTTGCTAATTTGTCATTGGCTTTAATGTCTGTTAATGAAGCTATTGATTGTTTTTTAGACATAGCGAAGGAGAAATTTCTTCCTCAAGATGGCGTGGTATTTAAGTTTGATGACATTGAATATGGTAAATCTCTTGGTAATACTTCTCATCATTTCAGAAATGGTATTGCTTATAAAGTGTTTAACGATTCAGTAGAGACAACATTAAGAAACGTAGAATGGAGTTGTGGTAAGACAGGTGTTTTAACACCAGTTGCAATTTTTGATACAGTAGATATTGATGGTAGCGAAGTTAGTAGAGCATCACTACATAATATTAGTGTAATGGAAGAAATTATGGATAGTCCTTGGGTTGGGCAAAAGATTGGTGTTTATAAGGCAAATTTAATTATACCAGCAATAAGATGGGCAGAACAATTAAACTATGATAATCAGAATAGTTCTAATAAACAATTTTTTGATATACCATCTGTTTGTCCAATATGTGGAGCTTCTACAAAAATTATTAGAGACAATGAATCATCGGTTCTTTATTGTACCAATGATAATTGTAAGGGCAAGCTTCTTGGCAAACTTACACATGCGGCTAGTAAGAACGCACTTAACATTGATGGTCTTTCAGAATCTACAATTGAAAAATTTATCAATCTTGGTTGGTTAACTTCCATTAAGGATATTTATTACTTATCAGACCACAAAAATGAGATGAAAACCTTGGATGGGTTTGGTAAGAAGTCTGTTGAAAAACTTCTTTCATCTATTGAAAAATCTCGTAACACAAATCTTGAGCATTTTCTTTATAGCTTATCAATTCTGTTGTTGGGAAAATCGGCAAGCAAAATAATAGCTGAAGCGGTTAATTATGAATTTTGCGAATTCATTAGAGTAATGACATTAACAGGTGCTAAATATTTTGAATATATTCCTGGGGTTGGTGATGTTCTTATCAATTCAATGGACGATTATTTTAACAAACATTGTTCAGAAATTTGGGAACTTTCAAAAGAATTTACATTCGATACACCAAAATCGACCATGTCTGAATTAATAAAAAGTTTAGACAATAAAACATTTGTTATAACGGGAAGTGTAAATCACTATGCAAATCGTGATGAACTCAAAGCAGATATCATCGCTCATGGTGGAAAGGTGGCTGGATCTGTTTCATCTAAAACAGATTATCTTATTAATAACGATATCAACTCAACATCATCTAAAAATACAATGGCAAAATCTTTGAACGTTCCCATTATCTCAGAAGATCAATTCTTAGAAATGATTCATTAATCTTTGTTTTCAAACAGAGAATATCTATATGTAACAAATCAAACCAAAATCCATTATACAACATAATAAGGAGAAATAATGAAAAAACGTATAGCAATTTTAGTATGTTTATTTGCTGTATCATTCCCTGTCGTCCCCATTTGGGGACAGAATAACAGCATTTTAAAAGACAACTTAGTATCAGGCGTAACAGAAGATATGACTTTGGTTATAGAAGAATCTATTTCTAAAGCACAAGTCGATGTTATATCAAAACGACAACTAGATAAAATTCAAGAAGCTGTAACAAAAATAAATGCTTTAGACACTTCTGATACAAAAGAATGGTTTAAGAATTATAAAGAAATTGAACAAGAATACTCTGCATGGGTTGATCCTGATGAGTCTATTTATGATTATTTTAATTCATATGAGTTAGAATTGTTATTCAGAATAGTAGAAACTGAAGTGCGTGGAGATATATATTTTGACGAAAAGGTAAATGTTGCAAACGTGATTCTAAACAGAATGGAACATGACGATTTCCCAAAGTCAATGCATGATGTTATTACACAATATCCACAATTCTCAAGTTATACAAGTGGTGCTTACAAAAATGTAATTGTAACAGAAACAACAATATTAGCTTGTGAATATGCATTTCAGTTTGGGGATACAACGAATGGAGCATTATATTTTGATTCAACTAATGGTAATTCATGGGCTGATAAAAATAGAGAATTTTTATTTAAAGATAGTGTCGGTCATAGTTTTTATAGATAAGGAGAAGAAGGATGCTGAATAAAGAGAAATATGCAAAAGAGATTATTGAAATCGCATGCAATGGGGGGAACATTGCCGTCGTTAATGGAAAACTGGAAAATTGCAGAAAAACACAGTGCAACGAGTGTAATTTTAATGGCGGCACAATAAGAGATTGTGAAATAAAGACGAGAAAATGGGCGAACAGCGAATATGTCGAACCGATTGAACCGCCGGTTGATTGGAGTAGAGTTCCAGTTGATACACCGATTTTGGTTAAGGTAACTGAAAAATGTACTTGGATTCATAGATATTTTGCAAAATATGAAAATGGATTAGTGTATGCATGGGAACAGGGTGCAACATCTTGGAGTGCTGAAGATTCTGATGATGTATGTGACTGGAAATATGCAAAATTAGCGACAAATCAGATAAAGAAGGAGAATAAAACAATGAAAACAGAATTTACTTTAAATTTAGACAGTCCTACAGACTTAAATAATTTTGTAATGGAAATCTGGACACAAATTCCATGTGATGTAGATGGAAAACATGGGAGACGTATTGTTGATGCAAAGTCGTATTTAGGAATGATTGGAATTTCGATGAATCCTGTAACGGTAGTAATTAATACCGATAATGAGGATTATATCAAAAGATTCAACGAAATTTGCAGCAAATATAAGATTGTGGAGGAATAAACATGAATTATTCGCAGGTTATTGACTTAGACAGTATTAGAATTAGCGATTTCTTAAATGGAGATTTTACGGAAAGTAAAACGGCTGTCATTGAAGATGGACATATTGTACAGATTTTAGATGAAGGGTGGAACTTGTAATGCTTATTTTAATGGGAAAAACTGCATCTGGGAAAACATTGGTGAGAGATAAGCTTGTAAAAAACCATGGATTTAATAGTGTCGTAACTTATACTACAAGACCAATGCGTAAAGATGAAATTCCTGATGTTACATATCATTATATTTCAGAAGAAGATTTTTTACAGAAAGTTGAAAGTGGTTTTTTTGCAGAATGGAAGAAATACATTACCACTGAAGGTATTTGGTATTATGGATCAGCAAAAGAAGATTATGAAAAAGCAGACGAAAACTTTGTAATTATTCTTACACCTGATGGTATCAGAGATATTCAAAAATTAGGATACGATGTAACGGTTATTTATTTATATTCAAATATTTCAACTATCAATAAGAGATTAGATGCTCGTGGAGATAAAAAGGAAGAGGCTGAAAGACGTATCAAAACTGATATATCAGATTTTAAAGATGCAGAAAGTCTTGCTAACAGGATTGTTTATAACAACTTTGATGAGAATATTGATGACGTGGTAAATAGCGTATTGTTTCATTATAGAAAGGCGTACAAATGAAAAATGATGGCTTAACAATTTATTTAGCTGGTAAAATGGCTGGATTAAGTATAGAAGAACAAACAACATGGAGAAAATTTGTAACAGCAGAATTGGACAAATATTCAGATATGGCAAATTATAAAACTAATGTTATTTCTCCATGTGATTATTTCAATTTTGAAGAACCAAGACATCAAAACGAACAAGAGGTTATGAAATTTGATCTAAACTTAGTTCGTGGCAGTGACATTGTTATTGTAAATACAAATGGATTAAATACAAGTATTGGATCAGTGATTGAAGTATATGAGGCGTGGAAAAATAATATTCCTGTGATTGCTTATGATGAACGAGGGGATTATAACTTAATCCATCCATGGTTAAAATGTTGTTTTACAAGAGTTGAATCATGCGCAATGGATATGTGCGAATACATAAAGGATTTTTACATGAGATAGGAAGAGGGTGAGTGAAATATTTTTTAATGGATTAAATACAAGCCATATGGTTGCAAGAGAATTATTATCTAAGCCAGATGAATTTATAACAGTAACAGTTGGAAATAGAGAATATAGTATTAGTCATACGAAAATGATAAAAACACATGCAAATGTTGATGATGGTGTGATGCACAAAACATTGGTATGTGAAGAATTAGATGGAAACATCGTGAGGTAAAAATATGGATAAGTATAAGATGTCAGATGTTAAAATTGATTTTTTGACAAAACATAATAGGAAATTACTTATTGAATTAATTTGTAATGAACAGACGCATATGATTGTAAAAGATCATACTAAATATGAATCTGATAGGTACAAAGAATTAGAAGCCCTAAAGGTAAAAATTAAGGATATGTGAGGGAATAAATTATATGCCAGATATTACAATGTGTAGTAGTGAAAATTGCCCAATGAGAGGTAGCTGTTATCGAAGTAGAGCCAAACCTGATAAGTTACAAAGTTGGACAAACTTTGAATATTTTTGTAATGAAAATAGTGGATTCGATGAATATATAAAATACAATAAGGAGCGTAAAAATAATTGAGTACATATGAAATCACATGTGTGACAATTTTAATATTTCTATTTGTTGGTTGGATTCCAATTAGAATGCTGTGTGATGGTATTAAAGATATAATTCGAGAAATTAACAAAGGGAAACAAAATTATAACAAAAATAAAGAGGATGATACGAAAGGTTGATTTCTTATGGAATTGAGAAAGGAGATAAAATGAAATTCAATATTATAGATTGTATAGAATTTGAGATTGATTGGAAAGCTGTAGCAGCGATTGCGACATGTGTACTTGGTTATGCAATCATAACAGTAATTTAGATAGGAGGATATACATATTGACAAAAGTAATTAAAAGAGATTGTTCAGAAGTTAATTTTGACAAATCAAAAATCTCAACAGCAATTCTTAAAGCTATGAAGAATGGTTCAGGTATTGTAAAGCCAAAGATTGCAGAAGATATTGCAGACGAGATTGAAAATGAATGCAAGGACAAAGACGAAGTAAGCATCTCTGATATTGAATCAATGGTTTATGATAAATTGATTACTAAGAAGCAGAGACTTACTGCAAAAGCATATGAGGGATATAGAAGTATTCGTGAGTTTCAGAGAGAAAATGAGAATACAACAGATTACGAGATTGATGAATTGTTAGATGGTGAAAGCGAATATTGGAATACTGAGAACTCCAATAAAAACTCAAAAGTATTAAATACTCAGCGTGATTATATGGCAGGAATTGTTAGCAAAGATATTTCTCGTAGATTTTTACTTCCACCAGAAGTTGTACAGGCACACGATGAAGGAATTATTCATTTCCATGATATTGATTATTTTGGTATGAATGCGATGAGTAACTGCTCACTTATTAATCTCGAAGATATGTTACAGAATGGTACTTGTATTAACAAGGTAATGATTGAAAAACCACATAGATTTATTACTGCTTGTACAATCGCCACTCAAATTATTCTTGGTGTTACATCGCTTCAATATGGAGGAGCTACAATTACTCTTACACATTTAGCACCATTTGTAAGAGATAGTTACAATAAACACTATGAGAAATATAAGTCATGGAGATTTTCTGATGAAGATTGTAAAAAGTATGCAGAAGCTGATACCAAAAAAGAAGTAGCAGATGGCGTTCAGACATTTAACTATCAGTGCAACTCTATGTCTAACTCAAATGGACAGTCTCCTTTTTTGAGTGTATTCATGTATCTTGGAGAAACTACAGAGTATAAGAAAGAACTTGCAATGATTATTGAAGAGTTTCTTAATCAGAGATTACTTGGTCTTAAAAATGAAGTTGGCGTATATGTCACACAGGCTTTTCCAAAGCTTCTTTATGTCTTAGAAGAAGATAATATTCATGAAAATTCCCCTTATTGGTATTTAACAAAACTTGCAGCTAAGTGTACTGCAAAGAGAATGAACCCTGATTATATTTCAGAGAAGATTATGAAGAAATATAAAGAGGGTAACTGTTTCCCGTGCATAAACAAAACCTGTGCCTAATATTTGTGAAAATATTAGCAAACCTATCTAAAAGGAGGAACTCATAATTTTATTTATGACAACTTACCTTACTAAATTAAAACTATTAAAATATATTCTTTAATATAAAGGAGATGTCACATTATCTGGAAAGATATTAAAGGATGGGAAGAATTATATGAAATTAGTGATTCTGGTGATATTAGGAATAAAGTTACAAATAAATTATTAATTGGCGATATAAATTCTGCTGGTTATTATAGGGTATGTTTATATAATAAAAAACACAATCCAATCAAACAAAGATTTTTTAGACATAGATTAGTAGCAGAACATTTTATTCCAAATCCAAATAAATTACCAGAAGTCAATCATAAAGATTGTGATAAAAGTCATAACTATAAAACTAACTTAGAATGGGTTACAAGAAAAGAAAATGAATTATATTCAAGAATTAGTGGCGATAAGATATACAAACCATATAAAGTAATATTTTCTAATGGTGATATTCAAGTATATAATTCAAAAGAAGAATTAGCATCTATTCTTAAAATAAGTAAAGTCACAGTAAAATATTGGCTACATAATAAAAATAAAGGATATAAAAAATATAATATAGAAAATATAGAATATGTTTAATAGTTTTATAAAAGTCTAACGACTATCGAAAACGCAAATATTCGAGAAAGACGATATTTGGAAGTGAGTAGAGTAGAGCCATAAGTTTACGATGGTACGGCAATGGGAAGATAAGACCGTTTAAATCGAAATGATAGGATACTCAAAATTGGTAATAGATTTTGAGTATATGATATAGTCTAATATCCTATAGCAATATAGGGAAGTTCATAAGAGAACTGTATGATTTTGCGAATCATATGAATAATTGGGGCTGTCGCAGTTTTCTTTCACCTTATAAAGATGAAAGTGATAATTATAAATTTTATGGAAGACTAAACCAAGGCGTTGTCACATTAAATCTTGTGGATGTAGCATTATCATCTGAAGGAGATTATGAAAAGTTTTGGGATTTGATGGAACAGAGAACAGAATTATGTCATAAAGCATTACTTTGTAGACATAAACGATTAGAAGGAACATTATCTGATGTCGCACCTTTATTGTGGCAGTATGGAGCATTTGCAAGACTTAAAAAAGGTGAAAAGATTGATAAGTTACTTCATAATGGATACGCAAGTATTTCTCTTGGATATGCAGGATTATATGAATGTGTAAAATATATGACTGGTAAATCACATATTGATTCACAGGAAGGTCATGATTTTGGCATTAAAGTAATGCAGTTTATGAATGATAAATGTGACCAGTGGAATAAAGAGCATTATATTGGATTTTCAATTTACGGATCTCCAATCGAAAACACAACGTATAAATTTGCGAAGTGTCTACAGAAACGCTTTGGAATTATTAAAGGTATTACAGATAGAAATTATATCACAAACAGTTACCATACATTTGTAAAAGAACCAATTAATGCATTTGATAAACTCGCTAAAGAATCAGAATTTCAGGCGTTATCACTTGGGGGTGCAATATCTTATGTTGAGACAGATGGATTGGTAAATAATGTAGATGCTATTTTGGAAATGAATAAATTCATCTACGACCATATCATGTATGCAGAAGAAAATACAAAGTCTGATTACTGTCAGGTTTGTGGTTACGACGGTGAAATCAAAATTATTGATGAAGGTGGCGAACTTATTTGGGAATGCCCAAATTGCCACAATAGAGATAAAGACAAGATGAATGTAGCAAGAAGGACTTGCGGATATATTGGAACTAATTACTGGGGGAAAGGACGTACTCAGGAAATTAAGGAGAGATATGTTCATATGACAGATATTGCGGAGGATTTATAATGAGATACGCACAGATTAGATCTATGGATATTTCTAATGGAGAGGGAGTTGGAGTCTCCCTCTTCGTCCAAGGTTGTCCATTTCACTGTAAAAACTGTTTTAATTCTGATACATGGGATTTTAATGGTGGAAAAGAATGGACAGAAGAAATAAAAGATAAATTTATGAAATTAATTGATAGACCATATATTAAACGAGTATCATTTCTTGGTGGAGAATGTTTAGCGGATCAGAACCTTGATGAAGTCCTCAAATTAGTCAAACAAATCCGTATTTCTTTTCCTGAGAAAACTATCTGGTTATATACAGGATATGAAATATCAGAGATTGTAAAACAAGAACAGTACGAAAGGGTTAGTGGAATACCTGATGTTTGGTCAAAACGATGGGAAATCATTAAACAGGTGAATGTGCTTGTAGACGGAGAATATATAGACGAGCAAAAAGATCTATCGTTAAAATTCAGAGGTTCAAAAAACCAAAGAGTCATCAATGTGAAACAATCTCTCGCTCAGAACAAAGTAGTTTTATATTGCGATTAAGGAAGAATAGTATGGAGAGATTAACAAGAAGAGATTGGAGTAAATATGGATTCTACGACAAAGAGACTCCAATATTAGGAGCAAGACGTGAATATGAATTATATAAAAGGCTTGGGCGTTATGAGGATATCGGTACGCTGGAAGAATGCCGTGCGGCGGTGGAGAAGCAGACAGCAAAGAAGCCAACGCCTATTGACTACGAAAAATATGCAAATTTAGTGGATAATGCAATATATCTTAGAGGTGCATATTGGTGTCCACGTTGCAAACATTTTGTAAAAAGTGGTACTTTCTGCAATAAATGCGGTCAAAAATTAGATTGGAGCGATGAAGAATGAGTGCTGTATGGTTCATAATTTTACTCCTTGCATGGGGAACGGAATAAAGATTAACGATATGTCATATATGATGATTGCAATTTTTTATGTCGGAGATTGCATTTTAATGCAGAACAGGAGGGCGAACGATGGGAAGATTAATTGATGAGGATGAACTGATAAAAGGCAGAGTTGAGAATGATCCAGTTGTGATTGCGACAAAATGCGCATCGACTGCCTACGATCCAGAAAAGATTATTAAACAGTTAAAAATTATTTCAGACAAATTACACTGCGAAAGAACAACAAAAGTCGTAAATGAAGATTTTTATGAAGGACTTATATGCGCATATGATGATGCAATTGATATTATAAATGGAAAGCAAACAAGAATAGGATAAAATCATAAAATATTCAAAAAAAATAAATTTTAAGGAGAATAAAAAAATGGAGAAAATTAAAATTAAATACTTTGATAACGAAATTGATAAACTATCATATATTGGTGGAGACAAATCTAATTGGATTGACCTTCGTTCTGCCGAAACAATTCATCTGAAGAAAGGTGAGTTTCATTTGGTTAATTTAGGTGTTGGAATGGAATTGCCAGACGGTTATGAAGCACATATCGTACCGAGAAGTAGTACATATAAAAATTTTAAAGTGATTCAGACAAATCATATGGGTGTTGTTGACCATAGTTATTGTGGGGATAATGATGTTTGGATGATGCCTGTAATTGCTATGGAAGATACTACAATCAATAAGAATGATAGAATCTGTCAGTTCAGGATTGAAAAAATTCAGCCAGAGATTCAGTTTGTGGAAACAGAGCATTTAGACAATATTGATCGTGGCGGTATTGGAAGCACAGGAGTAAACTAATATGAAAGAAAAAATAGAAGTTCCTATTTGGCAGAAACTCCTTCTAACGATAGAGGAAACATCTGCATATTCAAATATTGGCAGAGATAAAATTACAGAAATGACAAATTTTGATACATGTGATTTTGTAATATACAAAGGAACACACAAACTAATAAACAGAAAGAAATTTGAAGATTATATAAACAATATAAAAGTATTGTAATCATTGAATTTATACCCTTTATATGATATAAAAGAAGTGTCATATAAAGGGTTTTCTGTCATAAAAACAGAAAGCGAGATGAAGATTATATGTCGAACAGAAAAGATAACAAAGGTAGAGTGCTTAAGAAAGGAGAAAGCCAAAGAAAAGATGGCACATATATGTATAGATGGACTGATATAGGAAAGAAAAGACAGTGTATCTATGCTAAATCATTAAATGATTTAAGAAAACAGGAACAACAATTACTTTCAGAAATATCAAATGGTGTATTAAGAACAGACATAACATTAAATCAACAAATTGAAATATATTTGCAAACAAAAGCAAATATATCAAAATCAACTTATTCAAATTATACTTATTATTATAACCACAGTATCAAAAACAGCTTTCTTGGTAGAATGAAGCTAAAAGAAATTAAAAAAGCTCATATTATTAAATTTTACAAAGAATGTCATGACGACAATATGGCTAATAGTACTATAGCTATTTTACAAAAAATCATAAGACCTTCGCTACAATTGGCAGTTGACTCAGACTGTATAATGAAAAATCCAGCGAATGGATGTCTTAAAGACTATACTGTTGAAAAGGAAGTAAAATATGCAATGAGCTATGAAGAAGAGAATGAGTTTTTGGCAAGATTTGATATTTGTACAGAAGCAAAGTTTTATAAACCTCTCGCATGTTTAATGCTTTATAGTGGTATAAGAATAAGTGAAGCTCTTGGTTTAACGTGGGATGATATTAATATGGAAGAAAAAACCATCAATATTAATCATCAAATGTTGTGTAGAAATCTTAATGGAAAACTTGTGCAATATTGCGAGGACAATACAAAAACATCAAACGGATCAAGAATTATCCCTATGAATGATTTTGCTTATAAAGCCATTATCGAACAAAAAAAGAATTGGCTATCATGTAAAAAAATCCCTGACTTTAGTTTGGATGGATACAGCAACTTTGTTTTTCTTTCTTATAGAACCGGGAAAGTAGTCAGACATGCTGTTATAAGACGAGTGTTTAGAAAACTTATTAGAGAATATAATGATAAGAGAGACATTCAATTACCTGCAATTAGTCCTCATATATTAAGACACACATATTGTACAAGATTAGCAGAGGCAGGAACAGATTTAAAAACAATGCAGTATCTAATGGGACATTCTGATATTAACACAACTATGGAAGTGTATAATCATGTTGATCGAAATAGGCTTGAAAAGGAAACACAAAAAATTAATGATTTACACCAAATTTACACCAAAACATCATAAAGATATAGAAAAATATAGGATATTGTAGTTATAAGATATGATAATAGCATACACAAATAACGATGAAAAAATGGCAGAAACATGGATTTTCCTTGACTTCACCACTGTATCATGTTATTATCACAAACAGAGTGAACAAAGCGTTCATGAAGGGGTACACCACCGCGGGTGTATTCTTTCGTGAACGCTTTTTTATTACACCGTAAAATTAAAAGGAGAAAAATCCTCCCCTCGTCCAAAGGGACTTGGATTTTACTCCGTAAAATTAAAGGAGGATGTATGGAAATCAACGGAAAGCACACAAAGTTGCCGGAGGGAACAACGATACTTGATTATTTAGAGCAGAATCACTATGTGTTAGCGCAGATTGCAGTCGAGCACAACTATGTAATTTTAGACAAAGAAGATTATGCAAAAGTTGTTTTGAAGGATGACGACATTTTAGAGATTGTCAGTTTCATGGGCGGCGGTTGTTAAATGCCGGCAAAAGAGAAATAAAAAAACAGAGAAAAGCAGAAAAGAGGAAAAAAAGATGAGCGAAATAACAAAAGATACATGGAAATTAGGAGAGCATGAGTTTTCTTCCAGATTTATATTGGGTTCCGGAAAATATTCCTTAGAACTGATCGATGCAGCAGTGAAAGAGGCAAAGGCGGAGATCGTGACGATGGCGCTGCGCCGCGCAAATGAGGGTGGTGTGGCTAATATCTTAGATTACATCCCCAAAAATGTGACACTGCTTCCAAATACATCAGGGGCGCGCAATGCGGAGGAGGCAGTTCGTATTGCAAGATTGTCAAGACAGATCAGCGGAAGTGATTTTGTAAAAATTGAGGTCATTCATGATTCGAAATATCTGCTTCCGGACAATTATGAAACAGCAAAAGCGGTAGAAGTATTAGCAAAAGAAGGATTTGTCGTGATGCCGTATATGTACCCGGATCTCAATGCGGCGCGTGATATGCAGAATGCCGGTGCAGCATGTATTATGCCGCTTGCAGCACCGATCGGTTCTAACCGTGGTGTCTGTACAAAAGATTTTATCCAGATACTGATCGATGAGATCGACCTGCCGATCATCGTGGATGCCGGTATCGGAAAGCCGTCACAGGCATGTGAAGTCATGGAGATGGGAGCTGCTGCAGTCATGGCAAATACCGCAATCGCGACGGCTGGTGATATCCCGGCGATGGCAGCTGCTTTCCGTGAAGCGATCGAAGCCGGAAGAAAGGCATACCTCTCAGGCTGTGGACGTGTCAAAATGGGAGGGGCAAGCGCATCCTCGCCGCTGACAGGATTCCTCTCTGAATAATTCAGAAGATCAGAGCGTTAAATATGAGAGCAGAACAAAAATCAGTTTTAGGAAATTTTGGAATCGGAAAATATAATACATTTTTATGATCTGATTTGAATGGAAATTGAGTATAAAAAATTTCGGGTTCAGAATAAGCACAGGGGAAAAAATCATGGAACACATCAATGAAAGTATATTAAGCGAAGAAATAAAGGAACATCAGAAAGAGGCAAGGATCGACCATATGGTATATCTGCCAGGCATGGAGGCATTAAAATCGGATATCACAAAACAGGTGGTTGAAGCAATGGAGGCATACGATTACGACAGCTATACAGCGGAAGATGTAAGATGTGCCTTGGCAAAAAGAAACCGCACACCGGAAGATTTTGCGGCGCTGCTGTCGCCGGCAGCAGAACCGTTTATCGAAGAGATGGCACAGTGTGCAAAAGTGGAAAAAGAAAATCATTTTGGCAATTCGGTCTGTTTTTTTACGCCGCTCTATATCGCCAATTATTGTGAAAATTATTGTATCTACTGCGGGTTTAACTGTCATAACCGTATCCGCAGGGCAAAATTAAATGCAGAGGAAATCGAAGCGGAAATGGCGGAGATCGCAAAATCCGGTCTACAGGAGATCTTGATCCTGACAGGCGAAAGCCGGAAAATGTCAGATGTGGAATATATAGGAGAAGCGTGTAAGATCGCGCGGAAATATTTTAAAGTAATTGGTCTTGAAGTTTATCCGATGAATTCGGAGGAATATGCGTATTTGCATGAATGCGGCGCGGATTATGTAACAGTTTTTCAGGAAACATACAATTCAGACAAATATGAGACACTTCATCTGGCAGGACATAAACGTATTTTTCCTTATCGTATGGAGGCACAGGAACGTGCGATCCGCGGCGGTATGAGAGGCGTTGGTTTTGCTGCTTTACTGGGACTTGATGATTTCAGAAAAGATGCATTTGCAACAGGAATGCATGCTTATCTGTTACAGAGAAAATATCCACATGCAGAGATTGCTTTTTCCTGTCCGAGGCTTCGCCCGATCATCAACAATGATAAGATCAATCCGATGGATGTGCATGAAAAACAACTTTTGCAGGTTGTGACGGCATACCGGTTGTTTATGCCATATGCAAGTATTACGGTTTCTACCAGAGAGTGTGCAAGGGTGAGAGACAGTCTGATGGAGATCGCAGCGACAAAGATTTCTGCGGGGGTCAGCACCGGTATCGGAAGCCATGCGAAAGGACTTGAGGATCAGGGCGACGAGCAGTTTGAAATTTCTGACGGAAGGACAGTAAAACAGGTGTATGATGCACTGCTTGAGGAAGGATTGCAGCCTGTTATGAGTGATTATATTTATGTGTAAAAAAGAAAATCCGATTCCGGGGAAAATAATTGCTGTCACAAACCGGAGCCTTTGTGAGAGGCCGTTTTTCGAACAGATCAAAAGAGTCTGTGAAACAAAGCCGGCAGCTCTGATCTTAAGGGAAAAAGATCTGCCGGAGACGGAATATGAAGAGATGGCAAGACAGGTTTTGGCAATTTGTGAAGAATATGGAGTGATCTGTATTTTACACAGTTATATAGAAACCGCAAAACGGTTAGAGAGGCAGTATGTTCATTTGCCGCTTCCACTGTTAAGAACTTGTATGCAAAAGACAGAAAATGAAGAAAAACAGATAAAATTTATGTCTGGGAACCTATCAATGGATCAGAAGAATAAAAATAAGCTGATCTTAGGCTGTTCGGTTCATTCTGTTGAGGATGCTATTGAGGCAGAAAAACTAGGGGCATCTTACCTGACCGCAGGGCATATATTTGCCACGGACTGTAAGAGAGGACTGCCGCCACGCGGAATGGAATTTTTAAAGCAGGTATGTGAAACCGTAAATATTCCTGTGTATGCCATCGGTGGAATTGGACTGAACGATGGAAAAATAGACAGCGTGTGTGAATGTGGTGCGGCAGGTGCGTGCATCATGTCCGCTTTTATGGCAATATGATAAATATAAAAAACGGGCAGTTATTTCAAAAAACGACAGACAATGAAAGCTGTATTGCCGATTGCATATAAAAAAATATAAAAATTTCAATCAAATTTCTCCTGTCGCATTGCACCTGTTTCAAGAATCTGCTATACTAAATCGGATAGTAAAGTGGAGGGACGATATGTCACAGGCAGTTGTTATAAAAAGTAATAAATACGGGATACATCTTGTATTGAGCAATGAGATATCTTTTAAAGCACTTTTGGATGCCATCGTCGAGAAATTCAAAGAGTCAGAGAAGTTCTTTAAAGGGGCAAAACTGGCGATCTCTTTCGAGGGAAGAAAGCTGACGCATGATGAGGAAATGGCTATCATTGATGCGGTGACATCGAATACAAGTATCGAGATATTGTGCATTGTAGATCATGATCCGGACCGTGAAGCATACGTCAAACAGCAGATCGAAGAATATCAGGCATCTGTACAGCAGCCGTATGTGGATGGTGGGACTCAGTTTTATCGCGGAACGCTTCGCTCTGGACAGACACTTGAGAGTGAAACAGGAATCGTAGTGGTAGGTGATGTCAATCCGGGCGCAGCAGTCATGGCAAACGGCAGTATCGTTGTACTTGGAGCGGTAAAGGGAAGCGTCTATGCAGGACTTGGGGGAGATGACAGTGCATTTATTGTTGCACTCGATATGGATCCAATCCAGATTCGGATTGGAAATATTTTAGCAAAAAGTCCGGACAAACCTTTTAGCAGACGAAGAATACGAAAAAAGGTCAAAGAAACGACCACGTCTCCGCAGATTGCGTACTTAAAGGACGGGACAATCTGTATTGAACCGCTGACAAAAGAACTATTAAGCGATATTTAACAGCAGGAGGAATATTTTAAAATGAGTGAAGTTATTGTAATTACGTCCGGGAAGGGCGGAGTTGGTAAGACGACCACAACCGCAAATGTTGGAACAGGTCTGGCACAGTTAAACAAAAAAGTAGTGCTGATCGATACAGATATCGGACTTCGTAACCTGGATGTTGTCATGGGTCTTGAGAACCGTATTGTATACAATCTTGTAGATGTTGTAGAAGGAAACTGCCGTGTGGAACAGGCACTGATCAAAGACAAAAAATATCCGAATTTATGTCTTTTGCCGTCAGCACAGACCAGAGATAAATCCGCGGTATCTCCGGAGCAGATGCAGGCATTGATCGAAGATTTAAGACAGGATTTTGACTATATTTTATTAGACTGCCCGGCAGGAATCGAGCAGGGCTTTAAAAATGCCATCGCAGGTGCAGACAGGGCACTTGTCGTCACAACTCCTGAGGTTTCTGCAGTGCGTGATGCTGACCGTATCATTGGACTGCTTCAGGCAAATCAGATCCAGAAAGTTGATCTTATCGTAAACCGTCTGCGTATGGACATGGTTAGACGCGGTGATATGATGAATGTCGAAGATGTGTGCGACATTCTGGCAATCAATCTGATCGGTGCAGTACCGGATGATGAACATATCGTAATCTCTACGAACCAGGGGGAACCACTGGTTGGAAGTAATTGCCTTGCTGGACAGGCATATGAGAATATCTGCCACCGTATTCTCGGTGAGGAAGTTGCATTTCTTGATCTGGATGCAAAACAGGGAGTATTTTCAAAATTAAAAGATTTATTTAAGAAAAATTAGGAGGAACAGTCATGGGATTGATGGACTTATTTAAGAAGAAAAGTTCCGGTGATGTTGCAAAAGACCGTTTAAAACTTTTGCTGGTGACTGACCGCGCAAGCTGTTCCCCGGAAATGATGGAGCAGATTAAAAACGAGATCATCCAGGTAATTTCAAAACACATGGATATTGATATGGAAGGCCTTGACATTCAGATCACGCAGACAGAGTCAGAGTCGAACAATGGAACGGTACCGGCATTGTTTGTTAATATTCCGATCCGCGATATCAGACATGGAAATTCATAAAATTTTATAAAAGATAAAAAGACTGTTCAAAGAAAAAAGTATATTTCATTTGGACAGTCTTTTTTATAGTACTATTGACATATAATAGTGAAAATGCTAATATCATACTAATTTGATATGAATTAGATGATAATAGAAAGAAAACAGGATGCAGCAGCCAATAACAGAAATACAAAAGATGGTTAAAGGAGCGGTATTCCAGAATGGAGTATGTCATGAAGTACAATTTTGATGAAGCTGTGGAGCGTAGAGGAACCGGATGTTTAAAATACGATTTTGCGAAAGAACGTGGGAAAAAAGAAGATGTCTTGCCGTTATGGGTTGCCGATATGGATTTTAAGACTGCGCCTGCAGTGACCGAAAGACTGCAGAAAGTAGTGGAACACGGAATTTATGGATACAGTGACAGCAAAGAAGATTATTTTGCAGCAGTATCGGGATGGTATCATGATCATTTTGACTGGGATGTAAAACCGGAGTGGCTGGTAAAAACGCCGGGAGTTGTTTTTGCACTTGCGGCCGCTGTGCGTGCATATACGGAAAAAGGCGATACAGTTTTGATCCAACAGCCGGTATATTATCCGTTTCGTCAGGTCATTGAGTCAAATGACAGAAAGTTAGTCAGCAGCGATCTGGTATTAAAAGATGGTCATTATGAGATCGACTTTGAAGATTTTGAGGCGAAAATAAAGGAACATCAGATCCATTTATTTTTGCTCTGCAGTCCACATAACCCGGTAGGTCGTGTATGGAAAGAGTGGGAATTAAGAAAAATCGGAGAGATCTGTTTCAAATATCAGGTGACTGTCGTCAGTGATGAGATTCACAGCGATTTTGTATATCCGGGGCATAAACATCATGTCTTTGCATCTGTTTCACCGGAGTTTGAACAGATTTCCGTAATTTGCACGGCACCAAGTAAAACCTTTAATCTTGCCGGTCTTCAGGTGTCAAACATTTTTATTGCGGATGAAAAACTGCGTCAAAAATTTGTCCGTGCGGTGGATCAGGCAGGATACAGCCAGGTAAATCTGATGGGACTTGTCGGATGTCAGGCCGCTTATGAAGAGGGAGAGGAATGGCTTTTACAGTTAAAAGAATATCTGTATCAGAATCTTTCCTTTGTCCGCGAATACCTGAAGGAAAATCTTCCACAGATTAAACTGATTGAGCCGGAAGGAACCTATTTAATATGGCTGGATTTCGGAGAACTTGGACTGGGAAGAAAAGAGTTGGAAGCACTGATTGATCAGGCAGAACTTTGGTTAGACGCGGGAGCAATTTTTGGGAAAACGGGTATTGGTTTTGAGCGCATTAACATTGCATGTCCGAGAAAAACGTTAGAACAGGCATTTTTGCAACTGAAAAAAGCAGTGGATGCGTTAGATTAAAAACTTTGTAACAGTATGATATCTGTTCAGAATGATCAAAAAGGCACGAAGATGGCACTGCGGTGGAGTATATCTTATTGAAGAGGAACTCCACTGCAGTCACAGCAAATCCTCTGCAGAAAGCTGTTGATAAGTCGATATCGAGTTACATCGTACCGTGGCCTGAATCAAAAATATCCGTGAAAAGCTTTATGACAGGTCAATATCTAATTCCACCGGGCAGTGGTCAGATCCGAAAACATCCGTGTGGATCTTTGCGCCGGTCAGCTTATCATTCATCCGTTTGGAAGTGATAAAATAGTCAATACGCCATCCGGCATTCTTTTCCCGTGCCCTAAAACGGTAGGACCACCAGGAATAGATCTGTTCTGTATCCGGGTAAAAATAGCGGAAGGTGTCTGTGAAGCCGGCATCGAGAAGCTTTGTCATTTTTTCTCGTTCTTCATCCGAAAATCCGGCGTTCTTCCGGTTGGTTTTTGGATTCTTTAAATCGATCTCCTCATGTGCAACATTTAAGTCCCCACAGAGAATGACAGGCTTGGATCCATCGAGTCTTTTTAAATAAGCACGAAAATCATCTTCCCACTGCATGCGGTAAGGCAGTCTGGCCAGTTCGTTTTGAGAATTTGGCGTATAACAGGTAACCATGTAAAAATCAGGGTATTCTAAGGTGATGACACGTCCTTCTTTGTCGTGTTCTTCGATGCCGATACCGTAAGTCACATTCAGAGGCTCTTTTTTTGTGAAAATCGCTGTGCCGGAGTAACCTTTTTTCTTGGCATAATTCCAGTAGGAAAAATAACCGGGCAGAGGAAGGTCGATCTGTCCCTCCTGCAGCTTGGATTCCTGAATACAGAAAATATCTGCATCAGTTTCATGAAAAAAATCAAGAAAGCCTTTTTGGATACAGGCACGCAGTCCGTTGACATTCCAGGAAATCAGTTTCATAGTATTCTCCATTCTTTTAATTAGGATGTTGGGAATGCACTATTTGGTCTCAACATCTTAATATGTTGGTGTTAAAATTTTTTGTTACCGTCAGATAAAACTGGATTGTTTCCGCAAGATATCATAACATTATCATTTCATTGAAACAAGGAAAACATGTGATTCTGCATGAAAAGAAAATAATACGGTCGAAACAGTTTTGATATAGTTAAACAATAATATGGTATAATTTATGTCAATAAGTAAGTTTATGGAGCGTGTATCTATGGCACCACAGGTGCTGTTGAAAAACGGAAATGTGAGAGAAAGGCAGCGGGTAAGGATTGATGAAACGCATTTTTTTACAGAAAAAACAGAATAAGACGATACTGGAGCTGTTAAGGGAGCAGGGAGAATATTTAGATGCGCCCTGCAGCGGGAAAGGTACCTGTGGAAAATGTTGTATTATAATAGAAGAAACACGAAAAACAGATCCGCCAAAACAGCGGGAAAAGGAAGTGTTTACGGAGCGGGAACTGGAAGAGGGATGGCGTCTTTCCTGTATGACGGTTCCGACAGATGATCTGTATGTATGCATTCCGGAAATCAGAGAAAATCAGATACAGGTGCAGATGGAATTTGTCCGGAACACAAAAATGGAGAGCGATGTACAGGCGACAACAGTTATCTGTGAAAACAAAATAGAGGACCGTGCACAAATAGGGCCTGACGGGGAAATAAAACCGGAAAATATGGATACGGAAAAATCCGTCTATGGTATCGCAATCGATATCGGAACAACCACACTCGCTGCAGAACTGATTTCCCTCACCGATGGAATATGCTTAAAAACTGCATCTTCTGTTAATCATCAACGGGCATACGGCGCAGATGTGATTTCAAGGATCCGTGCAGCAGCGTCCGGAGATGCAGAAAAGTTGAGAGAGAGCATTTTAAAAGATGTGAGGGATCTGGCAGAGACACTGCTTGCGGGGCAGGACGAAAATGTGCTGAATGTCAGCAAAATCGTGATCGCCGGAAATACTACAATGATTCACCTTTTACTGGGATATTCCTGTGTGGGGCTTGGCGCTGCACCATTTACTCCTGTGAACCTTGCGCCGGAGGATATGACGTGGGGAGAATTGAATGGTGAGTATGAGGAAACCAGAGAAAGTGGAGATGCCAAAGAGAGTGGAGATGCCAAAGAAAGTGGAGTTGCCAGAGACGGTAGTGATGCCAGAGAACACGGATATGTCAGAGAATGCGGGCATACCGGAATCAATCAGACCACAAAAGTACAGATCATGCCGGGAATCTCAGCTTTTGTTGGAGGAGATATTACGGCGGGCATGATGGGATGTGGTATGCGGCCGGACAAATGCGAGATGCTGATCGACATTGGAACAAACGGTGAGATGGTTCTTGCTGCGGGAGATCATTTCCTTGTCTCATCCGTTGCCGCGGGACCGGCATTCGAAGGTGGAAACATATCCTGCGGTATGCCCGGTGTGCCGGGAGCTGTCTGCCGTGCAGTTTTATTTGGTAAAAATAATATGGTGACAAAGACGATTGGAAATAAACCGGCCATTGGGTTATGCGGAACCGGAATCATTGATGTAATGTATGAACTCGTGCGGCACCATATTGTTGATACTCAGGGGATTTTGGGAGAACCGTGGTTTGAAAAAGGATTTCCGGTCGTACCCGGAAAAATTTATTTTACCCAGGAGGATATCAGACAGGTGCAGATGGCAAAAGCAGCTATCTGTGCGGGTTTAGAAGTATTACTGCAGAAATCAAATATTTCTCATGAACAGATAAAAAAAGTATATGTTGCAGGCGGGTTTGGCATGGGACTTGACATGGAAAAAGCACTTGGAATCGGACTTCTGCCAATCGGACTTCGCGGAAAACTCACGCCGGTCGGCAACAGTGCCTTAGAGGGAGCCGCACGATGCCTGACACACTCAAAAGAAAGCAGTGATATGCAGCCGCAAGAGATTGCAGCCATATCCCATGAGATCAATCTTGCAGATACACCAGAGTTTCAGGAATTATATTTAAAACATATGCAATTCTGTTGAGTCAGAAAATTGGGGTATTTATTCAACAAAAATACCCCAATTTTTTGATGTCTCATTTTGAATGACCAAAAATCAAGGTATATTTTATCAATTATTTACGGTATTTTAATTTTCTTCCCTTTTATATAATAAATACAACAAAAGCAGTTCGGAAATATTTTTTTTAAAACAATACTTAAACGTTTTCGAAAAGCTCCGGATGCTGGCGAAAACCAAAAAAGAAGGGAAAGGGAGAAATGAAAGAAACGGGCATTTCAAAAAACAACAAAACAGATGGTTCCGGTGTTACAGGCAAGTTATACATTGTACTTCGGATCGCAGTTCTGTTCGCAGTCTTATTCATGTTCATACCTGGAATCAATCCAGCGAGGATCAGCGGAATGATCGGAAGAAACTTATCACTGTTTACTTCCGGTATTTCATACTCATCACTGGCATCAGAGTTTGGACGTGCATTCCGAAAAGGATGGGTTATGAAATCAACATTACGGCTTGACTCTGTATCAGCTCTGATTATCTGCGTTGGTACAGCAGCAGTTGCAGCCGGTGGATGTTTATCACTCGGTAATCTGAAAATGAAAAAATTAAGTAACATCTTCACAGCAGCCGGAAGTGCAGTGATGCTGTCAGGACTTGGCGGTATCGCAATTGCATACAGTCAGATCAGCCAGACAGAAAAACCTAAGAAAATCGAGCCGATCTTTTCAAATGGTTTTTATATGATCCTGATCGTTGCAGTACTGATCCTGATCGTAACATTGATCGCGATGGCAAAACAGCCTAAGGTTGAGGCGGGTACTAAATATGAGATGGAAACAAAGTACCGCCTGTTCCTGATGTTAATGCCATTCCTGGCACTGGCTGGTGTATTCTGTTATCTGCCATTATGGGGATGGAGATATGCATTCTTTGATTACAAAGTTGGTGATACCTTAAGCATGGATAACTTTGTTGGATTCAAATGGTTCACACAGTTGTTTAAAAATCCTGCAACGGTAAGAGATATCATCCGTGTTCTGAAAAACACACTTGCAATGAGTGGTCTTGGAATTTTGACAAGCTGGCTTCCAATGGCATTTGCAATTTTCCTCTGCGAGATTAAAAACATGAAGTTCCGCCGCGTCGTACAGACACTTACAACAGTACCGAACTTCATCAGCTGGGTTCTTGTATATGCAATCGCATTTTGTATCTTTTCTACAGACGGATTTGTCAGCAGTTTGATGGTAAATGCCGGAATCTGGAAAGAGGGCGTGAATATGCTGATGGGCGGCAGCCATGTATGGCTGCAGATGTTAGCCTGGGGCTTATGGAAAGGTATCGGCTGGAGTGCAATCATTTATATTGCAGCAATTTCCGGTATTGATCAGCAGCTTTATGAAGCAGCAACCGTCGACGGTGCAGGACGTTTCCAGAGAATGTGGAATATTACCGTGCCGAGCCTGATCCCGACATTCTGTGTATTACTGTTAATGTCGATTGCAAATATCTTAAGCAATGGTATGGATCAGTATTTAGTATTTGAAAACTCTACCAATACAAGTTCTATCATGGTACTTGACCTGTATGTATACAAACTTGGTATCGGACAGGGACAGATTCCATTATCAACAGTAATCGGTATGGTAAAATCCGTTGTCAGTGTAACGTTACTGTTTGCTGCAAACGGTATTTCGAAACTGATTCGTGGCGAGAGTATTGTATAAGGAGGCGTAAGACATGGCAAAAACAGCACAGGAAAAGGCTGATTTAAAAGCCGAAAAACTTTATGAAAAAACACATAAACGCAAATATCGCTTAAAACCGGGCGATATCGTATTTAACATTTTAAATTACCTGTTTTTTACATTATTTACAATAGCATGTATATTTCCATTTTATTACCTGTTTATCAATACGATCAGCGATAATGATCTGGTAATCAAGGGTTTAATCAACTTCATACCGAGAGGAATCCATTTTGATAACTATACAGCGTTATTAAATGTAAGTGATCTTTCAAGTGCATTGATCGTATCACTGTCAAGAACAGTACTTGGTACGGCACTTATGGTAGCAGCATCCGGATTTATCGGATATCTGGTAACCAAAGATGAAATGTGGGGCAGAAAATTCTGGTACAGATTTCTTGTGATTACCATGTATTTCAATGCGGGTCTGATCCCATGGTTCTTAAATATGCAGATGTTAGGTCTGACCAATACATTCTGGGCATACATCATTCCTGGTATTGTGGCTCCGTATAACATCATTCTGGTAAAAACATACATAGAGTCAATTCCAGCGGAACTCGAAGAGAGTGCTCAGATCGACGGAGCAAGCTTCTTTACTGTATTCCGCAAGATCATCTGGCCGCTCAGTAAACCGATCCTTGCGACGATTGCGATTTTCGGTGCAGTTGGTCACTGGAACTCCTTTACGGATTCCCTGATCTTAATGACATCAGCTCCGAAATTATATACTTTACAGCACAGACTTTACATTTACTTAAATCAGGCATCCAACTTAAGTGCATTAATGGAGTCTGGCGGATCTGTCAGCGAGGCTGTTTTAAAATCAGCAATGAGTGGAAAGGTTATCAAATATACGATTTCCATGGTAACGGTAATCCCGATTTTAATCGTATATCCATTCATGCAGCGTTACTTTGAAAAAGGTATCATGTTAGGTGCCGTAAAAGGTTAAAGAGGTGTTAACCGCGAGGCGCGGAATCAAAATAACACAAAAACAAGGAGGAAAATTACATGAAAGCAAAGAAAATCGTATCACTGCTTCTGGCAGCTGCAATGACAGTTTCCATGGCAGCCTGTGGGGGTAGCAATCAGACAAGTGCATCAAAGAACAACAGCAACAATGCAGCGGGGGATGCTGCAGACGAAGATGCAACGGAGAGTGGAGTATCCGAGGAAACTTCCGAAGATGAAGCGGAAGATCTCGCAGATATCATTCCGGAAGAGACAGTTACTCTCGATGTATTCGATCAGTTAGCAAACTATTCCGGTGAGCAGATCGGATGGTTTGGTCAGATCATGTTAGACAAATTCAATGTAAAATTAAATATCATCCCGGATTCTGACGGTGTATATGAGACACGTATGGAGTCAGGAAACCTTGGAGATCTGGTTCTCTGGGGAAATGATTCTGATGAGTATCAGCAGGCAGTCAGCAAGGGAATGCTCTTTGACTGGAACGAGGATGATATCTTAAGCGATTACGGTCCATACATCAAACAGAACATGCCATATGCATTAGAGAAAAATGCAAATCTTTCCGGCGGTACTGTTTATGGATTCGGATTTGATGTTGCAAGGGATGCGACAGCACGTCAGGATTTCATGTATACCTGGGATTTAAGATGGGATCTTTACAAAGAGTTAGGATATCCTGAGATCAAGACTTTAGACGATATGGTAGATGTTTTAGGTCAGATGAAAGAGATCTGCCCGACCGATGATAACGGAAAAACAACTTATGGTGTTTCCTTATTCAACGACTGGGACGGAAACCTTGTAATGTTCGTAAAATCAACAGCAACTGCTTATTATGGATATGATGAATTTGGTTTTGGTCTGTATGATCCAGAGGAGCAGGTATTCCATCCAGCATTAGAGGAAAATGGACCTTACCTCACATGCTTAAAATTCTATAACAACCTGTATCAGAAAGGACTACTTGATCCTGACTCCCAGACACAGGGATATGACGGTATGCAGGAAGATTACCAGAACGGTGGAGCATTCTTAAATGTGTTCAACTTCTTAGGTTCTACTTTCTACAACTCAGATTCACATGCACAGGAAGGCAAAGCAATGTATCCTTGCCCACCGGAAGATGCAGCTCCGATCTGCTATGGTCAGAATATCTACGGTGGAAACCGTATCTGGTCTATCGGTGCTAAGACAGAGTATCCGGAATTGTGTATGGCTATCTTAAACTGGTTATCTACTCCGGAAGGACGTATGACAGCTGAGTATGGTCCAAAGGATGTCTGCTGGTACTATGATGAAAATGGAAAAACGCAGTTTACAGATTTAGGACGTGCAGCTAAGACAGATATCAGCACACAGATGTCTGATGGTTACAGCGGAACATTTGATGATGGTTCCTTTAAAATGAACAATACAACGTGGGCGATTGATTCCTTAAATCCTGATTCAAACGGTGAGACATTCAACTATCGTAAATGGGAAAGTTTTGCAACAGATGCAAATTCTGACATTGAGCAGGATTGGAGAGATAAGACCGGTTTTGCAACAGCAGATGAGTACATGGGATCAAGACCTTACAAACTTTCTCTTGGTACAACATACTCTGAGTCTACAAAATCTGATGAGTTAACTGTATTATGGACACAGGTTGCTGAGTGCATCAAGACAAATTCATGGAAAGCAATCTATGCTAAGACAGATGCTGAATACGACCAGATCGTTGCAGACATGATCTCCCAGGCAAAAGACTACGGCTATGACGAGTGTATCGCATTCCAGGAGAATGAGGCATCACTTAGAAAAGCAGCTGAGAACGAAGTAAAAGGGACCATCAAATAATTGTATCACAAATGAATGACAGACCAGAGCAGAAGATCCGGACATTCCGTCCGGATCGCCCCGGTCTGTTTTCATCATACTGGATATCTGGAGTAAAATCCTGTATGATGAAAGCAGATCAGAGGTATGAAATAAAATGAGAGATAAGAAAAGTGCATGGGAAGCACTTTGAGATTGGAGGAAAACAAATGAAATTTTTTAGCGTTGACAGTCCATTGTACCGTTTTTTAAGCAGAGTACTTGATATTTTAAAACTAAATTTTTTATGGATTCTTGGAAGCCTGCCGGTTTTTACGATCGGGGCATCGACCACGGCGGCAATGTCAGTTGCGTTAAAGTTAGCGGATGATGAGGAGGGCTATATCGCGAAATCATATTTTGAAGCGTACAAGGCAAACTTTAAACAGGGCGTTCCGATGGGACTGATCTTTCTGGTTGCATGGTATGCGGTATATCTTGACTTCCAGCTGTTTGGAGCAGTGAAAAATAATCCGGTCATTTTGCTGATCATCGGTATGGTGTCCGTATTTCTTGTGATCATTGCGATGATCTATTCCTTTTCACTGCTGGCAAGATATGAAAATACGGTGGTCCGCACGATCCAGAATTCTATGGATATTTCAAGAAAATATTTTGGAAAAACACTGATCCTTGTGATCCTCGTCGCAGCAGAAGTGCTGATCTTCCAGTATAATTCAACCATGATATTTCTTGGAATCTTATTTGGACCGGGATTTATCATTTACACGGTCGCAGCAGTAAGCAAACGTGTATTCTTACAGATCGAGCGTGTGAACCGCGAGGGCGAGTGACAGGTAAAACCGGTTAACAGAACAAATCAGGAACAGCAATACGAAAAAGATGCAAAAATACAGCACAGAAATTGGAGGTAAATATGATCGAGAGCAGCAAAGTACATAAAATTTTATATGGTGGAGATTACAACCCGGAACAGTGGCCGGAGGAGATCTGGAAAGAGGACATGCGCCTGTTTAAATTAGCGCACATTGATGTCGTGACGCTCAATGTTTTCAGCTGGGCAGCACTGCAGCCGGATGAAATTACCTATGATTTTTCCAAACTGGATAAGATCATGGAGTATGTGAAAGAAAACGGACTGAAAGTCTGCTTTGCAACTTCGACAGGAGCGCATCCGGCGTGGATGGCAAGAAAATACCCGGATATCCTGCGTGTCGGGCATAACGGCATGAAACGCAAATTCGGAGCACGTCACAATTCCTGTCCGAACAGCCCGACTTACCGGAAATATTCTGTGGCACTTGCCGCAAAACTGGCAGAGCGATACAAAGATTATGACAATATCGTTGCATGGCATATTTCCAATGAATATGGCGGGGAATGTTACTGCGAAAACTGTGAAAAAGCATTCCGTGTATGGCTGCATAAAAAATATGGAACGCTGGATGAGTTAAACCGTGTATGGAACACTTCTTTCTGGGGACATACCTTTTATGACTGGGATGATGTTGTTTTGCCGGATATGCGTTCAGAGGAGTTTAACTGGGATGGCATCCGTACCAATTTCCAGGGGATTTCACTCGATTACCGCAGATTCAATTCGGACAGTATCTTAGACTGCTACAAATTAGAGCGCGATGCGGTAAAAGAGTACACGCCGGATATTCCGGTTACCACAAATCTGATGGGATTTTATCCATCATTAGACTACCAGAAATGGGCAAAAGAAATGGATTTTATTTCCTGGGACAGCTATCCTTCCTTTGGCGCAGAGACAGAAAACAATGCGATGGCACATGATCTGATGCGTGGATTAAAGGGTGGCAAACCGTTTGCACTGATGGAACAGACACCGAGTGTGAGTAACTGGCATACCTGCTGTGCCTTAAAGCGACCGGGTATGATGCGCTTATACAGCTATCAGGCGGCAGCGCACGGCGCAGATACGATCATGTTTTTCCAGATGAGAAGAAGCATTGGTGCCTGTGAGAAATATCACGGTGCAGTGATCGACCATGTCGGCAATGAGAATACGAGAGTGTTCCGTGAGATCACAGCACTTGGCGAAGAACTGACTGAACTTTCTGATACACTGCTTGGTGCAAGAACTCCGGCAGAAGTGGCAGTTGTATTTGACTGGGATAACTGGTGGGCAACGGTATTATCCGCAGGCCCAAGCCGTTGTATCAATTATTATGAGGAGATTTATCAGTATTATAAGGCACTGTTAAATCTTCATATCCCAATGGATTTTGTTGGTGTGGACGATGATCTGTCCGGTTATAAAGTTGTCATTGCACCGATGTTATACATGTGCAAAGACGGTTATGATGAAAAGATCCGCAGCTTTGTCAAAGCGGGCGGCACCTTTCTGACCTCCTATTTCAGCGGATATGTGGAAGACCATGACCTTGTGATCACAGGCGGATATCCGGGCAGACTGCGCGATATTTTGGGTATCTGGGTGGAGGAATCCGACGCTGTCCCGGAAGGAGATGCTGGCATGAAACATACCTTTGCATACAAAAATGTAACCTACCCGGCAGAAGTACTCTGTGATCTTCTGCACACCGAAGGCGCAGAAACACTCTCAACCTATGATAATGACTTCTATGCCGGAATGCCCGTACTGACCTGCAACACCTTTGGATCCGGAAAAGCATGCTACGTCGCAACCCGCTCCAATCAGGACTTCTACCGCACTTTCTTAACTGACATTATGAAAGAAGCCGGCGTAGAACCACTCGCAGAAGGCAGTGACAAAGTAGAGATCACTCTCCGCGAAAACAAAAACGGCAGCTTCCTCTTCCTCTTAAATCCGACGGACGAATCACAGGAAGTAACGCTGAAAAAAGCCGGAACTGACCTGCTCGGCGGAATGACTTACCAGGCAGGAGAGAAAGTTGTACTTCCGGCAAAAGCAGTGGCGATCGTTCAAAGCAGGTAAAGGTTATCTCAGGCAAGTAGAGATTTTCCACAAAGAAACCGCGAAACTCTTCAAAAAACTGAAGTAGTTGAGTCCCAGCCTAAATTAGAGTTTCGCCCCATCTAGAGCAAGAAAAGAGGACATACACTATGTCGGAACAGCAGAAAGAACAACAACTTCTCGAAACCGTAGACCGCATCATCGCAGAAGGCCCGTACCAGCCAGCCTGGTCATCCCTGATGCAGGCGAAAACCCCTGACTGGTTTAAACAGAAAAGATTTGGCATCTTCATCCACTGGGGCGTCTACAGTGTTCCCGCCAACTCCAACGAATGGTACCCAAGAAACATGTACATCGAGGGAATGCCCGCATACGAACACCATATAAAAACCTACGGCAGCCAGAAAGACTTTGGATATAAAGACTTCATCCCGATGTTCCACGCCGAAAAATTTGACCCGGCAGAATGGGTGCGTTTATTCAAAGAAGCCGGTGCCGGTTATGTGTTTCCGGTTGCAGAACACCATGATGGATTTCAGATGTACAAAAGTGAACTGTCCCACTGGAATTCGGCAGAGATGGGGCCGAAACGGGACGTACTTGGTGAACTGAAAGCGGAGATTGAGAAACAGGGACTTACGTTCTGCACATCATCCCACCGTGCAGAACATTGGTTTTTCTTAGGACACGGAAAAGAATTTGACAGTGATATCAAAGAACCATTGCAAAAAGGAGATCTGTACTGGCCGTCCATGCCGGAACCGGATGCAGAAGATCTCTACGGAGAGCCGTATCCGACAGAAGAATTTTTAAATGACTGGTTAGCACGCACAGCGGAAATTATATTAAATTATAAACCATCCCTGCTGTATTTTGACTGGTGGGTGCAGCATCAGGCGTTCAAACCATATTTAAAGAAACTCGCTGCATTTTATTACAACTGCGGCGTGAAATGGGGCAAAGATGTTAAAATCTGTTATAAACATGATGCGATGATGTTTGGCAGTGGAATTGTGGAAGTGGAGCGCGGTGGGTTTGCGGAAGCAAAGCCCTATGATTGGCAGACCGATACGGCAGTTGCAAGAAATTCCTGGTGCTATACTGACACATTGGATTATAAAAGCAGCAATGAGATCATTTGTACACTCGTGGATGTAGTCAGCAAAAATGGTAATCTTCTGTTAAATATCGGTCCGAAGGCGGATGGAACGATCCCGGATGGTGACCGTGCTATTTTGGAAGATCTTGCAAAATGGATGAGAGTAAACAGTGAGGCCGTTATCGGTGCAAATGTCTGGCGAAAATCCATGGAAGGTCCGACGGCAGCGGCAGAAGGACAGTTTCAGGATCAGAAAGAACTGAAATTTACAAACAAAGATTACCGTTTTACGATTAATCATGGAAATATTTACGCAATTGCGTTACAATGTCCTAAAGATGGTGTTTTCTGTATCCGTTCACTGGCAGACAGCAGTGATCAGAATGTGCCGGAGTTTCATGGTATCATTGAGTCGGTGGATATTTTAGGATATGATGGCAGGCTGCAATGGTCTGTGGACGGGGAAGGACTTCATGTAACCGCACCTGGAATAGACAGTGAGTTTCCGGTTGTTGTGCGTGTGCGTCCGGAATAAACACCGCTCTGAGTGAAAAATGAACGAAAGGCGTAAAAAACATGAGTCTGTTTGCCCGGATAAAAACATTCATAGGCAATTTAAGACTGCGGGAGAGAATGCTCTTTATATACATTGCCGGAGGAATTCTGCCGATTCTGCTGTTGGATATTTATACTTATCAGAATACGAGATCGGTGTTGATCCAGAAAGCGAAGGAAAGCGAGATGGATGGGTTAAATATGATCGCGGATTCAATGAGCGAGAGTATGTCCGTCATCTCCGACATTTCCAAACAGATGTACTTTGATGAAAAGATTGAGCATATCGCATTTCATCAGTATGAAAACTATTCGGAGATTCTTGCAGATTACAGAGACTATGATACCATTTCTGATTATCTGAAATATTATTATCATGAAATTTCAAGTATCACGTTGTATCTGAATAATGATACAATTTCCAATAATGAATATTTTGTACATGTAGATCAGGAGATTGCAGAGAAGCCATGGTATCAGAATACGCTCGAACTGAATGGAAAACCGTACTGGTCTTATTCGTATGATTCGTTAAAACGCAAGGATTCACTCCGGATGTCGAGACTTTTATATACGAAGGATATGCAGCCGGTCGGTGTACTTGCAATTAACATGCAGTATAAGAGGACGGAGCTGCCTGTGCAGGAACGGACGCAGGATACTTATTTAGTGTATAATGACACGGTGGTTCTGCACCGCAATGAATATGAACGGGACACGGATGAAATGATTCTGCTGTTAAAGCAGATCAAAGATGAGACTTATTCCGGCAAAGTGCGTTTTCAGGGGGAAGATACCTGTCTGTTATCGACGGTGCGGGTAAAACCGGACTATTCGGATGATTATTATACCTTAGTCAGTGTATGTCCGTATGAAGAGATCGCAGGATCGGCAGCCCGCAGTGCGTTGGGAAGTCTTGTGCCACAGCTTGTCTGTGTGGTGTCTGGTCTTGGAATTATTCTGGTATTTTCCAATCAGTTCAGTACGAGGGTAAATACATTCCGTCTGCAGATGCATAAGGCTGCAACTGGAGATTTTGATATCACGGAGGATATCGGCGGGGAGGATGAGATCTCGGATCTCTACCGGGATCTGAAGGTAATGATCGATTCCATACAGGAACTGATGAATAACGTGATCAAAGAACGTGTGCAGAAAGAACAGGTCAATGCAAGGCAGAAAGAAGTGGAATTTAAAATGCTTGCAAGCCAGATCAATCCACATTTTCTGTATAACACGTTAGAGACGATCCGTATGCAGGCAAGAATTCATAATCAGCCGGATATCGAGGAACTGGCAAAAATGCTTGCAAAGATCATGCGGAGAAATATCCAGGTAAGTAATACCTTGCAGCCGTTAAAATCAGAACTGAAACTGGTTGAGTATTACCTGAAAATACAGGATTACCGTTTCCATGATAGAATCCATTACCGTATTGAAACGGAGGGGGACATTGAGCCGTTAAAGGTCATGCCGCTTTTGATCCAGCCTTTTGTGGAGAATGCTTTTGTGCATGGACTTGAAGCAAAGGAGAGCGGCGGTGAGATCGTGATCCGGGTTGAAGTGAGATCACATCTCTGGATCACCGTGACGGATAATGGATGCGGAATGTCCATGGAAAAATTAGATGAAGTACGGAGAGGTTTGAACGATTTTGAAAATCTGGACCGGACACATATTGGAATCTGCAATGTCAATCAGAGAATCAAACTCCAGTATGGGGAGGATTATGGAGTGGAATTTGAGAGTAAGACAGGAGCGGGAACAAAAGTATGTATTAAACTTCCGGTGCTGACATCGGAAATCATGTGATAAAAAATGAACACAAATGAGTTCATATTAGAAGATTTGGATATAAAATAATGAGGAAATAATTTAAAGGGGCAGGATATATGGGAAGGAGTTTTTTATACAAAGGTATAGGTAAAACTTTTGTATGTAAATATTTTGCATGCAATAGAACAGTGTGCAGCAGGATCGTAAGTGGTCTTATCACAGGCAGTCTGCTGATGGGGTTATATGGCTGTGGTGCCACAGAAAATACAACTGTTTCAGACACACAAAAGCAGGAGAGCAGTCAGGAAGATTTAGAACCGGTTACATTTACATTTTATAATGCGGACGGGATGGAGGACACATGGACAGATCCTGTCGCACAGAAAATAACAGAAAAGACAGGTGTTACGCTAAAGATGGATTACCCTGCGGATGCCAGTGATAACCGTATTGCGCTGATGGTTGCAACCGGGGAATATCCGGATCTTGTGTTTGCAAAAGGGGATGCTCCGACATTGATCCAGAATGATGCATTGATTGATATGTCAGATCTGATCGATGAGTATGGTCCTAATATTAAAAAATTGTATGGAGATGAGTACGAAAATCTGCGTTATTCCAGTGATGATCCATCTATTTACCAGTTATGCAGTGACAAGGTGCAGGAAGAAACATTGGAAACATCAGGGACAGCCCAGCTCCAGTGGGCGGTATTGCAGGAAAACGGGTATCAGATACCATATACATTAGATGAATATACACAGATGATCCGTGACTATATGGTAAAATATCCCACTATTAATGAAAAACCGACCATCGGTATTTCCATTGCATGTTCTGACTGGCACTGGTATACGATGCTGTCTAATCCGTCCGGGTTTATCGCAAATGGTTCGCCGGATAATGGTCAGTGGATCGTGGATGAGGACAAGGAAGAAGTATATTATAAGCATGCAGCGGATGGACAGAAAGAATATTATGAATGGCTGAACGAAATATATAATGAAGGAATTTTAGATCCGGAATTTGCCACACAGACACACGAAGATTATATTATGAAGATTGCAGACGGCAGGGTGCTTGGACTGCTGGATAAAGACTGGGATTATGCAAATGCGGAGGTATCTTTAAGATCGGAAGGACAGGACGAGCGGACTTATGCGGGACTTCCGGTTACGATTGATGAATCTGTAAAATGCCCGTCTTTAAAGCAGAGAAGTCTGGCAGTCGGCTGGGGAATCGGTATTACGAAAAGCTGTAAAGATCCTGTACGGGCGGTCAAATTTCTGGACTGGATATGCAGTGATGAGGGACAGATCCTTCTGAACTGGGGAATCGAAGGAGTTAACTACTATTATGATGAAAATGGAAAACGCTGTATTACGGAGGAAGACCTTGAGGTATCGAAAAGTGATACGAATTATTCGGAGCGCACAGGAGTTGGCTTCCGTGTATATCCGTTTCCAAGTTATGGAAATGAGGCAGTTGATTCTACCGGCAATTCATACAGCAAGAGTTCAAGAAATGTGGTAAAGGAAAGTTATGATGAGATGGAAAAAGAGGCATTAAAAGCATGGAATGCAGATATGCTGATCGATATTTTCCCACAGAAAGAAGAATTTGAAAAAGAAAATTATTCACCGCTCTGGTCTTTGACACTGCCGGATGAGCTGAATCAGATATTAAGTAATCTGAATGACATAGCATGGAAAGGACTGATCGACTGCATTGTCTGCAAACCGGAGGATTTTGATGCAAAATGGGATGAGATGCAGCAAAAATTAAAAACTGTCGGTCTAAAAAAAGCAGATCAGGAAATGACCGCATTACTGCGGGAAGAGATCAGCCGCCGAGAGTAGATGGGTAAATGCGAAAGAGTCGCAATCGACTCTTTGCTCTAAAAAGAAAATACAGGGATAGGAAAGAGAAATAAATTTATGGCAAAAAGAATCATGATTCAGGGAACAATGTCAAATGCTGGGAAAAGCCTGCTTGTAGCAGGTTTATGCCGCATTTTTAAGCAGGACGGTTACCGTGTGGCACCATTCAAATCCCAAAATATGGCACTCAACTCTTATATTACCGAAGAGGGACTTGAGATGGGGCGTGCGCAGGTCATGCAGGCAGAGGCAGCAGGGATAAAACCGCAGGTCTGCATGAATCCGATTCTTTTAAAACCAACGAATGATACAGGCTCCCAGGTGATCGTAAACGGCGAAGTGCTTAAAAATATGAAGGCACGGGATTATTTTGCGTATAAAAAGAAACTGATCCCGGATATTTTAAAAGCATATCAGACGTTAGAGCAGCAGGCTGATATCATAGTGGTCGAAGGAGCCGGCAGTCCGGCAGAGATCAATCTCAAAGAAAACGATATTGTAAACATGGGGCTTGCAGAGTTATTAGACGCACCGGTACTGCTCGTCGGGGATATTGACCGTGGTGGTGTATTTGCACAGCTGATCGGTACATTAGTTTTGTTAGAAGAAAAAGAACGGGAACGCATTAAAGGACTTATCATCAATAAGTTCCGCGGGGATGTGTCGATCTTAGATCCTGGTATACAGATGTTAGAGGAAAAAGGCGGGATTCCGGTTACCGGAGTCGTGCCTTATATGCATTTAGTACTTGAAGATGAGGACAGTCTGTCAGACCGGTTTACGGATCACGAGGAAAAGGCAGTTGATATTGCAGTTATCCGTTTTCCGCGTATTTCCAATTTTACGGATTTCATGGTATTTGAATCGATCGAAGGTGTTTCTGTCCGCTATATAGATACACCGGAAAAGCTGCATCACCCGGATATGATCATCCTGCCCGGCAGTAAAAATACGATGGGCGACTTAAAATGGATGCGCCAGAACGGGCTGGAGGCTGCCATCAAAAAGCATGCGCAAAATCGGGATGCCGTGATCTTTGGCATCTGCGGCGGATATCAGATGTTGGGAGAGTGCATCACAGATCCTTATGGTGTCGAGGAGGGCGGTATGCTGCGCGGTATGGAACTTTTGCCGATGGAGACAGAGATGGAACAGGAAAAGACGAGAACGCAGGTGGACGGGACATTTGAAGAACTGACCGGAGTGCTGTCTGTGCTGTCGGGTGTGAAGCTGACGGGGTATGAGATTCATATGGGAGCGAGCCGCAGGACGGATCATGCCGAGATTGATATGGATACGGTTATGATGGATTTAGGTCGGAGTGAGAAGCCCGAAATGCTTCAGGAAAAAAGATATGAATATCTGTGCCATATCACAGATCAGGCTGAAAATCAAAAAGCAGATGGAATCTGTGCAGGTAATGTTTATGGTACTTACGTTCATGGAGTATTTGATGCAGATGGCATTGCTGCAAAGATCGTTGAGGCACTTGCCACAAAGAAAGGAATTTCCATGGAGGCAGTGACTCAGCAGAATTATCAGGAATTTAAAGAGACACAGTATGATAAATTGGCGGAGACGCTGCGGGAGTATCTGGATATGGATGCGGTGTATAGGATGATGGGGATGTAATGCTGCTTGTTACCGCACAACAGGCGAGAACAGCAGCGACTGGACGGACCGATTTGACGGAGTAAATTTGTTTATTGCTGAACACAGGAAACTGCCCTATAATAAATGATAACGGAAATAAAAAAGAAGTACGCAGGAGGCAGCGGGATGGGAAGATACCTGAATCAGGGAAATGAAAGCTTTGAAAAGAGTGTAAATTCTGAAATTTATATCGATAAAACAGGTTTGATTAAGTATACCAACCGTGTTCTGAATACGCTGCAGGGGTATGTCTGTATCAGAAGACCGGATGAGAAAATCCGAAAAAAGGTACAGGAAAACTGGGATTCCTTAGCGAAACCATTAGATGGTCTGGGAATCTTTGAAAAGATATTTACACAGATCGGTGCAGTGACAGGGGACGAGAGGGTGCCGTTACAAAAGAAGGCAGTGATCGTGATGTGTGCGGATAACGGGATCGTTGAGGAGGGCATCAGCCAGTCCGGGCAGGAAGTCACATATCAGGTTGCAGAATCCATGGGAAAACGAAAAAGCTCTGTCTGCCTTATGGCTGCACAGGCGAATGCTAAAGTCATTCCAATCGACGTCGGGATCGCAGCGGAAGAAACACCGGAAGGCGTCTGGAATAAAAAGGTGAGCAGGGGTACAAAAAACTTTTTAAAACAGCCGGCGATGACGGAGGAGGAAGCATTGGCTGCGATCGAAGCTGGCATCGACAGTGTAAAAAAGTGCAAAGAGGATGGTGTGACACTGCTTGCAACCGGGGAGATGGGAATTGGAAACACGACGACAAGCAGCGCAGTGGCGGCGGCATTGTTAAACTGTGAGACGGCAGCGATTACCGGAAAAGGTGCAGGACTCAGTGACGCGGGATTATTACATAAGATTGCGGTGATCGATGAGGCGCGGAAAAAATATCAGTTTGACTCCAAAGATGTATTTCGTATTCTGTGTTCGGTCGGCGGACTGGATATTGCAGGACTGTGCGGTGTCTGCATCGGGGGCGCAGTTTACGGTGTCCCGGTTGTGCTGGACGGTGTGATCAGTGCAGTTGCAGCACTTGTGGCAGAACGTCTTGTTCCGGGCGTAAAGGATTTTCTGATCGCTTCCCACAAAAGCAGGGAACCGGCAGCGGCACTGATCTTACAGGAACTTGGTGTACATCCGGTCATTGATGGCAGTCTGGCGCTCGGTGAGGGAACCGGTGCCGTTCTGATGTTTGGACTGCTCGATACGGTACATGCAGTCTATGGTAACCGGACAACATTTTCAGATATTAGGGTGGAAGCATACAAGAGGTTTACAGACGTATGATGGTTGTAGTGACAGGCGCAAGCGGCAGTGGTAAGTCGGAATATGCAGAAGGTGTGGCGGTAAAGCTGGCGGGAAAAGGAGACTTATATTATCTTGCGACGATGCGTGTCTATGGAGAAGAGGGAGTACGCCGTGTGGAACGGCACAGAAAACTTCGCGCCGGGAAAGGATTTCAAACGGCTGAGTGTCCTGTCAAGGTGGATGAAGCGTTTGCACAGGTATGCATGTCAGAGTCTTTGGAACAGACATGTGACACATCACATGGAAGAGTATGTACGTCAGAATTTTTAGAACAGGGATGTGCCAGGCTGCATGGAAAAATACGGATGCCCGTGGCTTTATTGGAGTGCATGTCAAACCTTGTGGCGAATGAGATGTTCCCGGAGACTGTCGGTGATGAGATAAATGCAAACTGTGTAGAAAATATCGTCCGCCAGATCAGGTACTTGAAAGACCAGACCGGACATCTGGTGATCGTGACAAACCAGATCTTTGAGGACGGAATTATCTATGAACCGGAAACGATGGAATATATTAGAAATCTGGGTCAGATCAACCAACAGTTAGCAGAAATGGCGGATTCGGTGATTGAGGTTGTGGCAGGAATCCCGATTTTTATAAAGGGGGAGAAATTATGATGACAACATTAAGAGCACTGGTCATTGCATTTTCCATGTATTCACAGATACCGATGCCGCAGTTTACCTGGCAGGATAAAGAAATGAAGTATGCATTCTGCTTTTTCCCGTGGGTTGGAGCGGCCATCGGCGGTATCACGATGTTCTGGTGGTGGTTCTGCGGAAAATTTTCGGTTGGAAATGTGGCATTTGCCATGATTGGCACAGCCATTCCACTTGCAGTTACCGGAGGATTTCATGTGGATGGATTTATGGATACGATGGATGCGTTCCATTCTTACCAGCCGAGAGAGAAAAAACTTGAGATATTGAAGGACTCGCATATAGGTGCTTTTTCTGTAATCTGTCTGGTGCTGTATGAACTGATTTATATCGGAGCATATTCAGAGATAGATGCAGTACGGCAGGCGGGGATCGTGGCAGCCGGATTTTTCTTATCACGCTGTCTTTCCGGTATTGCTGCGATGACTTTTCCGGGTGCAAAGAAAGAAGGACTTTTGTATATGTTCACGAGCAAAGCGCATGAGCGGGCCGTAAAGACCGCACTGTTTTTGCAGACAGCAGCGGTGGCAGTGCTGATGCTGTATTTAGACGGAGTGACGGGAGTGGCAGTGTTAGTGGGCGCAGGTCTTACTTTTCTGTATTATTATAAGAAATGTAAAAAGGAACTTGGAGGTATTACCGGGGATACCGAAGGATATTTTGTGACAGTGTGTGAGTGTGTGATCGTTGTGGCAGCTGCGGTATGTGGAATTATACGATGATAAAGGAATAACAAAAAAGAGGGTGTAAAATGAGACTGGTTTTAGGTGGAGTGGCACAGGGAAAACGCAATTATGTAAAAACAGCGTATCATATATCAGAGAACGACATTTTTTCGGGCGAAAACGCAGAACTTGAGCAGTTATGCGGTGCAAAAGCAGTAGATAAGTTCCATCTGTGGGTAAGAAGAAAAGTGAAAGAGCAGGCAGATGTGCCAAAACTCACAGAAACATTTATAAAGAAAAACCCGGATTGTATCGTGATCTGCAATGAAGTCGGATGCGGTGTGGTGCCGATGTTAAAAGAAGAAAGAGAGTACCGGGAGCAGGTCGGAAGGATGCAGGTCATTCTGGCAAAATCTTCGGAGAGTGTGGAGCGTGTGATATGCGGGATAGCACAGAAAATAAAATAACAATGGCATTTATCCGGCATGGAGAGACAGCGTCGAACCGCAGAAAAAGTTATCTTGGCTGGACAGATGAACCGCTTTCTGAGGACGGATGTGAAATGCTGTTGCGCAACAGGAAAAATTATCCTGCAGCAGACCTTATTTTTACGAGTCCCATGCTAAGGTGCAGACAGACAAAAGAGATTTTATATAAAGATCAGCCTTATCAGATCATAGAAAAATGGAAAGAAATGAACTTTGGCAGTTTTGAGGGAAAGACTTACTTTGATTTAAATGGAAATGAAGATTATCAGAGATGGATCGACAGTGGCGGCACACTGCCGTTTCCGGACGGAGAGAGCCGGGCAGAATTTATCACAAGGTGTAAAGCGGGATTGTTGGATTGCCTGATGGAATTAGAAAAACAGGTAACTGTACCGGAAAAGGTTGTCTGCATTGTACATGGCGGAACGATTATGGCACTTTTTGACAGTTATGGACAGGGTTCCTATTTTGACTATCAGTGCAGGTGCGGACAGGGATATGAATGTACGCTGTCCTATGCAGTAGACGCAAATGGGATGGTGAAAGAGACATCAATTTCCATGCGTGATGAAAAATTAATTTTTGGAGAGTAAAGACATGTATTATCATATGATAGCATTTCTGGCGGGATTTCTGCTGGATCTACTGATCGGGGATCCGCACTGGCTGTATCATCCGGTGCGCCTGATCGGAAATCTGATCGCAGCGTTGGATCATAGACTGCTTGATGTGACAGGCATAAGAAATGAAAAAAAAGAACGGCGCGCAGGTATTTTGCTAGTGACCGTTGTACTGCTTGCGACTGGAGCGGTGAGCGGTCTTTTGCTGTGGGGAGCTTATGCGATTGCGCCGATGGCAGGCTGTATTTTAGAAAGTATCATGACCTATCAGATCCTTGCGACGAAATGCCTGAAAGTTGAGAGCATGAAAGTGTATGAACGTCTGCGGGCAGATGATCTTGCGGGCGCAAGAAATGCAGTGGCAATGATCGTCGGACGCGATACGCAAAATCTGGATGCGGCAGGGGTCGCGAAAGCGGCTGTGGAGACAGTAGCAGAAAATACGTCGGACGGTGTGATTGCTCCGATGATCTGTTTGGCGATCGGAGGTCCGGTGTTAGGGTTTTTATATAAGGCAGTCAACACAATGGACTCGATGGTGGGCTACAAGAATGAACGTTACCTGAATTTTGGAAGGACGGCAGCAAAACTCGATGATGTGGTGAATTATATCCCGGCGCGGATCAGTGCGGCGCTGATGATTGCAGCCGCCTATGGGCCGGGAAAACAGTTTTCCGGGAAAGATGCCCTGCGCATTTTTAAGCGTGACCGTTACAATCATGCAAGTCCGAACTCTGCCCAGACCGAGGCAGCCTGTGCAGGTGCCCTGCATCTTTGCCTGGCGGGGGATGCAAGCTATTTTGGAAAAATCGTAAAAAAGCCATTTATCGGGGATGATTTAAGACCGGTGGAAGCGGAGGATATCGTGCGGGTAAATGTGCTTTTGTACCGGAGTGCGGTGATCGGAGAAATCCTGTGTCTGCTGGCACTTTTGGTGGTAACATTATTCTGACAGTGAGGATGCCATTCAAAATGAAAAAATGGTTTATATGATTAAATGAAAGAAAGAGAGTCTATATCAATGTTTCGTAAAATGAGAAGATTTAAACAGGAATTGAGCAAGGAAGAATGTATGGAGATTTTGAAAAATGAACCGAGAGGCGTGCTTTCTGTATTAGGTGACGATGGTTATCCGTATGGTATGCCTGTCACTCATTGGTACAATGAAAAAAACGGGAAAATTTATTTTCACGGTGCAAAATCGGGACATAAAATAGATGCGATAAAAAACTGTGACAAGGTTTCTTTCTGCGTCTATGATAAAGGCTATCGGAAAGAAAATGACTGGGCGCTGAATATAAAGAGCGTTATTGTGTTCGGACGTGTCCGCTTTGTAGAAGATCAGGACACAATAAATCAGATATGCACGAATATGTGTGATAAATTTACTGACGATAAGGAATATGCGAAAGTGGAACTTTCAAAATGCGGGTCGAGTGTGTTGTGTCTGGAATTAAATCCGGAACATATAACGGGGAAACTGGTAAATGAGTCATAGAATACGGTAAAGTGAAAACTACTTGTTCTTTTTGTTATAAATTGATATAATGACGAAAGACAGCATGTCATAGGAAAATGGAATTATTTATCCGGATGACATTATAGCAGAAAGAGGAGAGGGATTAAGGTATGAGTGAACCTGAAAATTATGTAAAAAAAGAGGAGCCGCGCGTATCCATAAAACAGCGCAGGAAAAAAAGTATAGGAGGCACACTGGGAACACTGTTTGCGGAGAATCAGAGTATGCTGATGCTGTTTGCAGCTATTGTTGCAGCACTTGCGGTGATTCTGACAGGAATCATTGCACTGCATATGCCGGTCGTTCCAGTCTGCCTGATCGTATTATTAGAGACTGGAATTGCCTGCTGCCTGCATGATGTGCCGATCTGGCTGCATGCGATCGCTATGATCGTTCAGATCATAGCCGGGGTTCTCACCGGAGCCACTGTTTTTATGGTGCTGTGTGTGGTAGAATATTTGGTCGGGATTTTATGCCTGCGTTATGTGAGAGATTAAGGGATGAGTATGGAAACGGACTTTTGCTATGGGGAGATTTTTAGCAGGAGTCCGTTTGTATTTACAGGAGGAAAAAGATGAATTTAAATCAGTTATTTTGTGAAATGATACAGTATTACAGGAACGATCCCAAAAGAATCCAGCATTTTACAAAGGTACACAGCTATGCAAAGCTGATCGGGGAACTTTCCGGCATGCGGGGGGAAGAACTGCTGACACTCGAGGCGGCTGCCTATGTACATGATATCGGGATCAAAGTGGCGGAGGAAAAGTATGGAAGCAGTAACGGCAGGCTTCAGGAACAGGAAGGGCCGGCAGTGGCAGAGGATATGCTTGGCAGAATGCATTTTGACGAAAAAATCATCCGGAGGGTGTCCTATCTGGTCGGACATCACCATACTTATGACCAGATTGACGGTCTGGATTACCAGATACTGGTGGAGGCAGATTTTCTGATCAATCTCTATGAGGATGGCGTGACAAAAGAGGCTGTGATGCATGCATACAACAAAATTTTCCGCACGGAACATGGAAAACGCATCTGTGCAGAAATGTTTGGAATCGAGGAATGACCGATGGAATCGCAGGAAAAGATTTTAGTATTCTGTTCCAGAGAGATCTGCTATTTGTCCGGAAATTTTTTTGCACATCAGCTTGCGGCGGCATTTGATGATCTGGGATATGAGACTACTGTTTGTGAATTTACATCCCAGGATGATCTTGATGCCGTGCTTTCTCCGTTTTTTGGGAAAAAATATCGTGCAGTATTTGATTTTAATTCCTTGCTGCCACGGCTTGCGATGGATGACGGAACACCGGTGATCGACCTGATCGACGGGCCGTTTTATGATTATATCGTGGATCATCCGTTGTTTCATTATAATTGTCTGATGACGCGGGCAAAAAACTTTCATGCGATCGTTCTTGACGAGGGGCAGGCAGATTATGTGAAAAAATATCATCCGCAGGTAAAGAGCGTACATATGCTTCCGCTTGGCGCAACCATCGCTTTATTTGACGGCGAAAAAAATTCCGCAGACCATATCCTTTTTATGGGGACTTATGATGCGCCGGAAAAAGTATATGATATCGTAAAGGCGGCACCGGAGCCATTTTGCGGGATGATGAAGCGGATCATAGAAATGCGGATTGCGGTGCCGGAACTTCCAATGGAAGAAGCATTTGCGGCATGTTTAAAAGAAGATGACATGGAGCTTGACGAAGCGCAGTTTGCACTTTTTATGAATACGATGTATGCGTCGGATGCTTATATCAGGGATTATTTCCGGAAAGCGGCACTCGATGAACTCTTGAAAAAGAAAATACCGGTTCAGTTAGTCGGCGAGGGATGGGAAAAATACCAGACACCGTATGAGAGATACCGGACGATCGAGAAGCCGGTCACCTTTGATCTTTCCTTTGAAAAGATTGCAAGAGAACAGATCATGCTTGATGTTTCGCCGATCTTTAACCGGGGCGTCCATGACCGGGCAATCGCAGGGATGGCGAACCGTACCGTGGTGCTGACAGATTCGAATCCGTACCGGTGTGCGCATTTTAAAAACCGCAAGGATATGATGTTTTATTCGCTGGCAAAAATAGATTCGCTTTCCGAGGCTGCCGGGGAACTGATGGAAAATGAAAAACTCCGTTCAGAAATCCGGGAAAATGCATATCAGACCTTTTGTGCCGGACATACCTGGAGGGCGCGTGCAAAAGAAATATTGTCATGGGAGGCAGAAGATTGAAGCAGAATTATCAGAAAATGTTAGAGGAAACCATTGCAAAAAATCAGCGCGAAGAGCGAGTGCCTTCCCTGCTGCTGCATAGCTGCTGTGCGCCGTGCAGCTCTTATTGTCTGGAGTATCTGTCCCAGTATTTTAAAATTACGGTTTTTTATTATAATCCGAATATTTATCCGGAGGAAGAATATACAAAGCGTGTGGCGGAACAGCAGCATTTTATTGAGCGGCTTCCGGCAAAATATCCGATCTCTTTTGTGGAGGGAACCTATGACAAAGAGTGCTTTTATGAGATGGCGCGCGGTTTAGAGGATGTGAAAGAGGGCGGGGAACGCTGCTTCCGCTGTTATGAGCTGCGCCTTAGGGAATCGGCAGAGCTTGCAAAGGAACTTCACATGGATTATTTTACGACGACATTATCTATCAGCCCGCTCAAAAATGCGGAAAAATTAAATGAGATCGGGGACCGTCTGTCGGAAGAATACGGGATCGCATATTTGAATTCTGATTTTAAAAAGAAGAATGGCTATAAGCGTTCCGTGGAACTATCGGAGGAGTATGGCATGTACCGCCAGTATTACTGTGGCTGTGTTTTCTCAAAGCGGGAGCGGGATGCACAGATCGCGGCAAAAGCGGCAGCTGGGAATGCATAAATTCCTGTATAAAAATACAACAGGGACTTGCGGCGAAAAGACACTTCATGTAGAATGGAAGATAATTTATGTAAGGAAAGTGAGGATTTAGATATGGCACAGTTATGGGGAGGACGCTTTACAAAGGCAACAGATCAGCTTGTATATAATTTCAATGCGTCTATCACATTTGACCAGAAGTTTTATAAACAGGACATTGAGGGCAGCATTGCACATGTCAAAATGCTTGGAAAACAGGGCATTTTAACGGAGCAGGAGATGAACGACATCATCACAACACTGCAGGAGATCAAGGAGGATGTGGAGAGCGGAAAATTAGAGATCACATCGGAATATGAGGATATTCACAGTTTTGTGGAGGCAAATCTGATCGACCGTCTTGGAGATACTGGTAAAAAACTGCATACCGGACGCAGCCGTAACGATCAGGTAGCACTTGATATGCGTCTTTACACCAGGGACGAGGTGCTCGCGGTGGACGGACTGTTAAAAGAACTTCTGACTACAATCTTACATATTATGGAAGAAAATACAGAGACGATCATGCCGGGCTTTACCCATCTGCAGAAAGCACAGCCGATCACATTGGCACATCATATGGGTGCTTACTTTGAGATGTTTAAGCGTGACCGTCTGCGTCTGCATGATATTTATGAGCGCATGAATTACTGTCCGCTCGGTTCTGGTGCACTTGCTGGCACGACTTATCCGTTGGATCGTGAATATACTGCAGAGCTGCTCGGTTTTTACGGACCGACCTTAAACAGTATGGACGGTGTGTCGGACCGTGATTACCTGATCGAGTTCTTATCTGCATGTGCGACGATCATGATGCACCTTTCCCGTTTTTCCGAGGAAGTCATTATCTGGAACTCCAATGAATACCAGTTTGTGGAAATCGATGATGCATACAGCACAGGAAGCAGTATCATGCCGCAGAAGAAAAACCCGGATATCGCAGAGTTAGTGCGCGGTAAAACAGGACGTGTCTACGGTGCATTGATGTCACTGCTCACAACCATGAAGGGAATCCCGCTTGCATACAATAAAGATATGCAGGAGGACAAAGAGCTTTCTTTTGATGCAATGGATACGGTAAAAGGCTGTGTCGCTTTGTTCAACGGCATGCTTGCCACCATGCGCTTTAACAAAGACAGAATGCGCCAGTCCGCAAATCATGGATTTACGAATGCCACAGATGCGGCTGATTACCTGGTAAACCACGGTGTTCCATTCCGTGATGCACATGGAATCGTCGGACGTATCGTGCTTTACTGCCTCGATAAAAAGATCCCGATCGATGATATGAGTTTAGAGGAATTAAAAGCGATCAGTCCGGTATTCGAGGAGGATATTTATGATGCGATCTCTATGGAAACATGCGTCAATAAACGTCTGACAGTCGGTGCTCCGGGCAAAGAGGCAATGGAGAAAGTCATTGAAAAAGAGCGTGAATATCTGAGTAAGGAATGGATGTAATACTTTTACACACTGACGTGATATTGTGACAAATGCACAAGTTTTCGCCAAAAATACAGGAAACTTTGACAAAATAAGCATTGCTTTTTTTCGGGAAATAGCATAATATATTTACTATGAAAGACACATGTTTGCGACAGACGGACAAACAGAGAATAAGGGACGAGGAGATTAGAGCAAAATGAGCGAAAAGTTAAAAGTTGGTATTCTTGGCGGAACAGGTATGGTAGGACAGAGATTTATCTCTCTTTTAGAGAATCACCCATGGTTTGAGGTGACAACCATTGCAGCAAGTCCTAGAAGTGCCGGAAAGACCTATGAGCAGGCGGTT